>Ga0187894_10000004_pt1 | contig 677655 bp, 672 predicted proteins | sample GBC1701081metaG_FD_136650 | JGI IMG/M metagenome (GOLD analysis project Ga0187894, IMG submission 136650) | White microbial mat communities from a lava cave in the Kipuka Kanohina Cave System on the Island of Hawaii, USA - GBC170108-1 metaG ... | reverse complement strand
GGTTCGACTCCTGTCCCCGGCACTCGACAGGTGAGCGGCGCGTGTCTCGCGCCTCAGCCGAAGCCGGCGGTCTTCTCCAGCTCGGTGACGATCTGGCGCGAGTAGCCCATCTCGCGCACGAGTGACTCGCGAAGTTCCGGCGCTTCGAGCTCGCGGCTCGTGACTCCCGCCGCGGTCTTCTCGAAGCGCTTGCGCGCGGCGTAAGTCACGAGCTTCGCCGGGAAGTTCCGCCTCGCGTAGAGCTGTGTGTTGAACACCGAGTAGCCGCGCGAGATCTCGTACCGCTCGAGATAGAACGCCTGATCCACCGGGTCCTGCATCAGCCGGCACGGCATGGTGCCCGTGGACTGACTCTGGCCCCAGTGCACGAGCGTGCCCTTCTCGTGGGGCTCGACGCGGATCGGGTGGACGGGGTCGGCGATCTCGTGAGTCTTGCCCGGCTCGATCGGAAACGGTGTGTCGCTCTCGATCGAGGAATCCACCAGCCAGTCACGGCCGTCCAGCCGGACGAGGATGCTGCCGTGGTTGTTGTCGTTGCGGTCGAACATCGACGCCGAGATGCGGCGCGCGTCGAACCCGCAGGCAGTCACCAGTGAGAAGAGGCCGTTGCTCGAAGGCCAGCACGTGCCTCCGGTGCCGTGCTCGAGATAGGCGGCGAGAAAGTCGTCCGCCAGGCCGCCCGGCAGCGGATCGCTCGCGCTCCTCGCCATCGCAATGCGCTTGCGCACGTTGTCGAACGGGACGTTTCGGCACCACGCGAGATACAGCGCGCGCAGGCCGTCGAGATCGGGCTTGGGCGGCGACGCGAAGCCGAGCTTCGCGAACGCCCGCGCGACGAGACTCATCGTTTCGCCGCGAGCTCGTCGAGCGCGAGTCTCTCCGCCTTCGCGTAAGTCAGCTTCTCGACGATCTTCCCGTCGCGGAACGCGAGTATGTCGAGCCCGCGCCAGCCGCGCTTGCGGCCGTCGCGCTCGATCGTGCACAACCAGCGGATCAGCGCCTTGCCGGACTCGGGGTCCACGAACAGGTCCTCGGTCTCGAAGCGGATGCGCCCGAACGCGCCCGCGAGCTGCGGCGCGAAGGCGGCGCGGATCGCGGCCTTGCCGCGGCTCTGCTTGCCGTTGAACTCGTCGTAGACGGCGTCGTCGGCGAAGAACGCCATCACGCCGTCGAGGTCGTCGCGGTTGAAGCCGTCCGTGAAGCGGACGACCAGTTCCGAAAGCTCCGAGTGAGTCACCATGTCGCTCCTGGATGTGCGCGCGCGACGGATTGCATCTCGGACAACAGGTGGTCGAGATGCTCGCCGTGTCTGCCACGGCGGCCGGCGGCGGGCGGGAAGGGGGGATCGTCAGGGCGCCGCAGTTTGGCTGCCGCGATCAGCTCAGAGGTCTCGCGCTCGAAGTGGGCGCGCAGGGCGTTGGGATCGAGCTCGAAGTCGAAGTCACACAGCTCAGACGTGTAGGGCCACAGCTCGTCGAGCGCGGCCTGCAGGCGCGAGTGACTCTCCTCGGTGCCGAGCCCCAGCCTCAGCCACCACTCCCGCGCGTGGCGCACGTGATAGCGCACCTCGTTCGCGGCTTTCGCGGCGATCGCGGCGAGTCTCTCGTGACTCGACTTCGCGAGCTGGCCGAGCACCTCGGCGCCGGCGCAGTCGAACAGCACCTGGCGCGCGATCGTTTGCGCGAAGTCGCCGTTGGGTTGCTCGACCAACAGGCAGCTGCGGAATTCCGTGGGCCCGCGGAAGAAGGCGAGGGCATCCGCATCGCGGCCGCGGCCCTCGAGCTCGCCCGCGAGCTCGAGGAACTGACTCGCCTGCCCGATGCAGTCGAGCGCCACGTTCGCGAGTGCGATGTCCTCCTCGACGATCGGTGCGTGACCGCACCACTCCGACAGCCGGTGCCCGAGCACGAGCCGGTCGTCGCCCAGGCGCAGCAGATACTCGACGAGCTCGGCGCTCACTCCTTCGCTCCCTTGTAGAAGCGCGGGTGCCGGTACAGCTTCTCGGGACCCGGCCCGAGCAGGAAGGGCGAGTCATCCGGGGTCGTCGCGGAAATGTGCCGCGCCTCGACCACCCAGACACTCGTGACCGGGCCGCGCCGCGCGTACGTGTCACGCGCGTTCTGCAGCGCGAGCTCCGCGTCGGGGGCGTGCACGCTGCCGGCGTGCTCGTGCGGCGAGCCGGTCTTCTCTTGCACGAAGACCTCCCAAAGCGGCCACTGAGTGTCCTTCACCGCCGACGCTTTTTTGTGTACGCCTCGGCGGCCTCGCGCACCCATTGCCCCTCCTCGTGAGCCTCGCGCCGCGCGCGCAGGCGGTCGCGGTTGCAGATCCCGCCGCCGCGCACCACGCGCCAGAACTCGTCCCAATCGATCGGCCCGGTCCGCCAGTGTTTCGTCTCGACGTCGAAGCGGAGCTCGGGATCGGGAATCACGAGCGGCAGCGCCTGCGCCTGCGGCACGGCGAGGTCGACGAACCACTGGCGCAGCTCGTCGTTCGACTTCTGCTTCACGCCCCACGCCATGAGTGTCTCGTTGTGCACCGAGGCGTCGTCGGGCGGGCCGAACATCATCAAGGTCGGCCACCACCAGCGGTCGAGAGCGTCCTGCGCGAGTGACTGCTGCGCGGCCGTGCCCTGCGCCAGCGCGCGCATGATCTCGTAACCCTGCCGCTCGTGGAAGCGCTCCTCCTTGCAGATCCGCACCATCGCGCGCGCGTACGGCCCGTAGGAGCACTTGGTGAGCATGGTCTGATTCAGGATCGCCGCGCCGTCGACGAGCCAGCCGATCGCACCGATGTCCGCCCACGTCAGCGTCGGGTAGTTGAAGATGCTCGAGTATTTCGCGGCGCCCGAGAGCAGGCCGTCGACCAGCTCCTCGCGCGAGACACCGAGTGTCTCGGCCGCGGCGTAGAGATACAGGCCGTGACCCGCTTCGTCCTGCACCTTGGCGAGCAAGCCGAGCTTGCGGCGCAGACTCGGCGCGCGCGTGATCCAGTTACCCTCGGGCAGCTGACCGACGATCTCGGAGTGCGCGTGCTGCGAGATCATGCGCACCAGCTGACTCCGGTACGCGTCGGGCATCCAGTCCTTGGGCTCGATCTTCTCGCCCGCGTCGATGCGCGCCCGGAACCGGCGCGCGCGCTCCGCCTCGTTCACGGCCGCAGAGTATCATTCCGCCCATGGCTCACGAGTTCATCCGCTGCGAAGTCGCCGACGGAGTGGCGACCGTCACGCTCGATCGCCCCGCCGTGCTGAACAGCTTCCACCGCCCGATGGCGCGCGAGCTCCAAGCGGTGCTCGACGAGCTCGCGAAGCGCGCCGACGTGCGCGCGCTCGTGCTCACCGGCGCGGGCCGCGCGTTCTGCGCGGGGCAGGATCTGGCCGAAGTCGTGCCGCCCGACGGGTCACCCGGTCCGGAAGTGAGCGCGGTGGTCGCGGAGAGTTACAACCCGCTGGTGCGGCGAATCGCCGCGCTCGAGAAACCGGTCGTGTGCGCGGTGAACGGCGTGGCGGCGGGCGCGGGCGCGAACCTGGCGCTCGCGTGTGACTTCGTGCTGGCCGCGAGGAACGCGTCGTTCATCCAGTCATTCGTGAACATCGGGCTCGTGCCCGACAGCGGCGGGACGTTCCTCTTGCCGCGGCTCGTGGGCCTGGCGCGCGCGAAGGCGCTGACTCTGCTCGGCGAGCGACTCACCGCCGAGCAGGCGCTCGCCTGGGGACTGATTCACTCGGTCCACGAGCCCGAGTCACTGCTCGCCGAGAGCGCCGCGCTCGCCGCGAAGCTCGCGCAGATGCCGACCTTGGCGCTCGGTCTCACGAAGCGCGCGCTGCACGCGGCGCTCGACGCCGACCTGGAGCAGCAGCTCGAGCTCGAGCGTGCGCTGCAGGGCATCGCCTCGAAGTCACACGACTACGCCGAAGGCGTGAAGGCGTTCCAGGAGAAGCGCAAGCCGAAGTTCCTGGGGCGCTAGCGAGTGATTCGCCAGACGTAGCGCGTCTTCGGGTCGGTGAAGTCGGGCGGGAGCGTCGCGCGCGACAGGTCCTCGATCTGCGAGGCACCTAGCGCGTCGCCCTCGAGCTTGAAACGGCGGAAGTTGGTCGAGAACCACAACGCGCCGCCCGGAGTGAGTCGCTCGAGCGTGGCGCGAATGATCTTCACGTGGTCGCGCTGCAGGTTCATCTCGGTGCGCATCTTCTTCGAGTTCGAGAACGTGGGCGGGTCGAGCACGGCCAGGTCGTACTCGCCCTTGTCGCGCGCGAGAAACTCGAGCGCGTCGGCGCGCACGACTTTGTGCTCGGGACGGTCGAGCTTGTTCGCCCGCAGGTTGTCTCCCGCCCACTCGACGTAGGTTTTCGAGAGATCCACGCTGGTGCTCGACACCGCGCCGCCCGCCGCGGCGTACACGGTGAAGGCGCCCGTGTAGCAGAACAGGTTGAGGAAGCGCTTGCCCGCGGCCTCTTCCCGCACGCGCGCGCGAGTCACTCGATGATCGAGAAACAGCCCCGTGTCCACGTAGTCGCGCAGGTTCACGCGGAAGCGCAGTCCGCCTTCGGTGACTTCGAAGTACGCGCCGCTCTCCGCGACCCGGCCGTACTGCGCCGAGCCCGGCTGTCCCGCGCGGCGCTTGGCGATCACCCGCTCGGGCGGGAACTCGAGCGCGCTCGCGGCGGTCATGCGCATCAGCTCGAGCCAGCCGCCGTCGCGCTTCTCGTCGTCGTCGCGCGCGTACGCCGACACGTGCACGTGTGACTCGTAGACGTCGACCACGAGCGGCAGCTCGGGGATGTCGCAGTCGTACACCCGCCAGCAGGTCACTCCCTCGCGCTTCGCCCACTTGCTCAAGTGCTTGGCGCGCTTGCGCAGGCGGTTCGCGAACATCTCCCAGGGCGAGTCACTCAACCGAGCACGCCCTCGCGCGCGAGTGAGTCGATCTCGTCGCCCGAGAACCCCGCCCGGCGCAACGCCTCGCGCGAGTTCGCGCCCAGCTCGGGGGCGCAGCCGCGCGGCGCGATCTCGGCGCCGCGCAGCGCGAACGGCGCCGCGAGCGTCTCGAAGCGCCCCTCCTTGGGGTGATCGAGGGGCGCGAACGCGCCGATCGCGCGCGCCTGCGGGCAGCTCACGACTTCGTCGAGCGTCGCGACCGGCGCCCAGATCAGCTTCTCCTGGTCGAGCGCGCGGGACCAGTGCGCGAAGTCGTGGCTCGCGAAGCGCTCGGAGATCGCCGCCGACAGCTCGCGGCCCGCGGCCTGGCGCTTCGGCGGTGAGTCGAACCGCGAGTCACTCGCCCAGCCGGGCTCGCCGATCGCCGCGCAGAAGCGCGGCCAGAACGGCTGTGAGTCAGGGTGCACGAGCAGGAGCCACTTCCCGTCCGCCGTCCGGTACGTGTTCCAGATCGGGTTGGGCGGTGCCGTGCGGTCGTGTCGCGGCGGCTGGGTGCGCGTGATCAGCGCGGCCGACAAGTCACTCGCGAGCGTCCACATGCCGGTGCCGTACAGACTCACTTCCGCGTACTGAGCGCGGCCCGTCTGGTCGCGCACGCGCAAGGCCAGCAAGGTCGAGAGCACGAGATTCAGCGCGGTGGTGTGATCGCCTTGTCCGCCGCGGCACAGAGGCGGCGCGGACGGCGGCTCGCCGATCGACGCCATCAGCCCCGAGCGCGCCCAGAAGGCCGCGAAGTCGAAGCCCGGCCGGCCCTGATCCGGCCCGGTCGTCCCGTAGCCGGTGAGTGACGTGTACACGATGCGCGGGTTCACCTCCGACAGCCGTTCGAAAGTGAGTCCGTACTTCTCGCGCCGCGGCGTGGTGAGGTTGGTGAGGAATACGTCAGCGTCGCGCGCGAGTCTCTCGACCACGCCGCGCGCCGACGGCTTCTCGAGATCGACGACGATCGAGTCCTTGCCGCGGTTGTCGATCTGGAAGGCCGTGTTCAGGTCGGTGTCGTACCCCAGGTTGCGCATGTTGAACATGCGCAGCGTGTCACCCGCGGGCGGCTCGACCTTCAGCACCTCGGCGCCCATGTCGCGCATGAGCGCGCACGCGGCCGGCCCCGCGACCCAGTTCGCGACCTCGACTACGCGAATTCCCTCGAGCGGTCCGGCCATCGTCCCCTCCTTGGAGGGGCACGTTACCCGATTCGCGCCCGGAAGAGGGCGAGCGCGGCGAGCGCCGAGGCCGCGAGCAGCGCCGCCCCGGGCTCCGGCACGGCGAGCAAGGCGAAGTCACTCTGGAAGCTCTCCGCGATCGCCGTCGCGTTGCCGCCCGCGCCGCCGAGCGAGTTGCTGGGTGATGGGCCAGGGGTGAGTCCGCCCAGACCACCGTCGCCGCCCGATGCTACGCCCATGGAGTGAGTGCGGGAAGCACAAACTGAGGAGTCAGTGACTACGCCGATGCGCCGGAGTAGCGCTGCAGGCCGCGCAGCCAGAACCAGCGAGAGACTGCGAGCAGAGTTACAGCTACACCGCACACGAGCGCGAGGTTGGCGAAAGTGAGTCGCCCCGCGAGCGCTTCCGCGGGCACGGTGACGGCCAGCGCGACGGGCACGATCGCGGTGAGTGAGATACGCAGCCAGCGCGGGTAGATGCCGACCGGCCAGCGCGCCGCCTGGTAGGTGTTCCAGAAGATCATCAACAGGTTCTCGAGGCGGACGAACCAGAACGCGAGCGTCGCGAGCAGGAGCCAGAACGCGTAGACGATGGCCACGCCCGCGGCGAGCGCGATCGCGAAGCCCAGCAGCTCGAGCGGGCCGATGCGCTCGGACAGCCCCGCGACGCCATAAGCGAGGATCCCCGCGCCCAGCGCGAAGTCGACGAGCTTCCAGACCCGTATCTCGCTCGTGGAAACGAGCAGCTGTGAGTCGGCGGGCTTGGTCAGCATGAAGTCGAGCGTGCCCTGGCGCACGTCCTCCATGAACTTCATGAGGCTGGGCGCGATCACCACGTGAATCGCGCCGTACACCGCGAAGTAGATGCCGAGCAGCGCGACGAGCTCGGGAGGGCGCCAGCCGGCGAGTGACTCGGTGCGCGTGAAGACCAGCGACACGGCGGCCACGGCCGAGCCCACGTTCACCAGTGACTCGAAGATCTGGATCCAGAAGTTCGCGCGGTACGCGGCTTCGTTCTGGAAGCCGAGCTTCGCGAACGTCCACACGATGCGCAGCGCGCCGCGCATGCGACTCAGCCTCCCACCGACGCGAAGCGGCGCAGGGCGGCGGGCCACAAGAGCGCGAGCAGCGCCACGCACGCCGCGGTCCACACCGCCTGCAGCGCGAGGCCGTCGAGTATCTCGTTCACCGGGAGCCGCCCGAGCGCGACCTCGACCGGGAACGCGATCATGAAGCGGAACGGCAGCGCGTTCGCGATTGCCGCGAGCCAGCCGGGCAGTATCTCGAGCGGCGCCACCTGGCCCGACAGGAAGAGCAGCACCATGAAGTACGCGCGGTTCACCGCCATGACACGCGTGGTCCAGAAGCAGGCCAGCGCCACCATCCACTCGAACGCGAAGCGTAGCGCGAACGCGAACGCGAGCGCCGGCACGAACAGGACCAGTGACTCGAAGTTCGTGGCGAAGTGCGGCCGGAACGCGAGCGCCAGTAGCCCCAGCGCGGGCACCAGCACGACCTGCATCGCGATCTTGTGCGCCAGGTTCTCGGCGATGTCGCCGTGGATCGGGTGCACCGGCCGGATCAAGAGAAACGCGAAGTGACCCAGCTGCACGCGGTACTGGAACTCCCACATGTGCCAGTCCGAAGTGAGTTGGTTCACGAGCGTGAGCACCAGGTAGTACGCCGCGAAGTCGCCGGGCGTGAAGCCGGCGACCTCGCCGCCCTGAGTCGCCGCGACCGCCGACCAAACCGACAGATAGATCAGCGGCTCGAGCACGATCCCGATCAGCCAGATCGCGTTCGCGGCGCGGTACTGAGTCTCGGCCGCGAGATACACGCGCACGTACGTCGCGTACAAGTCCGCGAAGTAACTCACGGCACCGACTCCGCCGCGAACACGCGCTCGATCACTTCCTCGATCGGCGGATCTTCGACGACGAGGTCCGAGATCGGGAGGTCGGCCAAGAGGCGCGCGGTGACCTTGGGTGTCTCGGCCTTCGGCACGCGCAACGCCACGCGCTCGCCGTCGCGCGAGACCACTTCGCCGTAGCCCGACAGGTCGGGAATCTCGCCCGCGATCTGCACCGACACCGTCTTGTGTGACGCGAAGCTCGCCACCAACGCCGCCAACAGCCCGTCGAACAGGATGCGCCCGTGGTGGATCACGATCACGCGCCGGCAGAGCGCTTCGACGTCCGCCATGTAGTGACTCGTGAGCAGCACGGTGGCGCCGGTGCGCCGGTTGTAGTCGGCGATGAACTCGCGGATCCGCCGCTGCATGGTCACGTCGACGCCGATGGTGGGCTCGTCGAGGAACAGCATCTGCGGCTCGTGCAGGAGCGCGACGGCCAGCTCGCACTTCATGCGCTCGCCCAGCGACAGGTTGCGCACGGGGCGCTCGAGCAGCGAGCCGAGCTCGAGTAACTCGACGAGCTCGTCCAGCACGCGGCGGTAGCGCGCGCGGTCGAGCCCGTAGATCGCGCGGTTGCGCTCCATCGAGTCGGCCACGGGGATGTCCCAGATCAGCTGGTTGCGCTGGCCCATCACCAGAGTGATTCGCTGCAGGAACGCGTGCTCGCGCCGCCACGGCACGTGGCCCAGCACGTGCGCCTCGCCGTCCGTCGGATGGAGCAGGCCCGACAGCATCTTCAGGGTCGTGGTCTTGCCGGCGCCGTTGGGGCCGAGGAAGCCGACGACCTCGCCGGGCTCGACGGAGAAGCCGATCGCGTCCACGGCAGTGACTCGCCGTGACTCACGCCGGAACAGACTCACGAGCGCGGCGCGCAGCCCCGCCTCGCGCACCGGCACGAGGTAAGTCTTCGCGAGCTTCTCGACGGAGATCGCGGGTGCGCCCATGGCGGCGCAGGATAGCCGAGCGGGTCAGCCGTTGGCGGGCAGGCGGCGGCGCGCGAGGTCGTGAGACGGCTGGTCGAGCAGCGGCGACAGCTTCGGCGCCAGCGTGCGGAACAGCTGAGCGGGGAGCGAGCTCGTGAACGCGAACGCAGCCGCGTCGGGGCCGTGCACGTACGCCGTGATCACGCCGTAGAAACGGTCGTCGATCAGGAACACGAACGTGGCCGTGCGATTCACGACGCGTGACTCGAGCAGCTTCCCGCCGGGGCCGAACGTCTTGTAGCGGTGATCGCCCGTGCCGGTCTTCCCGCCCACGACCGCCTTGCGGCCGTCGGGCGCCACCAGCACGCCGTTCGCGCGCACCGCGGTGCCGCGCTCGACCACGCTCACCATCGCGGCGCGCAGCGCGCGCGCGACTTCCACGGGCATGACTCGCGTGCCGTCGACCTCGAGCGGGCGCAGGGTGGTCTCGTACGGAGTGTCTTTCGCGAAGCGCAGCTCCGAGATGCGGTTGGTCGGCAGGCGCAGGCCGTCGTTCGCGATGATCCCCGCGAGCTCGGCGAGCGCGGTCGGGCGGTCGGCGGCGCTGCCGATCGCCGTCGCGAGCGACGGCACGAGTGACTCGAACGGATAGCCGTGCTGCTGCCAGTTGCGGTGCACTTCGAGGAAGGCTTCGATCTCGAGCAGGCTGCGGATGCGCCGGTCCTGGGCCGCGCGCCGGTGTCGGCTGAACAGCCACTTGTAGACCGAGATGCGCTCGTCGGCGCTGGCCTCGAACACGGCACGCAGCGTGGCGTCGGGCTGGCGCCCGAGATACCCGACGAGCCACAGCTCGAGCGGGTGCATGCCCGCGATGTAGCCCTGGTCGGCCAGGCTGTATCTCGTGGGCGAGTACGTGTCGTACAGGCGCTGTCGCATCTTCGGCTCGAGCTTCGCCTCGGGCAGGTGCTGGCGCAGTGACTCGTCGAACTGCTCGAACGTGTCCTCGGGTCGCGCGGCGCGGATCGCCATGGCGACACGCTTCGGTGTACGGCGCACGCCGCGCAGCAGGGTGGCCACGATCTCTTCGCGGTTCTGGCCGTGATACTTGCGCCAGAAGCGCTCGAGATAGATGCGGCCCTCGCGGTCGGCGAAGCGGCGCAGATACTCCGCACGGCGCGGGTCGTGCGGATCGCGCAGGATCGCGGCGCTCGAGCCCGGCGCCTGGAACGAGTAGTAATTCACGATGTCGCGCATCAGCCGGATGAACACGAGATTCACCGAGCGCGTGAACGCCTCGCGCACGGTCACGACGCGGAAGTCGTCGGCCTTGTCGAAGTTCGCGAAGTGGTGCTCGCCGCCGCCGGTGTAGAACGCCTCGCCGGGGCTCGCGGAGTACGTGCGGCTCATGGCCTCGTCCAGCAGCACCGACAGGCGCATGCCCGGGTGCGCGATCAGCTGGTCGAGCACGAAGCGAGTGAGTCGATCGCGCGGCTCGGTCTCGATCGCCTTGAGCGTCTGCGGGTGCTCGCCGGCGAAGCGCGTGTGCAGCTCGCCGACCACCTCCAGGTAAGTCGCGAGCGTGCGCAGCTTCGCGGTGGAACCCAGGTCGAGCTTCACGCCGTCGTTCACGTCGAACGGCTGGTCGAGGTTGTCGGCTTGCACGAGTAAGTCGTTAGCGCCGAGCCCGCGCTCGTACAGCGTGAAGCTGTAGACGATCTTGCTCGGGTCACCCGAGTCGAGCAGGTGATGGCCGTAGAGGCCCGCTTCGCGCGCACGCTCGGGCTCGCGCAGCGCGCGCAGCTCGCGAGTCACTGACTCCTGCACGCCCGGGCTGATCGGGCTGGCGACCGAGAGATCGAGCCGGTCGAGCGCGTAGTAGTCCGAGAGGCCGAGCAGGGCGACCAAACGCGCGCGCACCGCGCTCGCCGTCTTCCGTTCCTCGGGCCGCGTCCCGAGTGTCTCGCCGCGCCGCTGCCGCAGCTCGAGCTCCACGCCGAGCGACGCTTCGCACAGCTCGGGCGAGATCACCTTCTCGTCGCGCAAGAGGCGCAGATAGGTGTCGGTGCGCGCGCGCAGCGCGGCGGGGTCCTGGATCAGGTAGTAGGACGGCCGGCCGGCGGACAGCACGAGTGACAGCGCCTTCTTGTACGCGCGCGCGCGCGTCTCGAGTGAGTAGGGCGAGTTCGGATCGTCCGCGCCGCGCAGCACCGCGTTGATCTCGTCGAAGTCGGCGCCGTACCAGATCGTGAGCGCGTCGCCGATGCCGATCACTTCGCCGAGCGGCGGCGCGGCCGCGAGCGGGATCGCGTTCACGTAGTCGACGACGATGCGGCGGCGCGCGCCCGCAGTCTCTTCGCCGTCGAGATACACGCGCAGGCTCGCCGACGCCATCTGCCGCAGCTTCTCGACCGGCGAGCTCGTGAGTCCGCCCGCCGAGTGTCTGAACTTCTCGATCTGAGTCGCGAGCGTGCTGCCACCGCCGCGGTCGGTGTCCGCGCCCGCGACCTGCGCCACCTGCGCGAACGCGGCGCGGAAGAGGCGGTCCCACTCGATCGCCGGGTTCCGCTTGGGCTGGCGGTCGTCGAGCACCTCGCGGTTCTCCACGAACGCGAGTGACTCGACCAGAATGCGCGGCACGTCGTCGAAGCTCGCGTACGTGTGCTCGGGGAAGCTCGTCCGGAAGAGCGGCACGTCGTCGCGTCCGCGGATCGCGAGACCCGCGCGCGTCTTCTCGGGGTACACCGGATTGAGTCCCCAATCCTCGAGCCCGAGAAGGCGCTCGGAGTGACGCGCCTGACTCTCGATGCCGTAGCCCGCGGCCGACAGGCGCGCGACGAAGTCGGGGATGCGCGTGTAGCCCAGCCGCTCGTCGAAGGGCCCGCCGCTCGGGAACCGTATGGCGGGGCTCGGCCCGGGCTCGACGTCGAAGCGCGCCTCGCGCGCGATGCGCGACAACTGACTCGCTTGGAACGCGGAGGTGCGCAGCTCACGCGCAAGCAGCCACACCGCGAGCGCGACGAGCAGCAGCACCGTCGCCAGCACGAACCAACGCGCGCGGGGACGGCGGCGCCGCGCGGCGGGCACACGCGGAGCCTGCGGCCGCGCCGCTTCCGCGGGCGGCGCGGAGGGGAGGTGAACGGTGGACTGCATCGACTCGCTTCCGGATTCCAGACGAGGCTCGGACAAAGGTGAGTGGCGCGAGTCGCTCGCGCGTGGCGCGGTCACCGAGCCCCCGCGCACGCGGCCGAACGCAGGCCGAGTGACTTGCGCCGAAGCTGCGTGCGCGCGCGGCGGCTAAGCTCGCGCAGCATGTTCTCGCGGCGCACCGAGTGGGAGCTCTCGCCGAACGCGCTGACTCGCGCGCTCGCGAGTCGTCGCGCCGCCGGGGGGAGCGTCGTCGATCTCACCATCACCAATCCGACCGAGGTCGGCCTCCGGCATCCGCCGTCGCTCTTCGCCGGCCTGGTCGATCCGGCCGCCGCGAGTTACGAGCCGGAGCCGCTCGGTCTCATCCGTGCCCGCGAGGCGGTTGCAGCTTACTACCGCGAGCGGGGCGGCGCATGCGACCCCGCGGCGGTGTTTCTGTGTGCGAGCACGAGTGAGGCGTTCGGCTGGCTGCTCGCGCTCGCGTGCGACCCGGGCGACGCGGTGTTGGTGCCGCGGCCCGGCTATCCACTGCTCGACTATCTGGCCGCGCTTTCCGGAGTCAGGCTCGTTCCTTACCCGCTTTGCTTCGACGGTTCCTGGCACATCGATCTCGCCGCCCTGCGCGAGCTCGTGCGGGCCGAAGCCCGCGTGCGTGCGGTGATCGCCACGTCGCCCGGGAACCCGACGGGCGCCGTGCTCGAGCGCGCGGAGCTCGCCGCGCTCGAGGCGTTGTGCGCGGAGCGAGAGCTCGCGTTGGTGGTCGACGAGGTGTTTCTCGACTACCCGCTCGGCGCGGAGCGCGCGCCGCTGCGCTCGGCGTTCGGCCCGCGCGAGTGTCTCTCTTTCGTGCTGTCGGGTGTCTCGAAGGTGGCGCTCTTGCCGCAGTGGAAGCTGTCGTGGGGCGTCGCGTGCGGGCCGGCGGCCTTGGTGACTCGCGCGCTCGAACGACTCACTCTGATCGCGGATACGTTCCTCTCGGTGTCGACGCCGGCGCAGCTCGCGCTGCCGCGGATTCTCGCGGCCGCGCCCGAGTCACAGGCGCAGGTGAGGTCGCGAACGAACGCGAACTTGGCGGCGCTGACTCGCGCGCTCGCGGGCGGCGGCGCGAGCGCGCTCGCGGGCGCGGGGGGCTGGGCCGCCGTGGTGCGGCTCCCGGAGCTCGGCGGCCTGAACGACGAAGCCTGGGCGCTCGAGTTACTCGAAGACGCGGGCGTGCTAGTTCACCCCGGCTCGCTCTACGACCTGGACGGGAGTCACTGCGTGGTGTCGCTCTTGAGCCAGCCGGGACCATTCGCCGCGGGCGCCACCGCGCTCGCGGCCGCCGTGGCCAGGAGACTCGCCTGAGTCAGCGCTTCGCGCGCGCCGCCGAGTCGTTGGAAGCCGCGCGGAAGATGCCCTTCGACATGGTCGACGACTCGGCCTCGACCCGCTTCGCGTACACCGCCTGGCGCAGCGCGTGCGCTTCGCGGCTGTCGGGCTCCGCCTCGACCGCCCAGTCGGCCCAGTGACTCGCCATCTTCAGGTCGCCGGCCGCGAGACACTCGCCGGCGCGGGCGATCAGCTTCGCCACGCCGCCCGCGAGCGCCGAGATCTCGTGCGCCTGCTGCGCGCGCGGCGCGGGCTTCAACTCACTCGGCACGCCGGTCCACCAGCCGCCTAGACACCGCACCACGTTGCGCACGATGAACTCGGGCTCGTCGTAGACCGGCTGCAGATACGGGCGCTCGGCCAGCGCCGCGGGCGGCTTCACGGTCTCGATGATCTCGTACACCGTCGCGCCGCGGTTCAGGAGCTCGAGCGTCTGCCGGTACAGTGACTCGAGATAGTCGGCCGTGTCGAGCAGCGCCGCGCGCACGCGCTCGGCGCCGTAGATAGGCACGCCGTGGCCCGGCACGAGCACCTGCGCCTCGCGCGCGGCCATGGCGCGCAGCGCCTCGGCCCAGTCACTCGCGTAGCGCTGCACCTTCTGAGGATTGCCCGCGTTCGGCGCGCACCAGATGAACAAGTCGCCCGTGCACAGAACGCGCGTGTCCTGGATCCACACCCACGTGTGATCGTCGGTCTCGCCGCGCGCGTGGTGCAGCTCGAGCTCGCGCCCGCCCACGCGCAGGCGCAGGTCGTCGCGGTAGGTCGCGGTCGGGTAGTCCGGGTTGGTCGGCCACTCGACCGGCACGCCGAACTGGCGGGTGTTGATCGCCGCGTTGTAGCCCGCCGTCTCGATGTAGCGGCGCATGCGCGGCGCCACGCCCACGTGACCCACGATCGAAGGGCGCGCCCAGCGTTGTGACTCGGCCTCGCGCAGGAACGGCGGCAGCCCGTACGCGTGATCGACGTGACCGTGCGTGTAGATCGCCGTGTGCACGGGGTCCTTCGCGTAGCGCCGCACCGCGTCGAAGCTCCGCTGGTGCTGGGCGGGGTGGAACGAGCCGGTGTCGATGAGCACGAGCCCTTCCGCCGTGCGAACCGCGGTCACGTTCACGAACGCCTTGTAGACCGCGACCCCCGCCGCGACCTCCTCGATCTGATCCACGAACGCGAACGGGTGATTCGCCGGGTCGCGCAGGTCCGCGCGTCCAGACAGAAGGAGATCCGAGAGCTCGCGCAGCGTTGCCATGGGTTCCTCGGCGGGTTGAGGGGTCCGGGGCGTACCCTATCATGGGGCTCGGCCCCGCTCGGTGGCTGCGGTAAGAGCTCGGAGAGTGCAATGGAAGTGAGCGTCGAAGAAACGGGGCCGGTCGAGAGACGACTCCACATCGAGATCCCGACCACGGACGTCGACGCCGCGTTCGGCGCGTATTTCTCCGAGATGCGCCGCAGCGCGCACATCAAGGGCTTCCGTCCCGGCAAGGCGCCGCGCGAAGTGCTCGAGAAGTACTTCGGCGACCGCGCGTCGAGCGAGGTGCTGCAGCGCTTGGTCGAGGAGTCGCTCGGCAAGGCGCTCAGTGACTCACAGCTCGACGTGCTCGGCGAGCCGCGCGTGAATCCCGGCGAGCTGCCCAAGCCAGGCACGCGCTTCGCGTACGACGCCGAGGTCGACGTGCGGCCAGTCATCGAGCTCCAGAAGGTGAAGGGCCTGGAAGTCACGCGGCCCGCGCTGCCGACCCCGGAGCAGAACCCGGTCGACGCGCACCTCGAAGAGCTGCGGCAGCGCCAGGCGCAGGTGATGGACGAAGAGAGCGGCGTCGCGGCCGCGCTCGGTCACGTGGCGGTGCTCGACTACGTGGGCAAGCTCGACGGCCAGCCGTTCGCCGGCTCGAGCGCGCGCGAAGCGCAGATCGAGCTCGGTGCGGGGCGCACGTTCGGCGGGTTCGAGGACAACCTGGTCGGGCTCCAGGTCGGCGACGAGCGCGCGTTCGACGTGCAGATGCCGGACGACCACGCGGACGAGACGCTCAAGGGCAACACCGTGCGCTTCGAGGTGAAGCTGGTCGCGCTGAAGCGCCGCGAGCTTCCTGCGCTCGACGACGAGTTCGCGAAGGACGTGTCGAGCTTCGAGACCCTGGCCGAGCTCCGCACGGACCTGGAGCGCCGAGTCGGCGAGGGCCGTGCGGCGGATCAGAAGCGACTCGAGCGCGGCGCCGTGGTCGAGGCGCTGCTCGCCGCGAATCCGTTCCCGATCCCGAGTCACTTGGTCGAGTCACAGGTGCGCGCGCGCATCGGCCGGATGCTCCAGCAGTTCGGCAACGCGCGGATCTCGCGCGAGGGTCTCGGCGAGCTGGTCGAGCGCTGGGCGGCCGAGCTCCGGCCGCAGGTCGAGAACGAGATCAAGCTGGCGCTGCTCGCCCCCGTGATCGCGAAGGCCGAGGCGATCGAGGTCTCGGACGCGGAGGTCGATGAGCAACTCACTCGCATCGCGGAAGCGAACGGACAGAAAGTGAGTGAGTTGCGCCGCGAGTACCGCGAGCGCGGGCTTACAGACGCGCTGCGGGCCGGCATCCTGGAGCAGAAGGCCGTTGAATTCGCACTCGACGCAGCTAAGTTGTCGGATGCGTAAGCGCGCGGAAAAGAAAAGGAAAATCCAAACGCCTGCGCAGTCGACCGAGCCGGATCCGCTAGAATGGGGGGAATGTCGTTGCTGATCCCGATGGTGATCGAACAGTCGAATCGCGGCGAGCGCGCGTACGACATTTTCTCGCGATTGCTCAAGGACAGAATCGTCGTGCTCGGCAGCGCCATCAACGACGACGTCGCCAATCTCGTGATCGCCCAGCTCCTGTTTCTCGAGGCAGACGACCCGGAGAAGGACATCTATCTCTACGTCAACTCACCGGGCGGTGACGTGAATGCGGGCATGGGCATCTACGACGTCATGCAGTACGTGAACCCGGACGTGCAGACCATCTGCATGGGTCAGGCGGCGAGCATGGGCGCGGTGTTGCTCGCAGCGGGCGCGAAGGGCAAACGCAGCGCGCTGCCTCACGCGCGCGTGATGATCCATCAGCCGTGGGGCGGCATTCAGGGCAAGACCACGGACATTCAGATACACGCCCAGGAGTTTCTGAACCTGCGCCAGGAGCTGAACGAGATCCTGGGCCAGCACTGCGGCAAGGATCCGAAGCAGGTCGAGAGCGACACCAAGGACGACCGCTTCATGTCCGCCCGCGAGGCGCTGGACTACGGGCTCGTCGACAAGATCATTTCGCGCCACGAGCGCGGGCCGCGCGGCGTCGCCGGAGAAGGGAAGCAAGGCGGATGAAGAAGAAAGAGGAAGGGACGAATCTCGCCTGCTCCTTCTGTGGCAAGAGCCAGAAGGAAGTGAAGAAGCTCATCGCGGGCCCGACCGTTTACATCTGCGACGAGTGCATCGAGCTCTGCAACGACATCATCGCCGAGGAGGCGAGCAGAGACAGCGACCGCTCGACCTCGTCCGTCCCCAAGCCGCGCGAGATCAAGGCGTTCCTCGACCAGTATGTCGTGGGTCAGGAGTCCGCGAAGAAGATCCTCTCGGTCGCCGTGCACAATCACTACCGGCGCATCGAGAACCAGTCAGTCGTCGGCGACGTGGAGCTGCAGAAGTCGAACATCCTGCTGCTGGGCCCGACGGGCTGCGGCAAGACACTCCTCGCGCAGACACTCGCGAAGATCATCGACGTCCCGTTCACGATCGCGGACGCGACCACACTGACTGAAGCGGGTTACGTCGGCGAGGACGTCGAGAACATCATCCTGAACCTGCTCCAGGGCGCGAACTACGACGTCGAGCGCGCGCAGCGCGGCATCGTGTACATCGACGAGATCGACAAGATCGCGCGCAAGTCCGAGAACCCGTCGATCACGCGCGACGTCTCCGGTGAAGGCGTGCAGCAGGCGCTGCTCAAGATCATCGAGGGCACGATCGCGAACGTGCCGCCGAAGGGCGGGCGCAAGCATCCGCAGCAGGAGTTCGTGCAAGTCGACACGACCAACATCCTGTTCATCTGCGGCGGCGCGTTTCACGGGATCGAGGACGTGATCGAGCGGCGCATCGGCGTGCAGGGCATGGGCTTCGGCGCGGAGCTGAAGAAGCGCCAGCGCAAGCTCGGCGAGCTGTTCAAGCACATCCAGACCGAGGACTTACTCAAGTTCGGGATGATCCCCGAGTTCGTGGGCCGGCTGCCCGTCGTGGCGACGCTCGAAGAGCTGTCACAAGAGGCGCTGCACAAGATCCTGACGGAGCCGAAAAACGCGCTCGTGAAGCAGTATCAGAAGCTGCTCGAGCTCGAGGGAGTCACTCTGCGATTCTCGGACGGCGCGCTGCGCGCCGTCGCGGAAGAGGCGATCCAGCGCAAGTCCGGCGCGCGCGGCCTGCGCTCGATCCTCGAAGCGATGATGCTCGACATCATGTACGACATCCCCTCGCGCGACGACGTCTCGGAAGTCGTCATCAACGAGGAAGTCGTGCGCCACGGCGCCGAGCCCATGATGGTCTACGACCGCGCAGAGAGCGCATAAGGAAGCAGCATGGCCTTCTTCAAGGACGGCGACGAGCGAGATACAGGCGCCAAGACGGGCTCGGTCCCGCTCTTGCCGCTGCGCGACATCGTCGTGTTCCCCCACATGGTCGTGCCGCTGTTCGTGGGGCGTGAGAAGTCGGTGCGAGCGCTCGAGCGCGCGATGGCGGGCGACCGCACGCTGCTGCTGGCGGCGCAGAAGGACGCGAAGTCCGACGACCCGACGCGCGAAGAGGTCTTCCCGATCGGCACGCTGGGCTCGATCGTCCAGCTCGTGAGACTCCCCGACGGCACCGTGAAGGTGCTGGTCGAAGGGAAGCGCCGCGCGCGCGTGCGTGACTGGGGCACGGACGACGACTACCTGGCCGTGCGCGTGGAAGTGATCGAAGAGGCCGACGACAAGTCCGTCGAGACCGAAGCGCTGATGCGCAGCGTGAACACCGCCTTCGAGAGCTACGTGAAGCTCAACAAGAAGGTGCCACCCGAGATGGTGACCACGGTCGCGAGCGTGACCGAGGCGTCGAAGCTCTCGGACATCGTCGTCGCGCACCTGAACCTGAACGTCGAAGAGAAGCAGCGCATCCTCGAGATCGCGAACGTGCGCGCCCGCCTCGAGGAGATCTACGGGTTACTCCAGGGCGAGATCGACGTGCTGCAGGTCGAGTCACGCATCCGCTCGCGCGTGAAGAAGCAGATGGAGCGCTCCCAAAAGGAGTACTACCTGAACGAGCAGATGCGCGCGATCCAGAAAGAGCTGGGCGAGCGCGACGAGTTCAAGAACGAGATACAAGAGCTGGAGGAGAAGCTCGCGGAGCACTCACTCCCAGAGCACGCGGAAGACCGCTGCAAGAAAGAGATCCGCAAGCTGAAGATGATGTCGCCGATGTCCGCCGAGGCGACCGTCGTGCGGAACTACATCGATTGGATCCTGTCACTGCCGTGGAACAAGCAGAAGCAGGAGAAGGTCGACGTGAAGGAAGCCGAGAAGATCCTCGACGGCGATCACTTCGGGCTCGAGAAGCCGAAGGAGCGGATCCTCGAGTATCTCGCGGTGCGCGCGCTCGTCGGTCACATGAAGGGCCCGATCCTGTGTCTCGTCGGCCCGCCTGGTGTCGGCAAGACCTCGCTGGGGCGCTCGATCGCCCGCGCGACCGACCGCGACTTCGTGCGCGTGTCACTCGGAGGCGTGCGCGACGAGGCCGAGATCCGTGGTCACCGCCGCACGTACATCGGCGCGTTGCCCGGCAAGATCATCCAGGGCCTGAAGAAGGCCGGCTCCGGCAATCCGGTCTTCCTGCTGGACGAGGTCGACAAGATGTCGACCGACTTCCGCGGCGATCCGTCTTCGGCGCTGCTCGAGGTGCTCGACCCCGAGCAGAACAAGACCTTCGACGATCACTATCTCGATCTCGAGTACGACCTGTCGAAGATCCTGTTCATCACCACCGCGAACACACTCGCGACGATCCCGCGCCCGCTGCAGGACCGCATGGAGATCATCCAGCTGCCGGGATACATCGAAGAAGAGAAGCTCGAGATCGCGAAGCAGTTCCTCGTCCCGAAGCAGATCAAGGAGCACGGGCTCGAGGGCCAGACGATCGAGTTCAGCGATCCGGGCCTGTACGAGATCATCCGCCGCTATACGAAGGAAGCCGGCGTGCGCAGCCTGGAGCGCGAGATCGGCGCGATCTGCCGCAAGCTCGCGCGCGAAGTGGTGGCGAGTGACTCGAAGATCTCGGTCACCATCGGCCCGAAGCAGGCGCGCAAGTATCTCGGCGTGCCGAAGTTCCGCTTCGGGAAGAAGGAAGAGAGCGATCAGGTCGGCATCGCCACGGGCCTGGCGTTCACCGAGGTCGGCGGCGAGTTACTCACGATCGAAGCGCTCGTGACCGCGGGCAAGGGCCGCGTTCAGGTCTCGGGTCACTTGGGCGACGTGATGAAGGAGTCGGCGCAGGCCGCGCTCTCCTACGTGCGGCGCCGCGCGAAGCAGTTGGGTCTGGCGCGCGACTTCTACCAGAAGGTCGACCTGCACGTGCACGTGCCCGAGGGCGGCGTGCCCAAGGACGGCCCGTCGGCGGGAATCACCATGGCCACCGCGCTCGTGTCGGCACTCACTGGCATTCCAGTGCGGGCCAACATCGCGATGACCGGCGAGATCACCCTGCGCGGGCGCGTGCTCCCGATCGGCGGCTTGAAAGAGAAGCTCATCGCGGCCGTCCGCGGCGGCATCGAGACCGTGCTCATCCCGAAAGAGAACGAGCGCGATCTGAAGGAGATCCCGGTCAAGGTGAAGCGGCGACTCACGATTCACTACGTCGAGAACATGGACGACGTCCTGCGGCATGCGCTGAAGCTCCCGCACGCGACGACCTTCCACGACGAGATGCCCGAGTACGCGCTGCAGGAGATCTTCGAGCTGCCCGAGGCCGAGGCTCCCGCGGTCAACTGAGTCCGAAGCGGGACTCGTAGCGGGCGAACCGCTCGCGCAGCGCGCGCGGGTCGAGGCCGAACTGCTCCGGCCCGTAGCGGTGCGCGCCGTGCGCGTGCTGCGGGTTCGCGGGCGCGGTGGCGCGCGAGTGACTCCCTGGCTTCCGGCCCGAGCTCGAGTCCCGCCATGTCGTAGATGCGGCGCACCGCAGTCAGTGGCTCGGCGACCAGCGCCCGGTAGTCGAGATCGACGAACCGCGCGCCGCTGCCGCGAGCTTCGGGGCCGTCGCGAAACGCGAGCGTGCGGTCCAGCCACAGCGCGGTCTGCTCGGTCTGGTACCGCCCCACGTCGCGCGGATCCACCGAGTCACTGTACGTCGACCGGAACACCGCGAAGAGACTCGCTCCCGAAGCGATGGTCTCGACGATGTCGCGGTGCAGGTGCACGACCATCGCGTCGGGGAACGCCTCGACCAGGCTCGCGAGCTCGGCGCAGTGGGCGGGCGCCTTCAGCACGAAGCGCCGCCCGTCGTCGAGCATCTGGAGTATCTCGCGGTAGCGGCGGTACGCGCTTCGAAACGACTGACTCGCGAGCCACGCGGCGTAGCCGTCGAGGCGCGTGGTCGACGGGAAGCCCCAGTTGCGGAAGTCGGTGCCCATCGCCAGCACGCACTCCTCGGGGAGGCGCGCGCCAGAGTCGTGCACCACGGCGAGCTCGGGACTCAAGAGATGCAGCAGTGAGTGGGCGCCGGCGGCCGCGTCGAGCGCGGCCTCGCGCGCCTGTGAGTCGAGGCCCGCGAAGCGCCACGGCGCCGAGAGCTCCGCCGGGAGCAGCGCGCGCAGCCGCGCGTCCGCCGCGAGCAGCCGGAACAGGAACGTCGTGCCCGTGCGCCAGCCGCCGGTGATCACGATCGGCGCGCGAATCGGGCGTTCGCGCACGCTCGGATACACCGAGAGGTGTCGCTCGAGCGCGCGGCGCGCGCGCAGCCGGCCGACGGCGGTGTCCGCGACCATCCGCGCGCCCAGCGCGTTCAGCCCCCCGTCCTCGGCCGCGGAGTCGAGATACTTCGAGAAGCCCTCGCGCCAGTCGCCGTCGCCGAGCACGGCCGGGTCGTCGTCCCCCAGCGCGCGCGCGAGGAGTGACTCGGTGTCTAGCGAGTAGCGCTCCGGCCGCGCCGAGCGGTCGGCGTCCGCCGCGGCGTACAGTGCGCGAGCTTCCGCCGATCGCGCCGCCGGCGCCCACGAGTCACTCACGGCGCGTGTGCGACCTCGTCCCAGCGCGCGACGCGCAGCTCGGGCAGCGGCGGCGTCCGCTCGGGCTGGAGCCAGCGCAACACGAACAATCCGAACGGCCGGCCCTCGGTGTCGAGCCAGCCCGTGACACCCGGATCGCGCGCCGCCAGCACCAGCCTGTAGCGGCCGTGGCGCAAGGGGATGCGCGACCCCGTGAGTGACACCGTGCGGTGACGGTGGTCGAGTGAGTTCAGGAAGCGGCTGTAGAGCAGCACGTTCCAGTAGCGGCACGGCACGGCGTCGCCTTCGAGCACGAGCGCCTGCTCGGGCCCGAGCTCCCAAGCGCCGCGGAGATATTGGATGCCCGGCTCGGTGAACGCCGCGCCGCCCTGCATCTCGCTCCAGCGCCGGACCTGGTTGGCGCGCGGCCGCTCGTCCTGCTCGGCCGCGCCGAGCACCGCGGCGATGCGCGACATCGTCGGCCCGAGCTTCGCCAGGTGCCGCGCGAAACGCTCGGGCTCGATGAACGCCGGTGGCGGTCCGCCATCGAGCGCCTCGATTGCGCACGTGCCGAGTGAGTCGCGCCGCACGTCCTCGTAGAACTGCCGCACCCACACCGAGCTCGCGTTCTCGGGCAGCTGCAGCCAGTCACCCGTCGCCGGCAGCTCCGCGGATAGAGTGACCGAGAAGCGGCCGGCGCCGTCGAACGTGAGTGAGTCGGAGTCGAGGCGCGCCGCGGCCGACGAGTCGGTGATCCCCGATGTCGCGTAGGCCGTGAGTGACACGAACGCCGCGTCGCCGCGCGTGCCGTGCACGCGGTAACGGCGATCCGGCCGGATGTCGGCGACCCAGTACAGGAAGTCCGGGTTGTCCATGAAGAACTTCTGGCGCCCGCCGTTGAACGGCACGAGCTCCGGCCGCTCGCGATCCACTTCGAAGCGTCCGAGCTGGTTGTGCAGCGCGCGGAGCAGGGCGCGGAAGCCGTCGGCGCGCTCCGCGGGAGAGAGCAACTCGGTGCGACGCGCGAGCCGCTCGCCGGCTTCGCCGAGTCCCGCGACGAACGCGCGCCACGCGCCGGCCGCGTCCATCTCCTCGTCCGCCATTTGCCGCCACCCGTGAGCAACCGCCCGTGAGACTGGGCGGAGAGGGATTCGAACCCCCGGCCCGCGCCGTGTAAAGGCGCCGCTCTACCACTGAGCTATCCGCCCGCGCTCGACCCAGGTACCGCGCGGGCCGCTTCTTGGCAAATCCCCGAAAACTACGAGTCATCCGCAAGCTTCGCGCAGCGAGGCGAAGCTCAGCCCGGCCGGGGTCCCGTCGGCCGCGGCCCCAAGAACTTCTCGATCTGCCCCGTGTCGAAATACTCGTAGCCGCGCGAGATCATGCCGTCGCGCGTGTACCCGATGAAGCACACGTCCATCTGACCTTCGAAGCCGTTCTCGTGAGTCACGAACAGCGTGTGCTGCTGCGCGAAGCCGCCCTCGAAGACGTGAATCCGTCGGTTCTTGTATCTCATCTTCTTCATGCGAGTCATGCCGTCACGGAGTGTCTTCAGGTTCGACTCGCGCGACTGGTAGAGACAGTCGTGGCTGTGCCACATGACAAGCTCGGGGGCGTAGCACTTCTCGACCGTCGAGAAGTCCTTCTGCTCGATCGCGTCGAAGAAGCGGTCGCACAATTGGAGCGTCTCCCAGTCTTTTCTCAACTTCGCTCTCCTTCGGCTCGCTGCGCGCGGCTGCCGCCGCTTGCGGCCTCGCTCAGGGCGGCCTTCGCTCGGCGCCCTTCGACGCCCGCCCACGCCGCGAACTTGCTCGAGTCCATGTACTCATCGATTCGCGTGATCTTCCCGTCCTTGCACAGTCCGACGATGCAGATCCACAGCGCGCCGCGGTGACCCGAGTGCTGCACCCCGTGCAGCGTGTACTGGATCACGAACCCGCCGGCGAACGTGTTGATCGTGCGGTCGTTGTAAGTGCGGCGGCGCTGGCCGGCGTAACTCTTGGGCAATGCGGCGAGATTGTCGGCGCCGCTCATCTCGCGGTTGAACACGTTGTGCCAGACCACGCAGTCCGGCGCGTAGATCTTGGCCAGCTCGTCGACGCGGCGGTCTTGATACGCGTCGAAGAAGCGGTTGCACAGCTCGCGAATCTCCGAGTCAGTCACTGCGCCTCCTGCCGTGGCGGGCGGAACCTGCCCGAGTCGAGATACTCGTCGATGCGCGTGATCCGGCCGTCCTTGCACTGCGCCACGATGCACGCCGAGAGCGACGCGCGCTTCCCGCTGTGAGTCACGACGTTCACCGAGTAGCGCACCAGGAACCCGGTTCCGAACGTATCGATCGTCCGGTCGTCGTACGTGCGGCGCCGGTGAAGCGCGTGGCCCGCGCGCAGTGTCTCGAGGCTCCGCTCGCGCGAGCTTTCCGCTCCCGTCAGATTGACCCAGAACGCCAAGTCGGGCGCGTACAGCTCGGCGACCCGTTCCAGGTCGTGACTCTCGACCGCGTCGAGAAAGTCGTTGCACAGCTCGCGCAGCCCGGTGTCTTTCATCTTAGAATCCGCCGCCATGGGCACGAAGCCGTCTTCCGAGGGCGCCCGCCCCAGCGCGCGCGCAGCGCTGCTGAAGGCCGCGGTCGCCGAGTTCACGAGCAAGGGCTACGAGTCGGCGACCGTCGCCGGCATCGCGGCGCGCGCCGGAGTCACTACCGGCGCGCTGTACACTCACTTCCGCAACAAGCAGGAGCTCTTGCTCGAGGCGGTCGGCCTGCATGCGGTCGAGACGCTCACGCACCAGGCGGCCGGCCTGGCGGGCAGGGCGCCCGACGAGGTCGCGCGCGGGCTCGCGCGCGGGCTGGTCGGCGAGGCGCCCGGCCGCCGCGATCTCTTGTGGATGGACGCGATCGCCATTGCACGGCGCGACCCGAAGGTGGCCGACGCCTACCGGCGAGTCATTCGCGCGCAGCTCGAAGCGTTCGACGTGACGACTCAGCGCGCAGTCGACTCGGGCCGCATCGATCCGATCCTGCCTCACGACCAGCTCGCGCGGCTCGTGCAGTCTCTCGCGCTGGGAGTCATGGCGCTCCGCGCGGTCGAAGAGTCTCCGCCGAGTGAGTCGACGATCGCGCGACTCACAGAGCTGCTGCTGCGTCCCGCGCGCGAGCGGGGCAAGTCGGGCGAACGCTCGCTCGCGCGCGTGTCGTCGCGCTCCCGCGCCGCCGAGCGCGCGCAGGCCGAGCTCCACGCGCTCATCATTCAGGCCGCGGGCGAAGGCCACAGCCTGCGGAAGATCGGCGAAGCGGCCGGACTCTCTCACGAGCGGATCCGCCGGATTCTGTCAGAAAAAGTGACACTCGCGGAAGTCTGACCGTTCACGGACGTGCCATTTGCCTCTGCGACATAATCTCAATACGCTTCCGCGCAGGCAAGACACTCCGACACTCCAGCCGAGAAAGGGGAACCCGTGCTGAAGACCCGCGGCTTCAATCACATCGATCTCGGGACCAAGGACATGGAGGCCACGCGCCACTTCTACGAGGACGTGCTGGGCTTCCCGCTCGTGCGCGCCGACCTCGTCGAGATCGGCAGCAAAGGCACGATGAAGCACTTCTTCTTCGACTGCGGTCACGGCCAGCTCATCGGCTTCATGAGCGGCGAGGACGTGGCCGGCTACCCGAAGGACTTCGATTCGGGGATCAACAAAGGGCTCGGCCTGCCGCCCGGCGTGTGTCACTTCGCGTTCGACGCCGAGACCGAGGCCGACCTGCACCGCATCAAGTCACATCTCGAGAGTCACGGCGTCCCGGTCAACGGCCCGGTGAACCACGAGGGCTGGTCGAAGTCGATCTACTTCCACGACCCGAACGGCCTGCAGATGGAAGTGTGTCACTTGCTACGCCCGTTCACCGCCGACGACGCGAAGCCGCAGGTGCGTTTCCGCCTGCAACGGGGCATGAAGGTCGAGCTCGACGGCACGGCCACTCCGATCGGGAATCGGCCATAGCCACGCAGTCACAAGACCAGCCCGTCGACGGCTTGCTCGAGCGCGTCCGCGCGGTCACTCCGCTCATCGCGGAGCGCGCCGCCGAGGCCGAGCTCGCGCGCAAGCCCGACGACGACGTAATCGACGCGCTCAAGGCCAGCGGAGTGTTTCGCAGCTTCGTGCCGAAGCGCTTCGGTGGCTACGAGATCGATCTCGAGCTGTTCATGGACATCGGCGTGGCAGTGAGTGAGGCCTGCGCCTCGGCGGGCTGGATCACCACGTTCTACATGGAGCACAACTGGCAGCTCCGGAACTTCGCGCCCGAGCTCCAGGACGAGATCTTCTCGGCCCAGCCCTACGTGCTCGCGCCCGGCAGCGTGAATCCGAACGACGGGATCGCGACGCCGAAGGACGGCGGCTACGAGCTCACGGGTCACTGGCGCTTCGGGACGGGAATCGTCCACGCCGACTGGGTGTTGCTGTCGGGTCGGATCGCCACGGAGCCGGACGGCACGCCGCGCATGTTCCTCGTGCGACCCGAGTCAGTCGAGGTGCGAGACACTTGGCACGTCGACGGCATGGCCGCGACGGGCAGCCGCGACATCGTCGCGAACGGCGTCCACGTGCCCGAGCGCCAAGTCACTCTACGGCCGATGATGGGCGGAGAGCCGGCGCGCGACGACTATCTCTGCCGCATTCCGGTTCTGCCGATGCTCGGACTCACCGCCGCGATCCCGTCCGTGGGCGCGGCGCGGCGCGCGGTCGAGCTCTTTCGCCGCGTGCTCATGCAGCGGATCCCGTTCGGCACCACGAAGACGCAGAGCTTCCGCGCGCCCGGGCAGGTGCGCCTCGCGAACGCGCTGGCCGAGGCGCGCGCCGCCGAGACCGTCCTGCGCGACGTCGCGCGCGCACTCACCGTTCACGCGCGCGGCGGGCCGCAGCTCTCGTTCATGGACCAGATCCAGATGCGACTCACGATCGCCCACGTGGTGCGTGACTGCCGCAAGGTCGTGCGCGACGTCATGGAGGGCTCGGGCGCCAGCGTCCGCTTCCACGATCAGGAGCTCGGGCGAATCAGCCGCGACGTCCAGATGATGGGCGCGCACACCGTGTTCGATCTCGATCTCGTCGCCGAGCAGTGCGGCCGCGCGCTGGTCGAGGCGAAGAAGCCTCTCTTCCCCCCAACCTCGAGCTAGAGGGAGTCACTCATGCCCCGCCTGCAGCAGATCTCGAAGGACCAGGTGTATCCGAACGGCAAGAAGATGTACGAGGCGATCTTCGGCGATCGCGATCCAGTCACAGAGCCCGGCACCGCCACCGGCACGCCGGGCAATTGGTGGACCGTGTTCGCCGGCGTGCCCGACATTCTGGATCACGCCGTCTCGGGCTTCGGCGTCTACCGCAGCAAGCGCCGCAAGCTGTCGATGCAGCTCCGCGAGCTCGGCCAGCTCCGCGCCGGCTTCGCGCGCGGCAGCAAGTTCGTGTTCTCGCAGCACTGCAAGGCGGCGCGCGCCGTCGGACTCACCGAGGACAAGGTGAAGGCGATCAAGGCGTGGTCGGTGGCGAGCTGTTACTCGCCTGTCGAGCGCGCGGTGCTCGCGTACACCGACTGTCTCGTGCTGCAGGGCGGCCGCGTGCCCGACGATGTGTTCGCCGCGCTGAAGGCGCACCTGTCGGACGTCGAGATTCTCGAGCTGACTTACATCACGTGTCTGTACGACATGCACGCGGTCATGAGCCGCGCGCTGCGGCTCGAGTACGACGACATGGACGACCCGATCGTCGAGGTGCCGGCCCCGAACGGTGGCGGATCGAACGACGTCATGTCGATGGTCGACCGCGCCGGGAACACTTGATCGGGGAGTGACTCAGACCGGCGCGGGCCGCGCGCCGCGAAGGAGTCGGCCGGGCAGGGCGTCGGTCGCGGCGCCATCGCGGTAAGTGACTTCGCCCGATACGATCGCGAAGCGGTAGCCCTCCGCGTCCTGCACGAGCCGGCGCCCGCCCGCGGGTAAGTCGCGCAGCATGCGCGGCGCGCGCAGGCGGAGCCGGTCGTAGTCGATCACGTTCAGGTCGGCCTTGTAGCCCGGACGCACCAGCCCGCGGTCGAGCAGGCCCACGGCTTCGGCGGTGTCCCGCGAGTGCCACTTCACGGCGGTCTCGACGGGCAGTCTCTCGCCGCGCTTCCGGTCGCGAGTCCAGTGAGTCAGCATGTGAGTCGTGAAGCTCGAGTCGCAGATCGTGCCGAGGTGTGCGCCGCCGTCGCCGAGGCCGAGCACCGTGTTCGGGCTGCGCATCATCTCGAGCGACGCCTCGAGCGACGACTCGGCGTAGTTCAGGAACGGGAAATACAGCATCCCGCGCCCGTCGTTCGCGAGCATGACCGCGAGCGCGAGCTCGTGCGGATCAAGCCCGCGCGCGCCCGCCTGCGCCGCGACCGCGCGGTCCTTCGGCTGCTCGTAGTCGGGCGGATCGCCCAGCACGAACATCTTCTCGAAGTTCCACAGCACGTGAGTGAAGAACGGCGCCTGACTCTGTGGCTTCTCGTCCAGCAGCTGCGCGCGGAACGCGGGCTCCCGCAGGCGCGCGACTTTCTCGGCAAGCGGCAGGGACGCGAGCGCCCGCCACGTGGAGTGAGTCGAGAACGGATTCAAGGTCGTGTCGAGCCCGAACATGAGTCCGACCGGCCGGCCCGCGACCTGCGCGCGCATGGGCAGCCCCTCGGCGGCGGACTCCTCGATCCAGCGCAAGGTGCGGCGCCACGCGTTGGGTGACTGCTCGGCCTGGGCGAGTGACACGGACAGCGGCCGGCCCGACTCACGACACAGGCGGCGCAGCATGGCCATCTCGCGCTCGGGATCGGGGAAGTCGGTGACGAACTGCAGCACGCCCTTCCCGGCCGCGCCCAGCGCCAGCGCGACGCCGAGTAACTCGTCCTCGGCCGCGGTCAGCGTCGGGGTCGGCTTCCCGTCGCTCGAGCGGTGATTCAGCGTGCGCGAGGTCGAGAAACCGAGCGCCCCGGCTTCGACGGCTTCACGCGCGATGCGCGCCATCGCCGCGATGTCCTCGGCGGTCGCGGGCTCGCGGTCGGCGCCGCGCTGGCCCATCACGTACACGCGCACGGCCGCGTGCGGCAGCTGCGCCGCGAAGTCGACGTCGTAGCGGCGCGCCGCGAGTGAGTCGAGAAACTCGGGGAACGTCTCCCAGTTCCAGGGCAGACCCTCGGCGAGCACCGCGTTCGGGATGTCCTCGACGCCCTCCATCAGCCGAATCAGCGTGTCGTGGTCCTCGGGCCGGCACGGCGCGAAGCCGACGCCACAGTTGCCGGTCACCGCGGTAGTGACTCCGTGCCAGGACGAGGGAGACAGCCGCGACGCCCACGTCGCCTGTCCGTCGTAGTGGGTGTGGATGTCGACGAACCCGGGAGTCACGAGCAGCCCGCGCGCGTCGATCTCCTCGGCGCCCGCGTCGCGCACGGTCCCGACCGCGGCGATCACGCCGCCGCTCACCGCCACGTCCGCCTCGTAGAGCGGCGCGCCCGAGCCGTCCGCCACCGTGCCCCCGCGAATCACGCACTCGAACTTGGCCACGAACCGCCTCCCGCTGTTGGGAGGATTCTACAGCTGCACGATCTCCGCGTGCACGGCGCGGCCGCGGAGAGTGAGTCGCGCGACGGTGCCGAGGCCGCTCGGCCCGCGAACGGTAGGGAGGGTGGCGCTGCCCGGGTTCACGAACAGCACGCCGTCGCGCGAGAACAGGGCAGGGCAGTGAGTCGCGGCGTACACCACCGCGTGTAGCTCGCGGCCGGTGCGCTCGCAGAGGGCCGCCGCGGCGGAGCTCTCCGGGAGCTCGGCGCCCGCGCTCTTCGCGCCCGGCACCAGGCTGCCCAGCTCGAACGCCGCCGCGAGCGAGAGCCCGCGGGCCGTGAGCACACGCGTCGGTGCGATCCGCGCGTCGGCAGACGGATCGTCGCCGCCGCGCGTCGCCAGCACCGGCGCGACACCGGCCAGCCGATCCAACACCGCGGCCTCGCCCATGTCGCCCAGGTGGACGATCAGCGTGCAGCCGCGGAAAGCCTCGAGCACCGCGTCGGGCAGGGAGACTCCGCCGGCGTGGCAGTGAGTGTCGGCAATGAGTCCGATCGAGATGTCTCCGTCAGGCCCCGGCGGGATCTCCGTGTGGATCATCTCCGCAGCCTAGTGCATGCGCTCCGGGCTCGCTGCGCGGATCTTGCGAAATTCGCTGGGCGGGCGGCCGAGCTCGCGCCGGAACAGACGCGAGAACGAGCCCGGACTCTCGAACCCAACGGCGGCGCAGATCTCGGTCACCTCGCGGTCCGTGCCCGAGAGCAGCCGAGCCGCGCGCTCCAAGCGCAAGCGAGTGAGATAGCGATGGGGGGTCACGCCGTAGACCGCGCGAACGCGCGGTGGAAGTGGTGCGGCGCCACGCCGGCGGCCCGCGCGATCTCACGCAGGCCGAGTGACTCAGCCAGGCCGTCGTGCATCCGCTCGCGGCCGCGCTGCAGCCGCGCGTGCAGCTCGCTGCGAGTCGAGGCGCGCGCCGCCGGCACGAGCGCGATCTCCGCGGCGACTCCCTCCTGGGCGAGCACCAGCGCCGCGGCCAACTCCGCGAACGTGCCTTCGACTTCGATCCCGGCCGCGGAGTCAGTCCGAATCGCGCGCGCCAACGAGCGCAGCCGCGCGACGATCGTCGAGTCACCGACGTGGAGATGCTCGCGCAGCTCGACACCATCCGGTGTACGGTCCGGCGCGTCCAGAAGCTCCGCATCGCTCGCACGAAGCGTGCGTGCCGCGTCCTCGACGAAGCCCCGCGCGAAGAACGGGCAGAATGACTCGGTCGGCTCCTCCGCGCGCCGTTCGAGCGAGTAGACGCTCCCGTGATTCAGCACGAGAAACGCCGAGCCCTCGACCCGGAAGCTGCGCCGCCCGACCCGCCACACCGCGACCCCCGCCAGCATGTGCTTGATCGACAGCGCGCCCGCGGACGGACCCCAAGACTCCGGCCCCGTTCCGGAGAGGATCGCGTTCTGCACGCCCAGGACGGCGGAGCCCGGATTCCAGAGCACATCCCCGAACGCAACTCGGCTCACGGCTTCATGTTAGGACGCAGCGCGTTTGGTTTGAAAAAGAACATGGCCTCGTGTACCAAGTGCGCCGGCCAGGGGCGGTAGTTCAATCGGTTAGAGCACCGGCCTGTCACGCCGGAAGTTGCGGGTTCGAGTCCCGTCCGCCCCGCCAGTGCGCCGCCGCACGTCGAGGGAGAGACCTTGGCCAGGGCGATTCAGATTGCGGTGGGGATCGTGCTCGGCGCGGTGGCCGCGATGTGGGTGCTGCGCTCGGGGTGGGTGACCCCGAGTCCGCGCGCCCCGCAGGTCGCGAGTGAGTCGCGCGGCGAAGTGACTCCCCAGGCGCCGCCCGCGGCGCCATTTTGGACCGACTTCCCGCTCGAGCCCGGCTCGGCCGAGACTCACTCGCGCGTCGCGAAGCTCGCGCAGGACGCGGCGGCCGGCGTGGTGAACGTGCACACGTCGAAGACGGTGGTGCGCGAGAGCGGCCCGCAGGGCTTCCCCTTCGAGATGTTCCCCGAGCTGTTCGGCCGGCCGGGCGGGCGCCGCCCGCGCGCCGCCCCGCGCCAGCAGGAGTACAAGGTCCCGAGCCTGGGCTCGGGCTTCGTGATCTCGCCCGATGGCTTCATCCTGACCAACAACCACGTGGTCGATGGCGTCGACGAGATCAAGGTCCACTTCTCGGACGGGAAGATTCGCGACGCGAAGATCGTGGGCCGGGATCCCAAGACCGACCTCGCGCTGATCCAGGTCGCCGACGCGAGTGACTTGCCGTCGCTCCCGCTGGGTGACTCGGATTCGATCCTGCCGGGTGACTTCGTGGTCGCGATCGGCAACCCGTTCGGGCTCGATCACACGGTGACCATGGGCATCGTGTCCGCGAAGGGCCGCGAGCTGGGCCAGGGCCCCTACGACGACTACATCCAGACCGACGCCGCGATCAACCCGGGTAACTCCGGCGGCCCGCTGCTCGACATGAACGGCGCCGTGATCGGGATCAACAGCGCGATCAACCCGCAGGCCAACACGATCGGCTTCGCCGTGCCCATCAATCAGGCCAAGGAGATACTCCCGTCGCTGAAAGCGAACGGTGCGGTGATTCGCGGCTGGCTCGGCGTGAGCGTTCAGGCAGTGACTCCCGAGCTCGCCAGCGCGCTGAAGCTCGAAGGCACCGGCGGCGCGCTGGTGGCGCAGGTGAATCCCGGCAGCCCCGCCGACAAGGGCGGCATTCAGCGCAGCGACGTGATCCAGAGCTTCGACGGCAAGCCGGTCGCAAAGCCGAGCGACCTCTCGCGCGCGGTGGCCGCGACCCCGGTGGGGAAGAAGGTCGACGTCGCGGTCGTGCGCGACGGGAAGCGAGTCACCGTGCCCGTCGAGATCCAGAAGCTCGCCACGACGGCGGCGGAGCAGGCGGCGAGCGCTGCGCGCCAGCCGTCGGGCGGCGCGGCGGCGCTCGGTCTCGAAGTGAGTGACTTGGACGACGAGACCCGCCAGCAGCTCGGCCTGTCCGAGGAGCGCGGCGCGGTGATCTCGGACCTCGACCCGAGCGGCCCCGCGGCCGAGGCCGGCCTGCGGCCCGGCGACCTGATCGTCGAGATCGACCGCAAGCCCGTCGCCAGCGCGGTCGACGTCGAGAAGAGACTCGCCGCGGGCGGTGACTCGGTGTTATTCCTGGTGCGCCGCGGCGAGGGCACGCTCTACGTCGCCGTGAACCGCAAGCGCTAGCGCTTCGGCTTCTTGCCCTCGCCCCAGCGCGCGCGCTGTCTCTCCGCCGTATCTCGCTCCGCGCCCTGATCCGACGGCTCGTAGAACGTCGCGTCGCGGAGCTCGTCGGGCAGATACTGCTCGCGCACGAAGTGACTCGGGTGGTCGTGCGGGTACTGGTAACCCTTCCCGTAGCCCAGCTGGCGCAGTAACTCGGTGGGCGCGTTGCGCAGCGGCAGCGGGACGGGCAGGGCGCCGCGCTCGCGCGCGACCTCGGACGCGGCGGCGATCGCCAGCATGCTCGCGTTGCTCTTCGGCGCGCACGCCAGGTAAGTCGTCGCCTGAGACAGGATGAGCTTGCCCTCGGGCAGCCCGACCCGGTCGAACGCCTCGGCCGCGGCGGTCGCGACGACGAGGCCGAGCGGGTCCGCGTTCCCCACGTCCTCCGACGCGAAGATCACCAGCCGGCGCGCGATGAAGCGCGGCTCCTCGCCGCCCTCCAACATGCGCGCGAGCCAGTACACCGCGGCGTCTGGGTCACTCCCGCGCAGACTCTTGATGAACGCCGAGATCACGTCGTAGTGCGCCTCGCCGCCCTTGTCGTAGTCGGGGAGCTTCGACTCGAACGCGGCGGCCACGTGGTCGCGCGTGATCGCGCCGGCCGCGCGGTCGGCCGCGGACTCCAGCAGGCCCAGCGCGCGGCGCGCGTCGCCCTGCGCGAGCCGCGCGATCAGCTCGAGCGCGTCGGGCTCGAGAGTGACTCCCGGTTTGCCCAGGCCACGCTCGCGGTCCTCGAGCGCGCGAGTCACGATGCGCTCGAGCAGTGACTGACCGAGAGCACGCAGGGTGAAGATCCGCGCGCGCGAGCGCAGCGCGGGAATCACTTCGAACGACGGGTTCTCCGTGGTTGCGCCGAGCAGCACCACCGTGCCGCGCTCGACGTGCGGCAACAGCGCGTCCTGCTGCGCCTTGTTGAAGCGGTGTATCTCGTCCACGAACAGCGCCGTGCGCCGCCCGCGCCGCCGCTCCTCGTCCGCGCGCGCGATCTCCTCTCGGAGATCCTTCACGCCGGAGAGCACGGCCGAGATCGCCGCGAAGCGCAGCCCCGCGCGCTCGGCGAGCAAGCGCGCGAGCGTCGTCTTTCCCGAGCCCGGCGGGCCCCAGAAGATGCACGAGGGCAGCTTGGCGCCGGAGGCGAGCACGGGGCCCAGTGGCCCGTCCGAGCCGAGCAAATGCTCCTGACCTTCGAACTCTTCGAGCGTTCGAGGACGCATGCGCTCGGCGAGCGGCGCGTCGGCCGGAACGTCGCGCGTGACCGGGGATTCACGCGGGAAAAGCTCCATTGGCAGAGCTTACAGGAGTCTCTAAGTTCGCGGCCGCATGGCGGGCTGGAAGCGAATCGCGCTCACCGTGAAGGCGGGTCAGGCCGGCGCGGGTCCGCTCGTGAGCCGCTTGGTAGCTCGCATCCGCAAGGCGGGACTCGACGTCGCGCTCGACGCGCACGCCGCGAGTCACCTGGGCGAGCCCGGCGGCAAGAGTCTCGAGCAAGTCGCCGGGATCGCCGACTTGCTGGTCGTGCTGGGCGGCGACGGCTCGGTGCTCGCCGCCGTGCGCGCGATCGGCGCGCGCCGCGTCGCGGTGCTGGGCGTGAATCTCGGTCACTTGGGCTTTCTCACCGATGTGAGTCCCGGCGAGGCCGAGTCCGCGCTCGACGCCACGCTGCGGGGTGACTTCGCGCTGGTCGAGCGCTCGCGCTTCGAAGTGACTCACTCGCGCGAGGGCCGCGAGCTGTCACGCGAGCTGGTGCTGAACGACGCGGTGATCACCAAGGGCTCGGCGCTCGCGCGGCTGATCGAGCTCGAGGCCGCCGTCGACGGGCGAGTCATCGCGACGTACCGCTCCGACGGCTTGATCGTCGCCACGCCCACGGGCTCGACCGCGTACAACCTGTCGGCGGGCGGTCCCATCCTCGATACCGACGTGCGCGCCGCGATCCTGAACCCGATCTGCCCGCACACACTCACCCTGCGCCCGCTCGTGCTGCCCGACGACCGCGAGATCGTCGTGCGCCTGCGCTCGCCCGAGGACGCGACGCTCACGCTCGACGGCCAGGTCGGCGCGCCGGTGCGCACCGGCGACCTGGTGCGCGTGGTGCGAGCGAGCGAGCCCGCGCGCTTCGTGTCCGCGCCCGCGCGCGATCACTTCGAGACACTCCGAACCAAGCTGGGCTGGGGCTCGCGTTGATCGCGACGCTCCGTGTCCGAAACATGGTGACGATCGAGGAGCTCGAGCTCGAGCTGGGCCCCGGACTCACCGTCGTCACCGGCGAGACGGGCGCGGGCAAGTCACTCCTGCTGGGTGCGATCGCGCTGCTCTCGGGCCACCGCGTCGGTTCCGAGCTGGTGCGCGCCGGCGCGAAGGAGGCGCAGGTCGAGGCGATCCTGAAAAGCCCCGCGCTGCTCGCGCGCGCCCAGTCACTCGGCCTGGCGGACGACGGCGAGGACGAGCTGCTCGTCGCGCGCAGTCTCTCGCGCGAGGGCCGGGGGCGCGTGTTCGTGAACGGCCGCCTCGCGACGGTCGCCGTGCTGGCGGAGCTCATGGCCGACGCGCTCGAGATCACGAGTCAGGGCGAGCACCAGCGCCTGCTGCGCGCCGAAGCGCAGGCCGAGTTACTCGACTCGTTCGCGGGCCTCGAGCCCGCCGCGCGCGAACTGGCCGAGTCACACGCGAAGTGGCGCGAGCTCGCGCTCGCGATCCACGCGCGGCGGCGCGACCGCGAGGCGCTCGCGCGGCGCGAGGACCAGCTGCGCTTCGAGCTCGAGCAGATCGCGCGCGTGGACCCGCGGCCCGGCGAGCTCGACGAGCTCGGTGTGGAGCTTCGGCGACTGGGTCACGCCGACCGGCTCGCGCAGGCCGCGAGCCGCGCGCTCGAGACCGTGGACGGCGAAGGCGGCCTGCGCGAGAGACTCGGCGCGGCGCGTGCCGCGCTGCGCGGCGTGACCGAGCTGGACCCCGCGCTCGGTGACTCCGAAGCCGCGCTCGACCGCGCGAAGCTCGAGCTCGACGAGGCCTCGTTCGCGCTCGAGCGCTACGTCGCGGGGATCGAAGCCGACCCGCAGCGTCTCGCGAAGGTCGAGGATCGGCTCGGTGAGCTCCGCCGCCTGCAGACGCGCTACGGCAACTCGATCGAGGACATCCTTGCGCACCGCGACCGCGCTTCGGCCGAGCTCGAGGGGCTCGCGGGCGGCGAGGAGCGCACGGCAGAGCTCGAGCGCGAGCTGGCCGTGCTCGCCGAGTCACTCGATCAGAAGAGCCGCGCACTGACTCGCGCGCGCACCGCGGCCGCGGCGGAGCTCGAGCGCGCAGTGACTGCCGAGCTCTCGGAGCTCGAGCTCGGCAAGGCGCGTTTCTCCGTCGAGCTCGAGCCGCTCGAGCCGAAGTCCGCCGAGGGACTGTCTCCGCCGTCGGGGCCGTCGGGCCGCGAGCGCGCGTCGTTCCGGCTCGCCGCGAATCCCGGCGAAGTTGCCGGCAAGCTGCGCGACGCAGCGTCGGGCGGTGAGCTCGCGCGTCTCTTGCTCGCGCTGCGGAACGCGCTGCGCGAAGCGGACTCGGGCCGCGTGCTCCTCTTCGACGAGATCGACGCGGGCTTGGGCGGACAGACCGCGCGCCGCGTCGGCGAGCGGCTGCGCTCGCTCGCCGGCAACAACCAAGTGATCTGCATCACGCATCTCCCGCAGATCGCCGCGCTTGGTGACTTGCATCACACCGTCGTGAAAGACGTGCGCAAGAGTCGAACAGAGACACGCATCTCGAGTCTCTCCGGCGACGCACGCGTCGACGAAATCGCGCGCATGAGCGGCGGACAACTCACCGACGCTGCTCGCGCGCACGCACGTGAGCTCCTGTCACTGCGCCCGCCGACGCGCAAGCGCGCTCGGTAACCCACTTCGTCAAGTTTCGGGGTAGGCGGCCGATGCCATTCCTGACGAGGGCGCTCGCCGTATTTCGCGCGCCCGCGGAGAAGGCAAATGGCGGCCGAAGCACAGAGAGTCGAATCGACGGTCCCACCGCCCGCGCAGCGCGCGACGCTGCGCATCGAGAGCGGCTTCTACGAAGGGCTCGAGTGGGAGCTCGATCGTCCCAGCACGGTGATCGGCCGCGGGCGCAACGCGGACCTCGTGCTGAACGAAGCGACCATTTCGCGCGCTCACGCGCTGTTCGGCTACGAGGACGCGAAGCCGTTCGTGCAGGACCTGGGCAGCACGAACGGCACGCTGGTGAACGGCGTGCGCGAGCATCGCAAGTTACTCGGAGAGGGAGACGAGCTTCGGATGGGGAAGCTCCTGTTGCGGCTCCGCGGCGACGCGGCCGCCAAGGGAAAGACCCGTGGCTGACTCGAATCCACGCGGACCAGAAGACACACTCACTCTGATGATCGTGCCGGGTCAGTCCGGCTCGATCCGCCGCTTCCACGTGCCGCGGCTGTGGCTGCGCCGGGCGACACTGGGTGGTGTAGCCGCGGCCGTCGCGCTGCTGGCCCTCTCGATCGACTACGTGCGCGTGCGCGTGAACCTGTCGGAGCTCGAGCGCCTGCGCGTCGAGACCAGCGAGCAGCGCGAACAGATCCAGGACTACGCGGTGAAGATGGAAGCGATCGCGACCAAGCTCGGCCGCATCGACGGCTTCGAGCGCAAGCTCCGCATCATCACCAACCTGGATCCCGCCGATCCGCTGCCGCTGCCGGGCATCGGCGGGACCGACGGCGAGATGCTCTCGGCCGACGACGTCTCCTGGATGTCGCGCACGAAGCGCCACGAGGTCATGAAGGAAGGGCTCGAGACACTCGCCGGCGCGATGGACGCGCAGGACTCGAGCCTGCAGGGTCTCTTGACTCACCTCGAGAATCAGACCACGCGCCTGGTGCGCACGCCGTCGATCACGCCCACGAACGGCTGGGTCACTTCGGCGTTCGGCTACCGCATGTCGCCTTACACGGGTGAGCGCGAGATGCACAAGGGCCTCGACATCGCCGGCCGCATGGGCACGCCCATCTACGCGACCGCCGACGGCGAGGTCGTGTATTCGACGCAGAAGAAGTCACTCGGCTACGCGGTGAAGCTCCGCCACGGCTACGGCATCGAGACCGTGTACGGTCACATGCAAGAGACGATGGTGAGGTCGGGCGAGTCGGTGAAGCGCGGCCAGCAGATCGGCCTCATGGGCTCGACGGGCCGCAGCACCGGCCCGCACGTCCACTACGCCGTGCTCGTGAACGGCAAGGCGACGAACCCGAGGAACTACATCCTCGACTGAGTGACTCGCCCGCGCGTATCATGGCCGTGCCGTGACTCGCGATTGGAGAGAGTGGCACCAGCAGTACGAGCAGTCGGGCTCCGCGCTCCAGCGGCGCCTGGCCGCCGTGCAGCGCGGGATCCGCGCCGCGCTCGGCGCGCGGCCGCCCGGCAAGATCCGAGTGATTTCCATGTGCGCGGGCGACGGGCGCGACTTACTTGGGGTCCTCGCGGATCACCCGCGCGCCGGAGACGTCGTGGGCAGGCTGGTCGAGCTCGATCCCGCGCTCGCCGCGGCCGCGCGTCGCGCCGCGCCGCCCGAGATCGAGGTCAGCTGCGGCGACGCGTCAGTGAGTGATGCTTACGCCGGCGCGGTTCCCGCGGATCTGCTGCTCGTCTGCGGGGTCCTCGGGAACATGAGCGACGCGGATGTCGAGCGCACGGTGCGCGCGCTGTCGTCACTGTGCTCGCGTGGCGCGACGGTCATTTGGACTCGCCATCGCCGGCCGCCCGACCTCACCGTCTCGATCCGCCGCTGGTTCGGTGAGTCGGGCTTCGACGAGCTCGAGTTCGTGGCGCCCGCGGACTCTCTCTACAGCGTCGGCATGCACCGGCTAGCGGGCGCGCCGAGGCCGTGGTCTCGTGGCGAGCGCTGGTTCACGTTCGTCGCCAACGCGGAGCCGAACACCTGATTTCTGGCTGGGCGTCCGACCCTCTCGTATACTCGCGGCCCCCGTCGGGAGACCTCGAGATTCGCGTCTTCGCCACGAAGATCTTCGGCTCCGCGAACGAGCGCCTCCTGCGCTCGCTGCAGCCGGCCGTGGCTCGAGTCAACGAGCTCGAGTCTCGCTACGCGCCACTGAGTCAGGACGAGCTGCAGCGCAGAGTGGCCGAGCTTCGCCAGCGAGTCGCGCAGGGCCAGTCACTCGACGCCGTGCTGCCCGAGGCCTTCGCGCTGGTGCGCGAGGGCGCGAAGCGCACGCTCGGCCAGAGACACTACGACGTCCAGCTGCTCGGCGGCATGGTGCTGCACCAGGGCAAGATCGCCGAGATGAAGACCGGCGAGGGCAAGACCCTCGTCTCGACCTTGCCCGCGTTCCTGAACGCGCTGTCCGGGAAGGGCGTGCACGTCGTCACCACCAACGACTATCTCGCGCGGCGTGACTCCGAGTGGATGGGCGCGATTCACCGCTCGCTCGGGCTCACGGTCGGCTGCGTCGTGCACGGGCTGTCCGACGCCGAGCGCCGCGTCGCGTACGGCGCCGACATCACGTACGGACAGAACAACGAGTTCGGCTTCGACTATCTGCGCGACAACATGAAGCCGAGCCTCGAGATCTTCACGCAGCGCGGTCACAACTACGCGATCGTCGACGAGGTCGACTCGATCCTGATCGACGAGGCGCGCACGCCGCTCATCATCTCGGGCCCCGTCGACGACGATCCCGAGAAGTTCCGCCGCGTCGACCGGATCATCCCCAAGCTCATCGAGCACGCCGAGAACTACACGCTCGACGAGAAGGCGCGCACGGTGATGCTCACGGAAGAGGGCATCGTCGCGGCCGAGAAGCTGCTCGGCGTCGACAACCTGTACGCGCCGCACCACATGGAGTCACTCCACGTGGTGCAGAACGCGCTGCGCGCGCACGTGATCTACAAGGTCGACGTCGACTACGTCGTGAAGGACGGCCAGATCGTCATCGTCGACGAGTTCACGGGCCGGCTCATGGAAGGGCGGCGCTGGAGCGATGGCCTACACCAGGCGGTGGAGGCGAAGGAGCGCGTGCAGGTCCAGAACGAGTCACAGACCTACGCGACGATCACCTTCCAGAACTACTTCCGCATGTACCAGAAGCTCGCCGGCATGACGGGCACCGCCGACACGGAAGCGCAGGAGTTCGCGTCGATCTACAAGCTCGACGTCGTGGTCGTGCCGACTCACCGCCCGATGGTGCGCAAGGACCACGAGGACGTGGTCTACCGCACGAAGGGCGAGAAGTGGAAGGCGGTGCTCGACGACATCGAGGACTGTCACAAGCGCGGCCAGCCGGTGCTCGTCGGTACGATCGCGATCGAGACCAGCGAGTCACTCTCGGCGAAGCTCAAGAACCGCGGCATCCGTCACAACGTGTTGAACGCGAAGCAGCACCAGCGCGAGGCCGAGATCGTCGCGCAAGCCGGCCGCTTCGGCGCAGTCACGATCTCGACCAACATGGCGGGCCGCGGCACCGACATCGTGCTGGGCGGCAACGCCGGCATGACTCTGAAGTCGCGCGGTCTCGACCCCGAGGCGGCCGAGAACAAGGAAGAGCTCGAGAAGCTCGTGACTTCGTACGCCGACGAGCGCGAGAAGGTCATCGCGGCCGGCGGCCTGCACGTGCTGGGCACCGAGCGCCACGAGTCACGCCGCATCGACAACCAGCTGCGCGGCCGCTCGGGCCGCCAGGGCGATCCCGGCTCGTCGCGCTTCTACCTGTCACTCGAAGACGACTTACTGCGCATCTTCGGCTCCGACCGCATCTCGGGACTCATGAAGAGACTCGGCATGCAGGAAGGCGAGGCGATCGAGGCGCGCATGCTGTCGGGCGCGATCGAGCGCGCGCAGCGCAAGGTCGAGGTGCGCAACTTCGACATACGCAAGCACCTGCTCGAGTACGACGACGTGATGAACAAGCAGCGCACGTCGATCTACGCGTGGCGCACGAACATCCTGTCGAGCGAAGACCTGCGCGCGGAGTACGAGGATCTGGCGCACGAGCTCGCGGGCGAGATCGTGGCGGTCACCGTCCCGCCGAAGGGCGAGCCGGACATCGAGGGCTACACGCGCGAGGTTCAGGCGCAGTTCGCGATCGCGATCGACCCGGCTTCGCCCGAGTTACAAGGTAACGCGCCCGACCGCGAAGCGGTGCTCGAGAAGCTCGTCGAGCGCATCGACGCGAAGCTCGCCGAGAAGGTCGAGATGTTCGCGGACATCGGGCGCAAATACTCCGAATTCAACCCGCCCACGTTCGACGGCATCGGGCGCGGCATCCTGCTCCAGACACTCGACCAGCTCTGGAAGGATCACCTGCTGACGATGGACCACTTGAAAGAGGGCGTCGGTCTGCAGGGCTACGCGGGCAAGGATCCGAAGCGCGTGTATCAGACCGAGGGCTTCGAGCTGTTCCGCGAGATGTTCGGGCGCATCCGCTCGCGCGCGGTCGAGCAGCTGTTCCGCGTGATGATCGAGCTGCCTTCCGCCGAGAGACTCGCCGAGCTCCGTGCCGCCGAAGAGGCGCGGCGCGCAGCGCACCAGAGGAGACTCAGCGAGGTGCACGCGGGGTCGCCCTCCGAAGCGCCAGTGACTCCTCAGACGATCGTGCGCGAAGGCCCGAAGGTCGGCCGCAACGATCCGTGTCCGTGCGGCTCGGGCAAGAAATACAAGAAGTGCCACGGCACCGGGGCGTAGCGTGGCGCTCGAAGTTCGCGGCTTCCGCGCGGCCGGCATCGCCTGCGGCATCAAGCCGAGCGGGAAGCCCGACCTAGCGCTGATCGTGAGTGACCGGCCCGCGGCCGCCGCCGCCGTGTTCACGACGAATCGCTTCCCCGGCGCGCCCGTCGTCGTGTCTCGCGAGCACATCCGCCGCGGGCGCGCGCGCGGCGTGGTCGTGAACAGCGGGGTGTCGAACGTGGCGAACGGCGCGCGCGGGGTGCGCGACGCGCGCGAGATGACGGCGCTCGTCGCCGCCGCGATCGGCGCGCGGCCCCGCGAGATACAGGTCGCGTCGACGGGAGTCATCGGGCGGCTCCTGCCCATGGACAAGCTGCGCGACGCGATCCCGCGCGCGGTCGAGTCACTCTCGGAGCGCGGCTTCGAGCGCGCGGCCGAGGCGATCCTCACCACCGACAACGTGGCGAAGCTCGTTCACCGGCGCGGCCGGGGTCACTCGCTGGTCGGCATGGCGAAGGGCGCGGGCATGATCATGCCGCGCATGGCCACGATGCTCGCGTATCTCGTGACCGACCTGGCCGTCGAGCCCGCGCTCTTGCGGCGCGCGCTGCGCCACGCGGTCGACGCGACCTTCAATTCACTCACGATCGACGGCGAGACCAGCACGAGCGACACGGTGCTCGTGCTCGCGAACGGCGCGGCGGGAAACACGCCGATCGGCGTGGGCTCGGCGCGCGCGCGCGACGTGGAGCGCCTGATCGCCGACGCAAGCGCCGAGCTGTGCGAGCGCCTGGCGCGCGACGGCGAGGGAGTCACGAAGCTCGCCACCGTCGCCGTGAGCGGCGCGCGCGACGACCGCGAGGCCGATCGCATCGCGCGCTCGATCGCGAACTCCGCGCTCGTGAAGACCGCGCTGTTCGGCGGCGACCCGAACTGGGGGCGGATCGTCCAGGCCGCCGGCGCCGCGGGCGCGCGACTCACTCCGGGCCGAGTCGACGTGACGATCGGCGGCGCGCAGCTCCTGCGCGGCGGCGAGCCAACCGGTGGAGTCACTGCCTTCCGCCGCGCCGAGAAGGCGATGAAGCAGAAGCAAGTCGCGATCGAAGTGAGCGTCGGCCGCGGCCGAGGCCGCGCGCGCATCCTGACGACCGATCTCTCGTACGAGTACGTGCGCGTGAACGCGGAGTACACCACGTAGTGTCGGCCGGGTTCCGCCACGTGGCGATGTTCCGCTGGAAGCCGGGCACGGCCGAGTCACGGCTCGCCGAGCTCGAGCGCGCGCTCGAGAAGCTGCCGAGCGAAGTCCCCGAGATACTCGCCTACCGCTTCGGCCGCGACGCTGGGAAGGTCGAAGGCAACTTCGACTTCGCGATCGTCGCCGACTTCGCCGACCGCGACGCGTGGCGGCGCTACGTCGAGAACCCGGCGCACCAGAAACTGATCGCCGACCGCATCCGGCCGATTCTCGCCGAGCGCGCGGCGACTCAGTACCGCCTGGAGTCGGCGTGATCGAGATCGTGCTCGTGCGCCACGCGCAGCCGGACTGGGAGCCGGGCGGGCGCGCGGTCGATCACCCCGAGCTCTCGGGTCACGGCCGCAAGCAGGCCGAGGCCGTCGGCGAAGCGCTCGCGGGCGAGCACTTCGACCACTGCTACACGAGCACGCTCGAGCGCGCGATCGAGACCGCGGAGTTCGTGACTCGCCGTACGGGTCACCGCTTCCAGCAGTGCACGTGGCTCGACGAGCTGCGCCTGCCCAAGCTCGAGGGCCGCACCGCCGAGCAGGTCGAGCGCTTCTTCCGCGACGCGCGCGCGCGCGACCTCGAGAAGTGGTGGGAAGGCATGGAAGACGGCGAGACCTTCCGCCACCTGTACGAGCGCGTCGTGACCGGCGTCGAGTCACTCCTCGAAGGCAGCCACGGCATGCGCACGCACGACAACTCGGGCTACCGCCTGTGGCGCCCGCCGGAGCTCGATCAGCGCATCCTCATCGTCGCGCACGAGGGCTCGAACGCGGTGATCCTCTCGCGTCTGCTCGACGTCGAGCCCGTGCCCTGGGCGTTCGTGCGCTTCTCGAGCTACTGGGCGTCGATCTCGCGACTCACGACGGTGCCCGTGGCGGACGCCTACGCGTTCGCGCTGCGCGCCTTCAATCAGCACGACCACCTGCTGCCGTTGGGCCTCCCGCCCGGTGGGCGCCGAGGCTGAATTTCCTGAAATTCCGAGACGTTGTGGTTGAGCCGCTGCGGCTTCTCTGCTATATGCCCGGCCAACGTCTCACGCCCCGATCCGCTCCGGGTCGTCCTTCCTAGGACGCTGAGCGGCGGCACCGAGCCGAGGGGCGGTGGAAAAACCCGAGCTCGGAGAATCTCGCCACATGACCACACCCGCAGTCTCGATGAGAGACTTGCTCGAGGCCGGAGTTCACTTCGGCCACCAGACCCGACGCTGGCACCCGTCGATGAAGCCCTTCATCTACGGCGAACGCAACGGCGTCCACATCATCAACCTGCAGCACACGCTGCCGCGGTTCCGCGAAGCGCTCGACTTCATCCGCGAGACCACGGCCAGCGGCGGCCAGGTGCTGTTCGTCGCCACCAAGCGGCAGGCGCAGGACATCGTGGCGGAGCAGGCGCGCGCGTGCGGTCAACCATTCGTGCACCGCCGCTGGCTCGGCGGGATGCTCACGAACTTCCGCACGATCCGGCGCGGCATCGAGCGCTACAAGGAGCTGAACGAGTTACTCGGCGCGGAGGAGAGCACCTCGCCGCTGTCGAAGAAGGAGCGCTCGCGCCTGGTGCGCGAGCAGCTGAAGCTGCACAAGGCGTTCGAGGGCATCGCCGACATGGAGCGCCCGCCCGAGGCGCTGTTCGTGATCGACGTGCGCCGCGAGGCGATCGCCATTCTCGAAGCGCGCAGGCTCGGGATTCCAGTCATCGCGGTCGTCGACTCGAACTGTGACCCGCACGGGATCGATCTCTCGATCCCCGGGAACGACGACGCGCTCCGCGCGATCCGCCTGTACTGCGAGAAAGTCGCCGACGCGTGCCGCGAGGGCCGCGAGCTGTTCAACTCGCGCATCGTCGACCAGGGCCAGGCCGAGCACGTCGAAGGCGAGGAAGCGGCGCCGAAGCACGGGAAGCGCGTCGTCGAGATCACTCAGCCGGCGCGCCGGCCGGCGCGCATGGAGCGCATGGCCGAGGAGCGTCGCCGCGAGGAGCTCGAAGAGGCGGCGGACTTCGCGCTGGGACTCACCGACTCACCGGTGGTCGCTCCGACGACGACCGAGGAAGAGCCGAAGGCCGAGGGCGAAGCGCCCGCGGCGGAGTGACGGGGGGAAGCGAGTTGGCCGAGATCTCCGCAGGAAAGGTGAAGGAGCTCCGCGAGCAGACCGGCGCGGGGATGATGGACTGCAAGAAGGCGCTCTCCGAGGCCAACGGCGACATGACTCGCGCGGGCGAGATACTGCGCGAGAAGGGCATCGCGAAGGCGTCGAAGCGCGTCGGCCGCGCGGGCTCCGAGGGCAGAGTCATCGCCGCGGTGTCCGAAGACGGCAAGCACGGCGGCATGGTCGAGCTGAACTCCGAGACCGACTTCGTCGCCAAGACCGACGACTTCGCGCACGTCGGGACTCACTTGGCTCAGGCCGCCTTGGCGCACGCGCCGAAGAGCGTCGAGGAGCTGCTCGACCTGTCGGTGAAGGGCGAGAAGCTGCGCGACAAAGTGACCGCGGCCGTCGCGAAGATGGGCGAGGACCTCGCCGTGCGGCGAGTGACTCACCTGCAGGCCCCGGCCAGCGGCTTCGTCGCGAGTTACATCCACGCGGGCGGCAAGATCGGCACGCTCGTGGCGATCGAGGCCGCGATTCCCGTGAAGCCCGAGGCGCGCGCGCTGGCGCACAACGTGTGCATGCACATCGCCGCCACCAGCCCGGCGAGTCTGTCGCGCGACGACTTGCCCAAGGCGCTGGTCGACGCGGAGCGCCGCGTGCTGACGGCGCAGGCGGCGTCGGAGGGCAAGCCGCCCAACATCGTCGAGAAGATGATCGAAGGACGACTCACCAAGTTCTTCAAGGAAGTCGTACTGCTCGAACAGGGACTGGTGATGGATCCCGACAAGACCGTTGGCAAGGCGGCGCAAGAGGCCGGCGCGAGGGTCGTCGGCTTCCGCCGCTTCCAGCTCGGGGAAGCCGCCGAGGAATGAAACCCGCCTACAAGCGCGTGCTGCTCAAGATCTCCGGTCAGAGCCTCGCCGGCGAGCGAGGGTTCGGGATCGACTCGAAGACGATCCAGGCCACGGCGCGCGAGATCGTCGAGCTGGCTGCGCTGGGCTTGGAGCTCGGGGTGGTGTGCGGCGGCGGCAACATCATCCGCGGCATCACCGCGTCCGCGGAAGGCATCAACCGCACGGCCGCCGACTACATGGGCATGCTGGGCGGAGTCATCAACGCGCTGGCGCTGCAGGACGCGCTCGAGAAGTGCGGGGCCGAGACACGTCTCTTGTCGGCGATCGAGATCAAACAAGTCGCAGAGCCGCATATCCGCCGCCGCGCGGTGCGCCACCTGGAGAAGGGCCGCATCGTGATCTTCGCGGCCGGCACCGGAAACCCGTTCTTCACCACGGACACCGGCGCGGCGTTGCGCGCGATGGAGATCGGCGCCGAGATACTGCTGAAGGGCACGCGCGTGGACGGCGTCTACGACTCCGATCCGGAGAAGTTCCCCGACGCGCAGCGCTTCGACCGAGTCACTTACCGCGAGTTTCTGCACCAGAATCTGGGCGTCATGGACGCCACCGCGATCTCGCTGTGTCAGGACAACAAGCTGCCGATCGTGGTGTTCAACATGAGCGTGCCCGGCAACATGCTGAAGGTCGTCTGTGGAGAGGCAATCGGCACACTAGTGAGTGCGTAGAGGAGTCACCGCAATGCCCGATGACAACTCGGAGATGATCCTCAACGAAGCCAAGGACGGGATGTCGAAGAGTCTCTCCGGCTTCCAACACGACCTCGCCAAGATCCGCACCGGGCGCGCGAACCCCGCGCTGCTCGAAGGCCTGCAGGTCGACTACTACGGCACGCCGACGCCGATCAAGAAGCTGGCGCAGCTGAACGCTCCGGAAGCGCGACTCATCACGATCCAGCCGTTCGACCGCAGCGCGATCGGCGAGATCGAGAAGGCGATTCACAAGGCGAACCTGGGTTTCTCGCCCGTGAGTGACGGCAAGATCGTGCGCGTGCCGATCCCGGAGCTCACCGAGGAGCGCCGCAAGGATCTGGTGAAGCAGGTCAAGAAGCTCGGCGAAGACCACAAGGTCGGCGTGCGCAACTCGCGCCGCGACGCGATCGCCATGGTCAAGGAGTTCCAGAAGGACGGCGACCTGGCCGAAGACGACGCTCACCACATGAGTGACAAGATTCAGAAGCTCACCGACGACTACATCGCGCAGATCGACAAGGCGGTGGAGGCGAAGGAAGCGGACCTGATGAAGGTGTGAGTGACTCGTGAGCAAGCTCGACCCGCGCAACATCCCCCGCCACGTCGCGATCATCCCCGACGGCAACGGCCGCTGGGCGGAGGGCCGCGGGCTGCCGCGCATCGCCGGCTACCGCGACGGCGCGGAGATCGTGCGCGAAATCGTTCGCGGCGCGCACGAGCTGGGCATCGAGTGGCTGACCTTCTACGCGTTCTCGACCGAGAACTGGAAGCGCCCGACGGAAGAGATCGACGCGATCATGGCGTATCTCGAAGAGTTCATCGTGCGCGACGCTGACGAGCTCGTGAGAAACGGCATCCGCGTCGACGCGATCGGGCGGCTCGCGAACCTGTCGCCGAGCATCCAGTCACTCCTCGGCGGCTTGATCGCGCGCACCGAGGGCAACGACGAGATGCGACTCACTTTCGCGCTCTCGTACGGTGGGCGCGCGGAGATCGTCGACGCGGTGAAGCAGATCGCGCGCGCGGTCGAGGCCGGCGGGCTCGAACCCGAGGCGATCGACGAGAAGTGCGTGCAGGCGAACCTGTACTGCAAGGACATGCCGGACCCCGACTTACTGATCCGCACCGGCGGCGAGCATCGCATCTCGAACTTCCTGTTGTGGCAGCTTGCGTACACCGAGTTCTTCACCAGCGACGTGCTGTGGCCCGACTTCACCAAGTCCAAGCTCGTCGACGCGGTCTGTGCGTATCAGCAGCGTGAGCGGCGCTTCGGCCGCACGCCCGCGCAGAAGCGGGACACGGAGTCGTGAAGCGGCTCGCGCTGCTCGGCTCCACCGGCTCGATCGGCACGCAGACGCTCGATCTAGTGACTCGCTTCCCGGAGAAGCTGCGAGTCACTGCCATGTCCGCCGGCCGCTCGGTCGACTTGCTGGTGCAGCAGTGCAAGCAGTTCCGCCCCGAGCTGGTCTCGGTCGCGCGCGCCGAAGACGTCGCCCGCGTGCGGGAAGCCGTGGGTGACCCGAAGCTGCGTATCGTCTCCGGCGCCGAGGGCCTGATCGACGTCGCGACTCACGACGCCGAGTTGGTCGTGGGCGCGTTGGTCGGCAGCGCCGGCCTGGCGCCCGTGGTCGCCGCGCTCGGACTCGGCCGCGACGTCGCGCTCGCGAACAAGGAAGTGCTCGTGAGCGGCGGCCCGCTCGTGCTCGAAGCCGCGCGCCGCTCGGGCGCGAAGCTCTTGCCGCTCGACTCGGAGCACGTCGCGATCGCGCAGTGTCTCGCGGGTCATCCACGGTCGGCCGTGAAGAAGATCTGGCTCACCGCGTCGGGCGGCCCGTTCCGCACGGCGAGCCGAGACACGATCGCGAAGGCGGGCCCCGAGCAAGCGCTGAAACACCCGAACTGGGACATGGGCGCGAAGATCACGATCGATTCGGCCACGCTCATGAACAAGGGCTTCGAAGTCATCGAGGCGCGCTGGCTGTTCGACTTACCCGTCGAGCGCATCGGCGTGCTCGTGCACCCCGAGAGCATCATTCACTCGTTCGTCGAGTATTCCGACGGAAGTTGGCTGGCGCAGCTGGGGATTCCCGACATGCGCATCCCCATCGCATACACTCTCGGCATGCCGGAACGGCTCCCCCTGCCGGACTTGCCCGCGCTCGACCTCCTGTCACTCGGCGCGCTGCACTTCGAGTCACCCGACCTCGAGCGTTTCCCGGCGCTGCGCATCGCCTTCGAGGCGCTGGCCGCGGGCGGCACCGCCCCCGCCGCGCTGAACGCCGCGAACGAGATCGCCGTCGCCGCGTTTCTCGCGCGCGAGATTCCATTCACGGCGATCGCCGAGACGGCCGAAGAGGTGCTCGGGACGCTGCCGGTGCTGCCGGGGCTGTCACTCGATGAGATCACCGACGTCGATCAGCGCGCGCGCGCGCACGCCCGCCGCCGGATCGAGGAGCGAGTCACTTGAACCTACCCGCGATCGTCGACTGGCTCGTTCCGTTCCTGCTGCTCTTGGGCGTGCTGATCTTCATTCACGAGCTGGGTCACTTCGCCGTGGCCAAGTGGCTCGGCGTGAAGGTCGAGAAGTTCTCGATCGGCTTCGGGCCGTCGCTGTTCGCGCGCCGCGTGGGTGAGACGGAATACGTGATCGCCGCGCTCCCGCTCGGCGGCTTCGTGAAGATGCTGGGCGAGGTGCCCGGCGAGGAGCTGCCGCCCGAGGAAGTGAGTCGCGCGTTCAACGCGCGGCCGGTCTGGCAGCGCATCGCGATCGCGCTCGCTGGGCCGGTGATGAATCTCGCGCTGCCGATCGTGCTGATCGCGGCGATCTTGATGAGCGGCGTGCCGACGCTGACTTCGCGCATCGGCGGCGTGCTGCCCGAATCGCCGGCCGAGCGCGCCGGCGTGGTCGAGGGCGACCGCGTGGTCGCGGTGAACGGGAAAGAGCTGTGGCGTTGGAGCGAGCTCGAGGACGAGCTCGCGGCTCCGGGCCCGGCCGAAGTGACTCTCCAGGTCGAGCGCGCCGGCGCGACGCAGGACCTGACCGTGACTCGCGAGCCCGCGGACGGCGGCGGCTGGAAAGAGGCGGGTCTCTCGTCGCACGCGCCGCAGGCGCTGGTCGGCGTGCCCGACCCGCAGAGCCCCGCGGGGTTGGCTGGCGTGCAGACCGGCGACCGGATCACGAAGGTGAACGGCGAGCCCACCGAGAACCTCTACGCGCTGCGCCGTCGCCTTGCCGCAGTGACTCCGCCGCTCGAGCTCGAGCTCGCGCGGCCGCTCGAGGGCGCGACCGAGACGGTGCGCGTGACCTTGCGCGACGCGCCCACGCCGCCCACGCTCGAGTCACTGGGGGCGGTGCCGATCGGCGTGAGCCTGCTCGGCATCGAGCCCACCAGCCCCGCGAAGCACGCGGGCCTCTTGGCCAAGGACGTGGTGCTCGCGGTGAACGGCGCGCCGGCCGGCGGCCCCGACCAGGTGCGCGAGCAGATCTGGGGCAGCGGCGGCAAGCCGATCCCGCTGGTCCTGCTGCGCGGCGACGCTCTGATGAAGATCGAAGTGACTCCCACCGAGCGCCCGATGCGCACGCCCACGGGCACCGAGACTCACTACGGCATTGGAGTCACTCTGGGCGCGACCGACGTGGGCGCCGAGTACAAGGACGACGTGATCCGCAACCCGCTGGTCGCGCTCGGCCGCGGCGCGCAGCGCACCGCCGAGGTGTTCGCGATGATCGTCGGCGGAATTGCGCAGGTGCTCACGGGCTCGGTCGGCATGAACAGTCTCTCGGGTCCGATCGGCATCGGCGAGATCGCGGCCGACGCGTATCAGGCGTCGTGGACTCAGTTCGTCTGGCTCATGGCCGTGATCAGCGTGAACCTCGCGATCCTGAATCTCCTGCCGATCCCCGTGCTCGACGGCGGGCAGATCGTGCTCGCGGCCGCCGAAGGCGTGCGCGGCAGCCCGCTCCCCGCGCGCGCGCGCGACATCGCGCAGACCGTGGGTCTCTCGCTCATCCTGCTCCTGATGGGCGTCGCCTTCTGGAACGACATCGCACGGCACTGGTCCGGGGTCGTCTCGTTCCTGAGCGACCTCGGCTGAGCCGACGTGCTGCTCGCGCTCGAGACCTCCGCGGAGCGCGGAGGCGTGGCGCTGTTCGACGGCCCGGCGCTCGTCGGTGAAGCCGACCTCGCGGCCGACGAGCGCCACGCGGCGAGCCTGCTCGTGTGTCTCGACGAGCTGCTCGCGCGAGTGAGTCGCAAGCTCGAAGAGATCGACAAGATCGCGCTCGCGATCGGGCCGGGCTCGTTCACCGGGCTGCGCATCGGCCTGGCCACCGCGCTGGGTCTGGCGTTCGGGACGTCGCGCCGCCTCGTGCCCGTGCCCACGCTCGCGGCGCTGTCGCTCCAGGCCGAGGCCGAGGGCGAGTCACTCATCGTGCCCCTGGTCGACGCGCGGCGCGGCGAGGTGTACGCGGGCCTCTACGACGGCAACGCCAACGCGCGGCTGCCGGACGCTTGCACCTCGCTCGCCGACTGGCTGCCGCTCCTGCCCAGTGACTCGCCGATCGCGTTCCTCGGCGGCGGCGCCGACCTGCACCGCGCGGCGCTCGAAGCGCGGCTCGGCGCGCGTGCGCGCGTGTTGCCGGCGGAGCGCGGCGTGCTGAAGGCGCGTTCGGTGGGTGCGCTGGGTCACCGGCTCGCGCTGGCCGGCGCCGATCTTCCGCCCGAGCAGGTCGAGCTCCGCTATCTGCGGCGCGCCGAGGCCGAAGCCAAGCGCTTGGCTTTACAGCCGTAAGGCGAACCCATACCCTGGGGCCGCCCGCGATAAGCCCCCGGAATCGCACCCCTTTCTCGATCCCCGCCCGTCAACAGGAGGCCCTCCGCCATGCGCGTGTTCTACGACAAGGATGCCGACCTAGCGCGACTCGAAGGCAAGACGGTCGCGGTTCTCGGCTACGGCAGCCAAGGTCACGCTCACTCGCTGAACCTGCGTGACTCGGGCGTGGACGTCGTCGTCGGCCTACGACCCGGCTCACCCACGGTGAAGAAGGCGCAGGGCGAGAAGCTCCGCGTGCTGTCCGTCCCGGACGCGGTCGCGGCGGCGTCGGTCGTGATGATGACTCTGCCCGACGAGACCATGGCGCAGGTCTACGAGAACGAGATCCGCCCGAACCTCAAGCCGGGCAGCTATCTCGCGCTGGCGCACGGCTTCAACTTCCACTTCGGGTGCATCACTCCGCCCGACGGCGTGAACACCTTCATGGTCGCGCCGAAGGGCCCGGGTCACTTGGTGCGCGACGCGTACGCGAAGGGCGGCGGCGTGCCGTGTCTCGTCGCGGTCGACCGCGATCCCGCGGGCAACACGCTCGAGGTCGGGCTCGCGTACGCGAAGGGCATCGGCGGCGGAAAGGCCGGCATCATTCAAACCACGATCCGCGAAGAGACCGAGACGGATCTCTTCGGCGAGCAGGCCGTGCTCTGCGGCGGACTCACCGCGCTCATGCAAGCCGGCTTCGAGACACTCATCGAGGCGGGCTACGCGCCCGAGATGGCGTACTTCGAGTGCATCCACGAGGTGAAGCTGATCGTCGACCTGATCTACGAAGGCGGTATCTCGAACATGAGATACTCGGTGTCGAACACGGCGCGCTTCGGCGATTTGACTCGCGGGCCGCGCATCGTGACTCCCGAGACCAAGGCCGAGATGAAGCGGATCCTCGGCGAGATCCAGTCCGGCCGCTTCGCGAGTGAGTGGTTGCAGGAGGCGCGCGTCGGCAAGCCCGTGTTCACGGCGCTGGGCAAGCTCGGCGAGGAGCACCCGGTCGAGAAGATCGGCAAGGAGCTGCGCGCCATGATGCCGTGGCTGCGCGAGCACCGGCTGGTCGACCGGAGCAAGAATTGACGCCATCGATGCGCGAGTCGTTCCGCGAGCGGAGGCGCCGCCGACGCGGCAACCGCCGCGACCGGCGCCGCGCGGTGTATCTCCTGCCGAACCTGATCACCTCGACCGGGCTCATGCTCGGCTTCTGGTCGATCACTCTCTCGATCCGCGGTGAGTTCGAGAAAGCCGCGCTCGCGATCGTGCTGGCCATGGTGTGTGACTTGCTCGACGGCCGCGTCGCGCGCGCGACCAATTCCTCGAGCCGCTTCGGCGTCGAGTTCGACTCACTCTCCGATCTCACGGCGTTCGGCCTGGCGCCGGCGCTGCTCATGTACAACTGGACCTTGCTGCCGCTCGGCCCGCGCGGCTGGCTGATCGCGGGTCTGTTCGCGCTGTGCGCGGCGCTGCGCCTGGCGCGCTTCAACGCCAAGGCCGACGACCCGAACCAGAAACACTTCCAGGGCATCGCCTCGACCTTCGCGGGCGGCATGGTCGCGGCGACCGTGTGGTTCATCGGCTCGTTCGATCTCGCGCCGCCGTTCCCGCGGCCGGTCGGGATCGCACTCACTTCGTTCTTTGCGCTGCTCGCGCTGCTCATGGTCAGCACCATCCCGTACCCGAGCCTCAAGGGGGTGAAGATCGAGGGGCGGCGCGCGTACCCGACCCTGGTCGCGATCCTCGTCTTTCTCGTCGTCGTGCTGTTGAATCACGAGACGATGTTGTTCGTGCTCGGCATCGCGTATCTCTGCTCGGGCCCGGTGCTCTGGTGGATGGAGCGCCACAAGCCCAAGACCGAGATCGTGCCCGCGGAGCCGGAACGGGAGTCACTGGGCGATGTCCGCTGAACGCGTCCTGATCTTCGACACGACCCTGCGCGACGGCGAGCAGTCACCCGGCTGCTCGATGAACCTGGAAGAGAAGCTGGTGGTCGCGCGCCAGCTCGAGAAGCTCGGCGTCGACGTGATCGAGGCGGGCTTCCCGATCGCGTCGGACGGCGACTTCGAAGCCGTGAAGGCCGTGGCCGCGGCCGTGCGCAAACCGATCATCTGCGGGCTCGCGCGCACGAACGACGAAGACGTCGACCGCGCGTGGGAGGCGCTGAAAGAAGCGGCGCGCCCGCGCATCCACGTGTTCATCGCCACGAGCGAGATCCACATGCGCGACAAGCTGCGCATGTCGAAGGAGAGGGTGCTCGACGAAGCGGTGAAGGCAGTGACTCGCGCGCGGCGCAACTGCGAGGACGTCGAGTTCTCGTGCGAAGACGCCACGCGCAGTGACTGGGAGTTCCTGGTCGAGATCTGCAGCCGCGCCATCGCCGCCGGCGCGCGCACGCTGAACATTCCCGACACGGTTGGCTACACGACGCCGTTCGAATACTCGGAGCTGATCACATATCTGCGCCAGCGGGTGCGCGACGCGTATCTCGCGCGCTTCTCGGTGCACTGTCACGACGACCTGGGTCTCTCGGTGGCGAACTCACTCGCGGCGATCCGCGCGGGCGCCCGCCAGGTCGAGTGCACGGTGAACGGCATCGGCGAGCGCGCGGGCAACACGGCGATGGAAGAAGTCGTCATGGCGCTGCGCACGCGCCACGAGTTCTTCGGCGCCTGTGACACGGGCATCGTCGGCAAGGAGATCTACCCGACGAGCCGCCTGCTCAGCTCGGTGATCGGCGTGCCCGTGCCGCCGAACAAGGCGGTGGTGGGCGACAACGCGTTCGCGCACGAGGCGGGCATCCACCAGCACGGCGTGCTCGCGAATCGACTCACATACGAGATCATGACTCCCGAAGCCGTAGGCCGCGCTTCGAGCGAGCTCGTGCTCGGCAAACACTCGGGCCGCCACGCGTTCGGCGAGAGACTCCGCGAGCTGGGCTTCGATCCCGAGCGCATCGACTTCAACTCGGCGTTCAAGCGCTTCAAGGATCTCGCCGACGCCAAGAAGGTCGTCTACAACGAGGACATCGAGGCGCTGGTCACCGACCAGTTACTGCGCGTCGAGGAGATGTACAAGCTCGAGAACATGCACGTGGTCTCGGGCACGTTCGCGACGCCGACCGCGACGGTCGAGATGGAAGTGAAGGGCGACAAGCGCAAGTTCGCCGCGATGGGCACGGGCCCGGTCGACGCCATCTTCTCGGCGATCGCGCAGGTCTCGGGCACGCAGGCGAAGCTGCTGAAGTATCTCGTCTCGGCAGTCACGAGCGGCATCGACGCCCAGGGCGAGGTGTCGGTGACTCTCGAGCAGGACGGCCTGCGCGTGATCGGGCAGGCCGCGGACACCGACGTGCTCGTCGCCTCCGCGAAGGCGTACATCCACGCGCTGAACAAGCTCGAGCAGCGGAAGAAGCTCGGCGTCGCCGGGTCGCTAAAAGGGGTCTGACTTTCATGCCGCGCGTGTTGGTGTTGCCGGGTGATGGCATCGGCCCGGAAGTGACTGGCGAAGCCGTGAGTGTCTTGCGCGCCGTCGCTCCCGACGTCGAGTTCGAAGAGGCGCTGATCGGCGGCTGCGCGATCGACGAAGAGGGCGCGCCGCTCTCCGACGCGACGGTCGCGCGCGCGAAGGCCTGCGGCCTCGTGCTGCTCGGCGCCGTCGGCGGGCCGAAGTGGGACAAGCTCCCGCCGAACACTCGCCCCGAACGCGGCCTCCTGCGCATCCGCAAGGAGCTGGGCCTGTACGCGAATCTCCGTCCCGCCACGGTGCTGAAGGCGCTCGCCGACTCGAGCCCGCTCCGCCGCGACTGTGTCGAGGGCGTGGATCTGATCGTCGTCCGCGAGCTGACCGGCGGGATCTACTACGGCGAGCCGCGCGGGCGCGCCGACAAGGATGGCGTGCGCCGCGCGCTGAACACCGAGGTGTACGACGAGCACGAAGTGACTCGCATCGCGCGCGTCGCGTTCCGCGCCGCGCAGGGCCGCAAGAAGCTCGTCACGAACATCCACAAGGCCAACGTGCTCGAGGTGTGCGCGTTCTGGAACGAGATCGTCGAGGAAGTGTCTCGCGAGTTCCCCGATGTGCGGCTCGAGCACCAGCTGGTCGACTCGGCCGCGATGGTGCTGCTGCGCGACGCGCCCAAGTTCGACGTACTGCTGTGTCCCAACATGTTCGGCGACATCCTGTCGGACGAGGCGGCGATGATCACCGGGTCACTCGGCATGCTGCCGTCCGCGAGTCTCGGTGACTCGGGGCGTGGTCTGTTCGAGCCGATCCACGGCAGCGCGCCCGACATCGCGGGTCAGGACAAGGCGAATCCGCTCGCGGCGATCCTGTCGGTCGCGATGTTGCTCGACCACGGACTGTCTCGGCCGAAGGACGCCGCGCGCGTGCGCCGCGCGGTCGAGTCGGTGATCGATTCGGGCTACCGCACCGGCGACCTGGGCCGCGGCGCTGGACTCACCGTGCTGGGCACGCGCGCGATGGGCCAGCGCGTGAGAGAGGCGATCGTCCAGTGACTGCCGCGAATCCACGCGTCGCGCTGCTGGGCGCGACCGGCGCCGTCGGCGCCGAGATCCTGCAGGTGCTCGAAGAGCGGCGCTTCCCGGTGCGCGAGCTGCGCGCGTACGCGTCGGCCGAGTCGGAGGGCCAGGAGCTCGAGTTCCGCGGTGACTCCGTGAAGCTGCGCCGTCCGCGCGCGGACGACATCGCCGCGTGCGAGCTCGTGATCTGCGCCGCCCCGAACGCGCTGCCCGAGCTCCTGCCCGCGCTGCGGAAGAGCCGAGCTGCGACGATCGACGTGAGTGGCGCGCTGGAGTCCGATCCGTCGGTGCCGCTGTTCCTGCCGGGAGTGACTGCGCCGTTCGACGCGAAGGCGCGGCCGGCGTTCGTGGCCGTGCCCCGCGGAGTCACCGTGGGGCTGGCCCTCGCGTTGGCGCCGCTCGCGCGCGGAGGGCTGCTGCGCCGCACCACCGCGGTCACGCTCGAGTCCGCTTCCGGCGCGGGCATCGCCGGCGTAGGGGAGCTCACCGATCACACCGTGCAGGTGCTGAACCAGATGAGCGGCGAGCGCGCCGAGTCCGCCGTCTTCGCGCAGTCACTGGCATTCGATTGTCTGCCGCAGATCGGCTCGCTCGAGCCGAGCGGAGACACGACGGACGAGCTCCGGCTCACGCGCGTGCTGCGCCGGCTGATTCCGGCGGACGGCGTCGCCCTCGAGGTCACTCGCGTGCGGATCCCGACCTTGGGCGGCAGCCTCGCGACCGTACACGCCGAGCTCACGAAGTCTCTCGAGCTCGCCGAGGTCCGCGCCCTGCTCGAGGGCGCGACGAACGTGACTCTCTTGCCCGAGGGCGAGCTCCCGACCCCGCGCGCCGCGTTGGGTCACGACGACGTGGCCGTCGGCCGCCTGCGGGCCTCGGACGGGCGGATCGGCTTCGTGCTCGCGTTGAACGACCTGCGCCTTGGCGCCGCGCTCGGCGTCGCCGGCGCGGCCGAGTCACTCCTGGCGTAGAATCCGGCCGTGGCCGGATTCGAGCTTTACGAAGCGACTCTCTGGGATCCCGAGCGGGGTTACTTCCTGCTCGAGCGGCACTTGGACCGCCTCGGCGCATCGGCCGCGCACTTCGGCTTCGCCTTCGACCGCGCGGAAGTGACTCGGCGGCTAGCCGAGTTCGCCCGCGACTTGCGCGCGCCGCGCAAGGTGCGTTGGGAGCTCTCGGCCGACGGCTCGCTGTTCGTCGAGGACGTCGAGCTCAAGCCGAGCACCGTGGTGCGGGTGGCGCTCGCCCGCACACGGATCGACAGCCGCGACGAGTTCCTGCGCCACAAGACCTCGCGCCGCGAGGTCTACCAGGCCGCACTGCGCGCGCACCCGGAGGTCGACGACGTCGTGCTCTGGAACGAGCACGGCGAGCTCACCGAGCTGTGTGCCTCGAACCTGGTGCTCGAGCTCGAGGGCCGGCGAGTCACTCCGCACCGCGAGTCGGGACTCCTGCCGGGCACGTTCCGCGCGGAGCTGCTCGCGCGCGGCGAGATCCAGGAAGAGGTCCTCCCCGTGAAGTCACTCGAGCGCGCGAGCGCTCTCTTCGGGGTCAACTCCGCGCGCCGCTGGTACCCGCTCGAGCTCGTGAGGCTCCAGTGACCTTCACGAAACGCCTGCGCCCCGGGGTTCGCAGCGGCGAGATCACCTGCAGCGTCCGCATCTGGCAGCGTCCGCACGTGAAGGTGGGCGGGCGCTATCGCGCCTGACTGACTACGCTCGCCTGCGGCTCGCTGCGCGGGACTCCGTCCCTTGCGGGCCTCGCTCGGGGCGGCCCTCGCTCGGCCGTCTCCGTGGTGAGTCAGTGAGCGTCTTCACGGCAGCGTGACGAACCCGTACTTCTCGAAGGTCTCCTGGGCGGCCGGCTTGCGGAGTGACTCGAGGAAGCGCTTCGCGCCTTCGCGCGCGCCCGCGGTCACCGCGACCGGATACACGATGCGCAGGTGCGTGTTCTCCGGGAAGGTGTCGACGACGCGGACGCCCGCGTCCGCCAGCGCATCCGTCGCGTACACGATGCCGAGGGGGGCTTCGCCGCGAGACACGAACGCGAGCGCCGTGCGCACGCTGTCGGCGCGCACCAAGCGATCCGCGACGTCGTTCCAGACACCCAGCGTCATCAGCGCCGAGCGAGCGTAGCGGCCGACCGGGACGTACTCGGGGTCACCGGTGGCGAGTCTCTCGCCCGCCAGCGTGTCGGCGAGCGCGAAGCCCTTCGCGATCTTCAGCTGCACGGGACTCGCGGCGGGCGCGATCAGAACCAAGCGGTTCGAGAGCAAGTCGGTGCGCGTCGAGGCGTCGACGAGCTTCCGGTTCTGCGCGTAGTCCATCCACTCGGAGTCGGCCGACGCGAACACGTCGGCGCGGGCGCCCGCTTCGAGCTGGCGCGCCAGCGCGGAGCTCGCGGCGTACGAGAACCTCACGCTTTGGCCCGTGTCGCGCGTGTAACTCGCGCCGATCTCGTCGAACGCGTTGGTCAGCGACGCCGCGGCGAACACCAGTAACTCGGGCTGCCGCTCCTGAGCGTGCCCAGGCAAGGCAAGCAGCGTCGTCAACAGCGCAAGCAGCAGTCTCGTTATGTTCATCGGTGCACGACGATATATCATGACTCTCCATGGCGAAGCGGACACCGATCGACGTGCGGCTGCGGATCGACTTCGCTGAGGGCTCGGTCGGGCCGGGCAAGATCGCGCTGCTCGAGGCGATCGAGCGGACCGGCTCGCTGTCTCAGGCCGCGCGCGACCTGGGCATGAGCTACCGGCGCGCGTGGGGCCTGCTCGACGATCTGAATCACGCCCTGCCCGAGCCGGTCGCGAGCGCGAGCACGGGCGGCACCGGTGGAGGCGGCGCGCGACTCACCGAGTTCGGGCGCGTCCTCGTTGCGAGGTACCGCGAGGTCGAGGCCGTCGCGGCCGCGGCGGCGAACGCGCGCTTCGGTGAGTCACAGGGACGCCGCGCGAGGATTCAGGCCAGGGGCGGCGCGGTCCGGCGTCCACTCACTCGTTCGTTGGAGAAGTCCCGGGCGGCGCGGAAGCGCGCGACCAAGCGGCGTTGACCAGCAGGAACACGCGCCGGCCGGGCGCGAGCGCCGGCGCGCCGGCGATGCGGGCCAACAGCGTCGCGCCGCCCACGTCGGCCTCGATCAGGAGCGAGTGACTCGACTCGCGCTCGAGCGCGGTGATCGTCCCTTCCAAGACGTCGGCGCCGGCGCCGTGGGCCGGGCGCGCCTCCGCGGCCAGGACGTCGCGCGCGAGCAGATGGATGCGCGCGCGCTCCCCCGCGCGTGCCTCGTCCATCGCCAGCCGCAGCGACTGACTCCCGATGCGGACGCGAGTGAGTCCCGTCTCGCGATCGGGCCCTTCGACCACGCCCTCGAGGACCGCGCCGATGCCCTCGGAGCCCACGATCGCGCGCAGCGCGGCCGAGCGGCTCGCCTGCGCCACGTCGCCCTGCGCGGCGACCCGCCCGCTCTCGAGCACGACCACGTGCGTGGCGAGTCTCACGACCTCGTCGAACTGGTGACTCACGTACACGATCGGCATGCGCAGCCGGCTGCACAGTCGGTCGAGATACGGCAGAAGCTCGGCCCGCCTCGCCAGATCCTGAGACGCGAGCGGCTCGTCGAGCAGAAGCAGGCGCGGCTGAGAGAGCAGGGCGCGTCCGATCGCAACGCGGTGTCTCTCGCCGCCGGACAGCTGACGCGGCCGGCGCCCCAGCAGCTCGCGCAGCCCGAGTAAGTCGACGACCTCGTCCAGCGCGATGCGCCGCTCGGCGGCCGGCGCGCGCGTGAGCCCGTAGCGCAGGTTCCCCGACACCGTGCGGTGTGGGAACAGGCGCGCGTCCTGGAACACGCAGCCGATGCGGCGGCGCTCCGCGCGCACGTTCGCGCCGGCGCCGAAGAACGTCTCACCGTCCAACGCGATCCGCCCCGCCTCGGGAGTCACGAGCCCCGCGATCGCGTGCACGACGGTGGTCTTCCCGCAGCCCGAGCGCCCGAACAGCGCGGTCACTCCGGGCGTGGGCGCGTCGAAGCGCACGTCGAGCGAGAAGTCACCGCGCCGCAGCCGCGCTTCGACCTCGAGCACCTACGCGCCCAGCCGCTGCCGAGTCACTCGAGCCAGGCCCTCCGCGACGAGCAGTCCCGCGACCCCTAGCGAGAACGAGATCAGCGCGAGCCGCGCCGCGATCGCGTCGCCGCCCGGCATCTGCAGCGCGGTGTACAGCGCGAGCGGCAGGGTGCGCGTCTCGCCCGGGATGTTCGACACGAACGTGATCACCGCTCCGAACTCGCCGAGCCCGGCCGAGAATGCAGTCACCGCGCCCGCCAGAATGCCGGGCAAAGTGAGTGGCAGCGTGATCGTCAGGAAGCGGTCGAGCGGCCCCGCGCCGAGCGTGCGCGCCGCCTCTTCGAGCCCGCGGTCGACGTGCTCGAGCGAGATGCGGATCGCGCGCACCATGAGCGGGAACGACATGACCGCGGTCGCGAGCGCCGCGCCCGCGCGCGTGAACACGAGCTCGATCCCGAGTGTCTCGCGCAGCCAGCCGCCCAGCGGTCCGCGCGCGCCGAACAGCACGAGCAGCAAGTAACCCACGACGACCGGAGGCAGCACGAGCGGCAGGTGCACGACCGCGTCGAGCAACGTGCGGCCCGGGAAGCGCCTGCGAGTCAGGAGCCACGCGACCGCGATCGCGAGCGGCAAGCTGAACGCGACGCTGCGCAGCGCGACCGACAGACTGAGCCGCAGCGCGTCCCATTCGAGAGCCGAGAGCGGGAGCAGGTTCGCTATGTCCCGCAGGATATGACGGACCCGCTCCCCGCTGCACCCGACTCAGCTCTGCGGCGGGACGAGCGCCTTCTGCCAGCCCGGCAGCTTGCGGAACCCTTCATACCAGCCGTTGATCTCGGCGTACTTCGCGACGGGCATCTGCGAGGCGTCCGCGAACGCCATGCCCGTCGCGACGACGAAGTCTGCGACCGTGAGCCGGTCCCCGACGACCCACTGCCGGTTGCGCAGGTGTGAGTCGAGCACGGCAGCGAGCGGGTGGAACAGCGACTCGCCGCGCGCGATCTCGGCCGGGTTGGGATCGCCCATGCCCGCGAGCTTCTTCACCACGCGCTCGAACGCGAACGGCGAGCAGGCCGGAGTCCAGTGAGCCGATTCCCAGTTCATCCAGCGAGTCACATCCGCCTGGCCGCGCACGTCCGCCGGCCACAACCCGCTCTCGGGCTTCTTCGCCGCGAGATAGAGCAGGATCGCGTTCGATTCCCAGAGCTTGAAGTCCCCGTCCTCCAAGACGGGCATGCGCTGGTTGGGGTTCAACCCCGTGTAGGTCTGTGACTTCTGCTCGCCCTTGAACAGATCGACGAGACACTCCTCGACGTCGAGGTCGAGGTGCCGGACGAGCGCGCGCACCTTGAGCGCGCGGGGGGAAGGGGGAAACACGTGCAGCTTCATCATGGTCGGTCTCTCCTCATGCGCCCGCGGTCACGCCGCGTAGCGCGACAGAATCAGCGCCCAGCCGTCCGAGTAACTCTCGTACAGCTTCGGCGGCGTGCCGGTCAGCGCTTCGAAGCCGCCGTGCTCGAGCGTGACTCGCGTGCCGTCGGCCTCGGCCGCGAAGCGCACCTCGACGAACGTGTCGGCGTTCCAGCTGGGCTGGCGCCAGGTGAACGCGACGCGGTTCGGCGGCTCGAAGGCGGTGACTCGGCCCACGAGTGACTCCTCGCCGTCGTCGTAGCGCTCGAAGAAGCGCCCGCCGACCCGGCCCTCGAAGATGATCTCCTGCGCGCGCGCGCGGTCGAAGGAGAAACCCTCCTTCAGCGGCCACCAGCGACCGACGTCCGCGGTGAAGTGGCGGAACGCGGTTTCGACCGGGCGCTTCACGAAGATCGACTTCGAGACCTGCATCACGAGTTCTCCTGACTCTCGGCGAAGCGCTTGAACGCATCGAGCGCCGTGTCCCACCGACTGCTCATGCGCTCGAGATACAACCGCGCTTCATCGAGCGGGCGCGCGTCTTCGGCGCGCTGGTACAGCACCTCGCGCCCTTGGGGTATCGAGCTCACGAGCCCGGCGCCCTGCAACACACGCAAGTGTTTGGCGACCGCAGGGCGAGACATGGGCAGGCCGCGCGACAGGTCCGTGGCCCTCACCGGCCCGCGCCCGACGCGCTCGAGCAGCTCGCGGCGCGTGGGATCGGCCAGCGCGAGGAGCGTGCGGTCGAGGCGGCTGATTCGTGCGACGGCCTTGCGGGCCATGGCCGTCTTGTAACCTCATGGTTACACGAAGTCAACCGACGCGCATGAGATCCGCCGGAGGAGTATGCTCACCCCATGACGAACTCCGTTCTCGTCACCGGTGGCAATTCGGGAATCGGGCTCGAGTGCGCGAGGGAGCTGGCGCGCGAGGGCTGGCACGTCTGGATCGCGAGCCGCAACCGCGCCGCGTCCGAGGCCGCCGCGCGCCACATGCACGGCAAGGCCGAGGTGCTCGACGTGGACCTGTCGTCGCTCGACTCCGTGCGCGCGCTCGCGCGCGAGATCGAGGCGCGCAACGTCCCGCTGAAGGCGCTCGTGCTGAACGCGGGTCTGCAGTATCTCAAGGGCCCGAAGCTCACGAACGAAGGCCTCGAGCTGACCTTCGCGTCGAATCACTTGGGTCACTTCCTGCTCGCGAACCTGTTGCTCGAGCGGCTCGCCGCGAACTCACCGGCGCGCATCGTGGTCGTGGCGTCGGGCGTGCACGATCCGGCGATGAAGACGGGCGTGCCGGTGCCGCAGATCGGCGACTTCGACGAGCTGGCAGTCACTGGCAGTGGCAAGCGCGGCGAGTTCAGTGGCCTGCGCGCGTACTCGAACTCGAAGCTCTGCAACGTGTGGTTCGCGTACGAGCTCGCGCGCCGCGTCCCGCCCGACAAGATCACCGTGAACGCATGGGAGCCGGGGCTCGTGCCGGGTTCCGGCCTCGCGCGCGACTACCACCCCGCGCTCCGGGCGATCTGGGACTACGTCGGCCCGCCGCTCGCGAGCATCGTCTCGTCGTTCTACCCGGGAGTCAGCACGATGCGGAAGTCCGGCCAGTCACTCGCGCGGATGGTGACCGACCCCGTGCTCGGCGACACAACCGGGTGTTACTTCCCCTCGCACACGCACTGGGAAGAGGCGAAGTCCTCGGACGAGTCCTACGACGTCGCGAAGGCGCGCGGGCTGTGGAACGCGAGTGCGAGGCTGGCGCGGCTCTAGGCCTGCGCCCTTCGCGCCGCCTTGTGCCGGGACATGTTCTTGATCCGGGCGCTCGGCTCGGGTGACTTCGCGAGCAGGAGCTCGAGGGCTTCCTTCGAGTCCTCCGCAGTGAAGTCACGAGTCAGCACGGCGAACTCCACCACGATCCCGTCCGGGTCGATCGTGTAGATCGAGTGCACCCAGCCGTGGTCGATCTCGGTCACGTCGTGACCCGAGCCGAGCCAGCGCTCGCGCCGCTTCTTCAGGTCGTCGAGTGAGTCGGCGCTGAACGCGATGTGATTCACGCCGGGGTCGAAGCCGAGGTCGCGGCTGATGTCCGTCTTGATCGGCTTCTCGAGAGTCACGTTGCCGTAGTCCCAGAACGCGATCAGCTGATCGCGCGCCGAGCCCGTCGAGTAGAACACGTGGCGCACGAAGCCGCCGGGCTTCGGCACGACTTCGACCTTCACGAGCTCGAAGCCCATCGCCTCGGTGTAGAAGCGGTGTGTCTTCTCGATGTCCTTCACCGCGATCGCGAGATGGTGCATGCCCATGTCAGTCCTCCCGGTCCGCAATGGTGGCATACCAGTCGAAGTCGGTCCTGCGAATCCAGCCGGGCTGCTTCGAGCCCTTCGACATGCGCTCGACCATCGCGGGCTTGAGCTTCTGCGCCTTCGCGAGCGCGATGAAGACATTGCCCGCGTTCATGTGGTCGAAGAAGTCGCGCTGCCACGACCACTGGAAGTTGCCCGCGTAGCGGAACCACGAGCCGCCGACGCCGGCGATCTCGATCGGCTTGCCTGACTCGTCCACCTCGGGCGAGAGCTGGCGCCAGATACCGATGACTTCGCCCTTCTGGTCGTCGATCAAGGTCCGCACGTACGGGTAGTGCCAGTCCTCGAGGCCGGCCATCTCGGTGCCGAGCACCCAGTCGATGATCTGCTTCGGCCCGCGCGCAACGAACTCCCAGTTGGGGCCGTTGTTCCAGGAGTACAGTGCGTCGTCGGTGTAGAACCGGCCCAGCTTCGACCAGTCACCGGTCTCGCCGCACTCGTCGTTCTGCGCGACGAAGCGGCGGATCATCTCTTCGAGCTCGCTGCGTGGGTACGGCATGATTGACTCACTCCTCAGCCTTCCAGGCGAAGCGCCCGGGTGGGACAGAACTTTACCGCGCGCTCGACCTCGGCGCGCAGTGACTCGTCGGGACTCTCGAGCTTGAGCACGACCTTGCTCGACACGGAGTCCACGTCGAACACGGCGGGTGACTCCTCGCGGCACACCGCGTGACCCTGACACAGATCCACGTCGACGCGAATCTTCACCGCGCTCTCCGGCGGTATCTCGCACGGCAGGGCTGCGTGAGCTGCACGACCATCTTCGAGTGATCGTTGCGGTACGTCTCGGGCGGCTGCGCGAGCTCGAACGCGTATTCGCGCAGGAGCGTCGAGAAGATCGCCTTCAGCTGCATCATCGCGAACGCGGCGCCGACACAGCGGTGGCGGCCCGCGCCGAACGGGATCCACGCGAACAGCTTCGCGTCCTCCTCGCGGCCTTCCTTGTATCGGTCCGCGTCGTAGCGGTCGGGGTCGGGGAAACACTCGGGCATGCGGTTCGACAGCGAGGGACTCACTGCCACGAGCTTTCCCGCCGGCACCGTCCAGCCCTTGTAGTGGAAGTCGTACACGACCTTGCGCATGAGCAGGATCAGGGGAGGGTGCAGGCGCAGCGCTTCCTTGATCGCGCCCTCGAGCTCGGGGATCTCGCGCAGCGCCTGGTAACTCACGTCGCGGCCGTCGGCGTAGAGTGAGTCGAGCTCGGTCACGACGCGCGCGCCGAACTCGGGGTGGCGCAGCAGCTCGATCAAGGTCCACGCCGCGGTGCCCGAGGTCGTGTGGTGACCCGCGAACATCATCGAGATGAACATGCCGGTCACGTGGTCGATGCTGAAGCGCGGCGAGCCGTCGGGCAGCTTGAGTGACAGGAGCACGTCGAACAGCTCGCGCTTCTCCTTGGGCGCGGCGGCGCGGCGTTCGAACACCGCGCTGAGCAGCTGGACGAGTCTCTTGCGCGCCCGGTCGCGCGCGCGGAAGGCAGGGAGCGGCAGATCGGGGTTCACGTAGGCGATCGCGTCGGTGCCCTTCTCCAGCTCGTAGAACACGCGGAAATACTCGGGCCCGAGCTCGTTCCGAAACTCCTTTCCGATCAGACACGCGCTGGACGTGTAGATGGTGAGCTCGGAGAAGAAGTCGAGCAGGTCGATCTCTCCCGAGTCACCGAGCTTCTGCATCATGGCGCGAGTCTCGGCGGCGATCACCTCGGCGTGGCCGCGCATGAACGAGTCGCGGAGTGACTGGTTGCGCAGGCCCTGCTTGCGCTGCTCGGGCGTGGCGTCGAACAGCACGCCCTTGCCGAAGATCGGCGCCATGAACGCGTAGGCGGCGGCCTGGTCGAGCTGCTCGTCGGTCGCGCGGAAGAACGCCTCCTGCGCTTCTTCGCCCGACAGCAGCACGACGCGGTTCCCCGCGAAGTTCATCTCGCCGATCTCGCCGCACTCACTGCGCGCGCGCGCGAACAGCTCGATCGGCCGCTTGCGCAGCTCCTGCAAGTGACCCAGGAGCGGCCATGCGCGAGACAGCACCGGCGGGGCCTTGCCGCGCGGAACCGCCGCGGGCGGGGTCACCGGGCCCGCTTGTGTCTCGGCCGGGATGCTCACGGCTTCGCCTCGCTCGGCAGCGCGATCACCTTCGTCTCGAGATACTCCTCGAAGCCGAGCCGGCCGTTCTCGCGGCCGACGCCGCTCTGCTTGTAGCCGCCGAACGGGTTGTCGACGTGAAACCACTGCGCGCCGTTCACCGACACGGTGCCGCTGCGGATGCGCCGCGCGACCGCGAGCGCGCGCTCGACGCTCGCGCTCTGCACCGAGCCGGAGAGACCGTACACGGAGCGATTCGCGATGCGCACCGCGTCGTCGTCATGGTCGAAGGGAATCACGCACAGCACCGGCCCGAAGATCTCCTCTTGCGCGAGGCTCGAGTCGGGGTCGACGTCGGCGAACAGGGTCGGCTCGACGTAGAAGCCCTTCGCCAAGTGACTCGGCTTCCCGCCGCCGACCACGAGGCGCGCGCCTTCCTGGCGTCCCTTCTCGATGTGAGAGAGCACGCGCTCCTGCTGGCGCTTCGAGATCTGCGGGCCCTGCATGTGCGCGGGATTCAGGGGATCCCCGTATTTCCAGCGCTCGAACGCGGCCTTCACCATGTCCAGGCCCTCCGCGTATCTCGCGCGCGGGAGCAACAGCCGGGTCGTGAGTGCGCAGCCCTGACCGCCGTGCACGCACGTGAACGCGGTCATCGGCAGGACGGCTTTGAAGTTCGCGTCGTCGAGCACCACGTTCGCGCTCTTCCCGCCGAGCTCGAGAAACACCTTCTTCACCGTGCCCGACGCGCACTCCATGATGCGCCGGCCGGTGGCGGTCGAGCCGGTGAAGCTGACCACGTCGATGCGCGGGTCCGTCGAGAGAATCTCGCCGAGTGAGTGGTCGAGAGTCGCCACCACGTTGACCACGCCCGCGGGGATGTCGGTCTTCTCGGCGATCAGCTTTCCCAAGTGAGTCGCCGACCACGGCGTGTCGGGCGCGGGCTTCAGCACGGCGGTGCAGCCCGAGGCCAGCGCCGGCCCGAGCTTCGCGATGTTGAGATACAGAGGCACGTTCCAGGGCGTGATCAGCCCCGCGACCCCCGTCGCCTCGCGCCGCAGGATCCGCCCCTGCGGCCGCCCGAGATACGGCACGTCCGTGAGTCTCTGCTCGTACGGGTAGCTCGCCGCCAGCTCCGCCCAGTACGCGACCATCTCGATCGGGTCGTCGATCTGCATGAACGGCGTGAGTGACACGGGCGCGCCGGCTTCGCTCACCACGATCGCGCGCAGCTGCTCCTTCTCGGCGCGCAACGCGGCGTGCAGCTGGCGCAGACACTTCGCGCGCAGCTCGTGATTCGTCGACCAGTCCGTCTCGTCGAACGCGCGCCGCGCCGCCGCGACCGCGCGCAGCATGTCCTCGCGCGTGCCGTCGGCGCACACGCCGATCGGTTCCTCGGTCGCGGGATTCACGTTGGGGAACGTGGCGCCGCTGGACGAGCCGACGAGCTTCCCGTCGATCAGGTTTCGTGTCTCGGGCGCGAGGTCGGGCAGCGCCATGACTCAGGGCCGCACGATCTGTCCGCCGTCGACGGCGAACACCTGGCCGGTGACCCACGCCGCCGCGTCCGACAAAAGGAAGAGACACGCGCTCGCCATGTCCGCCGGCGTGCCGAGCCGCGCGAGCGGCAGCTGCGCGACCATCGGGTTGCGAATCACTTCGGGCACCTGCTTCGACAGCGCTTCGGTGTCGGTCGGCCCCGGGGCGATCGCGTTCACGCGGATCTTCATCGAGCCCAGCTCGCGCGCGAGCGCGACGGTGAGTCCGTTGACGCCGAGCTTCGCGAGCCCGTAGAAGCTCGCCGCCATCCAGCCCGCGGTCGACGACTGATTCACGATCGCGCCCCCGCCGCGTTTGCGCATCGAGCGGAAACACGCGCGCGTGCACAACAGCGCTCCGTTCATGTTCACGTTCATGAACTTCTGGTAGTAGTCCCAGTCGGCGCCGAGCAGCCCGGCCATCTTCATGTCGCCGAAGATCGCCGCGTTGTTCACGAGAAAGTCGATGCCGCCCCACGCCGTAGTGACTGCCTCGGCCATGGCGAGCGTCGACTGCTGCGAGCCGACGTCGACTTCGACGAACAGCGCCGCTCCGCCGTGCTGTCGGACCGACTCGGCGACTGACTCGCCCTTGTCCTTCGCGATGTCCGCCACCGCGACGCGCGCGCCCTGCTCGGCGAGCGCGCGGGCGTACGCCTCGCCGATCCCGCCGCCCGCGCCGGTCACGATCGCGACCTTGCCGGCGATGCCGTCGTACTTCACGAGCCGTCTCCCTTCGCCCGTCCGCCGGGCTGTATCTCGAGGATGGTCGGATACGACTCCTCGACCGGTGTCTCGATCAGCCGCGCGATCGCGCGCGCCACGTGTTCGCCTGGCATCCAGTGCATGTGCCGGAACACGCCCCAGTATTTCCATGACTCGAGGATCTTCACGATCTGGTCCTTGGGCATCTGATTGCCGAACTCACTGCCCGTCGGGCCGACGCGAATCACGATCGAGCGCACGCCCGTGCCCTCGGTCTCCATCTCGAGCACGCGCGCAAACGCTTCGAGCCCCTGCTTCGCGGCCGCGTACGCCGACTGGTACGGGCGCGGGTGCCTCGCGCTGTCCGAGCCGATGAACACGACGTCGCCCCGGCGGCGCGCGAGCATGCCCGGCAGGACGAAGCGAGTCATGAAGACCGCGCCGAGCAAGTTGATCTCGACGTCCGAGCGCAGGTGCTCGGGACTCACTTCGTGGATCAGCCCCGCGCGGTTCTCGCCCGCGTTGTTGATCAGGACGTCGACGTGGCCCAACGCCGCCTCCGCTCCTGCGCAGAAGCGCTCCACGCTCTCTGCGTCGGTCACGTCGAGCGCGTGCGCGAAGACGCGGCCGCCCTCGTTGCGAATGGTCTGCGCGACGTCGGCGAGGCGTGACTCGCGGCGCGCGCCGATCGCGACGTGCACGCCGCGCCGCGCCAGCTCGAACGCCGTCGCCGCGCCGATGCCCGAGGACGCCCCGGTGATGATCGCAGTCTTCTCGTGTGACTCAGCCATTGCGCAGCTCGATGGGCAGCGCGGCGAAGCCGCGCACGCTGACGGAGTGAATGCGCGCGATCCCCGCGGGCTCGACCTCGAAGTCGGGGAAGCGCTTCCAGAACTCCTCGAGCACCACGCGGCCCTCGAGGCGCGCGAGCGCGGCGCCCAGACAGAAGTGCGCGCCGTGGCCGAACGAGAGCATGGCCTGAGTGTCTCGCTCCAGGTCGTAGGCGTCGGGGCGCGGGAACGCGCGCTCGTCGCGATTGCCCGAGCCGATCAGCACCAGCACGCGCTTGCCCTCGGGAATCTCGACGCCGTTCGCGGTCACGGGGCGGGTGGTGACTCGCCCGATCGCCTGGGTCGAGCTGTCGTAGCGGAGTGTCTCCTCGACCCAGCGCGGGATGCGGGTCGGATCGTCGCGCAGCGCCTTGCGCTGGTCCGGGTTGCGCCACAGCCAGTACAGCGCGTTCGCGAGGAGCTTGGTCGTGGTCTCGTTCCCGGCCACGATCATCAGGTTGCAGAACGACTGGATGTCGATCTGACTGAGTCGCTCGCCGTCGATCTCGGCCGCGAGCAGCGCGCTGATCAGATCGTCTCTGGGCGCGGCGCGGCGCTCCTTGATGCGCTCGGAGAAGTAACTCCAGATCTTCCCGAACGCCTCGGCCGCGGCACGGGGGACGTCGAATACGCCTTCCTCGCGGTGCACGAGTAACTCGGCGTGGCGGCGCAGCTCGGCGCGGTCTGGCGACGGCACGCCGAGCAGCTCGCTGATCACGTCCATGGGGAGCGTGCCCGCGAGGTCGCCGATGAACTCACTCCGGGCCCGCGCGCGCATCGCCTCGAGCGAAGTCACCGCCATCTCGCGGATGCGCGGCTCGAGCGCCGCGACGCGGCGCGGCGTGAAGCCACGAGACACGAGGGCGCGCATCTTGGTGTGCCGCGGCGGGTCCATGCCCAGGAACGACATGGCCAGGTGAGCGGCCGGGTGCGACGCGGAGCGCTCCACCGAGACACCGTGCGTGTTCGTGAAGCGCTCGGTGTCCTTCAGCGCGGCCAGCACGTCGGCGTGGCGAGACAGCGCCCAGAAGTCGAGCTCGGCGTTGTGGTAGACCGGCGCTTCTTCGCGCAGACGCGCGTACGTCGGGTACGGATCTTCGTGGATCTCGTAGGCGAACGGGTTGTACTCGAGTGACTGACTCATGACTCCAGGTCGAAGCGCGCCACGTTGCTGACTCGCACGGCTCGGGCCATCGGGGCTTCGGCGCGCGGCTCGGCGGCCGGATCGATCTCGAGCCGCCAGGCGAGGAGCGGCTTGCGGCCTGGCGCGTCGACCGCGCTCGGGTCCACCGGAGTGACTCGCACGCGCGGGTTCACCGCGGCGGCAACCGCGTCGAGTCCCGGGCGCTCGCGGTCGAGCAGGAGCGCGAGCCAGCCCTCGGGCTCGCCGTCGGCGAACGCCTCGCACTCCTCGATCCAGAAGTGACCCACGCGCTCGGACTCGAGCGAAGCGCCGCGCCGCACGTACTCGTGGGGCAGGGCGGGGTCGACCTGCAGGACCTTCAGCACCGCGGCCATGTCGTCGGCCTCGATCCCGAGCACGCGCAACAGGCGCGGCACGTACACCGGCGCGAGCGCCGCCCACTGCTCGCGCTGCAGCTCGCGAGCGACCGGCGCGCCCCAGCGCGCGCGGAGAGACGCCGACGCGGCGCGAGTCAAGAGGTGCACGTCGAGCGTGAACTCGCGGCACAGCCGCGCCAGCACCGGATGCGCGAGTGACTCGAGCTGGAAGTCGGGCAGGAACGGCCCGGAGTAGTCGGCCAGGCCGGGCCCGAGCTCCGTGGGCAGGTCCGCGAAGCGGAAGCGCGCCGCGCGGCTCGCCGCCACTGCGTCGCGGATCGCGAGCGGCGGATACGGCTCGGGCTCCGCGTCCAGGAACACGCGCCAGCGGCAGGCCGGGCCCGAGTGACTCGGCGCGAGCGGCGGCCGGTGCTCGGGCCGAACGCGCGCGCGCGGATTCACGGCGATCGCCGTGGCGTCGAAGGTCGGGTCCTCCATGTGGTGACACAGGCGGACCAGCTCGAGCTCGGAGCCGCGGAAGATTCGGTTCACGTCGTCGTACGCGCCGCAGAAGGGAAGCCAGAACCAGCCGAGTGACTCGTCGCGCAGCTCGTAGCGCACGTCCATGTAGCGGTGCGCGAAGCCGGGATCGACCTGCAGCGACTTGAAGATCGCGGACACGCCGTCGCCCGGAATGCCGAGCAGCCGGCGCGCGCGCGCGTTGTAGATCGGGCTCGCGCCCATCCACTCGTCCAGCGCGACCGGAGTCATGCTCTCGCGGCCGAAGCGCGCAGCCACCAGCGGCATGAGCCCGCGGTCGTGGAAGTGCGCGAACAGCATGAGCTCGCGGCCGAGCCGCGCGAGTGAGTCGTGAGTCACTTGCTCGAACTCGAAGCGAAGCTCGCTCATCGCCGGCCCGCCTTCGAGCCGAGCTCGCGCACGAGTGTGTCTTTCAAGAGATCGAGCTCGAGCGCCAGCACCGCTTGTGACGGTGACTCGAAGCGCAGGAGCGACGCGATGCCCGCCAGCACCGAGATCGTGTAGTGCTGCAGCGCGATGCGGCGGCCGCGCGCGGCGGGGCGCTCGCCGAACAGCCGTGACCAGACGCGGCTCCACGCGTCGAGCATCTGACCCTGCCACGCGCCTTCGGGGCTCGCGGCGCCGTAGTGCTGCAGGATCTCGAAGGTCGAGCGGAAGTCTGGGCTCGCGAAGTGCTGCCACGCCCGATCGACGAACAAGCGCGCGCGCTCGGCGACTGACTCGGTCTCGGCCTCGATCCCCGCGAGTCTCTCGGCGAAGCGGTTGAACGAGTCTTCGACCACCGCGGTGAGGATCCCGTCCTTGCCGCCGAAGTGGTGCTGCACCGCGCCCCAAGTGACTCCCGCGCGGCGGGCGATCTCGTTGGCGGTGCTGCGCTTGAAGCCGAGCTCGGCGATCGACTCGACCACGGCGCCCATGAGCGCCGCGCGCGTCTCGGCCGTGCGCTCGGCGTGCGTGCGGCGCCGCGGCCGGCGGCGCGCCAGCTCGACGCGCGGACTCACCGGCGGCCTCCGTCCTCGACGCCGTAGATCCGCGCCATGAGCTGAGAAACGAGCCCGCCCACGGGTAGAGTCACTCCAGCTCGCCGCGCCAGCTCGAGCGCCCAGGCCAGGTCCTTCTCGGCCACGTTCATGTGGCCGCGCAGCATGCTCTGCATGCCGGCGCCGCGGCGCGCGTCCTCCGGCGCCTTGTGCAGCGCGAGGAACGCCTGCATGAGCGGAGTGAGTTGCCCGTTCGCGCGCCCGGCCTCTTCGAGCAGCTCCTGCGGCAGACCGCTCGCCTTCGCGAGCTGGAACGACTCGAACGCGGCGGCCCACTGGATGTAAGTCACCAGGTTGAGACACAGCTTCAACTTCGCGCCGTTCCCGAGCGCGCCCGCGTGAATCACCTTGACCGCGCTCGTTTCCAGCACGGGCCGCGCCTTCTCGAGCGCCGCCGCGTCGCCGCCCACCAGGAAGGTGAGCTGCTTCTGCGCCGCGCGCGCCGCCCCGCCGGTCACGCAGGCATCGAGCACGGCGACACCGAGCGGTGTCGCTTCGTCTGCCAGCGCCACCGCGGTTTCGGGCAGGATCGTCGAGTGAATCGCGATCACCGCGCCCGCGCGCGCGCCCGCGAGCACGCCGTTCGCACCCAGCACGACCTCGCGCACGTGGCGGTCCTCGGGCACGCACAGACAGATCACGTCGGCCCGCTGGCCCACTTCGCGCGGCGACTCCGCGGCCTTCGCGCCCTTCGCGGCCAGCTCGGCGACGGGCGCGGACGCGACGTCGTAGACCACGGTCTCGAAGCCCGCGGCGACGAGGTTCGCCGCGATCGGCTTCCCCTGGTTCCCGAGCCCGATGAACCCCACGGCGGACATCGCGCGCGAGCCTATCACCATTTCCATAGCACGTGAAATGTATTTTCGGGTAGGCTGACTCGCGGAGGAGAGAGCCATGCCCGATTCCGAGCGGCGCGAGAAGGGCGCCGAGATGCTGAGGAAGGTCTACGCGGGCGACGTCGTGGTGCCGCCCGCGGGCGCGAGCGCGTTCGCCGATCTCATGCTCGAGCAGGTGTTCGCGGAAGTGTGGACGCGGCCCGCGCTGCCCATCCGCGACCGGCGGCTGTTGATCATGGGCGTGATCGCGGCGCTGGGTGAGTCGATGACTTGGAAGATCCAGGTGAAGGCGGCGATCAAGAACGGCGAGCTCACCGCCGAGCAGGCGCGCGAGTCACTCGTGCAGCTCACGCAGTACGTGGGCTATCCGCGCGCGGCGGGTCTCCTCGCCGCCACCGAAGAGGCGATCCGCGACGCTGCGAAGTGACTCGGGTTAACGCCGGGTTCGGATGGCGAGCAGGCTGCCGAGTCCCAGCGCGAAGAGCGCGAGCGCGCCGGGCTCCGGCGCGGTCACGACCGCGTTCCAGGTGTAGCCGGTGAGCTCCGTCCCCGTCTGCTGGATCCACAGCGTGTAGCTGCCCGACGGCAGCGGCGGCGTGTAGCCGATCGCGCCGAAGCCGTTGTCGGCCATGAGCTGGAGATAGTCCTGGCCGGGCGGCTGACTGAAGTCGATGTGCGAGTAACCGAGCAGGTTCGCGACGTTCGTGCCGATCGCCGGCTCGGTGAACTGAGTGCCGGCCTGGATCGCGATGAACGCCAGGTTGTCGGTGGTCGCGTAGTTGCTGAGGACCAGCTGCGCGAGCGATGCGCCTGCCGGGATCGTCAGGGTCACGTAGTCGACGTCGCCCATGACGACCGAGCCCGTGATCAGGTTCGAGCCGACGTCCAGCGAGAGCGAGGTCGGCGAAAGCCGAACCCCCGAGAGATCGCCGTTCACGGATTCGGTGTACGTGAGTCCGGATGCGGTCAAAGGCGCCACGGCGGCAGCCGCGGCTAGAAACAACGATGTGATGCGAGCGCGGAGCTCCATCGTGGTCCCCTCCCTGCAAGTGCGGCCGAGGATACGCCCGCGCAGGTATGCGGGTCTAGAGGGGATTCTCTCATCTGAGGGCTTCCCGCCTCGATCAGCGGGGGACGGGGGTCTGGAAGGTCCCGACGAGACGGCGGCCCGCCAGGCACCGCGAGGGCTCCGGCATCGCCCGGAACGGCGCGCTGCGAAAGAGCGCGCGCACCGCGCTGGCGCCGAACTCCGGATCGTTCCCGGCCTCGAGCACGCACGCGCCGAGCAGCTCGCCCTCGCCATCGACGGAGAAGGACACGCGCACGATCCTCCCGGCCTCGGTGTCCGCGGGCAGGTTCCAGCGCTCGAACATCTTGCTCTGCAGGCGGCGGATGTAGGTCTGCACCTCGGGGCGGGTCACGCAGGTCTCGGTCACGGGCGGCTGGAGATACGGGAGCACGCGCGACAGCTCGGGATCGGGAACGCGGTCGGGCAGCGCGTCGCGCGCGCGGTTGGTGCTCTCCCACGAAGTCACTTCGCCCTGGTCGCCGTAGGAGAGGATGAAGTCGGTCTTGCCGTCGAAGTCGACGTCGACCTCCGCGCGGGTGGGCTTCTGGTCGGTGTAGAAGATCGTCTGGTCGGTCTCGCCGTCGCCGTTGGTGTCGGTCTCTTTGCGCGCCACTTTCTCGTGCTCGTCGTAGTGGAGCTTGGTGGTCGCGCGCGCGGGACAGTCGACCAGCGCGGCGGGAATCTCACTCGGCGGCGGCGGGACACACCCCGAGAGCGCGAGCAACACGGTGAGTGCGGCGGTCTTTCTCAACGAGTGTCTCCGTCATGGACTCGGCGCGATCACGAACGTGCCGATCAGATGGTGGCGAGAGAGACACTCTACCTTGGCCGGCATGGCGGGGAACGGCGCGGATTCGAAGAGGGCAGTCACGACGCCCTGGCCCACGCGCGGGTCGTCGCTCTCGCGCACGCACGCGCCGACCACGGCGCCGCCCCGGTCGAGCGAGAAGCTGAGTCGGATCTTCGCCTCGCTCACCGACGCGGGCGCGGCCCAGCGCCCGTACACGCGCTTCTTCACGTCTTGCAGATAGTCGACGACCTCAGGCCGAGACACGCACTCGGGCGAGGCGGGCGGGTCGAGGCCGGGAATGAGTCGCGCGAGCTCGGGCGGCGGGCGGTCCCCGGGCAGCCGGCCCGCGCGAACCTCGGGCTTCCGCTGCGAGCTCGCCGGAGTCACTGACTCCCACGAGCTCACCAGCTCGCGTGCGTCGTAGGTCACCCACAGATCGGTCGCGCCGTCGAAGTCCAGGTCGATCTCGGCGCGAGTCACTCGCTCGCGCTCGAGGAAGAAGGTGATGTCGGCGCGGCCATCCTTGTTCGTGTCGAGCTCGCGGCGAGCGACCGAGCGCGACTCGTCGTACACCAGGTTCGACTTCTGCTTGGGCGGGCAGTCCAGCGCCGCGGGCGCGGGCCGCGACGCGGTGAGCGACGCGCACGACAGCGCGCCGGCGCAGAGCAGGGCGACGGCGGCGGCGCGCGGTGACGGCATGGGGTCGCGAGAGGATACTCGGGGAATGGCTCGCTTCCGCATCACGCTCGAGTACGACGGCACCGACTTCGCCGGCTTCCAGCTGCAGCCCAACGCGCGCAGCGTGCAGGGCGTGGTCGAGGCCGCGATCGCGGAGATCACGCGCGAGGAGCGCCGCGTGTACCCGGCCGGGCGCACCGACGCGGGCGTGCACGCGCGCGGCCAGGTGGCTCACTTCGACAGCGGCACGCGACTCACTGCTGCCGATCTGGCGCGCGGGCTGAACGCCGTGCTCCCGCGCGACGCCGCGGTGGTCGCGCTCGCGGAAGCCGCCCCCGAATTCGACGCGCGGCGCGACGCGCGCGCGAAGCTGTACGCGTACCGGATCGTGAATCGGCCCGAGCCCAGCCCGCTGCGCGCGCGGACTCACCTGCACCTGCGCGCCACTCTCGACGTCGCCGCGATGGCCGCGGCGGCGAAGTCACTGCTGGGAAGTCACGACTTCAGCGCGTTCCGCGGCGCGCCCGGCGGGATCCCCGAAGACGAGAACCCGCGCCGCAGTCTGGACCGCCTCGACGTCGAGTCACTCGCCGACGAAGTCACCATCTCGGCCGAAGGCAGGAGCTTCCTGCGGCACATGGTGCGGAACATCGCGGGGACGCTGATCGAGGTGGGGCAGGGGCGGCGCGCCCCGGGCGAAGTCGCCGAGATCCTCGAGTCACGCGATCGCGCGCGCGCCGGCGCAACCGCCGCGGCGCACGGGCTGTGTCTCGAGCGCGTGACCTACTAGTCGCACTAGCGAAGGCGATAGCGGATCGGCACGCGCTTCGGCGCGCCGACGAAGATCGCGGACGTGTACGAAGTGTTGCCGGTGAGCTCGACCGACTCGAGCCGAGGCAACAGCTCGCGGAAGAAAGAGCGCAGCTCCATGCGCGCGAGCAGCGCGCCCAGGCAGAAGTGCACACCGGTGCCGAAGGCCAGGTGCTCGCTCGCGTTCTCGCGAGTCACGTCGAAGCGGAGTGAGTCGCGGAACACGTCCTCGTCGCGGTTCGCCGAGAGATAGGACATGAGCAGCGTGTCTCCCTTGTGCAGCTGCACGCCGCGCAGCACGTAGTCCTCTTGCGCGTGGCGCAGGAAGTGACGCACGGGAGTCACCCAACGGATCATCTCTTCCACTGCGTTGTCGATGCGCTGGGGCTCGCGCTGCAGCAACTGCAGCTGATCGGGGTTGCGGATCAACGCCTCGAAGCCGCCGGCCAAAGTGCTCGAGGTCGTGTCGTGGCCCGCGGTCGCGACGATCACGTAGTACCCGATCTTGCCCAGCGGATCGAGCACGTCGGAGTTCGCGATCACCGTGGCGAGATCCTCGCCCGGGTGCGCGACGCGCGCGTCGGTCATTTGCGCGAAATACTGGATCATCTGCGCGACCACGGTCTGCAGCGCGGCCAGATCGCCGGCCGCGCCGAAGTCCGCGTCGTCGGCACCGAAGATGCGCTGAGTCAGATCGAGCATGAGTGACTCGTCCGACTCCGGCACGCCCAAGATGCTCATGATGACTTGCAGCGGGTAGTAGCGCGCGATGTCGAGCGCGAAGTCACACTCGCCGCCCAGCTCGGCCATGCGGTCGACGTACTTCTTCGCGAGCTCGCGGATGCGCGGCTCGAACGCGCGCCGGATGTTCGCGGGCTTGAACCACTCGTTGGTGACTCCGCGGTACGCGCGGTGCTCGTCGCCGTCGATGTTGATCAAGGTCTTGAGCAGCGCGTCGGGCCCGCGGCGCTCGCGCGGCGCGAGGATGGCGTGCGAGGTGTTGAGGAACCGCTCCGGCTGGCGCTCGATCTCGAGCACGTCCGCGTGCTTGGTGACGGCGTGGAACGGGTCGAAGTCCGGCGTCTCGATGCGGCACACGGGCGTCTCGCGCCGGAGGCGCTGCGCGACGCGGTGCCAGGATTCGGGATCCGCGTAGGCCTCGGGCACGGTGAAGATGCGGGCGGCGTCCATCAGGCGCGCATGATAGTTGACCCGCCGCCCGGGTTCAGATATCCCATGGCCCGCGCATTCCCCCTTTCCGAGAGGACCGCCTTGCCCAATCCCAAGAACCCAACCCGCAGCATCTCCGAGGCCGAGGTCGTGCGGCATTGGTTCATCGCGGACGCCGGCGACAAGGTGCTCGGGCGCTTCGCCTCGCGCGTGGCATCGATCCTGCGCGGCAAGCACAAGCCGACTTACACCCCGCACGTCGACGGCGGCGACTTCGTCGTGGTGGTGAACGCGGGCCGCGTGCGACTCACCGGCCGCAAGCTCCAGCAGAAGGAGTACGTGCGGCACTCCGGCTATCCCGGCGGTCTGCGCACGGACACGGCCCAAGAGGTGCTGGCGCGCCATCCCGATCGCGTGATGCGCGCGGCGGTGAAGGGCATGCTGCCCAAGGGCCCGCTCGGCCGGCAGATGCTCCGCAAGCTCAAGATCTACCCCGGCACCGACCACCCGCACGCGGCGCAGAGTCCGACGGTGCTGGAGATCAAGACATGACGATGGCTCGCCAGTCCGCGCGCTTCTACGCCACCGGCCGCCGCAAGACTTCGACCGCGCGCGTGTTCCTTCGGTTGGGCACGGGCGCGATCACGATCAACGGCCGCACGATCGAGGACTACTTTCCGCGCGAGATCCTGCGCATCCACCTGTTGGATCCGCTGCGCGCGATCGATCGCGTCGGGAACTTCGATCTGTACGTGACCGTCGCCGGCGGCGGCGACACGGGTCAGGCCGGCGCGATCCGCCACGGCCTCGCCCGCGCGCTCGAGAAGTACGACTCGACTTTGCGCCCCACCTTGAAGCGCGCCGGCTTCCTGACTCGCGACGCGCGCGAGAAGGAGCGCAAGAAGTACGGTCAGCGCGGCGCTCGCGCGCGGTTCCAGTACTCGAAGCGCTAGGACTCACTCGCCGTTGTCCATCACGGCGATCATCCCAGCTCGGTACGGCGCCAGTCGCTTTCCGGGGAAGCCCCTGTTCCCCCTGCTCGGCAAGCCGATGATCCTGCACGTCGCGGAGCGAGTGAGTGCCGCGGTGAAGGCCGGCGTCGTGACTCGCTTCCTCGTCGCGACGGACGACAAGCGGATCGCGGACGTGGTCGAGCGCGCGGGCTTCCCCGTGCAGATGACCTCGCCCGATCACCCGACGGGCACGGACAGACTCGCCGAGGTCGCGGCGTCGCTCGACGACGACATCGTGTGCAACGTGCAGGGCGACGAGCCGCTGATCGACCCACTCACGATCGCCGCGCTGGTCGCGCCGCTCATCGGCGACAAGTCACTCTGCATGGGCACCTTGAAGACCGCGCTCGACCGGCCCGAGGACCGCTTCGACCCGAACCGCGGCAAGGTCGTGGTCGACGAGCGCTCACGCGCGCTCACCTTCACGCGGCTCCCGATCGTGGACGACGTGCCCGCGAGTCAGTCGTACTACAACCGCGGGAGAGTCGAGGCCGAGCACAAGAAGCGGCGACTCACCGTGTGGAGCGACATCGGCGTGTACGCGTACCGCCGCGAGTTCCTGCTGCGGTATGCAAAGCTGCCGCGCACGCCGTTCGAGAAGAGCGAGCGGCTCGAGCAGCTGCGCGCGCTGGAGAGCGGGTTCGACATCGCGGTGCCGACCGTGGCGCACCGCGCGCTCGAGGTCGACACGCCCGAGGACGTCGCGCGCGTCGAGCGCGCGCTCCGTGCCGAGCAAGGGTAGGTGCGGCGGGCTCTCTCGCTCGCGCTGCTCGTCCTGGCCTGCCGGCCCTCACCACACGGTGTAGAGCCGGTGACTCAGCATGCGCCGGCCACGGCGCAGTTCGCCGAGACGGTCGCGCCCGTGCTCGAGAAGCGCTGCGCGGTGTGTCACGGCTGCTATGACTCGCCGTGTCAGCTCGATCTCGGCTCGTTCGCAGGGCTGGAGCGCGGCGCGACGAAGTCGCCGGTGTACGACTCGAGCCGAGTCACTCGCGCCGCTCCGACGCGGCTCGGCATCGACGCGCGGGACGAGGCGGGCTGGCGCGCGCGCGGCTTCGGGTCGGTCGTGCGCGGCGGGCAGGCGCGGGCGCTCCTGCCGCGGATGCTCGCGCTCGGCGCGGCGCATCAGTGGCGCGACGAGCGCCTGCCGCAGACGTTCCCGCTCGACATCACGCGCGAGCTCACGTGCCCCACGGCCGACGAGATGTCCGTGTACGAGCGCGACCAGCCGCACGGCGGCATGCCGTACGGCATGGCGCGACTCACCGACGCGGAGCTGGGCGCGATCTCGAGCTGGCTCGCCGCGGGCGCGCCGCCGCCGCTGACTCCGGCGCCGCCGCCGCCCGAGGTGCAGGCGCAGGCCGCGCGCGTCGAAGCGTTCCTGAACGGCGAGTCACTCGAGCGCCAGCTCGTCGCCCGGTATCTGTACGAGCACTGGTTCCTTTCTCACCTGTACTTCGAGAGTCACCCCACGGGCCCGTTCTTCCGCGTCGAGCGCTCGCGCACGCAGAGCCCCGAGGCGCCTGACGAGATCGCGACCGACCGCCCATACGACGACCCCGGAGTGACTCGTCCGTTCTACCGCCTGGTGCCGGTCGAGGGCGCGCTGCTGCACAAGACGCACATCACGTACGCGCTGGGTCCCGAGAAGCTCCGGCGCCTCGAGTCACTGTTCTTCACGGGCGGCTGGAAGGCCACGCGCCTGCCGCCGTGGGGCGCCGAGACGGGCTCGAACCCGTTCAAGACGTTCGTCGAGCTGCCGGCGCGCGCCCGCTATCAGTTCCTGCTCGATGACGCGCGCCACTTCGTCATGAGCTTCATCCGCGGTCCGGTGTGTCACGGCCAGGTCGCGGTCGACGTGATCCAGGACCGCTTCTTCGTCGCGTTCCTCGACCCTGGGCACGACGTCTCGGTCATGAATCGCGACTTCCTGCCGTCGGTCGCCGACTCACTCAACCTGCCCGCCGAGCACGAGAGCGAGTACGTCCCGGGCCAGCTGTTCATCGAGTACAACCGCGAGCAGACGGCGTATCTCGACGCGCGCGCGAAGGCGTACGCCGAGCGCGATCCGAAGCTGCGCGGCCCCGCGCTCGACTGGATCTGGAACGGCGGCGGCAAGGACCCCGACGCGCTGCTCACGGTGTTCCGCCACTTCGACAGCGCGGCGGTGACTCGCGGCTTCGTGGGCACGTGGCCCAAGACGGCGTGGATCATGGACTACCCGATCTTCGAGCGGCTGTACTACGACCTCGTCGCGGGCTTCGACGTGTTCGGCAACGTGACTCACCAGGTCTCGACCCGGCTGTACATGGACCACCTGCGCATGCAGTCCGAGGACGTGTTCCTCGCGTTCCTGCCCGCCGACCGGCGCGAGCCGCTGCGTGTCTCGTGGTATCAGGGCGCGACCCGGCAGGTGAGTTACTTCCTCACCGACCGGCTGCGCAACGAGAAGCGCGGCACGCAGATCCGCTACGCGACGAAGGATCCGAAGGCCGAGCTGCTCGCGAAGATCCTGGCGCGCGCGGGCGCCGCGGGCGGGCCGCCCGACTCGGTGAACCGCTGCGCGGGCAAGGCGTGCGACACGCCCGGGATCGAGCGCTCGCTGCGACGGCTCGTGGGCGGGCGCGGGCCGTGGGTGGCGCTGCTGCCGGACCTGTCACTCCTGCGCGTGCGCGGCGCGGGGACCTGGTCGCTGGTCCGCGACCAGGCGCACACGAACGTCGCGTTCATGTTCCGCGAGGAGTCACGCCGCGTGCCCGACGAAGACGAAGTCACCGTCGCGCCCGGCATCGCAGGTAGCTACCCGAACTTCGTGTTCGACGTGACTCGAGACGAGGTCGAGGCGTTCGTCGATTCCGTGCTCGCGATCCGAAACCCCGCCGGGCTCGACCGCGTGGCGACACGCTTCGGTTTACGCCGCACGAGCCCGCGGTTCTGGCGGACGATCGACGAGATACAGGCCGAGTATCGCGCGGCCGAGCCTACCGAGTCCGCGCTCCTCGACCTGAACCGCTACGGGAACTTCTAGGAGCGGCGCGCGCGCCGCCGAGCACCACGTCGAGCATCTGCGCGATGCCGACCTCGAGCTCCGGCTCCCCGAAGCGCGCCCACTCCGCGACGAGAGACAAGTAAGTCGCCACGATCGCACCGCTCAGCACCCGGGGGTCGAAGCTCGTGCGCAGCTCGCCCGACTTCTGCCCGTCGCGCACGATCTCGGCCAAGTCGAGCGCGAGCGTGCGGCCCTGATCGAGCACGTCGCCGGCCGCGTGGCCGCTGCCGAACGTCTCGCCGACGGCGAGCCGAACGAGCTCGGCGTTCTCCTCGGCGCGGGCCGCCATGACTTGCACGGCGCGCCGCAGGCGTGACTCGGCGCTGCTCGTGTCTCCCTCGAGTGTCTCGCTCACCAGCGCTCGGATCTGCGCGCCGTACTCGTGAATCAGCTCGTGCTTGCTCGGGAAATGCAGAAAGAAGGTGCGCTTCGCGACGTCGGCCGCTTCGCAGATCTCGTCGACGGTCACCGCGTCGAACCCGCGCTTGCGGATCAGCCGCAGCGCCGTGCCGAAGATCTTCGCGCGTGTCTCGGCCTTCTTGCGTTCGCGCCGGCCGGGTGCCGCCGAATCACTCACTTACGCGCTCACCCTCATGGGCAGCCGCGCCAACACGCGGAACAGCGACGCGCCCATCTCGAGCGGTCCGCTGGGCGGCTCGAGCTTCGCCGCGCGCCGCACCAGCGTGCCGATCGCGACCTGCGCCTCCATGCGCGCCAGATGTGCGCCGAGACAGAAGTGAGTCCCGCCGCCGAACGCCAGGTGCTCGTTCGGCTCGCGCGCGACGTCGAAGCGCTCGGGCTCGGGGAACTTCGCGGGATCGCGGTTCGCCGCGGCCAGCATGATCACGACCTCGCGGTCGCGTGGAATCACGACGTCGCCGAAGCGCGCGTCCTCGCGCACGACGCGGATGGTCAGCAGGATCGGGCCGTCGAAGCGGAGACACTCCTCGACCGCCGAGCCGATCAGGCCCGGGTTCGCGCGCAGCTTCGCCAGCTCGGCGGGGTGACGCGCGAGCTGCAGCACGCCGTTGCCAATCAGCCCGATCGTGGTCTCGAAGCCGGCGATCAGGAGCCCCGAGCACTGAGTCAGTAACTCCTCGGGACTCATTCGCTCGTCTTCGTCGCTCGCGCGCACCAGGTCGGTGAGCATGTCCTCGCGCGGCGAGCGCCGGCGCTCGGCGACCAGGTCCTTGAAGTACCCGTTCAGCGCGCGCGAAGCGGCAATCCCCGCCTCGAGCCGATCGGGCGGCAGCATGGGCGCGGCCAACAAGTGAGTCGCGCGCGCGGTCCACTCGGTGAACATCCCGCGGTCGGACAGCGGCACGCCCATCATCTCGCAGATCACGGTCGACGGGACGGGCAGGGCGAGGCCGGCGATCACGTCGAGCTCGCCCTTCTCGAGCGCGCGGTCGACGAGGCCGTCGGCGAGTGACTGGACCGACGCGCGCAGCCGCTCGACGGCGCGGGGCGTGAACGCCTTCGCGACGAGCTTGCGCAGGCGCGTGTGATTCGGCGGATCCTGCGAAAGCATGAAGCGCCCGGGCCCGAGGTCGGCGGGCAGGAACGCCTCGCCGCGGCTCGTGCCGTTGGCGAGCCGCACGCCGGTCGGTGTCTCGCGCAGCATGCGCACGCAGTCCGCATAGCGAGTCACTCGCCACATTCCGATCGGCGTCGCGTCGACGGGGTGGTGCGCGCGCAGGTACGCGAGGCCAGGGTGCGGGTCCTCGCGAAACGCGGGCGTGAACGGATTCACGCCCTTCCACGGATCGGCGGGATCGGGGGCGAAGGCGGGGGTCGGGCTCATGGGGGCCTCCTCGCGCCGCGGGTAGTCCGCGGGATATCGGTATACCGTGGTATACCGTTCAGCCCGAGCGCGGGTCAAGCGCGAGTCAGTGGGTCGGTTCAGACCGGAGTCTTGTGCGGGGTCGGCATGGTCACGGCGTCGTGCTTCGCCGGCGCCGCCTTGCCCCCGCCACTCGGCCCGATCGTGATCTGGCCTTCGACCTTCGCGCCGCGCTCGATCACGATGCCCTCGGTCTTCAAGTCACCGTACACGCGCGCGGTCTTGCGCAGCGTGATCTCGCTGCGGGCCTCGATGTCGCCGTGCACTTCGCCATCGATCAGCACCGACTCGGCGCGGATGCGCGCAGTCACTTTGCCGCTCGTGCCGATCGTGACTTGGCCCGAGCAGTCGAGGTCGCCCTCGATCGAGCCGTCGATCTGCACGCTCTTGTTGAGCTTCAGCGAGCCCGTGAACTGCGAGCTCTCGTCGAAGTAAGTGCCCACGGGCGCCGCCGCCCGCACGTCCACCGCCGCCGTGCCCGCCGGCAGCGCCTTGCTCATCGCCGCCGTCGGTCTGTTGCCTCTTCCGAACATGGTTCGTCCTCCGGTGACGGGTCGCGGTCCCATCGACCGCGCGCGCGGAGCCCTTGAGGAGCCGCGTATGATTCGGCCATGGCGAGCGCGATCCCCACGCCCGAGAGCATCGACCGAGCGTTTCTCACCGACGTACTGCGCGCGAACGGACACAAGAGTGTGTCGGTCGCGGCGTTTCGCGCCGAACGCATCGGCACGGGTCAGATCGGGAAGTGTGTCCGCTTCGCGCTCGAGCTGGAAGGAGACACCGCGGGCGCGCCGCGCTCACTCGTGGGGAAGTTCCCGTCCGACGATCCGCTGTCGCGCGCGACGGGCGAGGCGCTGGGCAACTACCACCGCGAAGTGATGTTCTACCAGCAGCTCGCGAAGCGGCTGCCCATCTCGAAGCCGCGCTGCTTCTTCGCCGAGATCAATGGCCGCGGGAGTGACTTCGCGATCCTGCTCGAAGACATGGCGCCCGCGCAGCAGGGCAATCAGATGGCGGGCTGCCCGGTGCCCGTGGCGCGTGCGGCGGTGCGCGAGCTGGTGAAGCTTCACGCGCCGACGTGGGGTGACACTTCGCTGTGTGGGCTCGACTGGATCGAGGAGCGCACGGCGGACAAGAGCGCGCTGTGGCGGCAGATGTACCGAGACAGTCTCGCCCCGTTCCTGAAGCGCTTCGCGCCCGTGCTGGCCGACGACGAGCGCGAGATCATCGAGCGAGTCGCGGACTCGAAGGGCCCGCCGTTCGCGTATCCGCCCGAGCCGTGGGCGCTGGTGCACATCGACTTCCGGCTCGACAACCTCTTGATCGACGAGTCAGTGACTCCGCCGCGTGTGTCGGTGGTCGACTGGCAGAGCATGGTGCTGCAGTCGCCGCTCTCGGACCTCGCGTACTTCATGGGCGCGTCGCTGCTTCCGGAAGTGCGGCGCCCCGTGGAGCGCGAGCTGGTGCGCGAGTATCACGACGGGCTCGTGAGTCACGGCGTGCGCGGCTACGACTTCCAGCGCTGCTGGGACGACTACCGGCGCGGCGCGTTCGCCGGCTTCTCGGTCACCGTGATCGCGTCGGTGATCGTGCAGGAAACTCCCCGGGGCAACGAGATGTTCACGGCGATGGCGAGGCGGCACGCCCGCCACGCGCTCGACCTGGGCTCGGTGGAGTTCCTCTGAGCGACGCGCCGCGACGCATGCACGCGGACGAGGTCGACACGGACGAGTCACTCGTACGTCGCCTGCTCGCCGCGCAGTTTCCTCACTGGGCCGAGCTCGCGATTTCGCGCGTGCCGTCCGCCGGAACCGACAACGCGCTGTATCGCCTCGGCCGCGACAAGGTGGTGAGACTTCCGCGGCGTCCGGGCTCGGTCGCCTCGGCCGAAAAGGAGCGCGAGTGGCTGCCGGTGCTGGCGCCCCATCTTCCAGTCACCGTTCCCGTCCCTCTGGCGACGGGGATCGCGGGCGAGGGCTTCCCGTGGAGCTGGTCCGTGTATCCGTGGCTCGAGGGCACTCACCCGAACGCGACCAGTGACTTGAAGAGACTCGCGACCGACTTGGCCGCGTTCGTCACCGCGCTCCAGCACATCGATCCCGAAAGGGGGCCGCGCCCCGGGCGCCACAACTTCTTTCGCGGCGTGCGGCTCGAGCGGCGCGAGGAGTGGACGCGCAAGGCGATCGACGCCCTGGGTGACTCGATCGACCGCCGCGAAGTCACCGCCGCGTGGGACGCCGCGCTCGCGGTGCCGGTGAGTGACTCGCGCGCGTGGCTCCACGGCGACCTGAAGGCCGAGAACCTGTTGGTCGAAGGCGGGCGGCTGGGCGCGGTGATCGACTTCGGCGCCCTGGGTGTCGGTGACCCGGCGGTCGAGCTGATCATCGCTTGGGATCTGCTCTCGCCCGTGCGAGAGACCTATCGCGCCGCGCTCGGTGTCGACGACGCGACCTGGGCGCGCGGCCGCGGCTGGGCGCTGTCGGTCGCGCTGGTGGCGCTGCCTTACTACCGAGACACGAACCCGGTGATCGCCGCGCAGGCGAGACACGCGATCGCCGAGGTGCTCGGCGACCGCGTGTGACTCGCTACTTGGCTCCCGGCGGAGTCATCTTCTGCATGACCTCGTCCAGGTTGAAGCTCGCCGGCTTCTGGCGCTGCGGGAACTCTTTGAAGCTCGCGAGCCACTGACCGACCATCACCTGCGCCGGCACGAGCAGATACACGCGATGGAACTGCCACACCCCGTACTCCATCGACTCGGGCCCGCGTTCGAACGGGTCGGAGCGGATGTTGTAGATCTGCGGCACGCGCAGGTTGGTGAACTGGCGCTTCCACACGTCGAAGCCCGTGTGCTCCTGCTCCTTGAAGGAGATCTTCCACTGCTCGTAGCGCAGCGCGATCAAGTCACCGTCGTCGCTCCAGTACAGGAACTCCTTGCGCGGTGGCTTCTTCACTTCGCCCCTGAAGAAAGGCCCGAGGTTGTAGCCGTCGAGGTGGACCTTGAACGTTCGCCCGTTCGCGGTGCACGACTTCTTGCAGCGCTCGACGACCGAAGTGTCTCCCGCGACGGCCGCGAACGTCGGGAGGAAGTCCTCGTGCGCGAACATCTCGTTGTAGACGGTCCCCGGCTTGATGACTCCGGGCCAGCGGATCATCGTCGGCACGCGGAAGCCGCCCTCCCAGTTGGTCGCCTTCTCGCCCTTGAACGGGGTCGCGCCGCCGTCGGGCCACGACATCACTTCGGCGCCGTTGTCCGTCGTGTAGACGACGATCGTGTCGTTCGCGATGCCCATGTCGTCGACGGTCTTGAGTAACTCGCCGACCTGACTGTCGTGCTGCAGCATGCCGTCGGGATAGATACCGAGGCCCGACCTGCCCTCCCACTCCGGCGGCAAGTGAGTGTTCACGTGCATGCGCGTCGAGTTGAACCAGACGAAGAACGGCTTGTTGGCCTTGTGCTGGCGCTGCATGAAGTCGATCGTCGCTTTCACGAACTCCGCGTCGACCGTCTCCATGCGCTTCTTGTTGAGCGGCCCTGTGTCTTCGATCTTCCCGTCGGCGTAGGAATGAATCACTCCGCGCGGGCCGAAGCGCTTCTTGAACTCCGGGTTCTTCGGGTAGTCGGCGTTCTCGGGCTCTTCCTCGGCGTTCAGGTGGTAGAGGTTGCCGAAGAACTCGTCGAAGCCGTGATTCGTCGGGAGAAACTCGTCCTTGTCGCCCAGGTGGTTCTTTCCGAACTGACCCGTGGCGTAGCCCTGCGCCTTCAGAATCTCGGCGATCGACGGATCCTTGATGGAGAGCCCGAGGTCCGCGCCGGGCAGCCCGACCTTCGTGAGTCCCGTGCGAATGGGTGACTGACCGGTGACGAACGCGGCGCGGCCCGCGGTGCAGCTCTGCTGTCCGTACCAGTCAGTGAACAGCGCGCCCTCGTTCGCGATGCGATCGATGTTCGGCGTTTTGTAACCCATGAGTCCGCGGTTGTAGGCGCTCGGGTTGAACCACCCGATGTCGTCACCCATGATGATCAGGATGTTGGGCTTTTTCGCCGCAGCCATTTGGGCCTGCGCGTCGGAATTCGAGAAGAAGACGAGCGAGGTGAGCGCGATGACTGGGAACACCTTCATGACTCACTCCGTGCGCGAGGAATGCGCAAGTTACCATCGTACCACGGCAGCCGCCGGAAGGTTTGTATGAGGTTCGACCCCTGGCGCTCCGACCGACCGCTGATCGTGTACGTGGACTTCAAGAGCCCGTACGCGTTCATCGCCGTGCGGCCGACCTTCGCGCTGGCCGAGTCACTGGGGATCGCGATCGACTGGCGGCCACTCACGCTGGACATCCCGTCGTTCGCGGGCTCGGCGCGGCTCGACAAGCGGGACCGCGTGGTCGAGAGCCAACGCACGGCGGGTCAGTGGGCGTTCGTGAAGTACTCGTACCACGACGCGCGGCGCTACGCGCGACTCACCGGCTTCCCGCTGCGCGGCACGACGAAGATCTGGGACACGACCCTGGCGGGGATGGGGCTCGACTGGGCGAAGGGGCAGGGTGACTCGCTCGTGCGCGCGTATCTCGAGACCGCGTACGACCGGTTCTGGCGCCGCGAGCTCGACGTCGAGGACGTGGCCGTGATCGAGTCACTCCTGAGCGAGCTCGGCGCGGACGTGGCCGGCTTCCGCGAGTCGAGGGCGCGGCGCGGGAGCGGTATCTCGCCGACCAGCTCGCGCTGTTCGACACCGGGATCTTCGGCGTGCCGGGCTACGTGGCGGACGGCGAGTACTTCTGGGGCCGCGAGCACCTGCCGCGCGTGCGCTGGATCCTCGAGGGCCGCCGCGGTCCCGCGCCCGACGTGGCGTACCAAGCCGTCGCGAGTCACTCGCGGTGAGCGAGTCGGTCCGCGTCGCGATCGACTTCAAGAGCCCGGCGTCGTATCTCGCGATCGCGCCCGCGCGCGCGCTCGAGTCACGTCTCGGCCGGCCGTTCGAGTGGCTGCCGCTCGACGTTCCGGGCCTCGCGTTCCACCCGGTGGTCGGGAACGAGGACCGTGGCGCGCGGCACCGCCGCATTCGCGCGGAGTATCTCGCGAACGACCTGCGCCGCTACGCTGCGTCGCGCGGCCTCGAGCTCGGCGACCTGTACCGCAAGCCGGACACCGTCCCCGCGTCGCTCGGCCTGCTCTGGCTCGGCGCGCGCTCGCCGGCGCTTGCGAGTGACTATGTGACTCGCGCCTTCGACCGGATCTGGCGGGAGAGCGCGCCGGCCGACCTCGCGTTCGTCGAGCGGTCACTCGGCGGCGACGCTGCGGGCTTCCGCGCTTGGGCCGACGCGGACGGCCCGAAGCAACTTGCCGAGCTGCGCGAAGAGCTCGGCCCCGCCGCGATGTGGAGCACGCCCACGTTTCTCGTCGCCGGCGACGCGTTCATCGGCCGCGCGCACCTGCCCATGGTCGAGTGGCTCGCGACCGGGAAAGCCGGACCCGCGCCGATCTAAGATCCGGTCATGAAAGCCTTCCGATGAGCGGCGCCGGTCTGGCGCCTTCGACCCCTTTCGTAGTCGACGCCGACGCGCACATCCTCGAGCCGCCCGGCCTTTGGGAGGAGTATCTCGAGCCGAAGTACCGCGAGCGCGCGATCAAGATCGTGACGGTCGACGGTCTGGAGCGGCTCGTGGTCGACAACGAGATCGTCATGCCGTTCGGGCTCGCGGGGCTCGGCGGGGCCGAGCTCGACGCGCGCGATCTGTTCACGAACCCGACGCTCACGTATCTCGACGGTGCGCCGCCCGCGAGCATGGACCCCGCGGCGCGACTCACTCTGTTCGACGACTGGCAGGTCGACGCGGGCGTGATCTTCCCGACCATCGGCATCCTGTGGGACAAGGAGGACGACCCCGAGCTCGCGATCGCGTACGCGCGCGCGTACAACCGCTGGCAGTGGGACTTCTCGTCGAGTCACCTGGATCGCTTCGCGCCGATCGCGCACGTGCCGTTGTACGACCCAGAGCTCGCACTCGCGGAGCTGCGGCGGTGTCTCGATCTCGGCTTCAAGGGCGTGTTCGTCGCGCCCGAGCCCGTCGGCGGGAAGCGGCCGAGTCACGCGGACTTCGACCCGCTCTGGTCACTCTTGCAGGAGGCCGGCCTCCCGTTCTGTCTGCACGTGATCGTGCGCTTCAACCGCTCGGTGAACGCCTTCGGTCAGTGGTTCGATCGCGCCAAAGGTGAGTCGAACTCCGTGTTCACGTTCGGCATGGGCGGCACGTTCCAGCTGATCCCCGCGATCTCGGCGCTGGTGTGCGACGGCCTGTTCGAGCGCTTCCCGCGGCTGAAGGCGTGCGTGGTGGAGTGCGGCGGCGGCTGGCCCGGCTATGTGATGGACCGGCTCGACGAGAAGTTCGCGCGCTTCGGGAGTGACTCGCTCAAGATGCCGCCCAGCGAGTACTTCAAGCGCAACGTGTGGACCGTGTTCGATCCGACCGAGCGCTCGATCGACGCGACGCTCGACTTACTCGGAGAAGAGCAGCTGTGCTGGGGCTCCGACTGGCCGCACATCGACTCGCACGTGGACGCCGCGAAGGAGATCCGCGCGAGCGTGGCCGGTCTCTCCGAGCGCCGACGCCGTTTGGTGTTGGGCGAGAACGCTCGCCGCCTGTTCCAGATCCCGGCGCGCGCGGCTCAGCGGTCGTAGACGGGAATCAGCTTGTCGCCGACGGTGCGCAGCGAGCGCAGGACGCGCTCGTGCGGCAGCGCGGCGTACTGCATCAGGCACATGAGCCGGTCGACGCCGATGTCGCGGTACGCCTCGACCTTCCGACGGCACGACTCGACGTCGCCCACGATCACCGAGGGCAGCCGGTCGAGTGTCTCGAAGATCTCCTCGTTCGAGGCGGCCTCGCCCGCGGCGAGCCGCTTCAGGAGAGCGACGACGGGGACCTCGCGCTCGTGAGTCGGTGCGGCCGCGCCGCCGCCCGACTCGAGCGAGCGCGTCGCCGCCGGATCGTTCGCGAGGAAGCCGCCGCGGATCTGCCCGTACCAGATCTCGGCGGGCGCGTTGAAGATCAGCGGCGCGGTGTTCACGTACCAGCAGGCGGCCGCCGCCGCGCCGCTGTCGATGGCCTCGCGCTTCGAGTCACACACGTGGACGAAGGTGAAGACCGCGCTCTGCGGGTTCACCGCCTTGCCCGCGGGCTCGCGGCATTCACCCAGTCCGCGCCGGTATTCCTTGAGCAGTGACTCCATCTGTCCGAGCGGAGTGAGCAAGGTCGTGCCGAGCGCGCCGACGCCCAACGTGCCGGCCAGGTGGAATGACTCGGGGCTGCCGCACGTCTGCCACAGGCGCGGGTGCGGCTTCTGGAGCGGCTTCGGAATCACGTTGCGGCGCGGGATGTCGAGTAACTCGGTGTGCCACTCGAACGACTCCTCGGTCCACATCCGCGGGATCATGCGCATGGCCTCGACGAGCTCCGCGCGCGACGTGGCGGGATTCACGTGGAAGGTGTCCCACTCGTTCCCGCCCGAGCGCGCGAGGCCGAGCTCGAGTCTCCCGTTCGACAACACGTCGAGCAGCGCCGCGCGCTCGGCTACTCGCAGCGGGTGATTGATGCGGAACGGGGCCAACACTCCCGCGTGTCCCAGGTGGATGCGGCGCGTGTGCTGCGAGATCGCGGTGAGAAACACTTCGGGCGCGGAGCTCCACGAGAACTCGACCGCGCCGTGGTGCTCGACCTCCCACCAACAGCCGAAGCCGAGCTCGTCGGCGAGCACCGCTTGGGCGAGTGTCTCGGCGAAGAGCGCGCGCTCGTGATCGGGCCCGAACGGGCGCGCGCGCTGGATCTCGCAGAAGACGTCGAACTTCACCGCTCGCCTCGTTCGTGTATCGTCGCGGGATGGGCGACTGGGAAGTCCGCGGCATCTTCCACTTCACGGTCAACGCTTCGAACTTCGAGCGTTCACTCGAATTCTACCAGACACTCGGCTTCAAACTGCTGCGCGACAATCGCGACGTCGTCTGGCCCGAGTTCGTCGCGAGAAACTTCGGCATGAAGCGCGCGCAAGGTCGCGGCGCGCTGCTCGCGATCGGGCCCGAAGAGCACCACACGCGGCTCGACCTGATCGAGTGGCTCGAGCCGAAGTGGGTCGACGGTCAGGAGCACGTGCCGCTCGAGGAGCGCGTGCCGCGGATCATCGCGCTGCGGACTCACAACGTGCGCGCGGCGTACGCGGACCTGTCACGGCGCGGGATCGTGTTCACGAAGCCGCCCGATCCGCCCGACCCGAAGAGCGGCATCGACGCCGTCGTGTTGTGCCGCGATCCGGACGGAAACCTGGTCGAGCTGATCGAGTACATGCCCGGCGTGCTGGGCAGCCGGATCCAACACCTGGAGCGCAGGAGTCTCCGATGACGCAGATGAACGAGCTCGGCTTCTACACGCTCGCGGGTCAGCCGAAGTCGCCGCGCGAGCTGCTCGACGAGGTGCGCCAGGCCGAGTCACTGGGCATCGGCGCGTGCTTCATCTCGGAGCGCTTCAACATCAAGGAAGCCGCGACGCTGTCGGGCGCGGTCGGCGCGATCTCGACGACCATCGGCATCGCGACCGCCGCCACGAATCACAACACGCGACACCCGATGGTGACGGCCTCGTACGCGATGACCATGCACAGACTCACGAACGGCCGCTTCTCGCTCGGGCTCGGACGCGGGATCGCGCCCATGTTCGCGATGTACGGCCTGCCGAAGGTCACCACGGCGCAGCTCGAGGACTTCGTGGGACTCATGCGCAAACTGTGGCGCGGCGAAGCGGTGTTCGGCCACGACGGCCCGGCGGGGAAATACAACCTGCTCGCGCTGGGCCCCGACTATGCCGGCGACATCCCGCTCACGTGAATCGCGGTCACACCTGGCTGTCGGTTCGCGCGATACTCGTTCGTCCTTCGGGAAACCCACGAGGAGCCCCGCCATGCTCTACGCGATCCTCTGCTACGGCGACGAGAAGAAGGTCCGCTCGCTGACGAAGGAGCAGGACGATCAGCTCATGCAGAAGCTCACGGTCGTGCACGAGAAGCTGATCGCGGAGGGCAAGCTCGGCCCGCACTTCCGGCTCATGACCACGCCGCACGCGAAGACGGTGCGAGTCACGAGCGACGACGTGCTCGACGGCCCGTTCGCCGAGACGAAGGAGCAGCTGCTCGGCTTGTACGTGGTCGACTGTGACTCGCTCGACGAGGCGGTCGAGACCGCGCACGTGCTCGAGATCGAGCGCAAGCGCGCGAACGTCGCGGGCGCGCTCGAGGTGCGGCCGCTGCTCTCGTACTTCGGCGGCAAGCACATCGACTGACTCATGATGGACGACGCGTGGCTCGAGACCGCGTTCGCGGCCGCGCGTCCGCAGGCGCTGGGGGCGCTGCTCCGGTACTTCCGCGACTTGGACACCGCGGAAGAGGCGTTCCAGGAAGCGTGCCTCCGCGCGCTCTCGAAGTGGCCGCAGTCAGGTCCGCCGCGCGACCCCGCCGCCTGGCTCATCCACGTGGGCCGAAACTACACGCTCGACGTCGTGCGCAGACAGAGCAAACAGCAGTCACTCCCGTCGGAAGAGCTGCTCTCGGACCTGGACGACGCCGAGGCCGCGCTGGCCGAGAGTCTCGACGCGGCCGAGTACCGCGACGACGTGCTGCGGCTGCTCTTCATCTGCTGTCACCCCGACTTACCGGCGGCGCAGCAGATCGCGCTGGCGCTGCGGGTCGTGTCGGGTCTGTCGGTGAAGGAGATCGCGCGCGCGTTCCTGGTCACCGAGAGCGCCATGGAGCAGCGAATCACTCGCGCCAAGCGGCGCGTGGGCGCGGGCGACGTGCCGTTCGAGGCGCCCGGCCCCGGCGAGCGGGACGCGCGACTCACTGCCGTCGCGGCCATGATCTATCTCTTGTTCAACGAGGGTTACTCGGCGAGCGGCGGCGAGCTCCACGTGCGCGCGCCGCTGTGCGAGGACGCGATCCGGCTTGGGCGCCTGTTGCTGCGCCTGTTTCCCGACGAGCCCGAGGTGCGCGGACTCACCGCGCTCATGCTCCTGCAGCACGCGCGCGCGAAGGCGCGGCTCGATGCGAACGGCGAGATCGTCCTGCTCGAAGACCAGGACCGGTCACAGTGGGACCGCGCGGCGATCGCCGAGGGTCTCGAGCTAATCGAGCGAGTGTTTCGTGACTCGCCGCGTCCCGGTCCGTACGCGGTGCAGGCGGCGCTGGCCGCCGTGCACGCGCAGGCAGCGCGCGCGGAAGACACGGACTGGGCCTCGCTCGAGCGCCTGTACGCCGCGCTGGAAGACATGCAGCCTTCGCCCGTAGTGACTCTGAACCGAGCGGTCGCGGTGTCGAAGGCGCGCGGCCCGGAGGCGGCGCTCGCCATGATCGAGCCGCTCGCGAAGAGACTCGCGAGCTACTTCCATTTCCACGGCGCGAAGGGCGCGTTCCTGTTGCAGCTCGGCCGCACCGACGAGGCGCGCGCCGCTTTCGAGCGCGCGATCGCGCTCGCGCACACCGCGGCCGAGGCCGCGCACATCCGCAAGCAGATCGATCGGCTGATGTCGGAGTGACGCCGCGTCGTTCGTCCTCCGGGCGAAGGAGGACGAACTCATGTGTCCAGCATGCATCGCGGCAGCGGCAGGAACGTGGCTGGTCGCGGGAGCGGCGACGGCGGTGACCGGGCTCGGCGCGGTCGCGCTCGCCCGGCTGCGCAAGCGCGAGGAGCCCGACGACTATCAACTGCGCATGCAGCCCGACGAGCTCGGGCTGCGGGGAGAGGGAGCGTGAACAAGCCCAAGATCGTGTCTCGCGAAGAGTGGCTCGAGGCGCGCAAGCTGCATCTGGCCAACGAGAAGCGACTCACTCGACTGTACGACCAGCTCGCGGCGGAGCGGCGCCGGCTGCCGTGGGTGAAGCTCGACAAGAAGTACGTGTTCGAGGCGCCTGAAGGCCGAGTCACTCTGGCCGAGCTGTTCGACCGTCGCAGCCAGCTGATCGTGAATCACTTCATGCTCGGCCCTGGCTCGGAGGCCGGCTGCGTCGGCTGCTCGTTCGGCGCCGACCACGTGAACGCCGGGCTCGTGCACTTGGAGCAGCGCGACGTGCGCTACGTGGCAGTGTCTCGCGCGCCGCTCGCCGAAATCGAGCGCTTCAAGGCCCGCATGGGCTGGAGCTTCCGCTGGGTGTCTTCCCACGGGAGTGACTTCAACTACGACTTCCACGTGTCGTTCACGAAGGAAGAGCTCGCGCGCGGCACCATCTACTACAACTTCGCCGAGCAGCCCGTGCACTATCCCAGTGAGGACCTGCAAGGCACGAGCGTGTTCTACCGCGACGAAGCGGGCGACGTGTTCCACACGTACTCGAGCTACGCGCGCGGCGGCGAAGGCGTGCTCGCCACTTACGCGTGTCTCGACCTGACCCCGCGCGGCCGCGACGAGCACGGCCCGACCCAGACACTCGGGGACTGGGTCCGCCACCACGACAGCTACGGAAAGGAGCCCGCCCCGACGCGTCACTGAGTGCGATACGATCGCCCCATGTTCAAACGTCGCTCGGCCATGCGCGAGCGGGTTCGGCGGGCGCCGAGTCACACGGGCGCCACGTTCGAGCGACACCTCGAGGGCACCGCGGCGCAGCTGCGCGAGTGGAGTCAGAGCCCCGAGCTCGTGCGCGCGGGGCTCCATCACTCGCTGTACGGGAACGAGTTCGGCCGTGAGTCGATCGTGGTGGACCCGGCCGAGTTGGTGCGCGAGATCGGCCCGGAGGCCGAAGCGCTCGTGCGGCTGTGGACGGACGTCGACCGCGCTGCGCTCGGCCAGGCCGCGTCCGACTTCGCAGGCGGCCCGGTCACGCTGACCCTCCGAGGCGGCGGCGGTCGAACCGTCTCGGCGCGCCAGTATCTCGACCTCGTCCACCTCCTGGCGGCGAACCAGCTCGAGATGGCGGCGCGCACCGGGAGTGACTGCCGGCGGCTCGAGCCGCTGCGCCCGCTGCTCTGCGCGGGGGCGGTTGCGGAGCTGGACCGCCGGCGCCTCCGCGGACTCAGGCGCCTCGTGCGCTGGCTCGCGCGTCGCTGACTTACTTCCAGCGCTTGCCGAAGACCGGGCGCTCCTCTTCGATGCACGCCTTGAACGACGGGCGGTCGTGCATGCGAGTCACGAAGGCCGCGAGCTTCGGGAGCTTCTTCGCGTCGGGCGGGAACCCCGCGTGGCGCAGGTTCACGAAGATCGTCGCGACGGAGATGTCGGCGATCGAGAGGCGGTTCGCGATGAAGAAGTCGTTGCCGCCGAGCTGCTGCTCGAGATAGGCCAGCAGCGGGTTCAGCTTCTCGTCCACGGTCTTCTCGGCCGCGGCGACCGCCTCGGGAGTCACTTCCTTGCGGGTCAGGAGCGGGTCGAGCGCGAGCGGGCGGAACACGCTCGGCCCGCCGACCGGAATCACTCCGCCGTCCATGTACTCCTCGAGCCACTCGGCGCGCGCGCGCTCGTAGGGGTCGGCGGGGAACAGCGCCGGCTCCGGGTGGATGCGCTCGAGATACGCGCAGATGATCGACGAGTCATTCACCAGCTCGCCGTCGTGCTCGCAGACGGGAATCCGCCCGAGCGGACTCTTGTCGCGCCAGCCCTCGGGCGGAGCGAAGGGACTCACCTGCTCGAGGGTGTAGGGGATGTTCTTCTCGGCGCAGAACACGCGAACTTTGCGGACGAACGGAGACACGTTGCCGCCCAGGACCTTGAGAGCCATCAGCAGTTACCTCCAGGGCGCGCAGCTTAGACGAGGCGCGCGCGGCGGTGGGATCGGGCGCTGGCCGGATCCGTGGGCTAGCGCAGCTCGACCGACTCGACGGCCACGAGCTCGCACGCGCCCGCGCCGGTGTCGTTGCGAGTGAGTGAGCTCTTCCACACGAAGCCGTTGGGCGAGCGCGCCTCGACCAGCCAGCCGGTGAGCTTCACCAGATTTCCGCGCCGCGCGCGGAGCAGTGTCTCGCGCACGCCGGGGTCGAGCGGGACCATGTGCATGTTCGCGCTGTGCCGCGCGATCTCCTGCGACGGGATGCGCAGGTCGGAGTAACTCGACCACGAGTAGCGGTAGAAGCGGCCGCCTTGCGAGATCGACAGCGGCTCCAGGTTCTCGTTCGCCGACATCGGGCCCCAGCCCAGCGCCAGGTCGACGGGCGAGAGTGCTGCCTCGCGGTCCATGCGGTAGCGCTCCGCGCCGAGCACGCGCGCCTCGACTTCGAAGCGGGCCAGCGCCTGGAGCCGGATCCCGCCGTCGAGCTCCCAACGCGGGCCGTCCTTCACGAGCTGTTGCACGGGCTCGTTCGGCGCGAGCACGCCGGGTGGACACGCGACGCCGCGGCCGTCCCACCAGCAGTAGCCGGCGAAGAGCAGCGCGAGCAGAGTGAGCGCGACCTTGGCCACGCACTCGTTTCGGCGGCGCGCCGCGCGGCCCTTACGTGGGAGTCACTCGCGCGCGCGGCTATCGTCCCCGCGTGGCCCAGACCCCCGAAGAGCCGCTGTTCGTCGCGAGCGGCTTCGCTCGTACCGGGCGCTCGTGGCTGTTCTCGAGCGGCCCCCACTGGGCGAAGCTGCGGCTCTTCTCGGATCGGGTCGAAATCGGAACGGGCTTTGGCAAGGCGGCGCTGCCGCTCGCGGACATCGAAGCCGTGCACGTCGCACGGTCTCTCCTCGGGACTTCGTTCCGCTTCGAGCACGCGACGAGGACGCGGGTCTACCTGCGGTTCTCGACGTGGCGCGGTGATCCGGTCGTCGCCGCGCTCACCCGCCACCAAGTTCCGCTGATCTTCACGCGCTAGTTGCGCGCCGCCCTTTACGCGCGTCGTGTCACGGGGTATCTCTCGTGTCCCGAAGCCCGTGGCCCCCACCCATCGGAGTTTCGGATGAAGCGCGAGACCAAGTTCATTTTCATGACGGGCGGAGTCCTGTCGTCCCTGGGCAAGGGGCTCTCGTCGGCAGCGATCGGGGCGCTTCTCGAAGCCCGCGGCCTGCGCGTCAGCTTCCTCAAGCTCGACCCGTACCTGAACGTCGACCCGGGGACCATGAACCCGATGCAACACGGCGAGGTGTACGTCACCGTCGACGGCGCCGAGACCGACCTCGACCTGGGTCACTACGAGCGATTCACTCACGCGCGACTCACTCGCGCGAACAACCTCACCGCTGGCCGCGTGTACGAGCGCGTGATCCAGAAGGAGCGCCAGGGCGAGTATCTCGGCGCGACCGTGCAGGTCATCCCGCACGTGACCGACGCGATCAAGGCGCACATCATGGCCCAGGCCGCCGACACCGACGTGCTGATCACCGAGGTCGGCGGCACGGTGGGCGACATCGAGTCACTCCCGTTCCTCGAGGCCATAAGGCAATTGAGGTCCGACGTGGGGCGCGGGAACGCGCTGTATGTCCACATCGCGCTGGTGCCCTACGTCGCGAGCGCGGGTGAGCTGAAGACCAAGCCCGTGCAGCACAGCGTGAAGGAGCTGCGCTCGATCGGCATCGCGCCCGACATTCTTCTGTGTCGCACCGACCGCTATCTGCCGCGCGCGGTGAAGTCGAAGCTCGCGCTGTTCTGCGACGTGGACGAAGACGCGGTGATCACCGCGAAGGACGTCGACACGATCTACGAGCTGCCTCTCCTGTTCCACTCGGAGGGGCTCGACGACACGATCGTGCAGCGGCTGGGTATCTGGACGGGTCAGCCGAACCTCGAGCGCTGGGAGCGCGTGGTCGCTGTGCTGAAGAACCCCGAGCAGCGCGTGAAGATCGCGATGGTCGGGAAGTACGTGGACCTGACGGAGTCGTACAAGTCACTGAACGAGGCGCTCGCGCACGCGGGGATCGCGCACGGAGCCGGGGTCGACATCGAGTATGTCGACTCGGACAAGCTCGAGGGCTCGGCTTTGGACGGCTTGCGAGCCGTCGACGGAATCCTGGTTCCGCACGGCTTCGGCTCACGCGGCGCGGAAGGAAAGATCCAAGCGATCCAATACGCGCGCGAGCACGAGATCCCGTACTTCGGCGTGTGTTACGGCTTGCAGATGGCGGTGATCGAGGCGGCGCGGAACCTCGCGGGCCTGGCGGGCGCGAACTCGACCGAGGTCGATTCGAAGACGCCGCATCCCGTGATCGACTACATGGAAGGGCAGGGCGAGCGCGCGGGCAGCGGCGGCACGATGCGGCTCGGCGCGTACCCGTGCGTGGTGACTCCAGACACTCTGGCCGCGCGGGCCTACGGGAAAACGGAAGTGAGTGAGCGCCACCGCCACCGGCTCGAAGTGAATCCGCTGTACCACCAGACACTGCGCGACGCGGGGCTCGTGATCTCGGGCATGTCACCCAACGGCCAGCTGGTCGAGATCATCGAGTATCCGGATCACCCGTGGTTCCTCGGCTGTCAGTTCCACCCGGAGTTCCAGTCGAACCCGTTCGAGCCGCACCCGTTGTTTCGGAGCTTTGTCGGGGCGGCAGTGCGACGGCGGAGCGGCGGGAGCTAGCTGGCGGGGGTGTCACGTGCGCGTTCTAGCGCCCGAGCATCTTCTCGGCGATCACCGAAGATAGACTCTGCCTTCCTGTCTCACACGGATACGCCCGCGGTCCCTCTGTCTCTTCGTTGCAAGCGTCGAGGACTCGGGCGACGGCCTGCGCGAGAAGGTCGTCATCTGCCTCGCTGATGACGTATTCGGTCGAAGTTTGGCTGACGCGCTCGTACGCGTCGTCGCTGTCTGCCACGTGGCTCGGGTATCTCGATGAGAGCTGCAGGAGATCGATCTGAAAGTAAGAGATCGCGCTCCGGTACTCCTCGAGTCTGTGGATGTGATTCCGCGCGATCTGCTCCGCGCGCCGCTTGTTGGCGAAGTGGATCTGCTCGATCGCGGCAGCTCCGTCCGGATCGGTGAGATCGGCGACTCGACTCTCGAACCGTCGATCGCTGGCAGTGAGTGCGCCCTTGACCGAGTTACTTCCCCACCGATACAGCTTCGACTTCGCGTCGTTCTGGTAGTACGCCGCGACGGAGCCGAGGAAGCCGGTGCTGATCGGAATGATGACGAGCGCCGAGCTGTTCGGGTGATACGCGGCGATGCCGGCGAGAGCCGCGACTGAAGCGGCGGCGAGAATTGCTCCTGCATAGAGCGCGGAGCGATTCGTCGTGGCTCTGGAGTCGTAGCCATCCGCCACGTCGTCCGCCCACTCTCTAACCTGTCCATAGGTCGGCTTCTCGTTGTCTCCGCGCTTGATGAGCTCCGGCACGTAGCCGAGCGTCGTGACACAAGCCAGCGAGGGAAGCACGAGAGCGACGACAGAGATACGAAGGAACTTCTTCACGCAGGGAGTTTCTCACGCGCGACCGACCCAGAGATAGTGGGATTAACTTGTGACAGACGGCGGGGCTGGTCGCTCGATAGACTCGCGCGGTGCGAAGTGCTCGACAATGGGTGACTGCCGCGGGGTTCGCTCTCTGCCTGACCGCGCCGAGTGCCGGATCCCCCACCAGCTCCGACCTCGACTCACTGACCGGCCGCGTCTCGGCCATGGAGCGCCGCGTCACGGCGCTCGAGCGCGAGGTCGATCCGCTCCTCCGTCCGCCCACGCCGACCAAGCAGCCCAGCCCGACGGACCCGCCCGTCGCGCTGTATCTCGGCGGCGGCGCGGAGCTCCCGCGCATGGACGAGCGCAACCGGCTGACGGTGCGGCACGCGCTGCTGCAGGAGCTCGAGCGCGCGCGAGTCACCGAGGTCGACTACGACGATGGCTCGCAGATACACCGCTTCGCGCCGCCGTGGCAGAAGGCGGGGTTCGTCGTCGCGCCCGTCGAGGTATTGATCGCAATGCGCGCCGCGGCGACCGCGCCGCTCACGGGCGTGGAGCTCGACCTGCGGATCGGCACCGCGGAGCGCGGCATTCACTATGTGACTCTGATCCACGAGCTCGACGGGCGCATGCTCGTGACCGACGTCGCGGCGCTGAACGTGGCTCCGAGCGCGCTGCCGCCCGGCGAGCTCGAGGACGCGCAACTGTGGAAGCGTTTCGGCATCGGCCGTCTCGACGGCGGGGAAGGGCGCTGGTCGCCGAAGGAGCGCGAGTCACTCGAGGGCGCGCTGTCACTACTCTCGAAGGAGGAGCTGGCGCGGATCCGCGGCCTCGAGCTCCGCCGACTGAGTCGCCCGACCCGGGTTCTGCCCGTGAAGGGCGCGTGCGGTCTCTCGGTCGTCGAGTGGGATGCGCGCTGGATCGAGATCTACGACTGCGCGTTCCGCAGCGACGACATCGTGTTCGTGGGCGAGCCGAGCAAGCCCGAGCGCCAGTCGACGCGGCTCATCCTGCACGAGCTCGGTCACGCGCTCGCGAGTCACCCCGTATTCGAGTTCCAACGCGCGCTGCAGGGGCTCGCGGACGACGGCAAGCAGATCGGCGACAAATATCTCGCGCTGCGCGCCGGGGCGTCCGCCGCCGACCAGCGCACGCTCGACGAGATCGCCGCGCCGCTCTCCAAGCTCTCCGCGCGCCTCCGCTCACTCGCGAAGCGGATCGCCGAGGCGAAGCCGGTCGGCCCGGCGGTGACTGCCTTCAGCAAGCTCCCCGGGGCCGCGAACGGAGTCACCGGCTACGGTCGCCAGGCGCCGGCCGAGGCGTTCGCCGAGGCGTTCTCGCTCTTCCGCGCCGATCCGAGCGCGCTGCGACGCGTGGCGCCCGCGGCGCTGGAGTTCTTCGAACAGGGCGGTCACCTGCGCGGCGCGCAGTGACTCACTCCTTGGACCGGCTCTTCCAGTCCATCTCCCAGCGGCACACGCTCCCGCCCTCGGCGCGGCACACCGGGTGTCTCACTCGCACTTCCGCCAGCCCCTGCAGAGTCATTCGCTCGGACTGATAGCCGGTGAACGTGGCGCACAGCTCGCGCGAGGGGATCGCGAAGTTCACCCACTCGAGGACCGCGCGGCCGGGGCTGCGCTCGATCACGTTCATCTGGCCGCTGTCGTACATCGAGGTCAAGAGCGTGTTCGACGCCTTGCGCCCGATGTTGTCGCGCAGGCGCGCGTAGATGCCGCTCATCTGCTCGCGCGCCGAGGCGCGGCCCATCTCTTCGTAGAAGTCTCTCGGCGGGTTGTCGACCAGCTTGATCGAGATACGCAGCAGCGCGAGATACTCGTCGAGCGGATACCACGCCGCGAGCACGACGCGCGTGTCGAAATACTTGTGCAGGTTCGGGGGCAGCAGCTTGCGCGCGAGGTCGGGCTTGTCCTGGATCATCTTCACCAGGCCGGCCACTACGGTGCCCTTGGCGTTCGCCACGCTGACTCTCCTGTCTCCGTAGATCGGATTCTCGCGGCGAGTTTCTGAGCGGGGCGGTTCACTTCGCGGCAACTCGCGCGCAGCTCGCGCCCACGTGACGCCCGCTGGCACACGTGGGATAGTGGCGCCGCGATGGCTCCCCCCGATCGCCGCCCCGGGACCTCCGTCCTGGCGCTCCTCTGCGCCGCTCTTGCCGCCTCGGTCGCGCTCACGCCCTTCGCGGGCGCGGCGACCAAGCGCGCGTACGTGCAGCAGCGCAGCGTGGAGATCAAGACCGGCATCGCCGTCCACCTGAAGTTCGGGAGCGCGAATCAGGACGGGAACCTGATCGTCGCCTACGTGGTGTGGGACAACGCGGGCTCGGTCGCGGTCACTGACTCGGCGGGCAACGAGTACGAGAGCCTCGTGGGCCCGACTCAGTCGGCCGGTGTCTCGCCGCTGCGGGCGCAGCTGTTTTACGCGCGCGACGTCAAGGCCGGGCCGAACACGGTGACCGCCAGCTTCGCGACCGCCGTCGCCGCCCGCGCCCAGCTGTTCATCCACGAGTACACGGGCCTGAGTCACGTCGCCCCGCTCGGCGAAGTGTCCGAGGCCGCGGGCACGGGCCTCGCCGCCGACACGGGCGAAGTCACGACTCACAGCTCCGAGCAGCTCCTGTTCGCGGCGTTCGCGTCCGACGGCCGCTCGCTGCGCAAGTTGACGAGCGGGTACCGAGCACGCGGGCGGCGCGGCGCCACGGTCACCGCGGACGGGTTCTCGAAGGCACCGGGCCCGTACCGCGCCGCGGTCGAGCAGACGGGGAACGGCTGGGTCGCGCAGCTGGTCGCGTTCCACTACAGCGGCACCCCGCCGAAGGGCGGCGCGAAGTACCCGCTCCGCCGGAGCGAAGACTCGAACCGGTACGTCGTCGACCAAGACGAGAAGCCGTTCCTGCTCTCCGGCGACTCACCGCAGTCCCTGTTCGTGAACCTGTCGCTCGGCGAAGCGGCGAGTTACTTCTCGAACCGGAAGTCGCGCGGCTTCAACGCAGTGTGGATCAACCTGCTCTGCAACCAGAGCACCGGCGGGCGCGGCGACGGCGCGACCTACGACGGACTCACGCCGTTCGAAGGCGGCCCGCCGCTCTCGGCCCCGCGCGAGGCCTACTTCGCGCGCGTGGACGAGTTCATTCGGCTCGCGGCGAAGTATGGAATCACGGTGCTGCTCAACCCGGCCGAGACGATCGGCTGGCTCGACTTACTGAAGGCCGCCGGGACGGATCGCGCGTTCGAGTACGGGCAGTATCTCGGCCGGCGCTACGGCGGCTTCGACAACATCGTGTGGCTGTTCGGGAACGACTTCCAAGGCTGGAGCACGGACGCGCAGGCGGTCGGCGTGGTGCAGGCCGTGTCGCGCGGGATTCGAGACACCGACTCCGCGCACATGCACACCGTGCAGCTCGATTTCGAAGTGAGTGGCTCACTCGACGACCCGAGCTGGGGATCGCTCATCGACCTCTCCGCGACTTACACGTACGCGCCCACGTACGCGCAGATCCTCGTCGACTATCACCGCGGCCGGCCGACGTTCCTGATCGAGGCGAACTACGACTTCGAGACGGACGCGAGCGACGGCCTGCCGCCGCCGTTCTATCGCGGCGACAACGCGCGGCCGCGCTCACTTCGCAAACAGGCGTGGTGGAGCATGCTCAGCGGCGCGACGGGTCACGTCTACGGCAACGGCTACACGTGGCGCTTCTTCCAGAACTGGAAGCGGAAGTACGACAGCAAGGCCGCGAAGCAGATGGGTCACTTGCGCAAGCTGCTCGAGTCCGTGCATTGGTACGAGCTCGTGCCCGACGAGAGTCACTCGATCGTGACCGCGGGCTTCGGTGAGTTCGACGACGGCAACCCCAACGCCGGCGGACAGATCGACGAGCACGTCGCCGACAACGACTACGTGACCGCCGCGGCCACGCCGAACGGCCTGCTCGCGCTCGTGTATCTGCCGAAGGCGAGTCAGCCGATCACGGTCGATCTCGCGCGCTTCGACGGTCCGGTCACCGCCCGCTGGTTCGACCCGACGAACGGGAAGTTCAGGAAGATCGCCGGCAGCCCGTTCGAGCCGGCGCTGGGACAGCAGCCGTTCTCGGCGCCCGGCCTGAACGGCGACAAGGATCCCGACTGGGTGCTGCTCCTCGAGGCGGACTGAGTCACTCGCCCGACTGCGCCGCGAAGATCCGCCGCACCGACTCCATCGTGTCGGCCTGCGCCGCCGGCTTGTCGGGCCGATGGCCTTTCACGCGCGCGAGGCGCAGCGCGAGCCCGCCCGGGTATCTCGGACTCGCTTGTAAGTCGCTGAACGCGATCTCGACCACGAGCTCGGGCCGCACGCGCACGGTGATTCCCTCGCGGCCCGTCTCGCGCGCGAGGAGCTCCGCGGTCTGCCACGCGAGCATCTCGTCGGTGAGTCCCTTGAACGTCTTGCCCAGCATGACCCACTCGCCGGTCTCGGGGTCCAGCGCGCCCAGGTGCAGATTCGAGAGCTTGCCCGTGCGGCGCCCGTGACCCCACTCGGCCGCGAGCACGACCAGGTCGAGCGTGTGCGCGCGCTTGATCTTGAGCCAGCTGGCGCCGCGGCTGCCCGCCTCGTACGGGGCGTCGAGTGACTTGGCCATGACTCCCTCGTGGCCGGCCGCGAGCGCGGTGGCGTAGAACGCGTGCGCCGCGGCGAGGTCGGCAGTCACGAGCCGGGGAATCACGAGCTCCGCCGGCAGCGCGGAAGCGAGCGCGGCGAAGCGCTCGTGCGCGGGCCGGTCCGCGAGACTCATTCCCTCGAGCCGCAGACAGTCGAAGAAGAACGCGCGGATCGGGAGCTCGGCGCGCAGCCGCGCCACGTCGAGCCGGCGCCCGAAGCGGCGCATCGTGACTTGGAACGGGTGAGGGCGGCCGGAGGCGGCGAGCGCGATCGCCTCGCCGTCGAGCACGAGCTCTGCCGCGGGCAGCGCGCGCACGAGCTCCTCGATCTCGGGAACGGCGGGAGTCACTTCGTTCAGCCCGCGGGTGAAGATGCGCACCTCGCCCGCGGCCTTGTGCACCTGGATGCGAGCGCCGTCGACCTTCCAGTCGAAGGCGACACGCTCGGGCAGCCGAGTCAGCGCGTCGGCGACGTCCTCCGCGGTCTGCGCGAGCATGGGCGCGAACGGAGACATGGGCTCGAGCTGGAACCGCGCGAGTGACTGCTCGCCCTCAACGAGCGCGGCGCGCGCCACCGCCGCCACGCTCGGCGCGTACATCGCCGCGCGCCGCACCGCCGCCGCCGATATCTCCGCCGCGGCGGCGACCGCGTCGATCATGACTCCCTCGAGCGCGCCTTGGCGCAGCTCGCCGCCGAGCAGCGGCACGAGAAACTCGCGCTCGGCCGTAGTCGTGCGCGCTAACAGGTCCGCGAGCGCGGCGGCCCGGCGCGCCGCGGAGCCCTTGCCGCTCACCGCCGCGAGCTCACCGAGCCGGCGGTCGACCTCGGCGAGCGAGAGACTCGACTCACTCGCCGGTGGGAGCGCGAGCGCCTCGCGCATCCCGCGCCAGCCCACGCCGAAGCGGCCCTGCGGCAGGACGCCCGACAGGTAGTGCACGGCGACTTCGAGCTCGGCGGGCTCGAGTCCGCGCAACAGCTCCGCGAGCGCGGCGACCTTCGCGAGCCGCGCGCGCGTCGCGGCCACGCGCTCGGACGTCGCGACCACGCGGGCCAGGGTCGTCATGGGGGGAGTATTGCGTGGGCGTAACTTGGAAATCGAGCGCCCGCGCGGCGCGCGAATCACTTCTCGATTGACTCCGCCGCGCGCGCGCTCGAATGATCGCGCGACACGACGAGGAAGGAGTCAGTCATGGCCTTCGGCGACAAGTCACTGGAGCTCGGCGCGCGCGGGCGCGACGTCGTCGAGCTGCAGCTGCGGCTCTCCGGCTTCCGCGGCACGGTTTGGGACGGGGTCTTCGGTCACGGCACCGCGCTCCAAGTGGTGAAGTTCAAGGAAGACTATCTGCGCTTGAAGAAGCCCGACTCGATCGTGGACGGAGACACCTTCGCGGCGCTCGCCGAGTTCGCGAGCGAGTTTCCGATCGCGCCGCGAGCTTCTACGCGAGGCGGGACGGCCTCCCCGAGATCACTGTGAACAGCAGCTATCGCTGCTGGATCGACAACGACGCTCACGAGCGGACCAGCACCAATCACATGGGGAAGGCGATCGACGCGGACTTCGCCCTTGGGCCGGGCGAGACCAAGCTCGAAGACCGCGACCGCTGCGACAGCGCGCGCGGCATGTTGGTCGAGAAGGCGCACTTCCAGGTCGGGTGGGGCGCGACGAATCGCAAGGCGCTCGAGCCTTCGAACATCGCGCCGACCTGGGTGCACATGGACGTGCGCTGCTACGAGCCGAAGTATCTCGCCAAGCGCTTCTTCGTGAGCGACGCCGAGAGTCTCGACGCGGAGCTCGCGCCGGAGTAGGGCGGCTCGGGCCGCGCGCCTCGGTTAGACTGCGCCCGTGTCGCATCTCAGCCGGCGGAATTTTCTGCACGGCGCGCTCGCGAGCGCGGTCGCATTCGGCGCGCTGTCGTGCGGGCGCGGCAAGGACGCGGGCTCCGGCGACAAGGAGCCCCTCGTCGTCGGCGGGCTGCCCGTGACTTGCAATCTCACGCTGCCCGTCGCGTGCGTGGCCGCGGGCGGCGGGCGCTTCGAGTACTCGAAGTACAGCGGCTGGCCCGAGATCAAGGAGTCACTCATGGCCGGCCGCATCCAGGCCGGCTACATGCTCGCGCCGCTCGTCATGGATCTGGCCGACAAGAAGATCCCGGTGAAGATCGTGTCACTCGGTCACCGCTCGGGCGCGGTGATCATGGTGCGCACCGAGTCACCGTATCAGTCGTTCAAGCAGCTCACCGGCAAGCGCGTCGCGATCCCCAGCCGCTTCGCGGTCGACTTTCTGTTCTTGCGTCGCCTGCTCGCGGAAGAGGGAATGACTCCGGCCGAGCTCGAGATCGTCGAGATGCCGCCGCCCGACATGCCGGCGGCGCTGTACGCGAACGCGGTCGACGCGTACTGCACGGGCGAGCCATTCGGCGCGGCGGCGCAGAGCGCTGGCTGGGCGCGGCCGCTGCGAATGACTCGCGACGAATGGCCCAAGTACATCTGCTGCGTGCTGACCGTGCGCGAGGAGCTCATCACCGAGCGCCGCCAGGACGTGCAGGACCTGGTGAACTACGTGCTGGGCGCGGGTCAGTGGCTCGATCGGCAGCAGGCGAACCGCGACAAGGCGGTCGCGATCGCGGCGGGGCGCGGCTACTTCAACCAGGACCCGAACATTCTCAAGTTCGTCATGGAGAACCCGACGGATCGAGTCACCTACGGTGACCTGCGCGTCATCCGCGCCGAGTTCGAGGAGCTGATGCAGCTCTCGATCCAGGCGGGCACGATCGCGCACCCGATCCCGTACGAGACGTACATGGACGAAAGCTTCGCCAAGGCGTCGCAGCCCGCGGTGGTTTCGATCTAGTGCGCGCGCTCCTCCTCGCGCTGTGTCTCGTGGCCGCGGCGGAGGGCGAGACACTCAAGGCCGGCGTCTTCGATCCGCCGCGCGCGGCGCCCGACTTCGCGCTGCGCGGCTCGAACGGCAAGGAGCTTCGGCTCGCGACTTACAAGGGCAAGGTCGTGATCCTCGCCTTCGGCTTCACGTCGTGTCCCGAAGTGTGTCCGACCACGCTCGCCACCTTGGCCGAGACACGGAAGAAGCTCGGCGCGCAGGCGGCGGACACCCAAATCGTGTACGTGACCGTCGATCCCGAGCGCGACGACGCGGCGCGGATGTCGAAGTATCTCGCCGGCTTCGATGAGACGTTCGTGGGCGGGACCGGCAGCGAAGCGCAGCTCGCCGCCGTGCGCGCCGACTACGGCATCACGGCGTCGAAGAAGCCGAGCGCGGACGGGAGTTACTCGGTCGCCCATTCGTCGTACACCTATCTCATCGACCGGGCGGGCACGCTGCGCGCGCTCATGCCGTACGGTCAGTCGGCAGACGACTACGCGCACGACGTGCGGATCCTGCTCGCGCGATGAAGCTGCGCGCACCCGCGCTCGCCCTCGCCGCGAGCGCCGCACTGGGCGCGGCCGGCTGGGCGGGACTCACTCCGGTCCGGTCCGACTCGCGCGAAGAGCCGTTCGAGATCCCGAAGGGAACGTGGGCACGCCGCATGTCGGGTGACCCGGTCGAGATCCTGCCGAACGAAGTGCGACTCACTCTGGGCGTGCGCGACGTGCTCGTGCTGCGCAATCTGGACGACGTGCCGCAGACCTTCGGCCCGACGCTCATGATGCCCGGGCAGAGCTTCAAGCTGCCCTTCGCGCAGGCATCCGAGTACCAGTTCGCGTGCACCGCGCACGCGAGCGGACAAATGACCGTGCTCGTGGAACCCTTCCCCGCGACTCCGTGGGCGCGGATACGCTACAGATGGGGGGCGCTGGTGAGGGAGCTTCGCGACCGGACATGACTCGCGTTCGACAGTCTCTGCCCGCCGTCGCCGTGATCGCGGGGCTGCTCGCCGTGTGGTGGGTGGTCGTGGTCGTGAGTCAGAGCGTGATCTTCCCGACGCCGGGCCAGGTGGTCACGGGCGCGATCGAGCTGATTCGCGACGGCACCCTGTGGCAGCACATCGGCGCGTCGCTCCTGCGCGTGGGCGCAGGCTTCGGGCTCGCGGTGCTGGTCGCCGTGCCGCTGGGTCTCTGGATGGGCTGGGTGCGCGGCGCGTTCGACACACTCAACCCGATCTTCCAGATGCTCCGCCCGATCTCGCCCATCGCGTGGATTCCCATCGCCATCCTCTGGTTCGGCGTGGGGAATGCGTCGCCGATCTATCTGATCTTCATCTCCTCGGTGTTTCCCATGGTGGTGCAGACCACGGTCGGGGTGCACGGCATCCAGCGCCGGTATCTCCGCGCGGCCGACAACTTCGGAGTGTCTCGCCGCAAGCTGTTCGCGCAGGTGGTGATCCCCGCCGTGCTGCCCGAGATCCTGGTCGGCATGCGCGTGGGGCTCGGCGTGGCGTGGCTCGTGGTGGTCGCGGCCGAGATGATCGCGCTCCGCTCGGGGCTGGGATACTTGATCATCGACTCACGCAACGCGGGCAATCGCTACGACCTGGTGATCGCCGGCATGATCATCATCGGCCTGATCGGGCTCCTGCTCGACGGCGCGATGCGGCTGCTCGAGAACGCGAAGTGGGTGAGGTGGCGCCGTGCCCACTGAGTCACCCGCGATCTCGGTGCGCGACCTGGCGGTGGAATTCCCGACGCGCGACGGCGCGCCCATCCGCGTGCTCGAGACCGTGAGCTTCGAGGTCGCCGCCGGCGAGCTCGTGTGTCTCGTCGGCCCGTCGGGCTGCGGCAAGTCGACGCTCTTGAACGTGATCAGCGGGTTTCTCGCGCCCACGAGCGGCGCGGTGCGCGTGCAGGGCGAGCCGGTCACTCGCCCCGATCCGCGCCGCATCTTCGTGTTCCAAGAGAGCGCCGTGTTCCCGTGGCTCACCGTGGAGCAGAACGTCGCCTTCGGTCTCGCGCGGCTCTCGCGCGAGGAGCGCGCGCGCACGGCGAGTCACTACATCGAGCTGGTGGGTCTCGAGGGCTTCGCGCGCAGCTACCCGTACGAGCTGTCCGGCGGCATGCGCCAGCGCGTCGAGATCGCCCGCGCGCTCGCCGCGAACCCCGACGTGCTCTACATGGACGAGCCGTTCGGGGCGCTCGACTACCTGACTCGCCTGAAGCTGCGCGCCGATCTGACTCGTATCTGGCAGAGCGAGCGCAAGACGATCTTGTTCGTGACTCACGACATCGAGGAGGCGGTGCAGCTCGCCGACCGCGTGTTCGTGTTGACGCCGCGGCCCGCGACGCTCCATGCCGTGGTGCCCGTGCCGCTCGCGCGCCCGCGCGCGCTCGCGCAGTCGGGCTACGTCGAAGCGCGCGGCGCGATCTTCGCGGCGATGGGCGTGTCGGAGACGGGCGAAGCCGCGCTGACTCGCGCGCCGGCGAGGGGCTCTCGCGAGAACGAGACCGACGTCGCGATCGTGGGCGGCGGCCCCGCCGGCTCGATCCTCGCGTCGTATCTCGGCCGCGCCGGCATCGACCACCTGGTGCTCGACCGCGCGGTGCACCCGCGCCGGCACGTCGGCGAGTCACTCGTGTGCTCGACCACGCGCGTGTTCGACGAGATCGGCTTTCTGGGCGAGCTCGAGCGCGGCGGCTTCGTGCGCAAGCACGGCGCGGTGTTCACGCTGGACGACGGCCGCCGCGAGCTGGCGCTGCCGTTCCGCGCCATGCCCGACCTGGGGATCGAGCAAGACCACACGTATCACGTGGACCGCGCGCGCTTCGACGAGTCACTGCTCGCGCACGCGGCCGCGCGCGGCTCGCGAATCAGGCAGGGGAGCGAGGTGGAACGCATCGACCTCGCGCCCGACGAGGCGCGCGTGCACGTCGCCAAGTCTCTAGAGTCCGTCCGCGCGCGCATCGTCGCCGACGCCAGCGGCCGCGCCACCTTGCTCGCCCGCCAGCTGCGCATCCGCCGCAACGATCCGCGGCTGACTCAGATCGCGGTGCACGGTTGGTTCCGCCGCGTCGACCGCGGGCCGGCCGAGACGGCGGAGTGGATCCACATCCACGTGCTCTCGGCGCCGCGCGCCTGGGCGTGGCAGATCCCGATCAGCGCCGACGTGACTTCCGTCGGCGTGGTGTGCGAAGGGCAGGCGGGCCTGGCGCGCGACGACTCGGGCGAGCGCTTCCTCGCGCGCATGATCGCGAGTCACCGGCTGCTCGCGGCGCGCATGTCCAAGGCCGAGTCACTCGACGAGCTCCAGGTCGAGGGCAGCCAGAGCTACGTGGGCGAGCGCGTCGCCGGCCCGGGCTGGCTCGCGCTGGGCGACGCGGCGCAGTTCGTCGACCCGGTGTTCTCGTCCGGTGTCTCGGTCGCGGCCGAGTCGGCACGGCTCGCCGCGCGCGCGATCGCCGATGCGCTCGCCGACCCCGCGCGCGCCGCCGAGAGCTTCGCGACGTACGACGAGACCGTGCGCCGCGGCGGCGAGATCTGGCGCGAGCTGATCCTGCTCTTCTACCGCATGCCGCCCCTGTTCCTCGGTCTGCTCGAAGATGCGAGCGCGCGGCCCGCGCTCCAGTCACTCCTGCAGGGCCGGGTGTTCGGCGCGGCCGACGCCGGGATGCTCGCCGACCTGCAGGCCCGCGCGCTCGAGCTCGAGCGGGCGTCGGGCCGCGACTAGGCGCTCACCGGACGCGGCGAGGCGCCTTGGCTCGGCGCGGCCGGGAGTCACAGCGGCGCGGCCGACCTGCGCTCGTGCTCGGGCACGTCGGTTGCTCCACTCCGACGGCAAACCGAAGGAGGCCCGCCATGAGGATCGAGAACGTGATGACCAAGACCGTGGCGACCTGCGTGCCGGAGCAGTCCCTGAACGACGCGGCCCGGATCATGTGGGAGCGCGACTGCGGGATCGTCCCGATCGTGCTCGGCCCCGACGACCGCCGCGTGGTCGGCGTGGTCACGGACCGAGACATCTGCATCGCCGCCTACACGAAGGGGCGCTCGCTCGCGCAGATTCCGATCGGCGACGTGATGGCGACCAAGGTCACTTCGTGCCGAGCGGGAGACGAGATCTCGGCCGCGGAGGAGCTGATGCGCCAGGCGCAGGTTCACCGCCTGCCCGTGGTCGACGAGTCGGAGCAGCTCGCCGGCATCGTGTCACTCGCCGACATCGCGCGCGCGTCGGCGCGCAAGGTGGGCGGGCGGCCGCAGGTGTCATGCGGGGAGGTGGGCGAGACAGTCGCCGCGATTCTCCGCGGTCGCGAGCTGCAAGCCGCGCCCGCCTGACTCACAGCGAGTCACTTCTTCATCAGCTGACCGCGAATCTCCCCGGGCCCGTGCGCCGCGGTGTGGACGTTCAGATACCACATGCCGTTCGCGAGCTCGTCCGCCTGCGCCGGGGTCAGCGTCGCTTCGCCCTTGATCGGGCTCGCGAGCGGCTGTGACAGCGTGATCGCGGGGCCGGCGTTCGCGCCCGCCTTCGCCGGCCCGTGGAAGTGAGCCGCGGTCGCGGGGCCGGTCATGCCCGAGTGAGTCACCGTCCACGTGAGCTTCATGGTCGCGGTGTCGTACTTCGCCTCGACCGAGCCCGTGCCCTTGCTGTCGTTGGGCGGGACCTCGCTCTTGCCGTCGAGCGCCGCGGTGTAAGTCACGGTGTCGGCCCAGGCCGGGCTCGCGAAGAGGAGAAGTGCGAGAGCGAGTGCGCGCATGTCGGTCCTCCAGTGAAAGGTGGTGGAAGGCGTCATCATACCCCCATGTCAGCCGAACCCCGTGACCCCTCCCACGGTCCGCTCGCGGGCGTCCGCGTGCTGGATCTCACCAGCATGATCTCCGGCCCGATCGCCACCATGATGCTCGGCGACCAGGGCGCCGACGTGATCAAGGTCGAGCCGCTCGACGGCGACTTGGTTCGCAATCTGGGCGCGAACCGCAGCGGACTCAGCGCCACGTTCCTGTCCGCGAACCGCAGCAAGCGCTCGCTCGCGATCGATCTGAAGTCGGAAGAGGGACTCACTCTGCTTCGGCGACTCATTCCGCGCTGCGACGTGTTCGTGCAGAACTTCCGGCCCGGCGCGATCGAGCGCATGGGCCTGGGCGAAGCCGCGGTGCGCGCGCTGCGCGACGACGTGGTGTACGTCTCGATCAGCGGCTTCGGTGAGTCGGGGCCGTACGCGCACAAGCGCGTGTACGACCCGGTGATCCAGGCGCTCTCCGGTCTCGCCGCGATCCAGGCCGACCCGACGGGCCGGCCGAAGATGGTGCGCACCATCATCCCCGACAAGACGACGGCAGTGACTGCCGCGCAGGCGATCACCGCGGCGCTGTTCGCGCGCGAGCGCACGGGGCGCGGCCAGCACGTGAAGCTGGCGATGCTCGACGTGATGGTCGCGTACCTCTGGCCCGAGGGAATGACGGGACTCACTTTCGTCGGAGGGAGAGTGAGTGCGAACCGCGCGCAGATCGCGCAGGACCTCGTGTTCCAGACCGTGGACGGCTGGATCACCGCGGGCGCGGTCTCGGACGCCGAGTGGCGCGGCATGTGCCGCGCGCTCGAGCGCCCCGAGTGGCTCGACGATCCACGCTTCGCGACGCCGACGAGCCGCATCGTGAACGTGGCCGCGCGGCTCGAGCTGACGGCCGAGGTGCTGCGCACGCGCACCACGGCGGAGTGGCTCGAGCGTCTGGACCGCGAGTCGGTGCCGTGCGCGCCGATCCTGACGCGCGAGCAGGTGCTGACTCACCCGCAGATCGTCGAGAATGAGATACTCGAGGAGCTGGATCACCCGGCCGCGGGCCGGATCCGCCAGCCGCGGCCCGCCGCGCGCTTCGCCGAGACCCCCGCGCGAATCCAGCGCCACGCACCGGGCCTGGGCGAGCACTCGCACGAGGTGCTGCGCGAGCTCGGCGTGCCGGAGGGCGAGCTCGCGCGACTCACCGCCGCGCGAGTCATCGGTCAGCCCTGACTGGCTAGTGACCCTGGGCCCCCAGCGTCAGCGCGCGAACGAGCCACTGCTGCCACCGGGACAGCCCGCCGCGCCATGACTCGTCGACCTGTATCTCGGTGTCCGTCTCGAAGCGCATCAAGTTTCCGCCGACCGAGTGTCTCTCGCCGCCGCGCCAGTCGAGCTGCTGCGGCTCGAGCTCGAAGCCCAGCTCGCGCATGACTCGCTCGAGCTCGCGCTCGGGGTCGCTCGCGAGGTCCTCGTAGCGCACCACGACGTGCGGCCGCCCGGCGAGCAGCCGCCGGGTGGCGCGCTGGCCGCGCCGATACTTGCCGGCGTATCGAACGAGTGACCGGCCCTTGGCGACGTTCGAGTACACCACGCCGCGCGGGTCGCGCACGAGATGGATGGGAGTCACATCGAAGGCGCTCGAGGCGAGCAGCCCCTCGAGCCGCGGTCGCGACTTTGACGAATCGACCAACACCGATCTGCCCGTCACTTCGGCGCACGCGGCGTACACCGCCGCGTTGTGCGCGGTGAAGCGCGCGGGGTCCGCCGACAAGAGGTCCAGGTCCGCGAACGCCAACCCCGAGGTCGCCTTCATGCGCGCCTCGACCTCGCGCCAGAAGCCACAGCTCGAGAACGGAGTCACTCCGCACAGACAGCGCACTTCCGGCTTGGTCGAGAGCGTCTTCAGCTCGCCGACGGTGCCGATCCGGCTGTGCCGGCTCAGCAACAGATCGAGCAGGGTCGAGCCGCTGTGCCCGGGGCACATCACGTACAGGATTCGCGGCCGCGCGGTCACGTCGCGCTCAGCGCCGGGGGGCCGGCCTCGGCGTCGTAGGCGTCGAGGATCTCCCCAGCTCCCCCGAACGCGCGCACGCGCCCGTGGTCGAGCCACAGCGCGTGAGTGCACGTCTCGCGCAGGAAGTCGATCTGGTGCGACACGATCGCGATCAGCTGACTCTTCGAGATCAGCGCGCGGATTCGCGACTCACTCTTGCGCTGGAACGCGCGGTCGCCGACGGCGAGGACTTCATCGAGCACCAGGATCTCGGGCTGCAGCGCGGTCGCCACCGAGAACGCGAGCCGCGCGCGCATGCCGGTCGAGTACGTGCTCACGGGCTCGTCGATGAAGTCCTCGAGCTCCGAGAACGCGATGATCTCGGCCATGCGCGCCGCGAGGTCGCTCCGCGGGATGGCGAGGAACGCCGCGTAGAGGCGGATGTTGTCGCGCCCCGAGAGCTCGGGGTTGAAGCCGCGTCCCAGACCGAACAAGGTCGCGACCTGGCCGCGCACCGCGGCCGTTCCCTCGTCGGGGCAGAGGATCTGCGCGAGCACGAGACACAGCGTGCTCTTGCCCGCGCCGTTGTGACCCACGATCGCGAGTGACTGGCCCGCGCGGAGCTCGAGCGTCACGCCGCGCAGCGCCCACAACAGGGGCGGCGGGCGCCAGAACCTGCGCTGCTTCACGATCTGGCGGAACGACAGCTTGCCGCGCGCGTGCATGCGGAAGAACACGCCCACGTCGCAGAGGTCGACCAGCGGCGGTGACTCGTCGTCGGTCACAGGAACTTGATCACCCGGCGGTCGTAGTGCTGATACACCGCCCAACCGAAGGCCAGGAGCACCAGGCTCGACAGCGCGAGCGCGAGCCAGAACCGCGCCTCGAGGAAGCGGCCGAACAGGAGCGCGTCGCGGTAGCCGGTGAGCAGCGACGCGAACGGGTTGGCCATGTACAGCCAGAACAGCCGCTCGCCAGTCACTTCGCCCGCGCGCGCCACCAGCTCGGCGTGCATGCGCTCGGCGGGATAGAGCGCGGGAGTGAGATAGAACGCCGCGCGCAGGAAGTAAGTCATCACGTTCGACAGATCGCGCACCAGCACGCCGAAGCACGCTGTCGCGAGCGCGAGGCCGGTCACAGCCGCGAGCTGGAACGCCATCAAGAAAGGCAGCTGCATGAGCGGGAGCAGCCGCCCCTCGTGACTCAGTCCCGGCCACGACATCGCCGCGACGGTGAGCACGGCGAAGGCGGCGAGGAAGTACGCGAAGCTCGAGCCCACGACCGAGAGCGGCAGCGCGATCGTCGGGAACGGCACCGACTTGATGAGACTCTCCTTGGCGCGCAAGAGCCGCGTGCAGCGGCCCACCGCGACGGTGAGCTGCTTCCACGGCGTGAGCGCGCACAAGACGAAGAGCGGGTAGGGCGCGCCGACGGACGTGCCCTTGCCCAGGATGCCCACGACCAGGAGTGAGTAGATCGCCATCATCAAGAGCGGATCGACCAGCCACCACAGCACGCCGACGCTCGAGTCCGCCGAGTCACTGCGGATCTCGCTGCGCGTGAGCTCGCGCACCAGGTCGCGACGCGCGAACAGGTTGGCGAGCGACGAGGTCACGCCGCGCGCTCCGCCGCGGCGGCGCGCAGGCGAGTCGCGAGCTCGGCCGGGCTCCACGCCGGGTCGACCGCCGTCAGGTTCGGCGCCTCGGCGAAGCGCTCGAGCACCTCCTCGTCGAGCGGGCTCGAGCTCTCGGGTGCGCTCCGCCGCTCGAGCCACGGGCCGAGGGCGCTGCGCAGTGACTCCTTGACGCGGAACTTGAGTGACTGCGGCACGTAGCGTTTCAGATCGTATGCGCGGTCGAACCAGCCGCGCGCGCTGACTCGCCCACCGCGCCCGGGCGAGCGCCCCAGCATCAGCTCGAGCAGCTTCGCGACCGACAGCTCGTTCCCGCCGTGCGCCGACGCGAACGCCGCGCGCACGAGCGCGCCGTACTCCGCCGGCTTCCACGCGGGCCCGAGCGGCGCGTGGCCGGGCCCGTACTGCTCCGCGAGCGTCCGGTAGATCTCGGCGTAGCGCGCGATCTGCCGGGTCGAATCGAAGCTCTCACGGACGTGACTCGCGGCGGCGCGGCCGAGTGAGTCGCGCAGCGCGGGGCGCTCGGCGAGCGCGCGCAACGCGGCGGTCAAGCCCTCGACGTCGTTCTCGTCGGTGAGCAGCGCGGTGCGCTCGTGCGCGAACACCTCGCCGATCCCGCCGTGCCGAGTCGCGACGATCGGCAGGCCCGTCGCCGCGGCCTCGACCAGCGCGTTGGGCACTCCCTCCGAGTCACCGTCGCTCCCGGTCACCGAACAGTGCAGGAACACGTCCGAGTCACACATCGCGCGGTACACGTCGGCGCGCGGGAGCATCCCCGACAGCTCGACGCGCGCGCGCAGGCCGAGCGTGCGCCGCAGCCCGGCGATCTCGCTGTACCGGTCGCCCTCGCCGAGCACGCGGAGGTGCACCGCGCGCCCTTCGCGAGTGAGTCGCGCCAGAGCCTCGAGCGCGAAGCGGTGGCCCTTCTTCTCGACGAGCCGGCCCACCATCAAGACGCGCAGCGGGTCGGTCGCCGCGCGCACGCGCGGCGCCGCGACCGGGAAGCGGTCGACGCGCACGCCGCGGCGCACCACCTCGACGCGGTCCGGGTGCGCGCCGCGCGCGAGCAGCGCGCTGCGCAGACTCTCCGAGACACACACGATGCGGTCACTCGCCTCGAACAGCGCCGCGTACAGTCGGTCGAAGTGCGGCAGGTCGAGCTCGACCGTCGCGTCGCGCCCGCCGAAGGTCGTGACCAGCGGGATGCGCAGGAAGTGTTTCAAGAGCAGCATGCGCAGCCCCGACCAGCCGAAGTGCGCGTGCATGACTCGCGGCTGCCACTCGCGCTGGAGGCGTGCGGAAGTCAGCAGCGCGCGCGCCGGCGAGACCAGGTGGTCGTGCGCGATCCGACACAGGTGCGCGACGGGGAACAGATCGAGGTTCTCGACCCGGCTGCACAGGACCACGTTGCGCACGTGTCGATCGAGGCCCGCGATCAGGTCGTGCAGGAACGGCTGACTCCAGGAGAGATAGGCCTCGAACTTCCCGTGCAGCACGCAGAGCGGCCGCACGTCGCCCTCCGGCCCGCGGACGTCGGTCCCGTGGACATCGATCACTTGCGCGGTCCCACCGAGGGCGAGCTTCCAGGCGAATGCGCCCGCATGTCAACAGCGCAGTTCGGGCGCGAAGCGCTCGAGGATTTGCGCCGCGCGCTCGCGCCAGGTGAAGGACCCGATCGAGGCGCGGGCGCGGGCCGCGCGGGCCGCGGCCTCCTCGGGATCGGCGAGGGCGCGAGACAGCGCGAGCGCAAGATCGGCCGGGTCGTCGGCGCGACACAGAAATGCGTTGTCGCCGTCGCGCAGCCAGCCCGAGATCGCGGGGATCGCGGCGGCGACGATCGGCACGCGCGCCGTCGCGTAGTCGAGCACCTTGAGCGGCGAGGTCGAGTGCGCGAGCGGGTCCGCGCCCGAGTGGGGAAACACCGCGACGTCGGCGGCGGCGAACCACGTGGCGAGCTCGCGGTTCGCGACGAAGCCGGGGAAGTCGACGTTCGCGCCCGCGCGCGCGCGCCAGTAGGCGACCTCGGCCGCGCTTCCGCCCAGCACCACGAAGCGGAGCGCCGGCGCGAGCGCGGCCGCGTCGACCAACGTTGCGATCCCCTTGCCCGGCGAGAGACTCCCCGCATAGAGCGCGAGCGCGCCCTCCTTCGGCAGGCCGAGCGCTTCGCGCGCCGTCCCGCGGTCCGCGCGCGAAGCGCTCGCGAGCCGCGGCTCGGCGGCATTTCGCACAGCCGCGAGCTTCGCGGCCGGGATCCCGGCTCCGCGGTGCGCGTCGACGAGCGCCTCGGAGTTGGTGACGAAGCCGCGCAGGTGCGGGCTCGCGCCCATGCGCGCGAGGAGCGGGCGCCACGAGTCACCCGAGGGTGAGTGGCGTTCGAACAGCACGGGCAGTCCGCGCGCGAGACACCGGTCGGCGATTGCGTAGGAGCGGGTCCACACGAGCGCGGGCCGCAGGCGCGCCGCGCGCCACGGCGCCGCGACCGAGAAGCGCCGCTCGGCCACCGATTCGAAGTGCGGCGCGCGCCGCCACAGCCACAGCGGCAGGCGCTCGACGGCGAACGGGCGCTCGATCCCGTACCAGTGCCACAGATCCACCCGCCGCAGCGCTCGCTCGGCGAGTGACTCGGCGATCAGGAGCCGGAAGCGCGGGACCAGCTCGGCGAGTGACTCGCACATCTTCATGGTCTGAATGGTGTGCGCCCAGCGCGAGGGGATGTTCCCGTTCGAGACGTACAAGACCGAGACCGAGCCCGAGTCAGCGGCGGACGGCACGAGAGAGCTCTGCGACCAAGGTCGCCGTCCAGTGAGCGAGCGCGAGACACAGCGCGGCGGGCACTTGCCAGAGCGGCAGACTCACGTCCCGCCGCTTGGTGACCAGCCGCGGGAGCACGCGCCGCGCGTTCACCTTGAAATGGTGGAAGGCCTCCTTCACGCGGCCGAGCCGGGTCGAGTCACCCTTCTGGCGCGCCACCCAGTCCTGGTCGTGGCCGGCCTCCCAGCCGCGCTGCACGAAGCGCCAGGCGCTGCGGTGCGGCGGGTGCAGCATGCGCGCGCGAGTGACTCGCGCCCAGCGCTTGCCGTTGCGCTCGACCTCGCGCAGGAACGGCGTGCCGCCTTTCTTCCCGCCGGCGGGCGCGAGCCACGGGTGCGCGCGGAAGTACTCGCTGCGCACCGCGAAGTTGTTCGCGTAGACCCGGTTCCTCCGCAGCGGGAGGTCGGCCTCGCTCGGCAGGTGATACACCCACGCGAGCGCGCACACCTTGGAGAGCATGCCGTCCACCGCGATGTGAGTGAAGCCAGCGGCCGCGACCACGTCGGGATCCGCGAACGGCGCGAGGAGCTCGGTGAGCCAGCCCTTCTGCGGCTCGACGTCGCAGTCACTGAACAGCGTGATCCCAGTACGCGCCAGGCCCACGCCCGCGCGCTTCAGGCCGAGATAGTCCGCGCCCGCGATCGCGACGATCCGCAGCTCGGCCAGGTCCGCGAGCTTCGTGCCGTGACTCGCCAGCTCACGGCGGATCTCGGCCTCGCAGTCACCGGCGTGCAGATACAAGACGACGGGCTGCTCGGAGAAGCGGCCCTCGCAGCGCTGCAGCTCGGACTGCAGCGCCTCCATCTGTCTGCCCACGCAGCCGGGCGCGGTGTCTCGCGCGTTGGCCCACTCGATCGCCAGAGTGACTGGGGGCAGCGGGTCGGCGCTCATCGCCAGCTCGCGCGGCGAGTCTCTCGCACGATCTTGCGCAGCATGTACGCGACGTCGCCCGCGTTCATGTCGCCCAGGTGCTTCCACAGGAAGCGCAGGCGCGCGGGCAGGATCGTGCGCGCGTCGCGCGAGATGCGCGCGCCCACGTCGCGGTGCTCGAGCAGCCGCTCCGACACCGCGGCGTAGCGCGCGCCCGGCACGCGCATCGCGCGCAGGATCAGGTCGCGGTCCTGGCCCGAGTAGAGCGCGGGGTCGTAGCCGCCGGCCGCGAGAAAGAGCGAGCGGCGAATCACCGTGGACGAGCCCGTGCCGCCCAGGTTGCGGCGCAGCCAGCGGCGCTCGTCGTATTGGGGAAGGGGTGACTTGCCCGGCGTGCGGCGTTGGTCTTCGCCGAAATCCCAGCGCGCGGTGAGCACCAGGTCCGCGTTCGCCGCGAGTGCGGTCTCGAGGTAGCGCGGCAGCCAGCGGTCGTCGTCGTCGAGGAACGCGAGCCACTCGCACGACGCCGCGCGCGCGCCCGCGTTGCGCGACGTGGACGGCCCGCGCCCGTCCCCGTGCGCGAGATACCGCACCGGCATCGGCGCGCGGGCCGCTTCCTTCGCGACCACGTCCGCCGCCTCGGGCGAGCCCTCGTCGTCGCACACGAAGATCTCGTCGGGCGGCACGGTCTGCGCGAGCGCGCTCGCCAGCGCTTCGCCGAGCCACGCGGGCCGGCGATGGCTCGGGATCACGCAGGCGACGCGGAACATGAGCGCTCTATAACACAGAGCCGATGCGCCGCCGTTCGGACGCGGCCCGCTGCCGTCGTCTACGCTTTTCGGGTCGAGGAGGAACCGTGAGCGAGCCAGTGACTTACACGCAGTCGGGCGGGATCGCGCGGATCGCCAGGGACGATGGCAAGGTGAACGCGATGTCGCCGGCGCTGCTCGCCGCGCTGCACCGCGCGTTCGACCGTGCCGAGGCCGACAAGGCGGTGACCGTGCTCTCGGGCCGCGCCGGGACGTTCTCCGCGGGCTTCGACTTGAAGGTGTTCCAGCGCGGCGATCCGGCGGAGGTGCGCGAGATGCTGCGCCTGGGCGCGGAGCTCGCGCTGCGCGTGCTCTCGTTTCCCACGCCGGTGCTCGGCGTGTGCGCGGGTCACGCGTATCCGATGGGGGCGTTCCTGTTGCTGTCCGCCGATCTGCGCCTGGGCGCGGACGGCCCGTTCAAGATCGGCCTCAACGAAGTCACGATCGGACTCACGATCCCGCGCTTCGCGATCGAGGTCGCGCGCCAGCGACTCACTCCCGCGTGGTTCAACCGCGCCGCGACCACGGGCGAGATGTGCTCGCCGGCCGAGGCGGTCGTCGCGGGGTTCCTGGATCGAGTCACTCCGCCGGCCGAGCTCGCGGCCGCGGCCGACGAAGCCGCGCTGCGGCTGACCAAGCTCGACATGACCGCGCACCACGCCACCAAGCTGCGCGCGCGAGCCCCGGCGCTCGCGGCCGTGCGCGCGGCGATCGACGAGGAGCTCGGCTCAGGCCGCTGACTCGTTCCGCGCGGTGAAGATGATGCGGTTGTTCGAGACTCGCTCGCTGGTCACCGTGGCCTTCGGCTGCCGCAGCACGTTGCGCGCGAGATACGTGATGAAGCCCTCGTTCGCGATGCGCAGCATCTCGGGGAAGTCGCGCGCCCGCTCGATGATGATGCGGAAGGGCACGTCGTCGTCGCCCTCTTCGAACGTCCAGTGAGTGAAGTTGTAACTCACGGCGGCGAGCGTCACGAGGATGCGTCCCACCGACGGGCCCCAGCGGTCGGCGGACACTTCGAACTGCATGTACAGGCCCATCTTGTGCAGCTTCGCCGCCGCGCGCAGGCCCGCCTCGCGGAGATACTCCTCGCGCGAGCCCGGGCATTCGAGCTCGATGGCGATCGTGCTCACCCGCACGTACGTCGCGATCGGTACCCAGCTCGTGACCGCGAGCTGCTTGCCGAGATACGGCAGGTCTTCCTTGGCGAGCCTGCGCTCGAGCTCGACGCGAGTCAGTCGCCCGCTCGCCAGGAGACGTGCGACGTCATCCGCGGCGAACTGGAACAAGGTCGCCTTGATCGAGGGAACGGCGGGCACGATCCGCTCATCGGTGCTGGTCCGGCCAACGTTGAGAATTACAGACCCATCAGCTCCGTGATGTGCGGGTCGCGCCCCGCGAGGAAGCCGCCGTCCACCGCGAGCGCCTGACCCGAGACGAACGACGCGTCGGCACTGACCAGGAAGCTCACGACCGAGGCGATCTCTTCCGGCCGGCCGAAGCGCCGCAGCTTGTGCTCGTGGCGTATCTCGTCGCGCACGGCCGCCAACATCGGCGACCCGAGCACGCCCTCGAGCATGGGTGTCTCGATGAAGCCCGGACACACCGCGTTCGCCCGGATACCGCTGCGTCCGTAGTCGATCGCCAGGTTCTTGGTGAGCAGCACGACGCCGCCCTTCGAAGCGTTGTAGGCGCTGCCGCCGGCGGTGCCCTCGAGGCCCTCGATGCTCGCGACGTTCACGATCGAGCCGCGCTCGCCGTCGCGCGGCGCTTGCTTCAGCAGCTGCGCGAGCGCGTGCTTGCAGACCAGGAACGTCCCTTTCAGGTTCACGTCGAGCACGCGGTCCCAGCCGGTCTGGTCGAGTAAGTGGACCGGCCCGCCCCCCGCGACCCCGGCCGCGTTCACGACCGAGTCGAGCCGGCCGTGCTCGCGCGCGATCTCGGCGACGAGCTCGGCCACCGCGGGCTCGTCGCGCACGTCGAGCTTGGCCGTGCGCACCGCGCGTGAGCGCGGGCCGGCCTGCACGTCCGCGCCCACCACGAGCGCGCCGTCCGCGGCGAGTCTCTCGACACACGCGAGCCCGATGCCCGACGCCGCGCCCGTCACGAGCGCGACCTTTCCTTCGAGTCGTGCCACGATCCCTCCTCGCTAGAACCTGTTCCATCATCGTACGCCGGAGCATGGGTAGGGTGCCCATGCGACCAAAGGGGGAGTCTTTGAAGTTCGCGCTGTTCTACGAGATACCCGTCGCGCGCCCGTGGACCCCGGGCGCCGAGCACCGCGCGTACAAGGAGACACTCGAGCAGGCGGTGTACGCAGAGAAGTGTGGCTGGGACGCGGTGTGGACCGTCGAGCACCACTTCCTGGAGGAGTACTCGCACTGCTCGAACCCCGAGATCCTGTACGGCGCGATCGCGGCGCGCACCTCGCGCATCCGTCTGGGCTACGGCGTGCGGCTCATGCCCAAGCCGTACAACCATCCCGTGCGCACGGCCGAGTCAGTCGCCGTGCTCGACTTACTCTCTGACGGGCGCGTGGACTTCGGCACCGGGCGCTCGTCGACGCGCCCCGAGCTCGAAGGCTTCGACGTCGACCCGCGAGAGACTCGCGAGATGTGGCAGGAGGCGATCCGCCACGTGGTCGGCTGCTGGACGAACGAGCACTACGAGTTCGAGGGCAAACACTGGCGCATGCCGCGCCGCCGCGTGCAGCCGAAGCCGTTCCAGTCACCGCACCCGCCGATCTGGGGCGCGACCTCGTCCGACGAGGGTCACGTGCAGATGGGCGAGCTGGGCCTCGGTCTCTGCTCGTTCGCGGTCGGCGTGCCGCCCGCGGAGGTGAAGCGCCGGATCGGCCTGTACCGCTCGGCGGTGCGCCGCTGCAAAGAGCCCATCGGCAAGTGGGTGAACGATCAGGCAGCGACCTTCACCATGACTCTGTGCGCGCCGACGCGCGAAGAGGCGTGGCAGACGGCGCGTGAGTCGTTCGAGTGGTACCCGCGCGCGGGCGCGCGGCTGATCGGGTCACTCGCGAAGTGGATGGCCGAGACGAACCGCGAGCTCGGCAACTACTCGTACGCCGCAGACCTGGCCAAGGTCGACGAGAGCGGCGCGCTCGACTTGCTCACGCTCGAGTATCTCACCAGCTCGGGCGCGTGCGCGCTGGGCACGCCGGCCGACTGTCTCGAAGCGTGCCGGCGCTACGAAGACGCCGGCGTCGATCTGCTCCTGTGTCTCGTGAACCCGTACAAGATCCCGCACGACAAGGTCATGCAGACGATCGAGCGCATGGGCGCGGAAGTGATTCCGAAGTTCCGCTAGCCGAGCTCGTAGAGCACGGTGCGAATCGTGTCGCGCTCGTTCCGAATCGCGCAGAGCTCGCGCTCCGCGCGCGCGCGGAACGAGAAGGGCGGGGCGGAGAGCACGATCCCCGAGCCGCGCGCCACGCGGATGCCCGGGCCGGGCGGCTTTTCGAAGTTGGGCGCGAATCCCGAGTGACTCGGCACGTGCTCGGTGATCACCGCCCAACGGTACTGCGCGAGCTTCGGCAGCACGCGCGCGATCTGCTCATTGCTCATGTGCTGCAGCACTTGGCGCAGGAACACGACGTCGCCCGCGGGCAGAGGCTCCGCCGACATGTCGAGCGCGCGGAACTCGACGCGCCGGTCCGCGAACACACGCCGGTTGCGCTCGATCAAGCTCGGCACGATGTCGCACGCGACATACTCCGAGCAGTGCGGGCGCAGTTGCGATCCGACGTTGAAGTCACCGCAGCCCAAGTCGACGGCGCGCGGCGGCGCGGGCAGCGACCGAAGGAACTCGGTGACTGCGGCGACGTAGGGGGCGACGACGCTCGGGTCGTGACTCCCTTCGCCGGAGTAGAAGTCGTTTCGTTCCGAGCCGCCCCACACGCGCTCGCGGTACACGGCTTCGAAGATCTCCGCCGGCGGCTTGCCTTCGAAGGCCCGGTCTGCCCGCGCGGCGGCGCGCCGGTGGCGCGCGTCGAGCCACGACCGCGGGATCACCGCCCGGAGGAGCCGCTTCCACATCGCGGCGCGAAGTGTCTCACAATGCGGGCATCGACGACCCCCGCACAGACGCGCTCTGGTACTTCGCGTACGGGAGCAACCTGGACCCCGGCACCTTCCTCGGCCGCCGCCGTATGCGTCCGCGCGACGCGCGAGTCGCGCTGCTCGACGGCTTCGAGCTGCGCTTCGACTTGCCGGTGGGCCCCGGCGAGCGCGCGGTCGCGAACGTCGCGCCGCTCGCGGGCCAGGCGGTGTGGGGCGTCGCCTATCTGTTGACTCACTCCGATGCCGAGCGCCTCGACCGCACCGAGGGCGTGCCCCAGGGCGGCTACGCGCGACTCACGGTCGAAGTACGCGCCGAAGCCGGCGAGTCACTCGCGGCCTTCACGTATCACTCGAGCCGCGGGGTCACCGGCCGCAAGCCCTCGCGCCGCTATCTAGGCCTGATCTTGACGGGCGCCCGCCACCACGGCCTGCCCGCCGAGTATGTGGCGAAGCTGCGGGCTCTCCCGTTGGCGGTCGACGAGCGGGAGACACAGCTCGAGCTGTTCCGGCCAGGGCGAATCACATGATTTCGCCAAGTTAGTGGGGCCGATTCGGTGATACGATGACTCCGGGGGTCACTCCGGGGGCAGGGTCATGAAGGGAGACGCGGTCGAGGCGGCCGAACAGGCGGGTGTGTCTCCTGCAGCGCAAGGGGTCTCTCCGCCTGCCAAGTACTACCTGACCGAGTACGAGATCCGCTGGCACACGGCGATCTTTCTCATCGCAATGGTGATCGCGGGCCTCGCGCTCGCACTGTTCGTCGCGAAGGTGTCGGCCGTGTGGCCGCTGTACAAGGAGCGCGAGTTGCTCCTCGTGGTTCTGCTCGCGGGCATCGTGGGCGGGCTCATTCACAGCGCGACGTCATTCACCACGTTCGCGGGGAATCGAGAGCTCGTGCGCAGCTGGCTGCCCTGGTTCTACCTGCGCGCGGCGGTCGGGATGCTGCTCGCGGCGGTCGTGTATCTCGCGATCCGCGCGGAGATCTTCGGGGCGATCGATCTGACGAAGCGCGTTGGCCTCTTTCGCGTCGTATTCCTCTGTGCGATCTCGGGGCTGTTCTCGAAGCAAGTCACGGACAAGCTGAGTGACTTGGTGTCATCGCTCTTCGCGCTCGCCAATCCACCGAAGCGAGCCGACGCCCTCCAGCACACGCAGACGGGTGACGGCGGCGTGCCCGCGGGCCTCGAAGCGAAGGAGTTCGCCGAGCTGATTCGCAGCATCCAGGAACGGCTCATTCAGCTGGGTCACCTGAACGCATTGAAGAACGGGAAGCCGGCGGCGGACGGCATCCTCGAGGACGAGACACGCGCGGCGATCGAGCGCTTCTTCGTGGCGGCCGGTGTCTCGCCCGCGGACAGAGCGGCGGCGATGGGTCCGGAGAGCGCGCCGGACTACTGGACGAGCTTGCTCCGCCGGCTCGAAGAGACCAAGTGACTCGCCTCTTCAAGCTCGATGAGCGGGTGCATCCCGGCCTGGCTCAATGGCTCACGAGTGACTTCCCGAGAGTCTCCGGCCGGCCGCAGGTGTGGGGAGCCTTCTGCCGCTCCTGCCAGCTCACTGAGGCGGAGGCGCGCGAGGTCATCGCCGCCGGCACCGACCCGCTCGTTACCGTGGAGGTCCTGCCGGGAGTGTCTGGTCAGTTCAACCCCGGGCGTCCCAACGTCGTGGCTCTCGCGAAGGAGATCGTCGAGCCGTTCGAGAGGGCGCCCGACGGCGCGAACACGCACCAAGTCGAAGCGACGCTCCTGCACGAGCTGATTCACTGGTCCTGGGCGCGAGCGCAACGGCGGGAGCCGCCGCGGGACGAGAACGCCGACGACATCGGCGATCTCTTCGAGCGCGAGGCGTATGGCGCGCTGCGGACCGTCGAGGCGCTGGCGCATCTCGAGGTCGAGACACGAAGCGAAGAAGACGACCTGGGCTCACTCTCCCGCGCTTACGAATCGAACGGGAAGCCTGGCGCGATTGGCTGTGACACGAACGGCGGGTGGTCGTACGGTCTGTATCAGCTCTCGTCGAAGCAGGGCACGCTCGCGCGGTTCATCGAGTTTCTCGGCCGCGAGGGCGTGCGATCTCCCGACTGCGCCGCGTTCGCGACTGCGCTTCGCAGCGCAGGGGGCGACGCGGGTGCGCGCAATGGGACGCAGGCGTTCCGCACGGCATGGCTCGAGCTGGCGAGCAAGCCTCTCTTCTCGATCGCGCAGCACCGCTTCATCAAAGAGACTCACTACGATGTGTATCTCGCGAAGCTCCGCGCGGCGGGGATCGAGCTCGCGCAGCGTCCGCGCGCCGTCAGAGACGTCGCCTGGTCGGTCAGCGTTCAGCACGGCCCGGGGCGCACCTCGATCTTCGAGCGGCCGTGGGCACAGCTCACTCCGCTCGGCCGCACCGACGACGCGCAGCTGATCACGGCGGTCTACCACGAGCGCTCGCGCGTCGACGTGTACTTCAAGCGTTCCAGTCCGAGAGAGCGCGCCGCGGTACTCGCGCGCTTCGCCGACGAGCGCACACGCGCGCTCGCGATGCTGAGGGCCGCATGAGACGGAGGTTCGGTCAGTGACTCGCAGCGTCGTGCTCAGAGTGGCTTGCGCCGCGCTCGTGTTCTTGTTCTCCGGGTGCGCGCTCCTGCGGCCGCGGGTGGAAGCGAAGAACCCGCCCGTGAACACACCGACCGAGCTGACGGTGGCGGACGCATACGCCATCGACCTCGCCGAGAAGTACTACGACGCCGCGGATCACTACTCACTGTTCAACCGCAGCGCCGGGATCTTGATCATCGGCGCGGCGGCTGCGGCCTTGGCGATCGGCATCAACGGCGGAAGCTCAGAAGCGATCGCGGGGCTCGGAGCGGGCGGCGCCGGCGTGCTCGGGATCCACCAGCTGATCTACTCGCGGAACTATCCGCGCATCTACGACGCGGGCGCGGGCGCCATTCACTGCACGCGCGGGCTGTTCGCGAAGGCGGGCTCCATCTCCGAGGGAGAAGCCGCCGAGCTGCAGGATCTGCTGGCGGAGTTTCCCAAACAGCTCGAGACACTCGACAAGGGGATCAAAGGTCTCCAGGCGGAGACGCGCGAGGACGTGTCGGTCAAGGAAGCGGAGAGCGTCCTCGCGCGCGGCCGAGTCACTCTGGACCGCGGCCGAGCCGCCGCGAATCGGCTGCGCTTCGCCGCAGCGGACCTCTACAACGCGGTCGAGGCGATTCGAGCGCAGGTCAACAAGGCGTTGGAAGAGTCCGAGCCGGACGTCCAGCAGATCGCCGCGGGACTGGGAACGAGCTTGCCCGGCTACTACGCCTCGGTCACTCCGAAGCTCGAAAAGGGTGAAGTGACTGGGAAATCCGGGAGGATCAACGCGGCCGACAAGGACAAGCTCAAGGCCGCTCTCGCCCAGGCAAGGGTCGTGGAGGAAGCGGCCGGCCGGATCGAGAAGATCGTGTCTCACATCGGCGAGGCACCCAGTGAGTCCGACGTGGCCAAGTGCAAGCTCGACGCGGCCTCGACGGGACTCACGTTCAGGTTGGACCCTTCCGGAACGGTGTTCGTGGACACGACGAGTGACAAGCCGACCGGAGTCCTCGTCGCGAGCGGAGGCAAGCCGCCGTATCACGCGAACTGGATCGGCGACGTCCCGAACGAGGCGAGTGGAATCAAGAAGGCCGTCGACCACGATGCCGCCGCGCCCGGTGAGGCGGCCATCACGATCGAAGCGCCCAAGGCTGCCCCGGCGCACACGTACCGACTGCGCGTGAGTGACGAAGGGGGAGGCCGAGGGACCGTCTGGGTCCAGGTGGGCAATGCGCCAGTGAGTGGCGCGGCGCCGTCCGAGAAGAAGCCGAGTCCGACTCAACCGCCGCTGACCTCTGCGCCAGTGACTCCACCGAAACCCGCCGCGAGCGACGAGGTGAAGGCGCTGCAGAAGCGCCTGCAGGCGCTGAAGTGCCTCCCCGAAGGCGACGCCGCGGTGACTGGTATCTTCGATGGCGCGACGGAGAATGCGCTGCGTGCGATGCTCCAGGTTGTCGGCGAGCCGAGTCAGTACGACGACGTGTTCAAGGAGAACGGCAAGCTGAGCGCGCGCCTGGTGCGTGAAACTCTCGGCAAGGCAGAGGCTGCGGGCGTCGCTTGCCCGGGTTCGTAGCTACCGGCGACTCACTCCCACTCGAGCTCCCTGATCGCCACGCTCCCTGGAATGACCGTGCCGAAGCGCTCGCCGATCCAGCCGGCGCTCGTGACGTACCACTGACCCGCGTCGTCGACGAGATACTCGGGCGCGTGCGCGTGCATGCGGCCCGCGAGCTCCGACTCCGCGCCAGACCAGGTGCCGAAGTCGAAGGGGTTCTTCGAGCGGAACAGGATCGTCTCGTGATACTCGGCCGGGTCGGTCGCGAGCGCGGTGTAAGTCAGCGACAGCCAGAACTCGCCGTCCTTCCGGAACACGAAGGGTGACTCGGTCGCGGCCCACGACGGCTGCTTCGGCGCGGACGGCGCCGTGAGGAGCGCGAAGCGCACGAAGCGCCAGTCGAGCAGATTCTCCGAGACGCACACCGACACCGCGCTCTCGCGGCCGCGCTTGGCGGTCGCGTACATGAGCCAGGTGTCGTCGTCCAGGCGGAAGATCATCTGGTCGCGCATGACTGCCGTGAGTGGGCCGCCGGTGAGAGAGCAGGGCGCCTCGTGCCAGTCGCCGAGCGCTGGGTCGTCCGTCACCGCCGCGCGCAGGCGGTCGGGGCCGTAGATCATGATCCAGCGCTGGCCGTCGAACGCCACCGTGGGCGCCCACGCACGCGAGCCGAAGTCACACACGCTGAAGTGCTCGGTGAAGGCGCCCGCGGCGAGTGACTCGCCCGACCCGTGGCAGAACCAGCGCTCGCGATTCGGATTCACGCTGGGCGTGGCCTTCGTGATTCCGAACACGTGCCAGCGCCCGTCGCCGCCGCGGACGACGCAGTGATCGTTCACGTAGGCGCCGCTCTTCACGGGCGCGAAGAGCAGGCGCCAACCCGGACCCGCCAGGCGTGGAGCCGTCATGGAGTCACTCCCTCGCGACACGCGCGCTCGTCGAACCGGTACAGCTGGAGGTCGGTGCGCATCCACTGCCGGGACGAGTCACCGTTCGAGAAGTTCACCTCGGGAGTCAGCGCGGCGCGGAGCTTCCCGTCGGCGTAGCCCGCGCGGCGCGCGAGCACCGGGTTGTCGACGTTGTCCGCGAAGTCGAGCACGAAGCGAAGCTTGCGCGCGCACACGTACTCGAGCAGGCGGCCGCTCACGGCGTACGGCTGGATCTCGTCGTTGATCAGGCCGTCCAGGTTCGTGACCGGCCGCTCGGCGAAGCGCGCGACGATGCCCGCGTTCCACGCGCCGACCGGCGCGACCTCGGGGTGACTGCGGAGATACTCGCCGCCCGAGCGCATCGCCGCGTGATTCGGCCAGATGGGACGCAGACTCGCCGGGACGTTCAGCGCGGCGCAGACGGCGACCACGGCGACCGCCGGGCCGAAGGCGCGCGCGGGCAGGAAGCACAACGCGGCGCCCGCGAGATAGGCGAGGGCGGCGAGCGCGTTCGCGAGATACCACGGCGGCACGCCCGCGCTCGCGCGACCGTAGAACACGAGATACCCGGCGACGCTCGCCGCGCAGCCGAACGCGAGCGGCCGGCGCGCAGCGCTCAGGGCGTCGCGTCCGAGGCGAGTCACTGCGCCCGCGGCGCCGAGCGCCAGCAACGCGGCCGGTACCGCGCGCGTGCCGAGCCACGAGAGACCCGACGGGAGGATCACGTCCACCAGGTGCCGCGCGAAGCCCAGGACGTCGTAGCCGAGCAGCGCTCCCCAGTGACTCTTCATGCGCGCGCTGCTCTGCAGCCACTCACCCGTCAGCGCGAACGTGTGGAGCGCGAGCACGCAGACGCCGAGCGCCGCGCCCGCCGTCGCCGCGGCCGCGAGCCGCGCCGGCCCGGCCCGCCTGGCCCACCACAGCGCGACCGCGCACGCCGCGCCGAGCAGACCGAAGTCACTGCGCGACAGATTCCCCGCGAGCCCGACCGCGAACGCGAGCGCCAGCCACGACTTCGAGTCACCGCCGCGCGCGAGCACGTCGAGCAGCGCGCTCGAGAAGAAGATCACGAGCACGCTCTCGACCAAGAACGTCTGCTGCGTGAGCGCGATCGGCGCGCAGAACACGAGCACGACGCCGAGCGCGGCGCGCGGCCCGAGCTCGTGACTCGCCGCGCGCGCGACGAGATACGCGGACGCGCCGAGCAGCGCGGTCGCTCCGGCGCCCAGCAGCGCGAACAGCCCGGCGTTCGACAGCTCGGGCGCGGCGCGGAACAGCACCGCGAGCAGATACCCGTACAAGAGATGGAAGCCGGTCGCGGGCGCGACCCCGTCGAACGACCACTCACCCGTGAGCGCGAAGCGCTTCGCCGCGAGCACGTAGTAGAAGGCGTCGTCCGGAATCACCGCGAGCTGCGCATCGAGCGGCTCGGCGAGAAACAGCACGAGTCGCGCGCCGGCGCTCACCACGACCGCGGCGCACCCGAGGACACAAGCGACGCGCGCGTTGGCGATCTTCCGCTCCACGGCCGCCGCGATTCTACCCGTGTCCGCGCCGATGAAAACGCATGACTCGCGCGGGACACCTGCTGGCGGGCCTGCTCGGCATGTTCCTCGCGGGGATCGGCATCGCGAAGGTCGGCGGGCAGTTCGGCCTCGAGGACTACCTGGCCATGGGCTGGCCCTTCTGGGTCCACCAGCTCACCGGAATCGCCCAGCTGTTCGGCGGGCTCGCGCTCCCGTGGCCGCGTTCGCGGCGCCGCGCCGCGCTGACGCTACTCGGGGTGATCGCGCTTCTCTGTTGGCAGCCCGCGACCCACGCGTACGGGCCGACCCCGGGCGGCGCGCTGCTCATTGCCGCGCTGTCGGGGATACTGGTCACGACCCTGCCGCTCGAAGCGGACGAGGGCTGATCGGAGGGAGCGATGTCGATGCTCCAGGGAATCCGCGTCGTCGACTTCACGCAGTATCTCGCCGGCCCGACGGTGACTCGCCTGATGGCCGAGATGGGCGCCGACGTGGTGAAGGTCGAGATGGCGCCCGGCGGCGACCCCGCGCGGCTGCTGCCGCTGCGGATCGGCGAGCGGAGTCTCTACTACATCCAGCAGAACCGCGGGAAGAAGAGTCTCTGCGTCGACTTCGCGAAGCCCGGCGCGGCTGCGCTGCTCGCGGACCTCGCGGCCGGCGCCGACGTCGTGGTCGAGAACTTCGGCCCCGGCGTGCTCGAGAAGCGCGGGCTCGGCTACGAGTCACTCGCGAAGCGCAACCCGCGGCTGATCATGGCGTCGATCTCGGCGTTCGGGCGCACCGGGCCGCTCAGTCACAAGGTCGGCTTCGACTTGATCGCGCAGGCCTTCTCGGGACTCATGTCGATGACCGGCGATCCGAACGGCCCGCCGTCGTGGGTGGGGCTCGCGATCGCCGACGTGCAGAGCGGCGTGCACGCGTTCGGCGCGATCGGCTACGCGCTGTTCCACCGCGAGCGCACGGGCCGCGGGCAACACATCGATGTGTCGATGGTCGACGCGCTCTACCACTGTCACGAGGGCAACGTGCAGTTCTTCGCGAACAGCGGCGGCGCGGTCGAGCCGACGCGGCACGGCGCGCAGCACGGCATGGCCGGGCCGATGGGCGTGTACAAGGCGAAGCAGGGCTGGATCGTGCTGCTCGTGCTCGATCGCCAGTGGGAGAACTTCTGCCGCGCGCTCGGCCGCCCCGAGCTCGTGAGTGACTCACGCTTCACGACCGGCGCGCTGCGCGGTGCGAACAAGGTCGAGCTCGCGGCGATCATCGAGGACTGGCTCGCGCGCCAGCCGAGTACCGACGCTGCGCTGGCCGTCTTCGAGCAGCACCGCGTCGCGGCCGCGCCCGTGCTCACCGTGAAGGACACGGTGAGTCACCCGTACTTCGCGGCGCGCGACATGATTCGCCGCGTGCCCGATCCGGTGCTGGGCGAACTCACGATCCCCGGCTTCCCGTTCAAGTTCGGCGCGATTCCCGAGCTGCCGAATCTGCAGGCGCCGCTGCTCGGCCAGCACAACGCGGAGGTGCTGCGCGAGAGACTCGGGCTCGACGCCGCGCGGATCGCGGAGCTCGAGAAGAGCGGGCTCCTGGTGTCGGGGAGCGCCTGAGTTTCCAACTTCTTCCCAAGTTCCGGCTACACCGCGGGGTGTAGTCTGTTCGCCGTGACTCGAAGAATCCTCGGCACCGCCCTCGCGGTGGCGCTTGCGGCGTGCGCGTCGTCGAACGCCTCACGCGAGGAAGTCGCGAGTCTCTCCGCGGACGAGGGGGTCGTGATCGGCTCGCTGCTCGTCACCGCCGAGAAGGCCGGGGAGGGCGAAGACTCCAATTGGGCGTTCCTGCAGGGGCGGACGGCGGGCGATGCGAGTTACACGGTCTCGGTCTATCTAGTCAACTTCCTCTACCGGCTGCTCGGTCCGGGCTTCCCCAGCTACGACGCGCGGGTCACTCCAGAGAAAGAGCTCGTGTTCGTGACGAGGCTCTCCGGCGGCGAGTACCACTTCGGCGAGCTGCTTCGCGAGGGCTTCGGGAACCTGGCGCTCGACCTGACACTGGTGCTTTGAAGTCACTCCCGGCCGTGCGACCTACGTGGGCCGGCTCGTCGTGCGGCTGCCCCACCGGATCCGCCCCGGCGACGAGGTGAAGGTCGTCGTCGACGACGTCGCCGACCAAACTCTCGAGTCACTGAAGGAAGACTACGGCGACGCCTTTGCGAGCCCGGCCAAGGCGCTCCTGACGAAGCACTAGCGCGCGACCCAGCCTTCGACCCGGCGGACCAGCTCGTCGAGCATCTCGGCGCGAGTCACTCCCTTGGGGAGCTCGTGCACGATCTGCATGATCGTCGAGCTGACCAGGTTGATGAGCAGCATGAGCGACGGCCCCGAGAGCTCGGCGCGGATCGTGCCGCCCGCGCGCTTGCGGATCTCCTCCGAGAACTCGATGAGCCGCTCGGTGATGTCGCGCAGCGACTCCAACTGACTCGCGTACGGCACCTGGTACAGGAACACCGCGACCAGGTCCTTCTCGCGCGCGACCGTCTCGTGGATCAGCTCGATCCACAGGCGTACCGCCTCTCTGCCGCCCTTCTCGAGCACGCGCAACGCGCCGGCTTCGAGCCGGCCCATGACTCGTTCGACGAGTCTCTCGGCGACCTGCGCGACGATCGCGTCCTTGCCGGGGAAATACTCGTAGAGCGAGGCGATGTTCACTCCCGCGCGCGCGGCGATGTGATTCGTGGTCGTGCCCGCGTAGCCGAGCTTCGGCAGAAGCAAAGTAGTGGCGTCGACCAGCGCATCGAACGTGGCCTGCGAGCGCGACTGAGTCGGCCGCTTTTTCGGAGCGAAGTCGTGGTGGTTGGGCGCGCGACTCACACTTTCCTCCAGCCGGTGGGGAACCCGAGTAATCTGAGCATTTACTTGGATTATACTCCATCGCATGAAATGGTTGAACCGCGCCCTGGTGCGCGAGATCGAGGCGAGCGGGGGGCGGCACGACGAGCCCGAGATCTACGGCGGCGAGCCGGGTGACCGGGGCCTCGCGGGCGGGCCGGGCAGCCTGTCGTGGGAGATCAACGGCGACCTCGCGAGCCTCGCGGTCGCGGGCGCCGGCGCGATCCTGCTCGAGGTCCTGCACCCGTCGGTCATGGCGGGAGTCTTCACTCACTCGAGCTACCGCACTCAGCCGCTCGTGCGCGCGCGAAACACCTTGGGCTACGTGCTGCGCACGACCTTCGGCAGCACGCCGGCGGCGACGCGAGTCATCGAGAGCGTGAAGCGCGTGCACAGTCGCGTGAACGGCGCGCGCCCCGACGGCGTGCCGTACCGCGCGCTCGAGCCCGAGCTCATCGGCTGGGTGCACACGTGCATCCCGTGGGCGGTGATGTCGGCGTACGAACGGTACGCGCGCCCACTCACGACCGCCGAGAAGGACCAGTATCTGCGCGAGCAGGCGGCGATCGGGCGCATGGGCGGCGCCGACTGGGTGCCCGAGTCAGTCGCCGAGCTCGAAGCCTACGTCGAGAGGATGCGCCCGCAGATGGGGGTGAACGAGCAGCTCGTGAGCTTCATCGACTTCGTCTCCGGCCGCAGCGAGGACATGCCCGTCGGCCTCCTCGGAAGGGTCGACAGCTGGATCGGGCTGCGCGGCTCGATGGCGCTCATGCCAAAGTGGGCGCGGCGACTCACCGGCACCGACGTGTCGGAGTCACTCGAGCGCTGGCTCCTCCACCCCACGAACCGCTGGCGCGCCCAGCTCATCCGCTGGGCGTACCCGGAGCTGCCCTGCAAGAGACTCGCGCTCGAGCGCGCGGCCGGGACGCGCACCGCTACGGCGCTCCCCTTCGCACCGCGGCGCGCGCCAGTGACTCGGCCCAAGGAAGTGCCTGCTCCCGCCGCGCACCCTTGACGCTGTAGCGGCGCGGGCGCCGCGCCGAACCGGCAGCTCGCGCGCAACGAAATCGAGGCGGCCGCCGCGCTCGCCGGCTGACCGGGATCGAGGCGCGACTTCGGTTAACATGAGGGCATGCTGCGCCGCTCCCTCTGCCTGTGGACCGCTCTCTCTCTGGCCGCGCTCTGCGCGTCCGCCTGCAAACGCGGTGAACAGGGCGGATTCGCGCCGCCGCCGCCCGTCGTCGAGGTGATCACGGTCCAGCCCGAGACGGTGCGAGACACGATCGTGCTCGTGGGTCAGCTCGACTCGGAGCACTCGGTCGAGCTGCGGCCCGAGATCGACGGAGTCATCGAGTCGATCGAGTTCGTCGAGGGCCAGAGCGTGAAGAAGGGCGACGTGCTCTTCCTGCTGCGCGATCAGGAGCAGCGCGCGCACGCGCGCGAAGCCAAGGCGCGCGCGAAGCTGGCCGAGGAGATCTTTCGCCGCATCAGCCTCCTGGCAGAGAAGGAAGTGTCTGCCAAGATCGAGTTCGACCGCGCCGAGGCCGAGCTCGAGGTCGCGCGCGCCGAGGCCGAGCTGCGCGAGGTCGAGCTCGCGAAGACGCGCGTGAAGGCGCCGTTCGACGGCGTGGTCGGCGCGCGGCTCGTGTCTCCCGGCGAGCGCGTGCGCCGGAGCACTCAGCTGGTGCGCGTCGACGCGGTGGACCGGCTTCAGCTCGTGTTCGCGGTGCCCGAGATCGGCGTGCCCTTCGTGCGCAATCACATGCCGGTCACTGTGACTGTCAAGCCGTACCCCGAGATTCGCTTCGCGGGCGAGGTCTTCTTCGTGTCACCCACGCTCGACGCCACCACCCGGCGACTCACTCTGAAGGCGTGGGTCCCCAACCCGGACCGCAAGCTCGCGCCGGGTCTGTTCGCGAATCTCGAAGTGCAGCTCGCCGAGCGCGAGAACGCGATCGTGGTGCCCGACGCTTCGATCCTCGTCGATCAGGGCGGCTCGTTCGTGTGGAAGGTGGGAGCGGACGGCAAAGCCGCGCGCACGCCGGTCGAGATCGGGCTGCGCAAGACGGCGCGCGTCGAGATCGCGAGCGGAGTCAGTGCGGGCGATCGCATCGTGTCGGCGGGAACCCAGAAAGTGACCGACGGCGACTCAGTCGTCATCGCGAACGGTGACTCGGATCCTACCGAGGCCGCCGAAGCGCCCGCGCCCGCGGTCGGAGGCGGGGGGTGAGGCTGCCCGAGATCTGCATCGAGCGCCCGGTACTCACGACGGTGATGTCGGTCTCGATCGTGATCGTGGGCGCGATCGCGCTGCTGCGGCTCCCGAACCGCGAGCTGCCCGACGTCGACCCGCCCGTGGTGTCGGTCACCACCGTGTATCTCGGCGCCGCGCCCGAGGTGGTCGAGACGTCCGTGACTCAGGTGCTCGAGGACCAGCTGATCGGCATCGAGGGCATCAAGCACGTGACTTCGGTGTCGCGCGAGCAAGTGAGCTCGATCTCTGTCGAGTTCGAGCTGTACCGCGACCTCGACGCCGCCGCCGCCGACGTGCGCGACCGCGTCGCGCGCGCGCGCAGCACCTTGCCGCAGGACGTGGAAGAGCCGGTGATCGCGAAGCGCTCCGCCGACGCGCGGCCGATCCAGTGGATCGCGCTGTTCGGCGGCGGACTGTCTCAGATCGATCTCTCGACTCTCGCCGAGACGCGCATCCGCGACCGGCTCGCGAAGCTGCCCGGCGTGGCCGAGGTGTGGCTCGCGGGCGAGCGCCGCTACGCGATGCGTATCTGGATCGACAACACGCGACTCACGGGCCAGGCGCTCACGATCGCCGACGTGCGGGCCGCGCTGCAGCGCGAGAACGTCGACATTCCGTCCGGCCGCATCGAGGGCTCGAACCGCGAGTTCACCGTGCGCACGCCCGGCGAGATGAAGACGCCCGAGGAGTACGAGTCACTCATCCTGGCCGAGACGCCCTCGGGTCCGGTGCGCCTGCGCGACGTCGGGCGCGCCGAGGTCGGCGCCGAGGACGACCGCAAGCTGGTGGGCTTCAACGGCGTCCCCGCGGTGGCGCTGGGCGTGGTGAAGCAGTCGAAGGCGAACACGCTCGACGTCGCCGACGCCGTGCGCGCCGAGCTCCTGGTCCTGCAGAACGAGCTGCCCGCCGGCGTGAGGCTCGACCTCGCGTTCGACTCGGCGATCTTCGTCGAGCGCTCGATCGAGGATGTGAGTCGCACGATCTTCGAGGCGATCGTGCTGGTCGTGATCGTGATCTACCTGTTCCTGCGCAGCGCGCGCGCGACGCTCTTGCCCGCCGTGGCGATCCCGGTCTCGATCGTCGGTACGTTCGCGGTGCTGTACGCGCTCGACTTCTCGATCAACACGCTGTCACTCATGGGAGTCACTCTGGCGATCGGGCTCGTGGTCGACGACGCGATCGTGGTGCTCGAGAACATCACGCGCTGGATCGAAGAGGGCACGCCGCGCATGGAGGCCGCGCGGAAGGGCATGAACGAGATCCTGTTCGCGGTCATCGCCGCGACGGCGTCGACGGTCGCGGTGTTCCTGCCGCTCGCGTTCCTGACGGACACTACGGGCCGCCTGTTCCGCGAGTTCGGAGTCACCGTGGCGGCGGCGGTCGCGATCTCGGGCTTCGTCGCGATCACGCTCACGCCTGCGCTCGGCGCGCGCGTGCTCAGCGCGCACAGCGGCGAGCACGGCTTCAAGGCGTGGCTCGCGCGCGTGTTCGACTCACTCGCGAACGCGTACACGAAGTCGCTCGAGCTCGCGCTCGCGCGGCCACTCGCCGTGGTCTCGATCGGCGGCGTGTGGGTCGTGCTCGGCTTCATCCTGCTGTACCAGATCGACCGCGAGTTCGTGCCGACCTCGGACCGCGGTGTCGTGCTGTCGTTCGTGCGCGCGCCCGAGGGCTCGACGATCGACTACACCGCGAGATACCAGAAGCAGATCGAGAAGATCGTGCTCGGCACGGAAGAGGTGTCGAAGAGCTTCTCGGTCGTGTCACTCGGCATGGGCGGGCCCGGCCTCGTGAACGAGGGCGTGCTGTTCACGTCGCTGAAGCTCTGGGAGGACCGCGACCGCACGCAGATGGAGATCGTCGACGAGTGGCGCAAGAAGTTCGGCGCGATCGCCGGCGTGCAGGGCTTCCCGGTGAATCCCGATGCGCTCGGCCAGAGTCTGCGCTCGGCGCCCGTGTCACTCGTGGTGCAGGGTCCAGACATCTACGAGGTCGCGCGCTACGCGGACGAGATCGCGAAGCGCGCGCAGGGGATCCCGGGACTCGTCAACATCCAGTCGGACCTGCTCATCAACAAGCCGCAGCTGGAAGTCGTGATCGACCGCAACCGGGCGAGTGACTTGGGTGTCTCGGCGCGCGACATCGCGTCGACCCTGCAGATCCTGCTCGCGGGTCAGGAGCTCTCGACGTTCAAGAAGGACGGCGAGACCTACAAGGTGATGGTGCAGCTCGAGCAGAGTGACCGCGCGGATCCGCGCGCGGTCCTGCGCGCGTACGTCCGCAACACGTCGGGGCGGCTCATGCCGCTGGCCTCGTTCGTGGACGTGCGCGAGTCAGTCGCGCCGCGCGGCCTGCCGCACTTCGACCGCATCCGCTCCGCGACCATCAGCGGCGGCATGTCCGAGGGCGCGGCGCTGGGCACGGTACTCGAGCAGATCTCCGGGGTCGCCGCGCAGGTGCTCCCGGAAGGGAAGGGCTACAAGGCCGTGTTCTCGGGTGACTCGGAGCAGTTCTACGCGTCGGGCAACGCGCTCCTCTTCGCCTATCTGCTCGCGGTCGTCGCGGTGTATCTCGTGCTCGCGGCGCAGTTCGAGAGCTTCCTGCACCCGGTCACGATCCTCGTCGCGGTGGCGCTGTCGTTCACCGGCGCGCTCGTGACTCTCATGGCGGTTGGCTCGACCTTGAACCTGTTCAGTCAGATCGGCCTGGTCATGTTGGTCGGGCTGGTCACGAAGAACTCGATCCTGATCGTCGAGTTCGCGAACCAGCTCCGCGAGCGCGGCCTCGGTCCGCGCGAGGCCGTGTTCGAATCGTCGCGCATCCGCTTCCGCCCCATTCTCATGACCGCGCTCGCGACGATGGCTGGCATCCTGCCGATCGCGATCGGCTCCGGCGCCGGCGGTGAGTCGCGCGCGCCGCTCGGGATCGCGGTGGTCGGCGGCGTCGGCTTCTCGACCGTGCTCACCTTCATCGTCGTGCCCGCGGTGTATCTCGCATTCGAGACGCTGCGCGAGCGAGTGAGTCGGAAGGCGCCGGAGCAAGCGGCGGAGCCGGCCGCGCACCCCGTCCGCAGCTAGGTCAGCGGACACCTCAAGCGCGCGCCGATGTTCACGAAGCCGGAGCGCGCGTAGAACGCGATCTGGCGCTCGCCCTGGAACGGCGTCCCGAGCTCGACGAAGGCGCAGCGGCGCTCGCGCGCGGTGGCCAGCGCCAGCGCGAGTGTCTCGCGGCCGACCCCGGTGCTGCGCAGCTCGGGAGTCACGTACATCTCCTGCACGATCGCGTAGCGGCCGTTCGCGCGGAGCGCGTGGGCGAACGACACGGTGCACACCGAGTCACTCCGCGGCCCGGCCGCGCCGAGCACGGCGAAGCCGAGGTCGGGCTCGGCGCACAGCCGCGCGTACGTCTCGGCGGCGCGCGCCGGATCGAGCGGTGCGCCGCCGAGCTCGACCAGGAGCGCGTTCACGAGGCGAGTCACCTCCGCTGCATCCGCTGGTCCGGCGAGTCTCGTCATCCGCGCGAGTTTCCCGGTTCGAGGGAGACCGGCAAGTCCAATCCGGGGCCGTATCACGAGCGAATCGGTCGGGCGAATCCAAGTTGCCCGGAGCGAAGGCCTTGCGTAGGCTGCGCACATGTCAGAGCAGTTCGGCCCACCGCCCAAGTCGGACTTCGAAGTCACTCCGAGCGCAGCCCAGGTCGCGTTCTTCCGCGAGCACGGGTATCTCGTGGTCGAGCGCATCACGACCGACGAAGAGATCGCGTGGATGCGGCGGATCTTCGAGCACATCTTCTCGCCCGAAGAGGCGAGCCGGCGCAGCGCCCCGGTCGATCGCTCCGGCACGCGCGCGGTCGGCGCGCCGGTCACACTGAGTCAGGCGTTCTTCCCCGAGATGCGCTTCCCCGGGCTGCTGCGGACGACTCACTGGAAGAACGCCAAGCGCTACGCGTCTGCGCTGCTCGGCGTGCCCGAGTCCGAGCTCACGAGCTGGGGCCACATGATCCAGAAGCCGCCCGGCGGGCGCGCCGCGCTCTGGCACCAGGACCACGCGTACTGGGATCCCGAGTTCGACTACCAGGCGCTCGGCGTCTGGCTGCCGATGCACGACTGCCCGACCGAGATGGGCGCGATGCAGTTCATCCCGGGCTCGCACAAGCGCGGGCTGCTCGCGCACCGGCACGACGACAAGCCCGAGGCCAACATGCTGACCGTCCGCGACCCGATCGACGAGTCACTTGCGGTCGCGTGCCCGCTCAAGCTCGGCGGCTGCACCTTCCACCACAACGAGACACTCCACTACACCGCGCCCAACACCACCGGCCAGCCGCGGCTCGCCTATCCGATGGAGTTCCAGACCAAGCCGCAGTGGCGGGCCGTGCCCGACGACATGCCGTGGGTCGAGGAGCGCCGAGCGGCGACCGGCAAGGAGCCGCTGATCTGGATCGCGGACGGGAAGGTCACCCAGCTCTGAGCCGAGTCACACCCGGACGGTGAGCTCCAACCCGCCCTCGTACGGCAGGGTCAGCGTGCGCAGCCGGTTCTTCGGGTCACTCACGTACGCGAAGTAGGCTCCGTAGTGGTCGCGGAATTGAGTCGTGTTGTCGGCGAGCAGGATCGCGCCGGGGCGCAGCTTGGGCGCGACCCGCTCGACCGTCGGCATGACCATCTCGACCCAGATGTCGAGCAGCACGAAGTCGATCGGGCCTTCGACGCCCTCGAGTGACTCGCGCAGGTCGCCCTCGCGCAGGTCGATCCACTCCGAGAGGCCGGCCTCGGCGAAGTGCGCGCGCGCGACCTTGGCCTTGCCGGGCTCGTGCTCCGTGCCGATCACGACGCCGCGTCCGCCGTCGTCGCGCACGTTGTCGCGCACCGCGGCCGCGAGATACAGAGTCGACACGCCGAACGACGTGCCCGCCTCGACCACGCGCTTCGCTCGCAGCGCGCGGCACAGCTGATACGCGAGCTCGGCCTTGTCGCGGTCCAGCGCCACGAGCTTGTCGCTCATGAAGCGGTGCGCGTCTGTGTCGAACGCGCGCATCGAGAGCGTGCCCGCCTTCGCGCGCTCGCTGAAGTAAGTGAAGAGCGCGGGGTTCTGGCTCTCGCTCTGCTGGTGCAGGCGGTCCAACAAGGCTTCCAGCTTGGGATCGTTCAAGATGCTCATGGCGCGCAGGCTACGCCGGGGGAGTCTGTCGCGCTGTCGATGGAGCGGCGAAGGGTGTCGCAGAACCGACAAGATCCGATCCGCGAGCGGGACGGCCGCGTGTGGGTCGAGGTGCACGCCGTGCCGCGCGCGGCGAAGACCGTGCTGGCCGGTCTGCACGGCGGGCGCGTCAAAGTGACTCTCGCCGCGCCGCCGGCGGACGGCGCGGCGAACGAGGCCCTGATCGCGTTCTTCGCGCGGGCGCTCGGCGTGGCGAAGCGCGACGTCGAAGTGACTCGCGGAGAGACCAGCCGGGAGAAGACGGTGGCGATCCGCGGTGTGACTGCCGCGGCGGTGCGCGCGCTCCTCGAGTGAGACCGAGCGAGGGCCGCCCCGAGCGAGGGACGCACGCGACCCCGTCGCGCGCAGCGAGGCGCAGCCGAGCGAAGTCGGTCGGACTCAGCGCTTCGGCGGCGCCGCGGCGAGCTTCCGCTGCAGGGTGCGCCGATGCAGCCCGAGCAGGCGCGCGGCCTTCGACACGTTCCCGCCGCAGTCCGCGAGCACGCGTTGGATGTGCTCCCACTCGACCCGCTGCAGCGACGGCACGGTCGCGGCGGGCTCGTCGCCGCCGGGCAGGAACGCGCGGAGCAAGTCGTCGGCGTCGACGGGCTTGGTGAGATAGTCGAGCGCGCCGCGCCGAACGGCTTCGGTCGCGGTCGCGATCGAGCCGTAGCCCGTGAGCAACACGCTCTGCAGGCTGGGGTGCTCGCGCGAGAGCTCGGACAGCACGTCGAGGCCCGAGGCGTCGGTCATGCGCAGATCGATCACCGCGCGGTTCGGGCGGAACGCGCGCGCGACGCGGAGCGCTTCGTCGGCCGAGCCCGCGGCCGCGACCTCGTGACCCCGCGACGCGAGCGAGCGCGCGAGCCGCGTGGGGAACGGCTCGTCGTCGTCGGCCACCAGGATGCGAAGCGCCGGATCGGCCGAGTCACTCGCCATGAGTCACTGGCCATGCGGCGCGCGCCGTGGTGCCGCGCTCGGGCGCGGAGTCGAGTGACAGAGTGCCGCCCAGGCGCTCGGCGTGCAGGCGCACCACGAACAGGCCGAGCCCCGTGCCCCGCCCCGGCGGACGCGTGGTGAAGAACGGCTCGCCCGCGCGCTCGAGCACCTCGGGGCTCATGCCGTGACCTTCGTCGCGCACGGTCACGCAGATCCGGCCAAGAGTCACTTCGACCCGCACGCGCACCGCCGACTCGGGCCGAGAAGCGTCGAGTGAGTTGCGCACCAGAGGAAGAACGACGGCGTGGAAGTCCGAGCGCGCACCGAGTCGCGCGTCGGGCGGGGCGTCCAGCTCGACGGTCACGCGCTTCGCCGAGTCACCTAGCTCGTCGGCGCCGAACAGCGCGGCCACGTCCTTGGCGAACAACGGCTCGAGTGACTCGCGCGAGAGCTGCTCGGCGCGGCCGCTCATGCGGTCGAGGATCGCGCGGCAGCGCTCGACCTCGGAGCGCAAGAGGTGCGCGTCATCGGCGAGCGAGGTCGGCGGCGCGCCTGCGTCGACGGCGCGGGCGAGGTCGCGCGCGATCACGGCGATCGGATCTGCGGCCGCTGGCGGGCGCCGTGCCCGACATCCACGCGCACGACCACGCGACCGGCGGGGTGGGCGACCTGGGCGCGTACGCGCTCTTCCGCCTGTTCCAGAGCGAGTCACAGCGCGCGCACTTCTCGCTGGGACTCACCATGCCCAGCGGCGCCGTCGACATCGAAGACCGCCGCACCCACCAAGAAGACCAGGGCTTCACTCACTACATGATGCAGCTGGGCAGCGGCACGTGGGACCTGGCGCCGAGCGTGACTTGGAGCGGCCGGCTCGCGCGCTTCAGCTTCGGCGCGCAGCTCTCGGGAGTGAAGCGGCTGCAGCCCGAGAACGAGTCGGGCTACGCGCTGGGTGACGTGTTCCAGGCCACTCTGTGGGGCAGCTGGTCGGCGAGTCACTGGCTCTCGCTCTCGGCGCGCGGGCTCTACACCATGCAGCGTCGGATCCAGGGCGAGTACGACGGGCCGCACACGACCTCGGGCCCGATGGACTTCCCGTCGAGCTACGGCGGGCAGTTCTGGGACCTGGGGCTGGGTGTCTCGGCGAGCCTGCCGTTCCGGTCACTCGACGGGAACCGGCTTTCGCTCGAGTGGCTGCAGCCGCTGCAGGACGACATGAACGGCTACCAGCTCGAACGCCGCGGCACGCTCGTGTTTCGCTGGAGCGTCGAGCTGTGACCGCGGCCGCGCCGGGTCTGTACTGCCGCGCTTGGAAGGCGATGGGCTCGCCGTGTGACTTGCAGCTGTGGGCGCGGAGCGAGGCCGAGGCGCGCGAAGTCACGGAGGCCGTCGTCGCCGAGGTCGAGCGCCTCGAAGCGCGCTACTCGCGCTACCGAGACACGAGCTTCCTGTCCGAGATCAACCGCACGGCGCAGCGCGGCGGGAGTCTCTCGGTGGATCCCGAGACGGCGAGCCTGCTGTCCTACGCCGACGCGTGTCACCGCGAGAGGGCGGGCTGTTCGACGTCACGTCGGGCGTGCTGCGCAAAGTCTGGCGGTTCGCGGCGGGCGAGCTGCCGAAGCCCGAGCGCGTGCACGAGCTGCTCGAGAAGGTCGGCTGGCGGCGAGTCACTTGGGCGCCGCCGCTCCTCGCGTTCCCGGTGCCCGGCATGGAGCTCGATCTGGGCGGAGTCGTGAAGGAGTACGCGGTGGATCGAGTCACTGCGCTGTGCCGCGCGGCCGGCGTGAGCGGCGGGCTGGTGAATCTCGGCGGCTACGTGGGCGTGATCGGCCCGCACCCCGACGGCGGGCCGTGGCGCATCGGCATCCGCCATCCGCGCAGGCCCGGCGAGCTGTTGCAGACCGTTGCCCTACACCGCGGAGCGTTGGCCACCAGCGGTGACTACGAGCGCTGCATCGTGTTCGAAGGCGTCCGCTGCGGTCACATCCTGTCGCCGAAGACCGGCTGGCCGGTCCGGCGCATGGCGTCGGTCAGCGTCGCGGGCGAGCTCTGTGTCGTCGCGGGCTCGACCGCGACGATCGCGGTGCTGAAGGAAGACACGGGACCCGAGTGGCTCGCGGAGGTCGGCCTCCCGCATCTCTGGGTCGACGTCGAGGGCAACACCGGCGGCTCGCTAGCAACGAACTGAGTCGCTACACGTCGGCGGCATGGACAAACTCCGCGTCGATGACCCGTTCACTTCGGAGCTCGCGTGCGAGGTGCCGCTCGCCTCGTGGGCCGAAGTCGGCTCCGTGCTCGACCGCGCGCGCGAAGGCGCGCGCCTCGCCGAAGCCATGCCGCTCGCCGAGCGCAAGGCGCTGGTCGAGCGCGCAGTGACTCGCATGGAGTCACGCGCCGCCGAGATCGCCCCGGCCATTTCGCGCATGATGGGCAAGCCGCTCGCGCAAGCAGAGGGCGAGCTCAAGACGCTGGCGTCGCGCGCGCGCGTCATGATCGAGCTCGCCGACCGCGGGCTCGCGCCGCTCGACGCCGGGGGCGACGACGGCATCGCGCGCCGAGTTCTGAAGGTGCCGCTCGGCGTCGTGCTCGATCTGCCGGCCTGGAACTACCCGCTGCTCACCGCGGTGAACGTGGTCATGCCCGCCGTGCTCGCGGGTAACTCGGTGGTCGTGAAACACTCGCCGCGCTCGCCGCTGTGCGGGCCGATGTTCGCCGACGCGTTCCGCGCGGCGGGCGCGGACCCGCGGCTGGTCCAGTCGGTCGACTGCACGCACGAGCTCACCGAGCGCATGGTCGGCGACCCGCGCGTCGATCACGTGGTGTTCACGGGCTCGGTGCACGGCGGCACGCGAGTGAGTCAGGCCGCGGCCGGCCGCTTCCTGCAGATCGGCTACGAGCTCGGCGGGAACGACCCGGCGTACGTCGCCGCCGACGCGGACCTGGCGCGCGCGGTCGACGGCCTGGTCGACGGCGCCATGTACAACGCGGGCCAGAGCTGCTGCGCGGTCGAGCGCGCGTACGTGCACGCGAGTCACTACGAGGCCTTCGTCGAAGGCGCGCGCGAGCTGGCCGAGAGATACGTGCTCGGCAACCCGCTCGCGAAGGAGACGACGCTCGGCCCGATCGCGCAGCCGCAGCACCCGGCCGAGCTCGAGTCACTCGTGCGGGACGCGGTGCGCCGCGGCGCGCGGCTCGTGACCGGCGGGCGGCCCACCGCGGCGGGCGGGCGCGGCCGGTTCTTCCAGCCCACCGTGCTCGCCGACGTGCCGCACGACGCGCGGGTCATGGCGGTCGAGCAGTTCGGCCCGATCCTCGCGATCGCCGAGGTCCGCTCGGACGAAGAGGCGCTCGCGCGCATGAAAGACTCCGCGTTCGGACTCACCGCCAGCGTCTGGACGCGAGACCACGAGCGGGCCGAACGCTTCGGCGCGGCGCTGCGTTTCGGCACGGTGTTCATGAATCGCTGCGACTTCGGCGATCCGCGCCTGCCGTGGAGCGGCGTCGGTCAGTCGGGCCGGGGTCACTCGATGAGCGTGCTGGGCTTCGACTCGCTCACGCGCCCGCGCGCGCTGCACTTTCGGAGCTAGTCGAGTCTCTCGCGATTCGCGGTCTCAGGCAGGAACAGCCCGCCGACCGCCGCGGTCATCAGCGCGATCGCGATCGGGAACCAGAGCCCGAAGTACATGTCTCCCGTCCACGCGACCAACGCGAACGAGACCGTGGGCAGGAAGCCGCCGAACCAGCCGTTGCCGATGTGATACGGGAGTGACATCGACGTGTAGCGGATGCGCGCGGGGAACAGCTCGACGAGCCAAGCCGCGATCGGGCCGTAGACCATGGTCACGTAGATCACGAGCAGGGTCAGGATCGCGAGCACGGCGACGTGCGAGATGCGCGCCGGGTCGGCGGCGGCCGGATAGCCCGCGGCGCTCAGCGCCGCCGCGAGCTGGGCCGAGTCGAAGCCCGAGTCACTCGCCGTCAGAGTCACCGCGCCGATTCGCACCGCGGCCGCGCCGCCTGCCGCCGCCTCGTTCGTGTACGGCACGCCCGCCTTGGCCAGGTGCGCCTTCGCGACGTCGCAGGCGCTCGTGAACTTCGCCTTGCCGACCGGGTCGAACTGGAAGCTGCACGTGTCGGGGTTAGCGACGACGACGACCGGGCTCGCCGCCTGTGCCTCGGCGATCGCCGGGTTCGCGAAGTGAGTCAGCGCCGCGAACAGCGGGAAATAGGTGAGGGCCGCGACGAGACACCCGGCCAGCACGATCGGCTTGCGGCCCACGCGATCCGAGAGTCTCCCGAACACGATGAAGAACGGCGTGCCGAGCACGAGCGCGCCCGCGACCAACAGGTTCGCCGTCTGCGCGTCGACCTTCAGCGTCTGAGTCAGGAAGAACAGCGCGTAGAACTTGGCCGCAGTACCAGACCACGGCCTGACCCGCGGTCGCGCCGAAGAGCGCAAGCAGCACCACGCGCAGGTTCTCCCAGCGCGCGAACGAGTCAGTCAGCGGAGCCTGTGAAGTCTTGCCCTCGGCCTTCATCTCGAGGAACACGGGTGACTCCTCGAGCTGCAGCCGGATGTAGACCGAGATACCGAGCAGCGCGAGCGAGATCAGGAAGGGAATGCGCCAGCCCCAGTCCTCGAACGCGGGGCCCAGAAGCGAGCGGCAAGTCAGGATCACGAGCAGTGACAGGAAGAGACCGAGCGTCGCCGTGGTCTGGATCCAGCTCGTGTAGTGACCCCGCCGGCCGGGCGGCGCGTGCTCGGCCACGTAGGTCGCCGCGCCGCCGTACTCACCGCCGAGCGCGAGCCCCTGCATGAGCCGCAACAGGACGAGCAGGATCGGTGCAGTGACTCCGATCGCGGCGTAACCCGGCAGCACGCCGACCACGGCCGTCGAGACACCCATGATCACGATCGTGATCAGGAAGGTGTGTTTCCGGCCGACCAGGTCGCCGAGCCGCCCGAACACCAGCGCCCCGAAGGGCCGCACCGCGAAGCCCGCCGCGAACGCGAGCAGCGCGAAGATGAAGGCCGTGGTCTCGTTCACGCCCGCGAAGAACTGCTTCGAGATGATCGCGGCGAGTGACCCGTACAGATAGAAGTCGTACCACTCGAACACGGTCCCGAGCGAGGACGCGAAGATCACCCGCCGGTGTGCGGCGTCGACGCCGGTGCTCGCCACAGGAATCACTCCCCCCGGGCGCGCATGGTACACCTCCGCGCGCCGCCGGCCGATTCTCTGGCCATGTGGTTGCAGCGGGTCTTCGTCGTGGCGCTGGTGCCCTACGTGACCTGGATGGTGTTCGCCTACCAGTGGCACTTCCTCGACGGCGTGAACCTGCTCTTCCACGAAGGCGGGCACATCATCTTCCTGCCGTTCGGAATGACTCTGCACATGCTGGGCGGCACGATCGCGCAGCTGTTCTTTCCAGCCGCCTGTGTGTTTCACCTGTGGCGGCAGGACCGCCGCTTCGAGGCGTGGGTCTGCGGCATCTGGCTCGCCGAGAGCACCATGTACATGGCCGAGTATCTCGGCGACGCGAAGGCAATGGCGCTACCGCTGGTGGGCGGCGGCACGCACGACTGGCGCTGGCTCTTGTCGCGCGTGGGTCTGGTCGAGTGGTGCGGGCCGATCGCGATGGTGATTCACGGCTTCGCGTCGCTGCTCGCGATCCTGTGTCTCTCGTGTGCCGCGGCGATCGCGTTCCAGTGGGGCAGTGAGTCGTCGAGCTCGCGATCTGCGAAGATGTCCGCGCGATGCCCGGACCGGGAGACTTCTCGCACATCCACGTCGTCGACGTAGCCGAGCTCGTGCGCGGCGGCCCTGGCCGCTTCGCCGTCGCCGAAGAGCTCGGCCGCGCGTGCCGCGAGAGCGGCTTCTTCTACGCCGTCGGGCACGGTGTCTCGGCCGAGCTGCAGGCGCGGCTGCTCGAGCTCAGTCGCCGCTTCTTCGCGCAGAGCCTCGAGGCGAAGCTCGCCATCCGCATGGCGCTGGGCGGGCGCGCGTGGCGCGGTTACTTCCCGATGGGCGGCGAGCTCACCTCCGGCAAGCCCGATCAGAAGGAGGGGATCTACTTCGGCCAAGAGCTCGCGACCGGCGATCCACGCGTGCGCGCGGGCACGCCGCTGCACGGGCCGAACCTGTTCCCGGCCGAGCCCGGCGAGCTGCGCGAGACGGTGCTCGCCTGGATGGAGTCACTGACTCGCCTCGGTCACCGGCTGGTCGCGGGGCTCGCGCTGTCACTCGGCCTAGATGAGTCGTACTTCTCCGACCGCTACACCAGTGACCCACTCACTCTGTTCCGCATCTTCAACTACCCGGCGGGGAGTGACCCGTCGTCGTGGGGCGTGGGTGAGCACACCGACTACGGGCTCTTGACCATGCTGCTGCAGGACGACTCGGGCGGACTCGAGGTGCGCTCGCGCTCGCGCTGGATCGCGGCGCCGCCCGTGCCCGGCTCGTTCGTCTGCAACATCGGCGACATGCTCGACCGCATGACTCGCGGCGTGTTCCGCTCGACGCCGCACCGCGCCCGGAACTCCGCGCCGCGCGACCGCGTCTCGTTCCCCTTCCTCTTCGACCCTGGCTGGGATACACGCGTGCAGCCGATCGACCTGCCGAACGACGTCTTCCCGCCCGATGACCGAGCCGAGCGCTGGGACCGCGCGAGCGTGCACGCGTTCGAGGGGACGTACGGCGACTACGTGCTCGCGAAGGTGGGCAAGGTGTTTCCCGAGCTCGGCGCCTCGGTGCTCCGAGCGTGAGGCCGTGCTAGCGTACCGCTCGCTGGGACCTGGGCGATTAACTCAGCGGTAGAGTACTACCTTCACACGGTAGGAGCCCCGAGTTCGAATCTCGGATCGCCCACCAGTCACTCACAACTCCGCGGCTTTCACCAACGCCTCGATGGTGTTGCCGTAGAGCCCGGTGAGCATGCGCCGCACCGAGTCCTCCGGCGCGCCCTTCACGACCCAGTTGCTGCCCCACTGGATCGCGCAGCCCCCGTCCTGCGAGTCACTCAAGGTCACCACCGCGCAGTAGTGATCGAGCGGCAGCGAGCTCGGCGCCACGATCGAGTACGACATGAGCTGCCCGGGCAGGAGCGCCTCGCAGCGCTCGACCATCTCGCCGGCGACGCCCTTCGCGACGACGCGCCGGATCGAGCCGACGCCGCTGCCTTCCGTCACGCACGACTCGACCGAGTCACCCATGATCTTCCCGATCCCGCCGAAGTCGGCGAGCAGCGCGTAGATCTTGGCGCGCGGGACGGGGACCGTGCGTTCGACCAGGGCTCCGTAGGGCATGGGATCTCCTTCTCAGTGACTCGGCGGAGCGAAGCGCTCCTCGTACAGCGATTCGCCCGTGACTCCAATGATGCGCAGCGTGAGCTCGCCGCTCTCGGCGACCTCGAGCGCGCCGAAGTTGAAGTAGCGCAGTGCCTGCTCCCACGTCTCGATGGGTGACTCGGCGCTCGGCGCGTGCAGGAAGCGGATCTCCGAGCGCAGGCTCGGGTCGATGGGCTGCGGCGTCTGCACGCCCGCGTTCATGGGCCCGCTGATCGCCTCGATCACGCGGAACTCGGGGCGGTCCGCGAACGGGCGGTGCGCGAACACCTCGGCGTAGTGGACGTCGGTGGTGAGCCAGATCGACGTCGCGATGCCGCGCTCGGCCATGAAGCGGAGTATCTCGTCGCGCTCGCGCCCGAAGCCGGTGTCTTGATCGACGCCGCTCCAGCCGTCGCGGCCGTTGGCCGCGGGGAAGCCCGTGGCGACGCCCAGCGGCACGCTCGACACGATCACCTTCCACGTCGCGTTCGACCCGGCCAGTGACTCGCGCAGCCACGTGAGCTGCTCGCGGCCGAGCATCGACTTCGGCGCGGCGGGCGGCGCGTCGGGCGCGCGGTTCGCGTCGCGGTACTGGCGCGTGTCGAGCACGAACAGCTCGACGTGCTTGCCGAGGCGCAGCGCGCGGTACAGGCGTTCGGGAGTCTCTCGCGAGTCACTCGACACCGGGTTGTAGTCGAGGAACGCGCGCAGGCCGAGCGGCATGAGCTCGGGGCTCTTCGGATTCAATGGGCCGGAGTCGTTCACGACCTCGTGGTCGTCCCAGACCGCTACGTAGCTCGTGCGCGCGAGCAGCTCGGCCTGGCCGGGGTCCTCGCGCGCGTAGCGCCAGTGCGCCCACCACGCGGGAAGGTCGGCGGCCGCGAAGAAGTCACCGGGGCGCTGCGCGTTCCCGTAGCGTCCGCGCGACTCACAGACGTCGTCCGCGTAGATCATGTCGCCCAGCCCGACGAACACCTGCGGCGCGAGTCGCACCAGCGCGCCGAAGATGGCGAAGCCGGCCTGCGCGTCGCGGCACACGTTCTGGCCAGCCAAGTCACCGCCCCACGCGAGACGCACGGGCGAGGCGGCGGTCGGCTCGGCGGGTGTCTCGAAGCGGCCCGTCGCCGGCTCACCCGCGCCGCCGCGGACGCGGACCTCGTAGTGAGTCGCGGGCCGCAGGCCGGCGATGCGCACGCGCGCGGTGAAGTCGCGCGCGGCGTGGACTCGCACCGGCGCGATCAGCGCGTCGGGCGGGTCGAGCTCGAAGGCCAGCGTTCCCGGGCCGCTCGCCCGGGCCCACAGCACGGCCGAGCCGACGCGCACGTCGCCGGCCACCGGCCCGAGCGCGATCCGCGCCGAGTCAGTCGGCGCGGGCCGGGGTGGGCCGGCGCACGCGAACACGATCGAGAGCGCGAGGAGTCGAGTGACTCGCCTCATCGCTTGTCGTGCTTCGACGCGGGCATGGGCCGCCGCAGCTGGATGTTCGTGACTCGCAACGCGGCGAGGTGCCGCCAGCGGCGCGCCGCGCTGCGCTTCCCCGCCGCTTCCCAGTGGTGCGCGATCAGATCGGCGTGCTCGCCCAGGCGCTCTTCGTGCAGCGCCTGCAGCGCGTGCGCCACCAACTCGTGACTCGCGGCTCGAGCCTCCTGCAGCTGCGAGCCGTACGCGACCTCTTGCGTCAACGGGTGCTTGAACGCGAAGTGACTCGCACCGCCGGGGTGGATCAGGTCGGCGCGTTCGAGCGTCGCGAGCGCGTCGGGCAGCGCGGCGGCCGCGTCGCCCAGCACGGCCTCGAGCACCGCCAGGGCGAACCGCTTGCCCACCACCGCGGCGAGCTGCAGCGTGCGCTTGGCCTCGGGCGGCAGTGAGTCGACGCGAGCGGTGAGCAGCGACTGCACGGTGGCGGGGATGCGGATCTCGTCCACCGCCCCCACCAGCCGCATGCCGTTGCGCTCGCGCGCCAGCGCGCCCTGCTCGACGAGTGACTGCACGATCTCCTCGGCGAACAGCGGGTTCCCGGCGGCGCGCTCGGCCACCAGCCGGCACAGCTCGTCGAGCCCGGGGTCCGCGCCGAGCAGGTCGCGCAGGAGTGACTCGGTCTCGGCCGCCGAGAGCGGGGGCAGCTCGAGCCGCTCGTAGTGTGACTCGCTCATCCACGGCGCCTCCCACTCGGGCCGCATGTTGAGCAGGACGAGCGTGCGCGTGAAGCCGACCGCGTCGGTGAGTCGCGCCAGGAACGCCTCGCTCTCGGCGTCGATCCACTGCACGTCGTCGAACAGCAGCACCGTGGGCTGGCGCGCGCTCTGCGCCTGGACCAGGCCGCAGGCCAGCGCGAACAGCCGGTCGCGGCGCGCCGCGGGCGCGAGCGCCGGCAGCTCGTCCTTCGGGCTGGCCAGGCCCAGGAAGTTCAGCACCAGGGCAACGTCCTGCTGGGTCGCCGAGCGCAGGCGCTTTACGTGACTGCGCACCAGCTTGCGACTCACTGCCGGCCGCTCGCCGGGAGACAGCCCGAAGAAGCTGCGCAAGAGCTCGCGCAGCACGGCGAGTCCGAGCGTCCGCCCGTGCGAAGGGCAGTGCGCCTCGGCCACGGCGATCCCCTGCGCGCGCCAGCGAGTCACTGCGTCGTGACACAGCCGGCTCTTGCCCACGCCGGGTGACCCGACCACGCCGACGACCCGCCCGTCGCCGTCGGCCGCGCGAGTCAGTGCGCGTTCGAGCGCGCGCTTCTCGTCTTCGCGGCCGACGAAGCGCGAGAAGCCGCGCGCGCGAGACGCCTCGATGCGCGAGCGCGCGGGGCCTTCGCCGACCAGCGCGAACGTCTTCACGCCCTCGCGCACGCCCTTCACGCGGATCTTGCCCAAGGGCTCGAGCTCGAAATACTCGGCGACCAGCGCCGCCGTGGTTCCCGTCAGGTGCACGCGCCCCGGCGCGGCGCTCTGCTGCATGCGCGCGGCCAGGCCGACCGTGTGACCCTGCGCGGTGTAGTCCATGCGCAGGTCGTCGCCGATCGCGCCCACGATCACCTCGCCGGAGTTCAGCCCCACGCGCACGCCGAAGCGGAAGCCGTTCGCGCGCCGCAGCTCGGCGGCGAACTCGCGCATCTCGGCGCAGATCGCGAGCGCCGCGTGACACGCGCGCTGCGCGTGGTCCTCGTGCGCGATCGGCGCGCCGAACAGCGCCATCACGCCGTCGCCCGTGTACTGATTCACCGTGCCCTCGAAGCGATGGATCGCGTCGGCGAGCAGCGCGAAGAACCGGTCGAGGATGCGGTGCCACGCTTCGGGATCCATGCGCGACGCGAGGCGCATCGAGTCCTTCACGTCGACGAACAACACGGTGACCTGCTTGCGCTCGCCTTCGAGCGCGGACTTCGAGCGCAGGATCTTGTCCGCGAGGTGTTTGGGCGTGTAAGCGCGCGGCTGTGTCATCGCGTGACCGAGGGCGGATGATACTGCCCGCGGAGCGGACAGCGCCCGCCCGTGAACGGGGCAGGGCGCGGGCTGACTCGTCCGCCCCGCGCGCCGGGCCGGGGCATGGATCTTGCGCCACGATCCGCGAGACGGAGTCACTGACCACGACCGAGGTCGACCGAGACATCGCGCTGCTGGGCGCGGCGCTGGACGAGGCCACCCGCGAACTGTCGGGAGCGGCGACCCTCGCGCAGGTGCGGGCGCTGCGCGCGGCGGCGGCGGAGCTGCGCGAGCCGGGCGCGGCGAAGGATGCGCGCGCGGAGTTCGCCCGCGCGGTGGGAGCGCTCGACGACGAGGCGCTGGCAGAGGTCGCCCGCGCGGTGACTCACTGGTTCCATCTGGTGAACGCGGCGGAGGAGGTGCAGCGCGTGCGGCTCCTGCGCCGGCACGATCGCGCGCGCCCCGCGAGACACTCGCTGGCCGACGCTCTGCGCGAGCTGGCCGCCGCCGGCATGGGTCCGGCGCAGCTGCGCGAGCAGTTGAGTCGGCTGTTCGTCATGCCGGTGCTCACGGCGCACCCGACCGAGTCACGCCGGCGGACGGTGCGCGATCACGTGGCCGAGATCGGGCGGCTGCTCGACTCACTCGAGCACGATTCCGGCGCGCGCCGAGCCGAGGAGCTGCACGCGGCGCTCGAGCAGACGGTGCTCGTGCTGTCGCGCACCGAGGAGTCACGCGCGACCAAGCCCGCCCCGCGCGACGAGTTGGAAGCCGGGCTCGACGTGTTTGCGCGCACCTTGTTCGACGCGACACCCGCCGTGTACCGCGAGCTGGAGGACTCACTGGGCCGACTGTTCCCGGACGAGGACTGGCTCGGGCTGGGCGCAGGCGGGCCGACCGACTGGCCCGTGCCCACCTTCTTGCGCTGGGGCAGCTGGATCGGCGGCGACCGCGATGGCAATCCGTTCGTGAGCGCGCACGTGACTCGTACCGCGCTCGAACGCCAGCGCGCGCTCGCGCTCGAGCGGCACCTGGCCGACGTGCAGACGCTGGGGCGCGCGCTCTCGGTCTCTGCGCGGCGCGCGCCGCACCCCGAGAGCCTGGACGATCTCGTCGAGTCACTCGAGCGCGACCGCGCGCGCTTTCCGGAGATCGCCGCGCGAGTGACTCGCTTCACCGTATGGGAGCCCTGGCGCGAGAAGCTCTGGTACGTGGGGGCGCGACTGCGCGCGACGCTCGAGCGCGGGGAATCGTCGTACGTCGATACGGCCGGCTACCAGCGCGACCTGTGGCTGCTCGAGCGCAGCCTCGTCGCCGGCGGCTACGGGCGGCTGGCGCTCGGGCGGCTGCGCGACTGCCGCCGCCGAGCCGACGTGTTCGGCTTCCACCTGGCGAGCCTCGACTTGCGCCAGCACTCCGGCGTGCACGAGCGCGCCGTGGGCGAGCTGCTCGACGCCACCGGACTCATGCGCGCGCGCGGCTACGCGTCGATGGACGAGTCACGCCGGTGCCGCGTGCTGAGCGAGATGCTGGCTCGGCCCGAGTCACTCGCGCCGCCGTCGCGCACCGCGCTCGGCGCCGAGACACAGGACCTGCTCGCGACGCTCGACATGGTCGGACGCGCCCGCCGCGAGCAGGGGCCGCGGGCGTGCGAGCGGTACATCGTGAGCTTCACGAGCTCTCTGTCCGACTTGCTCGAAGTGCTGTTCCTGCAGCGCGCCGCGGGTCTCGCGCCCGGCGAGCTGCGGCCGGTGCCGCTGCTCGAGCAGCTCGAGGACCTGGACCACGCGCGGCCGCTCGCCGAGCAGATGCTCGCGTCGCCGCACGTGTCGGCCGCGCTCGGGCGCGAGCTCGAAGTCATGATCGGCTACTCCGACTCGTGCAAGCAGGTGGGCTACGTCACGAGTCAGGTCGCGCTGCGCCGCGCGCAGCATCAGCTCGCGGACGTGGCCGAGCACGCGGGGCTGCGACTCACGATCTTCCACGGGCGCGGCGGCGCGATCGGGCGCGGCGGCGGCCCGGCACACGACACCATCCGCGCGCAGCCCGAGCGCGCACTGCGCGGGCGGCTGCGAGTCACCGAGCAGGGCGAGACGATCAACACGAGATACTCGAACCTCGAGGTCGCGCAGCGCGATCTCGAGCAATCGATCTCGGCGGTCCTGCTCTCGGGCCTGGCCGAGCGCGCGCCCTTGCCGCGGGCGGAGCTCGCGGCGCGCGACGCGCTGTTCGACGAGCTCGCGCGCGTGGCGCACGGCGCGTACCAGGAGCTCCTCGCCGACCCCGATCGGCTAGCGCGCTACGCCCAGACGGCCACGCCGATCATGGAAGTGACTGCATTGCCGATCGGCTCGCGGCCGAGCTCGCGCAAGCCGGGCCTCGCGCTCGCGGACCTGCGCGCGATCCCGTGGGTGTTCTCGTGGAACCAGAGCCGCCATGGGGTGCCGGGCTGGTTCGGGCTCGGCTCGGCGCTCCGGGCGTTGATCGCGCAGCGGGGACTCGTTCGCCTGCGCGAGCTGCACCGCGACTCACCCTTCTTCCGCGCGCTCGTCGACAACGCGCAGCTCGCGCTCGCGCGCGCGGACATCGAGGTCGCAGAGTGCTACGCGGCGCTCGCCGACGAGGACGCGCGCGAGCTGTTCCCGCTGATCCGCGCGGAGTGGGAGCGCACCGTGGACGCGGTGCTCGCGGTGGCCGAGCAGCGCGAGATACTCGGGCATCGGCCGCACATCCTGGCAACGGTGCAGCGGCGCAACTCGGCGCTCGACGTGCTGTCTCACGCGCAGATCGAGCTGCTGCGGCGGCTCGCGCGTGCGCCGAGTGAGATGGAGCGCGAGAGACTCCTCGACGCGCTGTTCACCACGATCAATGGCATCGCCGCGGGTCTGCAGACCGCGGGCTAACTGACTCGCCAGCTCCACTGAATCAGCAGCATGACGAACGCCGCGGCGCTGCCCACGGACGACGCCCCGATCAGTAAGAGCGCGAGTCTCTCTTGCCACGGCTCGCCCACGTGACCGGCGCCGGCGATCGGCAACGTCCGGCCCGTCCCGAAGTACGCGCCGACCATGAGTCCGAGCCACAGCACGTACAGCGAGAGCCACGCCGTGTGCGCGATGGCCGCGGCCCAGCCGTCGGACAGAGTGAGTCGCCCGCCGACCCAGGCGAGCGCGATCAGCGCCAGCCCGCTCTGGATCGCCGCCGTGTGGGCCGACAGGCCGATGCGCGGGCTCTTCAACACCGGGATCGCGAATCCGCCCACGAGCCCGATCGCGAACAACAGCACGCCGGTCCACGCCAAGAGTTCCTGGAGCCCCTCGCTCATCGCGCGCCCTCCGTCTAAGATCGACTGTCGGTCGGTAGTAACAGACTAAGGGTCGGTATGTCAAAGACTCAAAGCCAGCGCAGCAGCGCGACGATCGGCGCGATCGAGGCCGCCGCGCGCAAGCTCTTCACCTCGCGCGGCTTCGAGGCGACCAGCATCGACGACATCGCGGCGCGCGCGGGCGTGGCCAAGGGCGCGGTGTATCACCACTTCGAGTCGAAGCTCGAGATCTTCACGCGCGTGCTCGACCAGATCCAAGGCGAGCTCGCGGCGCTGCCGGCCCCGCCCGCGAGCCGCAAGCGCACCAACAGACTCGACCTGATCGCCGACGCGGTGCTGCGGTATCTGCTCGCGGCGAGTGAGCCGGAGCGCAAGCGCATCCTGCTCGTCGACGGCCCCGCGGTGGTCGGCTGGCAGAAGTGGCGCGAGATCGACGCCAAGTATTTCGGCGCGGCGACGCGCTTCGCGATCGCGGCCGTGCTCGGCGAGAAGGCCGCGGAGCGCGACGTCGACGCGCTCGCGCATCTGGTGCTGGGCGCCATCATGGAGGGCGCGCTCGTGTGCGCCACGGCCGAGGATCCCAAGCGCACCGCGCGCGAAGTGACTGCCGGCCTGCGCCGGCTGCTCGATGGGCTCGTCGCCTAGCCGAGTGACTCGAGCCCGAGCAGCGCGCGCGCGTTCGCGCCCAGGATGCGCTCGCGCTCCGCGGGGGTCAGGAACGCGGCTTTCTCGATCCGCTCGACGGCCCGAGGGTCGCCCATGTCGTACGGGTAGTCCGAGCCCAGCACCACGCGCTCGGCGCCCACCGTGCGCACCAACAGTTCGAGCGCCGAGGGCGAGTGAGTCAGGCTGTCGAAGTGGATCTGGCGCAGCGCCTCGCTCGGCAGGCGAGTCATGTGTGCGAGCTCGGGCCGCACCGCGGCGCCGTGGTCCCAGCGCCCGCACAGCATGGGCGTCGAGCCGCCGCCGTGCGCACACACGAGCTTCAAGCGCGGGTGTGAGTCGAGCACGCCGCCGAAGATCAGGCTCGCGATCGCGACGGCCGTGTCCGTCGGGTTGCCGATCAGGTTCGTGAGATGGAACGCGCGCAGCCGGTCGGCGCCCAGCACCGCGAGCGGGTGGATGAACACCACCGCGCCCAGCGCTTCGGCCTTCGCGAACAGCGGGCGCAGGCCCGGGTCGTCGAGGTTCTTGCCGGCCGCGTGTGTCTCGATCGCGATGCCGAACAAGCCGAGCGACATGACTCGCTCGAGCTCGGCCACCGCGGCGGGCGGGTCCTGCAGAGGCACGGTGCCGAGCGGCGCGAACCGCGCGGGCTGGGCGCGGAGCAGCTCGGCGAAGGCGTCGTTCACGCGGCGGTGCAGCGGAGTCACGAGCTCGGCCGGCCACTGCGTGTGGAACAGAAGCGGCGAGGGACTCACTGCTGCGACGTCGATCCTCCGCTCGTCCATGAGCGCGAGCGTGCGCATCACGTCGAAGTGCTCGGGGCCGAGCGGCAGCGACTGCGCGCCGACCGTCATCACGAGTGACTCGCGGTCGCCGGTGACCGTCTTGCCCCACGGATTCTCGCCGCGCAGCTCGTCCAGGAAGAAGCGCGGCGTGTGGTGGAAGTGCAGGTCGACGTTCATCGCGGCACCTCGTACGCGAAGAACACGGACGCCGCGCCGCGGAAGCCGTGCTCGCCGACCGGCCACCCCACGAGTGACACGGCCGAGCTCACGTCGAGCAGCGGCGCCGCGGCTATCAGCGCGAGGCGCCAGCGGCGGTCCTCGATCGGCACGCACAGCGGCGCGAACAGGAGCCAGTACCAGAACTGCACGTTCGAGTGAGTCTTGCAGAAGAGCACGAACAGAATGGGCGCAGTCACCGACCACGCGCTGCGCGCACGCACCGCGTAGGTCACCAGCGCCGCGAGCACGCCCCAGCTGGCGAGCTGGTCGCACGCGATCAGCCAGCCCGGGTTCCAGCTGAACATGGGCGCCGCCCAGCTCCAGTAGTACGGGTTGTAAGTCAGCGGCGCGCCGAAGCGCAGCACGTTCGTGACTCCGCCCCACGCGAGCTCGGCCCAGAGGGACGGGACCAAGCCAACCGCGAAGCCGAGCGCGAGCTGGCCCGCGGCGCGCCGACCCGTCGCCCAAGCCCGATGGGCGAGCCAGGGGGCGAGCGCGAGCGCAGTCACTTTCACCTGCACGGCCGCGGCGAGCGACACCCCGGCGGCGACCGGCGCCGCAGGCAGCGCGAGGAGTGCGAGCAGGGTGAAGAGACTCTGCAGCGGCTCGAACTGTCCTTCGCGAGACACCCACCAGAGAGACGCGGGCGACGCCCAGTACGCGACGCCGAGCCACCGACTCCCGGTGAGTCGCGCGACGAGAACCGAGTTCGCGGCCTCGATGCCAGTGAGTGCGAGCTTCGCGGCGAACACGGTCGGGGAGAGCGCGGCCACGAGCGCGAAGAACGCGAGCGCGAGCGGCGGGTAGCCGTAGGGGAGGTGGGCCCACGAGGCGCCCGCCCAGCCCGCGGACAGCTCCGCGAGGGGCTTCGCGGCGGAAGCGGGTCCCCACTCGGCGACGGCGACGCCGTAGAGCAGGTTGCGGACGACGTCGCCGGTGATCACGGGCAGCGCGCCGATCTCGAACGCGCGAACCACGGCGATCGCCAGCGCGGCGCCAGTGAGTGAAAGCGCGACGAACCTCCGGCGCATGGCCAGTGACTCGTGAGAGACTACCGAGTCAGGAGGCCCCGATGCGCTGGAGCGCTTGGCTCGCCGTCGCCGTTCTGACTTCGTCACTCGCTGCTCAGTCCGCGCGCTCGGCGCCGATCGCGTTCAACGGTCACTCGTACGAGTACGTCGCGGCGCCCGGTATCTCGTCGACGGGCTCGGAGGCGTACGCCTCTTCCCTCGAGCTCGCCGGCGCGCAAGGCTACCTCGCCACGCCGACGACGCCGGAAGAGAACGCGTTCGTGACTTCGCTGCGGCCGCTCATCCTCGACACGGGAGCATATCTGGGCGGCATTCAGGTCGATACCAGCGGCGGGAACGCGGACGGCTGGGCGTGGGTGACCGGCGAGCCGTGGAGCTACACCAACTGGGCTCGAACTCGGGCGCGCTGATCAGCGGCTTCGTGGTCGAGTTCGACGCGGTGCCGGAGCCGGCGCCGAGCTCACTCCTCGCGCTCTCGTTCGCGCTGCTGCTGGGAGTGACTCGCCCGCGATAGAGACCGGGAACAATCCGCAGGTACTTTCTGCAAAGGGATGCGCGGAGCGCGGGATACGCGCCATACGCGCTTCCCGCGCGCGCGGCACGGCGATTGCTCCTTCGCCTCGCATGATCACACATGCGAATCTCAGCAATCCGTGGAAGACCGCGGTGATCGGCGTCGCGATCGTCGTACCGTTGATGCTCGCGGTCGGCACGGGCGCGTTCGCTCTGCGCAGCCCGTCTCTCCGCGCCGCCGCGTCGAGCGGTGAGTCGGCCAAGATCGAGCGCCGCGTCGTGGAAGACTGCAATCAGTACGCGGCCGCGGCGAAACGAGACACTGGCGGCATCGTGCGCGACGGCGCGATCGCCAAGGGCGGCGAGGGCGCGGGCAAGAGTGCCGGCATCGGCGCCGTGCTCGGCGCCACGATCGGCGCGCTGCGCGGTCTGTCGGAAGAGAACCAGAAGTCAGAGGCGGCGCGCGCCGCTTACTCGAACTGTCTCGCGCGCCGCGGCTACTGAGGAGGTACACCGAAATGCGTAATCACAAGAGACTCTTCTTCGCGCTACTCGCCACGTTCGCCCTGCAGAGCTCGACGGCGTGGGCCGGCGACTTCGACGGCGGTCACCGCCCGATGAGCTACGTGGGCTCGGCGTTCGCGAACGTGCTGTATTTCCCGGCGAAGGTCGGGTTCGCGGCCGTCGGCGCCGTGACCACCGGCGTCGTCTACGTCGCCACGCTGTTCGAGAAGCAGCCCGCGAACGAGATCTGGACCGCCAGCGTCGAGGGCGACTACATCGTGACCCCCAGCATGATCGAGGGCCACGAGGACGTGGACTTCATCGGCGGCTGAGCCATCATGCCGTGCAAAGGAGCACGGCATGATCCGCTGCAACGGCGTCCATCACCTGGCGATCTCGACCGGCGACATCAAGGCGCAGATCGAGTTCTTCAATGACGTCCTGGGCATGGAGCTCGTGGCGCTGTACTGGATGCACGGCGTCGAGGGCGCGTGGCACGGGTTCCTGAAGCTGGCGGACTCGTCGTATCTCGCGTTCGTGCAGACACCCGCGATCGGGAAGATCGAGCGCGAGCTCGGCGTGACTCACTCGGGCAGCCCCGGGAACGCCTCGGCCGGCGGCACGATGCAGCACGTGGCGTTCAACGTCGACTCGCTCGAGGAGTTACTGGCGTTCCGCGACCGGATCCGCTCCCGCGGCGTGTCGGTGGTCGGCCCGATCCACCACGGGCTGTGTGACTCGATCTACTTCGCGGGGCCCGAGGACTTGTCGCTCGAGATCGCGACGTCCGAGCGCGCGATCGACGGCCGCGCCTGGCTCGACCCTGAAGTCGTCGCGCTCGCGAACATCTCGCCCGCGGAGCTCGCGCGCTACCGGAAGCCCGAGCCCGTGTCACTCACGGGCGGCGCGCGCCCGCAGCAGCCGCTGGACAAGTCCAAGCCGTGGATGCGCGGCTGGCCACCCGGCGTGTACGAGCACCTGGCGGGGCTCGCCGACGAGGAGTTCACGGCGCGACTCAGTGAGACCGAGCCGCCCGTGAAGGTCGAGCGCTAGCGCTCGCGCGCCGCGAGCTGGCGCGCGGCCACCTCTCGGAACACCGCGTTCACGCCGAGGCGGAGCGCGACGGCCTCGACGAATCGCGGCACGAGAGACGCGAGCGTGACCGTGAGTCGCGGGGCGTTCTTCATCAGCAGGACGTCGGGGAGGTCGCGCTCGATCGCGGCCACGATCGCTCGGCCGAGTCTCTCGGCGCCGAGACTGCCCATCGCGAACGGCGCAGTGACTCCGAAGTCGCGCTTCATGTTCTCGTAGATCCCCGCGCCGTCCATGAAGCCCGGACAGATCGCCGACGCGCTGATCGGCCAGCCCAGGTCCTGCGCCGTCGCGCGCAGCGCGCGCGTGAACCCCACCAGGCCGTGCTTGCTCGCCACGTAAGCCTCGTTGTACGGCGAGCCCACCAGGCCCGCCATCGACGCCACGTTCACGACGTGGCCGCGGCCGCGCTCGAGCATGCGGGGCAGCACGAGGTGAGTGAGTCGCATGGGCGCGGTCAGGTTGACGTCCAGGGCGCGCGCCACGTCCGCGAAGTCGGTGCGGTCGAAGCGCAGCGACTGCTCGATGCCGGCGTTGTTGACGAGCACGTCGATCCCGCCGAAGCGCGCGCACGCGGCTTCCACGAGTGACTCGAGGTCGGCGGCCGAGGCCACGTCGCAGCGCACGGCGAGCACCTCGACCCCGAGCCCGCGCAGCTCGGCCGCGACTGTCTCGAGCTCCGGCAGCGAGCGCGCGGCGAGCGCCAGGTTCAGGCCCTCCCGCGCCAGCGCACGGGCCGCGAACACGCCGAGCCCGCGCGACGCGCCGGTCACCAGCGCGGTCTGGCCCCGACTGAGTCGCATCACTCGCCGCCCGGCACGGCTTCGAAGTCCGCCACTTGCAGCCGGCGCGTCCGCCACCAGTACTGGAAGGTGAAGTACGGCCACAACGTCCCGTTGTAGCCGTCCTCGTCGAGATACCAGCTCTGACAGCCGGAGCTCCACACCGAGCGGCGCATGCGCCGCTGCAGCGCCTGACTGAACTTCGACTGAGTCGACTCGAGCACGTCGAGGAACGCGAGCTTCCGCGTGCGCACGGTCTGGATCGCCTGCAGCGCGTGCCGCGCCTGCGCCTCGATCATGAAGATCATCGAGTTGTGACCCAGCCCGGTGTTCGGACCCATCAGGAGATACAGGTTGGGGAAGCCGTGCACGGTGATGCCGAGATACGAGCCCGCGCGCTGCTCCACGGCCTGGTCGAGCGAGCGCCCCTCGCGGCCGACGATGCGCAGGTTGGTGAGATAGTCGCCGACCATGAAGCCCGTGCCGCAGATGATCGCGTCGGCCGGGTGCTCGACGCCGTCGCGCGTCTGGATGCCCTTCGGAGTGATTCGCTCGATGGGCGCGGTCACGAGCTCGACGTTCGGCCGCTGCATCGCCGCGTAGTAGTCGTTCGAAAGCAGGATGCGCTTGCACCCGACGGTGTAACTCGGCGTGAGCTTCTTCCGCAGCTCGCGGTCCGCGACCTGACTCGCGAGATACCGGCGCAGCAGCGCCTCGACCACCTTCATGACTCGCCGGTTCACCACGAAGCCCACGGCGAACAGCTCGGCCTGCCAGTACAGGCGCGCGCGGTGCAGCCAGTGGAGCGGGCGGAAGCGGCGGAAACGGGACTGCGTCGCGGCCGAGATCCGATGGTCCATCTTCGGCGCGATCCAGGGCGGGGTGCGCTGGAAGACCTGGAGCTTCGCGACCTCGGGCGCGATCTCGGGCACGAACTGGATCGCGCTCGCGCCCGTGCTGATCACGGCCACCGCCTTGCCGGCGAGGTCGAATCGGTGGTCCCACTCGGCGGAGTGGAAGAGCCGGCCCTCGAAGCTCTCGCGGCCGGGGATGTCGGGGTACGCAGGAACGTGTAGGGCGCCGTTGCCCAGCACCACGGCGCGCGCGCGCAGCGGCTCGGCACCCTCGATCCGCACGGTCCACGTGCCCGTGCGCGGGTCGAACTCCGCGCCGGTGACTCGCTTCCCGAACTGGATGTGCCGCGCGAGGTCGTACTTCGCGACGCAGTGCCGGAGATACTCCCAGATCTCCTGCTGCGGCGAGAACGCGCGCGACCAGTCGGGCTTGGGCTCGAACGAGAAGCAGTACAAGTGACTCGGCACGTCGCACGCGGCGCCGGGGTAGGTGTTGTCGCGCCACGTGCCGCCGACGTCGTTCGCCTTCTCGAGGATGGTGAATGACTCGATGCCGGCGCGCCGGAGCTGCACGCCCATGGCGATGCCGCTGAAGCCGCTGCCCACGATCACGATGGGGAAGTCGCTCATATTGGCCGATAGTAGTATCGGCGAAACAGATCCGTCAAGTTGAATGACATTGAATCCATTGGGATTTTCACCTGTATCCGTTATGGTGATGCGCATGCCGAAGCGCGCGCTCAGCCGCGGCGAATCCAAATCGATCACCCGCCGCCGTCTGCTCGACGCGGCGGGCGAGTTACTCGCGAAGACCGGCTACGGCGGGCTGTCGGCCAGCGCCGTCGCACGCGCCGCCGACGTGGCTCAGCCCACCTTCTACGTCCACTTCAAGGACAAGGACGACTTGCTCCGCACGCTCGGCGAAGAGAAGTTCGGCGAGCTGCGCGCGAAGCTCAACGCCGCGCGCGAGCGCTTCCTGCAGGGTCACGACCTCGACGCCGTGCGCGAGAGCTATCGCGTGCCCCTCGAAGTGTGGACCCAACACCCGGAGTTACTCCGCCTGTACGCGCAGGAGATACTCCAGCCGCACTCACCGCTGGGCGCGCTCTCGCGTCAGCTGCGCGCGGACATCTGCGCCGATCTGGCGCGCGACCTCGCGCGCTTCGGCCTGCCCGCGGCGACCAAGCGCGACCGCGAAAGGCTCGCGATGCTGGCCGCCGCGATCGCGGCGCAGACCGAGGCCCTCGCGCTGGGCCTGGTCGACGGCCGCTTCACGAGCCTGGAGGCGGCCGTCGAGGTGCTGACCCAGTTCTCGGTGGCCGGGCTCGGGCTCGCGCGCTACTGAATGCGCCGTCCGACCCAGTAGCTCAGCTGGATAGAGCGTCTGCCTCCGGAGCAGAAGGTCCCGCGTTCGAATCGCGGCTGGGTCGCCACCCGAATTCGGAGACTCAGCGTGGAGCTGAACGCTCTCTGCTCCGCGCCGTCAGGCCCCGGGGCCAGGCTCACCGTCGCCGCGGCGCAGTGCGGTCGGTCGGCCGGAGGCTCGGGCTAGCGGGAGTGAGTCGATTCCCTCGGGCGCTGTGACCTAGCGCGTGAGCTTGGACGGTGTGCGCAAGAGCTCCGGCTGCCACTCGAAGACTCGACTAGAGCACCCGAGCATCGGTGAGCAGGGCCGAGTCGAACCGAGCGAGACGGTCGAGATATCCGGTTCGCGCTCTCTCCAACGCTGGACCGCGCGGCTCGCGTGACTTCAGTGTTCGCATCACGCGCTCTACGTGGTTGCCCAGGAGGCTCTCGGCATAGGCTCCTAGTTCTACGATCGCGTGCGGACGGTTTGCTTCCGATGCGGGGACAAAGTCCATCAACGCTGCATATGCGATGCGAAGCTCAGTCCCATGCGGGAATCCCAACGGAGGGCGTCCGCAGAGCCCGTGACGGGCCGCGCGGAAAAGGGCGCCTTCGATGTTCGCCTTCGGCGCTGGAAGTCGTGACTCGTCTTGCAGTCGCTCGCCGACACAGCCGTCGAGGAGAGCGAGATAGGCAGACACGAGTTGCTCAGCTTCGCCCAGTTCAGCCAACACGATGGGCGAGTCTTCGGGCGTTCCTGAGTATCTCGCGAGCCAAGCCTCTCGGGCATCGCCCAACGAAGCGCCTCTCTCCTGGAGAGCCTCGATGTAGGCGACGCGATCGGCGCTGTCGCGGAACCCTAGCATGAGCCACTTTCCGACGGCGCTTCCCGCCAACGTGCCGACAAACCAGAGCCACCAGGCACCGCCGTGGAAGAGAGCCGCCACGAAGAGACCGACCGCGGCGAGCCGGCCGAAGATCCACGCCCACCCGAACAACGCGCCGGCTAGCACGAGTGCCTTTCGCTTGGTGAGCGCTTCCATTCTCGAGACGTCGCTCCTCGGATTGGTGAGCGACTGTACGTCTGGGACGGCCCGCGTCGACGTGGAGGTGTGCTGAAGGTCGCGGGCGACGTCGACTTCGACGGCGCGAACGGCGGGCGCTGGAGCTTCGGTCCTGACGCCTCTCTCGAGACACTCGGGAGCGGTGGCGCACTGCAGTCCTTCGAGGTCGCCGGTCGGAACCTGGGGTTCGTCGCGGCAGGGTTCACGAACGACAACTTCTACTTGCCCGAGCTCGTCATCGGACCCGACGGGCGCCTCGTGCTTCGCGACCAGCGTGACAACGGGAACCAGTCAGCCGGTGTTTCTGAGGCGCTGTATGTCGACAAACTCGTGTTCTCCGACTCTCTCGGTTTGATCTATCTGAACGGCGTCGATCTGTACTACAACCAGCTCGTCGGCTCGGAAGCGCAGATCGTCCCCGAGCCGGCGACGCTGCTGTACGTCGCGCTGGGACTCGTGGCTCTGGTATATCGCGCTCGCGCGCGAGCTCGCTGAATCCGCCGCGCAACCACGAGGCGTATGCACCGCGATGAAGAAGCTCCTTCTCGCGCTCCTCCTGGCCGCGTGCGCCTCGCCTCCACCCGAGCCCTCGACCCCGACCCGCGTCGAGCCTCCGGCCGACGTGAAGTCGGACTCACTCGTGCGCTGCCTGGTCGACTCACCCGACGGCTGCTCGGGCTGCGACCAGGGAGACACCTGCGTGTACCAGCAGCTCAGCGAGTGGGACTGCGTATATGTCGTCTACGGGACGAAGTGCTAGGACGCCTTGCGGAGTGACTCGACCTCGGGCTTCTGGCGCAGCGACAGCTCGAGGTGCTCGCGGAGCAGGTTCGGGGCAATCGGCTCGCGCGCGAGGCGGGCGGCGGGGCCGAGCCGCAGCAAGTGGAAACAGGCGCCCGTGAGTGCGAAGCCGCCGCCGACCACCGAGAACACCGCGGCCAGGCCGGGCTGCTCGCCCAGGCCTTCGAGGGTGCCGAGGCAGATCACGAGCGCCGTCACGAACAGCGCCGCGCAGACGCCGACCTTCAGCGCGATGCGTCCCCGCAGGTCGGTCACGGCGCCACTCAGTACCGCGCGCAGCTCGCCGGGCGAGAAGTGATCGAGGAACCAGCTCGTCTCGGGATCGATCGCGCGGGCGCTCGGCGGGGGAATCACTCGATTGGTGAGTGGGTCGACCGCGCTCTCACCGCGCGCGTGGGCTTCGACGCCGCCGCGGATCGCCGCGTGAGTCCGCTCGTCGATCGGGTAGAGACGCGCGAGGAAGAACGCGGCGAGTGAGAAGCTGGCCGGCACGAGCGCGTACAGCACGCGGATCCCGAGCAACACCTCGGGTGACTGCTCCCGATTCGGGACGTAGCCGATCATCGACAAGAGCGCGATCGGCAGCGCCGCGCCGGGGATCGCGACGAACTTCGGGACCATCGCCCAGAACGCGGTGAACTGCGCTTCGCGCCGCTGGCCGGTGTGTAACTCGTCGTAGTCGATCACGTCGGCCTGCATCGCGGGCACGAGCAGGAAGCCCGCGCCGAAGCCGATGCCCGCCCACACGTGCAGCACCGCGACGAAGAACACGTCGCCCTTGCCCGCGAAGAAGAGACCGAGGCCCGCCGAGATACCGATCCCGAACGACGCGAGCCACGTCGGCAGCTTGCCGAAGCGCTTCGCCGCGCCGACCCACAGCGGCACGCACAGGAAGCTGGTGACGAAATACAACGTGAGAAACAGGCCGAGTGTCTTCTGAGTGTCTTCCGGGTCGAGCACGTAGTCGGTGTAGAACGGAATGAGCAGTCCGGGGATCGCGGCCGGGAGACTCGCGACCACGAAGGTGATCAAGAGAATCAGGAACGGCCGATTGCGCAGCGCCACGCGCACGCCGGGCACGAGCGCGCTCGGCGTGTGTTTCACCGCTTGCGCCGGCTCGCGCACGCCGGCGACGAGCGCCGAGTACAGCACGACGAGCAGCACCGCGAAGAGCGCGCCGCACGCCGCCATCGCGCCGCGCGCGCCCAGCTGTTTGTCGAGCACCGCCGGCAGCACCGACGCGATGATCGTGCCCAGGATCAGGAACGCCGTGCGCCAGCCGAAGAGACTCGTCCGCTCGTGATAGTCGCGCGACAGCTCGGCGCCCAGGCCGAGATACGGAATCTCGTACACCGCGTGGAAGAAGAAGTAGAGCGCGAAGGTGACTCCGAACCAGACACCCGCCTGCGTTCCGCTGAGTGACTCGGGCGGCGCGAACAGGAAATACAGCGCGATCGCGGTGAGCGGCGCGCCGAGTAGGATGTACGGCTTGCGGCGGCCGAGGCGAGTCACCGTGCGGTCGCTCGCCCAGCCGATCGCCGGGTCGATGATCGCGTCGAGCGCGCGCGCGACCGCGATCGCGAGCGCGATGTAACCGACCGGCACCAACACCGTGTCCGAGTAGAACTTCGGCATGTGGATCAGGATCGGGATCGCGATGGCCGCGCCGGCGAACGTGGGCGCGGCATACAAGAGCTTCTGACCCAGCGAGAGCGGTCGATCCGTGTGCGTCACGCGGCGCAGTATGCGGGCGCCAATCTCGGGAACACAATCGAAGCGATTCACCCGCCGAGGCGGGCCAGCGCTTCCTTCGCGCGCTCGTTCTCGGGCGAGAGCGCGAGCGCGCGCTGCAGAGTCTGCTTCGCGCGCCCGAGGTCGCCGCTTCGCTCCGCCTGCATCGCCATCACATACAGGTTCGTCGCTTGGTTGCGGCGCGCGCGCGCCGCGTCGTCGGCGCGGCCCTGCCGCAGGTACACCTGCTCGAGCGCTTGCCACGCCTGCAGATACCCGGGCTCGACTTCGAGATAGCGCTCGAGGCGAGTCGCGCCGTCGGCCAGGTCACCGGCTCTCACCGCGGTGAGCGCGGCGAGATACCAGAGAGCGGGTGACTGCTGCCAATACTCGGTGCGCTCGAGCGCGGCGAGATTCGCGCGCGCGTCGTCGACGCGGCCCAGCTGCAGGAGCGCGCTCGCGAGCACGCCGACGGCGGTGGGATCGCGCGGGCGCCGCGCGAGCGCGGCCTCGAGATCCTGGCGCGCCTCTTCGACCTGACCCGCCTCGAGCCGCGCGCGGGCGCGCAGCATGCGCAGGTCGAACGACGTCGGCTCGAGCTCGACCGCGCGGTCGAGCTCGGCGAGATACTTCGCCGCGTCGAGCGTGCCGTTGAAGCGCGCGAAGCGCGCGCGCGCGGCCAGCACCTCGCCCGACTCACCGCCGAGGGGAGTGATTCGCGCCGTTGTCGCGACGTCGTGCCGCACCTCGAGATACGCGAGTGCCAGCTCGCCCGCGCGCGGCGCGCCGGGACGCGCGAGCGCGGGCACGAGCAGTGAGTCGCGCGAGATCGGAATCGCATCGATGCGCCGCCACAAGTCCTCGCGCGGTGACTCGCCCCTTGGCGCGAAGTGATCCGCGTACAGGAGCCACGGCGTGCGCAGCTCGACGAACGGGTGGTCGTCCCCGTTCTCGCGCGCGGCGTCGCCCACCAGCGTCGCCACATCTTCGGGCATGAGGCGGAGCAGACTCCACAGCTCGGCGGTCGAGCGCGTGCCGATGCGGTACAGGTCGGACTGCACGGCGGGCGGGAGTGACTCCCACAGCGGGAGGTCGTCGGGAGTCAGCGGCTCCGCGCGCGCCAGCACCAGCAGGTCCGCGCGCTGCCGGTCGAGCACCAGCGCGTACACGTTCGGCAGCTCGGCGCGCAGCGCGGCCAGGATCGAGCGGAGTGACTCGTAGTCGATCGCGTACAGCGGCAGCCACGCGATGAAGCGGCCGCCCGGCTTCAGCGCGCCGTGCGCGGCGGCGAAATACTCGCGCGTGAACAGGTTCGCGACGCCCGTGAGCCACGGGTTCGAGGGCTGCGAGATGATCACGTCGTACTTGCGCGAAGTCGTCTCGACGAAGTTGCGGCCGTCGTCGAGCACCACGTTCAGATTCGGGTAGGCGAGCGGCAGGCCGTTCACGGACTCGAAGTATCTCGACGCCTCGATCATTGCCGGCTCGAGCTCGACCGCGTCCAACCGCGCGAGCGAGTGACGCGCGGCCGAGCCGACGCTGACCCCCGACGCCCAGCCGATCACCAGCACGTCCCGAGGCGGCTTGCCGAACACGAGCGCTGCCTGCGCGACCAGCACCTGAGTCGCCATGTCCAGGCCGGTCGAGGCGTCGGCCTTGCCGTTCAAGTGGAGAGACGTTTGCCCGCGCTTCTTGTGCACCGAGACCGTGGCCGAGAGACCGTCGCGGTAGTACAGCACCTGCTCCGCGGGCACGCCCTCGAGCACGCCCGCGTCGAGTGACTCGTCGAAGATGCGCGAGGACTGATAGCCGCCCTTCGCGAGTGACTCGACGCGCAGCGGCGTTCCGACGGCCAGCACGAGCATCGCGAGCACGAGCGGGCCCGCGGCCAGCGCGGGGCGCTGGGCGAGCAGCGCGGCCGCCACCGCGAGATTGAGCGCGATCGCGAGCGAGGCCGTGCCGGCCAATCCCAAGTTCGGCAGCAGCACGAACCCGGCCAGGAAGGCGCCGGCCGCCGAGCCGAGCGTGTTCACGAAATACACGTCGCCGACGGCGGGCGCCGCGCCTCGCGACTCACTCTGCGCGCGCGCCAGGAGCGGGAACAGCGCGCCCAGCACGAGCGCCGGCGGGAACATGACCGCGATCGAGACGCAGATCTGAGACAGGGACAGCAGCAGGGGAGAGCCGCCGAAGCGGCGCACGAGCGCCATGAACGCGCTCGGCAGCGCCGGCAAGAGCGCCAGCCCGGCGAGTGACAGCACGCCGAGCAACGCGATCCCGCCCGCGTAAGTCGGCAGCGGCCGGCGCACGCGGTCCGCGAACGGACGCGCGGCGAGTGACCCGGCGCCGATCCCCAGCAGGAACGCCGCAAGCATGCACGCGAACGCGTAGATCGACGACCCGATGACCATCGACAGCGCGCGGGTCCACGTCACTTCGTACACGAGCGAGCTGAAGCCCACGGTGCCGTAGGCGAGCAGGGCGGGGTTCCAGCGCGCGAGCCCGCCCGAAGCGGCCCGCGCGGGTGAGTCACTCGAAGCGCGCTCGACCGCCGCCGGCGCGCTCCTCGCCAGCCACAGCGCCGCCGCCCCGACGGCGAGATACAACCCCGCGCCGAACCAGCTCGAGCCCCGCACCCCCAGCCAAGGCAACAGAGCGAACGTCGCGAGGAACACGCCAGTCACTGCGCCCAGCGTGTTCACGCCGTACAGCAGGGCGATGCCGCGGCCCGCCGCGGCCTCGTCGCGCACGAGCGCGCGAGTCAGGAACGGGAGAGTCATGCCCATGCCGATCGTGGGCGCGAGCAAGAGCGCGAGTGACACGGCGAAGCGCAACAGCGCCGCGGGCCAGAACGGCAGCTCGACCAGCCACGCGCGCGCGAGCAGCGGGAAGAACCCGAACAGCGCGGGCACCGCGAGCGCGTACGCGCCGACCGCGAGCTCGATCCAGCCGTACGCGCGCACGCCGTCGCGCACGCTCGTGGCGAGTCGGCCGCCGAGGAAGCCGCCGATCCCGAGCCCCGTCATGTAGGCGACCAGGATCGTGCTGATCGCCAAGGTGCTCGTGCCGAACACGAGCCGCAAAAGCCGCGTCCACGCGACCTCGAGCACGAGACTCCCCGCGCCCGACAGAAAGAAGCAGACGCCGATCGCGAGCGGCAGGAACCTCGGACTCATTGCGGCGCGAGTCTACAGGCGCCGGAGCATGGGTAGGGTGCCCATGCGACCCTCGGACGGGTCAATCGTCTTCCCGGCGGCCCCAGCGCACGCGGCCCGCGGCGGCCGCAGAGAGTGTCTCGTCGCGCGCCTTCTCCTGGTGCTCGGACAGATAGAGCACCAGCGCTTCGCAATCCTCGGCCGAGCGGCGCATGCCGTCGGGCGAGGCGAAATCCACGGGCAGGATCGCCTTGAAGTCGCCGCACCCGCCGATGCGCACCACGCACTTCGCCTCGTTCGCCGAGTCGTGGTGGAACTCGAACTGGAGCGCGGCGACGCCGCGCTTGCGCCGGTCGATCCGGTCGCTCCCGTGCCGCACCGCGAGGTCGTAGTCCTGCTCGAGGACGTCCAGCAACAGCTCCTCGAACTCGCGCTCGAGCGCCTTCCGTTTGCCGGCCTTGCCCGCCATCACCGCTCACCCCCGCCGCGCCCGCGCGGCCACGAACTCCCCTCGTGGCCCCTCTTTCGGCGCGAGCGCGGCGGAGTTTGAGTCGCGTGTCCTCGTGTGGCTGCGCATGACTTGCCGGGTCATGTATGGTGCGCGCGTGTCGCCGACGCTCGTCTTCGCTGGAAATCCGTTCGACCGCGCCAATCACCGGCGTCGCGACGGCGCGTGGCTAACCGCGCAGCTCGAGAGTGAGGCGAGCAGGTTCCTCCCGTTCTGGCGGCTGAACGTCTTGGTGAAGGCCGAGAAGCCCGAGCTCGCGTGGGCGACGACGGCGATTCGCGCGCTGCAGGACAAGAACACCGGGCCCGTGTTTCTCGGCGTGCTCGAGAACGTGGCTCACTTCGCGGTGGACCTGACTCCCGTGCACGATCCAGTCACCGAGCTCGGGCTCGCGGGCTCGGCCAGCTTCGTCGAGCTGCGCGCCGCGGCGGCGACTCTCTCGGCGAGTGACTCGGCGATCGCCGCGCAGGGCCGGCAGATGCTCGACTGGCACGCGCGCCACCGCTTCTGCGCCGTGTGCGGGCGCGGCACGAGCGTGAAAGAGGCGGGTTACATGCGCGAGTGCGACGAGTGCGACGCGCAGCACTTTCCGCGCACCGACCCCGTCGTGATCATGCTGGTCGAGGACGGCGAGCGCTGTCTGCTGGGGCGCCAGGCCGGCTGGCCTGCGCAGATGTTCTCGGCGCTGGCCGGGTTCGTCGAGGCCGGCGAGTCACTCGAGGAAGCGGTGCGCCGCGAGGTGCAGGAGGAATCGGGAATCCTCGTCGGCGAGGTGCGCTACTTCGCGTCGCAGCCGTGGCCGTTCCCGTCGTCGCTCATGATCGGCTGCATCGCGCACGCGCTCACGACCGAAGTCACGGTCGACAAGAGCGAGCTCGAAGACGCGCGCTGGTTCACGCGCGCGGACATCTTGAAGTCACTCGCGCAGCCGGGCTCGGGCGGCGTGTTCGTGCCGCCGCCGCTCGCGATCGCGCATCACCTGGTCAGGTTCTGGGCGGAATCCTGAGCCGCGGGATCTCGATCTTCGGGCAGCGGTCCATGACCACGGTGAGTCCCGCTTGCTCGGCGCGCGCGGCCGCGGGCTCGTTCACCACGCCGAGCTGCATCCACACGACAGGAGCCTTCGCGGCGATCGCCTCGTCGGTGACTGGCCCGGCCGCTTCCGAGTTGCGGAACACGTCGACCATGTCGATCGGCTCCGATATCTCGGCCAGGCTCGCGCGCACCGTCTCGCCCAGGATGGTGTCTCCCGCGCACACCGGATTCACCGGAATCACTCGGTAACCGCGCGACTGCAGATACGCCATGACTTCGTGGCTGTCGCGCTCGGGCTTCGGGCTCGCGCCGACCAGCGCGATCGTGCGCGTCTCGGTGAGGATGCGTCGAATCGTTGCGTCACTCGTCGGCTCGGCCATGGGTCGAGTCTGACATAATCGCGTACGTGATCGAATTCGAGCCGAGCGAAGAGCAGACGCTGATCGTGGAGACCGTGCGCGAGTTCGCGAAGAGCGAGGTGCGCCCGCTGTCTCGTGAGTCGGACGAGTCGGCGAAGCTGCCCGGTGACCTCTTGGCGCGCGCGCACGAGCTCGGGCTCGTGGCGATCGGACTGCCGGCGGAGTTCGGCGGCGGCGGCACGCGCAGCGCCGTGACCGGCGCGTTGGTCGCCGAGGAGCTGGCGCACGGCGATCTGGCGCTCGCGCTCGCGATCCTCGCGCCGAGCCTGCTCGGCCTGCCCGTCGCGGACTTCGGGAGCGACGCGCAAAAGGCGGCGCTCCTGCCCGAGCTGATCGCGAGTCCCGCGTGCACGGGGACGCTCGCGGTGGTCGAACCGCGCTTCGACTCGGACGCGTACCGCCCGCGCACGACGGCGCGGCGCGACGGAAGTGACTGGGTGCTCGACGGCGCGAAGTGTCTCGTGCCGTGGCTGGACGGCGTGGAGACGGTGCTGGTGCTGGCGCGCGAGGGCGAGTCACTGGCGGGATTCCTCGTTCCCGCCGACGCGCCGGGGCTCGGAGTGACTCCCGACGCGTACATGGGCGTGCGCGCCCTGCCGCTCGCCGAGCTGAAGCTGACGGGCGTGCGCGTGCCCGCCGACGCGCGCCTCGGAGGAGTCACCGGCCCCGACCTGCGCGCGCTGGTCGCGCGCGGGCGCGTGGGGCTCGCGGCGCTGGGCGTCGGCGTGGCGCGCGCGGCGTTCGAGCTGGCGCGCGACTACGCGAAGGAGCGCCAGGCGTTCGGCGCGCCGATCGCCACGAAGCAGGCGATCGCGTTCAAGCTCGCCGACATGGCGATCGAGCTGGACGGCGCGCGCCTGCTGACTTGGGAAGCGGCGTGGAAGCTCGACCGCGGCGAAGACGCGACGCGCGAGGCCGCGCTCGCGATCCACCAAGTGAGACGCGTCGCGCTCGAAGTCTGCGACGGCGCCGTGCAGGTCTACGGCGGTCACGGCTACGTGCGCGAGTATCTCCCCGAGTTATTGCTGCGCAACGCGCGCGGCTTCGCGTGCTTCGAAGCGCTCACCCTTCTGTAGGAGTCACTCGTGATTTCCTTCGATCCGACCGACAACAGCCAAAAGGCGCGCGACTGGTACCGGAAGATGGCGCTCGAGCAGATGCGGCCCATCTCGCGGAAGTACGACGAGGAAGAGCACGCGCTGCCCGTCGAGTGGGTGGACTGGTACTGGAACAACGCGCGGAGCGGCGCGCCGGGGAACCCCGTGGGTGCGACCGACGGCTTCGTGCAAGTGTGCATCCAGGCCGAGGAGCTGTGCTTCGGCGACGCCGCCTTGTATCTGCGCATGCCCACCGCGGCGCTCGGCGGCTCGGCGGTCGGGGCCGCGGGCACACAAGAGCAGCGCGACAAGTTCCTGCGCCCGTTCCGCGAAGCGGGTCACCCGATCTGGGGCGCCATGGCGATCACCGAGCCCAATGCGGGCAGTGACTCAGCCGCGATCCAGACCACGGCGCGCTTCGACGAAGTGACTCAGGAGTGGGTGCTGAACGGCACCAAGATCTTCTGCACGGCGGGCGAGGGCGCGTCGCAGGTCGAGGGCGGGTTCGTCGTGGTCTGGGCCACGGTCGACAAGTCACTCGGCCGCGGCGGCATCAAGTCGTTCGTGGTGCCCGCGAAGACGCCGGGCATGCGGCTGGTCGGGCTCGAGAAGAAGATGGGCATCCGCGCGAGTGACACGGCCACGCTGGTGTTCGAGGACTGCCGCGTGCCCGCCGGCAACTTGCTCGGCCGCCCGCCGAAACCGAAGACCGAGGCCGAGAAGGCGAGTGACCCGCGCACCGGCGACAAGGGCTTCAAGGGCGCGATGGCCACGTTCGACGCGAGCCGCCCGATCGTCGCGGCGATGGCCGTCGGCGTCGGCCGCGCGGCGCTCGACTTCCTGGTCGAGGAGCTCGGCCGCCAGGGCGTGCCGCTGCGCTGCGACGCCCCGCCGCGCGAAGTGACTGCGCTGGAGCGCGACGTGCTGGACATGCAGGCCGAGCTACAGGCGGCGCGGCTCCTGACCTGGCGAGCGGCGAGCATGATGAGCCGCGGCAAGTCGAACAACCTCGAGGCCTCGATGGCCAAGGCCAAGGCCGGCCTGGCAGTCACGAAGATCACGCAGAAGGCCGTCGAGCTGCTCGGCCCGCCGGGCTACTCGAAGAAGCTGCTCGTCGAGAAGTGGATGCGCGACGCGAAGATCAACGACATCTACGAGGGCACGCAGCAGATCAACCAGCTGATCGTCGCGCGGCGCATCCTGGACTACAGCTCGTCGCAGCTGCGGTAGGTCTCCGCGTCGAAGCAGTGACTCCCCACGGAGAGGTCGAGCGAGGGCCGTCCCGAGCGAGGCCTGCAAGCGCGCGAAGGGCGCGCGCAGCGAGGCGCAGCCGAGCGAAGGATGGGTGGCGCGGTACGCCGCGCGGGCCGCATTCGGACGCGCAGCAGATCAACCAGCTGATCGTCGCGCGGCGCATCCTGGACTACTCGCGTCGAAGCAGTGACTCGCCACGGAGAGGTCGAGCGAGGGCCGTCCCGAGCGAGGCCTGCAAGCGCGCGAAGGGCGCGCGCAGCGAGGCGCAGCCGAGCGAAGGATGGGTGGCGCGGTACGCCGCGCCGGGCCCCATTCGGACACGCAGCAGATCAACCAGCTGATCGTCGCGCGGCGCATCCTGGACTACTCGTCCTCACAGCTCCGCTGAATACGAATTGGTACGCGTGACTTGAAACTGCACGCGGCGCCACCGGATAATCGCCGCGCATCCCGACCCCCCAAACGAGGAGACATCCAGTGGCTGAAGTATTTCTGTCGGACGGTTGGTTCGCGGCGGCCGAGAAGATCCAGGCCGATGTGAACCCGCCGGTTCCGCCCGCGATCAAGGACTTGAAGGTCAACATGCAAGTGACTGGCGGACCGAGCGGCGACGTGTCGTTCCGCATGGACGGCGGCAAGATGCTGAAGGGTCACGCGGCCGACGCGCCGACCAAGCTCATCATCCCGTTCCCGGTCGCGAAGGCGATGTTGGTCGACCAGAACCAGCAGGCCGCGATGCAGGCCTTCATGTCGGGTCAGATCCGCGTCGAGGGCGACATGGCCAAGCTGATGCAGATGCAGATGGCCGGCGCGCCGAGTCCCGAGGCCCAGAAGGTCTCGCAGCTGATCAAGGAAATGACTCAGGCCTGAGTCAGTCCGAGCTTCCAAGTACGACCGGGGCGGCATCGCGAGATGCCGCCCCGGTTCGCTTTCATGCCCCGTGCTGAGTCACTGGCCGGGCATCGGCTCCGGCGGCGGGGGCGGCGGGTTCTTGCACGCCTTGATGTCCGCCTTGAACTCGTCGCGGCAGACCTTCAGGGTCTGGAAGAGCTGCACGCTCTCGCGGCAGGTGTCTCGACACTTGAAGCGCTCGACTTGGACTGCGTCGATGCAAGCGTCGCGCTCCGGGCTCCCCTTCGGGAAGTCCTTTCTACATTGGGCGATCGCGCCGTCGCAGTGGTCGTCACAGCTGTCGTCGACACACTGCTTCAACGCGCCGAGCACATCCGTCACGCAGGCCTTGCGGTCCGCACGCGCCTGATCGGCGCACTCGTGATTCAGTGAGCGGCACGTGTCGACGTCGGTCAGGAATTCGTCCTTGCAGACCTGCGTGCACGCCTTCCTCTCTGCGTTCGCGTCCTTGATGCATTGTCGCTTCGCGTCGTTGTGCGCTTGGGCCGCGCCGGCGACGACGAGCGTGATCCCCATCACCAGAGCAGCGATCCACTTCTCCATGAGTCCCTCCTTGTATTTCGGCTCCAGCCGAAACGGCCACTGCGTCGGCAACCGGCGTGCCACGCGTGAGTTGCGCGGCTACGTTCCGATCCGTCGATGATACGCGCTTGGTGGGGGGTTGGGCTGTCCGTGTTTCTCGCGCTGGCGTGCGCGCGCGAGAAGCCCGTGACCGTCGCCGTGATCGGTGACTACGGCGGAGACACTCCGGAGGAAGCGCAAGTCGCCGCGCTCGTCGCCGGATTCGCACCGGATCTCGTGTTCACCACCGGCGACAACAACTACCCGAACGGCGCGGCGGACACGATCGACGCCAACATCGGGAAACACTACGCGAGGTTCATCGCGCCCTACCGCGGCGCGTTCGGGCCGGGCGCGAGCGAGAACCGCTTCTTTCCGTCGCTGGGGAATCACGACTGGAAGGGAAAGGCGGGCGCGCAGCCGTATCTCGACTACTTCGAGTTGCCCGGCAACGAGCGCTACTACGACGTGCGGCGCGGGCCGGTTCACCTGTTCGTCGTCGACAGCGACCCACACGAGCCCGACGGAATCACGCGTGACTCGAAGCAGGCGCTGTGGCTGCGCGACTCACTCGCGAAGTCGGACGCGCCGCACCGCTGGGTGACTCTCCACCATCCGCCGTACTCGTCTGGGCCGCACGGCTCGACGGCGGAGCTGCAGTGGCCGTTCCGCGCGTGGGGCGCAACGGCCGTGTTCGCGGGTCACGACCACGACTTCGAGCGCTTCGACGTGGGCGGCATGCCGTACGTGGTGGTCGGCACGGGCGGCATGCGGCTCTATCCGATCCTGTTGCCGCTCCCGGGGAGCGTGGCGCGCGTCGAGACACACGGGGCGCTGCGGATCGAGGCGACGAGTGACTCGGCCCGCGCCGAGTTTCTCGCCGTGGGCGGCGGAGCGCGCGACTCGTTCGAGCTGCCCGCGTCGACAGAGCTGCCCGCTCCCGTCTCGCTCGTCGCGGCGGGCTCGAGCTGGAAACTCATGGACGGAGTCACCCCGCGCGAAGGCTGGCGCGACGCGGGTTTCGACTCGAGCGCGTGGCCCGTGGCCGCGGCGCCGTTCCGCATCGTGGACCGCGGCGCCGCGTCGGGCGCGAAGGCGCGCACGACCTACTACCGGATCGAGTTCCAAGTGACCGGTCCCGAGTCACTCGCAGCGCTAGAGCTTGGCCTGCCGCGCGACCAGCCGGCGGTGGCGTATCTCAACGGCCGCGAGGTGGCGCGCGTCGCGCGCGCGCCGGCGCGCGAGCGGAAGTGGCTCGTGGCGCGCGGCCCGCGCGGCGCGGGGACCGACGCCCCTATCCTGACCCACTCACTCCTCGATCCGCGCCAGCTCATGGCGGGGCCGAACGCGCTGGCGATCGAGATCCGGCGCGAGCCGGGCTCGGGCGGTGACTCGAGCTTCGACGCCGCGCTCGTTGCCTATCCGCGGACCGTTCCTTAGCGGCTCCCGCGCGCGGATTACAGCCGCCATCCGCGCACGCCGAAGGAACAGGCGTGGACAAGTCTGCCTCGGTCGTGCTGCTCGACGACGGCGAGCTGGATCGGGTGCGCGTGATTCTGGAGCGGCTCGGCGCGGACTTCGCGCTGTGCCGCCGGCCCGAGAGTCTCTCGGACCTGCCGGTCGCGCGTGACCTCCTGATCACCAGCGGCCGCCGCGCGCTCGAGCTCGGCGCGCGCAAACCCGCGGAGGACGGCGACCCCGATCCGCTCTGGCTGTGCGTGCACGGCCAGGACTTCGGCGAGCTGCGCAACCAGCTCCGCGACCTGGGCGTGCACTATCTCGTGCACAGCGCGGTGGACCAGGAGACACTGCGGCTCCTGGTCGGGATGCTCCTGCACGACCGCGACGAGCGCCGCACGCGCGTGCGCCTGCCGCTCGGCGGAGAGTGTCACGTGCGCGTGGGCCGGAAGACGATTTCGGCGAAGCTGCTCGAGCTGTCTTCATCGGCGGCGCGATTCCGAGTGAGTGCGCCGCTCGAGGCCGGTGACTGGATCTCGCTGGATCTGCCCGACGAGCTGCGCGGCGCGGCGCTCGATGCGCTCTCGGGTCATGTGACTCGCTCGGACCGCGAGAAGGGTCCGAAGGGCGGGGCAGTCTGGTCGGTGGCGGTGGATCTCGATCCGCTGGTGCCCGACGCGCACGGGGAGCTCGAGGCCATTCTCTCGGGGAGTCACCCGGCCACGCGTATCTCGGCGCTGAACGAGCCCAGCAGGCGGGCGGCGCCGCGCGAGCGGCGGCGCACCGAGCGGCGCGCGTACCGCCGCCGCGTCGCGGCGCTCACGAGCGACGCCGACGCGCCGCACGTGGTGCTGGGTCACGACTTGTCCGCGGACGGGATTCGCATCGCGCGCCAGCCCGGCGTTCGGGTCGGACAGCGGCTCGCGCTCGGTCTGTACGGCGCGGCCGGCGGCGCGCCGCTCGTGGTCGAAGCCGAGGTCGTGCGCGACCACGGCGCGCGCGGCTTCGGGCTCGAGTTCCGCGGCGTGCGGCCCGAGCAGCGCAAGAACCTGGAGGAGCTCGTCGCCACGTTGGCTCCGCTCGAGTCACTCGGCGCGGACGCGGCCACCGGCCGCGGCCTGGTCGTGTCCGAGGTGCTCGAGACACGCGCGCTCACGCCGCGCACCCTGGCGCGCGCGAAGAGTCAGAAGGCGTAGTCGACGATCGCGCCCCGCGCGCGCAGCCGCGCGCGCAGTATCTCGACCGGCACGTCCGCCACGCGCCCGCCGTGCTCGAGTGACAACACTGCCGCGCTGCCCGCGGCCTCGCCGGTGGCGAAGCAGGGCGGGATCTCCTTCGTCGCGTTGTGCGTGCGGTGATCCGCCGAGATGCAGCGCCCGGTCACGAGGAGATTCTCGAGCTCGCGCGCCAAGAGACACCCGTACGGGATCGCGTACACCGCGCCGTACTTCGTCCAGTGACCCGTGATCGCGACCGCGCCGGGCAGCGGCTTCTGGCGGTCCGAGTGAGTCAGCACCGTGCGGCCGACCAGGCGGCGGCTCTCGGTGACTCCGATCAGCCGCGCGATCTCGCACAGGTGCGCGTCGCGCAGCTCGGCGTGCCGCTCGCGCAGCTGGCGGAACTCCTCCATCACCAGGCGCCGGCACTCGAGCTCGGCGAACGTCAGGTCGCGCGGGTCGGTCGCGTCGATCTTGCGGTCGATGCGAGTCACGCTGCCCCACGGAAACAGCGCCTGACCGGGGTTCGGCGTCTTGAACAGCGGCGCGCCGGCGGCGATCGCGGCGTCGACGTCGCGGATCCCGCCGACCCGGAACCAGAGCCACGGGTGCACGCGCTCGAGCTCGAACGCGCAGCCGGCCGAGGCGAGCACGTGGCCGTCGCCCGTGGCGTCGATCACCACGTCGGCGGCGATCGCGTGACGGCCGGCGCGTGACTCGAATGCGACGCCAGTGACTCGCGGGCCCTCGACGAGCGCGCGCGCCCCCCACACGTGGAAGAGGAGCTCGACACCGGACTGTGTCACGAGCTCGTTCAGCACCTCGCGCAGCACTTCGGGGTCGTACGCGACCGAGTAGCGCACCACGTGCTCGGCCTTCGCGCCGCCCCACACCAGACCCCAGCGCGCGTACTGCTTCACCAGCTCGCCGTCCGCGCGGCCCCAGTGCTCGGGAGGCGGCGCGAACGCGCCGCCGAGCCGAGTCATTCGCTCGGTCACTTCCTGACACAGCCCGCCGATCACTTGCTGCCCGCGTCCGTCGTCGAGCGTGAGCAGGAGCGCGATGAGTCCGTTCGTCGCGAGCCCGCCGAGTGAGCTCGACGCCTCGGCAAGCACGACGCGCGCACCCGAGCGCGCCGCCGCGACCGCGGCCGCGACTCCCGCGCTGCCGCCGCCCACCACCAGCACGTCGGCGCGCGCGAGCAGCTCGAGGTCGCGCGCGGGCTCGTGCATGCGGGTCATGCGGCGATGAAAGCACACGTGCGCGCACCCGTCCCGCGCGCTATCTCGGCCCGTCGTGTCCGCGCCGGGGAAGAAGGTCCACATCACGCCCGAAGGCGCCGCGCGCCTGCAGGAGGAGCTCGATCGCCTGTGGCGCATCGAGCGCCCGCGCGTGACCCGCGAGGTCGCGGCCGCCGCCGCGCTCGGCGACCGCTCGGAGAACGCCGAGTACATCTACGGCAAGAAACGGCTGCGCGAGATCGACCGGCGCATCCAGTTTCTGCGCAAGCGCTTCGACGTGCTCGTGGTCGTGAAGCCCGGCGAGGTCGCGCGCGACCGCGTGTATTTCGGCGCGTTCGTGACTCTCGAGGACGAGGCGGGCGCGGAGGTGCGCTATCGCCTGGTTGGCCCCGACGAGAGCGACGCCGCGGCGGGCGCGATCAGCGTCGAGTCACCGCTGGGCCGCATGCTGATGGGCAAGCGCAAAGGCGACGAGTTCGAAGTGAATCGCCCCGCGGGCCGGGCGTGGTTCACCGTGCTCGCGATCCGCTACGAAGAATGAGTGACTCCGATTCACCGCGGCTCGCGCGGCTCCTCCGGAGACTCGACCTGCGTGACCTGGGCAAGGACGAGTATCTCGCCGAGGCCGGGACCGGACGCTCGCGTCTGTACGGCGGGCTCGTTGCCGCGCAGTCGGTGATCGCCGCCGGGCGCACCGCCGAAGACGCGGCGCTCCACTCACTCCACGCCTACTTCCTGCGCGCGGGAAAATCCGACACGGAGATCCGCTTCGAGGTCGAGCGCACGCGCGACGGGCGCCGCTTCTCCGCGCGGCGCGTGGTCGCGCACCAGGAGGGCAAGCCGATCTTCCAGCTCGCCGCGAGCTTCACGCGAGTCACTGGCGGCGGGGAACACGCCGACCCCATGCCGAGTCACTCGGGGCCGGACGGGCTCGCGGACTGGGAGGACGCGCGCGCCCAGCTCGCGGGCGCGCGCCCGCGCCGCGACTTCGAGGCCTTCGACGTGCGCGTGCTGGAGCCCGAGCGCGACGCGCCGGGCGCGCGCTCCGCGCCCAGCCGCGCCGCCTGGCTGCGCCTGCGCGGCACGGCCCCCGACGACTCACTCCTCCGCACGGCGCTGCTCGTGTACGCGACCGACCGAACCATGCTGCGCGCCGCCGCGCGCCCGCACGGCGCCCGCTGGACCACGCAGGCGCCCGCGAGCCTCGACCACGCGGTGTGGCTGCACCGCCCGCCCGATCTCGGTGACTGGCTGCTCTACGACTGTCACAGCCCCGCCGCGAGCGCGGGCCGCGGGCTCGTGTTCGGCGCGATCTATCAGCGCGGCGGCGAGCGCGTCGCGAGCGTCGCGCAGGAAGGACTCATCGAGGCGTGAGCTACGGCGCGGACCCCTGCGCGCCGATGCAAAGCCTGGTACAAGGACTCCATCATGCTGACTCGAGCGCTCGCGATCGCAGTCGTCCTGATCACCGTGTCGGCCAGCGTGTCGGCGGGAACCACCCGCTACAACCCGCGCCGCTCGGGTCACCCGCTCCGCGTGATCGCGTACGCGCTGCATCCCGTCGGCGTGGTCGTCGACACACTCGTGTTCCACCCCGCGTGGTGGGTCGGCACGCACGAGCCGTTCCGCACGCTGTTCGGCGTCGAGGTCGTGATCGACGACTCCGCGGACGTCGCGCGCGAGATGGAAGAGCGTCGCGCGCTCGAGCAGTCGACCTCGCCCGAGCCGCCGGTTCCCGTCGACCCCGACGCACCCGTGGAGCCGCTGCCGGACTGAGCGGCCGGCTCACTCTTCGCAATCGCGAGCGGCGCTCTCCGCGCTCTCAAGGTATGCTTCTTGCTTCCGGCACGCCCTCCGAGGGGGAGCGCGTGGTGACTCGAGGAGAGCGAGCCCTGCCTACACGAGCGAACGTGCCGCGATGGATCGCCCGTGCGCTGTGCGCGCCGCTGTCACTCGTCGTGCTCGGATGTAACTCCGGGTTCGACGTGCTCGAGAACGCGGGGCCTCACGGGCCGATCGAGCTTCCTCCGATCCAGCTCGAGCACGTGGTGTTCGAGGGCTACCACGGCGATCTGCGCGACCTGCAGGTCACGGCCGTGTCGGCCACGGTGGATCTCGGCGGCAAGGTCGCCCAGCTCCGCGACGTATCGATCGGGCTCGAAGGCGAGGAGACCGGCGACGTCACGATCTCCGCGCCCACCGGTGAGTTTCACCTCGACGCCGACGACTTCAAGCTCTCGGACGGGGTCACGGGCAAGACCGCCGAGGGCGAGCGCTTCGCGACGAAGGCCGTGCGCTACCTGTCGAAGCGGCGCGTGATCGAGAGTGACTCGCCGGTCGAGCTGCGCCGCACCAACCTGGTGCTGTCGGCCAGCGGCATGGAGCTCGAGGTTCCCACGCACAAGCTGCGGCTCACCGGCAACGTCCAGGCGCGGGTGCAGCCCAAGTGACTCGCCGCGCCGCCGCGCTCGCTCTCGCAGTCACGCTCGCGGCGGCGGGGCCTGGCGCCGCGCAGGACGCGGCGGCGCCCGCGCCGAAGACGTCGAGTCAGGCGGCCGAGAGACTCGGCCTGAAGTTCACCCCCAACGCCGAGCTCGTGATCACCTCCGACGAAGCCGAAGGCGTGAAGGCGCCGGACGGGCGCGAGAGCGTCGTGTTCAACCGCAACGTGCGCGCGCGGCAGGGCGACATGCGGCTCGAGTGCGAGTGGCTCGAGGCGATCTATCCCAAAGTCGCCAACGAGCACAGGCCCGACAACATCGCGGCCAAGGGCAGCGTCGTGATCTCGCAGGGCGCGAACGAAGCGCGCTGCAACGAGGCGCGCATCGACAACGTCGCCTGCACAGCCGAGTGCCGCAGCGCCGGCGGCAAAGCCACGCTGCGCCGCGGCACCGACGACGTCGAGGCGGACGTCATCTACTTCGACCTGTGCAAGGGCACCGTGAAGGCGGTGGGCGGCGTGCAGATCCGCGTGCGCGAGAAGCCGGAGGAAACGGCGGCGCCGCAGCCCGCGCCGGCCGCTCCACCGGTCGCGGCTCCGCCCAAGGGGGCGAGCGGCGGATGACTCCCACCTTGCACGCGCGCGACCTGTGCAAGCGCTTCGGCGCGAAGGAAGCCGTGCGCGACGTGCGCCTGGCCGTCGGTCCCGGCGAGGTCGTCGGACTGCTCGGTCCGAACGGCGCGGGCAAGACCACCACGTTCAACATGATCGTCGGCCGCGTGCGCCCGACGGCGGGCCGCGTGTTTCTCGGTGAGGAAGAGATCACCGATCTGCCGATGTACCAGAGAGCGCGGAAGGGAATCACTTACCTGCCGCAGGAGCCCTCGATCTTCCGCAAGCTGACCGTGGAGGAGAACATCCTGGCGATCCTCGAGACACTGCCCATGCGCCGCCACGAGCGACACGAGCGCGCGAAGACGCTGCTCGGCGAGCTCGACCTCACGGCGAAGCGCAAGCAGAAGGGCGCCACTCTCTCGGGCGGCGAGCGCCGCCGCGTCGAGATCACGCGCGCGCTCGTCCTCGACCCGCGCTTCATGCTGCTCGACGAGCCGTTCTCGGGCATCGACCCGATCGCGGTGATCGACATCCAGAAGATCATCAGTCAGCTGCGCGAGCGCGGGATCGGGATCGTGATCACGGATCACAACGTGCGCGAGACACTCACGATCTGCGACCGCGCGTACATCATCAAGGACGGGCGGATCATTCGGGAAGGCTCGCCCGCGGAGATCACCGAGGATCCCACGGTTCGCGAGATCTATCTCGGTCAGAACTTCCGGCTGTAAGTCATGGCGCTCGAGCTCAAACAAACCGTCAAGCTGACTCAGTCGCTGGTGATGACTCCCCAGCTGCAGCAGGCCATCAAGCTGTTGCAGCTGTCGCGGCTCGAGCTGCAGAACACGATCCAGCAGGAGTTGGTCGAGAACCCGGTGCTCGAGGAGGCGCTCGAGGAAGAAGCCGCGCCGCAGGAGCTGGCCGACGACGAGAGCGAGCCAGGCATGGCCGAGCCGGCGCCCGCCGAGCCGGCAGTGACTCAGACCGCGGAGACCGAGACGGCGACTCCCTCGACCGACGACATGGTCGGCGACCTCGACTGGGAGAGCTACATGGAGTCGAAGCCGCAGACGAGTCTCTCGCGCGGCGACGACGACCGGCCCGCGCTCGACGCCAATCTCACTCCCGCCACGTCGCTCACCGATCATCTGATCTGGCAGCTCGGCTTCCTGGAGCTCGAAGAGGTCGAGCGCGAGATCGCGCTGCGCATCGTGTGGAACCTGAACGACGACGGCTATCTCGAGGAGGATCTCGAAGCGATCGCGTCGGACACGAAGAGCGAAGTGACCCAGGTCGAGCAGGTGCTCGCGCGCGTGCAGGCGCTCGACCCTGTCGGCGTCGGGGCTCGCTCGCTCTGCGAGTGTCTCCTGATCCAGATGCGCTTCGCGGGAATCACCGAGGGCCTCGCGGTGCGCATGGTCGTGAATCACTTGGACGGGCTGCAGAAGCACGACTTCCGCGGCATCGCGCGCGCCGAGAACGTGGAGCTCTCCGAGGTCGCCGTCGCCGCGAAGCTGATCGGCAGCTTCGAGCCGCGCCCGGGCCGCCAGTACACCGGCGACGAGCCGGTCTACATCACGCCCGACATCTTCGTGCACAAGCTCGGCGACGAGTATCACGTCGTGCTGAACGAAGACGGCATGCCGAAGCTGCGAGTGTCTGCCGCGTACCGCGAGGTGCTGGCGAACAAGGACGGCAACGGCAAGCAGACGCGCGAGTATGTCCGCGAGAAACTCAGGGCCGCGATCTGGCTGATCAAGTCGATCCACCAGCGCCAGCGCACGATCGTGCGAGTCATGGAGTCGATCATCCGGTTCCAGCGCGAGTTCTTCGACAAGGGGCCGGAGCATCTGCGCCCGCTGAACCTGCGCGACGTGGCGGACGACATCGGCATGCACGAGTCGACGGTGTCTCGCGTGACCACCAACAAGTATGCGCAGACGCCGCACGGACTGTTCGAGCTGAAGTTCTTCTTCAACTCGTCGATCCGCACGTCGGACGGAGATGGCATCGCCTCCGAGTCGGTGAAAGAGAAGATCCTGCAGATCATCAAGGCCGAAGACTCGAAGAACCCGCTCTCGGACCAGAAGATCGCCGAGATGCTGTCCGATGCGAGCATTCAGATCGCGCGCCGGACGGTCACGAAATACCGCGAGGCGCTGCGCATTCTGTCTTCGACGCGGCGGAAGCAGATCGGCTAGATTCGCGGCCGCTGCTCCGGGGTTGGGAAGATGAAACTCACCGACGTACTGGTTCGAGACGCCTGTCGGGTGGACCTGCACGGAGAGACCAAGCTCGACGTGCTGCACGAGCTGGCCGAGGCTCTCGCGAATCAGGTGCCCGGACTCGACTCGAGTCAGTTGTACAAGATGCTGATCGAACGCGAGAAGCTCGGGACCACCGCGATGGGAGACGGCATCGCGATCCCGCACGCGCGCGTCGAGTCACTTTCCCGGCTGCTCGCGGTGTTCGGTCTCTCGCGCGCCGGGGTCGCGTTCGATTCACTCGACGGACAGGAGACTCACCTGTTCTTCCTCCTCGTCGCGCCCGGCAAAGAAGGCAGCGCGCATCTCCTCTTGCTCGCGCGACTGTCTCGGCTGCTCGGCTCGGAGGCGTTCCGCACGCGGCTGCGCCAGGTGCAGAGCACCGACGAGCTGTTCCGCGCCTTCGAGGAGGAGGAGTCGAGGCAGTAGCATGGGGGACCCGACTCACGCGCCGTCGCGCATCCACGGAAGCCTGGTGGAAGTGGCGGGCGTGGGCGTGCTGCTGCTCGGCAAGAGTGGGATCGGCAAGAGTGAGTGCGCGCTCGAGCTGGTCATGCGCGGTCACCGGCTCGTCGCGGACGACGTGGTGCTCTTGGGCGTGGACGCGGACGGCGCGCCGCAGGGCTTCAGTCCCGAGCTGGTGCGCCACTACATCGAGCTGCGCGGCATCGGCATCGTGCACGTGCCGAGTCTCTTCGGCGAGCGCTCGGTCGCGGAGCGCGCGCGCGTGGAGCTCGTGATCCAGCTCGAAGCGTGGGGAGCGGGCGAGGTCGAGAGAGTCGGGCTCGAGCAACACAAGGAAGTGTTCGAGGGCTTCGAGATCTCGGCGCTGCACTTACCCGTGGCGCCGGGGCGCAACATCGCGTCTCTGGTCGAGGTCGCGGCGCGCGTGCACCTGCTGCAGCGGCAGGGCCGCAGCGGCGCGGCCGAACTCGACGAGCGAGTCAGTGCGATCCTGCGCGGCGGGCGCTCGTGAGTCTCGGGCCGTCTCTCGTCATCGTCTCGGGTCTCTCGGGCGCGGGCCGCACGACCGCGATGAAGGCGCTCGAGGACCTCGGCTTCTTCTGCGTCGACAATCTCCCGGTCGTCCTGCTCGAGCCGTTCGTCGAGCTGTTCCGCGCGGGGAGTGACCGGCTCGCGGTCGCGGTCGACGTGCGCGAGCGCTCGTTCCTGGCGGCGTTCCCCGAAGTGCACGACCGGCTGCGCCGCAGCGGGCTCGAGAATCAGCTCTTGTATCTCGAAGCCTCGGACGAGGTCCTGGCCAAGCGCTTCAGCGAGACGCGCCGCGTGCACCCCACGCGCGGCAGCGGCTCGATCTTCGACGACATCTCGCGCGAGCGCGAGATGCTCGTGCCCATCGCGCGCCGCGCGGATCTGGTGATCGACACGAGTCACATGAGCGTGCACGACCTGAAGCGCCAAGTGACTCGTCACTTCACCGGCGCGCAGCGCACCTCGCCGATGGAGATCGAGGTCCTGTCGTTCGGCTACCGGCACGGACAGCCCGAGTCAGCCGACCTGGTCATCGACGTGCGCTTCCTGCCCAACCCGAACTTCGAGCCGACGCTGCGCGAGCGCACCGGCCTCGACCCGGACGTCGCCGCGTTCGTGCTCGACGCCCCGGGCACGCGCGAGTTCATGGCGAAGCTCTGCGAGTTCGTGGACTTTCTCGTTCCGCGCTACGAAGAAGAGGGCAAGGCCCATCTCACCGTGGCGCTGGGTTGCACGGGGGGGCAGCACCGCTCCGTGGCGGTCGCGCGGGCGCTGGAAAGACACCTTCGAGAGCGCGAGATCGACGTTCGGGTGACTCACCGGGACGTGACACGAGCGCGGAGGATCGAGGCATGATTGGAGTGTTGGTCTTGTCTCACTACGGCCTCGCCGACGAGTTCGTCGGCGCACTGCGGCACATCGTCGGCGACCTGCCGCACGTGCGCGCCATCGGGCTCGACCCGGCGAGCGCATCCCCGGAAGACATGCGCGCGCAGATCGACAAGGCGCTGCGCGAGGTCGATCTGGGGCAGGGCGTGCTCGTGCTGGTGGACATGTTCGGCGGCACGCCTTCGAACCTCTCGCTCTCGTTTCTCGAGGAAGGCCGAGTCGAGGTAGTGACTGGTGTGAATCTTCCAATGCTCGTCAAAGTCGCGCGCCCCAAGCCGGGCATGGGCATCCACGAGCTCGCCGAGACCGCGCGCGACTACGGCCGCCGCAACATCTCGGTCGCGAGTGACTTGCTCCAGAACCGCGACGCGGAGAAGCGCGCCGAATGAGCCGCGCGGAGCGCGACTGCACGATCGCCAATCAGCTCGGCCTGCATCTGCGCGCGGCCGCGGCGTTCGTGAAGGTCGCGGAGCGCTTCAAGAGCGACGTCGCGCTCGAGCGCGACGGCACGCGCGCGAACGGCAAGAGCATCATCGCGCTCGTGACTCTCGCGGCGCCCGCCGGCACGAGCGTGCGAGTCACCGCCGACGGCGTCGACGCCGAGGATGCGGTGGCGGCCTTGGCGGCGCTCATCTTGGACCGCTTCGGAGAAGGCGCGTGAAGTCGCGCGGCAACGAGCGGCGCGGCACGCCCGTGTCGCCGGGAATCGCGATCGGCCCGGCGTACGTCCTACGCCGCGAGAGACTCGTGATTCCCGAGCACCGCATCCGCGACGAGCAGTCCGACGGCGAAGTGGAGCGCCTGCGCATCGCCTTCGCCGAGACACGCGCGAAGCTCGACGACATCCGCCGCGGCATGCAGGGCACGGGACTCGTGGGCACGATCTTCGACGCGCAGTTCCTGTTCCTCGAAGACCCGACTCTCTTGCAGCACGCCGAGGCGAACATCCGCGAGCACGGACTGAACGCCGAGTGGGCGCTGCAGCGCGAGCTGCGCCGCATCGAAGAGCTGTTCGAGTCGATGCCCGACCCGTATCTGCGCGAGCGCGCGAGTGACATCGGTTACGTGGTGCGCCGCGTGCTGCAGGCGCTGATGGGCCGCGAGCCCGAGGGTCTGCGCAACGCGCCGCAGGGCGTGGTCGTCGTGGCCGAGGACCTGTCGCCGGGCGAAGTCGCGCAAGTGACTCGTGACAGCGTAGCCGCGTTCGTGACCGAGACCGGCTCGCGGACGTCGCACGTCACGATCATGGCGCGCAGCCTCGAGATACCCGCCGTGGTAGGCGCGGGCCTCGAGCTGGCGCGCGAGCTCGCCGACGGAGTCACTCTGATCGTGGACGGCCGCACGGGGCGAGTCATCGTCGACCCCGATGCCAGCACGATCGCCGAGTATCAGAAGCAGATCGCCGACCTGAAGCAGCTGTCTCGCGACCTGATGCGCTACGTCGACTTACCCGCCGAGACCAAGGACGGCGTGGCCGTGAAGCTGCTCGCGAACGTCGATCAGCTCGAAGAGACTCGCGACGCGCTCCGCTACGGCGCCGAGGGCATCGGCCTGTACCGCACCGAGTTTCTCTTCCTGAACCGCCACGACTTACCCGGCGAGGAGGAGCAGCGCGCGGCGTACGCGCGCATCCTGGCCGCGGTCGCGCCTTACTCGGCCACGATCCGCACGCTCGACATCGGCGGCGAGAAGGTGCCCACGGGCCTCGAGCTCTCCGAGGAAGCCAACCCCGCGCTCGGCCTGCGCGGCGTGCGCATGTCCCATCACCGGCCCGACGTATTTCGCACGCAGCTGCGCGCACTTCTGCGCGCGAGCGTGCACGGAAAGTTGAAGATCCTCTTGCCCATGGTCTCTAGCCTGGCCGAGGTCGAGTACGCGCGCGCCGAGCTCGAGGACACCAAGCGCGCGCTGTCTCGCGAGCGGGTCGCGTTCGATCGAGACACTCCGTTGGGAGTCATGATCGAGACGCCGGCCGCGGCCATGATCGTCGACCTGATCGCGCCGCTCGCCGACTTCCTGTCGATCGGGACGAACGACCTGTTGCAGTACACGCTCGCGGTCGACCGCTCGAACGAGCAAGTCGCCTATCTCTACGAGCCACTGCACCCCGCGCACCTGCGGATGATCGCGCGCATCGGTCAGGCCGCGCGCCGCTCGGGCATCGTGGTGGGAATGTGCGGTGAGATGGCGGGTGACCCGCTGCACAGCTGGATCCTGGTCGCGCTGGGCATCGGTGAGCTGTCGATGGCGCCGTTCGCGATCCCGCTCCTGAAGCGCATCCTGCGCGACTCGACCGCGGCCGAGGCGCGTGAATTGCTGAGCGAAGTCCTGAAGCTCGGCGGACCCGAAGAGATCCGCGAGCGGGTCGAACGAAAGATGCGCCAGCGCTTCCCCGTCGAGTTTGAGCGGATCGCCCTTCAAGGTTAGGATTCGCGCGCGACTCGGGGGAAAGGACGCATCATGGGGCGCAGACTCTTCACGTCGGAATCGGTCTCGATGGGCCACCCCGACAAAGTGGCCGACCAAGTCTCCGACGCCGTGCTCGACGCGTATCTCGCGCAGGACCCGAAGAGCCGCGTCGCCTGCGAGACTCTGACCAAGACGGGCTTCATCACCGTCGCGGGCGAGATCACGAGCCGCGCGCACGTGAAGGTGCCGGACGTGATTCGCCAGGCCGTGCTCGACATCGGCTACGACGACGCGCATCTCGGCCTCGATGGCGCGACCTGCGGGATCTTGGTCGCGATCGAAGAGCAGTCACCCGACATCTCGCAGGGCGTGACCGAGGGCGAGGGTCTCCACAAGGAGCAGGGCGCCGGCGACCAGGGAATGATGTTCGGCTACGCGTGCACCGAGACCGAGGAGCTGATGCCGCTCCCGATCATGCTCGCCCACAAGCTCGTGGCCCGGCAGGCCGAGTGCCGCATGTCGGGCGAGCTCGACTTCCTGCGCCCGGACGCGAAGTCACAAGTCACCGTCGAGTATGGCGGCTCGGGTCCGCTGCGACTCGACGCCATCGTGCTCTCGACTCAGCACAGCCCCGACATCGCGTACGAGGCGCTGAAGACCAAGGTCGTCGACGCGATCGTGCGCCCGGTGCTGCCGAAGCACCTGCTCGACGAGAACACGCGCATCTTCGTGAACCCGACCGGCCGCTTCGTGGTCGGCGGGCCGCAGGGCGACGCGGGAGTCACTGGCCGCAAGATCATCGTCGACACGTACGGCGGCATGGGCCGCCACGGCGGCGGCGCATTCTCCGGCAAGGACCCCTCGAAGGTCGACCGCTCCGCCGCGTACGCGTGCCGCTGGGTGGCGAAGAACCTCGTCGCGGCCGGCGCGGCCGAGAGACTCGAGGTCCAAGTGAGTTACGCGATCGGCGTGGCCGAGCCCGTCTCCGTGCTGGTCGACACGTTCGGCACGGGTCACGTCGACGACGAGCGCATCGAGCGCGCGATCCGCAAGCGCTTCGACCTGACCCCGCGCGGCATCATCGATGCGCTGGACTTACTGCGGCCGATCTACCGACAGACCGCCTTCCACGGTCACTTCGGGCGCACGGGCGACGCGTTCACTTGGGAGAACACGAGCCTGGCGGACGATCTGCGCCGGGACCTCGGTCTCTGAGGAAAGGGACCATGCACGAGCCGTTCAAGGTCGCGGACCTCTCCCTCGCGGAGTGGGGACGCAAAGAGATCCGCCTGGCCGAGCACGAGATGCCCGGGCTCATGTCGCTGCGCAAGCGCTTCGGCGCGAGCAAGCCACTGACTGGCGCGCGCATCATGGGCAGCTTGCACATGACGGTGCAGACCGCGGTGCTGATCGAGACACTCACCGCGCTCGGCGCCGAAGTGCGCTGGTGCAGCTGCAACATCTTCTCGACTCAGGACCACGCAGCCGCGGCGGTCGCGGTCGGGCCCGACGGCACGGTGGACGAGCCGCGCGGCGTCGCGGTGTTCGCCTGGAAGGGCGAGTCACTCGAGGAATACTGGTGGTGCACGCGCGAGGCGCTGCGCTTCCCCGACGGCAGCGGCCCCGACTTGATCGTCGACGACGGCGGCGACGCGACGCTGCTCATCCACAAGGGTCTCGAGTTCGAGAAGGCCAAGGCCGTGCCGGCGTACCGCCGCGGCCAGGACCCCGAAGAATGGGGAGTCATTCTCGACCTCCTGCGCAAGCAGCAGAAGGAAGAGCCCGGTCTCTACGCGCGAATCTCGCCGCACATTCGCGGCGTGTCCGAAGAGACCACCACCGGCGTGCACCGGCTGTATCAGATGGAGCGCGCCGGCACGCTGCTCTTCCCGGCGATCAACGTGAATGACTCGGTGACCAAGTCGAAGTTCGACAACATCTACGGCTGCCGTCACTCACTGCCCGACGGGCTCGCGCGCGCGACCGACGTCATGCTGGGCGGCAAGGTCGCCGTGGTCATGGGCTTCGGCGAAGTGGGCAAGGGCTGCGCCGCGGCGCTGCGCGGCCAGGGCTGTCGAGTCATCGTGACCGAGATCGATCCCATCTGCGCGCTTCAGGCCGCGATGGAGGGCTACCAAGTCACTACGCTCGACGAGGTCGTCGAGACCGCCGACATCTTCATCACCGCCACGGGCAACGTGAATCTGATCACGACCGATCACATGGCGCGCATGAAGGACAAGGCGATCGTCGGCAACATCGGTCACTTCGACAACGAGATCGACATCGCCGGTCTGAAGCAGGGCGAGGGCATTCGCCGCGTGAACATCAAGCCGCAGTACGACGAGTGGATCTTCCCCGACGGTCACAGCGTGCTGATGCTCGCCGAGGGCAGGCTGCTCAATCTCGGCTGCGCGACGGGTCACCCGAGCTTCGTGATGTCGGCGTCGTTCACGAATCAGGTGCTCGCGCAGCTCGAGCTGTGGAACAACAACGGCAAGTACGAGAAGAAGGTGTACGTGCTGCCGAAGGCGCTGGACGAAGAGGTCGCGCGCCTGCATCTCGATCACCTGGGCGTGAGGCTCACCAAGCTCACGTCCGAGCAAGCCGCGTACATCGGCGTGCCGGTCGACGGACCCTACAAGCCCGATCACTACCGGTACTGAGCGTGCGCGCACGGTTGCTGGCCGCCGCCGTCTCACTCGCCGTCGCAAGCGGCTCGGCGCACGCCGACGAGCCGATGCGAGTGCGCGTGGCAGCGGGCGCGAAGTCAGTGACCGTGTCGGGGAGTCACTTGCGGGTCGATGGCCGCGACGTGACCGCGGGCGAGCTCGCGGCGATCGCGTCGGGCGGCCAGATCCGCATCGGCGGCAAGGCGCGGGGCAAGTCGCTCGTGGTCGACGCGCGCGGCCCGGTGCGCCTGAACGGACGCGCGTATCCCGGCAGCCTGCGGCTCAGCGCGCGGGGTGACTCGGGGCTCGACGTCGTGAATCTCGTGCCGCTCGAGGCGTACGTGGCGAGCGCGATCGCGAGCGAGACACCCGCCGATTGGCCGCGCGAAGCGCTGAAGGCGCAGGCCGTGGTCGCGCGCTCCTACGCCCTGCACGAGCGCATGCGGCGCGCGGGCGAGGCGTTCGACGTCGAGTCCTCGGTGATCTCGCAGCGCTACGGTGTATCGCGCGTGCCCGAGTCACACGCGGGCGCCGCGCGCGCCACGGCGGGCGAGTATCTCGCGTACGGCGGCACGCCTATCCTGGCCGCATTCCACTCCTCGTCGGGCGGCGCCACCGCATCGGCCGAAGAGGTGTGGGGCGAGGACCTGCCTTACCTGCGCAGTGTCTCGTCACCCGACGACGCCGCGCCCGACTACTTCTGGAGCTACGACATGTCGCTCTCCGACCTGGCCGACGCGCTGCGCGAGGCCGGTTACCCGTCGGGTTCGCTGTCGGAGGTGCGAGTCACCGACCGCAGCGAGAGCGGCCGCGTCGAGCGCATCCAGCTCGGCTCGGTGCTGCTGTCCGGCCGCGACCTGCGCGAGCTGCTCGGCGGCCGCGCGCTGCGCAGCGCGATGTTCGAAGTCCGCGTCGAAGACGGCCGCGTGGTGTTCATGGGCAGCGGCTCGGGGCACGGCGTCGGGCTGTGTCAGTGGGGCGCGAGCGAGTTGGCGAAGCGCGGCTCGAGCTACCGCCGGATCCTGGCTCACTACTACCCCGGGAGCGATCTGCGCCGCGTGCGCGCGAGTCAGTCCGGGACCGATGACTGGAGCGCACGCCGTTGAAGACCCAGGCCGAGGTTCAAGTCGAGAGCACGCCGCCGCCGCCATCGGGCGGGTTCGGCGGGATCCTCGGCAGCCCCATCTTCTTCCTCGTCGCGATGCTGCTCCTCATGTGGGCGCTCCTGATCCGCCCGCAGCAGCGCCGCGACAAGGAGCAAAAGGCGATGCTCTCGGCGATCGAGAAGGGCGACGCGATCGTCACCACGGGTGGCATCCACGGCAAAGTCACCGGCGTGACCGACGACGTGCTGACCGTCGAGATCGCGCAGAACGTGCGCGTGAAGCTGTCGCGCAGCGCGGTGGCGTCGCGCATCGCGAGCAAGACGGAAGGAGAGAAGTCGTGAGTCTCCGCGGTCGCTGGATCTTGATCGCGGTCGTCACTGTCACGATGACCTATCTGTCCCTGCCGAGCTTCTTCTCGGACGAGGACCGCGCGAGTCACTGGTGGCTGCGCCAGGACGGCATGACGCTCGGCCTCGACCTGCAGGGCGGCATTCACTGGCTGTTGCGCATCGACACCGACGCCGCCGTGCAGCGCGAGCTCGAGAAGGTCGCGTCCGGGGTGAGTGACTCGGCCGAGGAAGGGAAGGTCGCGCTCGCGAGCTCGGTAGTGAAGGACGGCGCACTCACTCTGCGCGGCGACCTGCCGGGTCTGCGCAAGATCCTCGAGGAGTCGGCCGGCGAGAGCGTGGACGTCGAGGAGCAAGACGGCGCGCTCGTCGCGAAGCTGCGCGAGCGCTGGAAGCGCGACGCGGTCGAGCGCGGCGCGGCGACGTCACTCGAGGTCCTCCGCAAGCGCGTCGACGGCCTGGGCGTGCGCGAGCCGCTGATCGTGCCCCAGGGTCACGGGCGCATCCTGGTGCAGATGCCCGGCGTGAAGGACCGCGAGCAGGCCGGCGAAGTGCTGAAGACCACGACGTTCCTCGAGTTCAAGCTCGTGCTCGACTCCGCGCCCAGCCAGGAGTTACTCGAGGCGAAGCTCCCCAACGGCGTGCCCGAAGACCAGATGATCGTGCTGAGTCAGACGCGCGGCGGGAAAGAGAGTGAGGCGCTGCTCGTCCCGAAGAAGGCGGTCCTCATGGGTGACTTGCTCGAGGACGCGCGCATGGACTTCGATCGGCGCAACCGGCCGATCATCACGTTCCAGTGGGACTCGGAAGGCGCGCGCATCTTCCGTGACTTCACCGGCTCACACATCGGCCAGCGACTGGCCGCGATCATCGACGGCAAGGTCATCACGGCGCCGGTGATTCAGTCGAAGATCGGGCGGCGGGGCGAGATCACGGGTGACTTCACGCGCGAAGAGGCGAGCAGCACGGCGATCCAGCTGCGCTCCGGCGCGCTGCCCATTCCGCTCGTGCTCGAGGAAGAGCGCACGATCGGGCCGTCGCTCGGCGCGGACTCGATCCGCGACGGCGTGCGCGCGTCGATCCTCGGCGCCGGCCTCGTGTTCCTCTTCATGGCGATCTACTACAGCGTGACCGGCGTGTTCGTGAATCTCGCGCTGGTCGTGAACGTGCTGATGATCCTCGGGCTCATGAGCGCGACCAAGGCCACGATGACCCTGCCCGGCATCGCGGGCGTGGTGCTCACCGTCGGCATGGCCGTCGACTCGAACGTCATCATCTGCGAGCGCATCCGCGAAGAGCTTCGCGCCGGCAAGAACGCGAAGAGCTCGATCTCGCTGGGTTACTCGCGTTCGTTCTGGACGATCTTCGACTCACACGTCACGGCGCTGCTCTCCGCGGCGATCCTGATCATGATCGGCCGCGGCCCGGTGCAGGGCTTCGGCGTGACTCTGTTCATCGGCCTCCTGGCCAGCATGTTCACGGCGCTGGTAGTGACTCGCGCCTTCATGGACAGCTACTACGGGCCTAACCCCGAGAGGCTGCGAATCTGATGGAGCTCTTCAAGCGCAAGACCAACATCGACTTCGTGAAGCAGATGCCGCTCATGGTCGGCATCTCGGTCGTGATCACCGTGCTGTCGCTGATCTCGATCGGCGTGAAGGGCTTCAACTTCTCGATCGACTTCGAAGGCGGCACGGTGCTCGAGCTGCAAACGCCCGCGGCCGCGGGCGACGTCGACGAACAGCGGCTGCGCGAGATACTCACCGAGCTCGGTCAGCCCGATGCGTCGATCGTGCGCGTCGGCGAGCCGGCCGAGCACGAGTTCCGCATCAGCATGCGCGGCTCGCAGGAGCAGGACCGCGAGCTGTCCGTGACTCTGCTCAAGGGCATGAACCAGGCGCTCGGCACCGACGTGGTGGTGAAGAGCGTCGAGTCCGTCGGCCCGCGCGTCGGCAGCGAGCTGCGGCGCAACGGCGTGCTCGCGATCGTGCTGTCGTGGGTCGGGATCCTGATCTACGTGTGGTTCCGGTTCGAGTGGCAGTACGCGCCCGGTGCGGTGCTCGCGCTCGTGCACGACGTCGTCTTCACCGCGGGGCTGTTCTCGTTCTTTGGCTGGGAGTTCGACATGAACGTCCTCGCCGCGCTGCTCGTGATCATCGGTTACTCGATGAACGACACGATCGTGATCTACGACCGCATTCGCGAGACGGTCGCGACGCGCGGCACGACCGAGCTCGAGAGCGTGGTGAACGAGGCGATCAACTCGACTCTGTCGCGCACGATCCTGACCTCGGGAGTCACTCAGCTGGTCGTGATCGCGCAGCTGCTCGTCGGCGGGCCCGTGCTGCACGGCATGGCCCTGGCGCTCTTCATCGGCATCCTGATCGGGACGTACTCGACGGTGTACGTCGCGAGCGCCGTGATGATCTGGCTCGCTCGCCGCTACGGTCACAGCGTTCCGGCGCCGAAGCCGGAGCGACGTGCGCGGACGCGGACTTCTACGACGTAGGAGTCAGCTGGCCTTTTGCCCGAGGATCGGTGACGGGGTGGGCGCCGCTTCGATCTTCTTCTCCGCGGGGCGGAGCTTCTCGAGCGCGCTGCCTTCCTTCATCGTGATCGCGCCGTTGATGAGCGCGCCTTCGGCCACGGTGAGTCGCGGGGCGATCAAGTCACCCTGGATGCGGCCCGTCTCGCGCACCTCGATGCGCTCCGTGGCGATCACGTTGCCCACGATCTTCCCGACCACGGTGACCTGCTTCGCCGAGACTTCGCCCTGGATGTCTCCGTTCGGCCCGATGGTCAGGTGGAAATTCCGCAGTGACACGCGGCCTTCGACGCGGCCTTCGAGAATCGTGTCCTCGTCGCCGACGACGTCGCCCTTGATGCTGATCGACTTACCGATGTTGGCCATCTCGTAACCCCCCGAGTGACGGCGTTCGGACTGCGCGACCGAGGTCGTGACCGGCGGTGTGCTGATCATTCGACTCGGCTCGACGCTGCGTTCCACCTCACCCTCGCCCTTGTTTTTCCACAACGCCATGAGAACTCCGAAGTCTTGGCGCCGTTCGCGCACTCATTGTTGCGGCGCGTTGCGCCCTTCGTTCCGTGAGACGGCTCACAAACCCCACTGGTGCTCGACCGCGACGGAGACGCAGACTACCTCCCGGCGCCGAGCGCTGACAACTCGGACGAGTCAGTACTCCTCCAAGCCGCGCACGCGCTCGTCGTCGACGGAGATTCCCCTCGCTTCGAGTAACGTGCCCTGCGCGCGCTCGAGCGCGGAGATCGCGATGCGGTAGTTCTGCAGCGCGTCGATCTCGGTGCCCTGCGCGCGCAGCAGATTCTCCTGGAACGTCTGCACGTCGTGCGGGGTCGACTCACCGAGCCGCAGCTTCTCTTCCTCGGCGCGCAGCGCTTCGGCGGACGCGATGCGCGCGCGCTCCGCGGCGCGCACGCGGTCGATCGAGCTCTGCAGATCGCGCACCGCGCTGCGCACGTTCACCACCACGTCCTGCTCGACGCGCCGCAGATTCGTGTTCGCGCGGCGCAGGCCGATCTTGCTCTGCACGTATCTCGCGTCCGCCGTGTCGTTCCCGATCGGGTACGAGAACGCGAGCCGCGCGCCGTAGCCGTGGAAGCCGTTGCCGTCGAAGAAGTCCTCGTTCGCGCCGTAGCGCTTGTCCGAGAAGCCGAGATCCGGCGCGCCGGGGAAGGGAAGGCCGTCGAACACGGGGGTGTTGGGATCGTCGCGAAACTTGAACACTGTCGGGTCCGCTGGGGTCTTTTGGTTGCCCGAGACACCGTTGTTCGAATACGACGCGATGACGTCCAGCGCGGGGAGCTTCTGGTTCCACGCGTACCGTTCCAGCACGTCGGCATCCTCCACGTTCTTCTGCGCGGCGAATAACTCGGGCCGGCGCGCGCGCGCCTTCTCGAGCGCCTCTTCCGCGTTCACGGGGTAGTCGACGAAGGTCGGATCCTCGGTGCGCACCGTCGTGTTCGCGTAGTCGCCGATGTTCGGCGCGAGGATCACGGTGAGCAGATTGTCTTGCGAACGCGCGACGGCGTTCAGCGCGGTGATGTGCTCGGCTTCGCGCTGCGCCAGGTTCGCTTCGGCCTGAGTCACTTCGATCCGCGAGGCCGTGCCGACCTGGTAGCGGACCTTGGTCTGCTCGAGCGTGTCGCCGGCGGTGTCGACCGCTTGCTGCGTCGCGCGCTCGAGGGCGCGGGCGGCGGCGAGTGTCCAGTACGTGCTCTCGACGACGAACACGCCGTCGGTGAGCTGTGTCTGGAAAGTCGCGTCGGAGATCTCGCGGCCGATCTCACTGCGCTTCACCTGGAGATCGACCGGGCCCCAGAACAGATCGCGGAGCAGTGGCACGGTTACCTGAGTCGACCACAGCGCGAGATACTGCGGCTTGAACGCGTACAGCCCGGAGTTCGAAGACACTCGATCGTTCGAGTAAGTCGACGCGTACGAGAGACCCCAGGGCAGCACGCCCGCGATGCCGACGTCCGCGTTCTCGAAGTTGTCGATCGTGCGATTGCCCGTGGTGCCCAAGAACGCCTGAAGGCTGCTCGTGATCGGCGTCTCGTTGTGAGCGCGCTCGTAGTTCGCGATCAGGTTCGGCTCCCACCCGCCCCACGCGGCGCGCTCTTCCTCGCGCGCGAACGCCGGATCGTTCCGGATGATCTGCAGGCCCAGGTTGTATTCGAGGCCTAGCGCCACCGCCTCCTGCAGCGTGATCAAGCGGTCCTGCCCGAGGACGTCCTCGGGCCGAGTCACTGCCCCGGAAGGCGCCGGCTGCGCTTGCGGCGCCGGCTCCGGTGGAGGCGCCTGCTGCGCCCAGACACTGGGCGCGAGCAACACGAGACAGATCAGTGGCAGCAGCTTCCGAGTCATTTCCTCCCCCTGGCGCCGACCCCGTGCAGAAAGAAGTCGACGATGCCGGCGGCGTCGCTCTCGACGTCGCCGAGTTCCGAACCCTTCACGCGATCGGTGATCGCCCCGCGGAGACACTCGATCAGAAAGCGCGCCGTGCGGCGGCCGTCCGTCACGCGCAAGTCACCGCTCTTCGCGCCGCGCTCCACGAGGCCGGTGACGAAGCCCAGCAGCTCCTCGCGGTTGCGCTCGAGCTTCGCGGCGAGCAGTGACTCGCCCTTGAACCCGAGCTGCGTGCGCTCCTGGATCACGCGGAACATCTCGCGGTTCTCGCCCGCGTGCTCGAGCGCCGCGCGCAAGAGACCCGCGAGCTTCGCCTCGGTGCCGCGCTCGCGCTCGGTGGCCAGCTGCGCGCGCTCCATCAGCTCGCCGAAGCCGAAGTCCGCGACGTGCGCGAGCAGGTCTTCCTTGCCGCGGAAGTACAGATAGATCGTGCCCTTCGAGATTCCCGCCTCGTGCGCGATGCGCTCCATCGAGGCGTCGTCGAAGCCCGACTCACCGATCACGCGCCGCGCCGCGCGCACGATCTCCTCGGTGCGGAAGTCCTTGATGACTTCCTCTTTGGTTCGCGTGGTGCGGGGCGCGGTCACGGTGGAGGGGGCTCCGGGTCAGCAGGATGACAGCCGCGTCCAGTGCGCTGAACGCCGGGTCATCAGCCTACGGTGAGGCGCAACCTCGATGCAACTTCACGCGAAGGCCGTGTTTCCAAGCTTCCGCACTGCCCCGAGTGTTAGGATTCGGCGACCGCGAACGGTCATTCCCCGGGGGGTCGTCTTGGCTGCAGGAGCCAGGAAGTGGGAAGTGAAAGTCGGTGAGCTCGCCGTGTATCCAGGCCACGGCGTGGCGCGCATCGAGGCACTTCAGGTGCGCGAGATCGCCGGGCGGCAGCTCGAGTTTCTCGTGCTGCGCAAGCTCGACGACGAGTCACGCATCCTGATCCCGCGCGACCGGATCGAGGAAGTGGGCCTGCGCCCGCCGATCGAGAGCGCCGAGGCGCAGCGCATCTGGAAGATCCTGAAGGAGCGCAAGCGCACGAAGGCGCGCTCGGGGATCGCCTGGAGCCGGCAGTTCCGCGAGCTCCAGGACAAGCTGAAGGTCGGCACGATCTTCGAGACGGCCGAGGTGCTGCGCGATCTCTTGCGCCTGCAGCACACCAAGGAGCTGTCGTTCGGCGAGCGCAAGCTGCTCGAGAACGCGCGGTCACTGCTCGTGCAAGAGCTCGCCGCCGCCGAGAAGACAGGCCCCGACGAGATCGAAGCCTCGATCCGCGCCGCCGTGAAGTAGGAGTCAGTCGCGGTATATTCGCCCGATGCACGCGCTGGCCTTGGTCCTCGCGGCCGGGCAGGGAGTCCGCCTCGGTCGAGAAGTCCCGAAGGGATTCGTCCGCCTGCGGGGACGGACTTTGGTGGACTGGAGCGTGGACGCGCTGGCGCGCGCGCCGGAGGTCGCCGCGGTGCAGTGTGTCGTGCCCGCGGGCGGCGGGAGCGAGCCGGTCGCGAAGCCGGCCGACTTGCCGGCGCGGATCGCCTGGCTCGCGCCGATCGAGGGCGGGGCGCGGCGGCAGGACTCGGTCGCGCGCGGGCTCGAGGCCGGCGCGCGCGCTCGGCCCGATCTGGAGTGGGTGCTCGTCCACGACGCCGCGCGCTGCCTGGTCGAGCCGGCCGACGCGAGCGCGGTGCTCGCGGCCGCGCGCGCCACCGGCGCCGCGCTGCCGGTCCTGCCCGCGAGTGACACGGTGAAGCTGCTCGACGGCGGCCGGGTCGAGCGGACGCTGGACCGCGCGCGGCTCGGGCTCGCGCAGACCCCACAGGCGTTCCGCATCGAGGTGCTGCGCGAGGCGCTCGAAAAGGCGAGTCACGATGGCGTCGAGGGCACGGACTGCGCGTCGCTGGTCGAGAGACTCGGCGTCGAGGTGCGCACCTCCGCCGGGCGCGCGGGGAACTTCAAAGTGACTCACCCCGAGGACTTGGCGCGCGCCGAGTCGGTGCTCGCCGCGCGCGAGGCCGGCCGATGAGGATCGGGCAGGGGTACGACGTACACCGTTTGGTGGAGGGCCGCGCGCTCCTGCTCGGCGGCGTGCGCGTGCCGCACTCGCGCGGGCTCGCGGGCTTCTCCGACGCCGACGTGCTGGCTCACGCGGTCGGCGACGCTCTCCTCGGCGCGCTCGGCCAGGGTGACTTGGGCGTGCACTTTCCGTCGGGCGACGAGCGCTGGCGAGGCGCGAGCGGCGCGACGTTGCTCGGCGAGATCACCGCGAAGCTCGCGCCCGCTGGCTATCGCGTCGGGAACGTCGACGCCACGATCATCGCGCAGGAGCCGCGACTGTCGCCGTTCCGAGTCGAGATACAAGAGAGTCTGGCGAAGATGCTCGGCGTGGAGTCGGCGCGCGTGAACGTGAAGCTGAAGAGCACCGATCAGCTGGGCGCGATCGGGCGAGGCGAGGGCATCGCCGCGCAGGCCGTCGTGCTGCTCGAGCGAGTGACTCGATGAGCGAGCTGCACCTCTACAACACGCTGACCCGCCGCAAGGACCCGTTCGTCCCGCTCGAGCCGGGCAAGGTGCGCATCTACTCGTGCGGCCCGACCGTGTACAGCCGCCAGCATCTGGGCAACCTGCGCACGTACGTCTTCGCCGACTTACTCAACCGCGTGCTGCGCTACTTCGGCTTCCAGGTGAAGCACGTCATCAACATCACCGACGTGGGTCACTTGACCGGAGACACCGACGACACGGGCGACGACAAGATGGAGAAGGCGGCGCGCGAAGCGAAGCTGACCGCGTGGGACGTCGCCGCGAAGTGGACGGGCGTCTTCCGCGCCGACCTCGCGAAGCTCGGCTTCCGCGAGCCCGACGTCTGGTGCAAGGCGACGGACCACATCCCCGAGCAGATCGCGATGATCCGCACGCTCGAGGAGAAGGGCTTCACATACCGCATCAGCGACGGCGTGTATTTTGACACGGCGAAGGACCCTCACTACGGCGAGCTGGCGGGGACTCACTTGTCCGAGCAAGAGACACAGGCGCGCATCGAGCGCGCGGGCGAGAAGCGCAACGCGGCGGACTTCGCGCTGTGGAAGCTCTCGCAGCCGAGTGAGTCGCGGCAGATGGAGTGGGACAGCCCCTGGGGGCGCGGCTTTCCCGGCTGGCACATCGAGTGCTCGGCGATGAGCATCAAGCACCTGGGCAATCACTTCGACATCCACACGGGCGGCATCGACCACATCCCGGTGCACCACCCGAACGAGATCGCGCAGAGCGAGAACGCGCTGGGTGAGCGCCCGTGGGTGAAGACCTGGCTGCACGGCGGCTGGCTCATGTTCGGTGACTCGAAGCTCAGTAAGTCGACGGGCGGGAGCGTCCTGAATCTCGACGCGCTGCTCGACGCGGGCATCGCGCCGCTCGCGTACCGCTATTTCCTCTTGGGCGGTCACTACCGCCAGCAGCTCGCGTTCTCCGAGGACGCGATCCGCGGCGCGCAGACCTCGCTCGAGCGTCTGCTCCGGCGCGCGGCCGAGCTGCGAGAGGACGACTCGTCGAGGGGCAAGGCCGAGCAGGCCGAGCTGCGCGCGCGGTTCCGCGCCGCGCTCGCCGACGACCTGAACGCCCCGCGCGCGCTCGCGGTGGCGTGGGAGACCGTGCGGAGTGACTCGCTCGGTGGGCGCGAGAAGTGGGAGCTCCTGCGGGAGTTCGACCAAGTGCTCGCGCTCGGGCTGTCCGACGCCAAGGTCGAGGAGCAGGAGACCGACGCCGAAATCGACTCACTCGTGAGGGCGCGCGACGAGGCGCGCGCAGCGAAGAACTTCCGGCGCGCCGACGAGCTGCGCGACGAGTTGAAGCGGCGCGGAGTCATCTTGACTGACTCGCCGCAGGGCACGCGGTGGAAGCGTGGCTGAGTTCGAAGTCGTCTCCGACTACAAGCCCCTGGGCGATCAGCCGCGCGCGATCGAGGAGCTGGTCTACGGCGTCCAGAACGGCGTGAAGCACCAGACGCTCCTCGGCATCACCGGCAGCGGCAAGACCGCGACCATGTCGTGGGTGATCGAGAAGGTGCAGCGGCCCACGCTGGTCATGGCGCCGAACAAGACATTGGCCGCGCAGCTGTACGGCGAGTTCAAGAAGCTCTTCCCCAAGAACGCCGTCGAATACTTCGTCAGTTACTACGACTACTACCAGCCCGAGGCGTATCTCCCGACCACGGACACGTACATCGAGAAGGACTCGTCGATCAACGACGAGATCGACAAACTCAGACACTCCGCCACGCGCTCGGTGCTGTCGCGGCGCGACGTGATCGTCGTGGCGAGCGTCTCGTGCATCTACGGCCTGGGCTCGCCCGAAACGTACGGCAGCATGCACGCGTACGTGGAGCAGGGCACGCGCCTGCGGCGTGACGACTTCACGCGCAAGCTGGTCGACATGCTGTACGACCGCAACGATCTCGACTTCCACCGCGGCACGTTCCGCGTGCGCGGCGACGTGGTCGAAGTGTTTCCCGCGTACGAAGACGAGAAGGCGATCCGCGTCGAGTTCTTCGGCGACGAGGTCGACGCCATCTCCGAGATCGACCCGCTGCGCGGCCGCGTGCTGTCGAAGCCGAAGGTCGCGGTCGTGTTCCCGAACAGTCACTACGTGCAGACGCGCGAGAGACTCGAGCGCGCGATCGAGGGCATCCGCGAGGAGCTCGACGAGCGCATCATCCGCTTCAAGGCCGACAACAAGCTCCTCGAGGCGCAGCGCATCGAGCAGCGCACCATGTACGACCTCGAGATGCTGGCCGAGATGGGCTTCTGTCACGGCGTCGAGAATTACTCGCGCTGGCTCGACGGCCGCGTGAAGGACCAGCCGCCGTACACGCTGATCGACTACTTCCCGAAGGACTTCCTCTGCTTCGTCGACGAGAGTCACGTGACCGTCCCGCAGATCGGCGGCATGTGGCGCGGCGACCGGCGCCGCAAGGACACACTCGTCGATTTCGGTTTCCGGCTGCCCTCCGCGCTCGACAACCGGCCGCTGCAGTTCGAGGAGTGGGAGCAGCGCGTGGGCCAGGTCATGTACGTCTCGGCCACGCCCGCGGAGTACGAGCTCGAGAAGAGCGTGGGGGTCGTGGTCGAGCAGATCATCCGGCCGACGGGACTCACCGACCCCGAAGTCGAGATCCGCCCCGCGAAGAACCAGGTCGACGACTTACTCGCCGAGATCCGCGAGCGCGTTGCGCTGGGCGACCGCGTGCTGGTCACGACCTTGACGAAGCGCATGGCCGAGGAGCTCACGAGTTACTACCAGGACGTGGGGATCCGCGTGCGGTATCTCCACTCCGAGGTGCCGACCATCGAGCGCACCGAGATCCTGCGCGACCTGCGCAACGGCTCGTTCGACGTGCTGGTCGGCATCAACCTCTTGCGCGAGGGCCTGAACCTGCCGGAGGTGTCACTCGTCGCGATCCTCGACGCGGACAAGGAGGGCTTCCTGCGCTCCGCCCGCTCGCTGATCCAGACCATGGGCCGCGCCGCGCGCAACGTGCGCGGCAAGGTGCTGCTCTACGCCGACGTCCAGACCGAGTCGATCCGCGCGGCGATGGAAGAGACGGACCGCCGCCGCGCCGTGCAGCGCGCGTACAACGAGAAGAACGGAATCACTCCGCGCACGGTCGAGAGCGCGATCACGACCCTGACCGAGTCACTGTACGAGGCGGACTACGTGACCGTCTCGAAGGCGGCCGACCTGGAGTTCAGCGCGGACGAGCTGCGCGCCGAAGTGAGCAAGCTGCGCGCGCAGATGAAGAAGGCCGCCGAGGAGCTGGACTTCGAGCGTGCGGCGGAGATCCGCGACCGCATCAAGTCACTCGAAGAGGGCTCGCTCCTGGCGGGCTACGAGGCCGGGGCCAAGGAGCAGCGCGGCATGAGCTCGCTGCGCAACGCGGGCACGAAGCGGGGCGGGCGCAGGCGCCGGTGAGCTCGCTCGAGGAGCGCGTCGCGCAGCTCCCGGTCGAGCCCGGCGTGTACATCTTTCGCGACTCACAGGGCCGCCCGCTGTATGTCGGCAAGGCGCAGTCACTGCGCGCGCGCGTGCGCAGCTACTTCAACCGCGGCGGCGACGGCCGCATGCAGGTGCCGTTTCTCGTGGAGCGCATCGCGGACGTCGAGGTCGTCGCGACCGCGAACGTGAAGGAAGCGCTCTTACTCGAGAACCAGCTGATCAAGAAGCACAAGCCGCGCTTCAACGTGCGGCTGCGCGACGACAAGCAGTATCTCGCGTTGCGGCTCGACCCGCGCGAGACGTACCCGCGATTCACCGAAGTGCGCCGCTTCGCGCGAGACGGAGCGCTGTACTTCGGGCCGTACACGTCGAGTATCTCGCTGCGCGAGACGCTGGCGCAGCTGCAGCGCATCTTCCCGCTGCGCACGTGCAGCGACCCGGTGTTCCGCAGCTACCGCCGCCAGGGGAGGCCCTGTCTGGAACACTCGATCGGGCGCTGCGCGGCGCCGTGCGCGGGGCGCATCAGCGACGAGGCGTACGGCGACCTGGTGAGTGGCGCGACGCTCCTGCTCCGCGGCAAGGCCGAAGACCTGCTCGGCGAGCTGAAGGAGCGCATGCGGGCCGCCGCGGAGAGCGAGCGCTTCGAAGACGCCGCGCGGCTGCGCGACCAGCTGAAGGCAGTGACTCGCACGATCGAGTCACAGGCGATGGTCTCGCGCAAGTTCGTGGATCGCGACGCGTTCGGGATCGCGCGCGAGGGGCCGCGGCTGGAGATCCAAGTCATGCACGTGCGGCGCGGCGTGATCGCGGGTGGGGCGGCGCACGAGTTCCGCGACGTCGCCGGCGACGACGCCGAGGCGCTCGACTCGTTCCTGACTCAGTACTACGGCGACGAGCGCGAGATCCCGAAGGAGGTGCTCCTGCCGCTCGAGCTCGAGAGCGCGCCCGCGTTCGCCGAGCTGTTGCGCGAGCGCGCCGGCCGCGCCGTCGAGATCTCGGTGCCCAAACGCGGCGAGCGCAGGCGCCTGGTCGAGCTCGCCGCGCGCAACGCCGCGCTCGCGCTCGCGGCGCGCGAGCGCGAGCAGGACCCTGGCGAGTCACTCGAGGCGCTGCGCGAAGCCCTGCGCCTCGAGCGCGCGCCCGTGGCGATCGAGTGTTACGACATCTCACACCTGCAGGGGAACCTGGGCGTCGCCTCGCGAGTCACCTTCGTCGACGCGCGCCCGCACAAGGCCGGCTACCGCAAGTACAAGCTGCGCGAGACCGAGCCCGGCGACGACTACGGCGCCATGCGCGAGGTGCTGAAGCGACGGCTCGAGAGACTCGACACCGAGCCCGCGCCCGACCTGCTCCTGCTCGACGGCGGCAAAGGCCAGCTGAACGCTGCGCGCGCGTTGTTCGCGGACCTCGGCGTCGAGGGCATCGCGCTGGCGTCGCTCGCCAAGGAGCGCGACGAGGAGTCACCCAGCCAGCGAGTCATGCGCCACGGCGGGCAGAAGCGCGAGAAGGTATTTCTGCCCGGCGTGAAGGACCCCATCCAGCTCGCGCGTGACTCACACGCGCTACTGCTCCTGCAGCGCATCCGCGACGAGTCACACCGCTTCGCGATCACGTACCACCGCGAGCTGCGCCGCAAGTCGAACTTCCGCTCCATCCTCGACGAGCTCCCGGGCATCGGCCCGACCCGCCGCCGCGCGCTGCTGCGCCATCTCGGCAGCCTCGAGAAGGTGCGCGCGGCGACGCGGGAAGAGCTCGAGGCCGTACCCAAGCTGGGCCGGCGCGCCGCCGCGATCGTGCACCGCTTCTTCCACGCCGAGCCTCCCGCCCCCGAGCCCGCGCCGGAGCCCGTGACGGACGAGGTCAAGGAAGACACGCCCGCCGCCGATCCTTCTCCCGAGCCGGATCGCTCCTAATCCGGCCTTCGGGAGAGAACGATGCGCGCGAAGCTCGTGACTGCGGCGGCTTGCGCCGTCTTCTGCGCGCTCGCCGCGCACGCGCGCGCGGATCTCTACCAGTGGACCGACGCCCAGGGCCGCGTGCACGTCACCGACGACCGCTCGCAGATCCCGGCCGGCTCGACCTTCACCGTGCAGCCGAGCCGGACCCCGAGGCCGGCGCCCGCGCCGCGCGCCGGCGCGCAGAACCCGGCCGCGCCGGATCCGCACCCCGTGCGGTCACTCGAGCGGAGTGACTCGAACGAGGGGTCGCCCGCGGCCCGCACTCACGTCCTGCACTATCAGCGCGCGGGTCACGAGATCGCGCTCGAAGTCGCGCTGGCCGACCGCGTGGGTTGTGACTTCAAGGTCGACACGGGCGCCTCGCTCAACACCGTGCCCATGTGGGTGGTGAAGGAGCTGGGCATCGAGATCGACAAGGACACGCCGCGCATCTCGGTCGTCGGTATCTCGGGCCGGCCCGCGCTCGTGCCGGTGGTCACCATGCCGTCGGTGCGCGTCGGCACCGTCTACGTCGAGAACGTCGAGATGGCCGTGCTCGACACGATGAGCACCGGCTTGCTCGGCATGCCCTTCTTCAATCACTACAAGGTGCAGATCGATCCCGCGAAGGGTGAGCTGCGACTCACCGAGATCGACCTCGAGAACGTCGACGGCGTGTACGGCGGCATGAACGAGGACGCGTGGCGAATGCGCTTCCGCCAGCTGCACGAGCGCCTCGCGCTGATCCGCAGAGCGCGCGCCGCGATCCCCGACGAGAGCGAGACGATGGCGCAGAACGCGTACGACAAGCTCGACGACGCCGAAGCGAAGGTGCAGGCCGAGCTCGACGCGCTCGAGGACAAGGCGCAGGCCGCCGGCTTACCCGGCAGCTGGCGCTAACTCCCGATGGTCGCGTTGGCACCCGACCCACGCTCCGGATGAGAAATCCGGTCCCCCCGAGCGGGAAACGTTTTCCTCGCTAGGTGGCAGCAAAGGTGCGTGAGCGGGCTCACTTCGCGGCAGCGCGCGCGCGGAAGTGCGAGTAACTCCGAGTGATTCGCGATCTCGAGGAATCCGCAATGAGCTTGGCACCCGCTTTGCTTGGTACCGCGCGCATGTCGCCGTTTCACCGGAAGATCGTCGAGCTACTGGAGGGTCGCTACGGAGTCAGCCCCGCTTTCGCGGAGCAGTTCGTGCCGATCTTCGAGAGAGTCGCCCAGAGCCGTCCGTCCGCGGACGATTGGGAAGAGCTCATGGAGTGTCTCGCCTCGGCCTATCGCTCGCTCCCGGTGGTCGAGGACAAGACGCTGAACGAGGCGCAGGTGCTCGTCGGGCAGTTCGTGACCGAGCTGCAGAAGATCGACGAGTCACTCAAGGTCGTGGGCGTGTATCTCGCGCGCCTGCGCAGCCAGCTCGGCGTGCCCGAGCACTCGCGCACGCTGCACTAACCCAGCGCGCTCCCCGACGCGCCACCAACGCCCCTCGGTCCCGGCGAGGTCGAGCTGCCGGAACGCGCGCCGCTCGTGTGGCTGCTCGCGCCGTTCGCCGCGGGGGTGGTGGTCGCGGACGTGAGCGAGCTCGCGCCCGCGTGGTGTGGACTCGCGGCGCTGCTGGGACTCGGGCTGTGGGCGTTCGCGCGGCCGGGCGAGTCACTGCTCGGCGCGGTGCTGGGCGCGCTCGCGCTCTCACTGCGGCTGCACGCGCCGGTGCCCGAGGTCGAGCCGGGCCCGGTCGCCGTCACCTTGCTCGAGGCGCCCCGCGCGCTCGAAGGCGGCTGCCGAGTCACCGTGTGGATTCACGGGCGGCGGGCGGGGCGCGCGCTCTTGCTCGGGCGCGGCGCGACGTGCGGGATGCTGCCGGGACAGGAGGCGCTGGTCCGGGTCTCGCTCGAACCGTTCCGGCCGGCGAGCAACCCGGGCGCCAGTGACTCGCCACGCCGGCAGCAGCGCAGGGGAGTGAGTCGCCTCGCGCGGCTCGAGGGGGAGGCGGCGGCCCCGGTCGGCTCCGAACCGGGTGGCCCCGCGGCGTGGCTCGAGGGGGCGCGGCGGCGCGTCGCGGAGCGCTTGGATCCGGCGGAGTTGCCGTCGCGGGGCGGGGCGCTGCTGCGTGCGCTGGCCGTGGCGGACCAGTCGCGGCTCGACGAGTCACTCCGCGCGGCGTTCGCGGACTCGGGCACGACTCACTTGTTGTCGGTGTCGGGCACGCACATCGTCTGGGTCTTTTGGCTGAGTCGCGTGTGCGTCGTGTTCGCGCTGGGGCGCTCGCGTTTCCTGCCGCTGGTGCGCGCCGCGCGCTCGGCGGGGATGGCCGCTGGGGCGGCGGCCGGGCTCGGCTACGCATTTCTGTGTGGGCTCGAGGCGCCGGCGCTGCGCTCCGCCGCGATGGCCGGCGCCGCGGCGTTCGCGCTGGTGGGCGGCCGGCCCGCAGCGGGCTGGAACGCGCTCGCGCTCGCGGCGCTGCTGGTGCTCGGCTTCGACCCGGCGGCGCTGTCCGATGTGTCGTTCCAGATGTCGTTCGCGGCCGTGGCGGGGCTGCTCGTCTGGCGGCCCCCGCCGGGGCCGGTGCGCGGGCTAGCGCACGCGTCGCTGGCGGCGGGGCTAGCGGCCGCGCCGCTCGCCGCGGGTCTGGGCGCGTCGCTGCCCGTGGGCTGGCTCCTCGCGAACGCGCTCGCGGTGCCGTACTTCGGCGTGGCGGTGGTGCCGCCTGCGCTGCTCGCGGGCGCCGTCGGCGGTGAGCTCGCGGCAGTGACTCGCGCGCTCGCGGAGCTGGGCGTGCGCGGACTCGAGCTGCTCGCGACTCCGGACCTGCTCGCGGGTCCGCACGACCGGGTCGCGGTCGCGGCGCTCCTCGCGGCGCTCGTCTTCGGCGCGCGCGGGCTCGTGCAGCGGCGAGTCGGTCTCGCGGCGCTCGCGGGCTGCGCCGCGGCCGTGAGCCTCGCGCTGGCCTGGCCGAGCGAGAACGGAAAAGTAACTCGCCCCGAAGTCACTTTCCTCGACGTGGGTCACGGCGACGCGGTCCTCGTGCGCGCCGGCCCGCGCGCGTGGCTCGTCGACGCGGGCTCGAGGGCGCGAGGCTTCGATGCGGGACGCGCCGTGGTACTGCCCGCGCTGCGCGCGCTCGGCGTGCGCAGGCTTGACGCCCTGGCGCTGACTCACGCCGATCTCGACCACGTGGGCGGCGCGGCGGCCGTGCTCGCGGGGCTCCCGGTCGGCGAGCTCTGGGTGACTCGCGAGACTCTTGCGGCGCCAGCGCTGCGGCGTCTGCGGGGGCTCGCGGCGGGGCGGGGCGTGCCCGTGCGGATCGTCGCGGCGGGCGACGAGCTCGGCGCCGAGTCACTCGGCATCCGCGCGCTGTGGCCGCCGCCGGACTTCGCCGCGCCGACCACGAACGCGGGGTCACTCGTGTTGCGGATCGCGGCGGCGGGCGGTTGTGCGCTGCTGGGCGGCGATGCGCCTGCGGCGGTGGAGCGCCGACTCACTCGGCCTCTCGCACGCTGCGACGTCCTGAAGCTGGGCCATCACGGCAGCGCCACCTCGAGCGACGGCGGTTTCCTGGACGCGCTCGACCCGGTCGTCGCGATCGCGAGCGCCGGCCGCCGTCCGCTCGCGCCGCTGCCGCACGCGTCCGTGCGCGCGCGCCTGCGCGGGCGCGCGATCTCGCTGTGGGAGACACGGCGCGACGGCGCGCTGCGCATCGAGCTCGGGCGGCCCGGTCCGGTGGTCCGCCCGTGGCTCGCTGCGCGCTGGAGCGACGGCGGATAAGATCCGCCCATGACTCGCCGCCCCGACAACGTCGACCCCGAGACCTGGAAGGCGCAGCGCGCCGCGTACTGGAAGCGCGTGAACCGCACGCTGAACGTGCTGATGGTGGTCGCGGTGCTGCTCCTGCTCGCGCGCTATCTCGGCTGGCTCGGCTAGTCGGCGAGCGCGAAGCGCCGCACTGCGTCGAGCACGTCCGCCGCGACGGCGACTCCGTCCGCGCGCTCGCCGCCGCCGATCCGCACCGCGCGGCAGCCGACCGTGCGCGCGAGCGCGACGTCGCTGTCCTCGTTGCCGATCACCCAGCTCTCGGCGAGATCGATCGGGTGCTCGGACGCCGCCCGGAGCACCATGCCCGCGCGAGGCTTGCGGCAGTCACAGCCGGCGTCGGGCGTGTGAGGGCAGTGATAGGACGCGTCGACGGGAGCGCCGTGCGCGGCGAAGTCCGCGAGCAGGTGTGACTGGAAGCGCGCGAAGTCGGCCTCGGTGAAGTAGCCGCGGCCGATGCCCGACTGATTCGTGACGATCGCGAGGCCGAATCCCGCGGCGCGCAGCTCGCGCAGCGCCTCGTACGCGCCGGGCAGCGGCGCGTAGTCACTGACCCGGAAGTGATACCGGCGATCCTCGATCAGCGTGCCGTCGCGATCGAGAAACACGAAGCGACGCATCACGGTGTCACTTCACAGCCAGGCGGCCGGTGACCCGGCTTCTCCGAGTGAGCGCGCACGAACGCGGCCAGGTCGCCGCCCAGCTGCGCGAGCTCGCGCCCGAAACACGGCACGAGGCCGAGATAGTCGCGGTTGCCCGCGACCCACGCGTTCGACAGATCGAGCTTCGGGAAGCGCGCGAAGCGCTGGGTGCGCCACGGCTGCGCGGCGTACACCTCGTTCTGGTAGCGCGCGAAGATCGGCGCGCGCTGCGCTCGCGCCTCGTCGGGAGTCACCTTCTTCGCGTACAGCGCGGCGAGCTCGGCCCGCAGGTCGTTCAGCATCTGCGCGAAGACGAGCTCGTCGGCGAAGCTCTCTCTCGCGCGCTCGGCCAGCTCGGGGCGGTCACGGAAATACTCCTCGGTCGCGTGGTGCGCGATGAACGTGGCGAGACTCTCGTTGTAGGCGACGTCGCTCTCGACGTACACCAGAACGTGTACCTGCTCGTGGATCGCGGTGTCGACGACGTCCTGCAGCGGCCAGCGCAGGATCGGACGCGGCAGCGGGTCCTCGAACCAGCCCAGCGTGGTGTAGAGCGGCGAGCCGCGGAGATACACGTCGTACCCGTCGCCGCGCAGCTCGTCGGCGTACTTCTTCGCGCGCTCGGCGTCGAAGTAACCGCGGTACGAGACACTGCCCACGACCGGGAACCACCAAGTCACGGGCTCGAGCTCGTTCGCGGGCGCGGCGGTGACCACCTGCACCAGCCAGTCTCTGTCCGTATCGGCGAGCCGGGTGTAGCTCGACATGCGCGGCAGGCCGAGCGACTCGCCGTAGGCGAGCGCGCTGCGGAACGCCTCGTAGGCCTCGCGCTCGCCGGCGGGGAGCGCCGCGATCTTGTCCGGCGTGAGCGACTCGCGCGACCAGAGCAGGCGCGCCTGCCCCGCGCCGATGTGCGCGAGATAGGCGAGCATGTTGTCCGCGCGCGCCGGCAGCGCGAACAGGAGCGAACCCATTGCGCACACGAGGCGCGCGACCGCCCAGCTCGCTCGTCCGCATCCAGGCGCCGGAGGCCGAGAGCGAGCGGCTGGTCGCGGAGCTGTGGTCACTCGGCACCTCCGGCGTGGAGGAGCAGCCGCTCGCGCCGAATCGCGTCGAGCTGCGCGCGTACTTCGCGGCGGACGGCGCGCCCGTACCGGAGCTCCGCGCGCTGGCCGACCCCGCGCGCGGAGTCACAGTGACCGAGCTCGAGCCCGTCGCGGATCAGGACTGGGAAGTGACTTGGCGCGCGGGCCTCGCGCCGCGGCGCGTTGGCAAGCTGTGGGTGCGGCCGAGCTTCTGCGCGAGCGCTGGAACCCCCGAGCTGGTGATCGATCCGCAGCAGGCGTTCGGCTCCGGCGAGCACGCCACCACGCGGCTGTCGCTCGCTCTCTTGCAGGAGCAGCTGCGGCCGAGTGACTCGCTGCTCGATCTGGGCACGGGCAGCGGGATCCTCGGGCTCGCGGCGCTCCGGCTCGGCGCCGCGCACGCGGTGGGCGTCGACCTCGATCCGGTCGCGGTCGCGAACGCCGCCGAGAACCGCGCGCGGAACGCGCTGCCGCTCGCGCTGGCGTGTGGCTCGCTCGACGCGCTCGGACCGGGCGCGCGCTTCGACGTCGCGGTCGCGAATCTGCTCCTGCACGAGCTCCTGCCGTGTCTCGAGTCGCTGGCCGCCCGCACGACGCGCGTGCTGATCCTGTCCGGCTATCTCGAGCGCGAGCGAGTCACTCTCGAACGCGCGCTGCCGGGGAGTCACTGGCGCCAGGTGCGCGAGTCCAGCGAAGTCCAGTCGGGCGACCGCTGGTGTGCGCGGGCGCTGATTCACGCCGCGGCCCGGTAGGCGTCGAGCAGGCCGTCGAACGCCGCGTCCACCGAGTGACTCGGCGTCCAGCCCAGCGCGCGCAGGCGCGATCCGTCGCCCGTGAAGGCCAGCGCGTCTGCCGGCAGCGCGCGGAAGCGCTCGGGGTCGACCTCGACCCGCGGCTTTGCCGTCGAGCGCGACAGGAGTCTCTCGAGCACCGAGCGCATCGAGCGCGCCTCACCGGAGCACACGTTGTAAGTCGCGCCGCGCTCACCGCGCGCGAGCAGAGTCGCGTACGCCTCCACCACGTCGCGCACGTCGGAAAAGTCTCTCACCGGGTCGAGATTCCCGACGCGCAACACGGGTTCCTGCGCGCCGCGCTCGATCTTCGCGAGCTGCTCGGCGAACGACGATTCGGCGTAGAGACTCGGCCGGCCTGGGCCGGTGTGATTGAAGGGGCGGGCGATCACGGCGTCGAGTCCGTCGCGCGCGGCGGCGAGAGACACGCGCACCTCGCCCGCGGCCTTCGTCGCCGCGTAGAGATTCTGCGGTCGCACCGCATCGGTCTCTCGCCGCGGCGGCGCAGTGACTGCGCTCGGGCCGTACACCTCGCCGGTCGAGACGAACAGGAGTCTCGGCTTCGAGCGCGCGCGAACGAGCGCGTCGACCAGGCCGTCGAGCGCGAGCAGATTCGCGCGCAGCGCCTCGAGCGGCGCGCGCTCGACTTCCGCCGGCGCGGCGAGCGCCGCCAAGTGGATCACCGCGCGCGGTTGTGTTTCGTCGACCAGCGCGCGCACCGCCGCGCGGTCGCGCAGGTCACACGCGCGCCACGTGACGTCGGCGGCGCCGCGCGGCAAGCTGGGCAGATGCACGCCGATCACTTCGCGTCCCGCGCGCGAGAGAGCGGGAACGAGATGCGCCCCGACGAATCCCGCGGCGCCCGTGACGAGTGTCCGCTCGCGATTCAAAGCGGCGCGAGGCTAGCAAACGCGTGTTACCCTGCCGCGCGGCGCAGCATGGGTAGGGTGCCCATGCGATCATCGGAGGAGAGACATGAAAGTCGGCGTCGCGGGTGGAAATGCGGCCGGCAAGGGCGAGGTCGTGCGCATCCTCGAGCGGCGCGGCTTCTATCCGACCTCACTCTCCGACGTGATTCGCGCCGACCTCGCGCGCGACGGCAAGGAGCCGACGCGCGAGCACATGATCGAGCGCGGCCGCGCGCTGCGCGAGCGCTTCGGCACCGCCGTCCTCGCGGAGCGCACGCTGCGCGGCCTTCCGTCCGACCGCAATCACGTGATCGACTCGATCCGCCATCCCGCCGAGGTCGAGGCGCTGCGCTCGGGCGGCGAGTTTCTCCTGTTGTGGATCGAAGCCGACTCACACCTGCGCTTCGAGCGCGCGCGCGCGCGCGGGCGCGGCGGCGACGCGGCGGACTACGAGTCATTCCAGGCGCTCGAGGCGCGCGAGCTCGGCAGCAAGGACTCGGCCGCGCAGCAGCTAGCCGCGGTGCGCGCGCTCGCCGATCGAGTGATTCGCAACGACGGCGATCTGGCGCAGCTCGAGACGCAGCTCGAGGAGGTGCTGCGCGATCGCCTGTTCTTTCGCGACCGGCCGCCGTGGGACGAGTACTTCATGAACATCGCGCGCGTGGTCGCGTCGCGGAGTAACTGCATCAAGCGCAAGGTCGGCGCCGTGATCGCGCTCGACCGCCGCATCATCTCGACCGGCTACAACGGCACGCCGCGCGGCATCCGCAACTGCAACGAAGGCGGCTGCCCGCGCTGCGCAGGCGCCGCCGAATCCGGCACGCGCCTCGACGAGTGTCTGTGCAGTCACGCGGAAGAGAACGCCATCACTCAGTCCGCGTATCACGGGGTGAGCGTCCGCGGCGGGACCGTCTACACCACCTTCTGCCCGTGTCTCATCTGCACCAAGATGATCATCAACGCGGGACTCGGCGAGGTCGTGTACGACGCCCACTTCCCCCTGGGCGAAGTCTCGGTGTCACTGTTCCGCGAGGCGGGCGTGAAGGTGAGACAGCTCGGCTGACGCCGCACTCTGCTCTCGCGGCCGCTCGCTGCCGATACGCGAGCCATGCCGCACCAACGCATCGCGTGTCTCATCGCAGCGCTCTTCGCGCTGACCGGCTGCATCACCGTCTCGGGCGACGGGCCGGAGGCGGCGTTCGTCCCCCGCGGGAAGTTCGTTCCGGCAGTCCAGCACACGGTCGACCCGAGCTTCACGTTCGTGCTCGACGGCGGCGCGATGATCACGTCCAACAAGGCCGGCCGCGAAGCGAACAAAGTGATCATGACTCACTGGAAGGACGAGGGCCGCATCAAGGACTTCTCGTACGTGAAGAACGCGACCCAGGCGACCGCGAGTTCGGACTATCTGGTGATCCTGCGCGGGACTCAGTACGGCGAGTCGAACGAGGTCATGCAGTTCTTCAGCGGCTTCACGCTCTGCGTGCTTCCGTATTGGGTGACCACGCACTTCGATCTCGAGTATGTGGTGAAGGAGCGGACGAGCGGGCGCGAGTACCGCGGCGCGGCGAAGGGCAGCTTCGCAACCATCGTGAGCCTGGTCCTGCTGCCGGTCACGCCGTTCTTCTTGCGCGCGCAGACGAACACGCTCGAGAGACTCGGCGATCAGATGTATCTGCAGCTCGCGCAGCAGGGCGCCTTCCAGACACCCGGCGGCATGCGCCCGCCACCGCCGCGGAACACGGGAATCCGGCATCCGTATCCGCCGGCTCCGGCTTCTCCCGCGCGGTGACGATTCTGCGCTGACTCGCCACGACGACGGCCGAGCGAAGGCCGTCCCGAGCGAGGCCAGCAAGGGGCGAGCGAAGTCAATCAGGTAAACGTCGCCAGCTGGAACGCTAGGCGGATGCCCTCGCTGACGTCGTTGGCGCGGAGCGGCTGAGACATGCGGTTCGGGCCGGCGAGATAGCGAGCCGAGGCTTCGGGGCTCACGCCCACGACCACGCTCTCGATCCCGCGAGTCACGAGCTCGTCGAGCACGCGCACCAGGCCGGTGGCTTCGACCGCGTCGATGTGCGCGCCGGTCACGTCGAGGACCACCACGCGGATCGCACCGGGGCCGAGGTCCGTCGCGATCGTGTCGACCGCGGCGATCGAGTCACCCGCGCCCGAGTAGGGCAGCACCATGACGGGGCCCCACACGTGCACCGCGGGAGACAGCGGGTCGAACGCGCCGAGCATGTCGCCTTCGACTTCTTCGCCCGCCGCGGCCAGGCGCTTGTGCGCGCTCTCGCGCATGGCTTCGAAGTCGAGATACTTGAGCAGCGCCGCCGCCCACGGGTCGGTGGATTTCGTCCAGTGCTCGAGCGGGCGCGCCTCGAACTGACAGTGACTGGCGCCGGAGCCCGCGCACGCCAGCTCGCGCACGAGCACGAAATCGCCGAGCAGCGCGGAGTACCAGCCCGAGCAGTAACCCGCGCTCACGTGACACACGGGCTGGCCCGCGCCGCCGTAGCGGCGGCGGTGCACCGCGGCTTCGACCGACGCGAGCAGCGTGCCGGTGAACGTGCGCTCGCGAGTCAGTCCGCGCGCGGGGAACAAGAGGCCGAGGCCCGGGCCCGCGTGGCGCGGCGCGCCGCCGAGCGGGCCGGCGAAACGGCGCTCGATGCGAAGCGCGTCGAACAGGCCCTCGGCGACGCCGATGCCGTACAGGATCCCCTCGGCGAACGGCGCGCCGACGCTCTCGAACGCGTTGGCGCGCAGATTCTCGAGCGCGTCCGGGTCGTCGAACGCGTCGGCGGGCTCGGCCTCGAGCTCGGCGAACACCGACTCCTCGTCGCGCTCGCCACTCACTTGCGGTCACTCGGCTCGGCGACGAAGTCCTCGATGTCGAACTTCGACGCGGTCTCGATGAATGACTCTTCCTCGCGCTCGGCGATGCGCAGGAAGGCGTCGGCGGCCGCGGGGTCGAACTGAGTCCCCTTGAAGCGCTCGATCTCGTCGACCATGCGCGAGAACGGCAGCGCCTTGCGGTACGGCCGGTCGGAAGTCATCGCCTCGACCGTGTCCGCCACGAGAATGATGCGGCTGGGGTAGGGAATCTCGGTCGCCGCGAGTCTCTCGGGGTAGCCCTTCTCGGAGCCGTCGTACCACTCGTGGTGGTGTCTCACGCACGGCACGATGTCCGCGAGGAAGGCGACCGGCTCGAGGATGCGCGCGCCGATCTCGGGGTGGCGCTTCATCAGCTCGTACTCGGCGCTGGTGAGCTTCTCGGGCTTGCCGATGATCGCGTCGGGCACGCCGATCTTGCCGATGTCGTGCAAGAGGCCGGCGAGATAGATGCGTTCGATGAACTCGCGCTTGCAGTTCAGCTCGCGCGCGATGCGCGACGCGTACACGCCCACGCGCTCGGAGTGACCGCGCGTGTACGGGTCCTTCGCGTCGACCGCCTCGGACAGCGCGCGCACGGTCGAGAGATACGCCGTGCGCAGCTCGCGGTTCTTCGCTTCGAGCTCGCCCGTGCGCTCGGCGACCTTGCGCTCGAGCGAGTGATTCATCTCTTGCAGCGACTGGTTCTGCGCCTGAGTCAGCTTATTCAGGCGAGTCACTTCGGCGCGGATCGCGCAGTCGGCCAGCGCCTGGCGCACGATCGCGCGCAGCTCGTCGTCGTTCCAGGGCTTCGTGAGCAGGCGGAAGATCTCGCCGTGATTGATCGCTTCGATCGCGACGCCGATCTCGGTGTGACCCGTGAGCAGGATGCGTACCACGTCGGGGCGGCGCTCGCGCACCTGCGCGAGGAGCCTCACGCCCGTGGTGCCGGGCATGCGCTGGTCGGACACGACCACCTGCACCGGCTCGCTCGCGAGGAGCGCCAGCGCCTCGGGCGCCGAGCTCGCGGTGAACACGCGCACCGGCTCCGCGCGGAAGAGACGCGCGAGTGACTTCAAGATGTTCACTTCGTCGTCGACGAAGAGGACGCCGGGCCGGTCGAGCGAGGGAATCGTGTGAGCCAAACAGGACGGCGTAGTTCAAGGCGCGTGCCCGGAGACGGGAGACACTCGCGCCTCGCGCGCCTCGCGAGTCAGTCCGCTGGATCTCCGCGCGGACATGCGCGTCCGCTGCCCGCCGGCTGCGGCCGGCAAGCGCATCTCGCGTCCGGGACGCGCCTGCGCGCACCTGCACTGGAGCTGCGCGCCGCGTTGCCCGCTCTGCGCCTTCGGGCACGTGCAGTGCGCGGTCGACTCGACTGTGACTCCGCGCCGAAGCGAGTCATGCGACACGAGCGCCGCTCTCTGCATGTCTCGGTTCCGGGACGTCTCAGCGTTGGGACTTCGCGAACGCGGGATCGAGCCAGAAGATCTCGAGCAAGTGACCGTCCGGATCGCGAAAGTACACGGAGCGGCCGTCGGATCGTTGGTACGGACCCTTCTCGGGAGTCACTCCGTGCCCGCGCAGCTGCTCGGCCCAGCGGTCCACGTCGCCCTTGGCCTCGACCATGAAGCCGAAGTGCTCGAAGTTGCGCGCCGGCACCTCGCCCTGCGAGAGACCGAGCAGGTCGCCGCCCGCGTCGAGCCAGACGGTGTCGCCCTTCGCGAACGAGACTTCGAAGCCGAGCACGTCCGAGTAGAACCGACGCGCGCGCGGCAGGTCCGCGACCTGCAGGTTCAAGTGCTGGATGCCCCTAACGCGCAGCATCGCGGGAACTTACACCCCAGCGCGGCCCGCGAACACCGCCACGGCGACGTTGTCTCCCGCGCCGCCGGCGAGCGCGGCCTCCGCGATCGCGCGCGCGGCGGAGAGATCGCTCGCGCTGTCCGCGAGCAAGCGCGGGATGAGCGACGGCTCGGGCACGAAGTTCGTGACTCCGTCGGAGACGAGCGCGATGCGCTCGCCGCCCGCGCGCGTGAAGCGCACGTGATACAGCTCGGGGCGCGCGCGCCCCAGCGGCTCCGGGTTGCCGAGCAGGAGTGAGTTCTCGCCGGCGAGCCCCCGGGCCGCGCCCGCGACGAACGCGTTCGAGTCACCCAAGCTCGCGATCTCGACGCTCTCACCGCGCAGCGCGGCGAGCACGAGACACGAGCGCGAGCGGCTGCGCGCGGGGAGTCCGTCGAGCACGCCCTCGGCCAGGCGAGTCACTTCGGCGCGGAATGTCTCGCCGCGGGCTTCGACGAGCTCCGCGGCGCGCGCGCGCGCCCGCTCGATCGCGAGCTCCGAGGCCTCGCTGCCGTTGAAGCCGTCGGCCACGGCGAGCAGCACGCCGGCCGGCGTGCGCACCAAGAGCGCGGCGTCCTCGTTCGGGTCGGTGTGCTGGTACGCCTTGGGCTCGCGGCCGCGCGAGAGCGCGAGCGCCCCGCCGTCGGGCAGCTCGGCCAAGGCGAGCGGCCCGAGCTCGGCCCAGTCTCTCCCCAACAGAGCGATCGCGCGCATGTGTCTCATCGTACAGGTAAGCTGGCGCGGTGAAAGCGATCGGGGTCGAAGGGCAGGGGAAGGACGCGAAGCTCGCGCTCGGCGAAGCGCCGAAGCCCGAGCTCCGTCCCGGTGAGGTGCGCATCTCGATCGCGGCCACGGCCGTGAATCGCGCGGACCTGATGCAGCGGCGCGGCCTGTATCCGCCGCCGCCCGGCGCGTCGCACGTGCTCGGGCTCGAGTGCGCGGGCGTGATCTCCGAGGTCGGCGCGGGAGTCACTGGCTTGGCAAAGGGCGACCGCGTGATGGCGCTCTTGGCCGGTGGCGGCTACGCCGAGGAAGCGTGCGTGGACGCGGGCTCGGTCATGCCGGTGCCGAAGGGCATGTCACTCGTCGAAGCGGCCGGCGTGCCGGAGGTGTTCCTCACCTGTCACTTGAACTTGTTCCAGCTGGCCGGCGCGCCGGCGGGCGGCTGGGCGCTCGTGCACGGCGGCGGGAGCGGCATCGGCACGGCGGCGATCCAGCTCCTGAAGCTCGCGGGCGTGGGCGCGATCGTGACTGCGGGCAGCGCGGCGAAGTGCGCGAAGTGTCTCGAGCTCGGGGCGGACGTGGCGCTCGACTACTCCAAGGGTGAGTGGGCGCCCGCGGTGCTCGAGAAGACGGGCGGCGCTGGCGTCGACGTCGCGCTCGACTCGATCGGCGCGCCGTATCTCGCGCAGCACCTGACTTCTTTGAAGGTCGGCGGGCGGCTCGTGCTGATCGGACTCATGGGCGGCGCGAAGGCGGACATCAACCTGGCGCTGGTCGTCGCCAAGAGACTCTCGATCATCGGCTCGACCCTGCGCGCGCGGCCGGTCGCGGAGAAGGCCGAGATCGTGCGCGGCTTCCGCGCGAAGTTCGGCGCGGCGCTCGAGGCCGGCAAGCTGCACGCGATCGTCGATCAAGTGATTCCGCTCGCCGACGCGCAGCGCGCGCACGACCGCGTCGAGGCCAGCACTCACTTCGGCAAGGTGATCCTGCGGGTGCGCGAGGATCTCGCCTAGAAGCCGAGCGACGGCTCGCTGTCGTCGGGCACGAGCAGCGTGGGGTCGTCGTTCTTCACCGAGTTCACGCGGCGCGAGACGGGAAACACTTCCAGCGCCTCGGAAGGCACGGGCCGCAGCAGCGCGAGCAGTGACTCGGTATCTTCGTCCAGCGCCGGATCGAGCCAGCGTGACTCGGTCTCGCGCGGCAGGATCACGGGCATGCGGTCGTGCAGCTTCGCGACCGCCGCGTTCGCCGCCGTGGTGACGATCGTGCACGAGAGCACCGTCTCGCCGAACAGGTCGTCCTTGCGCCGCCACTCGGCGAACAGCCCGGCGATGGCGAACGGCTCGCGGTCGGCGCGCGCGATCAGGTGCGGGATGCGCTTGCTCTTGCCGCCCGTCCACTCGTAGAACCCGTCGGCGGGAATGAGACAGCGCTGCGCGCGCAGTGACTCGCGGAACGGTGACTTCTTCGCGAGCGTCTCGATGCGCGCGTTGATCATGAGCTGCAGCGAGCCGACGTCCTTCGAGAACGGCGGCGCGAGCCCCCAGCGCACGAGCTTCGGCTCCCAGCCTTCGCCCGCGCGGCGCAGGATCAGCACGGGATCGGTCGGCGCGACGTTGTATCTCGGTTTCAGCTCGGCCAGCGCGCCCGGGTCGAAGTGGAAGCGCTCGGCCAGCGCCTCTTTCTCGGTGTGCAGGGTGTAGCGACCGCACATGCGAGTGACTCTACTTCGCGGCTTCGGGCGGGCCCTTGAGCTCGACCGTGTTGCCGTCCGGATCCTTCACGTAGAGCGAGGGGCCGTTGCCGTCGGCCCCGTAGCGCGTGCCGACGTCGCCCACGATCTCGACCCCGTGCGCCGCCAGATGCGCGCGCAGCTCGACGGCCGCGAACGGCTCGATGCGCAGGCAGAAGTGATCCACGTTGCGCGCGCTCTCGCCCGCCGCCGCGCCGCCGACCTTGCCCAGCGGCGAGGCGACGGGCACCAGATCGACGAGTGACTTGCCGAGCCGCACTTGCACGAGCCCGAGTGAGTCGATCCGCCGCTCGACGCGCCCGTCGAGCGCCTCGGTGTAGAAGCGCAGCGCCGGCTCGAGCGCGCGCACGCGCAGCACCACGTGGTCGAGCCCGAGCGTCGTGAAGGGAGGCTTCACGGGCGAGTCACTCTAGACCGGCGCGCCGTCGCGCAGCACCGGCAGCCAGTCGTTCAAGGTGCGGTCGCGGAGCTGCAGCGTGCGGTCGACCGTGCCGGCCTCGCCGTAGTGGTAGACCATGGCGGCGCGCATGCCCCGCGAGAGGTTGTCGGTCGACTTGTGCATCAAGTGACTGTGGAAGAGCAGCACGTCGCCGGGCTCGAGCAAGACCGGCCGCTCGCCCGTCATGTCGTGATCGGTGATCTCGACGTAGCCCATCTGCGCGTGCTCGCGCCGGTCGGGCTCGACTCTGTGAATGGGCTCGCGCTGCGAGCCGGGCAGTATCCACAGCGGCCCGTTCTCGAGCGTCGCGCGAGTCACTGCCAGCCACACGCCGACCTGCGGCCGGCGGTCGAACGGGAAATAGAAGGCGTCCTGGTGCCACGGCTGACCCAGCGCGCCCGGGTTCTTGAAGATGAACTGCGAGAGGAAGCAGTCGAGGTTCGGCCCGAGCAGCTCAGCCACCAGCGCGAGCAGGCGCGGGTCGCGGCAGAACGCGTTGAACAGCGGCTCGTGGCGGTGGATGCGGAACAGCTTCGACGTGCGCTCGGCCGCGTTGCCGGACGCGCCGCGCAGCGCCGGCTCGGGCATGCGCAGCGCGTCGTCGACGTCGGCGCCGTTTTCGGAGTGAGCGCACAGCTCGGTCACCCGGTCGAGCATCGCCTTGCACACGGCGGGCTCGGCGAAGCGCGGCGCGATGAAGAAGCCATCGCGTTCCCAAGAAGCGCGTTGCTCAGGGGCGAGCATTGTAATTTCGTCCACCGCCCCGAGTGTCTCGACTTGGTGGAGCTGAGCGGGATCGAACCGCCGACCTCCTGAATGCCATTCAGGCGCTCTCCCAGCTGAGCTACAGCCCCCCGAAGTCGCCGGCGAGCTTAGGTGGGCCCCCAAAGTGGGTCAAGCTGGGCATGCGCTATGCTGCGCGCCCCGGGCCGGAGTGGCGGAATTGGCAGACGCGCGCGACTCAAAATCGCGTGCCCAAAAGGCGTGAGGGTTCGAGTCCCTCCTCCGGCATTCAGCGCACACGCGTCGCGGCCGAAAGCTCCGATAGGTCAGTCGGACGCGATGAAGCAGCGCACCCCGAAGGTGACGAAGGCGGAGCAGCGCGCTCGCGCGCTTCTCGAACAGACGGCATCCGCCAGCGGGGAGTCGTTCTTTTCCGCCTTGGTGAAGGGCCTCGCGCAGGCCCTGGGGACTCGCTTCGCGTGCGTCGGCCGGATGCTCGGCGAGGACGAGATCGAGTGTCTCGCGCTGTGGGACGGCAAGCAGGTGCAGAAGGGCGCGCGCTTCCGGCTGTCGGACACGCCCTGCTCGCTGGTCGCCTCGGACGGCTACTGCGCAGTCACCGACGGCGTCGCGCCGCGCTTTCCCAAGCAGTCACTCCTGTCTCAGCTCGGCGTGCGCGGCTACGTGGGGATCGCCATTCGCGGCGCAGACGGGCGCTTCCTCGGCGTGCTGAACGCGATGCACGACGCGCCGCTGCCAGCGTCGGCGAAGGACCGCGCGCTGTTGCAGAGCAGCGCCAATCGCGCGGCGGTCGAGCTGACTCACATGGTTACTTCGGCGGCGCTGGAGGCGAGCGAGGCGCTCACGCGGGGGATCCTCGAGTCGATGCGCGACGCGATCCTGGTCGTGCGCCCCAACGGCTCGATCTCGTTCCACAACGGCGCCGCGTGCGAGCTGTTCCGCACGGATGGCCCGAGTCTCGCGCGTGCGTCGCTGGGCCAGCTGATGCCGGACCTGGAGCGAGCGGCCGCGGAGATCGGCGATGGCGACGCGAGTGAGTCGTATCGGCGCCGCGCCAACATCGAGCTGGCGGCGAAGACGCTCGACGGCGAGACGGTGCACGTGGCGGTCACGATCGGGGCGTTCGAGCTCGAGGGCGAGGAGCTGCGCACGGTGGTGCTGCGCAACATCGAGCGCCGCCGGCGCGAGGAGCAGCGGCTGCGCGGCTACGCGCGCGCGCTCGAGCGCGCGAACTCGGATCTCGAGCGCTCGCGCCGCAAGGCCGAGCGCGCGGCGGCGGCCAAGACCGAGTTTCTCGCGAACATGAGTCACGAGATACGCACGCCGATGACCGCGATCCTGGGCTTCGCCGACATCCTCCTCGAGGAAGATGCGCCCACGGGTCAGGAACGCACCGAGGCGCTGCGGACGATCCGCCGCAACGGCGCCTATCTGCTCGAGATACTGAACGACATACTCGACTTCTCGAAGATCGAAGCGAACCGCGTCGAGATCGAGCATCTGCCGTGCTCGCCGCAGCGGATCGTCGAAGACGTGGCTGACCTGCTGCGGCCGCGCGCCGAGTCGAAGGGCGTCGCGCTGCGCGCTGTCTTCGAGGACGAGGTGCCGAACAAGCTGCTCTCCGATCCCGTACGGCTGCGGCAGATACTGATGAACCTGGTCGGCAACGCCGTGAAGTTCACGACGGCGGGTCAGGTGCTGGTCTCGATGCGCTTCGATCCGCTGGACCAGACACTCGAGATCGACGTGGAAGACACAGGCATCGGCATCGCGTCCGACGTCGTGTCACAGGTCTTCGAGCCGTTCCGCCAGGGCGACAGCTCGATGACTCGCCGCTTCGGCGGCACCGGCCTCGGGCTCGCGATCACGAAGCGGCTCGTCGAGCGGCTGGGCGGCGCGATCACCGCAACCAGCGCGCTCGGCATCGGCAGCACGTTCCGCACGCGCTTGCCGGTGCAGCTCGTGCCGGGTGAGTCGGGCGCCGAGACCGGCGAAGACACTCCGTCGACGGCCGGCTTCCGCGCGGCGCTGCGCGAGCTGCGCGCGCACGGGCGCATCCTGGTCGTCGAAGACGGACCGGACAACCAGCGAGTGATTCGCCACGTGCTCGAGCGCGCGGGCTACGAAGTCACTATCGCCGAGAACGGACTCGTCGGCGTCGAGCTCGCGCTCGCCGCCGTGGACGAGGGCACACCATTCGGTGTCGTGCTGATGGACGTGCAGATGCCCGTGCTCGACGGCTACGGCGCAACGCGTCAGCTGCGCGACCACGGTTACACGGGTCCAATCATCGCGCTGACTGCGCACGCGTTGCCGTCCGAGCGCGACCGCTGCATCGAAGCCGGTTGCGACGCGTTCGCGACGAAGCCGATCGACCGGCTGCTGTTGCTCGAGACGATCGCGCAACACACTGCGAAGGCGACCCCGGAGTAGCCGCGCTACCTTGCCCGTATGTCCGCGTTCGGTGCCGACCAGCTGGAACGCTACAAGCGACACTTGCTGTTGGACGGAGTCGGTCCCGAGGGACAGGCCAAGCTGTTGCGCTCGAGCGTGCTCTTGATCGGCGCCGGCGGGCTGGGGTCACCCGCCGCGTTGTATCTCGCGGCCGCGGGCGTCGGCCGCATCGGCTTGGTCGACTTCGACCGCGTCGACGCGTCGAACCTGCAGCGCCAGATCCTCTATGCGAGCGAGGACGTCGGCGCGCGCAAGCTCGAAGTGGCGGTGCGCAAGCTCGGCGCGCTGAACCCCGACGTCGAAGTGACTCCCCACGAGGTGAAGCTCGAGGCGGCGAACGCGCGCGAGATACTCGCGCCGTACGACGTGGTGCTCGACGGCACCGACACGTTCCCCAGCCGGTATCTCGCGAGCGACGTGTGTGTCTGGCAGGGGAAGCCGCTGGTGAGCGGCAGCGTGATGCGCTTCGAGGGTCAGGTCGCCGTTTTCGATGCGCGCCGCGGCCCGTGTTACCGCTGTCTCTTCCCCGAGCCGCCGCCGCCGGAGCTGGCGCCCAACTGCGCGGAAGCGGGCGTGCTGGGCGTGCTGCCGGGAGTCATCGGCATGCTGCAGGCGACCGAGGTGCTGAAGCTCCTGCTCGGCGCGGGCGAGCCACTGATCGGGCGGCTGCTCGTGTACGACGCGCTCGCGATGGACTTCAAGACCTTCCGCATCCCGAAGGATCCGGCGTGCGCGGTGTGCGGCGAGAAGCCGACCATCACCGCGCCGATCGACTATCACGCGTTCTGCGCGGCGCGCGGGACGGGTGACTCGACCTTGCCGGAGCTCGGGCCGAAGGCGCTGCGCGAGAGACTCGCGAGCGGCGCGGACCTCCTGCTCCTCGACGTGCGCGAGCCGTTCGAGGCCGAGCTCGCGAGCATCGCGGGCGCGCGACTCCTGCCGTTGGGTCAGCTCGAGGCGCGGCTGGCGGAGCTGGACGCTTGGCGAGGCCGCGAGGTCGTCGTGCACTGCCGCACGGGAGGACGCAGCCGTCGCGCGTGTGAGCTGTTGCGCTCCAAAGGCTTCGAGCACGTCTCGAATCTGGCGGGGGGGATCGAGGCGTGGGCGCTCGAGGTCGATCCCAGTATGAAGAGGTACTGAGTAATGCAGGCGCTTCGTTGTCATGTGTTCCGAGGGCTGCCCAAGGAGCTCGAGGAAGAGGTCAACAAGTTCCTCGAAGTCACTCCGTGTCGCGTGCACCACGTGGTCCAGAGCGAGTCGCAGAATCACGTGACGCTGACCATGGTGTACGAGATCGTCGCGGTCGAGCTCGACTAGCTCGCGGCGACGACAGCGTCGCTCGGGTCAAGCTCCAGCAGCGGAGTTCCGATCCACCCGCGGGAGAACGATTTTCCCGAGGCCGGTCGAGTGAGTGACTCCGACGACACCCGCATACAACAGGACACACAGGACCGTGTGATCGCGTTGTATGGCGATCGGCTGCTGCCGCCGCTGGGCCAGCAGATCGGCTCGCTGGCGGGACAGCTCGTGAAGGAGTCCGCGCTCGCGCTGCTGCTCGTCGACGCGACTTCGCTGCTCGAGATCGAGCGCTTGTACGGGGCGCGCGCGTTCCGCACGGCGCTCGACGCACTGACTCAGCGGGTGCGCACGCGCATCGCGCGCGAAGTGGGCGAGGAAGTCGTGATGACCTCCGGCGCGCTCGAGGAGGAACACATTCTGGTGTTCATCCCGAAGCCGCGCGGCGAGGCGTCGTTCCTGCTGCACGACCTGCCGCGACTCACCGAGGAGCTGCGCTCGTACGTCGCGTTGTGTCTCAAGCGCATCGTGTACCCGTATCTGCACGAGCGGCCCGAAGTGCCGATCGGCACCGGCTTCGTGCTGCACCGCCCGTTCGAGCGGCCCGAGGCGCAGATCCGCAAGCTGATCGAGACCACGCTCAACTCCGCGCGCTTCGAGCGCGATCGGCGCCGCCGCGACCGTGCCGACATGCTCGACCGCATCCTGCTGGAAGAGACCGTGACCACCGTGTTCGAGCCGATCGTGAAGCTCGCGACGCGCGAAGCGATCGGCTACGAGGCGCTGTCTCGCGGCCCCGTCGGCTCGGGCATGGAGACACCCGCCGCGCTGTTCGGGATCGCCGATCAGAGTGACCGCGAGTACGAGCTCGACTCACTCTGCCGGCGGCGCGCGCTCGCCAACGCGCGCGGGATCCAGCCGCACCAGCTCCTGTTCCTGAACATTCTGCCCACCTGCATCCAGGACCCGGACTTCCAGGCGGTGCGCGTGCGCGAGACACTCGCCACGCTGGGCCTCGGCCCGCGCAACCTCGTGCTCGAAGTGTCCGAGCGCCAGGCGATCTCGAACTTCCCGATCTTCCGCGAAGCGACGGATCACTTCTCGCGGCTCGGCTTCCGCATCGCGCTCGACGACACGGGCGCGGGTTTCTCGAGCCTCGAGGCCGCGCTCGAGCTGTCTCCCGACTTTCTCAAGATCGACATGTCGCTCGTGCGCGGAATCGAAGAGAGTCCCGTGAAGCAGGAGCTGTTGCGCGGGCTCGGCGGCGTCGCGGCGAAGATGGGCTCGAGCCTGATCGCCGAAGGCATCGAGACCGAGCACGAGCTCGAAGTGATTCGCGGGCTGGGCATCGAGCACGGGCAGGGCTTCCACCTGGGCCGCGGCACGCCGTCGCCCGGCGCGACGGCGCCGTCCGTCGACCCCGGCGCGACGCGCTAGACTGAGCGTGGGTAGGGTGCCCACGCGATCATCGGGAGCGCGAGTGAGTGACCGAGCCAGGCCGCCCGCGGACATCGCGCCCGCGGATTTTTTTCGCAGCTGGGCGCCCGAAGCGGTACGCACCGATCCCGAGCGCCGCAAGAAGCTCGAGAACACGCGCGCGCGGATTCAGTTCGACCTCTCCGGCGACGGCGGCGGTCTGTATTGGCTCGAGCTCGCCGACGGGGACGTGCGAGGCGGCGACGGCGCGATTCGAGAGCCCGAGCTGACCCTGCTCACCGACGTCGACACCTGGCGCAAGCTGAACGCCGGCGAGATCAAAGCGCCGACGGCAGTCATGAAGGGCAAGCTGAAGTTCCAGGGCAGCATGTATCTCGCCCTGAAGATTCACTTCATCATTGGCTGACCAGGCTGACTACTTCTGCTTCCCGTCGCGGCGGCGGTTGAAGATCGCCTTGTCGTGATGCTTGCGGAGCTGTGACTCCGCGCGGTGGAAGGCGTCGCGCGCGGCGACGAGGAGTGACTCGCGGCTCTTGGCCTTCGCGGCCAGGTCGATGTCCTTCCCGGTGACGTGCACGTGCGCCTCGTACTCGTCGCGGTCGTGACCGACGGTGACTTCCACGCGCGAAGTCTGTGGGAACTCGTCGCGCAGGGTTTGTGCGAGCGACTCGCACTCACCGTGAATCACTTCCGAGTGCGCCGTGTCTCTGAAGTTCATTCGAAAGGGCATGGCCGCAGTATAGCCAGCTATTCGGCGAGCGAACGCGCGCGGCGGAAGTGTCGGACGAGGCTCGAGAGCGAGATCGAGGCATTGCGCCCCGACGTCGAAGGCGCGAGATACGCGGGCCGCCCGCCGAATCCGCCGCGCACCCCACCGGGCTCCGCGCGCGGATCGACCGCGCGGCGGAAGCCGTCGAGGCCGACGAACACGACGGCGCGCGGACGAAAGGCGCGCACCAAGCGCTCGACGCGCGCCGCGCCTTCGCGGTACTCGCTCGCGCGGATCGCGCTCGCGCCCGCGGTCACGCGCTTCGCGAGGTCGGTGAAGCCGACGCCGCGGCGCAGCGCGTCGTGCGGGTCGCGGTCGCGCGCGACCCAGCCCGCGCGCAGGGCCGCCGGCCAGAAGCGGTTCGTCGCGCCGGCGAACGCGACCCCAGTGTCTGCCGCGACCGGCGACGGATTCAGTCCCACCACCAACAGGCGCAGACCCGGGCGCACGAAGTCGGGCAGGGTGCGGATCCGCTGCGCGTGCAGCCACATGCGTTCGTCGCGCTCGATCGACAGCACGCGGAAGCCCGCGCCCACGAGTAAGTCGCGCCCGAGCTCGGGCGACGCGAAGGTGAACAGCCGGCCCGCGAAGTCACCCTCGCCGCGCTGGCGCCGCTCGACGTACCCACGCGCGCGGGGCTCGCTCTTCGTGTGGGTGAGATCGAAGCCCGAGAGCGCGATCGGCGCGCCGGGACGCAGGGCGCGCTGCAGCGTGGCGAGCGCGGGCGCCAGCTGGCGCATCGGCAGGTGGATGTAGCTGTTCTTCGCCCAGGCGCCGCCGAGTGACTCGGCCGCGAAGGGCAGACGCGCGAGATCGCCGCGCACGAGGCGGAGCTTCCCGTCTCTGTTGCGCACCTCGCGCAGCATGCCGGCGCTCACGTCGAGCGCGATCACCGAGTGACCGCGGCGCCGGAGCCGCGTCGCGAACCAGCCAGGCCCACAGCCCAGATCCGCGACGAGCGAGTGTCTCGGCAGTCGGACCTCGAGCTCGCGCAGGCGACGGAGGGAAGACGGGTCGACGCCCCGCTGCGAGATCCAGGACTGGGTCTGTGACTCGTAGACGTCGCGCGTGCGGCGGTCCACGTCAGGCCGGCGCGCGCAGATCGAACTCGTGCGTCTCGATCAAGAGGTCCTCGACCCGCACCTCGACGTGCCACTTGCCCGCCGCCGCGTTCCGCGTGCGCAGGGTCGAGATCACGTGGCCGCCCGGCGACATGCGCACGCGCTCCGAGTACACGGTCGAGCCGCGCGGGTCGATCCAGCGCACGAAAAACTCGGGGTTGGTCGGGTAGAAGCGGCGACTCACTCGGCCCCACCAGCGGACCGAGTCACCGCGGTCGAACGCGCGCGCTTCGGTGCGCGCGCCGCCCGCGCCAAGGCCGCTATCGTCGAGCAGCTTGAAGTCGAGGCGCGCGAGCTCGAGCTCGGCGCGGCGGCGCGCCGCGGTCTTCGGCCGGAAGTTCTGCACGGCTTGCTCGAGATAGAAGGCCGCGCGTGACTTGTTGCCCAGGCGCGCGTGCACGGAGCCGAGCTCGTACTGCACGAGCGGCACGTTGGGGTCGAGCACCAGCGCGCGCTCCAAGTGTTTGCGCGCGGCCTCGAGGTCGCCGCGCTCCTTCGCGATCTCGGCGCGCTCGAGCGCCACGCGCGGGTCACTCGGTTCGAGCTTCTCGGCCTGGGCGAGGAGTGAGTCGGCGCGCACGTCGTCGCCGTCCACGCGCGCCTCGCTCGCCTGCGCCATGAGCGGGTCGGTCTTCGCCGCGTCGAAGCTGGCGCGCGCGTGCAGGCCGCTGCCGCCGCGGGGATCGGGAGTCAAGAGCTGCGCGATGCGCGCCTGCATCTGCGGCAGCCGCGGATCGTCGCGCTTCACCTTCGGCGCGGCGATGCGGTCCATCTCGACCTTGGTGGCGGCGATGCGCTCCTGCACCGCCGGGTGACTGAAGAGATACGCGGGCACGCCTTCGCCCGCGCTCGGATTCTGCGCCAGGATGCGCTGGAAGAAGCGGCGCATGCCGTCGGGGTCGTAGCCCGTCTTCACCAGGATCGCGACGCCCTCGAGGTCGGCCTCGTTCTCGAAGGCGCGCGAGTGTTTCAGCTGGAGTGACACGTTCAGGCCCTGCGCGGCGACCAGGGCCTCCGGCTGGCCCGCGGCGATCGCCGCGGCGAGACCCGCGATCGAAATCAGCGTCGAGAGACCCTGGCCCTCGGACTGTCTCGCAATGTGTCTCTTCTCGACGTGGCCGATCTCGTGCGCGAGCACGCCGGCCAGCTCGTTCACGTCGCCCGCCTGCTCGATGACTCCCGTGGTCACGTACACGTACCCGCCGCCGATCGTGAAGGCGTTCAGCGCGGGATCCTGGACGATCATGAAGCGATACGTGAAGGGCTGGGGCTCGATGGCCTTCACCAGGCCCTCGCCGATCTCGTCCACGAAGTCGAGCAGGAACGGATCGGTCACGAGCTTCAGCTGCTCGCGGACCTGCGAGTGGATGACCGCGGTCATCTCCTTCTCGCGCTCGACCGAGAGGTCGGTGGCGAACGGATTCTGCGCGTGACTCGCCGAGGGCAGGAGCAGGAGCGCGGTCGCCAGCGCCGCGCGCACGCGGCCGCGGAGCCCATCCGCGGATCGCGCGGGCACTCTACCCGCGCTCCGGGCCGCCCCGGGTCCAGCGGAGGCGCGGCTTGCGCGCGGCGCGGACTTCGTCGAGCCGGCGCACGATCGGCCGCGTGGGCGCGCCCGTGACCAGGTCCGGCTGTGTCTCGGCTTCGCGCGCGATCGCGCGCATGGTCTCGATGAAGCCGTCCAGAGTCTCTTGTGACTCGCACTCGGTCGGCTCGATCATGAGCGCCCCCGCGACCACGAGCGGGAAGTAGATCGTCGGCGGATGATAGCCGTAGTCCATGAGCCGCTTGGCGATGTCGGCCGTCGTGACTCCGTGGTCGTGCTGGCGTTTGTCGGTGAGCACGCACTCGTGCATGACACGGCGCGCGTGCGGGGCGTCGTACGAGTCGCGTAGTGACTCGAGGATGTAGTTGGCGTTCAGCGCGGCGCGGCTCGTCACGTCGGTGAGTCCCGCCGCGCCCAGCGTGCGGATGTACGCGAGCGCGCGCAGCCAGATACCGGCGTTCCCGTACCACGCGTGCACGCGGCCGATCGAGTGCGGGAACTCGTCGTCGAGGCGGTAGCGGTCGCCCTCGCGGCGAATCACTGGGGTGGGCAGGAACGGCGCGAGCGCATTCTTCACCGCGACGGGGCCGGACCCGGGGCCGCCGCCGCCATGCGGCGTCGAGAACGTCTTGTGCAGGTTGAAGTGCATCACGTCCACGCCCATGTGGCCCGGCTTGGCGACGCCGAGCAGCGCGTTCATGTTCGCGCCGTCGAGATACACGAGCCCGCCGGCGGCGTGCACCACGTCGGCGAGTTTCTCGACGTGTGACTCGAACAGTCCGAGCGTGTTGGGGTTGGTGAGCATCAGCGCCGCGGTGCGCTCGTCGCACAGCCGCGCGAGCGCCTCGGGATGGACGATCCCGCCGTCGCCGCTCTTCACTTCGACCACCTCGAGGCCGTTCAGCGCGGCGCTCGCGGGATTGGTGCCGTGGGCAGTGTCGGGAATCAGCACGCGCGTGCGGCCGCGGTCGCCGCGCGCGCGGTGGTAGGCCTCGATCATCTTCACGCCGACGAACTCGCCCTGCGCGCCCGCCGCCGGCTGCAGAGTGACTCGGTCGAGGCCCGAGATCTCGGCCAGCGCGGCCTCGAGCTCGCAGGCCAGCGCGAGCACGCCCTGCAAGTCGGCCTCGTCCGAGAGCGGGTGAACGGCGGCCAGGCCGGGCAGCCGCGCGACGATCTCGTTCACCTTCGGGTTGTATTTCATCGTGCACGAGCCGAGCGGGAAGAAGCCCGAGTCGATGCCGTAATTCCATTGAGACAGGCGCGTGAAGTGTCTCACGACGTCGAGCTCGCCGAGCTCGGGGAAGTCGGGTACATCGTCGCGGATGAGCTCGGCGCCGAGCTCGCGAGTCACGTCGACCGGCGGGACGTCGGGCGCGTCGATCGGCACGCCCGCGCGGCCGGGCCGCGACGACTCGAACAGGAGCGGCTCGCGGAACACGAGGCCGCTGCGGCCGGGGCCAGGCGCGGTCACGACGACAGCTCCCTCGCCAGCGCGTCGATCTGCGCGCGCGTGTTCATCTCGGTGGCGCACACGAGCAGGCGGTTCGGGTGACTCGCGTCGAAGCGAGACAAAGGCACGCCGGGCTGCATGCCCGCGGCGCGCGCCCGCGCGAGCTTCTGAGTCAGGTTCGGGACCTCGACCGTGAGCTCGTTGAACACGGGCGTGGAGTAGGGGAGAGTGAGTCCCGCGCGAGTCAGCGCCTTCTTCGCGTACGCGGCCATGGCCACGTTGATCTCGGCCAGCCGGCGCAGCCCGCGGCGCCCGAACAGCGCGAGCCAGATTGTGACTCGCAGCGCGCACAGACCCTGGTTCGTGCAGATGTTGCTCGTCGCCTTCTCGCGGCGGATGTGCTGCTCGCGCGTGGTCAGAGTCATGACGAAAGCGCGCTCGTCCGCGGAGTCGACTGACTCGCCGATGAGCCGCCCCGGCATCTGGCGCACGAAGCGCTCGCGCGCCGCGAGGAAGCCCGCGTACGGCCCGCCGAAGGAGATCGGCAGGCCGAAGGACTGCGCGTCGCCGCACGCGATGTCGCAGCCGAGCTCGCCGGGTGACTTCAACAGCGCGAGTGACAGCGCCTCGGCCGTCGCCGCGATCGACAGCGCGCCGGCGGCGTGCGCGGCCTTCGTGGCGGCGCCCAGGTCCTCGATGCAGCCGAAGAAGTTGGGTGACTGCACGACCACCGCCGCGCAGTCCGCGGGCAGTGACTCGAAGCTGGTCCGCCCGGTCGCGTCGAGCGGCAGAGTCACGAGCTCGAGCCCGATGCCCGCGCCGTACGTGCGCAGCACCTCGAGCCAATTCGGGTGGAGCCCCGCGCTCACGGCCACGCGCGTGCGGCGAGTGACTCGCGCGGCCATCAGGCTCGCTTCCGCCACCGCCGACGCGCCGTCGTACAAGGACGCGTTCGCGACCTCGAGCCCCGTCAGCTGACAGATCAGCGTCTGGAACTCGAAGATCATCTGCAGCGTGCCCTGACTGATCTCGGCCTGGTAGGGCGTGTACGCGGTCATGAACTCGCCGCGGCTCGACAGCGCGTCGACCGCGGCGGGAATGAAGTGGTGATACGCGCCGCCGCCGAGGAAGCTGGCGGTCGCCTGCACGTTCGCGTTCTCGGCCGCGTGACTCCCGAAAAAGCGCAGCAGCGACCGCTCGTCGAGCGCGGGCGGGAGCTTCAGCTCCGCGCGGCTCCGCAAGTTCGCGGGCACGTCGGCGAACAGCTCCGCCAGCGACCCAACGCCGATGCGCGCCAGCATGGCGCGCACCTCCTCGGGCGTGTGCGGGACGTAGCTCACTTCCCGGAGCGCGCCTTCACGTGCGCGCGGTATTCGACGGCCGACATCAATCCGTCTACGGCTTCGAGGTCCTCGGGGTTGATGGCGATGATCCAGCCGCGCCCGTAGGGATCCTCGTTCAGCCACTCGGGATGCTCGGACAGCCGAGCGTGCACTTCGGCGATCTCGCCGGCGAGAGGCGCGAGCAAGTCACTCACCGCCTTGACTGACTCGACGACGCCGAAGGCCTCGTGCTTCTCGAGCTGTCTCCCCGCCTCGGGCAGCTCGACGAACACGATGTCGTTCAGCTCCGACTGCGCGTAGTCGGTGATGCCCACGCGCGCCACGGCGCCGTCCATGCGCACCCACTCGTCTGACTCGGTGTACTGACAGTCGTCGGGAATCTCGTACTCGTGATCTGCCATCGCTGTTTCCGTCAGCCTCTCTTTCGGCGATAGAACGGAGTCGCGACCAACTCACACGGCAGATTCTTGCCGCGGATCTCGACGTGGAGTCGCGCGCCAACCGCCAAGCCGGCCGGAGCGTAGCCTAGCGCGATCGAGCGATCGACCGTCGGTCCGAACGTTCCGCTCGTGACCACGCCGTCGCCGAGTGGGGTCACGATTCGCGTGCCGGCGCGCGCCACTTGGCGGCCCTCGAGCACGAGCCCGACGAGCTTGCGCTCCGGCCCGGTGTCGCGGCGCGCGCGCAGCGCGCTCTCACCCGTGAAGCCTTTCCCGAATGCGACGAAGCGCTCGAGCCCGGCCTCGATCGGGTCGTGCTCGCGGTCGAGCTCGTGACCGTACAGCGCGTACGCGGCCTCGGTGCGAAGCGTGTCGCGCGCGCCGAGCCCGACGGGAGTGAGCCGCGCGCCGGCCGAGTCTCGCAACAGATCCCAGAGCTCGAGCGCGCACGAGGCGGCGACGAACATCTCGTAGCCGTCCTCGCCGGTGTAACCCGTGCGCGAGAGGAACACGGGAAGTGACCCGAGCCGTGTCTCGGCGAAGTGCCAGATCTTCGGCCGAGTGAATCCCGGAGGAGTCAGCTTGGCCACGATGTCGAGCGCGGCCGGGCCCTGGATCGCGAGGAGTGCCGTGGCCTCGCTCTCGTCCACGATCTCGCATCGGCTCTTCGTGCGGCGGTGGAGCTCGTGCATCCAGTCGCGGTCGTTCGCGATGTTCGAGGCGTTCACGCAGAACAGCACCTCGCTCTCGCCGGTGCGGTAGAGAGTCACGTCGTCGACCACGCCGCCCGAATCGAGACACAAGCAGCCGTAGCGCACGCGGCCGACGGGCGCGCCGGCGACGTCGTTGGTGAACAGCGTCTGCGCGAGCTCGAGCGCGCCTGGTCCGCGCAGCCGGATCTCGCCCATGTGAGACACGTCGAAGAGACCCGCGCTGGCGCGCACGGCGCGGTGCTCCTCGATGATGCCCGTGTAACTCACCGGCATTTCCCAGCCGGCGAAGGGCACGAGCTTCGCGCCCGCCTCGGAGTGGCGCGACCACAGCGGCGTGCGCGCGAGCGGCGCGCCGTCGGTCACGAGCGGCGCTGGGCCGTCTGCGTTTCGAATGCCTGCAGCGTATTGCGCAGGAGCATCGCGACCGTCAGCAAACCCACCCCCCCGGGTACGGGCGTGAGCAACCCCGCTCGCCCGTTCGCCGCCGCGAAGTCTACGTCGCCGATCAGCTTGCCGTCGACACGATTCACACCGACGTCGATCACCGCCGCGCCGGGCTTGAGCCAGTCGCCCTGCACGAACCTCGGCTTGCCGAGCGCGGCGATCAGAATGTCGGCGGTCTTCACCACGGCGGGCAGGTCGCGCGTCTTCGAGTGACAGATCGTGACCGTCGCGTTGCGGTGCAGGAGCAGGAGTGACACCGGTTTGCCCACGATCTCGCTGCGCCCGATCACGACCGCGTGCGCGCCTTCGATCGGGATCTTGTGGTGGTCGAGGATGTACAGACACCCGAGCGGCGTGCAGCCCGCGAAGCCAGGCTTGTTCGCGAGCAGCCGTCCCGCGCTGATCGGGTGCAGGCCGTCGATGTCCTTCGCGGGGTCGAGCGCGAGCGCGACGTTCGCGGCGTCGATCCCGTTCGGTAGCGGCAGCTGCACCAAGAGGCCGTGCACGCCGGGATCGCGGTTCAGCTGATCGATGAGCCGCAGTAACTCGGCTTCCGTGGTCGTCGCGGGCAGGCGGATCTGGCGTGACTCGATCCCGCACTCACGCGCGGCCCCGTCCTTCTTGCGCACGTAGACCTGCGACGCGGGGTCCTCGCCGACCAGCACGACGCACAGACACGGCTTCCCACTGGGATACTCCGCCACGCGCTTGCGCACGTCGGAGAGAATCAGCCCCGAGAGCTGCTTGCCGCTGACGATCTCGGTCACGAGCCCGCCGCCGACTTCTTGCCACCCTTCGGCTTGTCACTCGACTTGGGCGGCTTCGCTTCGGACTTTCCCTCGGACTTCGACTCGCTCTTCGTCTCCGACTTGGTCTCGGATTTCGTCTCGGACTTGGACTCCGACTTCGACTCGGACGCTGGCTCCGACGAGCTCTTCTTCGCGCTGCCGTAGCCGTCGGCGTACCAGCCGGAGCCCTTCAGGATGAAGTGACTCGCCGAGATCAGCCGCTGCACCTTGGCGCGACACACTTTGCAGCGCTTCAGCGGCTCGTCCTTGATCGATTGCTCGACCTCGAACACGTGGCCGTTGGTGCACTCGTACTCGTACGTCGGCATCTCTCCGGATCTCCGTCGGAATCCCGAAAAGGCGCGCGCACTCTAGCGGACGGTCCGGAGCGTGGGTAGGGTGCCACGCGACCCTCGGACGGGTCACTCCGAGGCGCGATCGTCGGGCTGGAACGCGTCGATCAGCTTGCCGTAGCTCTCGAGCGTGCGGCGCAGGTCGGCCTCGAGTCGCGTGCGCAGGTGCCGCTGCTCGCGGATCTCGTTGCACAGCACCGCGTGCTGCTCGCGCGCTTCGGCGAGGAGCTTCTCGGCGCGGAGCTCGGCGTCGACGACGATCGACTCGCTCTCCTTGATCGCGGTGCGCTTCAGCTGGTCGACGACGGTCTGCGCCGTCGTGAGTGTGTCCTGGATGGTCTTCTCGCGGCTGCGGAAGGCGTCGAGCTCGCGCGCCAGGCGCTCGGCCTCGCGGCGCAGCTGCGCGTTCTCGCGCACCACGTCCTCGAAGTCCGCGACGACGGTGTCGAGGAACGCGCTGACCTCCGAGCGGTCGAAGCCGCGCATCTGCGTCCCGAACTTGTGCTGGCGGATTTCGAGCGGGGTGAGGCGCATCTCTAGCAAGCAGAATCGGCGGAAAGCTGCGGGTGCTTGAGTGGATTGGTCACTTGCTCCCGAGCTCGCGCGAACGCTGAGTCGCGGCGCGAATGGCGTCGAAGATCGCCGCGCGGAAGCCGGCGCTCTCGAGAGCGGCGAGCCCGGCGGCGGTGGTGCCGCCCGGCGAAGTGACTCGTTCGCTCAAGAGCGCCGGGTGCTCGCCGGTCTCGCGCGCCAGGCGCGCCGCGCCGTGCACGGTCTCGAGCGCGAGCGCGCGGGCCGTCTCGGCGCCGAGACCTTCGCGCACGCCGGCCTCGGTGAGTGCCTCGATGAACAGGAACACATACGCGGGGCCGGAGCCGGACAGACCCGTCACGGCGTCGAGCGCCGTCTCGGGCACCTGCACGACCTCGCCGACCGCGCGCAGGATGGCGCAGGCGCGCTCGACGTCGGCGGGCTCGGCGCCGGAGTCACTCGCGACGGCGGTGATTCCCGCGCCCACCAGCGCCGGAGTGTTGGGCATGGTGCGCACGATGCGCGCGCCCGCGCCGAGCAGGCGCCGCAGACCGGCGGTCGTGGCGCCCGCGACGATCGACAGATACAGCGGGCCGCCGTCGCGCGGCAGCGAGTGAGTCGCGTGCTCGAGGTGCTGCGGCTTCACGGCAAGCACCACGACTTCGGCGCGCTGGGCGATCTCGGCGTTGCTGTCGGTCACGTGGATCCCGAGTGACTCGTGCAGCGCGCGCCGCCGCGTGGCGTCGACGTCGGACGCCGACAGCTGATCCGCCGAGAGACCCGCGCGCAAGAGCCCGCGCAGGATCGCTTCCGCCATGTTCCCCGCGCCGATGGTCCCGACGGACTTGGGTAAGCCGATCATCCCTTCTCCCTCTCGCCGAACAGCGCGGTGCCGATGCGCAGCCACGTCGCGCCTTCTTCCACCGCGACCTCGAAGTCGCTCGTCATGCCCATCGACAGCTCCACCAGCGCTCGTGAGTCCCCGCGCGCGCCGTTCAGCTCGGCCAGCAGCTCGCGCAGACGCGCGAAGGAGGGTCGCGCCTGTTCGGGGTCTTCGCACGCGCGCGGGATGGCCATGAGTCCCACGAGCTCGAGCCGGGCGCAGCCGTCGACCGCGCGGGCGAGCGGAGTCACTTCCTCGGGCGCGCAGCCGCCTTTCTGCGGCTCGCGGTCGACGTTCACCTGTAGGAACACACGGAGCCGCCGGCCGAGCGCGGCGGCCCCGAGGTCCAGCGCGACGGCGAGCTCGGGCCGGTCGAGTGACTGGATCACGTCGCACAGCGCGGCGGCGCGCTTGGCTTTGTTGCGCTGCAGCGTGCCGATCAGGTGCCACTCGAGTGTCTCGCGCGAGAGCTCGCGCAGCGCCTCGATCTTCGTTTCGGCCTCCTGCACCCGGTTCTCGCCGAAGGCACGCAGGCCCGCGCGCACCGCTTCGAGCACGCGCTCGGGCGGCTGAGTCTTCGTGACTGCGAGGAGCTTCACGTCCCTTGGGTCGCGGCCGGCCTTGCGCGCGGCGCGCTCGATGCGCGCGCGGATCGCGGCGAGCCGCTCGGCGAAGCCGGTCACGCTCGCTCGACCTCGAGCTTCGCGAGGATGGGAGTCACCGTCTCGATCGGGAGCCCGATCACGTTCGCGCGCGAGCCGACGATCTCGGCGATGAAGCGCGCCGCCTCGCCCTGCGCGGCGTAGCCCCCGGCCTTGTCGAGCGGCTCGCCCGTGGCGGCGTATCTCTCTGCCGTGACTCGGTCGATCGGGTGCATGCGCACCGCGCTCTCGACCACGCCCGACTCCTCGAAGCGGAGCGCCGGCACGAGGAGCGCGAAGCCGGTCAGCACGCGGTGCGTGCGCCCCGCGAGCCGCAGCAACATCTCGGCCGCCTCGGCGGGATCGCGCGGCTTGCCGAGCAGCTCGCCGTCGATCACCACCACGGTGTCCGCGCCGAGCACGCACGCGTCGCCCGAGACTTTCGGCAACGCGGCGCGCGCCTTCGCGAACGCGAGGCGCACGGTGAGCGACTCGGGTGACTCGATCGCGAACGCTGTCTCGTCGACGTCGGGCGCGACCACCGAGAACGCGAACCCGGCCTCGCGCAACAGCTCGCGCCGGCGCGGCGAGGTCGACGCGAGCACGAGCCGCCTCACGGGTGAGTGGGCGCCGCGGACAGGCGCTGTCGCGCGGCGAGCGCGGCGCGCGCCAGCGACGGGTCGCTCGCGCGCTCGAGTGAGTCGAGTAGCCGCGCGGCCGCGCCGGCCAGCTCGGGATGGAAGCGAATCAGATCGGGGAGGATCACCGCGGCGATCCGCGCCATGCGCGGGTCGGGGTCGTTTCCGCCGGCAAGCGCGAGCGCGCGCTCCGCCAGCGCGCGCGGCGGGTCGCTGAGCTTCGCGAAGCACGACAGCGCGGCGCGCCGCACGTCGCCGTCGCCGTCGTCGAGCGAGCCGAGGAACACGGTCGCGGTCTCCTCGCGCTCGGGCGCGAGCTCGCGCAGCGCGTACAGCGCCATGCGCCGGCGCCGCGCGGACTGCGCGGCGCGCGCGTCGGCGAGCAGCACGGGCAACACTTCGCCGTGTAGCCGCCCGAGCGCCGCGAGCATCTGCGCCGCCTGCCAGCGCACGTCGCCGTCGGCGCGCTCGAGTGACTCGAGCAGCGCCGGCAGGAGGCGCAGGCTCGGCCGCTCGGCGTGGAACAGGACGAACGCGGCGGCGAAGCGCGCCAGCGGGTTCGAGTCGGCGAGCAGCTCGCGAAGTGAGTCGCGCACTCCCGGCTCGGTGCGGATGCGCTGGGCCGCTTCGTCGCACGCGCGCCGCTGCTCCGCGCGGTCGCTCGAGCCCAGGCGCGCGAGCAGCGCGCTCGAGTCACTCATCGCGCGCCCTCACGCGAGCGCCCAATGCTCCTCGCCCGCGGCGTCGTGACTGCGCGCGGCGCGGCGCTCGCGCTCGAGCTTGTGCAAGTGAGAGAGCACCGACTGACCCGCCGCCGGCCACAGCGCGCGCGGTGTCTCGACGTAGATTCGCTCGACCATGTCGCTCACGGTGGTCGCGCCGGCGCGCATGGCGGCGACGATCTGGCGCTCGCGTTCGAGCCGGTGCTCGATGTACTCGCGCAGCTTCGCCTTCGGATCGGCGATCAGCGGCCCGTGACCGGGGTAGATGCGCGCGAGCTCGAGATCGAGCATGCGCTCGAGCGACGCGAGATAGTCGGCCATGTCTCCGCCGTCGAGCGGAATCACCGTGGTGCCCGCGCCGAGCACCACGTCACCGGTGAACAGCGCGCGCTCTTCCTCGAGATAGAAGCAGATGTGGTCCTGCGCGTGACCCGGCGTGTGGATCGCGCGCAGAGTGACTCCGTCCGCGCGGAACACGTCGCCGGGACGGATCGCGCTGAGCTCGAGCTCGTAGCGCTCGTCGCGTCCGGGCCAGGGGAACTTCGCGACCGTGCGCTTGCCGTACTTCGCGAGCACGTCGGGCGCGCCGCCGATGTGGTCGCCGTGCACGTGCGTGATCAACAAGTCACCCGGCCCGCCGGGCCCGTGCTCCGCGTCGAGCGCCTGCTCGAGCAGCGGCAGGTAGGCGGGGACGCCGGAGCCCGTGTCGAGCAGGAAGGGCCGCGCGCCGCGCCCCACCAGATAGGTGTTCGTGCCCGGGCCGGTGAACGGACCGGGGTTCTGGCCGCGAACGACCGTGACGTTCGGCGACCAGCGGTCGATGTCCGGCAACTTCATGCCCCACATGGAGTCCACGGGCGCCACTCTAGCGTGTGGCGGGCTCCGCCGTCGCCGCGCCAGCGCCGATGCGCGGCGCCGCGAGCGTGCCTTCGAGCGGGAGAGTCAGAGGTAGGGGCTCGGTCGGCAGGCGCATCAGCGCGAAGAAGCCCTTCACGGGCTCTTCCAGCTGGCGGACCTCGGCGCGGATGTCGATGCGCCCGCTGGGGTCGATCGTGCCCGAGGCGCTGCCCGACAGCGGCGGGCCCTGCACGTCGACCCAGCGCACGTTCCAGCCGCCGTCGCCCGGCGCGCGCGCGGCCGAGACCACCAGCTGGGCGAACGGGACTTCGAACTGCGCCGGCTGGCCGATCGACACCGCGCCGCGACTCACCGTGCCCTCGATGCTCCCTTCGGGTCCGAAGCGCCAGACGCCGTCGGCGCGCCCGCGCAGCGCGAGTGACCGCTGGAGCAGCGCCGCGAGTGACTCGAGGTCGACGTCCTGCACGCGCACGAAGCCGCTCTGCGCGAGTAACCCGTCGGCGCGCACGAGCACGTTGCCGTTCGCGATGCGCGCGTCGAGCCGCGCGCCCGACGGCAGGAGCACGACGCGGAAGTCGTCGAGCTGTATCTCGCGGCCGTCGCGCGCGAGGCGCAGCTTCGCCGCGCTCGCGCCGAAGGGCAGGGCGGGCCACGCGCTCGTGACCTCCGCCACGCCGCCCGCGCGCGCCGCCATGCGCGGCAGGCCGAAGCGGAGAAACGCCGCGGGCGCGAGCCACAAGACGAGCGCCGAAGTCACGAACGAGACCGCGAGGAAGCGGACCAGCCGCCTCAAGCGCGCTCGAAGCTCGAGACCGAGAAGCTGATGTCGAGCACGGGATTCCCGTTCGCGTCGCCGCGCGTGCGGATCTTCAGCGAGCGCACGATCAGGTGCGACTTCGAGGTCTCGATCCGGTACAGGAAGCCGACGGCCTGCTCGAGCGACGCGCCCTTGAGCCGCACCTCGGCTCGTGTCTCGGGATACTGCGCGTTCGCGCTGGGCTGCTTGGGCTCGATCGATTCGAGCTGCTCCTGCGAGATCTGCGCTTCGCCGGCCAGGGTCGAGAGCACGGCGATCAAGTTCGTCTTCGCGCCGGGCTGGATACCCGCCTCGACCTCGGCCAGCTCGCCCTGCAGGCCGCGCATTTCGGACGCAAGCGAGATCGCGCGAGTCACTTGGCCCTCGAGCTCGGTCGTGCGCGCGAGCGTCGCGTTCGCGCTTGCGGTGAGTGGCGAGATCGCGACGACATACACGAGCATGAGCGCGATCGCGCACGCCGCGGCCACGAGGAACCAGCGCTCGCGCGTGGAGCGCCCCGCGAGATACGCGCGGATCGGCGCGAGCAGCCCGTTCACTGGCCGGCCTCCTCGCCGCCGAGGCGGATCGACAGCGTGAACGTCTTTCCGCCGCGGCGCGGGTCGGTCTTCACGTCGGTCACGAGCACGCGCTGGAAGCCTTCGAACTTCGAGAGCTCGGCCTTCAGCTGGTCGGCGGTCACGAAGTCGGCGCTGTGGCCGCGGGCCACGATGCTCTGGCGTTCGATCGAGAGCTCGTCGAGCGAGATGTCGAGTGACTCGGACGTAAGAGACGAGATGTACCGCAGGATCTCGAGCACCGAGAGCCCCTTGCCTGTGACTCCCAGGTGAGCCGCGAGCGCGCGCGTCTCCGCGGCGCGCGCCTCGAACACCGCCAGCGGATCCGCGCCCGGCTGCGCGTCGGGGAAGGTTTGAGTCAGGATCGAGGCGACCTCGCCGCGCAGCTGGCCGGTGCGGTGCGACGCGAACCAGGCGCGCGTCGCGGCGCTCGCGATCCACAGCACGAGGAACAGCGCGAAGAGGCCGACGGTGAGCCGGAGCTGGGGTCGCAGACCCGAGAGGTCGGGCGAGTAGCCGAGCTCGCCCTGGCGGAAGTCCGTCTGAGTGACTCGCTCGGTCGAGGCGCCGCGCAGCGCGAGCGCCGCGGCCTGCGCGAAGAGCGCGGGCCCGGCCTGGGAAAACTCGTCCGCTCCTCCGCCGCTGCGACTCACTTCCAACACGCGCGTGGGCAGGCCGGTGCGCTCCTCGAGGAACCGCGCGAGCCCCTGGATCCGCGCGGAGCCGCCGACCAGGAGTATCTCGGTCGGCGAGACGGGATCGAGCGGATCGCCGACCACCGACTGCACGCTGCGCGTGATCTCGCGCACGAGCGCGGCGAGCAGCTCGCGCACGCCCTCCGACGCGGGCTTGGTGCTGCCGCGCTCGAAGATGCCGTGGTCGTGCTTGCGCTCCTGTGCGGCTTCGGGAGTGAGTCCCAGGTCTTCGGCGAGCGCCTGCGTGAAGTGTCTGCCCGCGATGTCGATGCGGCGCAGCGCGATCGGCCGGCCGTCGACCAGGAGACACACGTTCGTCTTCGAGTGTCCGACGTCGAGGATCAGCCGCGACACGTCGCTCCACTCGAGATACTTCGACAGGTTCGCGAGCGACGCGCCTTCGCACTCGACGATGCGCGGCTCGAGCTCCATGCGGCGGCACGACGCCAGGTGCTGCTCGACGTCGGCGCGCGTGGCGAGCGCCACGAGCACGTCGGTCTGATCGGGGCGAGTCAGCACCTGCTCGTGCGAGCTGACCATGCTGGACAGCGGGATCGGCAGCTCTTCGTCGATCTCGTAGCCGATCGCGGCGCTGACTCGCTTCGCCCCCGCGAACGGGAAGCGCAGGTGGCGCTGAGTGAGTCGCTCGGTGGACAACGCCGTGACGAGTATCTCCGGCGAGAGATTGCGGCCCTGCAGCCACAGCTGGATGGTCGCCTCGACCTCTTCCGAGGGCGCGGCCTGCGGCAGCGGCAGCTCGGCGAAGCGGACGAACGACGCGTCGCGGAGGCCCGCGGACAGCTCCGCGAGCTTGAGTGACCAGCTGCCGACGTCCAGCCCGACGATGCTGCGCTCGAACATCAGCAGCCCAGCTCGTAGAAGAGTGTCTTGGGATCACCAGTGCCGCGGTCGATCACGCTGCGGACGCAGGCGCGCGTGTCACCCACGGCGGCCTCGACGTCGATCGAGAACACGCGGCTCGTGTAAGTCAGCTGAGGAAACACTTGCTCGCCTTCCGCGAGGCCGACGGTCTCCGAGAAAGTCGTGCACGGATCGACGCCGGCGGCCGCGCAGAACACGCGGCCGTCCTGGCGCGCCTTCAGTATCTCGAAGACGTCGCGCTGATCGAGCATGCGCTGATCGTCGCCGACCCCGTGATAGATCAGGGCCAGCACGTGCGCCGGCGCGGTGTTCAGATTCACGCCCCCCCCATCGCTGCCGGGAAACATCGGGTAAGGCGTAAAGTAGGCTTTGAGCGCTTCGAGCAGCAAGGGATCCATTCCGGGTACGTCGGCCAATTCGTCGAGTGAGAACACGGGACGATTCAGCGGCAGCGACTTGGTGTGTTTGATCTCCCCGTAATACTCGGGCTCGGGCGTGCCCACGCGCGTCTCTTCGTCCTTGTCGAGCCAGTCGAGCAGCGCGTCGGACAAGTCGTCGATGTCTTGATCGCCGAGCTTGCTCGAACCCTTGAACTCGGGCGCAGTGTCTCGCAGGTGCGCGAACACGGCCTTCAGGAAGTTCTTGCTCGTCTCGCCCACGCGCTTGCCCTCGGCGTCGACCAAGGCGTTGATGGCGAGCTTGTTGCCCGCGTCGCGGACGCGCACGCGGAGCAGCGCGCCGCCGGGCAGCTCGATCTCCTGGCGAGACAGGAGCGCCCACGCGTCGAGCTCGGACTCGACCGTGCGCGTAACGTCCGTGCCCTCGACCAGGTCGTCGAGCAGCGCGCGCTCGGCGACCCCGACGCCCGAGCGCGCAAGTAAGTCGGCGCGCGCGTACTGCGAGCTCTGCCGCGAGGCGAGCACCTCGATCAGCGAGGTCTTGCCCATGGCGTAGGCGGTGGAGATCGCGACCACCACTAACACGAGGACGAGCAGGAGGACGATGCCTTCCTCGCCTTCGTGCGAGCGCGCGAGGTCCGCGGGAGTCTCTCGACTCACTTGCACTCTCCCGCGTCGAAGCCGGGCACGCCGCCCATGAGCACCTTCAGGCGCTGCAGCGCGGGCGAGGGCGCCTCGGGACTCCAGCATTGGTCCTCGACCTGCGCCTGCGCGTCGCGGATCGCGGTGGCCAGTGACTCACTCGCCTGCGAGATCTGGCCGGCGAAGGTCTCGAGACACTCCTGGACGCTCATGCCCTCGCCGCAATCCGCTTCCTGGGCTTCGCCCTCGGGCGAGAGCTTGAAGGGCCGCACGGGAAGATCGATCGTGCGCGAGAAGTCCGTCCCGGGAGTCGGCGCGCCGTTCGGGTCCGTCTCCCACAGCGAGACCGTGACCACCAGCTGGCGCGGCAGCTGGTCGAGTCTCTCGACTCCGGTCGAGTCCCAGGCTTCGCTGCCCTGTTGGTCGTCCCCCATGTACCGCACGACGAACAGCGCGACGTTGTCGACGACGACGTCCGGTGACTCCCAGACGACCTCCTTCGCGAGCTGCGCCGGCAGGATCTCCGCCTGCCGCAGCAAGGTCAGGCCGGGCCCGGTCTGCGACGGCACGGCGCCGTAAGTCACGATCTCGAGTCCGACCGGCGGCGCCGCTGGCGCGCGGAGCGGCGTGCGAGTCACGAAGCGCACCGTGTCTCCCTCGGAGTCGCTGTACGCCTTCATCTCGCCGAAGAAGAAGTACGGGTGGAGCAGCGGGTCGGCGCCTTCTTCGCGCTCGATCACCACCGTGCCCACGAGCTCGCGCTCGAGGCGATCGAGCACGATGCGCGCGGCGCGGTCGCGGTTCTGAGTCGTGCCGACGCGCGAGTAAGCGTTCTCGATCCCTTGGTACGCCTGGAACGCGAACGTGAGCACGATCGACATGATGAAGATCGCCACGAGTATCTCGAGCAGCGTGAACCCAGCGCGGCGAGTCACTTCTTCGACTTCTGGCCGGTGGCCGGCTTCTGAGTGCCCGGCGGGACTTGGCCGTTTTGCGCGTTCGGTGTCTGAGGCTGCTGCTGGAGCTTGGTCGGGTCCGGCGGCGCGGCGAGCAGCACGACGAGGGGCTCGACTGACTCGGGGTCCTCGTCGCCCGTCCACACGCGCACCTGGACCAGGCGGAGCGGCGGCTCGAGCCCGGCCTGCGGCGCCGCGGGCGGCTCGTTGGCCTTCGCGAACAGCGGCGACGGCGGCAGCTCGCCCGGGTAGTCGGCGGGCAACGGCAGGGTCTGCGGAGTCACCGTGATCTGCCATTTCATGTCTTCGTCGGGCTCGGCGAACACGCCTTCCTGCACACCGTCTTCGAGCTTCTCGCCGGCCTCGAGCGCGAGCTTCAGCTCGCGCATGCGGTCGACGCCGAGCTGCGCGGCGCGTGAGTCGGCGCGCGAGCGGCCCAGGTCCTTCAGGTTCTGAGTCACTGACTCGAGCAGGAGTCCGAACACGAGACTCACGATCAGGACCGCGATGAGAACCTCGATAAGCGTGAATGCATGGTCATTGCGCAACGGCGTTCTCCTCGGGTTCCTCGATGCGGATCTCGCCCGTGAAGGCCACGAGCCGGATGCGCACCTGGTAGCCCGCGTCGTCGCGCAGCCAGATCTCGGCGGGGTCGGTGCCGCCGTCGATCGAGAAGCCGATCGCGATCGCGCCCTCGCGGCGCACCTCGTCGCCGAGGCGCACCTCGTGGATCGCGACGTCGTCCGCGTCGTCGAGCGCGTGCCATTCACCGATGCGCGCGTCGACCGGCACGAACTCGCGCGCGTCGAGCGGCGGCGCGAGTGACAGACCCTCGGCGTGATCGGGTAGGGCGGCGGCGGTGTCTTTGGGCGGCGGCAGCTGCATCTCGGCGCGGTACACCTGCCGGTCGAGATCGACGACCACGCGCTGCGTTCGGCCCGTAGTGACTGCGCGCTGTGACACGTACTCGAGCTCGGCCGCGAGCGAGCGTGCGGAGTTCCGCATGTGCACGCCGAAGCCGCCGCCGATCGTGGTCGTGAAAACGCCCGTGATCAGCACGATCAAGAGGATCACGATCAGGAGCTCGAGCAGCGTGAAGCCGACGTCAGATGATCGCATGGGCACCCTACCCATGCTCCGGTCCGATGATCGCATGGGCACCCTACCCATGCTCCGCGATGATCGCATGGGCACGCTACGCATGCTCCGGCGAGTCACTCACTCACCGCTGGGTGACTTCCCAGTTGCAGACGTCGGTGTTCTCGCCGTCGCCGCCGGGCTGGCCGTCGCCGCCGTACGAGCACAGGTCGAACGACTGGGTGTTGTTCTTGCCGGGCCGCTCGTACTTGAACTTGTTGTGCCACGGGTCTTCGACGTCCTTCGAGGCCACGTAGCCCGACGACGGATAGCGGCGCGGCCGCGGCTCGCCGGTGGGCTCGCGCACCAGCGCGTCGAGCCCTTGGTCGGTGCTCGGGTAAGTCCCGTTGTCGAGCTTGTAGAGCTCGAGCTGCTGAGAGAGCTTCGTGACTTGCATCTGCGCGATGTCCGCCTGCGCGCGGCCGAGGCGGCCGAACAGGTTCGTGGCGAGCACGGTCATGAGCAGGCCGATGATCAGCACCACGACCATGATCTCGAGCAAGGTAAACGCGTCTTCTCTTCTTACTGACTTCACGGAGTGACTCCCTAGAATCTCGACCTAGAGCGCCGACGTCATGTTCATGAGCGGCAGCAGGGTCGACAGGATGATGGTGAGGATGACGAGCGCGACGAACACGAGCAGGATGGGCCCGAGCAACGCGAGCATGCGCTGCAGCGCGTTCTCGACCTGGTCGTCGTAGGTGTCCGCGAGCTTCCCGAGCATGGCGGGCAGCTCGCCCGAGGCCTCGCCGACGGCGATCATGTGAGTCACCAGCGGCGGGAACTCGCCGCTGGTGCGCATGGTGCCTGCGATCGAGGAGCCGCGCGTGATCGCGTCGCGCGCGTCGTCGACGGCGCGGCCGATCACGGCATTCGAGGCGACGGCCTTCGAAATCTCGAGCGCGGGCACGATGCTGACTCCGCCCGCGGTGAGCGTGGCCAGAGTGCGCGCGAAGCGGGCGATCGCCACGTAGCGAATCAGTCGGCCGAAGATCGGCAGTCGCAGCGTGAAGCGGTCCCAGCGCAGGCGGCCCGCTTCGGTGCGCACCACGCGGCTCCACACGACGACCGCGAGCGCCAGGACGATCACCGTGGGCAACCAGTAACTCGTGACGAGATCGGAGACGACGATCACCACGCGCGTCGCGAGCGGGAGCTCCTGCTTCATGTCGCGCAGCATGCTCGTGATGTTCGGAATCACTTTGACGAGCAGCACGCCCGCGACGCCCGCGCTGAAGAGAAGCATCAGCACCGGGTAGATCATGGCGTTGATCAGCTGGTTGCGGAGAGTCATTCGGTTGTCGACGTACTCCGCGAGTCTTTGCAGCACGGGGGCGAGCGCGCCGGACGACTCACCCGCGCGCACCATCGAGCAGTACAGCTGGTCGAACACGTGAGGGAAGAGGGCGAGCGCGTCGGCCAGCGACGAGCCCTCGTTCACCGACTCGCGGACCTTCCCGATCACGGTCTTGAAGCGCTCGCGCTCGACTTGCTCGGTGAGTGCGGAGAGCGCCTGCACCAGCGGCACGCCGGCCGAGATCAAGGTCGCGAGCTGACTCGAGAACATCGCCAGATCGAGATCGGGAATGCGGCGCAGCTGTGGCAGCTGCAGGCGGTTCAGGAGCTCGGACGACTGACTGCGCGTCTTCCCCTCGAGTATCTCGGTCGGGAAGATGCCCTCGGCGCGCAACTTTGCGCGCGCGGTGCGCAGGCTGTCCGCGTCGACGGTCGCAGTCACGCTGCGATTGCCAGCGGCGACGCCCTTGTAGCGGTAGACCGGCACGGCGTGACTCAGGCCGCCTGCGGATCGAGGGCCGCGACGGCCTCCTCCTCGGTCTGCCGCAGTATCTCGGCGACGGAAGTGTTCCCCTCGAGCACCATGCGCGCGCCGTGCATGCGCATGGTCTGCATGCCCTGGCGGATCGCCTGGTCCTGGATCTGCTTCGAGTCGACGCCGCGCGTGATCATAGCGCGGATCGCGTCGTCGATGACGAGTATCTCGAAGATGCCGGTGCGCCCGTGGTAGCCGGTGTGATTGCAGTGCACGCAACCCTTCGCGCGGTACAGCGTCCGCTGGCCGACGTCGCCGCGGCGCAGCCCGATCTCGGCGAGCTCCTCGTCTCCGGGCGAGTACGCCTCACGACAGCGCTTGCACAGCACGCGAATGAGTCGCTGCGCGATCGCGGCCACCAGCGACGACGAGATCAGGAACGGCTCGACTCCCATGTCGATCAGACGAGTCACCGTGCCCGCTGACTCGTTGGTGTGGATGGTCGAGAACACCAAGTGACCCGTGAGGCTCGCCTGGATCGCAACCTCGGCTGTCTCGAGGTCGCGGATCTCGCCGACCAGGATCACGTTCGGGTTCTGGCGCAGGATCGAGCGCAGCCCCGCGGCGAAAGTGAGTCCGATCGACGACTTCACTTCGATCTGGCTGATGCCCGGCAGCCGGATCTCGACCGGGTCCTCGATCGTCATGATGTTGTGCTCGGGCTTGTTGATGTCCGCGAGCGCGGCGTACAGCGTGTTCGTCTTGCCGGAGCCCGTCGGGCCAGTCACGAGGATGATCCCGTTGTTGCGGCGAATCAGCTTGCGCAGCGTCTCCTGGTGGCGCGGAGTGAGTCCGATCTTCTCGATCGACAGTAACTCCTGCGTGCGCGGCAGGAGCCGGAGCACGCAGCGCTCGCCGTACTGAGTCGGGAGCGTCGAGAGGCGCACGTCGTAGTCGCGGCCCGCGATCTTCAGCACGATGCGGCCGTCCTGCGGCAGCCGTTTCTCGGCGATGTCGAGCCGGCCCATGATCTTGATGCGCGTCGTGATCGCCTGCTGCATGCGGCGCGGCAGCGCGCGAATCGGCTCGTGCAGGATGTTGTCGACGCGGAAGCGCACGACCAGATCCCGCTCCTGCGGCTCGATGTGGATGTCGCTCGCGCGCTCCTTCACCGCTTGCTGCAGGAGTGAGTTGACGAGCCGGATGATCGGCGCGCCCTCGTCGGTCGAGTCGAGTAAGTCCTCGGGCTCCGAGATGAGCTCCGAGGCGATGTCCTCGAGCGCGCTCTCGTCGAACTCGTCCGCGACGTCTTCAGCGCTCGACGCCTGGTCGTACACGTGATTGATGCAGTTCAGGATCGCGCGGCGAGTCACGAGCACCGGCTCGCAGCGCGCGCCCGCGTACACCATGCGCAGGTCGTCGAGCGGGTCGGTGAGCAGCGGGTCCGAGATCGCGACCTCGAGCCGCGCGCCGTCGCGCTTGATCGGGAGCAGGTGGTGGTGCTTCGCGAACGAGATCGGGATCTGCGTGGCGAGCTCGGCGTCGATCTCCTCGGGCGCGAGTGTCTCGCGCGTCGGGATGCCGTACAGACCCGCCAGCGCGCCCAGTAACTCGCCCTCGGGCACGAGCTCGAGCTCGAGCAAGAGGTCGGTGAGTCGCCGGCCCGATTGCTCCTGCTTCTTCAGCGCCTGCTGCAGCCCTTCCTCGGACAGCGAGGTGTTCTTCAGGAGGGCGCTGCGCAGCTCGAGCGGCGACGCCACGGCTACGGCTCCACCACGACCAGCGCCTGCATGCCGCGCGACGCGTTCAGGTCGCGCGCCACGGTCTGCGCCTTGGCCTCGTTCGTGTAGGGCCCGAGCTGGACCCAGTGAGTCGTCACGCCCTGCGAGCTCTGCGAGAAGACGGTCCCGTCGTAGCCTTCCCCGATCAGCCTCTGCAGCAGCTCGACGGCTTCCTCGGCGGAGTCGAAGTGAGCCACCTGCACCAGATAGCTGCCACTCGCTTCCTTCTTCTTCAGTGACTCGATCTCTTGTGCGCGATTCTTCTCGCGCTCGAGTGACTGATCGCGCAGGCCCGGCAGGTCTTCGACCGGGTAGTTCTGGTCGTGGCGCTCCAGCTCGCGGCGCACGGGGTTCGGGTCGATCGGCAGCGGGATGCCCGCTTCCAGCGCGCGACGGCGCTCTTCCTTCTCTTCGGCGGACAGATCGAGCGCGTTCGACGACGCCGACTTGAAGCGCTCGCGGTTCTCGACGGTGAGTCGCTCGAGGTCGAGCGGGTCGCGCACGATGCGCGGCGTGAGGATGACCAGGAGATTCACCTTGCGCGTGTCGTCGTGAGTCCCCTTGAACGCCCAGCCCAGGATCGGGATGTCACCGAGCCACGGGACTTTGGTCTCGCCCTCGTTCTGCACCTCGGACAGGATCCCGCCGATCATGACTGCTTCGCCGTCGCGCACGTAGACCGTGTTCTCGACTTTGCGGTTCTTCGTCGTCGGGCCGAGCGTCGAGTCGGCGCCCGACTCGACCTCGCTGATCTCCTGGAAGATGTTCAGGCGTACAGTGTCTCCCTCGCTGATCTGGGGAGTGACTCGCAGGGTCACGCCGACGTCCTGGCGCGCGATGTTCTGCGAAGTCTGGAACGCGGAGTTCGGGTCGGTCGTCGTGCTCGCGGCCTGCAGGCGCGACGTCGGGACCGGAATGTTCTGGCCCACGACGATCTCGGCTTCCTTCTTGTCGGCCGTGAGGATCGTGGGCGCGGAGATGATGTTCGCGTTGGTCGTGGTCTGAGACGCCGTGATCAGACCCTGGATCACCGGCACCTGGATCGTGGAGTTGGGATCGTTCGGATCGACGATCGAGATCGTCTTGCCGAGCAGCGCGGCGGTGAAGCGGCCGGGATTCGAGAGTCCGTCCGACAGATCGCTGATCGTGCCGGAAGTGAGTCCGGTCGTGCTGTCGCCGTTCGGGCTCTCACTCCCGATGCCGATCACGCTGCCGTCCTTGGTCACCATGTTGGAGATCCAGCCGGCGCCCAGGTCCATGTTCGGGCTCGCGTCGACCTCCATGATCAGCGCCTCGACCATGACTTGCGGGCGCCGCACGTCGAGCGCGTCGATGACTTCCGAAATCGTCGCGTACGCCTCGGCGCTGGCCTGGATGATGAGTGAGTTGGTCGGCGCGTCCGCCGTGATGCGCACGCCGTCGCCGAGCTCCGCCACGGCGCTCGCCGCCGCCGCGCCGCCGCCTCCGCCCAGGCCGCCGAGCGTGCTGCCGCCGATGCTCTGGCCCGTGCCGCCGAGCCCAGTGAGTGACGTGCGGCTCGTGGTCGAGCTGCGCGTGGAGCTCGCGCCGCCGCCGGGTGACCCCGACGCGAGACTCGAGAGTGTCTGCGCGATCTCGTCCGCGTCGGCGTTCTTCAGCCGGTAGACGTGTATGCGGCCCGCGCCTTTCCGCTTGTAGTCGAGCAGGTTGATGATCCGCTCGATCGACTGCAGGATCGACTTCGTCGCGATCACCACGATCGAGTTCGTGCGCTCGTCGGGGATGAAGCGCGGCTCGCTCGCGCCCGCGCCGAGTGAGTCGGCGCCGGGAATGCCGGGGATGCCCGGGTTCGGCTGCTGCACCACCGCGCGCGCGCGGCGCCCGCCAGGTTGGGCCCCGCCGCCGCCGTCGTCGGTGAAGATCTGCTGGAGCTGTTGAGTGAGCTGAGTCGCGTCGGCGTACTGGATCGGGATCAGCTTGATCTGCTCCTGGTACGTCGAGACGTCGATCTGCTCGATGATGTTCGTGAGTCGGCGGATGTTCGCGGCCGCGTCCGTGATGATCAGCGTGTTCGTCTGGCCGTACGGAATCACGCTTGCTTCCTTGGACACGAGCGGCTTGATCGTCTCGCTGATCTGATCCGCCTTCACGTAGTGCAGCGGCAGGAGGCGCGTGATGAAAGTGTCTCGGTTCTCGGCGAGTCTCTCGCCGGGAACGGTCTCGATCGGGTTCTCCTTCGCGTCGCGCAGCGGCAGGATCTTCAGCACGCCGCCCGGCGCGGGCACGGTCGTGAAGCCCTTCACCGCGAGGATCGACTCGAACACGCGGTAGGCCTCGTCGACGGTCACCGGCTCGGGAGAGATCACGGTGACTCGCCCGCGGACGCGGTCGTCGTACAGGAAGTTCTTGCCCGTGGCCTTCGCGATCGTGCTGATGACTTCCGTGATGTCGGCGTCCTGGAAGTCGAGCGACACGAGTGTCTCGCCCGTCGGGCTCGCGCCCTGCGCCAGCGCCGTCCCGCTAGCCAGCAAGAGCGCCGCGGCGAGCAACAACGGAGTCACTCTGCTCGCTAGATGCATCGGATCGCCTCGGTGCCGTCCGGCTGGCGGCACTTCAGACACGACTCACCGTTGCCCATGCTGAGCAGCGCCTGCGGCAGCTGCTGCACGCCGGCGAGCTTCACCCCGTTCAGCTCGAAGCAGACCGAGTTCTCGGCCATGCCGGTGAACGCGCCGCCGGGGCGGATGTTCGAGAGCTTCACGCCGCCGAACGAGCCCGACTCGTCGTACACGGGCGAGAGCTGCGCGCTGTTCAGCACGTCCTGGAGCTTGGGGCGAACCATGTCGTTCAGGCGCTGTTGCTCCTTCAGGTCCTTCAGCCGGTCGCTGAGCTTCGCCGCGGGGCGCGGCGCCGGCGCGGCCGAGGGCACCGGCGGCATCTGCCCCGGCAGGATCGCGCCTGCCGACTGAGTCTCTTCCATCGACAGCTGCTCGCGCGCGCCGCGGTTGTCGATCACAGCGCGGCGGCGCTCGACCGACAGGAGCTTCACGCCGTCGGTGATCATCTCGTTCACGCGGTAGGCGCGCTTCTTCTGCGCCTGCTGCTCCTCGATGCACGCGACGGAGTCCTCGGGCTTCGACGAGGCGAACGTGCCGCACAGCTTCAGCTGGAGCTGGCTCTCCTTCAGGGCTTCCGTCGTCGGTACGACTGCGGCCGTGACCTTGGCGCGGAAGAGATTGCGCTGCGCGATCACGTCGTATGCCGAAGCGTTCGTGTCTCGCGCAGGCGGGGGCTCGATCGGAGGCACGCGCGTCGCCGCCACTGCCGCCACTCCGACCATCGGCGCGACCGCCGTGTACACCACCGCCAGGCAGGCGAGTGCGAGCGCGATCTGAAGGGCGCGCATGCCGTGACGGAGAAGCACTCGAGTTCGACCCCCGGCCTTGCCCCCTCGCTGGCGAAGCCTGCGAAAAAACCTAAGAAATTCCGGCGGAGTCTACGCGCATCAACGCAGCGTCGCCAGCACGGAAACAGAGCCTTCCGGGCTCCGGTTGCGCATCAGTGATCGGCAACTTTGCGCGTCCGCCTGAGCCGAGAGAAAGTCCAAGTCGTAGATGAAGCGCCTCGCGAGCCTATTCGCCGTGATTGCGATCCTACTGGGCGCTTGGCGCTGGTGGGACGAGCTCGTCCGCTTCGCGCACGTCGGCCCGCCGCTCATGCGCGTCCAGACACCGTGGGACGCGCTCGAAGTTCCAGTCGGCGCGGTCGACGTGCTGATCGAGTTCCCCGACCGCGAGAGAGTCGCGGTCGAGACCTTCGCGTGCGAGCTCAACGGTCTCGACGTGACTGGCTCGCTCACGATCGGTCGCAACGGCGCGGTGGGGGAGATCGTCGGACTGCGCGAGGGTGACAACCGCATCCGCCTGCGCGTGTTCGGCAAGAGCTTCTGGAGTGACCGCTTCGTCGACGAGGACCTCGTGTTCGTCGTGCGTGTCCGCCCGTATCCGTTCCTCGACCTCGCTTGACACGAAGGGGCGTGGCTCTAGCCTGCGCCGCGCTTCCAATCGACCGGTAAGCGGTCGTGAACAAACGAGATTTCGGAGGAGACGAAAATGGGACGCGTGATCGGCATCGACCTCGGCACGACCAACTCGGTGGTGGCCGTGATGGAAGGCGGAGAGCCGAAGGTGATCGCGAACGAAGAGGGCGGGCGAACCACGCCTTCCGTCGTCGCGTTCACGAAGGACGGCCAGCGCCTCGTCGGCCAGATCGCGCGGCGCCAGGCGATCACGAATCCGCTGAACACGGTCTACTCGATCAAGCGCTTCATGGGCCGACGCCTGAACGAAGTCACGAGTGAGCAGAAGCTCGTGCCGTACAAGATCGCGCCCGGCAAGAACGACCTCGTGATGGTCGAAGCGGGTGGCAAGACTCACTCGCCGCCCGAGATCTCCGCGATGATCCTGCAGAAGCTGAAGGGCGCCGCGGAGGCGTATCTCGGTCAGCCAGTGACTCAGGCCGTCATCACGGTGCCCGCGTACTTCAACGACGCGCAGCGCCAGGCGACCAAGGACGCCGGCACGATCGCTGGCCTGGAAGTGCTCCGCCTCGTGAACGAGCCCACCGCGGCTTCGCTCGCGTACTCACTCGACAAGAAGAAGGACGAGAAGATCGCCGTGTACGACCTCGGCGGCGGCACGTTCGACATCAGCGTGCTCGAGGTCGGCGACAACACCGTCGAGGTACTCTCGACGAACGGCGACACTCACTTGGGCGGCGACGACTTCGACGACCGAGTCATCCGCTATCTCGTCGACGAGTTCAAGAAGGACCAGGGCGTCGATCTCTCGCGCGATCCCATGGCGATGCAGCGCCTGAAGGAGGCCGCGGAGAAAGCGAAGATCGAGCTCTCGACGGTGACCGAGACCGAGATCAACCTGCCGTACATCACGGCGGACGCGTCGGGCCCGAAGCACCTGAACCTGCGACTGTCTCGCGCGAAGTTCGAGCAGCTGATCGACGACTTGATCCAGCGCACGCTCGAGCCGGTGCGCACGGCGTGCAAGGACGCGGGTGTCTCGCCGGGCGACATCGACGAAATCGTGCTCGTCGGCGGCTCGATCCGCATCCCGAAGGTGCAGGAGCTCGTGAAGAGCTTCTTCGGGAAGGAGCCGCACCGCGGCGTGAACCCGGATGAAGTGGTGGCGATCGGCGCGGCCATCCAGGCCGGCGTGCTCACCGGCGAGGTGAAGGACGTACTGCTGCTCGACGTGACTCCGCTGTCACTCGGGATCGAGACACTCGGTGGCGTCATGACCAAGCTGGTCGAGCGCAACACCACGATCCCCACCAAGCGCAGCCAGGTGTTCTCGACGGCGAGCGACAACCAGCCGCAGGTCGAGATTCACGTGCTCCAGGGCGAGCGCGAGCTGGCGGGCGACAACCGCACGCTCGGGCGCTTCATCCTCGACGGAATCCCGCCCGCGCCGCGCGGCCTGCCGCAGGTCGAAGTCACGTTCGACATCGACGCGAACGGCATCCTCGCGGTCTCGGCGAAGGACAAGGCGACGAGCAAGACTCAGTCGATCCGCATCGAGGGCTCGAGCGGCCTCGATAAGTCCGCCATCGAGCAGATGATGAAGGACGCCGAGAGTCACGCGGCCGAGGACAAGCAGCGCCGCGAGGCGATCGATGCGCGCAACGCGCTCGACAGCATGACTTACGAGGCCGAGAAGCAGGTGCGCGAGCACAAGGAGAAGATCCCGGTCGCGGCGCTGAACTCACTCGAGACGGCGATCGCGAGCGCGAAGTCGACCTTGTCGAATCAGAGCGCGCCGGTCGCCGAGCTGAAGTCGCGCGGCGAGGAGCTGCAGCGCGCGCTGCACGCGGTTTCCGAAGCGCTCTACAAGGCGGAGTCCGCCAAGGCGAGTGACTCGCAAGCGGGCGGCCCGGCGCAGCCCGGCGCAAAGGACGACGGCCAGGTCGTCGACGCCGACTTCACCGAGGAGAAGTGAGCGCGCCGCGCATGCACGTGCAGCGCGGGAAGATCGCGCGCGAGCTCGCCGAGCTCGAGGAGCAGATGGACCGCGCATTCGAGCGCTCGCTCGCGGGCGCGGTGCGCTTGCCCAGCGGCATCGACGCGTGGCGCCCCGCGCTCGACGTGTGCGAGACGGAGCGCGCGATCGTCGTGCGCGTGGAGCTCGCGGGCGTGGCGCTCGAAGACACCCGCGTGGTCGTCGACGGCGAGTATCTCCAGATCACGGGCCGGCGCGTGCTGCCTCCCGCGAGCTCGAGTCAGCGGCACCTCTTGATCGAGGTCGCGCAGGGGCCGTTCGAGCGGGTGCTGCGCCTGCGCGCTCAGTACGATCCGGACCGAGTCACTGCCCGTCTCGAGAACGGCATGCTCACGATCGAGCTCCCCAGGAAGGACGTCACGGCGCGCGTGATTCCGGTGAAGAACCCATGACGAGCGAAGAGCCGCGCAGCGAAGGCGAAGAGACGGAGACACCTCCCGAGCACTCGGCCGTCCCCGACGAGCCGCTGCCCGAGGTGTTGCCGGTGCTGCCGCTGCGCAACACGGTGCTGTTCCCGACGCTCGTCGCGCCGATGGTCGCGACGACGGAGCGCGCGAAGAGACTCGTCGACGACGCGCTCGCGCACGACCGCCTGATCGTCACGGTCGCGGCGAAGGACCCCGAGAAGGTCGAGCCGGGCCCCGACGATTTGTATCGCGTCGGCACGGCCGTGCGCGTCCTGCGCATGAGCAAGAACGAAGACGGCGCGCAGAGACTCTGGGTGCAGGGCGTGCGCCGTGTCTCGATCGACGAGTGGACGACCACCACGCCCTATCTGCGAGCCCGCATCCACCCCCTCGAGAACGAAGTCACTTCGGGACTCGAGCTCGAGGCGCTGCACCGCAACGTGAGTCGCCAGTTCGCGGTGATCGCCGAGGGCTCGCAGAACGTGTCGGAGCCGGTGCGCGCCATGGTCGCGCAGCTTACTGACTCGGCCGCGCTCTCCGACGTCGTGGCCTCGAACCTCGGTCTGTCGGTCGACGAGCGCCAGCACCTGCTCGAGATGCTCGACGTTCAGAAGCGCCTCGAGAGACTCTCGGAGCACCTGGCGCGCGAGCAGGAAGTCCGCTCGCTCGAGCAGGAGATCCGCTCGCAGGTCCAAGAGGAGCTCTCGCGCAGTCAGCGCGAGTACGTGCTGCGCGAGCAGGCGCGCGCGATCCGCCGTCAGCTCGGCGAGTACGAGTCACCCAGTGACCAGGTCGAGGATCTGCGCCGGCGCATCGAGGAAGCGAACGTCCCCGAGAGCGTCATGCAGGTGGCCGAGCGCGAGCTGCAGAGACTCGCCGCGCAGCCGCCGGGCGCGATGGAAGCGGGCACGATCCGCACTTACTTGGAGTGGCTCGCCGATCTGCCGTGGTCGAAGGGCACCCAGGACGTGCTCGACGTCGCGAGCGCGCGCGCGATCCTGAACGAGGATCACTACGACATCGAGAAGGTGAAGGAGCGCATCCTCGAGTTCATCGCGGTGCTGAAGCTGAAGAAGGACCTGCGCGGCCCGATCCTGTGTTTCGTCGGCCCGCCGGGCACGGGCAAGACGTCGCTCGGCCGCTCGATCGCGCGCGCCGTCGGCCGCAAGTACGCGCGCCTGTCACTCGGCGGAGTGCGCGACGAGGCCGAGATACGCGGTCACCGGCGCACGTACGTCGGGTCACTGCCCGGCCGCATCCTGCAGACGCTGCGGCGCGTGGGCACCAACAACCCGGTGTTCATCCTCGACGAGATCGACAAGCTCGGCAGTGACTTCCGCGGCGATCCTTCGTCGGCGCTGCTCGAGGTCCTGGACCCCGAGCAGAACTCCACTTTCAGCGATCACTATCTCGAAGTGCCCTTCGATCTCTCGAAGGTGTTGTTCATCGCCACGGCGAACTTGCTCGAGAACATCCCGCCGGCGCTGCGCGACCGCATGGAGGTGATCGAGCTGCCGGGTTACACCGAAGAGGACAAGCTCGAGATCGCGCGCAGACACTTGCTGCCGCGCCAGCTCGCCGAGCACGGCCTGAAGGACCCGACGCCGGAAGTCACCGACGACGCGATCCGTGCCGTGATTCGCAACTACACGCGCGAGGCGGGTCTCCGCAATCTCGAGCGCGAGCTCGGCAAGGTCGCGCGGAAGCTCGCTCGCAAAGCCGTCGAGGGCGACGGCCAAGTAGCGCGAGTGGACGCGCGCGACCTGCACGGCCTGCTCGGCCCGGCTCACTTCGAGCCCGAGGTCGCGGGCCGCGTGCAGATCCCGGGTGTCTCGGTCGGACTGGCAGTGACCGAGGCGGGCGGCGAGATCCTGTTCATCGAAGCCACGCGCATGCGCGGCAAGGGCGAGCTCAAGATCACGGGCTCGATCCGCGACGTCATGCGTGAGTCGGCGCAGACCGCCGTGTCACTCGTGCGGACTTACGCGCGGCAGCTCGGCCTCGATCCCAAGCTGTTCGCGGAGAGCGACATCCACATCCACATCCCCGCGGGCGCGATCCCGAAGGACGGCCCGAGCGCCGGCATCGCGATCGTTACCGCGCTGCTCAGTCTCTTGCTCGACAAGCCGGTTCCGCCCGATCTCGCGATGACGGGCGAGATCACGCTCCGCGGCAAGGTCTTGCCGGTGGGCGGGATCAAGGAGAAGATCCTCGCCGCGCGGCGCGCGGGGGTGACGCACGTGTTGATCCCCGCGGCCAACGAGAAAGATCTGGCCGAGATCCCGGCGGACCGGATCGAAAGTCTCAAGATCGAGCCGGTGGAGAGGATCGAGCAAGTGGCGCGCATCGCGTTCGGTCGTGACGTACTGACTTGAGTCGCGCGGGCTGGCTCGCGTGCGCGGCGCTCTTGGCCATCGGGTGTGCCGCGGGGTGTGTGACTCCGCAGGCCTACGACGCCGAGGTCGCGCGGCAGCGCGCGCTCACGCACGACCTGGTGTCGTGCAAGCGCGGCATGCTCGACGCGAGCAAGGGCCGCGAGAAGCTCTTGGTCGAGCGCGCGGCGGTCGACGCCGAGCGCAGCGAGCTCATGAAGCAGATCGAGTCGGAGCGCGCGGGAGTCACAGCGCTGCACGAAGCGCTCGAGTCGGAGCGCACCGCTCGTCTCTTGAAGGAAGAAGAGATCGAGCGCATGTCCGGCACCTACAAGGGGCTGGTCGAGTCACTCCAGGCCGAGCTGAAGAGCGGGCAGATCGAGATCGAGGAGCTGCGCGGCCGGCTGCAGGTGCGCGCCATGGACAAGATCCTGTTCGACTCGGGCTCGACCGAGATCAAGCCCGAGGGCAAGAAGGTGCTCGCGAAGGTGGCCGCGGGCATCAAGGACGTCACGGATCGCGAGGTCGACGTCGAGGGTCACACCGACAACGTGCCGATTCGCACCTCGCGCTTCCCGTCGAACTGGGATCTCTCCGTCGCGCGCGCGGTCACGGTCGCGAAGTTCCTCGCCGCGTCAGGTGTCTCGGAGAAGCGTCTCGCCGCGACCGGCTACGGCGAGCACCGGCCGCTGGCGAGCAACGACGACGCCGCCGGGCGCCAGCGCAACCGGCGCATCGAGATCACGCTGGAGCCGCTGCGCGAGTGACTCGCCGCGCGCAGCTCGAGGAGCTGCACCGTGCGGCGCTAGACGCCGCGCACGCGGGCCGCGCGCTCGAGCGCGCGTTCGCCGCGAGTCACCCCGGCGAGGGGCCGTTCGTGGTGCTCGGGGCGGGGAAGGCGGCGTGCGCGATCGCCGACGCGGCGGAGCGCGTTCTGGGCGCGCGGATCCGGCGGGGCGTCGTGACCACGAAGCTCGGCCACGCGCGCGCGCTCGCGCGCTGCCAGGTGCGCGAAGCGAGTCACCCGCTGCCCGATGAGAACGGCGAGGCGGCGGCGCGCGAGGCGCTGGCGATCGCGGAGTCACTCGTGCGGGACGAGGAGCTGCTGGTGCTTCTGTCGGGCGGCGCGTCCGCGTTGTGGTGCGCGCCTGCGCCGGGCCTGTCACTCGCCGACAAGCGCCGCGTGACCGAGCTCTTGCTGGCGCGCGACGTCGACATACGCGGGCTCAACACCGTGCGGCGTCACCTGTCGGCGCTGAAGGGCGGGGGGCTGGCCCGCGCGGCGCGCGGGCGAGCGGTCCGCGCGTACGCCGTGTCGGACGTGCGCGGCGACCGCCTCGAGGATCTCGCGTCGGGGCCGGTGAGCCCCGATCCGACTCACTCGGGCGATGCGCTCTCGGTGTTGCGCGAGCACCAGCTGATCGACGAAGTGCCGCGAGCGGTCCGCGCTCACCTGGAGCGCGGGGCCGGCGAGACCGCGAAGCCGGGCGACCCGGCGCTCGCGAAGGTCGACATGCGCGTGATCGCGTCGCTCGACGTCGCGCTCGACGCCGCGGTCCGCCGGGCCGAGTCACTGGGCTTGCGCGCGCGCGTGCTGCGCGACGCGTTGTACGGCGAAGTCGAATCGGTCGCGCAGTCACTCGCGAGCGCGGCGCGCGCGGCGCGCCGCGACGGCTTCGCTCTCGTCGTCGCGGGCGGAGAGCCGACCGTGCGCGTGCGCGGCCCCGGCCGGGGCGGGCGCGCGCAGGAGCTGGCGCTCCGCCTGGCGCTCGCGCTCGAGGGCGAGAGTGACTGGCACGCGCTGTGCGCCGGCACCGACGGCACCGACGGCGCGACCGACGCCGCGGGCGCGCACTCCGACGCGACCACGCTCGCGCGCGCCGCCGCGCGCGGCCTCGACGTGCGCGCGACCCTGGCGCGGAGCGACTCGCACCCGCTGCTCGCCGCGCTCGGCGACCTGTACGTCACCGGCCCCACCGACACCAACGTCGCGGACCTCGCGCTCGTGCTCGTGTAGCATGCGGCGCGAGTGAGGCGGAGTGTTTGGATAGTGCTCGTCGCCGGCGCGGTGACCGCGCCCGTCGGCTGGGTCGCGACGGACGCGCTGGAATCGAACGACGCCTTCTGCACGAGCTGTCACTTGGGTGACTCACCGCTGCACGCGCAGAAGCGCCGTGACTTCAACGCGCTGCCTCCGGTGAACCTGGCCGCGGAGCACTTCGAACACGACCGAGAGTTCCGCTGCATCACGTGTCACCGCGGCGCGAGCTTCCCGAACCGCGTGCGCGTGAAGCTGCTCGCCGCGCGCGATGCCCTCGTGTATCTGACCGGGAAGTTCGACGAGCCTACGTCGATGGCTCACCCGCTCTGGAACGAGGACTGCGCGCAGTGTCACGAGCGGTACGAGCCCGAGCGCGACGACGCCTTCCACGCGATCGGGGTCCACAACCTGCCCAACTTCGCGTTGAACTGTGTACAGTGCCACGAAGCTCACCCGACCGGACGCTCCGCGGAGCTCGCGTTTCTGGCGCGCGAACCGCTGGTCGCCGCGTGTCGCAACTGCCACGAGGAGTTCTGACGTGAAGAGACTCGCCGCGCTCGCGCTCGCCTGTGCGCTCGCACCCTACGCTTCCGCGTATCCCGGCGGCACGCCGGCGTATGTCACCGACGTCGCGCCGTACTGCGCGGGCTGTCACTCCTCGGTGTCGGCCGATCAGTTCGAGGGCGCGCCGCCGACGCGCGCCTCGGCCGAGGTCGCCGCGAACAAGCACCTGGCGAAGATCAAGAGTCCCGATGCCGACTCACCGTACGCGAAGCTCTCGCCCAAGGAGCGCGACGAGCTGATCGCGAGCATCCAGAAGATCGACGCGGCCACGAGCGTGAAAGTGACTGCGCCCGCGACGGTGAAGGCGGGCCAGGAGGTCGAAGTCACCGTCGAAGCGACGGGCGGCTCGGCGCCCGTGTTGGGCGTCGCGCTGGTCGATTCCAATCAGCGCTGGCAGTCCTCGCCGGCGACGGCGCGCGGCTGGCTCGTGCTCGAAAAGCCGAAGGTCACCGGCGCGGACGGCAAGCCCCAGACCAAGTTCACCGACGGCCGCAATCCCGCGCTGCCGCCGGGAGTCACTTACGTGAACGTGTACGACGTCAGCTGCGATCCGGCGGCAGGCAAGTTCTCGACGGTGAAAGTGACTTGGAAGCTGCGAGCGCCGGCGCAGGCCGGCAGCGTCCCGCTCGCCGCGGTGCTGTTCTACGGCACCGAAGTGTCTGCCGCGCACGGCGGGGTCGACACCCCGTACGGCAAGCAGCCCCTGGGCACGTTCATGGGTAACTCCGGCCGGGTGGCGTTCAGCAACGTGCTGAAGGTCGCGGTGCAGTGAGTCGAGCGTGAGCGTCGACCGCGACACCTTCAAGCGCACGCTGGGCAGCTGGGCCAGCGGAGTCACGATCGTGACTTCGCAGCACGCCGGCGAGAAGCTCGGCATGACCGTCTCGGCTTTCTCGTCGGTGAGTCTCGATCCGCCGCTCGTGCTCGTGTGCGCCGACAAGGCCTCGAACACGAACGTCTTGATCCGCGCCTCGCGCACCTTCACGGTAAACGTGCTGGGCCGCGACCAGAGCGCGCTCTCGAATCTGTTCGCCGACAAGAAGCGCGAGGCGATCCGCTTCGACGGGCTCGACTGCGAGCCGGGAGTCACTGGCTGTCCGCGCCTGCCCGGCGCGCTCGCGCACCTGGACTGCCGCGTGCGCGACGAGATCGACGCGGGCGATCACATCGTCTACGTCGGCTCGGTCGAAGCGGCGCACATCGACGCCGAGCAGGAGCCGCTGGTGTACTGGCGCGGCGGCTATCAGAAGCTCACGCCGCTCTGAGTCACTGACTCAGGCGACCCGGCCCAGCAGCCACTTCGGCAGGAGCTGAATCAGGGCCGGCACGAGCAGGATCGCGCCCAGCGCGTCCACGATCATCAAGACCGAGAGCAAGAGACTCATCTCGGCCGAGAAACGCAGGCTCGAGATGGGGATCCAGAAGGCGATCCCGACCACGAGCGTCGACGCCGTGAAGGTGATCGCCATGCCGGTGGTGCGGATCGCGTGCTGAATGGCGTCGGCGCGCGTGGGCAGGCGCTCGCGCTCGCGGATGATGCGGTCGACGAGATAGATCGCGTAGTCGACGCCGAGGCCGACGCCGATCGCCTGCACGGGCAGAGTGTTCACGTCGATCCCGATCTGCAGCAGGGTCTGCAGCGCGAGCGCCGCGAGTGACCCACTCGCGAGCGAAGCGAGGGTGATGATCGACAGCGTCAGGTTGCGATACGAGACGAGCAGCACGCCGAGCGTCGCGGCGAATACGATCGCGAGCGAGAGACCGTGACTCACTTCGATCTCCTGATTCGCCGCCGCCAGCACGCCGATGCTGCCCGCCGCCCAGCGCAGCTCGACGCCGTCGCGCAGCCAGGCGCCGCTCGGCTGGGGCAGCCACTCTTCGCCGCGCTTCACGAACAGCTCGTACGGCGCGCGGAAGCCTCGGGCGCGGCGGATCTCGGCGGCGAGCCCGTCGGGCCCCTCCCACCGTGTCGCGCCCGGCTCGACGAGTGACTGGCGAGTCAGTCCCGGGCCCGCCGCGGTGACTTCCAGGCTCGGCTCGAGCGGGCCCAGCAGCGCGTCGAGCCAGCGCTGCTGGCGCCAGAAGCCGCGCTCGCCGGGGACGAGTCGGATCGCCAGGCTTCCGTCCAGCCGCACCTCGCGCGTGAACTCCTCGAGTCTCTCGATCGCGGCGCTCACGGTGTCGGCGCGGTGATCCCTGTAGAACACGCGGATCGCCAGCGACGAGCTGTCGCGCGCGCGGTACGGATCCAGGATGCCCGGCGCCGGTACGCTCGTCTCCATGAGATACGAGATGCCCGCGATCTCCGAAGTCGTCTGCATCCACATGGCGAAGCGCGGGTCGCCGTTGTGGAACAGCCGGCTGGTCTGCTTCTGCAGATCGACGAGCGAGAGACTCCCGCCCGCGTTGGGGTCGACCTCGAGCGCGCGCTGCAGTGACTCGATCAGCTTGAACGAATCGGGCGCGTAGACGCGGCCGATGGCGTTCGAGTGAGCCACCACCAGCAGGTCGTCGAGTCCGTAGAAGCGGCTGCCGATCTCGTGCGCCGCGACGTTGAACTCCGAGCTCGAGTACAGGATCGGCGTGCCGGGCCGGTTGTCGCCCACGGGCACCTGCAGCGCGAGCCAGAAACACACCGCGGTCTGCACCGCGAAGAGCGCGGTGACCACGATCGCGCCGCGCCGAGACACCACGATCTCCGACGCGAGCTTCAGCACGCGCGCGGTGAGCGGCGAGATGCGGTGCAGCCGCTCGCGCGGCGCGGGGAGATACAGGATCAAGAGACGGTTCAAGAGCATCTCGGTCACGATGATCGAGGTCGCCCAGAAGGCGCACAGTAGACCGAGCTTCGAGATCAACGGAATGGTCGCGAGCCCGATCGTGAGCAGCCCGAACACGTCGGTGAGGATCGCGAGCGTTCCCGGCAACAAGAGCTCCGCCATCGAGCGGATGCACGCCTCGTCCTTGTCGCCCAGTGACTCGTACTCCTCGTAGAACCGCTCGACGAACTGCACCGAGTGACTGATGGCTCGCGCGGTGATCAGCATCGGCACCACGAGCACGAGCGGGTCCAGGTTGTAGCCGAGCGACGCCGCGAACCCGAGCCCCCAGATCACGTTCACGGCGGCGCCGGACATGGGCAGGAACACGCCGTAGAACCGCCGGAAGTAGGCCCACAGGAGCAGCACCGAGACCGCGAGCGTGGCCGCGAACACCAGCAGTATCTCCGTCGCGAACGCGTACGCCCAGCCGAACAGGAGCGGCTGGCCAGTCACGTACACGTCGACCGGAAACTCGGCTTCGACCTGACTCTTCGCGTGCTGCAGGTGCTTGAACAGCGCGCCGTAGTCGAGCCGTGTCTCGACGAAGCTCGCGCGCACCAGCGCCGCTTTTTCGTCGAGTGACACGAGCACGCCGAACACCGACGGGTTGCGGCGCACGCGCTCGCGCAGCTCGGCCAGGCCGGCCGCGTCCTCGGGGATCTCGTCGACCATCTGCGGCGAGATCAGCGTGCCGTCCAGCTGGACGCGCGAGTCACGCGCGGTGCGGTCGGTCAAGCTCGTGACCAGGTTGTGGTCGACGCCCGTTTCGGCCTCGCGCGCCGTCGACGGATGGAACAGGCGATCGGCGAGCGTCACCAGGGCGTGAACGGCGGATGCCACTGGACCCTGCGGAGTCACGTAGTGACTCGCGGGGAGTGCGTTCACGTCGGCGGGCACGATCGACGAGTCGAGCTCGGCCGTGAGCTTCGCGACGGCGCGCAGCACCTCGGGCCGGTAGATGTCGCCCTCGCGCGCCACCACCGCGGCCACCACCGTGTTCGCGTTGCCGTACACCTCGCGGTAAGTCTCGTAGGTGCGGATGAACGGGTGATTGCGCGGCAAGAGATCGAGGAACTGCGTGTAGATCTCGAGATGCCGCATCTGCCACGCGAAGAAGAGAGTCACCAGCGCGATGGCCGCGGCGAACCAGTTCTTCCGCCGCGCGAAGAACCGCGCGAATCGCTCCGAGCCGGTCACGGCGCGGGTCTCGGGTGCACCACGGCGAAGTGACTGCCGCCGTCGCTCGAGCGCAGGATCAGGCCGCGCGGACCGACCGCGAACGCGCGGTCCGCGTCGGCGAACTCCACGTCGGTGAGCGAGACGGGCAGGGGAAGAGACTCGGCCGCCGCGAACGTGACTCCCCCGTCGGTCGACAGCGCGAGCAGCCCGCCTTCGCCGGCCACCACCACGCGCGACCCGGCGCCGCCCACGCCGAACAGGTCCTGCGTGAAGGGCGTGGCCACGCGCGTCCACGTCGCGCCCGAGTCACTCGAGCGCAGGATCGTCCCGGCCAGGCCGACGGCCACGCCGACTTCGCCCTTCGCGTCGAACCACGCGTCGTACACGTAGGTGTCGATGGGTACACCGGACAGTGTCGCGCGCACGCCCGGCGGCTGCGCGCCGCGGAGTCTCTCGATCGTGCCGAACTCGCCCACGCCGACCGCGTCGTCTCCGGCGCGCACGAGCCGGCCGAGAATCACGTCCTGCTCGCGCGGAATGCAGGTCCATCGCCCGCCGCCGTCCTCGGTGCGCAGCTGCAGGCCGAAGTCACCCACCGCGAGCACCGTGTCCGCGCCGCTCGCGAACAGCCCGAACACGTGGCGCGAGAACGGGGTGGGGCGGCGCAGCCAGCTGCGCCCGCCGTCCTTCGAGCGCAGCACCACGCCCGCGCGCCCCGCGGCCCAGACTTCGTCGCGCGGCCCGAGCGCCACGGCGTACAGCGGCTCGTCCGTCCCGGTGGCCGGAGCGCTCCAAGTGTCTCCGCCGTCGGCCGACACGAGTACGCTGCCGAAGTAACCCACCGCGACGGCCCGCGCGCCGCCGGCCGAGACACTGTAGAGGTCCGCGCGCTCGTGAATGCCGAAGCGGTCCGCGACCGTGCCGTCGGTCGTGCCGAAGCCGAACTCGCGGTCGGGGTTCGTCTCGCGAGTGATTCGCGCCACCAGGTCGTCCATGCCCTGAGAGGCCGCGCCGCAGCGGATCTTCTCCGACAGCAAGGCCTGCGCGAGGATCGAGAACGGGTGACTCTCGTCGGCGAGGAAGAGCTCGAGCACGCGCCCTACACCTTCCAGTGTCGCGGGGTTGCCGCTGGTCGCGGCAAGACCCGCGAGCTCACTCAAGAGGTTGCGCCCGAACGTCGCGGCCGGACCCTGCTCGCGCGCGAAGCCCTCGAGCACGACCCACACCGCGGCTGCCGACGAGTCGTCCCACGGCCCCGACGCGATGCGCTGGCGCAGCTTGTCGAGCTCCGCGTCGTCGACGCCGGCGAGATAGTGGTCCTCCTCGCCGAAACGCACGAGCTTCGGGAAGTGAGTCCGCGTCGACTCGATCGCCTGTGCGAGCTCGGGAGACACTTCGGCCCGGGCGGGCGCGACGAACGCCGCGAGACACGCGAAGACCGCCAGGCCAGCGATCCGCAACTTCCCCCCACTCACTCCGTGGTGCCCAGGACTGGACTCGAACCAGCACCCCATTGCTGGGACCAGGCCCTCAACCTGGCGTGTCTACCAATTTCACCACCTGGGCTCGGAGGCGGTGACTTTATAAGAGCGCGTCGGCGCGCTTTCAACTCGGCGGCTTGGCGGGCGCGGGAGTCGCAGGCGCTTCGGACGGCTTCGGCGGCTCGACGGCCTCGAAGCCCGACGGCGCTTCGCCAGGCTCGGTCGGCTTCGCCTCGGACCCGGCGGCGGGCGCGGGCGTGGCTTCCTTCGGAGTCTCGCCCGCGGGAGCCGCCGGCGCGGAGAGCAGGTCGGTGCTCGTGGTCTCGGAGCTACAGCGCGCGAGGCCGAACGCGAGCACCATGAACAGGATTGCCGAGCCGGTGGTGAGCTTGGTCAGGAAGTTCCCGGCGCCGCGCGCGCCGAACACCGTGTTGCTCGCGCCGCCGCCCAGCGAGACACCGATGTCCGCGCCTTTTCCGTGCTGCAAGAGCACCAGCACGATCAGGATGAGGCACACGGCGTAGTAGATGAGAGTCACTAGGAGTGTCATCGGCCGGCCTCCGCGCTGCGCGCGCGCGAGCGGATGATGGCAGAGAAGCTCTCTGGGTCAAGGCTGGCTCCGCCGACCAGCGCGCCGTCGATGTCGGGCTGCGCGAGCAGCTCGGCCGCGTTGTCTGGCTTCACCGAGCCGCCGTACTGGATGCGGATCGCGCTCGCGTCCGCGCCGAACCGGTCGGCGAGCCGCGCACGGATGAAGGCATGGGCTTCCTGCGCGAGCGCCGGGGTCGCGGTGCGCCCGGTGCCGATCGCCCAGACCGGCTCGTAAGCGACGACCAGCTCGGCGGCGCGCGCGCGGTCCGCCGACGCGAGTGACCCGGTGAGCTGGCGCGCCAGCACGTCGAAGGTCCTGCCCGCGTCGCGCTCGGCGAGCAGCTCGCCCACACACAAGATGGGGCGCAGGCCCGCGGCTTGAACGGCCGTGAGCTTCTTCGCGATGAGCTCGTCGGTCTCGCCGAAGATGGTGCGCCGCTCCGAGTGACCCAGAATCACGTAGCGCACGCCCAGCTCGGCGAGCATGCCGACCGAGATCTCGCCCGTGAACGCGCCCTGTTTCTCGAAGTGCGCGTTCTGCGCGGCGAGCGCGACCGGCGTTCCCGCGAGTGAGTCGCGCAGCGCCGCGAGCGCGGTGAAGGGCGGGGCGATCGCGGCCTCCACGTCGCGCACCGGCCCGAGTCTCTCGACCAGCGCGTGCGCGAACTGGACCGCCTCGGCGACGGTCTTGTGCATCTTCCAATTCGCGGTGACGAACGGCGTTCTCACGCGCGGACCCGCAGCGCTTCGACACCCGGCAGCGCCGCGCCCTCGAGAAACTCGAGCGACGCGCCCCCGCCGGTGGACAGGTGGCGGATGCGCGCGCCGACCCCGGCGGCGTGAACCGCCGCGAGTGAGTCGCCGCCGCCGACCACGGTGTAGCCCGAGCTGCGCGCAAGCATCTCCGCCACCGCGCGCGTGCCCGCGTCGAACGGGGGCTTCTCGAAGAAGCCGAGCGGGCCGTTCCAGAACACGGTCTTTGCGGCCGTGAGTCGTGACTCGATCGCGGCGCGCGAGCGCGGGCCGACGTCGAGCGCCATGGTGCCGTCGGGGATGCGGTCGACGGTGCGCGCGCCGGCGGCATCGTCCGGGTTCGCCGCGACCACGTGGTCGACGGGCAGGAGCAGCTCGGTCTTGCCCGCGAGCAGGCGCTTCGCGGTGTCGACCAGCTCGGACTCGACGAGTGACTTGCCGACCGACTCGCCCTTCGCGAGCAGGAACGTGTAAGCCATGGCGCCGCCGATCACGACGGTGTCCGCGCGCGCCGCGAGTGACTCGAGCACCGCCAGCTTGTCCGAGACCTTCGCGCCGCCCAGGATGCACACGTACGGGTGCTCGGGTGAGTCGCGCACCTTGCTGAGCGCCTCGACCTCGCGTTCGAGCAGGAAGCCCGCGCCCGCGTCGGCCACCACGTGCGCGAGCCCCTCAGTGCTCGCGTGCGCGCGGTGCGCCGTTCCGAACGCGTCGTTCACGTACACGTCGCAGAGCTTCGCGAGCTCGGCCACGAACTTCGGGGCGTTCTTCTCCTCGCCCGCGTGGAAGCGCAGGTTCTCGAGGAGCAGCACTTCACCGTCTTTCAGCCGACTCACTCGGGCTTCCACCTCGGGACCGACGCAGTCGAGAGCGAGCGCGAGCTTCATGTGCTTCGCCACCGGCGCGAGCGAGAACTTCGGCTCGGGCGCGGCCTTGGGGCGGCCCAAGTGACTCGCGAGGACCACGCGCGCGCCCGCCTTCCGCACGAACTCGAGTGTCTCCATCGACGCGCGGATGCGCGAGTCGTCCGCGACCGAGCCGTCTTTCGCCAGCGGCACGTTCAGGTCGGCGCGGATGAACACGCGGCGCCCCGCGAGCCGCAGATCCCGGACGGACCGGAGACGAGTCACGGAGTTACAGCTTTTGGGCGACGAGCTTGGTCAGCTCGACCACGCGGCGCGAGTAACCCCACTCGTTGTCGTACCAGGCGACCAGCTTGAAGAAGCTCTTGTTCAGCTCGATCGAGCTGCCGGCGTCGAAGATCGACGAGCGCGCGTCGTGAATGAAGTCACTCGACACGACCTCGTCCTCGGTGTAGCCGAGGATGCCCTTCAAGTAAGTCTCGGACGCGTTCTTCATCGCGCGCTTGATGTCGGCCAGCGACGTGGCCTTCGTGGTCTTCACGGTGAGATCGACCACCGACACGGTGGGCGTCGGCACGCGGAACGCCATGCCCGTGAGCTTGCCCTGTATCTCGGGCAGCACGAGACCGACGGCCTTGGCCGCGCCCGTCGCCGACGGGATGATGTTGATCGCCGCGCTGCGCCCGCCCTTCCAATCTTTCTTGGAGGGGCCGTCGACCGTCTTCTGAGTCGCGGTGTACGCGTGCACGGTGGTCATGAGTCCCTCCGAGACGCCGAAGCCCTCCTTCAACAGCACGTGAACGACCGGCGCGAGACAGTTGGTGGTGCACGACGCGTTCGAGATCACGTGGTGCTTCGCCGCGTCGTACTTGTCGTCGTTGACGCCCATGACCACGGTCAGGTCTTCGCCCTTGGCCGGCGCCGAGATGATGACCTTCTTCGCGCCCGCGCTGATGTGACCCTTCGCCTTGTCGGCCTCGGTGAAGAGACCCGTGGACTCGATCACGACGTCCACGCCGAGTGACTTCCAGGGCAGCTCGGCCGGCGTCTTCGCGGACACGACCACGATGTCCTTGCCGTCGACCACGAGCACGTCGTCCTCGGTCTTGTCACTCGACGACTTCTTCGAGCTCACTTGGCCCTTGAAGGCGCCCTGAGTCGAGTCGTATTTCACGAGATACGCGAGATTGTCGGCGGGCACGATGTCGCCCACCGCCACGACCTCGAGCTCGCGCGCCGACGCCCCCAGCTCGTGGAGGGCGCGATACACGAGCCGCCCGATCCGACCAAAACCATTGATTCCGACGCGCACCGCAGCCATAGGGATCTCCTGTCTCTCCCTCTCCGCCCGTGAACGGCGCCGAGCATAACCAAGCGTTCTCCGGACGGTCAAACGACGTGATTCCGCTCGCAAAATGGCGGAAAGGCGTGTGCTAGGTTCGCGCGCCGTGATCATCGGGGGCGGGATCGACGTGGTGGAGATAGCGCGCGTCGAGCGGGCGCTGGCGCGCCGCGGGACCCGCATGCGCGAGCGCCTCTACACGGCGCGCGAGCTCGCCGACTGCGCGCGCCGCGGCCGCTCCGCATCGCACTTCGCGCTGCGCTTTGCCGTTAAGGAAGCCGGCATGAAGGCCATCGGCACCGGTTGGCGGCGGGGCGTCGCCTGGCGTGACTTCGAGACGGTCGAGACCGCGCGCGGTCTCGAGCTCGAGATACACGGGCGCGCGCTCGAGATCGCGCGCGAGCGCGGCTTCGGGCGCGCGTGGGTCGGCGCGTCGTACACGCGCACTCACGCGTTCGCGCAGGTCGTGCTCGAAGGGCCCGGGCGGCAGACGGCATCGTGAGTCGCTGGGTGCGAGTCACCGCCGCGGTCGCGCTCGGCGCGCTAGCGGTGGCGGGGCTGTCCGCGTCCGTCGTGCTCGCGCTGGTCGGGCGCGATCCGGGGCCGAGCGCCGCGGGCGAGCTGGTGCTCCCGGGTCTCTCGGGTCCCGCGCGCATCGTGCGCGACCCGTTCGGCATTCCGCACGTCGAGGCCGAGTCACTCGTCGACGCGTACCGCGCGCTCGGCTTCGCCCACGCGCAGGACCGCCTGTGGCAGATGGAGGTGCTGCGGCGCAGCGCGCGCGGGCGGCTGGCCGAGGTGCTCGGCGCGCGCGCGGTCGACTCGGACCGGCTCGCGCGGACGCTGGGCTTGGGCGTCGCCGCGGACAAGGAAGTGACTCGTCTGTCGAAGGACGCGCGCGCCGCGCTCGACGCGTACGCGGGCGGCGTGAACGCGTGGCTGGCCGAGGTCGCGGCCGCGCGCGCGCCGCGCCCGTTCGAGCTGCGCTGGCTCGAGCTCGAGCCCGAGCCGTGGCGCGCCGAGGACTCACTCGCGATCGCGCGGCTGCGCGCGTGGAATCTGGGCCGGTCACTCGGGGCGAGTCTCTTGCTCGACCGGCTCGTGTCCGAGCTGGGCGGCGTTCCATCGCGTGACTTCTTCCCCGTGCGGCCGAGCGACGGCGCGCACGACCCGCTCGCGCCTCTGCTCGAGCTGGGGCAGGTGGCCGACGAGCTGGCCGAGGGCTCCGGGCTCGCGGGACCCGCGGGCAGTCTCGGCGTCGTCGTTCCCGGCGCGCGCTCGGCCAGCGGGAAGCCGCTGCTCGCCAACGATGCGCACGTGGGCTTCACGGCGCCCGCGCCGTTCTATCTCGCTCACGTGCGCGCCGGCCGCTTCGAGATCTCGGGCGCGACCTGGCCCGGGCTGCCGCTGTTCTTCGTCGGCTCGAATCGACTCACTGCCTGGGGGCAGGTCGCGTTACACGGCTCGGTGTCGGATCTGTTCGACGAGACACTCGACCCCGCGAACCCGAACCGCTACGAGCGCGGCGGCCGCTGGCGCGAAGCGACGGCGCGCGACGAGACGATCCTCGTGCGCGGCGGCGCGAAGCAAGAGATCCGCGTCGCGGTCACCGAGCACGGACCGCTCCTGCGCGGCGTTCGGCCCGACGACGCGCGCGCCAGCGCGCTCGCGCTGCGCTGGACCGGCTTCGCGAGCGAGCTGTACGTCGAGGCGTCGCTGCGGCTGCAGCGCTGCGCGGACTGGGAGTGTTTCCGCGCCGCGCTGCGCGATGTGCGCGCGCCCGCGGCGACGTGGCTGTTCGCCGATCCGAACGGCATCGGCACGCAGGTCGCGGGTGACTTGCCGATCCGCGCGCTCGACACGGGCCTGCTGCCGGTGTCGGGCTCGTCGCGCTTCTACGACTGGCGCGGAGTGATTCCCTTCGACGAGCTGCCGTCCAAGTACGGGACGAACCTGGGCCCTCAGGTGGTGTCGACTCACTTGGACTCCGAGGCGTTCCAGTATCCCGTGAGTTGGTTGTGGAGCAACCAGGGCGGGGCGGAGCGCCTGCGCGAGCTGGTGGCGGACGCCGGCGCGATCGACGCGGAGCGTCTGGTCGCGATCCAGCGAGACACAGTGTCTCGCCGCGGCCCGGCGAGTCTGCGCCTCTTGATCGGCGACCTGCAGCCCGCGTCCAGCGCCGCGCAGAAGGCGAAGGAGATGCTGCTCGAGTGGGACGGCTCGACGAGCCGTGACTCGATCGGCGCGTCCCTCTATCACGTGTTCCGGCAGAGACTCGCGCACCGCTTGCTCGAACGGCTGAAGCTCTCGGCGGACGCGCTCGCGCTGCTCGACCAAGCCGAGCCCGCGCCCGGTCTGGTGCTCGCGCGTACACTGGATCGTGTCGGCCGCGAAGAGGCCGTCGGCCTAGTCGAAGCCGCGCTCGACGAGACGTGGGCCACGATGCGCACGCAGATCTCTGCGAACCCGAAGAAGTGGCTGTGGGGCGAGATACACGAAGTGCGCCTCGTGCACGAGTTCGAGCGCTCGGGCGCCGGCAGCCTGCGCTGGGTGGGACGCCGTCTCGGCGTCGGCCCGTTCCAGGTGCCGGGTGACCCAGACACTGCGTGGACCATGTATCACCGCGCGCTGCCCGACCGCGCGCTCGAGCTCGGGCCCGGCCTGCGCTACGCGATCGACCTGTCGGATCCCGACCACGCGCTGGTCGGTCTCGCCGGTGGTCAGTCGGGCAGCTCCGGCTCGGCTCACTACGCGGACGCGCTCGCGGACTGGCTCGCGGGTCAGCCGCGCCCGCTGTGGATGCACCAGAGCGACGTCGCCTATCACCAGCAGGGCACCTGGAAGCTACTGCCCGAGAGAGCGCAGTAACTGGCTGGCGGAGCGCGAGGCCGCCCTCGCGCGGAGCCGCAAGCGGCGCAGCCGCGCGCAGCGAGGCCTGCCGAGCGAAGTAAACTGGAGTCAGGAATGATCGTCTTCATCCTGGCGCCAGGTCTCTATGCGGCCGTGGAGCAGGCGGACAACGCGGCTCTCCGCGGCCGGCCGGTCGTGGTGGGCGCGGATCCCGCGAAGCGCGGCACGGTGACCAGCGCGAGCCGCGAGGCGCGCGCGCGCGGCGTCGACGAGGGCATGGAGATGCGGCGCGCGCTCGAGCTGTGTCCCGACGCAGTGACTCGTCCCACGCGGCTCGAGCGCTACCGCGAGGTGGCGGCGGAGCTGCGCGCGCTGTTCCGCGCCGAGACCGATCGCATCGAGGAGCTGGGGATCGAGGGCACGTTCCTCGAGCTCGACTCCGCGGCCGATCCCGTCGCGCGCGCGGCCGAGCTGTGTGTCCGCGTGCAGGCCGAGCTCGGCATCGGCGCCGTCGCGGGCATCGGGCCGACGCGGTTCGTGGCGTATCTCGCCGCGAGACACTCGGGCCCCGGCGGGATCCGGCTGGTGTCCGAGGCCGACGTGAAGGGCTTCCTCGCGCCGTTCCCAGTCACCGAGATCTGGGGCGTGGGCCCGGCCACCGCGCAGAGACTCGCGGCACGCGGCGTGAACACGATCGCGACTCTGGCCGCGGTGGATCTGCCCACGCTCACGACCGTCGTGGGGCGCGGCGCGGCGGCCATCCACGAGTACGCGCGCGGCGCGGACCGCGAGCCGCTGCGCCCGAAGCCGCACGCGCGGAGTCTCTCGCAGGAGCGCACGCTCGACGAGCCGATGATCGACCTGCGCGGCATCGCGGCGCTGCTCGAGACACTGGCCGAGAGACTCGAGCGCGCGCTCGCGCGTGAGCGGCGCGCCGCGCGCTCGGTGAGTCTCGGCCTCGCGTTCGTGGACGGAAGCCGAGTGACTCGCTCCATCGCGCTGCCGCAGCCGTCGACCGAGCGCGCTGCCTTCCTCGACGCGGCGCAGGCGCTCCTGTCGCGCACCCAAGCCGGCGCGCGCGCGGTGCGGCGCGTGCGCCTGGGTCTCTCGAGCCTGGTGCGCGCCGAGTCCGCCGCCGACGCGCGCCAGCTCCGCCTGTTCTGAACGTTCCCGCCGCCCACCCGATGATCGCATGGGCACCCTACCCATGCTCCCGCGTGCCCCCTTTCTTTCCGCTAAGGCCGGAACTCACTCCGTCCGAAAACGGGTTCGTGAGCGTGCAACGGTCGAGCTCGGACCGCCGTAAGTACCCGCGCGTGCGGACGGAGTCACTCGTGTCCATCGCGCGCGTCGACACCCGCCAGACGTTGGCGCACGCGCTCGACGTCTCGATCGGGGGCATCCGCTTCCAGTGCGTCGGCCTCGAGGTCGACCTCGGCGAGATCCTTCGCGTGCAGCTCACGATCGGCAGCCGCACGATCCTCGTCGAAGGCGAGCTCGTGCGAGTCACCGACCTCGACGGCTTCACGCAGGAAGTCGCGCTCTCGTTCACGAAGGTCGATCCCGAGACGCTGCGCTTTCTCGGCTCGAACCTGCCCGAAGGCTACGAGCTCGAGCCCAACGAGAAGTAGCGCCGCAGCCCGCTCGGCGGGCGCAGGCGCGCTTGGATCTCGGGCAGCTTCTCGTCGAGCGCCGCGCGCCCGGCAGTCACTGCGTCTTCGACCTTGTGGAACTCCCACGAGCGGATGCCGCGCAGGTCGGGAGTCAGCACCACGTCGACCGGCTCGCGCGCGAGCCGGTGCCGCGCGATCTCGTGCTCGAGCACGCTCATCGACGCGGTGATGATCTCGAGCATGTTCGGCCCCGCGGCTTCGGCCTCGGGCTCCTCTTCGGGAGTCACTGGCCGACCGCGCAGCCGGGCCAGCCCGGTCTCGAACGCCGCCGCGGCGCGAGACATGACCGACGCGCGGCGAGCGCGCGGCTCGAGCTCGCGCACGGGCTGTGAGTGGAGATTCACGGCGACGCGCACGTCGACGCCCAACGGCTCGAGCGCGGACACCGGCACGGGATTGCGGATCGCCCCGTCGACCAACACGCGAGTCTCTTGCCGCACCGGCACGAAGATGCCGGGCAGCGAGATACTCGCGCGCACCGCGTCGAGCAGCTTGCCCGAGCGGATCCAGATCTCCTCGCCGCTCACCAGGTCGACGGCCACCGCGGTGAAGGGGATCGGCAGGTCTTCGATCCGCCAGTCACCCATCAGCCCGCGGAGATACTCCGACGCGCGCGCGCCCGAGAGCAGGCCTTCGCGCGGCCACACCGGATCGAGATAGCGCCACAGATCCGAGCGCTCGGTCTCGCGCAGGTCGCGCTTGAACACTTCGAGCTGACCCGTGGCGAAGAGCGCGCCGACCAGCGCGCCCGCGCTGGTGCCGGCGATCGCGTCGACCGCGAGGCCCGCCGCGGCCAGGCCCTCGAGCACGCCGATGTGCGCGAGACCGCGCGCGCCGCCCGCGCCCAACGCGAGCCCGAGTCGCTTGGCCTTCACGCGATTTCCAATCCCCTGCCGGATGCGGGTAAGCTCGCCGCTCGCATGAGCGACTTCTACCAAAACGGCGTGATCACCACCCTGCATCGCCTCGCGCCGGCGTCGCTCGGTCGCCTCGAGGCGGAGCTCAAGCACTTCGCGCGCGAGCGGCCGATGGCGCTCGTGCTGCCGTGTCTCGCGAGCGAGGTGAACGGTCCGGGTCTGCGCGGGATCGTCGAGGTGCTGCGCGAGGTCGCGTATCTCCACCGCATCGTGGTCAGTGTGTCGGGCACCGCCGACGCCGAGGAGTTCCGCCGCGTGCGCGACTTCTTCCGCGTGCTGCCCGAAGCCACGTGTGTCTGGGGCAGCGGGCCGACCGTCGGTGAGTTGCTCGCGAAGCAGCGCGCGAGCGGGCTCGAGCCCGGCCCCGACGGCAAGGGGCGGGCGGTGTGGCTCGGCGCGGGCTGCGCTCTGGCGCTGGGCGACGTGGACGCGCTGGTCTTCCACGACTGCGACATCCTGACTTACGAGCGCGAGTTTCTCGCGCGCCTCTGTTACCCCGTGCTGTCGCCGCACCTCGACTACGACTACTGCAAGGGCTACTACGGGCGCGCGACCGACCGCCTACACGGAAGAGTGACGCGGCTGTTCGTGACTCCACTCATCCTGTCGTTGAAGCGCACGCTCGGCAGCGAGCTGCCGCTGCTCGAGTTCGTGCACGGCTTCCGCTACCCGCTCGCCGGCGAGTTCTCGATGAAGACCGCGCTCGCGCGCCAGGTGCGCATCCCGAGTGACTGGGGCCTCGAGGTCGGCCTGCTCGCCGAAGTGTTTCGCAACGCGTCGCCGCAGCGCATCTGCCAGGTCGAGCTGTGCGACAACTACGACCACAAGCACCAGGAGCTCTCGCCCCTCGATCCCTCGCGCGGGCTGCACCGCATGGTGATCGACATCGCGACCTCGCTGTTCCGCAACCTCGCGAGCGTGGGCGTGCAGTTCGACGCGGGCTTCTTGAACACGCTGTGCTCCGCGTATCTGCGCCAGGCGCAAGACACGATCACGCAGTACTCCGCCGACTCACGCATCAACGGTCTCTCGTTCGATCCGCACGACGAAGAGGGCATGGTCGAGACGTTCACCGCAGGTCTGCGCGCCGCCGGTCTCGCGTTCGTGCGCGACCCGATGCGCGCGCCGCTGATTCCCAACTGGCACCGCGTGGCGGCGGCGATCCCCGAGTTCCTCGCGGATCTGCGCTACGCGATCGAGCTAGACCGGCGCGTTTGAGCGGGCTAGTCTGCGCGCCGTTCGCCGCTGCCCAGGTGGTGAAATTGGTAGACACGCCAGATTCAGGGTCTGGTGCCCGCAAGGGCATGCTGGTTCGAGTCCAGTCCTGGGCACCAGCGCCGCTCAGTTGGCGCCGTCCACCTCGCCGGTGAGTCGCTCCCACTCGGGATAGAGTGAGTCGAGCTTCGTCTTCTGCGCGGCGCGCTCCGTCGCGATCTCGCGCATGCGCTCGCCGTCCTTCGCGGTGTTCGGGTCGGCGGCGAGCCAATCGAGCCGGGTGATCGCGGCTTCGAGTGACTCGATCTCGCGCTCGAGTGTCTCCGCGCGCTCGCGCAGCTGCCGCCGGCGGTTGTCCTTGGGCTTCTTCGCGGGCTTTGGCGCCGCGGCCTTGGGTGGTGGCCCCGCTGCGCGCTTCGCCTTGGGCGGCGGCTCGGCCTCCTTCGCCAGCGCGGCGGCGTACGACTCCCAGCCACCCAGGAAGGTCCGGACGCGGGCTTCTCCGTCGCCCGGGGTGATCTCGACCACGCGCGTCGCGAGTGACTCGATGAACAGGCGGTCGTGACTCACGAAGAGCAGGGTGCCGCCGTAGTCGGCGAGCGCCTCGGTCAGCACGTCGCGCGCGTCCATGTCCAAGTGGTTCGTGGGCTCGTCGAGCACCAGGAAGTTCGCGCGCGCGAGCAGGAGCTTCGCGAGCGCGAGCCGCGCCTTCTCGCCGCCCGACAGCACCGAGACTCTCTTGTCGACGTCGTCGCCCGAGAACAGGAACGCGCCGAGGATGCCGCGCAGGCGCGGAACGTCGTCGAGCTTCGCTTCCTGCTCGAGCTCGCCGAGCGCGGTGCGCGTCGGGTCGAGCGCGTCGACCTGGTGCTGCGCGTAGAAGGCGCAGTGCGCGTTGTGACCCAGCTCGCGCGCGCCCGCGTCGGGAGTGAGTGCGCCCGCCGCGAGCCGCAGCAAGGTCGACTTACCAGCGCCGTTCGGGCCGACCAGCGCCACGCGCTCGCCGCGCTTCAGCTCGAAGTCGAGTGACTTGTACACGGTGACTTCGCCGTACGACTTGGCCGCGCGCTCCATGCGCAGCACGATCTCGCCGGGGCGCACGCCCGCGCTGAAGCGCGCGCGCATTTTCCGCGCGGCGGCGGCCTCGGGCAGCTCGTCGAGCTCGGACTGGAGCTTGTCGATCGCCTTCAGCCGGCTCTGCGCCTGACTCGCCTTGGTGCCGTAGCGGAAGCGCGCGACGAACTTCTCTTTGTGCGCCTTCGCGCGCTCCAGGTTCGCGCGCCGCGCCTCGACGTCGGCCTGGCGCAGCACCTTCTGAGTCACGTACGACGAGTAGTTGCCCTTGTAACTCGTGAGCCGCGACGACTCGAGCTCGGCGATCCGGTTCGTGTGGCGATCGAGGAACACGCGGTCGTGAGACACCACGATCACCGCGCCGGGATACGACGCGAGCACGCCCTCGAACCACGCGATCGACGGCAGGTCGAGGTGATTCGTCGGCTCATCGAGCAGCAGCAGCTCGGGCTTCGCGATGAGCAGCTTCGCCAGCTCGACCCGCATGAGCCAACCGCCCGACAGCTTGCGCAGGGGCACGTGCCACTTGCTCTCGCCCAGGCCGAGGCCGTTCAGGGTCGCGCGCAGCTCGGCGTCGGCGGAGAAGCCGCCCGCCTGCTCGAAGGCGTGGTGCGCCTTGTCGTAGCGCGCGGCGAGTGAGTCGGACACGTGACCCGTCGAGCTCGCCATCTCGTGCTCGAGCGCGCGCAGCTTCGCCTCGAGCTCGCGCACGTGGGCCAGCGCGGTCTCGGCCTCCTCGAGCACCGTGCGCTCGGAGACCGCACTCACTTCCTGGCGCAGATACCCGATGCGCGCGCCGCGCTGTAAGTGGACGGCGCCGGAGTCCGCGGTGTCCGCGCCGGCGAGGATGCGCAAGAGAGTCGTCTTGCCCGCGCCGTTCTTGCCGACCAGGCCGACGCGGTCGTCGCGGCGCACCTCGAGCGTCGCGCCTTCGAAGAGCGCGCGTCCGCCGAACGACTTCGCGAGTTGGTCGAGCTGGAGCACGGCGCGGCGGAGTCTAACGGGCGCCCGGAGCGTGGGTAGGGTGCCCACGCGACCCCAAGTCAGGCGACGAAGGGGAGCAGCGGCGCGCGCGGGCGGGACGCGCGGGCCAGAACGGCGTCGGTGTCCCACTCGACGGGGAGCCGCACGCGCTCGCCGTCCTTGCGCTGGAAGATCACGTGTCTCTCGCGTGCGGCGAACGACATCAAGTCGCGCACCAGCTCGACGTCCATCTTGCAGTACGCCTCGATCAGGTCGAGGCGGCCCTGCTTCCACCACTCGAGTGACTGGAGCCCGTCGCCGGTCTTGCCGCGGCCGAGTGTCTCGGTCGCCAGGTGCGCGAGTGACAGCCGGTAGCCGAGCTTCCGATGCACGTCCTCGAGCAGGTCGAAGGTGGGCACGTCCTCGAAGCGGCGGTGCGTGTACGCGCGCAGCACGCCGTAGTCGAAGCGGCGCACGTTGAAGCCGATCACCGCGGGCGCCGCGAACAGGCGCTCGACCAGCGCGTCGGCGTCCTTCTCGGTGTAGGTCTCGAAGCGGCCCGTTCCCGTGTCGTACACGACGGCGAGCGCGAGCCGCATCAGGTGCGTGTTGCCCCAGCCGCCCACGTCGCCCGCCGCGCGCTGTGTCTCGACGTCGAAGATCAGCGGCGCGGGCTTGGCCAGCTCGGGCTCGTCGAGTGACTCGCCCAGATCGAAGATCTCGGGCTCGACCAGCTCACTCGCCTGCGCGGGCAACGTCGCGCGGCCGAGCGCCAGGTCGACCACGCGGATCACCGCGCGCTTGTCGAGCGGGTGATTCCCGGCGCCGCAGCGCGGCGAGTGGATGCACGACGGACAGCCGTCCACGCAGCCGCACTCGCGCGTGATCTCGCCCGCGAGTGACACGAGCTCCTCGAGCCGCGGGAAGATCGCGCGCGAGATCCCGATCCCGCCGGCGTGCGAGTCATAGAGGAACACGGCGGGCCCCCGCACCTGCGGGTGGCGCGGGATCGAGATGCCCGCGGCGTCGAAGCGGTCGCACAGCGCGAACAGCGGAAACAGCGCGAGCGCCGCGTGCTCGAGCCCGTGAATCCCGCCCATGAAGTGCAGCCCCTCCGACTTGCACGCGCGCTCGATCTGCGGCGCCAGCTCGAGCCACACGCCTTCGGTCTCGAAGTGAGTGGGCGGAAGCTCGAGGGGATGCCGGCCGAGCAGGTCCTGCCCGAAGATGCGCCGCTTCTCGTACGCCTTCGTGTGAGTCGTGACTCGCAGGCGGCCGAGCTTCGCCAGCGTGTTCCCGATCGGCCGCGAGCGCAGCACCTCGAGGATCTCGGTCTCTTTCTCGGTGACCGGCCGCGTGTACCAGTCGACGTCGACCGGCCCGTCGACCTCGACCGAGCGCCGCTCCAGGTCGAGCATCGTGACTCGATACGACCGAGCGCCGTGCAGGTAGATCGCGCCGGGGTGACACTCGCCCTGCACGCGGCCGCCGCCGATCGTGCCGACCACGCGCCGCCCCGCCTCGCCCGGGCGGCGGATCGCGAACGACTCACCCGCCGCGCGCAGACTCACTTCGCGAGCGGGGTCGCGCCGCGCGGCGAAGGACTCGCCGCCAGCGGCGCTCTCGAGCAGCGAGCCGCGCGTGTGCGCGAGATCGAGCGCCTTCTGCAGCCCCGGCGAGCCGAGCCAGTCTTCGCCGTGACCCAGCGGCAGCTCGTGCGCGGCGCAGGGCAGGTGGGCCGCCGCGATGTCGACGCTGTTCGCGTCGAGCACCGCGTCCTCGCACGGGCGAGTCACGAGTCTCTGGGGGTGGCGCAGGAAGAAGCGGTCGAGCGCGTCCTCCTGCGGGATCAGGAACACCAGGCCCTCGCGGCCGCGCGCGACCCGACCCGCGCGCTGGCGCGTCGCCAGCACCGAGCCCGGATACCCGACGAGGACGCACACGTCGAGGCCACCCACGTCGATGCCCAGCTCGAGCGCCGACGTGGAGATCACGCCGAGTAAGTCGCCCGAGAACAGCCGCTTCTCGATCGCGCGGCGCTCCTCGGGCAGGAAGCCCGAGCGGTACGACGAGATGCGCGGCGCGAGCTGTGGCTCGGCTTCCAGGATCCACAGGTGCATGAGCTCGGTGACTCGCCGCGCCTGCGTGAACGCGATGGTGCGCAGGCCCGCGCGCACGCAGCGCCGAAAGAGGCGCGCCGCGGTGGTGTACGCCGAAGCCTCGGGCTCGACCGGCACGAGCCAGCGCGCCGGCTCCGGCGCGCCGTCCTGACTCACCACGTCGAGCTCGCGCCCGAACAGCTCGCGCGCGAACGCGGCCGGGTTCCCGACCGTCGCAGAGCACGCCACGATGCGCGGCTCGGCGCCGTAGTGTCTCGCGATCCTCACCAGACGCCGCAGCACCTGCGCGAAGTGACTGCCCAGGACGCCGCGGTACGTGTGGACCTCGTCCACGACCACGAGCTCGAGATTCTTGAACAGCTCCTGCCACTGTTCGTGACCCGGGAGGATCCCGAAGTGCAGCATGTCGGGCGTGGTGAGCAGCACCGACGGCGGTGACTCGCGGATCTTCTTGCGGCGGTGTGGCGAAGTGTCTCCGTCGTAGATCTCGGCCGTGGGCGGCGCGAGCGCCGACAGTGTCTCGAGATCGGCGCGCAGCCCCGCGAGCTGGTCGTGCTCGAGCGCCTTCAGCGGAAACAGGAACAGCGCGCGCGCCTCGCGCCGTTTCAGCAGCCGCGCGGCGGTCGCCAGGTTGTAGATCAGGCTCTTGCCGCTCGCGGTCGGCGTGGCGACCAGCACGTCGCGGCCCGCCTGCGCGCGGGCGAGCGCGTCCCGTTGGTGCGACCACAGCTCCGCGATCCCGCGCCGCGCGAGGATGCCCGAGAGCTCGGGCTGGAGCTCGAAGTCCAGTGACTCGTGTGGCGAGTCACTCGCGCTCTCGGGAGCGCCACCGAACGCGAGCGGGCGGCGCACGGTGCCACCCAGCTCGGCCGCGGGCAGCCGCGCGAGATCCTCCGCGAACCGCAACAGCGGGCGCAGTGAGCGCGAGTCCGACATGAGAGCCGCGGCTCCGGAGGAGGAGTGGCGAGGCGGGACTCTATCCATTCAAAGGGCGGGTCGCCCGTGTTACGGTCGCGCGCGACGAGTCATGCGAGCGACGCAGCAAGTCCGCTACGCGATCTACGGCGTCTTCGACCTCGCCTACAACGGGGGCGCGCGCCCGGTGCCGCTCTTGGAAGTGGGCCGCCGGCAAGCGATCCCGTCGCGCTACCTCGAGCAGATCTTTCAGAAGCTGCGGCGCGCGGGGCTCGTGGTGAGCAAGCGCGGTCCGGGCGGCGGCTACACCCTGGCGCGCAAGCCCGACGACATCGCGCTCTCCGACGTCGTGCGCGCGGTGCAGGGCAGCGTGTTCGTGCTGCCTGCGCCCGACAAGGACCGAGGCGATCTCTCGCCCGAGTTCGTGTGGTCACTGCTGCGCGCGTCGCTCGACGGGGCGCTGGCGCAGCACACGATCGCCAACCTGTGCCGCGAAGCCGCCGAGCGCCGCATTCCGCGCGCGGCGCTGGATCCGGCGAGCTACGAGATCTGAGCTTGGAGGACTGGCGCGAACGCGCGGCCGCGGTAGCGGATCCCGGCGCCGAGCCCGCGGCGCTGCCGCGCGAGCTCCTGCTCGAAGTGTTCCAGCACGCGCGCGAGTGCTATCCCGAGGAGTGCTGCGGCTTGTTCACCGGCACGGAAGAGGCCGGCCCCCTGCACGTCGTTCGCTGCGCGAACGTCCAAAGCAAGCGCGTGGCGCGCGGTGAGTCGAACCTGGCTGCGAGCCGCGCGTTCTGGATCGACGAGCAGGAGCTGTTGCATGCGCTGCGCACCGCGGAGGCCTCGGGGGAGTCACTGATGGTCGTGTATCACTCGCACGTCGACACGGCGGCCTATCTGTCGCACACCGACGTCGCGGGCGCGCTCGGCCCGGACGGCGAGCCCGTGTATCCGGCCGCGCAGCTGGTGGTCGCCGTGCGTGACTCGGGCGTGGGCGAGGCCGCGCTCTTCACCTGGGACGCGGAGTCGCGGAGCTTCCATGGCCGGCTCGTTCGCTAGCCGCGCGGCGCTCGCGTCGCTGGCGCTCGCCGCGACCGCGTGTTTCTCGCGCATCCAGGAGAGTGACTACCCGACCGACCCGATCGCGTTCGTGCGCGACTCGCCGGCCGAGGGGATCCTGTCGGTCGACCAGTTCCGGGAAGCGCTCACGATCGAGAAGCCCGACGACGATCTGCCGCGCTACAAGAAGCCGAAGATGCGCACGAACGTGTCACTGCTGCAGCTGCAGACGGGCGAAACCTCCGACGTGCCCGATGTCGGGCTCGGCGCGTTCCCGCTCGACTGGAGCCGCGACGGCTCGCGGCTGCTCGTCGCGCGCGTGGATCCGAACGACGGCGCGCTGCGGCTGTGGACGTGGAATCGAGTCACTGGCGCATGGGCGCCGGTGTCGAGTTACCAGACGGGTCTCTCGGCGGGTATGGCCGACGGGCCGATCCGCCTCGTGTGGCACGGCCCGGTGGTGCTCGGCCCGAACAAGACGACCGGCGGAATCTGGCTGAACAGCGACGGCGGAGGCGATCAAGTCCTGCAGGGCTCGGAGGGCTGCTGGACGCCCGACGTCTCGCCCGACGGCCGCACCATCGTGTACGCGAAGCGCGACACGCGCTCGAACCTGGACTCGATGATCATGCTCGTGACTTACGGCGAGGGCGACGCGCGCCCAGTCACTCGCGGCAGCCGCCCGCGCTTCTCGCGCGACGGCCGCTGGATCGTCTTCCAGCGCGAGATGAAGTCGGGCAACACCGACATCTGGATCATGCGCGCCGACGGCGGTGCGAAGCGACAGATCACGCGCACCGACTTCGTCGAGGAATTTCCCTCGCTGTCGCCCGACGGGAACTTCGTGGTGTACGCGTCGTCGCGCGGTGATACGAAGGACAGCCGCTTGTTCGTGGCGCGCGTGTCCGACGGGCTCGAGCAGGAAGTCACACACACGGGGCAGGCGAGCCGGCCCATCTGGTAGAGACTCCAGTTCGGGGCGGGAGAGGACGATCCGCCCCCCGAGCCGGCTTGCGCGCGCTATCGTCGCGCGTGCGAGCGAGAAGGAGCGGGTCATGCGCGTCGGTGTGTTGCGCGAGACCAAGGACCGCGAGCTGCGAGTCGCGCTCTTGCCCGGCGGCGCGCGAACCTTGGTCTCGGCGGGTCACGAAGTCGCGCTCGAAGCGGGCGCGGGCGAGGGCAGTGGCTTCGCCGACGAGCAGTACGAAGCCGTCGGCGCAGTCATCAAGAAGTCCGCCGACGAAGTCATCGGCGAGAGCGACGTCGTCACCAAGGTGAAGGAGCCGACTCAGTCCGAGATCGAGGCCATGCGGCCGGGTCAGGTGCTGTTCGACTTCCTGCATCTCGCGCCGGACAAGGAGCTGACTCGCCGCATCCTCGAGCGCGAGATCGTGGCGATCGGCTTCGAGACGGTGCAGCTCGAAGACGGGTCACTCCCGCTGCTCGTGCCCATGAGCGAGGTAGCGGGGAGACTCGCGGTGCAGATCGGCGCGCACTATCTGCAGGCCGACCAGGGCGGCCGCGGCGTGCTGCTGGGCGGGGTCCCGGGCGTGCCGCGCGGGCGCGTCGCGGTGATCGGCGCGGGCATCGTCGGTACGGCGGCGGTGCGCATGGGCGTCGGGCTCGGCGCGGAAGTCACGGTGCTCGACGTCGACCAGCGCCGGCTGTCTCACTTGTACGACATCTATCACGGCGGAATCTCGACCCTGTATTCGAACGTCGTGAATCTCGAGCAGTCGGTGCTGGAGGCCGACATCGTGGTCGGCGCGGTGCTGGTGCCCGGCGCGCGCGCGCCGATACTGGTGACTCGCGCGCATGTGTCTCGCATGAAGCGCGGCTCGGTGATCGTGGACGTCGCCGTGGACCAGGGCGGCTGCGTCGAGACGATCCACCCGACGTCTCACTCGAAGCCGACGTACACCGTCGACGGCGTGATTCACTACGGAGTCACGAACATGCCGGGCGCGGTGCCGCGCACGTCGACCCTGGCGCTCAACAACGCGACGTTCCCGTATCTGATGGAGCTGTGTCAGCGCGGCGCGGACGGGGCGCTCTTGGCGAACCCCGCGCTCGCGCGCGGCGTGAACTGCTACCGCGGCAAAGTGACTCAGAAGGGAGTCGCCGACGCGATGGGCGAGCCGCTGGCGCTGGCGCCCTGGACCAAGAAGGGCTGAGTCAGTCCGTGATTCGGGTCCGGCGCGCGGCTTCGAGCAGCGCCCGGGCCGTCTGACCGTCCGTGGGGAAGGTCGCGTACCCGAACTCGAGCCGGAGTGAGTCGGAGAGACTCGGGTTCGGCTCGCGCCGGATCGCTTCGCGCGCGCGGCGCGCGAGCGGGCCGAGGAGGGCGGTGACGTCGCCCTCGGGCTCGGGGATCAGGATCTGGAACGTGTCGGGCGCGGTCCGCGCGACCACGTCGAACTCGCGCATGCCGGCGCGCAGCTCCTGCGCGAGTGACAGCGCGAGGCGCTCGCCGTCGGAGGCGTCGGCGGCGGAGAGCAGCTCGGCGAGGCCGTCGACGCGGAAGCGCACGACCGCGAAGCCGCGGCGCGCGCGGGCGGAACGCGCGATCTCTTCTTCGATCCGCTCGCCGATGTGAGTCGCGTTCGGGAGCCCGGTGAGATCGTCGAAGCGCCGGTGATGGCGCGTGCGCTCGCGCTCGCCGACCTGCTCGAGCGCCTGCTGCACGTGCTCGGCGTAGCGGCCGAGCAGCGCCTGGTCCTGCGCCGAGAACGACTCACTCGTGAGCGCGTCGCGACTCACTTTGCCGAGCAGCGACAGCGAGCCGATCACGCGGCCCTCGCGGCGCAGCGGCCAGGACAGCGCGCTCACCACGTCGGCGTCGTGCGGCGCGAGCTCGGGATCCTTCGCGATGTCGATCACGCGCACGGCCTTCTGCTGCGACAGCGCGCGGATCGAGAGCGCGCGCTCGAGCTCGAGCAGCCGCGCCTGCGCGTCGGTCTCGGCCGAGCCGAAGTACGAGCGGATCTGGTAGCGGCCGGTCGCGGTGTCCTGCAGGCGCAGCACCGCGTGCTCGGCTTCCAGGATCATCGCGGCCGAGGACGTCACCGAACGGTGTAGCTGCGCCGAGTCACCGGCCGAGCCGAGCCGCGCCGCGAGCTCGGTGATCGCGGCGCCCTTCGTCGCCTCGCGCTCCATGTGCAGTGACCGCAGCGCGTCGACGAGCTCGGACGCGAGCGCGTCGGCCACGGCCGAGATGCGCTCCTTCACGAGCTCGGGCGTGCCCGAGGCGAGCATGCCCTCGAAGGACAGCAGGCCCACCGTCTCGCCGCGCGCGACGAGCGGCAGCACCGCGAAGCACGCGCAGCCGGCGCCGGAAGGCTGAGACAGCACGACCGGCTCTTTGTGACTCGCGACCCAGCCGTGCAGGCCGTCCGTGGGCTGGATGCGGTAGGGCGCGGCCAGCGGATCCATGTCGGTCGACGAGCCGCGCAGCGCGAGTGACCCGAGCTCGGGATCGATCAGGAACACGTGCGCGACCCCGCCCGAGAGATCGGTGGCCACGGCGCGACACACTTTCGAGAGCCGGCGGTGCAGCGGCTCGGCCTGCGCCATGACCTCGCGCACCAGCCCCTGCGCGCGCAGCCGCTCCGAGTCACGCAGCAGGCGGTGATACTCCTCGGCGCGCGTGATGATCTTCGCGTCGATCGCCGCCAGGCGAGTCACGAACTCGAAGTCCTCCTCCGAGAACGCGCCACGGCGGAGTGAGTGAGACAGGTTCAGCACGCCGAGCGCGCGGTCGCCGTGGATGAGCGGCGCGGAGATCGCGGATTCCACGTCGCTTCGCTCGCGGGTGATCTCGTAGCGGCGCTGGTCGGCCTTGCCCGACAAGAGGATCGGCCGCTTCTCCGCGAACGCGCGCCCCGCGATGCCCTCGCCGGGCCGCACGCGGATCTTCGGGATCAGCTCCTTCTCGATGCCGATCGCGACCTCGACGCGCAGGGCGTCGCTCGCGGGATCCCAGAGCAGGAGTGACCCGCGGTCCGCGCCCGTCGAGCCGACGGCGATCTGCAGGATGCGGTTCAAGAGTCCGCGCCGGTCGACGGTGAGGTTGTACGACTCGAGTATCTCGGCCAGCGCCGCGAGTAAGTCGGGCTTGCGCGCGGCGTCGACGGGACCGAACGCGTACAGGAGCTTCGCGATCAGCGGCGTAGTGACTTGCACGCCGCGGTCGGGCGCGTCGGCGAGCGCGGAGCGCAGGCTCGCGGGCGCCTCGGCGTCGATCAGCGCCACGAGGCCCGGCGTGCGCAGCACGGCCTGCGCGTCGGTCGACACCAGGCCGTAGCCGCGCACCGCGTACTTCGGGTCCACGCGCACCAGCCCGCGGCGGGCCGCGTCCGCGTCGTCGGTCAGCACCGCGAACAGCTCGACGTCGGGGTTCGCCTCGAGCAGCGGGATCAGTCCCAGCCCCTCGTCCGAGTGACCGACGATCGCGAGGCGCTTGCGCACGACGCCTCCTTAGAGTGAGTCGATCGCGATGCGGACCGCGATCTCCACGCGGCGCCCGCTCGCCTCGTCGACGAGACGCACGGGGATGCAGATCTCGGAGCCGCCGCCACTCACTGGGCCGGCGCTCTCGATCGCGAAGCTCTTCTCGGCGCCGTCGTCCTTGGTCGGGCGCGGGCGCGAGGCGACCGGGGACGCGACGGCCGTCGCGAGCGTCGCCGCGGGCGCGGACTTCGCGGGCGTGCCGGAGCGCGACGCCTCGTCGACCGCTTTGCGCAGCTCCGCGAGCACGAGCTTCGAGAGAGTCGTGAGTGTCTGCAGCACGCCCGTGCCGTCGGCGGCCACGGCCTCGAAGCACGGCCCGGCCAGGCCGAGCTTGCGGTGGAGTCTCTCGACGGCGTTCTCGTCGACTTGGTCGCGGCGGTTGAACTGCAGCACGAGCGGCACGTCCTCGAGCTTGCGGCCCTGCGACGAGATCAGCCGCCGCAGCTCCGATGCCGCAGCCAGCGTGGCGTCGTGCCTCTCGGGCCGCAGGTCCGCGACGAACACGATGCCATCCACGTCGCGCAGCAGCTCCTTGCGGATCGCCGCGGCCTGCGGCGCGCCGGGGACCGTCGCGATCTGAATCGAGGTCTTGTAGCCGCGCACCGCGCCGAGTGACACGGGCAGCACGTCGTACGTGGTGACTCCGTCGCGCGCGGTCTGCTTCTTCAGCTCGCCGCGGTGCTCGCGCTTCAGCTTGCGCTGGATGAACGAGAGGTTCGCCGACTTACCCGCGCCCGTCGGCCCGAAATACACGACCTTGCCGTGGATCTCGTGCGCGTCGCGGTCGGCGGTTCCCATCTACGTCTTTCCCTTGCGCGCGAGGATGCGACGCGCCTGCATCGAGACCGGTCCAGGCACGTCGCGGCTGCGCATGAGTGCGCCCAAGTCTCGATCGGTGAGGAAGTTCAGGAACTTGATCGCCGTGCCGGGCGGACACTTCGGGTTCATGACCAGCCCGAGCTTCACCGGGTAGTTCCGCGTCCACTGTCTGTTGTTGGAGATGATGCGAATCACTTCGTCCGAGAGCTGGCGCGAACGAGCGTAGCTCTCGACTTCGCTGTCGCTGATCTTCGGGTTCCGGATCGCCGCCGCCGCCACGAGCTTGTTCCGATCGCGGACGAGCAGGGCGCGCGCGCCGGTGTTGCCGAAGCGCGCCAGCTTCATCTTCTCCATGATCGACATGGAGCTCACGCGCGCCATGATGTTCTGGCTCTGCTCCGCTTTCTCTTCGTCGGAGAGGTCCTTGTCGGACTCTTCCGTGAGCTCGGCGTCGATGTCGCTCGAGTCACTCAGGTCGACGGGGGCGGCCAGGTCGGGCGACGTCGTGCCCGGATCGGGCGGCGGGGGAACCGGCACGCTCTCGACCTTCGGCTGTGCCTCGGCCTCTTCGTGCTCGCCGCGCTCGACGCCCAGGAAGTGCAGGATGCGGTCGATCGTGGCCATGCTGGTGAGTGGGTTCTCGCCGAGTGTCTCGACGAGCTTCTCGCAGCGCAGCAGGCGCACCTGGTTGTGAGACAGGATCTCGACCACGCGCAGGAGCGGCAGCGTCGCGAGGAAGCAGCACGTCTCGTCTGACGTGGCGGCGTTGAGCGCGATCTTCTCGATGCGCGCGCCCTTCTCGCGGTAGAGCTCGGCGCACGTCGCGAGTGTCTGCGGGTGGAGCTTCGCGCCGAGCGCCGCGTCGATCACCGGCTCCGGCAGGGCCTTCAGCGACGCGGTCGCCTTGTCCTTCACGCCCGCATCGGGATCGAAACACAGCGCGGACAGCACGGACAACAGCTGCGGCGGCGGCAGCGGCAGGGCGCCGCTCGCGGCCATCATCCGGGCGGGCACGGGGCCGTTCGGGTCCGCGAAGCGGCGCGCCGGCCCGAGGCTCGCGAGCAGGTCACTCACTTCCTGACTCACGCCAGCTCCGAGTCTCCGAAGGCGTGGCGCGCGTGGCCGCTACTCTTCGGCGTGTCTGTGCTTCGCCGCCTCGGCGACGACTTTCTCCTGCACGGCGGCGGGCGCTTCCTCGTAGTGAGAGAACTCCATGTCGAAGCTGCCTTGGCCACCGGTCATGCTCGTCAAGTCGGATGCGTACGAGAGCACTTCGGCCATCGGCACGTTGGCCTTGATCACCTCGGAGTGACCTCGGGCTTCCACGCCCGCCACTCGCCCGCGCCGGCTGTTCAAGTTGCCCATCACGTCGCCCACGAACTGGTCGGGCACGACGACGTTCAGAGTCATGATCGGCTCGAGCAGGATCGGCTTCGCGCTGGCGACCGCGGCGCGCAGCGCCAAGCTGCCCGCGGTCTTGAACGCCATCTCCGAGCTGTCGACGGTGTGATACTTGCCGTCGATCACCGCGATGCGGATGTCGGTGAGTCGGTTGCCCGTGATGACTCCGCGCTCGCACGTCTCGCGCACGCCCTTCTCGACGGCTGGGATGTACTGCCGCGGGATCGAGCCGCCCACGATCTCGTCGAGGAACGTGACTCCCGAGCCGCGCTCGCCCGGCTCGATCGTGAGATAGCAGACGCCGAACTGGCCGCGGCCGCCGGATTGCTTCTTCAGCTTGCCTTCCACGTTCTCGGCGCGGCCCTTGATGGTCTCGAGATACGGCACCTTGGGCGGCTTCAGCTTGATCTTCACGTGGAAGACGCGCGCGATCTTCTCGAGTGACACCTCGATGTGCAGCTGTCCCAGGCCGGTGAGCAGGAACTCGCCGGTGCGGTCGTCGCGCTTCAGAGTGAGTGACTTGTCCTCTTCGACGATCCGGTGCAGCGCGTCGAAGACCTTGTCCTCCTCGCCCTTGTTCTCGGCCTCGACCGCGAACGAGATCACGCCGTGCGGCGGTGACTCCATCGCGATCGTGAGCGCGTGTTTCTCGTCGCAGAGAGTGTCTCCCGTGTGGGTGTCCTTGAGCTTCGGGATCGCCGCGATCTGGCCGGGCAGCACCTGAGTCACTTCCTCGGTCTGCTCGCCGTGCAGGCGCAACAGCTTGCCCACGCGCTCGCGCGCGCCCGTGCGCGCGTTCAGCACCGTCATGTCCTTCTTCAGCGTGCCCGAGAACACGCGCAGCACGGACAGCATGCCGGCGTAGCGGTCGGCCACCGACTTCCACACGAGCGCGGAGACGTGCGCGCCCGGGTCGGCCGCGAGCTCGACTTCCTGCTCGCCCTGCTTGGCCTTGCGCGGCGGCGCGTCGGTGGCCGCGGGGAAGATCTGCTCGGCCGCGATCATGAGCGCCTCGCCGCCCAGGTTGCGCGCGCTGGCGGAGCAGAGCAGGGGCAGGAGCGTGTCGTCGCGCACGCCCTTGCGGAGCGTGGCGAAGATCTCGCTCTCGGTGAGCTCGGTTCCCTCGAGATACTTCTCGAGGAGTGAGTCGTCGGCTTCGGCCACGGCCTCGATCATGGCGAGGCGCGCGGCCGCGATCGCGTCGGCGTGCTCGGCCGGTGGATCGGTGATGTCGATCTTGCCGCCGCCGTTCAGCTTGTGCGCTCGGCCGGTCAAGAGATTCACGAACCCTTGGAACTTCTCGCCGCGCCCCAGCGGGTAGTGGAGCTTCACGACGCGCACCTCGAGTAACTCCTCGAGCTGCTTCGCCGTCGCGTCGTAGTCGGCGCGCTCGAGGTCGAGCTTGTTGGCGACCGCGGCCAGGCCGAGTCCGTGCTCGCGCGCGTACTGGTACGCGCGCTCGGTGCCGATGCGCACGCCTTCCTGCGCCGAGAGCACCAGCACCGCGTTGTCGACCGCCGCGAGCGCGCCGCGCAGCTCGCCGCCGAAGTTCGCGTCGCCGGGGACGTCGAGCAGCGTGAATTCCGCGTCGCCGTGCGCGAACGAGCAGACCGAGGTCGAGATACTCGCGCGCCGGTGTTTCTCTTCGGGGAGCCAGTTCATGAACGAGGTGCCGTCGTCGACGCGCCCCAGGCGACTCGTGACTCCCGCGTGCAACAGGAGTGAGTCGGCCAGGGTCGTCTTTCCGTCTCCGCCGTGCCCGATCAGCGCGAAATTGATGCTGCGGCGGATGTCGCTCATGCCTAGTCCTCCTTGGTTGGCTCCCGATTTCGTTGGTAGATGAGCCGAAGCCCTTCCAAAGTCAGGAAGGGCTCCACTCGTTCGATCGTCTCGGCCTCGCTGGCGATCAGCCCAGCGAGGCCGCCGGTGGCGATGACCCTCGTGTCCTCGCCCAGCTCCTTGCGCATGCGCCGCACCATGGTGTCGACCATTCCCGCGTAGCCGAACACCATGCCCGATTGGAGATTCTGCGCGGTGTTGCGCCCGATCACGTTGGGTGGTCGCAGTATCTCGACCGACGACAGCTTCGAGGCGCGATTCACCAGCGCCTCGAGTGACACGAACACGCCTGGATAGATCGCGCCGCCCACGAACTCACCCTCGCGAGACACGCAGTCGAAGCTCGTGGCGGTGCCGAAGTCGATCGCGATCGAGGGCGCGCCGACGCGCGCCAGCGTCGCGACCGCGTTCACGATGCGGTCCGCGCCGACCTCGCGCGGGTTCTCGACCCGGATCGGCATGCCCGTGCGGATGCCCGGGCCGACGACGAGCGGCGAGCGGCCCAAGAGCTTCTCGCACGTGCGCTCGAAGATCGGCAGCAGCGGCGGCACGACGCACGAGATGATTCCGTGAGTGACTGCGCCGCGCGGCAGCCCCGCCAGCTCGAACAACGAGCGCAGGGTCGCGGCGCATTCGTCCGACGTGTCCTGCCGATGAGTCCCGATGCGCCAGTGGTGCAGGAGTCTCTCGTCCTCGAAGACACCGAGCACCACGTGCGTGTTCCCGATGTCGATGGCGAGCAGCACTTACTCGTCCCTCAAGATGGTCACGTCCCCGGCGAGCACGCGCTCGAGTGAGTCGGGGCCGCCCGTCGACGGCCTCAACAGCAGCGCTCCCTCGTCATCCACACCCAGCACCGTTCCGATCACCTCTCGGGCGACCCCCGGCCCGCCGATGCGCACCACGGCTCCGGGCATTCTGAACGATTTGCGGAAGCGGTCCAAGACCGCGCCGAACTCACCCGCGCGCACGAGGTCGATCTCGCGCTCGAGTTGCGCGAGCAGCTCTTCGCAGAAGCGCACGCGGTCGAGGGACTTTCCGCCCGCGATCGCGAGACTCGTCGCGATCTGGCGGAGCTCGTCGGGAAGCTCGTCCGCGGCGAGGTTCACGTTCACTCCGACGCCGAGCACGGCGAACACCACGCGGTCTCGGTCAACGTGCACCGGCAAGTTGATTCCGCTCGTCTTGCGCCCGTCGAGCAACACGTCGTTGGGCCACTTGATCTCGACCTCGCAGCGCGCGGGCAGGGCGGCGCGCGCGCACTCCGCGACGGCGACCGCCGCGGCGAACACGTGCCGGTGCACGTGCTCGAGCGGCATCGCCGGCCGCAGCAGCAGTGACAGGTAGAGACTCCGCCCGCCGGGCGAGTAGAAGCTGCGGCCGAGCCGGCCGCGGCCCGCGGTCTGGCGGTCGGCGAGCACCAGCGTGCCGTCGGGCGCGCCCTCGTGACCGAGTCTCTCGGCCACGACGTTGGTGGAGTCGACCTCGTCGAACACTTCGAGCCGCGCGCCGAGCCAGCGCGTCGGCGGGCTCAGCTCGAAGAGCGTTCGGTCCATTCGAGCGCGACGTCGGCGGCGGGCGCGGAGTGAGTCAGCGCGCCGACCGAGATCTCGTCGACGCCGGTCCGCGCGATCGCGGCCACCGTCTCGAGCGTGACTCCGCCGCTGGCCTCGACCAGCGCGCGGCCCTTGGCCGCGGCGACGATCGCGCAGATGACCTCGGGCGGCTGGTTGTCGACGAGCAGGGCGTCGGCGCCGGCATCGAGCGCCTCGCGCGCCTGCGCGAGTGACTCGACCTCGCACCGAACCCGCAAGTGACGCGAGCCGCGCTCCTTGGCGAGCGAGACCGCGCGGCCCGCCGAGCCCACCGCGGCGATGTGGTTGTCCTTGATCAGGATCCCGTCGAACAGGCCGAGCCGGTGGTTCCGCCCGCCGCCGCAGCGCACCGCGTACTTCTCGAGCGTGCGCCAGGCGGGCGTGGTCTTGCGGGTGTCGACGATCTCGGCGTGAGTCCCGCGCACGGCCAGCCGGAAGCGGCGCGTGTGAGTCGCGACGCCCGACAGCCGCTGCACGAAGTTCAGCGCCGTGCGCTCGCCCTCGAGGATGCCGAGCGACGGCCCACTGACTCGCATGAGCACGTCGCCGGGCTCGGCGGAGTCGCCGTCGCGGGCCAGCGACTCACAAGTGACTCCGCGGCGTTCGAACACTTCCTGTGCCACGGGCAGGCCGCACACCACGATCTCCGCGCGCGCCTCGAGCACGGCGGCGCCGCTTGTGTCGGGCGAGAGCAGGGCCTGCGACGTGGCGTCGCCGGGACCCAGGTCCTCGGCGAGCGCGGCCTCGACGAGCCACAGCCAGGTGGAGGGAGGCGGAAGGTTCGGCATGCCGGCGAGGATACCCTCGGCGAGCTACTCCGACATCTCCGCCTTGAGGCGCGCGATCTCCTCGCGGATGAGTCGCTCGCACAGCTGCGGCACGACCTCCCACATGACCGACTCCACGCGCTTCATGACTTCGTTCACGACCTGCTCGGAGAGCGCGCCGAAGGCCTCCCACGCGACCTTCTCGACGCTCTGCGCGAGCAGGGTCGAGTCGACCAACGCGCTGGCGCGCGCCGCCGAGACGGGCATGGCCGGCGCGGGCGCGGGCGCGCGCGGCGTCTTCGGCGGAAGTGTGTCGGCCTCCGCGGCCGGAGTGACTCGTGGCAGCGGGGATGGGGTGCCCACGCGACCAACGGACGGCGGAGTGACTCGGATCGGCGAGGGCGTCGGCGCGTCGTCGTCCATCATCAGGCGCGTCGCGGCTTCCGCGGCGGCGCTTCGCCTCGGCGGCTCGGGCATGCGCGGCGGCGCGGGGGGCAGTGCGCGCTCGAAGCGCGGCTGGCCCAGCGCGGCGTCGGTGTCCGGCGAGAAGGGCTTGGCGAGGACGTCGGGCCCATCGGTCGGCTCGTCGTCCAGCGCGGTGTCGGCCTCGGCGAGATCGAGATCGTCGCCCGAGTCACTCGGATCGTGGGGCTCGGGCGCCGGCTCGAGTAAGTCGGGCAGCGGCGGCGCCACGGGGCTCGGCCCGCCGAAGCCGTGCGCGCCCGCGCCGGCGCGCGACGGATCGAGGAAGGTCGTCTGGCTGTACAGCGGATCCGCGAGCGCCTCGACTTCGAGCGGCGGCTCGGGCAGCGGCTGCGCGAACTCGGGCTCGGGCTCGTGCGCGCTCGGGCCCGAGGCCTCGCCGAAGATCCCCGACTGATTCGCCGGCGGATGCGTCGGCTCTTCGAAATCGAGGTCGTCGAACGAGAAGTCCGGCTTGCGGCCGGCGGGCGCGCGCGGCGGCTCGGGCACTTCGGGGATCACGCCGGGGCGGCCGAGTAAGTCGGGCGCGAAGAGTCGGGTCGCGCCGCCGTCGGGCGCGTGTGACTCGGCCGCGGGCTCTTCGGCGAGCACCTCGGCTTCCGGCTCGGCCTCCCACACGGGCTCTTGGTCCGCTAGCGCGGCGGCACCGGTCGGCAGCGAAGTGGGCGCAGGCGGCGCGGCCGGCAGCTCGAACTCGAACGGTTGTGACTCGCGCTTCGGCGCGGGCTTCGGCGGCGCGGGCGCCGCGACCGGAGCCGGAGCAGCGGCGGGCGCCGGCCGCGGAGTCGGCGGCGGCGTGGGCGCGTGCGGAACCGGCGGCAGCTCGGGGCGCGGGCGCGGCTGCGCCGACTGACTCGGCGGCGCCGCGGGCCGCGGCATGGGAACCGGCGTCGGGGGCGCAGTGACTTGCGGCCGCGCCGGTGGCGCGGCCGGACGCGGAGGCTGTGACTGGGGCGCGGCGGCCTGCGGCTGGGGCGCGGCCTTCGGAGTCACTGGCTTCTGCGGCGCCTGCGCGAGCAGCTGGAACACGCGGTCCACGAGCGCCTGCGCTTCGAAGGGCTTCGCGATGTGGCCGCTCGCGCCGACCTCGCGCGCCTTCGCTTCGTCGTAAGTCTCGAACGTGCCGGTCAAGAGCAACACCGGAATGTGTGACAGGTTCGGATCGCGGCGGATCGCCGCGCACAGCTCGTAGCCGTTCAGGCCGGGCATGCCGATGTCCGCGAGGATCAGGTCGGGCTTCACCTGGCGGGCGCGCGGCAGGGCGTCGTCGCCGTTGTCCACGGTGACGAGCTCCACGTCTTCGTTGGCGAACGTGATGCCGACGACTTTCTGGATCGTCACGCTGTCGTCGGCGAGAAGCAGAGTCTTCGGCATCAGCGCCCAACCTCCGTGCGCCAGCAGCGGCAAGCACGTGCACTTGCCGGTGTATCGGAACGCATCCGAGGTCGATTGAATCGAGTCACCCGGGCCGAACCATACCAAATCAAGACCGCGAGCCGGGCACCCGATTCCAGAGCGAGTCCTCGCACAAGGAGCGGCAAACGTTGCAGTGGATCGTCGCCGCCCATTCGGATCCCGGCCGCAAGCGTCCCGTGAACGAGGACTTCTTCGCGACGGACGAGAAACTGGGTCTGTTCGTGGTCGCCGATGGACTCGGCGGACACGTCGCGGGCCGCCGCGCGTCGGAGCTCGGCGTCGGTGTCTTCGTCGAGACCGTCGCGGCGTTCGGCGACGACGCGCCGCTGGCGCTGCTGCGCGAGGCGTTCGCGAACGCGAACTCCGCGATCCGCGACCTGGCCGCGCGCGATCCCCAGCTGCGCGGCATGGGCACGACGCTCGCCGCGCTGTGGCTGCGCGGCGACGAGGCGCTGGTGGCGCACGCTGGTGACAGCCGGCTGTATCTGTTCCGCGCGAACGCGCTGCACGTGCTGACTCTCGATCACTCACTCGTGGGCGAGCGGGTCGCGCGGGGCGAGCTGACCTACGAGCAAGCTCGGATTCATCCCAGCCGCCACGTGATCACGCGCGCGGTGGGCGTGCTCGAGACTGTGGCGCCGGACGTGGCATCGCTGCGGCCGCGCGCGGGCGATGTATTCGTGCTGTGCTCGGACGGCATCTCGGGTCAGCTCACGGACGACGAAATCCGCGACTGTCTGCGGGAGTGTCAGTCGGATCTCGGGCGCGCGACCCGCGAGCTGGTCTCGCTCGCGAACGCGCGCGGCGGGGAAGACAACGCGACGGTGATCCTGGTGCAGATCGCGGCCTAGCCGCCGTCTTCCTCGTCCGAGTCGGAGTCTTCGCAGTCCGCGCCGCGCTCGGCCATGTTCACGCGCGAGAGCATGCCCTCGGCGATCGCGTCGGGATCGGGCTTGTACGCGCCCAACGCGATGCGGCGCTTCAGCTCGGCCAGGCGCTCCTGGCGCGCGTTTCCGCCAGAGACCTCGGCGAGATACTCGACCGAGTACGCCTCCGACTCCACGTCGGCTGACTTGTCCTTGTCGCGCTCTCGAGCCATGAAAGCCCCCGGACCCACGCGGGTCTCTTCCTTGCATCGGTGCGCGCTGCGACTTCTTTAGCCCCGCGCGCCGCGTGCGTCAGAGTCACTGGGGTTCGGCGCCATTGTTGCGCGTGAGACGCCGGTTCAGCGCTTGCGGGTCGGGTCACCCGTCACATCGCCCGTGGGACGGACGAGGCCGCGCTTGTTGATCTTCTCGACCAGCGTGGTGCGCTTCATGTTCAAGAGCTGCGCGGCCTGATTCTTGTTCCACTCGGTCGCGTTCAGCGCCTGCAGGATCAGCTCGTCGCCGTATCTCGTGACCAGCGCCTCGAAGTCCACGCCGCCTTCGGGCAGTGACACGAGCGGGCGCTCGATGCCCGTGGCGAGTATCTCCGGCGGCAGCTCGGCTTCGTCGATCCAGCCAGTGCGTCGGAAGAGAGCGAGCCGCGTGATCACGGCTTCGAGCTGGCGCACGTTGCCCGGCCAGTGGAATTCGGCGAGGCGCTTCAGCGCCACGTCAGTGACTCCCAAGAGCTCGGGGAACTTGCGCCGCTGGATCTCGATGAAGTGGCGCACGAGCAGCGGCACGTCGTCCGTGCGATTGCGCAGCGGCGGGACCTCGATCGGGACGACCGCGAGGCGGAAATACAGGTCCTCGCGGAAGCGCTTCTCGCGAATCAGCTCGCTGAGGTTCTGATTCGTCGCGGCCACGACGCGCACGTCGACTCTCTCGGTGCGCGACGAGCCGACCGGCTCGTACTCGCGCTCCTGCAGCACGCGCAGGATCTTGGTCTGCACGCGCAGACTCATGTCGCCGATCTCGTCGAGGAAGATCGTGCCGCCGTTCGCCATCGCGAAGCGGCCGATGCGGTCGCGCGTCGCGCCGGTGAATGCGCCCCGCACGTGACCGAACAACTCACTCTCGAGCAGCTCTTCGGGGATCGCGCCGCAGTTCACCGCGACGAACGGCAGCGACGCGCGCGGGCTGTTGTAGTGCAGCGCGCGCGCGACGAGCTCTTTGCCGGTGCCGCTCTCGCCGAGCACGAGCGCCGTGGCGTCGGAGTCGGCGATCTTGCGCACGATCTCGATCGTCGCGCGCAGCGCCTCGCTCTCGCCCACGATGTTGTCGAAGCCGTAGCGGCTCTCGAGCTGGCGCTGCAGCTGGCGGTTCGCGCCGTGCAGCCTGCGGAACTCGAGCGCTTTCTCGACGAGCGGGCCGAGACACGCGATGCGCTCGTAACTCTTCTCGAGGAACCAGAACGCGCCCGCGTGCAGCGCTTCGATCGAGCGCTCGGGCGTGCCGAAGCCGGTCACCACGATGCACACCGCTTCGGGGTCGAGCGCGCGCACGCGCCGGATGAACGCGATGCCGTCGATGCCCGGCATGCGCAGGTCAGTCAGTACGAGATCGAACGGTCTCTGCTCGAGTCGCTCGAGCGCGGCGTTCGGGTCGCCTTCGGCGACGACCGCGAAGCTCTCACTCTCGAGGTAGCGCACGAGCGCGGCGCGAAACAGCGCGTCGTCGTCCACCACCAAGACGGAGCCGCGATTCATCCCCACCCCTAAGTGCGGCGCAGTGTAGGAAAGGGTCGTCCGTCACTCAAGCGTGTCGGGTCACGCTCCGATCTCGTCGCCGATGCCCCCCGACTCTCTCCACGACAAGAGCGCCAGCCTTGCCTCGCGCGTGCTCGTCGCGGACGACGAGCCGGCGCTGGTCCGCGGCCTGCGGCGCCAGCTCGAGCGCGGCGGCTACTCGGTGCTCGAAGCGACCGACGTCTCTCTCGTGCGCGCGCAGCTGTCACACGAGCCCGAAGTGGTGCTGCTCGATCTGCGCCTGGGAGTCACTTCGGGTCTCGAGCTGCTCGCCGAGCTGCGCGAGCGCCGGCCAGACACCGAGATCATCGTCATGACGGGCTACGCCAGTATCGACTCGGCCGTGGCATGCATGCGCGCCGGCGCGTTCGACTATCTCGAGAAGCCGTTCGCCGATTCGCGCCGCGTGCTGCAGACGCTCGAGCGCGCGCTCGAGCGGCGGCGGCTGCGCGCGCGCAACCGCGAGCTCGAGGGCGAGCTCGGCCGGCGCTCCGCGCTCGAGCGCGTGATCGCGCAGTCCGCATCGATGAAGCGCGTGCTGCAGACCGTGCGCGACCTGGCGTCGAACGAGAGCAACGTGTTGATCGAGGCCGAAAGCGGCACGGGCAAGGAGCTCGTCGCGCGCGCGATCCACGAGACGTCGCCCCGCAGCGCGGGGCCGTTCGTCCCGGTCGACTGCGGCGCGCTGCCCGAGGGCATGATCGAGGGCGAGCTGTTCGGGTATCTGCGCGGCGCGTTCACGGGCGCGGTGCGTGACTCGGACGGACTGTTTCGCGCGGCGCACGGCGGCACGCTGTTCCTCGACGAGATAGGCGAGCTGCCGCTCGCGCTGCAGTCGAAGCTGCTGCGCGCGATTCAAGAGCGCGAAGTGAGACCGCTGGGCGCGACCGAGGCGCAGGCCGTCGACGTGCGACTGGTCGCGGCCACGAACCGAGATCTCGCGGCCGAGGTGCGCGCCGGGCGCTTCCGCGCCGATCTCTTCTATCGCGTGCGCGTCGTGTCGCTCGCGCTGCCGCCGCTGCGCGACCGGCCGGAAGACGTGCCCGTGCTGGCGAGTCACTTCGTCGAGCGCGCGGCACAGGGCACCAAGGTGATCGGGCTCGAGCCCGAGGCGCTCGAGAGACTCATCGCGCACCGCTGGGAAGGCAACGTCCGCGAGCTCGAGAACACGATCGAGGCCGCGGTCGCGCTCGCGCAGGGGCCGCGCATCACGGCCGCCGATCTGCGGCTCGGGAGCTTCGACGAGCCGCGCGCGAAGCCGCCCGACGACATCGCGCTGTCACTCGACTCGTACGAGCGCGCGTGTCTCGAAGAGGCGCTGCGCCGCTGTCAGGGCGACGTGCGCGCCGCGGCGAAGCTGCTCGGGATCGGGCGGAGCACGTTCTACCGGAAACTCGCCTGATTGACTTCGTTCGCCTGCGGCTCACTGCGCGGGCCTTCGGCCCTTGCGGGCCTCGCTCAGGGCGGCCTTCGCTCGGCCGTCTCTCGTGGTGAGTCACTCCTTGTGGCGCGGGGCGCCCGAGATCACGATCACGTCGGCTAGAGACGGGAAGCGCGCGGCCACTCGGTCCGCGGCGCGGAGCAGAGTCAGTGCCCATGACTCGGGCAGACGCGCGAGGAAGCGCGCCCAGTGGCGCACGCCCCAGAACAGCGACGTGCCTTCGACCGAGTCGACCACGACCCAGCGCCCGACCTGCTCGCGCAGGAGCGCCGCGTCGTAGCGCGTGAAGTGATCGGACGGGACGTGATACGTGCGGCGTCCCGCCTTGGGCGCCCGACTCAGCCGCTCGGACAGCCGCTGCAGGCGGCAGCCCAGTGACTCGAAGTTCGCGACCGCCAGCACCACGCGCCCGCCGGCGCGAGTGACTCGCGCCATCTCCGCGATGCACGCCTCGGGATCGTCGAAGTGGTCGAGCGCGCCCTTGCAGAACGCCGCGTCGAAGCTGCCGCCGCGGAAGGGAAGTGACTCGGACCAGGCGCGCGCCCAGGTCACTTTGCCGGGCTTCGGGTCGGGCTCCTTCGCGGCGACGAGCTTCGCCAGCTCGATCATGCGGTGAGACGGCTCGGCGCACACGCTGTTCGCGCCCGCGCGCGCGAGCGCGCGGCTGTCCTGGCCGAGGCCCGCGGCCGAGTCGAGCACGCGCGCGCCTGCACGGCTCCGCGTCGCGGCCAGGGTCAGCGCTTCCATGCGCCGGAACAGGAACTCGGAGTCTCTCGTGGTTCCCGTGGGTATCACGTGAGTCATGTCGCGGTCGAGATCCACGGCTCTCATCCCAGCGGGTCCCGGCGCGGCGAAGCCGCGCCACCCGCGCTTCGCTCGGCTCCGCCTCGCTGCGCGCCGAGCGTCCTGCCGCTCGGCTTGCGCCACTTCTCGATCACGTCTTCGTACACGCGCAAGGTCCGCTCCGCGATCGGGCGCCACCCGAAGAGTGACTCGAGGCGCGGCCGTGCGGCGAGCGCTTCGGCGTGCGCGTCGTCCCAACGCTCGAGCGTCTCGGCGATCGCCTTCGCCAGTGCGGCCGGATCGCGCGGCGGGGCGAGTGACCCGGTGCGCGCGTCCTCGATGACTTCTGGCAGCGCGCCGGCGCGCGTCGCCACGACCGGCGTGCCGACGGCCAGGGCCTCGATCGCCGGCAGGCCGAAGCCCTCGAACAGCGAAGGCAGCACCACGATGCTGGCCGTGCGGTACGCGCGGTCGAGCTCCTCGGCGGACACCTTGCCCGAGAAACGCACGCGTGACTCGAGCGCGAGGCCGCGCACCGTCTTCTCGAGCGGCGTGAACGCGGGGAAGTCGTCGAGCACCCGCAGAGTCACTTCGGGCGGCAACAGCGCGAGCGCGTGCAGCAGGAACTCGAGCCCCTTGTTCGGATCGCCGCAGCGCCCGACGAAGAGCAGCTCCGGGTGACTCGCGCGCGTGCGGCGCTGGCCCGGCTCCGACAGCTCGACCCCGTTCCGCACGTCGTGGATCCGCTCCGCGCGCACGCCGAAGTCCGACACGATCGCGCGCTTCGACGCCTGACTCGACGTCAGGACCGCCGCGAGCCGCCGCGCGACCCGCGCCTGCGAGCGCACGGGATAGAACGTGAGTGAGCCCTTCATCTCGGCGAACGTCCGGTCGCGAGCCAGGCTCGAGCGCAGGTCGATCGAGAGCGGGTGGTGGATCGTGGTCACGACCGGCAGCCCGAGCGCCTGCAGCCCGAGCAGACCGTGACTCACCGACTGCACGTCGTGCACCAGGTCGTATCTCCGTCCCGCGCGAATCTCTCGCACCACGCCGTGCGCGGCGCGCACGCTGAACGCGAACGGCTCGGGCAGGAAGCCGAAGCGAGTCACCGCGAACTCCCAGAAGTCGAGCGGCCGGAAGATCGTCCACGGCTTCGCCTTGTCGAGAAACGCGCCCTTGCGTTTGTCGAAGCGCTTGCCCCAGAACATCTGGTTCTCGAGCCTGAACACGCGCGCCCACGGCAGCTCACTCGGGTAGGGCGGGCCAACGAACACGTCGATCTCGCAGCCAAGCGCCACGAGCTCGCGCGTCAGCGCGTGCAGATACACGCCCTGGCCGCCGCTCCTCATGTTGCCGCGGTACGCGAGGAAGGCTACGCGCACGCGAGTGACTCCCGCCGCCCGGTGGCGACCCGCGTACCGTACAGCACCAGGCTCTTGGGCCAGACCCAGTCACACAGCCGCTCGATGCGAGACAGCCGCTTGTCGAACGCGGCCTTCACGAGGAACGCGCGGAACGCGCGGGTCGGCGCCGCCTTCTCGTCGTCGAGCCCGACCAGCGCGCGCACGAGCCAGTACGGCGAGTGGAACGAGTGAGCGAAGCCCGCGCGGTCGACGCGCAGACCGGCGCGAGACAGCGCCAGCGCCAGGTCGCGCGGCTTGAACACGCGGATGTGACCGCCGGGGCTCTCGAAGTATCTGCGCGTCGCGGCGAGATACAGCCACTCGGTGATCGCCGTGGGGATCGTGACTCCGATCGTTCCGCCCGGCCGCACCACGCGCGCGAGCTCGCGCGCCGCCGCGCCGTAGTCGTGCACGTGCTCCATGACTTCGGAGCAAATCACTCGGTCGAAGCACCCGTCGGGAAACGGCAGGCGGAACACGTCGCCCTGCAGCACGCCGCCGTGCAGCTTCTCCGCCGCGCGCCCGCGGCGCTCGTGAATGCCCGCGCGCGCGATGCGCAGCGACGGCACGTCGAGGTCGAGGCCGACCACGTGCGCGCCGCGGTCGAGCGCGCCGAAGCAGTGTCTCCCACCGCCGCAGCCGGCGTCGAGCAGCCAGTCACCCGGAGTGAGTCCGAGCTTATCGAGATCAACGGTGAGCACGCACGACCTCGGCGAGCACGTCGGCCGTGCGGGCCGCGGCCTCGCGCCAGGAGAACACGCGCTCGACGCGCCGGCGCGCCGCGCGCCCCATCTCCGCGACTCTCTCGTGCGGCATGGCGCACAGCTCGGTGATCGCGTCCGCCAGCGCGTCGGCATCGCGGAACGGCACCACGCGCCCGGTCTCTCCGCTCGTGCCCACGACCTCGGGCAGCGCGCCCCCCGACGTCGCGATCACTGCCTTGCCGCACGCCATCGCTTCCGACGCCGGGAAGCCGAAGCCCTCGAAGAACGACGGCACGAGCGCGATGCGCGCGGTCGCGTATTGCTCGACGAGCTCCTCCACCGTGAGCAGGCGCTCGACCAGCACCACGCGCTTCTCGATCCCCAGCTCGCGGATCTTGCGGGGCACGAGGCCGTCGGCCGGGATGCGCCCGTCCACGATCTTCAGAGTCACCCGTTCCGGTGTCCGGGCGAGGGCTTCCAGGAGATAGGGAATGCCCTTCTTACGATCCTCGGTGCGGCCCACGAAGATCAGGTCGGTCTCGAGCTCGCGCTCGAGCGGGCGGAACGTCTCGGTGTCGGTGCCGTTGTAGACGACCGACACGTCCTTCTGCGGCACGCCGAAGTGGCGCTCGATCTCGCGCGCCGAGGCGTGTGACACCGTGAGGACGCGCGCCAGCCGGCGAGTCACTGCCTGCTGCATGAACAGCGGGAAGTAGAGCGTGCGCTTCCACTTGCGCCGGAAGCGCGGGTCGATCTCGAAGTCCGCGAGGCGGTCGATGTGCAGCGGGTGATGGACCATCGCGGCGACCGGCGTGCCCAGCTTCTGCAGCGCGAGCAGCCCCCACGAGAGTGACTGGTTGTCGAGCACGACGTCGAAGTGGTGCTTGCTCTGCAGCTCGCCCCAGCGCATGAGGAGCCGAAGGCCGAACGCGGTCATCTCGGGAAACACGCCGAAGCGAGTCAGTGCGAGCTCCCACAGATTCCCGGGCCAGAACGCGCGCCACGGGTTGTCTCTGGGCAGCGCTTCCGCGACCGGCAGCGCGAAGAACATCTCGTTGGGAATCACGTGCAGCGGGATGCCCGGCGCGAGCTCGGGCAGTGGCGGGCCCGAGATCACGTGTACGTCGTGGCCGAGCTCGTGCAGGCCCTTGGCGAGCGCGGCGGTGTACACGCCTTGCCCGCCGCAGAACATGTTCCCGCGATACGTGAGGAGGGCGATGCGCATCGCGCCTAGCGGACGCCCCGCGGGTTCTCTTTGGGTGGCGAGTCACTAGGCGAGCTCGCGCCGCCCGCCCCGCCGGTGCCGACCAGCTTGTCGCCCTCGGCGTCGACCTGCACGGTCGCGATCGTCCAGCCGATCCAAGTCACCAGGCCGAGCACGAACAACGTCGCCGCGGCGACCGGGATCGCGATCGCCCAATAGCTTTCCGCCAGCACGCCGCCGATGAACAGCGCGCCCGCCGCGATCGCGCCGAGGCACACGAGTCCGCCGAGGATGCGCGAGCGTTCGTCGGCGGGGGAGCTCATCGCGGCGCAGCTTATCAAATGCCTGCGACGCGTTGTGACACAGGCCACGCGGCGCGGACAGCGCAGTCAAGCGATCGGAAGCCACGGCCGATTCAGCTCGAGATGGCCTCCGCACCGGCCAAGCGCCGCAAGCTCAAGCCGCCGATGCGCGTCGAGTGCGCGCGTACGGCCGGCCGCTCGACGTTCTATCTCGGCTACGGCTCGAACGTGTCCGAGACGGGCGTGTTCATCCAGTCGCTCGCGCTGCGCCCGCCGGGCACGCGCATGCGTCTGGTGATGTACCTGGCGGGCGTGAGCTCCGAGCCGATTTGCTCCGAGGCCGAGGTGCGCTGGGTGCGCCGTTACTCGGGCAAGCGCGGACCTTCGGCGGGCATGGGCATGCACTTCCTGGGCTTGAAGCCCGCCGACAAGAGTCTCCTGCAGACACTCTGCAACGCGCCGACGATGCGCACCGCGGCCGAGATCGCGCCGCAGATCCGCACGGACCGCCGCACCGCGGGTTGAGTTGAAGCGGCCGCGAGCGCGCGGTACACCGAGCGCGCGGGGGGACGAAGTGCTCTGGATCGGTCTCATGTCCGGCACCTCGGCGGACTCGATCGACGCGGCGCTGGTGCGGGTCGGCGGGCCGGGAGAGGTCGAGCTCGTGGCGCTGCACTGCGAGCCGCTCGACGAGTCACTGCGCGCGCGCATCCATGGCGTGGTGACCGGGGCGGTGACTCTGCGCGAGCTGGTGCAGCTCGACCGCGTGTTGGGCGAGCGCTTCGCCGACGCCGCGTTGGGCGCGGCGCGCGCGGGCGGCGTGTCACTCGAAGAGGTGCGCGGGATCGCGTCGCACGGGCAGACCATCGGTCACTATCCCGAAGCCGAGGTGCGCGGGACCCTGCAGATCGGCTCGGCCGCCGAGATACACGCGCGAACCGGCCGGCCGGTGATCTCGGACTTCCGGCGCGCGGACATCGCCGCGGGCGGGCAGGGCGCGCCACTCACTCCGTTCTTCCATTTCCACCGCTTCGCGGTGACTCGCGAACGACGCGCGGTGCTGAACGTCGGCGGCTTCACGAACGTGACTTACTTGCCCGACCGCGAGCCCGCGCACGTCGTGGCCTACGATCCGGGGCCTGGCAACGCGCTGCTCGACCGCGCGGCGCGCTGGGCAAGCGACGGCCGCGAGCGCTTCGACCGCGACGGCGCGCGCGCGCGGCGCGGGCGAGTGATTCCCGAGCTCGTCGAGGAGTGGCTGCGCGAGCCGTACTTCTCGCGGCGTCCGCCGAAGAGCACCGGCCACGAGCTGTTCGGCGACGCGTTCTTCGTTCACGCGCGTGACTCGGTGTTGGCGTGCGGCGGCGGCGCGGACGACGTCTTCGCCTGTCTCGCGGAGCTCACGGTCGAGAGCGTGGCGCGCTCGGCCGAGCGCTTCTTCCCCAAGCCCGCCGAACGCTGGCTCCTGTGCGGCGGCGGCGCGAAGAACCCCGCGCTGCTCGAGCGCCTGCGCGCGCGGCTCGCGCCCGCGGCGCTCGAGACCACCGACTCACACGGCGTTCCTTGTGACGCGCTCGAGGCGATGGCCTTCGCCGTGCTGGGTCACTGCGCCAGCCGCGGCGAGCCGACGAACCTGCCGGCGGCCACGGGCGCGAAGCGCGCGATCACGCTGGGCGTGCTGACTCCGCCCGATGCCTTCCGCTTAGAGTGACAGGCGCAGGCCGTCCTGCGCGGTGTCGAACTCGACGCGTGACTCGTTCGCGAGCACCTGGTGACCCAGGTGCGTGAGCCGGATGGCGCCGCTGCGAAAGCGGCGGCGCTGGCTCGCCAGCTGCCGGTGCGACAGGTGGAACGCGAAGTCCTCGTCGAAGAACACGCACTCGCAGATGAACAGGTCCACGTCGCCCACCTTGTCCGGCAGTGACTCGTGCCAGCCGGTGTCGCCCGAGAACACGAGCGACCGGTCGCGTGTGTCCACGCGCAGCATGTGCGGGCAGGTGTACTCCTGGTGCACCGCCGGCATGGGAGTGACTCGGAAGCCGGCGACGTCGATCGGCTTGTCGTGCGAGAACTCCAGGTAGCGGAGCGGGAAGCGTGGCGGGGCCTCGTGCTCGTAGTGGTACGCGCGGGTCAGCGCGGCAAGGCGCGCCTCGACCGCGGGCGGGCCGAGGATCTCGAGCGGCCGCTCGCGCGTGTTCGCGTACACGTAGTCGAGCAACAGGAACGGGACGCCGGCGATGTGGTCGCCGTGAAAATGAGACAGGGCGATGGCGTCGATCTCGCGCGGGTCGACGCCCATCTCTTTCAAACCCCCCAGCGTGGTGGGCCCGCAGTCCAGGAGCAGGGTCTTCCCCGCGTCGCGCACCAGGATCGCGCTGTTGCGGCGCCCGCCGCTGCCGAACGCGTCGCCGGTGCCGACGAACACGATCTCAGCCATCGCGCCAGACCTCGCGCCCGTGCGCGACCGCGCGCGCGAGTGACTCGCCCGCGGCGACTTCTGCGCCAGGCAGCGCGACGGACCGCTCGAGCCGTGCACCGGAGCGCACGATCGCGCCGCGACTCACCACTGCGTGCGGGCCGATGCGCGCGCCGGCTTCGACCCGCGCGTCTTCGCCGATCCACGCCGGGGCCACGACCTCGCCAGCGACCTGCGCAGTGACTGCGATCTTCGTCGAGTGACTCCCGATTTCGCCCGCGAGCGCATCCAGGTTCGTGTCGAGCAGCTCGCGCGGCGTGCCGACCGGCCACCACGCCGAGCTCACGGGCTGCAGCCAGGTCGCGAGCTTCGCGGCGGCGCGCAGCGCGGGGACGTACACGTCCGGGAAGATCTCGAACGAGAGACGCGATGGCATGCGCGCGAAGATCGCCGGTGACATCACCTGAACCCCAATGAACAGACCGCTCGCCTTCTCGTTACCCATGTCGATCCGCTCTGTGATTCGACACACATACCCTTCGCGATCGTAGCCGATCGAACCAAATTCGCCTTTGCGGAAATCGTCGCGCAGCGCGAGGGTCGCGAGCGCGCCGCTCTTCTCGTGATGCGCGACGAGCGCGCGCCAGTCGAGCTCGAGGCACATGTCGCCGTTGATGACCAGGAACGGAGAGTCTCCGTCGAGCAAGTCGCGCGCGCCGAGGATGCCGCCCCCGCTGCCGCGCGGCGCGGACTCGGGCACCCAGTCGATCGCGCTGGGTGAGTCGACGAGCGCGGCGCGCAGAGTCTCGGGCCAAGCATGTGTGTTCACGATGACACGTTCCATTTGCGCCGCTGCGAGGGACTTCACCATGCGCGCGATCACCGGCACGTCGAGCACGGGCAGCGCCGGCTTCGCGCACGCGCGCGCGAGCGGAGCCATGCGCGTACCCAGCCCGGCCGCGAGCACCATCGCTCTCACTTCGCCGACTCCGGCAGCGCGTCGCGCAGGATCTCGGCGAGGCGCCGCTGCGCGGGCGGAAGAGCGGGCAGGGCGCCGCGCACCGAGGCCGCCGCGCGCGCGATGTACGGCCGGTAGCGGAGGTCACCTTTTTGCTCCACGAGCAAGCGGTAGCGGCCGTAGTCCTTGCACTTTCTCTGGACGACCAGGAGCGAGAACGCGGCCGGATCCGGACTCACTCGGCGCGCCGTCCAATAGCGAGTCACGAGCGCGGCGCGGTCGGGCTCCGGGATCTCGACGTACGAGTCGTGGGTGAGTGCGGCCAGGTCGAGCTCGGGCGGGGCGAGCAGCGCGTCCTGGTAGTCCAGGATGCGGAGCCGGCCCGCGGGATCGACCATCAGATTCTGGCTCTGGTAGTCCCGGAGACACAGGACGCGCGGCAGAGCGGCGACCGCGGCTGCGAGTGAGTCGAGCTCGGGCGCGAGCACACGGTGGAAGCGCTCGGGCAGGCCGTGCTCGGCGAAGGTGCGCAGCTCGAAGCGCACCCACTCGGCATCGAACGCGCGCCGGAACGGCAGCGCGTCGGAGCGCGGCAGCGCGTGCACCCGCGCCAGCCAGTCGATGGCCTCGTGCAGCCGGAGCGAGCGGTCGTCCGGCGGCAGATCGAGCAGGTGAGTGTCTCCGAAGTCCTCGAGCAGCACCCAACGCTCGTTCGGCTCGACGCCCCAGAGCTTCGGCACGGGCAGCCCGTTCCGCGCGAGATACTCGGTCACTTCCACGAACGGGATTTCGTTCCCAGTGACTCGCAGCGCGGGCGGCAGGATCGCGGGGTCCTCGGGGATCGCGTGCATCAAGATGAGACTCGCCTCTTCGAGCGCGACGCGGAAATACCGCCGCCTCCCCGCGCCGCCGGGAATGGGAGAGATCGACTCGACGCAGAGACCCGAGGTCGACTCGATCCACCCGCGCGCGCGTTCCATCTCCCCCACCGTGCGCGCGAGGATCGCGGCCTCGCGCGGGAGCGGCAAGAGCAACGCTTCTGCCCTAACGTCGCGCGCGGTGAAGAGGTTCTCGCGCGCTCTCGGAGTGGGACTCATGCTCACCGCGTTCGCCGCGCCCGCCGCGGCGCAGGAGGCGAGCGTGTCTCAGGCTCTCGCCGAGTTTCTCCGCGCGCCGGCGCTGCGCGGCGCGCGCATCGGCGTCGTGGTCGAGGAGCTCGTGACTGGCAAGCGGCTCGCCGAGCACGCGGCGGACTCGGACTTCGTGCCCGCGTCGAATCAGAAGCTCTTGATCTCGGCCGCGGCGCTGGAACGCTGGGGCCCGGCGCACCGCTTCGAAACGCCGATCCTCCTGGAGGGCGCGCTCGAGGACGGCGTGCTCGAGGGCGCGCTTTGGATCGTGGGGCAAGGTGACCCGAGCTTCGTGTCCGAGACACTCTGGAAGCTCGCGGAGGAGATTCGCCTGGCGGGCATCCGCGAGGTGAAGGGCGGCATCGGCATCGACGCCAGCCGCTTCGACTCACAGCGCTTCCATCCCGACTGGGAGCCCGTGTCTTCGCGCGCGTACTACGCGCCCGTGAGCGCGGTGTCGGCGAATTACTCGAGCTTCCGCATCGACGTCGTGCCGGGAGACAAGGTCGGCGCGCTCGTGTCGCTGCGGCTCGCGCCTTCGCTGCCGTACTTCCGCAGCGCCGCCGACGCAGTCACTCTGCGCGGCGGCGGGCAGCTCGTGCTCGACGTCGACGTGCTCGCCGACGGCAGCGGTGAGAGCGTGCGTGTCTCGGGCGCGGTGTCCGCGGACCGGCCGGCGAGCACTTACTGGCGAGCGGTGGCGCTGCCCGAGCGCTACGCCGCCGCGCTGCTGCGCGCGCAGCTCGAAGGTCAGGGCGTGAAGGTCGCGCCGCGCGTGCGCGTGGGACCCGCGCCGGCCGACGCGCGCGAGTTACTCCGCTTCAGCGGCGAGTCGCTCGCGCTGCAAGTCCGCTTGCTCGAGAAGTTCAGCAACAACTTCGTCGCCGAGCAGCTCACGAAGATGCTGGGCGCCGAGCAGTACGGGCCGCCCGGCACGTGGGAGAAGGGCACCCGCGCGATCGCCGCGTATCTCGAGTCCGCGGGCATCGCCGATCCAGCCATCGCGATCGCAGACGGCTCGGGTCTCTCGCCGCGCAACCGCGTGCGGCCCGCGACTCTCACGGCCGTGATTCGCCGCGCGGCGCAGCGCTTCGACTCCGGGCCCGAGTATCTCGCCGCGCTGCCGATCGGCGGGCGCGAAGGCACGCTCGAAGACCGAATGCAGGCGGGGACCGTGCCGATCCGCGCAAAGACGGGTCACTTGCGCCGAGTGTCTGCCCTCTCCGGGGTCGTGCCCGGGCCGGACGGGGTGCCTCGGGTGTTCTCGATCCTGGTCAACGGCGCGAAGGGCGACGCGGACCGAGTCGATGCGGCGATCGACGCATTCGTCGAGAAGCTCGGGTCGGCGGGGGCGGAGCGGGAAGAGGCGGCGGCGTCGGGCCACTGAGTCGTGCGCGGACTCCGCCGGGCGTGGGCGGCGCCCGGCCCCGCCACCCGGCGCCCGCGGAATCGAGTGACTCCGTGAGTTACTGCCGTACGAGGCGGGTGTACACCTGCTGCACGTAGAGCTGGGGCATCTCGTCGCCCGAGGCGAGTCTCTTGTCGATCGCCGCCGGGCCCCAGTTGTACGCCGCCAGCGCGCCGTTCCAGCCGCCGTAGCGCGCGCGTAGCTCGGCGAGATACCGGACGCCGAGGCGCACGTTCAGCTCGGGCGCGAACAGATCGTCGGGACCGGACCACGGCAGACCCGCATCGCGGGCGAGCATCTCGCCGGTCGCGGGCATGATCTGCATGAGTCCCAGCGCGCCCACGGGCGAGCGCGCGAAGTTGTAGAAGCGGCTCTCGGTGTGCATCACCGCGAGCACGAGCTGCGGATCGATGCGGTTGCGCGCGGACTCTTCGAGCACCGCGACCGCGACCTTGCGGACTTCGAACGGCGCGAGGCCGGTCATGTGACGAGACAGTCGCTCCTCGATCTCGGCGACGGCGGCGGGAGTCACTTCGGTCACGCTCGCCACGGCGGAAGGCTCGGTAGACTCCTGATCCGCGTCGCGCAGCGAGCACGACATCGCGAAACACAGCGACAAGAGAACGATGGAGAGTCTCGGCTTCCTCATGACTAACTCCAGGCGATCGACAGCTTCGTGGTGTGAATCACGAGCGCGTTGTTGATCGCGGCCCACGCGGGCAGCGCGGCGAGAATCACCAGGAGCCACAGCTTCAGCCGCCGCGGCACATGACTCGTCGAGACCAGGAATACGATCGCCGCCGTGGTCAGCGCCATCTCGAGCGCCAGGCCGGGCAAGAGCCCGATCGTGTCGAACAGCCAGGCCGCGGCCGGATTCGCCTCGGCCATCTCGTAGCCGGGAACCGGCGCACGCAGGCACAGGAAGGTGGTGGTGTTGTCGGCGAGATTGAGGAGGACCACCAGGACCCCCAGGGCGATGCGCATCGAGTTCCTCCAGCGACGTCAAAGCGCTGGCCAGAACTACAAAATTCGTGCCGCGGAGCCCTCGAAACGGCAATTTGCGAGGTGCGCGTTCGAGTCACACCGAGTGACTGCGCACGCGTGAGCGCGCAGCTCGTGCGGAGGTTCGGAAGGAGACTTCCCTCGCGAGGGGAACTCCGGGTGAGCCGCTACTTCTTGGAGCGGCCCTTGCCGAGCAGGAGCCAGTCGAGCGAGATGCCCTCGTGCACCGCGAGGGTGATCAAGAAGTCAGCGTGCGGGGTCGTGCCGCTCTCGTAGCGATTCACGTTCTGCTGGAACACACCGAGCTCGCGCGCGAACGAACGCTGCGAGCGGCCGCCGCGCACCTGCGCCAAGCGCACGGACACGAGTCTCTTCTGTTTCTCGATGGTCGCTTTCGAGGCCCCGGCGTTCTGACTCTTCTTGATCGCCATCTCTCCGGCTCCTTCTTTCTCAGTGTCTCGAGTGTTTGCTCGAGGGTTGCGATGCGTTCACGTGTTGCCGGTCTGCGCCGGGACCGACGGTGAGATTGGCACGGGGAACGGTCGTGACACCGAACCATGTCACCGAGGGGACGGGCAAGCTAGCGAAGGTATGCGACCGTTCAAGACAGTTGCGACGAGAAATTCCTGCGCGTGCGCTATTCGCTCTTTGGTGTAGGGTCGCGCGACTCCTTGACCCGAGCGTCGCATCGTTGATACGGTGCCGGCGCGTCCGCGAGAGGCAGGCGAGAGTGATGCGCGTCGTCGCTGGAGAGCTTCGGGGCCGTCGACTCTCTGCGGCGCCTGGTCGCGAGACACGACCCACCTCGGAGCGCGCGCGCGCGGGACTCTTCGACTGGCTCGGCCCGCGCGTCGGCGGCGCACGCGTCCTCGACTTGTTCGCCGGCACGGGCGCGCTCGGCATCGAAGCGCTGTCGCGCGGTGCGAGTGACGCGGTGTTCGTCGAGCGTTCGCGCGGCGCGCTGCGTGTGTTGCGGAAGAATCTCGCCGACCTCGAGCTCGAGACTCGCGCGCGCGTAGTCGAGCGCGATCTCGCGCGCGGTCTCGGGTCACACGTACTCGAGAGAGGCCGCTTCGACGTCGTCTTCGCCGATCCGCCGTACGAAGGCGAGTGGCTCGCACGTCTGCTCGCGTGCGAGACGCTGGCAACCGTGTTGAACGATGATGCGGTCGTGATCACCGAGCGTTCGCAGCGCAGCGCCGCCTCGCAGGGCGGCCCGGTGTTGCGCCTGTACGGCAGCAAACGCTACGGGGAGACTGCATTCGACTGGTACGAGCGCGCGGCCGAGGCGGCCGGCGACGAGGGAAGGGTGGAAGCATGAGCGAGCGACGCATTGCGGTGTACCCCGCGAGCTTCGATCCGATCACCAACGGGCATCTCGACCTGATTCACCGCGCGGCGAAGCTGTTCGACGAGGTCGTGGTCGCCATCGCGACCAACGTCGACAAGAGCGGCGGCACGTTCCCCGTCGACGACCGCGTCGCGATGGTGAGCCACGCGGTCGAGGGCCTGCCGAACGTGCGGGTCGACGTGATCCAGACACTCCTCGTCGAGTATCTGCGCAAGATCGACGCGCGCATCGTGATTCGCGGTCTGCGCGCGCTCGCCGACTTCGAGTACGAGTTCGAGATGGCGCTCATGAACAGTCACATGTACCCGGAGATCGAGACGGTGTTCCTGATGACGAGTGAGCGCTGGTTCTACACGAGCGCGTCGCGCGTGCGCGAGCTGGTGCGGTTCGGAGCGGACGTTACCGAGTTCGTGCCGGCGGAAGTCGCGGCGAAGCTGGCGGAGCGGATCGGGCCGAAACGGAAGCCGTGACTGCGGTCCAGAGGCGTGGGTAGGGTGCCTACGCCGTTCATCAGTCGGGACCTTCGCGCTCGATGTCCAGCTCCTTCATCTTCAGTTGGAGCCCGCGGCGCGAGAGACCGAGCTCCTTGGCGGCGCGAGTCACATTGCCTTCCGTGAGTCGCAGCGCTTCGAGGATGGCGTCGCGCTCGATGCGCTGAGTCGCGGCGCGGATGCGCTCGCGCAGCGGCGTCGCGGTCGTGGCCGCGGGTGTGGGGCGGATGCCGGTGGCGAGCTCGGGCGGCAAGTCACGCGGCATGAGCGTCACGCCGTCGCACAAGAGGATCGCGCGCTCGATCGCGTTCTCGAGCTCGCGGATGTTCCCGGGCCACGCGTGCGCGCGCAGCATGTCCATCGCGGCCGGGTCGATGCCAGTGACTCGCCGGCCGAGCTTCGCCGCGAACCGCTCGAGGAACAGACGCGCCAGCATCGGGATGTCGTCGGGCCGCGCGCGCAGCGGCGGCAGCTCGATCGGCACCACGTGCAGGCGATAGAAGAGATCCTCGCGGAAGCGGCCGGCAGTCACTTCGGCGCGCAGGTCGCGGTTCGTCGCCGCGACCAGGCGCACGTCGACGTGCACCGTCTCCGTGCCGCCGACGCGGTAGAAGCGCCCTTCCTGGATCGCGCGGAGTAACTTCGGCTGCGCGGCGAGCGGCATCTCGCCGATCTCGTCGAGAAACAGGGTCCCGCCGTCCGCGAGCTCGAAGCGCCCGGGCTTGCGCGCGGCGGCGCCGGTGAACGCGCCCTTCTCGTAGCCGAACAACTCACTCTCGAGCAGGCCCTCGGGAATCGCGGCGCAGTTCACCTTCACGAACGGGCCGGCGCGCACGGCGCTCGCGCGGTGCAGGCTGCGCGCGACGATCTCCTTGCCGGTGCCGCTCTCGCCGGTGATCAGCACGGTCGCGGGCGTGGGCGCGACTCGCTCGATGACTCGCCGCACGTCGCGCACCTGCTGTGACTCGCCGATGAGCAGCGGCTCGGGATCCTCGTCGCCGTGGAGCCGCATCTCGCGCGCCGCGAGGCGGCGCGTGGAGACCGCCTTCTCCATGACCTGGCGTATCTCGTCCGGGTCGAACGGCTTGGTGAGATAGTCGAACGCGCCCTGCTTCAGCGCTTCGACCGCGCTGCCCACCGTGCCGTGCGCGGTCAGCATGATGACGGGGATCTCGGGGTGTTTGCGGCGGACCTCTTCGAGCAGCTCGAGCCCGTTCATCTTGGGCATGCGCAGGTCGGTGAGGATCGCGTCGATCGGCTCGCGCGCGAGTAACTCGACCGCGGCCGCGCCGTCGCCGGCTTCCACCGTGCGGTAGCCGTCGCGCTCGAGCAGCGCGGACAGGACGCGGCGCATGTTCGCCTCGTCCTCCGCGATCAGCACGGTGCGCAGCGGCTTCACGCGGTCTCCTCGGCGCCCTTGGCTTCGAGCGGCAGGCGGATCAAGACACTCGTGCCTTCGCCGGGTCGCGAGCGGAGCTGGATCGTGCCGCCCTGCGCGCGAATCAGTCTCTCGCACAGCGCGAGCCCGAGCCCGGTGCCCTGATCCTTCGTGGTGTAGAAGGGGATGAACGCGCGCTCGAGCGTCGTGTCACTCATTCCCGGGCCGTCGTCGTCCACTTGTATCTCGACCCAGCCGTCGCCCAGCGGGCCGTTCGCGCCGCGGCGCAGCGCGACCCGCACGCGTCCGCGTCCCTCGAGCGCCTCGTAGGCGTTCTGCACCACGTTCACCACCACGCGCTCGAGCTGATCGGCATCCGCGCGCAGCTCCGGTAGGCCCGGCTCGAGCTCGAGCGCGAGCTCGACGTCGTCGCGGCTCTTCGAGCGAGACACTGCCTCGACGCAGCTCTTCACGAACGCGGCTACGTCGCGGATGGTCGCGGTGCGCGTGGCCGGGCGCGCGTAGTCGAGGAATGACTCGACCACGCGGTTGAGACGCGCGATCTCCTCGATGATCACGGTCCACAGCTCGGCGGCCTTGGCGTCCGTCGGCTGCTGGAGCACGGCGACCGCGCCGCGGATGGCGGCGAGCGGGTTGCGGATCTCGTGCGCGAGACCCGCGGCCATCTCGCCGAGTGACACGAAGCGGTCGCGCGCGCGCACGCGCTCGAACGTCTTCGAGTTCTCGAGCGACGTGGCGATCTGGTCCGCCACCGCGCGCAGCAGTCTCACTTCCTCGGTCGAGAACGACTCACGCGAGCGGGCGTCGGCGAGCGTCCAGAAGCCCACGACCTGCGAGCGCGCGCGCAGCGGCAACACGAGCTCGGCCTCGAGGTCGCGCATGGTCGCGCACAAGAGCTCGAGACGCGGGCGATCGAGCGAGCTCTTCGCATCGTCCAGGCGCCGCTCGAGCTCCTCGCGCTGCAGCACGTCGACCACTTCGACCGTCGACACCCACACGGGCTCGGACAAGAGACTGACTCGCGCGCGCGGCTGGAGCCCGACGCTGCCCGCGAGCTGGAAGCCGAGCGTCGCATCGTCGCGCAAGTAGATCGCCGAGGAGCGGAACAGCTCGGCTTTCTCGACGGCCGCGAGTAACTCCTGCAGGAGCTCGTCGAGCGTGAGTATGTGCTTGAGTCTCTCGCGCAGCGGCCGCAGGCCGCGCTCGAGCGCGACCTTGCCCGCGAGGAAGCGCAGCTCCATGGCGCTCTGGATCCGGTCGCGCATCGGCGCGAAGAAGAGCAGGAGCGCGAACGACGCGACGAACGCGTTGAACACGAACAGGTCGAGTCTCTCGCCGACCCACAGCCGGATCGCCGCGAAGAACGCGGCCAGACCCACGGCCATGATCGACAGCGCGACCGTGTTCCCGACCAGCTGGCGCAGGTCGGCGACGCGCACCTGAGTCATGTGCAGATATCCGGTGTACAGATACAAGAGAGGGAACAAGAGCGACGCCACGCGGGGCAGCGACAGCTGCCACATCAGCGCGTCGACGAGCACGCCGCCGACCGCGATCGTGTGAGCCACGACGAGATACCGCACGCGGCGGTCCTCGGGTGACTCACCCTCGTCGTCGCCGCCGCCGAGCGGCACACGGCGCCACAGCGTGAACGCCGACGCGGCGACACACCCGAGCGCGAACGCGTGCGCCGCGAAGTGCAGCGCGGCCGGCGCGGGATGGAGCGCGAGCAGACCCGCGCCCAGCGCGAAGGGCGTGGCGGCGAACAGCGGCACCCAGCGCTTCGCGATCGCAGGCCGCCCCGCGAGCGTCGCCGCACAGGCGAGCGACAGTGGACCCAGCGCGACGAGCGACAGGTCCGCGAGCACGTCGCCGAACGGGTAGCCCAGTCCCTTCGCGGCGCAGCCCGTACACCAAAGTCCGTAGACCAGAGTGAGCCGCGCGAAGCGACGCGCCGCGAGCTCACGGCGGAGAGACAGAAAGGCCACGAGCAGCACGGCCGCTGCAGCTGCGCCCATGAACGCGCTCTGCGTCTCCAACTTCACCTCGGACGTGGCTGTCTTCTCACTCCTTCGGGTTTCTCGCTTTGCTTCAAAAGCGCGGGTTGACGGTCTCGGGCGCGTAGGGCTACGTTCGGGCCAGATGCGCGAAACGAAAGAGGATTCCGCCGCGTGAGTCGAATCCTTCTCGGTGTCTCGGGGGGCATCGCCGCGTACAAGGCGTGCGAGCTCGTCCGCCTGTTCACGCAGCGCGGTCACGAAGTCCGCGTGGTCGCCACCGCGCACGCGCTCGAGTTCGTGTCACCACTCACTCTGCAGACGTTGTCGGGCTCGCCCGTCCGACACGAGTTACTCGAGGCGAGCGCCGAGTCACAGATCTCGCACATCGAGCTCGCGGACTGGGCGCAGGTGCTGGTGGTCGCACCGGCCACGGCGAACGTGCTGGCGAAGCTCGCGCAGGGCATCGCCGACGACCTGTTGACCACGATCGCGCTGGCGTGCACGGCGCCGCTCGTGGTCGCGCCGGCGATGAACGTGAACATGTACCGGCACCCGGCGACGCAGGCGAACCTGGATCTGCTCGCGAAGCGCGGCGCGCGCATCGTCGGGCCCGGCAAGGGCGACCTCGCGTGCGGCTGGGTGGGCGAGGGGCGGCTGATCGAGAGCGACGCCATCGCCGCCGTGGCCGAGGGCTGTGTCACCGAGCCGAGCCTGCGCGGCGAGGTCGTGTTGGTGAGTGCGGGGCCGACGGCAGAGCCGATCGATCCCGTGCGAGTCATCACGAACCGCTCGTCGGGCAAGATGGGCTTCGCGGTCGCCGAAGCGGCGGCGCGGCGCGGGGCGGAAGTCGTTCTGGTCGCGGGGCCGGCGTCGCTCCCGACACCACACGGTGTCGAGCGGATCGACGTCGAGACCGCGGTCGAGATGCGCGAGGCCGTGCTCGGCGCGCTGCCGCGCGCCACGATCGTGGTGCTGGCGGCGGCGGTCGCCGACTACGCGCCCGCGAAGGCCGAAGCGCGCAAGATGAAGCGCGAGAAGGCCGAGTCACTCACGATCGAGCTGGTGCGCAACCCCGACATACTCGCCGAGGTCGTGAAGCTGCGTGGCTCGCGCACCGTGGTGGGCTTCGCGGCCGAGACCGACCACGTGCTCGAGAACGCGCGTGGCAAGCTCGCGCGCAAGGGCTGTGACTTGATCGTGGCCAACGACGTGTCTCGCGCCGACATCGGCTTCGACGTCGACCGCAACGAAGTGGTGATCCTCGGTCCCGGCCCCGACGACGTGCGAGAGATTCCGGAAGGGCCGAAGTCGGAGGTCGCGGCGCGAATCCTCGAGCGCGTGCTCGAGCTGCGCCGGAAATGACTCGCGCGCGCGCCGTCTTCGCGGGTCTGTGCGTGCTCGCGCTCGCGGGCGCCGCGCGCGCGCAATCGGTGAGCGTGATTCGCGTCGAGGGCGGCATCAACCCGGCCGTCGCGGACTACGTCGTGAAATCGATCCGCGCCGCGACTGACTCGGGCGCGTCGGCGCTCGTGATCGAGCTCGACACGCCCGGCGGACTGGTCTCTTCCACCAAGGACATCGTCGGCGCGATCCTGAACGCCGAGATACCCGTCGTGGTGTACGTCTCGCCGCGCGGCGCGTGGGCGGCGTCGGCCGGCACGTTCATCACGCTCGCGGGTCACGTCGCGGCGATGGCGCCGGGCTCGACGATCGGCGCGGCTCACCCGGTCTCGATCGGCGGCGACAATCCCAAGCCGCCCGAGCCGGACGAGGGCGACGGGAAGAAGAAGCCCGAGCCGAGACACAGTGACTTCATGGCCGAGAAGATGGAGAACTTCACGACCGCGTTCATCGAGGCGATCGCGCGCGAGCGCAAGCGCAACGTGGAGTGGGCGGCATCGGCGGTGAGAAACTCCGTGGCGATCGGCGCCCCCGAGGCGCTGAAGCGCAACGTGATCGACCTGATCGCGGAGGACATGGAGGAGTTACTCGGGAAGATCGACGGCCGGAAGGTGAAGCTGGGCAAGCGCGAGGTCGCGCTGCGCACGAAGGGCGCGACGCTGACTCGCATTCCCATGGATCTCGTGAACCGCGTGTTCGCCGTGCTGGCCGACCCGCAGATCGTCGGGCTCCTGTTCCTGATCGGGCTGCTCGGGATCTACATCGAGTTCCAGAATCCGGGACTCATCGCGCCCGGCGCGGTCGGCGCGGTGGCGCTGATCCTCGCGGCGACCGCGCTGCAGATCATCCCCTTCAACTGGGTGGGCTTGTTACTCGTGTTGGGCGGGATCGTGCTGCTGATCGCGGAGGTGCACGTCTCGAGCTTCGGTGTCTTGTTCGCGCTGGGGCTCGCCGCGCTCGCGTGGGGCGCGTGGCTCATGTTCCGCGTGCCCGAGCTCTCGGATCTGTCGCTGCCGTTCTGGAGCGCCGTGTTTCCGGCGGCGCTGTCGATCGCGGTCGTAGTGACTGGGGTCGCGCTGAGTGTCTCGCGCTCGCAGGCGCGTCCGCTGTACTCCGGCGCCGAGGCGCTGGCCATGGAGGACGGCATCGCCGAGACCGATCTCGCGCCGTCTGGCCGGGTACGCGTGCGCGGCGAGCTGTGGAACGCCGTGGCCGAGTCACCCGTGCGGCGCGGAGACTCAGTGCAGGTGACCTCGGTGAGAGACTTGGTTTTGCACGTGCGCGCGCACGCTCCGCGCGCTGGGGGGAGTGAATGATCAGCTTCATCGGAATCATCGCGTTCGTCGTGCTCGGCCTGTTGTTCTCGGCCGCGCGCGTCCTGCAAGAGTACGAGCGCGGCGTGCTGTTCCGGCTCGGCCGCTACAACAGCGTGAAGGGCGCGGGCCTGCGGCTCGTGATTCCGCTGGTCGACCAGCTGGTGCGTGTCTCGCTGCGCGAAGTGGTCATGGACGTGCCGCCGCAGGACGTGATCACGAGAGACAACGTGTCGGTGAAGGTGAACGCGGTCATCTACTTCCGCGTGTTGCATCCTCAGGACGCGATCATCAAGGTCGAGAACTATCTGTACGGCACCTCGCAGCTCGCGCAGACGACCTTGCGGAGTGTCTGCGGCCAGGCGGAGCTGGACCACTTGCTCGCCGACCGCGACCGCCTCAACGAGCAGTTGCAGCAGGAGCTCGACCGAGGCACGGACCCGTGGGGCGTGAAGGTGCGCGCGGTCGAGATCAAACACATCGATCTGCCCGAAGACATGCGCCGCGCCATGGCGAAGCAAGCGGAGGCCGAGCGCGAGCGGCGCGCCAAGGTGATTCACGCCGAGGGTGAGTTCCAGGCGTCGCAGCGGCTGCGCGAGGCGTCCGACGTCATGGCTCAGTCGCCCTACACGCTGCAGCTGCGGTATCTGCAGACACTCTCCGAGATCGCGGTGGAGCACAATTCGACGATCCTGTTCCCGATGCCGATCGAGTTACTGACTCCATTCATCGACGGCACGCGCCGCGGAAGCGCGTAAGCGAACGATGCGCGCCGCGCGGTTCCTCCCACTCTTGATCCTGGTGGCCGGCCTGGCCCTGTGGGCGTTCCAGGGCTTCTTCGACGTGGCGCCCGACGAGCAGGCGATCGTGCTGCGGCTGGGCAAGTACGACCGCACGGTCGACCCCGGCCGGCTGCGCTGGCACGCACCAGGCATCGACACACTGCTGAAGCAGCGAGTCACTACCACGCTGCGCGAGGAATTCGGCTACCGCACCAAGGCCGGCCCGCAGGGCGTCGAAACCGAAGAGCATCCCGACGAGAAACGCATGCTGACCTCGGACGAGAACCTGGTCGACGTAGACTTCGTGGTGCAGTACCGCATCAGTGACTTGCGCGACTATCTCCTGAACTTTCGGCCCGAGGAGCGCGAAGCAGTGATTCGCGACGCGGCGCGCTCCGTCGTGCGCGCCGCCGTCGCGCAGAGTCCGGTCGACCAGGTGCTGACCGCGCGCGGCCTGATCCAGGACAGCGCGCGCCAGCAGTTACAGGCCGCGTTGGACGGCTACCGCGCCGGCGTGCGCATCGAGAACATCCAGCTGCAGGACGTCGAGGCGCCGGAGGCGGTGCGCGAGGCTTTCGCCGACGTCGCCAGCGCGCAGCAGGACCGCGAGCGCGCCGTGCTCGAGGCGCAGGGCTACGCCGACAAAGTCGTGCCCGAGGCGCGCGGCAAGTCGGAAGAGGCCGTGAATCTGGCGCACGCATATCACGAGAAGCGCATCTTGGAAGCGCAGGGCGAGACCGCGGGCTTCCGCGCCGTGCTCGACCAGTACAAGAAGGCACCCGAGGTGACTCGCCAGCGCCTGTATCTCGAGACTCTCGAGTCGATCTTGCCGCGGATGGACAAAGTCATCCTCGAGCGGGGCTCGAGCGAACAGTTACTGCCATATCTGCCGTTGCCGCGGAGGGACGCCACGCGATGAACCGCTGGGTCGCCGCAGTCCTCTTGGTCGTGGCCGTGGTCGTGTTCTCGCTCGTGTGCGTGCAGATCATCGACGAGCGGGAGCAGGGCTTCCGCACGCTGTTGAACTCCGCCGAGCCGAAGCTGTTCGGAGTCACTCTGAACCGCCCGAACCTGACCGAGCCCGGCTGGTACGTCGTGATTCCCGGCGTGCACGAGCTCGCGCTCTACCCGCGGCAGAGCATCCTGTTCCACTCCACGAAGCGCTCGCTCAACACGGTCGAGCGCACCCTGGTCGACGCGGACTACTACGTGGTGTGGCGCATCGCGGACCCGCGCCGCTTCTACGAAGCGAACCGCCGCGAAGAGACCGCCGTGCAGCGGATCGACGAGCTGACTTACAGCGAGGTCCGCGAGACGGTGAACAAGCACAAGCTCGCCGACTTACTCGCGCCCGCGCGCGACGAGGTGCAGCGCGAGATCACGAAGGCCTCCGACGCGAAGCTCGCGCCGCTGGGCATCCAGGTCGTCGACGTGCGGCTCGGCGCCACCGAGTATCCCGCCGAGAACCTGCCGCGCGTGTACGACCGCATGCGCACGGAGCGCGCGCGCTTCGCGCTGCGCTTCCGCGCCGAGGGCGAGCAGCAGGCGCGGGCGCTGCGCTCGAAGGCCGACAGCGAGAGTCAGGTGATCCAGGCCGAGGCCTCGCGCGAGTCACTGCGGCTGCGGGGCGAGGGCGACGCCGAGGCCGCGCGCATCTACGGCGAAGCGTACGGGGGCGACCCGGAGTTCTACGCGTTCTTCCGCAGTCTGGAGGCGTACCGCAAGTCGCTCGACTCACAGACCACGGTCGTGATGTCGCCGCGCTCGGGCTTCCTCAAGTATCTGTTCGACATGCACGGAGCTTCGAAGCCCGAGAAGTAGTCACTCCGGGATCTGGCGGTAGCGGTAGTAGCCGACCAAGAGCGCCCCGATCGTGACTCCCCAGATGGGGACCGGCGGCGCCACCGCGCCCGAGCGGGCCACCAAGAGCGCGAGCGTCCAGCACAGCCAGAAGGCCATGGCCGCGACCAGTGAGCGCAACAGCGCGCGCGGCAGCGAGTCACCGCGGATCGAGTCACCCGTCGCGAACGGGATCGCCAACAGCACCACGATCAAGAGTCCGAACGGCTGCGCCAGCCGCCCGTGAAAGGCGAGCTCGAGCTTCGCGCGCTCGGCCGCGTCGCCCGCGCTCTTGCGGATCTGCCGCGCCAGCTGGCGCAGCGACGTGAACGCGGCGGTGTCCGCGGCGCGCCCCATCTCGCGGCTGGTGATTCCGAGATCGAGTCGCAGCGCGGCCGCGTTGCGCCGCGAGATGCCCTGGTCGGTCGAGAAGTCGAACGTGTGCGCGTCGCGGATCTCCCAAGTGTCTCCGTCCACGCTCTTGGCTTCGCGCGCGTCGATGCGGGTGCGGAGCACGCGAGCTTCGTCGAACAGGAACACGGTGACTTCGCGGAGCGTGCGCGCGTCCTCGTCGTAACTCGACGCCGAGAAGATCGACGTGCCCGAGGCGAACCACCAGCGGTTGAGCAGCCGTTCCGGCGGGCGCACCTTGCCGGTGTTCGGATCGGTGCGGCCCTGCTCGAGCGACGCGCGCCATGGCACGAGCACGCGGTCCTCGAACACCGCGATGCCGAACGCCGCCAGCGCACACACCACGAGCAGCGGCGCGAGGACGGCCTGCAAGCGGATGCCGCCGGTGCGGATCGCGGTGATTTCGCGGTTGCGCACGGCGCGGCTGAGACACAGCACCGCGCCGGCCAGCCCCGACAGCGGCAACATGATGGGGAGGACGAGGAACGAGCGCAGCGCGACCTCTCTCATTCCCGCCGTGAGCCGGCCCGCCAGATCGTCGACGTGCAGCAGCATGTCCGCCGACAGCCACATCGTGGCCAAGCCGACGAGCACCGCGGTCGTCGTGAGCACGAACTCGATGACGAGATGTCGCGCGATCGTCCGCAAGGTGGGCGGAGGATACCCGCCGTTCGCCGCCGTTGCAGTCCGCGCGCCGGGCACGTAAGTATCAGCGCCCAATGCAGATCATCGAGGGGAGTGATCAGCCGCGCGAGGCCGCTCGGGGCTGCGTGCTGACGGTCGGGAACTTCGACGGTCTCCACCTGGGTCACCGCGCGCTGATCGCCGCGGTGGTCGCGCGCGGGCGCGAGCTCGGCCGGCCGACCGCGCTGTACACGTTCGACCCGCACCCGCGACGCGTCCTGTTTCCCGACCGGGCGCAGCCACTGCTCATGACTTGGGACCAGCTCGTGGCGGAGCTGGGGCGCCTCGGCATCGACTTCCTGGTGCGCGAGCGCTTCACCGAGGCCTTCGCGGCGCTGTCTCCCGACGAGTTCCTGCGCGACGTGATCGCCGAGAGACTCTCGCCGCGCGAGGTGTTCGTCGGGCGCGACTTCCACTTCGGCAAGGGACGCGCGGGCTCGGGCGAGATGCTCGCGGCGCGTGGGCCGCAGCTCGGCATCCGCGTGTCACTGCTCGCGCAGGTGCGTGCGGGTGACTCCGACGTGTCGAGCACGCGCATCCGCCACGCGCTCGCCGGCGGAGACGTCGCGGACGCGCGCTTGTGTCTCGGCCGGCCCTATGCCGTCTGGGGCCAGGTGATCGAAGGCGAGCGGCGCGGGCGCACGCTCGGTTTTCCGACGGCGAACCTCGCGCCCGACAACGAGATCGTGCCGCGGAACGGCGTGTACGCGACGCGCGTGCGCCTGTTCGATCCCGCGCGCCCGAACACGCTCGCCGACGAGTCACTCCCGGCGGTCACCAACATCGGTACGCGGCCGACGTTCCAAGCCGGGCGCGTGTCGATCGAGACTCACTTGCTCGACTGGAGCGGTGACTTGTACGGCCGCCGGCTCGCGCTCGCCTTCCACGCGCGCATCCGCGAAGAGAAGCGCTTCTCGGGACCGCAGGAGCTCGCGGCGCAGATCGCGCGCGACGCCGAGCAAGCGCGCCAGGTGCTCCGCGGCGAGGCCGCGAGTCAGTGACTTCACCCGTCGCGCGCGCGGGGAGATCGGCGCTGCGCTGGCTGACCGACTGGCGGATCTGGGTGGGCGTCGCGCTGCCGATCGCCGCGATCGCGTACACGGTGCACGACGTCGACCTGCGCGACGTCGCGAGTCACATCGGCGACGCGAATCTCTGGCTCGTGCTGGCGATGGCGCCGCTGCACGTTCTGTCACTGTGGCTGCGCGCCGTGCGCTGGCGCTGGCTCGCGCGCTCACTGTCTCGCGAGCCGCTGCCGCTCCGTCCGCTGTTCCGCGCCACGGCGCTCGGCTTCATGGCCATCAACGTGCTGCCGTTCCGGCTCGGTGAGTTGGCGCGCCCGTGGCTGCTCGGGCGCGAGACCGAGGTGCGGGGCTCGGCGGCGCTGGGCACGCTGGTGCTCGAGCGCGCGATCGACTTCACCGCGGTGTCGGTGATGGGCGGAATCGTCCTGTATCTGCACGCGAAGGCGATGCCGGCGTGGGTGAGCTCGGGCGCCGCGATCTTCGCGGTGCTGACTCTCATTCCCGTCGCCGCGATCGTCGCGCTGCGCATCGACGAAGCCGGGTCACTCGCGCTGCTCGCGCGCGTGCTGCGCCCGTTCCCCGACAGTCTGCGCGAGCGCGTGATGGACCTTGTGACTGAAGTGTGTCGCGGTCTCGCGGGCCTGCGCGGCCTGCACGCCACCGCGCAGGTGTTCTTCCAGACGGTGCTGTTGTGGGGCGTCGTGCTGCCCGCGCCCTTCCTGCTCGGACTCTGGGCATTCGGGATCGAGCTCGAGCCGCGCAAGATGATCCTCGCCACGTTCACGACGAACGTGTTCGTCGCGCTCGCAGTCGCGGCGCCGTCCGCGCCGGGCTTCTTCGGCGTGTTCCACTTCGCGTGCCGCGAGGCGTTGCATCTGTTCGGCGTGCCTCGTGCCGTCGCGGTCGCGTACGGCACCCTCGTGCACATCACTTACTGGTTGCCCGTCACACTGATCGGCGCCGTCGTGGCGGCGCAGACAGGCGCGCGTCTGGCGGAGATCATCGCGCCCGGCCTCGGTAAAGCTCCCTCCGGCGACCACCGATAACGCGAGCGATCTCGGGGGTCTCCCCGCGACACCCGCGTTGTGACTGGACGGAGGGGTGCGTTGAACGATCGAATCGGCGAGCTCCTCGTACAGAAGAACCTTCTGTCCGAGGAACAGCTGAAGCGCGCGAAGGAAGAGGCCCGCACCAGCGGCACGCGCATCGGCTATCAGATCACGAAGCTCGGCTTCGTCGATGAAGAGAAAGTCGCCGAGGCGGTCTCGAATCAGTACGGCGTGCCGACGATCGAGCTCGACGAGTTCGAGGTCGACCGCGAAGTCATCGGGCTCATCCCCGAGGAAGTCGCGACGAAACACACGATCCTGCCGGTGAATCGCGCGGGCTCGACGTTGATCGTGGCGATGAGTGACCCGTCGAACATCTTCGCCATCGACGACATCAAGTTCCTCACGGGTTACAACGTGGAAGTGGTCGTCGCCGCGGAAGAGGCGATCCGGCGCGCGATCGACCGCTACTACGACAAGGGCGCCGACCTCGACGAGGTCATGGCGGGCTTCGACGACAACGAGTTCGAAGTCGTCGGCGACGAAGAGGGCCCGAGTCTCGAAGAGCTCGAGAAGGCCGTCGAAGACGCGCCCGTCGTCAAGCTGGTCAATCTCGTACTGACTGACGCGATCAAGAAGAACGCGTCGGATATCCACATCGAGCCGTACGAGAAGGACTTCCGCGTCCGGTACCGCATCGACGGTGTCTTGTACGAAGTCATGCGCCCGCCGCGCAAGCTGCGCAACCCACTCACTTCGCGCGTGAAGATCATGGCCGACCTCGACATCGCCGAGCGCCGGCTGCCGCAGGACGGACGCATCAAGCTGAAGATGGGTAAGTCCAAGGAGATGGACTACCGCGTCAGCGTCTTGCCGACGCTGTTCGGCGAGAAGATCGTTCTTCGTCTCTTGGACAAGGGCAACCTGCAGCTCGACATGACCAAGCTCGGCTTCGAGGAGAAGCAGCTCGGTGACTTCAAGCACGCGATTCACTTGCCGTTCGGCATGGTGCTCGTGACTGGCCCCACCGGCTCCGGCAAGACGACGACTCTCTATTCAGCACTGAGTGAGCTGAACAAGACGAGTGAGAACATCTCCACCGCCGAGGACCCGGTCGAGTTCAACCTCACCGGCATCAACCAGGTGCAGATGAAGGAAGACATCGGGCTCAACTTCGCCGCGAGTCTCAGAGCCTTCCTCCGGCAGGACCCCGACATCATCATGGTCGGCGAGATCCGCGATTTCGAGACGGCGGAGATCGCCATCAAGGCGGCACTCACCGGTCACATGGTGCTGTCGACGCTGCACACCAACGACGCGCCCAGCACCATCAATCGTCTCTTGAACATGGGCATCGAGCCGTTCCTCGTGGCGAGCTCGGTGAACGCGATCGTGGCTCAGCGCCTCGCGCGCAAGATCTGCCCGGAGTGCAAGCAGGAAGATTCGGCCATCACCCGCGAAGAGCTCGAGCAGGCCGGACTCACTCCCGACGAGGCGAAGAAGTGCAGGCCGATGAAGGGCGCGGGCTGCGGCAACTGTTCAGAGACCGGCTTCAAGGGCCGAATCGCGGTGTACGAAGTCATGGTCGCGACCGAGACACTCAAGGAGTTCGTGCTGAACGGCGCGAGCTCGACCGAGATCAAGCGCGAGGCCATTCGCGCCGGCATGTCGACGTTGCGGCGCAGCGTGCTCAACAAGGTCATGGAACAGACCACCACGCTGCCGGAAGTGTTCCGCGTGTCGGCGAAGGACGATTGAGAGAGGCATGGCGAATCTTCATCAGCTGCTGAAGGCGATGGTCGAGAAGGGCGCGTCGGATCTGCATCTGACGACCGGCAGTCCCCCGCAGCTGCGCGTCGACGGTCATCTGACTCCGCTGCGCATGGATCCTCTGTCTCCGCAGGACACCAAGCAGGCGTGTTACTCGATCCTCACCGACGCGCAGAAGCACCGCTTCGAGGCGAACAACGAGCTCGACCTGTCGTTCGGCGTGAAGGGCCTGGCGCGCTTCCGCGCCAACATCTTCGTGCAGCGCGGCGCGGTCGCCGGCGCGTTCCGCACCATCCCGTACAAGATCCTGTCGTTCGACGAGCTGGGTCTGCCGCCGGTGATCGAGAAGCTCGCGCAGAAGCCGCGCGGGTTGATCCTGGTGACTGGACCCACCGGCTCGGGTAAGTCGACGACGCTCGCGTCGATCATCGACAAGATCAACACCGACAACAACCACCACATCATCACGATCGAGGACCCGATCGAGTATCTCCACCCGCACAAGAACTGCGTGGTGAACCAGCGAGAGGTCGGGGCGGACACGCAGTCGTTCAAGGCGGCGCTCCGCTACATCCTGCGCCAGGACCCGGACGTCGTGCTCGTCGGTGAGATGCGCGACCTCGAGACCATCGAGGCGGCGCTCACCGTGTCCGAGACCGGTCACTTGTGTCTCGCCACGCTGCACACCAACTCGTGCGTGCAGACGATCAACCGCGTCATCGACGTATTTCCGGCGCACCAGCAGTCACAGATCCGCACGCAGCTCTCGTTCGTGCTGGAAGGCGTAGTGAGTCAGACGCTCATGCCCAAGGCCACGGGGGGCGGGCGCGTGATCGCGCTCGAGGTCATGGTACCGAACCCTGCCATCCGGAACCTGATCCGCGAGGACAAGATCCACCAGATCTACTCGCAGATGCAGATCGGCCAGGACAAGTTCGGCATGCAGACGCTGAACCAGTCACTCGCGGACCTGTACCAGCGCCGCCTCGTCAGCATGGAGGACGCGCTGCACCGCAGCTCGGACCCCGACGAGCTGTCGAACCTGATCGCGAATCCGAACGCGCTCGCGGGCCGGCGCCGCTCTCAAGCGGCGACCTGACTCGAGTAGCGGGAGAGCACCATGCCTACTTACACCTGGGTCGGTAAGACGCGAGAGGGACTCTCGAAGAAGGGCGTGATCGTCGCCAACGACGTCGACGGCGCGATGACCACCTTGCGCGCGCAGGCGATCACGCCGACCAGCGTGAAGCCGAAGGCCAAGGACCTGGCCGAGATCTTCCCGTTCCTGCAGAAGGGCGTGAAGATCCGCGACCTCGTCATCTTCACGAGACAGTTCGCGACGATGATCGACGCGGGTCTCCCGCTCGTGCAGTGTCTCGACATTCTCGGCACGCAAGAGCCGAACCCCGGCTTCAAGAAGATCATCCTGCAGATCAAGGGTGACGTGGAGAGCGGCGCGACGTTCTCGGACGCGCTCGGCAAGCACCCGAAGGTGTTCGATCGCCTGTACGTGAACCTGGTCGCGGCCGGCGAGGTCGGCGGCATCCTCGACACGATTCTGTCTCGCCTCGCCGCCTATCTCGAGAAGAACGACAAGCTTCGCCGCAAGGTGAAGGGCGCGATGACTTACCCGGCGGCAGTCACCGTGATCGCGACCCTGGTCGTGGTCGTCATGCTGACCAAGGTCATCCCGGTCTTCGAGAAGATGTTCAAGGACTTCGGCGGGACGCTGCCCGCGCCCACGCAGATGGTCATCAGCGTGTCTCACTGGCTGCAGGCCTACATCATTTATCTGATCATCGGCCTAGTGGCGGGCGGCTACGCGCTGAAGCGGTACTACGGGACCGCGCAGGGCCGCGCCGTGATGGACTCACTGTTCCTGAAGTCACCAATCTTCGGGTCACTCCTGCAGAAGGTCGCGGTGGCGCGCTTCTCGCGCACTCTCTCGACCATGCTCTCGTCCGGCGTCCCGATCCTCGACGCGCTCGAGATCGTGGCCCGCACGGCGGGCAACGTGGTCGTCGAGAAAGAGATCCTGATGACCAAGGCCTCGATCGCCGAAGGCAAGACGATCGCCGAGCCGCTGCAGGGATCCAAAGTGTTTCCCGGCATGGTCGTGCAGATGATTTCGGTCGGTGAGCAGACGGGCGCCATGGACGCGATGCTCGCCAAGATCGCCGACTTCTACGACGACGAGGTCGACACCGCGGTCGACGCACTCACCGCGCTGCTCGAGCCGCTGCTCATGGTCGGCCTCGGCGGCACGATCGGCGCGCTGCTGGTCGCGATGTATCTCCCGATCTTCAAGATCGCCGACAACGTCGTCTAGCGAGTCATGGCTGCGAAGGCGCGGCGGGTGATCCCGGCGAATGCCTTTGCCACGCGGCTCGTCGCGCTCGCGGGGATCCTGACGCTCGCGGTCCTCGCGCAGCTGCGCGGCGGCGGCGTGTACTCGAACAGCGAGCTCTCGGCGCTGTACGTGCTGGTGCTCGCGGGCTTCCTGCTCGCGCTCGCGTACGGCGCGCTCGCGGCGTGGAGCCCGTGGAAGCGGCTGCACTTACTCGAGCTCACGGGCGACGCCGTGCTGATCTCGGGCTTCGTGTACTGCTCGGGCGGGCCGCGCTCGATCTTCGGCTTCCTGTTCATCATCTGGATCGTGTACGCGGCACTCACTCTGGGCTCGCGCGGCGCGGTGCTCGCGTGGGGCTTCGCCACGATCGCTCACTTCGCCATCGCGTGGGGGCCGATCGCGGGGTGGTTCCCGCCGTACAGCCCCGAGATCGCGATGTCGAGTCACGAAGCCGCCGCGTCGGTCGGCTCTCACGCGGTCGCGTTCCTCGCGGTCGCGCTGCTCGCGCGCAGGCTCGCGGTCGAGGTGCAGGCGGGACGCGATGAGTTACAGGAGCTCGGTGAGCTGCACCGCCGCATCGTCGACAACGTCTCTTCCGGGCTGCTCACGGTGACTCGCGCGGGCGAGATCTCCTCGTTCAACCAGGAGGCCGAGCGAATCACCGGGTACGCGGCGCACGAGCTGATCGGACACGGGCTGTCCGAGCTGTTTCCGACGCTGGGCCCGCTCGACGTCGCCGAGCGCCAGAAGCGGATCGAGCTGCCGTACGTGGACCGGGGCGGCAGGCGGCTGCACCTGGGCATGTCCGTGTCGTGGCTGCTCGGCCCGAAGAACGAGCCCGAAGGCGCGATCGTGATCTTCCAGGACCTGACTCACTTGGTGGAGATGGAAGAGCAGCTCCGCAAGAGCGAGAGACTCGGCGCGATCGGCCAGCTGGCGGCCGGCCTGGCGCACGAGATACGCAACCCGCTGGCGTCGCTGTCGGGAGCCGTCGAGTTACTCGCGTCCGATCATCCGCCGTCGGAGACTCAGATCCAGACCCTGTCTCAGATCGTGTCTCGCGAGACGGCGCGCCTGAACCGGCTCGTGACCGACTTCCTGACGTATGCGCGCCCGGGCCCGGGGCGGAGCGAACCGGTGCCGCTGTGCGAGTTGCTCACGGAGCTGGCCGAGCTCGTCGCGCGCGACGCGAGCCTCGGGATCGAAGTGAAGGTCGACGTGCCCGCCGACCTCGCCGCGCTCGGCAACGCCGACCAGCTGCGGCAGGTGTTCTGGAATCTCGTGCTGAACGCCGCGCAGAGTGAGCCGGCCGACCGCGCGGTGCACGTGCGCGCCGCGCGTGTCTCGGACGGGATCGAGATCTGCATCTCCGATCGCGGCTGCGGCATCCCGCCCGAGACGATGGACCGCCTCTTCGAGCCCTTCTACACGACGAAGCCCAAGGGCACGGGCCTGGGCCTCGCCACGGTGCACCGCGTGGTCGAGGCGCACGGCGGCACGATCGGCATCGCGAGTGAGCCCGGGCGCGGGACCACCGTGCGAGTCGTGTTGCCCGCGGCGTCCGACTGACTTCGTTCGGCTGCGCGCTCGGGGCGGCCCTCGCGCGGCTCACCCACTCTTAAGGGCTGCACCCCGAAGTCCGAAGGGCAAGGCGGAGGCAAGGGTTGGCGCGGATTCTCGTAGTCGACGACGAGACCAGCATGCAGGAGTTTCTCCAGATCCTCCTACAGCGCGACGGTCACGAAGTCGGCGCGTGCCAATCGGCGAGCGAGGCGCTCGTCGCGCTCGAGAGTGATGACTGGGACCTGGTCATCAGCGACATCCGCATGCCGGGCATGTCGGGCCTCGAGCTGCTCGATCAGATTCGCCGGCTAGAGATCGAGACGACGGTCATCCTGATCACCGCGCACGGCACGACCGAGTCGGCGGTCGAAGCCATGAAGCACGGCGCGTACGACTATCTCACCAAGCCGTGCTCCGTGGACGAGATACGACTCGTCGTCGAGAAGGCGCTCGAGAAGCGCGACCTGTCACACGAGAATCGGCGCCTGCGCCAGCAGCTCCGCGTCGAGAGCGCGTTCCCGACCATCGTCGGCAAGAGCTCGCGCATGCAGGACATCTTCGCGCTGGTGCGCCAGGTCGCGCCGACGCGCGCGAACATCCTGGTCACGGGCGAGAGCGGCACCGGCAAGGAGCTGATCGCGCGCGCGATTCACAACCTGTCGGATCGTCGTGACTCACCGTTCGTCGCCGTGAACTGCGGCGCGATCCCCGAGAATCTCCTCGAGAGCGAGCTGTTCGGTCACGTGAAGGGCTCGTTCACCGGCGCGTCGGCCAACAAGCCGGGTCTGTTCGAGGTCGCGAACGGCGGGACTCTCTTCCTCGACGAGATCGGCGAGATGGATCTCGGTCTGCAAGTGAAGGTGTTGCGCGCGATCCAGCACCGCACGTTCCAGCGCGTTGGCGGCACGAACGAGATACACGTCGACGTGCGCATCCTGTGCTCGACGAACCGCCGCCTCGAGCAGGAAGTGAGAGAGGGGCGCTTCCGCGAGGACCTCTTCTACCGGCTGAACGTGATCGAGATCGAGCTCCCGCCGCTGCGCGAGCGCCCCGAGGACCTGCCGCAGCTGGTCGCGCACTTCGCGGAGAAATACTCGAGCGAGCTCGGCAAGGACGTGCGCGAGATCGACCCCGCCGTGCTGGCCGTGCTCGAGGCGTACCCCTTTCCGGGCAACGTGCGCGAGCTCGAGAACGTGGTCGAGCGGGCAGTCACTCTGGCGCGCGGCAGCCGGATCACGCCCGACTGTCTCCCGGCGACCGTGCGCCGCCCACCGGAGCCCACGATCAGCGCGCGCATCCCCGCCGAAGGGGTCGAGCTCGACGCGCTGCTCGCGGCCTACGAGACGTCGCTGATCCAAGAGGCGCTGCAGCGCAGCAAAGGCGTGAAGAAGCGCGCCGCGCAGCTGCTGGGCGTTTCGTTCCGGTCGCTCCGCTACCGCCTCGAGAAGCTCCACCTGGACGACGGAAACGAGGAGTGAGTGGCGAGAATGGCGGCGACGAAACGCGTCACTCGCATGCGCGCGATTCGTCACTCGGTGACGGGTGACACGTCCGCGGACGGCTTCGAAGCCGATTCGGAGTCATGAGTCACTGCAAGCGCTTGCACTCAGCGTTGCGCGCCCGTGAAGCGGCGAGTCACTCCGGGCATGGCGCTTGCTCTCCCGGGGGCGCCCGGCGCGTGTGGCGCGGGGGGCCCGAAAGCCGGGCAGACATTTCTGGGTACGGTACTCAGCAAGGAGAAACGCAAATGCTTCGCAACTTGAACAAGCGTGAAGGTTTCACGCTGATCGAGCTGATGATCGTCGTGGCGATCATCGGCATCCTGGCGGCCATCGCCATCCCGAACTTCATCAAGTTCCAGCTCCGCGCGAAGGCGGGCGAGGCGAAGGTCAACCTGGCGGGCATCCGCACGTCGCAGGAGTCGTACTTCGCCGAGGCCGGCACGTACATGGACTTCCCGCCGACGCCGGTGGCCGGCTTCGTGCCGCAGCAGAAGACGCCGTTCAACGCTCTCGGTTGCCCCGCGGGCGCCGTGTGGGCGCCGGGCGGCAACGGCTTCTGCTGGATCGGCTGGCAGCCCGAGGGTGACGTGTACTACGCGTACGAGCTCGAGGCTGGCATCGCGAACGCGGTGGTCGCGGTTGATCCCGCGAACGGCATCACTGCGAACCAGTTCTATGCGACGGCGGTGACCGACATCGACGCCGACGGCGCGCAGAACTCGTGGGGCATCAACCAGCCCGACATCCAGGGCAACCCGATCGGCGCCGCTGCGGCGGGTGGTCAGGTTCCGCTGGGTGCGCTCTGCGGCGCTTCGGCCGCGGGCGGTGGTGGTGCGACTGGCCCGGTGGACTCGGGTACCGGCGTGGGCGTGCTCGGCCAGGTCGGCCCCTGCGACTCGAACGACATGGGCCGCAACATCTTCTAGTTCGGTTCGTTCGTTCTGACTGTGACCCCGGCGGGATCGCACTGCGGTCCCGCCGGGTTCTTTTTTTCGGCGCGCTCGGGCGCCTCAAGCGCGCCGAGTTGCTCACCGATTGCTGGTGCGAGATGGCTTGGCGCCTGAATCGGATCCCGCTCGAAGCGGTGCTGCTCGTGTGCGTGCTGTTCGCGGGCTTCGCGGTGCGGGCGACCAATCAGGCGCTCGAGGCGCGCTCGATCGAGAGCGCGCCGAACGGCGAAGTCGGCGTGCTGCCCGATGGCCAGGTGCTGCACGTGCTGTCACTCGGCTTCGAGCGCGTGGTCGCGGACCTGTTCTGGATCCGCACGATCTACTACATCGGCGACGAGAACGCGTCGGTCGCCAAGTGGCCGGCGGCGGAGCGGCTGTCCGACTTGGTGACCGACGTCGATCCGCACTTCGACTCGGCGTACGTCGTCATGGCCTCCGTGCTGGGTCAGCTGCGCAGCGACCCCGACGCCGCGATCCGCGTGCTCGAGAAGGGGACCGCGAACAGTGACTACTGGCGGATCCACTTCCTGCTGGGCTTCCAGTATTTCCTCGAGAAGCACGACTACGCGCGCGGCGCCGAGTGTCTGCAGCGCGCGTTCGACCTGGGCGGGCCCGCGTATCTCCAGTTCCTGATCACTCGCCTGTACTCGAGCGCGGGTGACCCGAACACCGCCATGCAGTTCATCGCCGCGCGGCTGCAGACCGAGGAGCAGCCGCCGGTCCGGGAGTTACTCGAGAAGCGATACGTCGCGCTCTGGATCAACCGCGATCTGCACGCGATCGACACGGCGATCGAGAGTTACAAGGCGAAGCACAAGCGCGCGCCCAAAGACGTGCGCGAGCTCGTGCGCACGGGCTTCCTCGAGTCACTGCCTCGAGATCCCAAGGGCGGTGAGTACGCGATCTTCGCCGACGGCAAGGCGGGCACCGAGCTCGCCTACGAGAATCTCGAGCTGAAGCTGCCGAGGGGGGGCTCCCGGTGACCGAGACCACGATCCGCACGCGCGGGCTGAAGAAGACGTTCCGCGTGGGCTTCTGGATGAGACCCGTCGAGGCCGTGCGCGAGGTCGACCTCGACGTGCGCGCGGGGGAGATCTTCGGCTTCATCGGGCCGAACGGCGCGGGCAAGACCACCACCATCAAGGTGCTGACCGGTCTCATCCTGCCCACGGCGGGCGAGGCGTGGCTGCGCGAAGTGCCGGTGAGTGACCCGAACAGCCGGGCAAAGCTCGGCTTCCTGCCCGAGGGGACGTTCTTCCACGACTATCTCACCGGCCGCGAGTTTCTCGACTTCCACGGCGCGCTGCTCGGCGTGCCGAAGGAAGTCAGACGCGAGCGCATTCCGAAGCTGCTCGAGAGAGTCGGGATCGCGGGCGCGGCGGACCGCCAGATCCGCAGATACTCGAAGGGCATGCGCCAGCGCGCGGGACTGGCGCAGGCGCTGATCGGCGACCCCGACATCGTGATCCTCGACGAGCCCATGTCGGGCCTCGACCCGCTCGGCCGCAAGGACGTGCGCGACGTGATCCTGTCGCTCCGCGACGAGGGCAAGACGGTGTTCTTCTCCTCGCACATCCTCGAAGACGCCGAGGTGATCTGCGATCAGGTCGCGATCATCCTGTCGGGCAAGGTGGTGAAGCAGGGCTATCTCGACGAGTTACTCGGCCAGGAGCTGCTGGGCAGCGAGCTGGTCGTCGAGGCGATCCCCGAATCACTCTTCGCCGAGCTGCGCACCACGGCGGTTCGCGCGGTGGTGCAGGGCAGCCGCTTCCTGTTCGAGTTCGCGGGCGAGAGCGACGGCGAGAAGGCGCTCGACCGCGTGCGCAGTCAGGGCGGGCGCATCCGCAGCTTCGTGCCCAAGCGCAAGAGTCTCGAGGACCTCCTGCTCGAAGGTCTGGCCCAGGAGAAGACGCGATGATGACTTCGCTCCACCGGATTCACGTGCTCGCGATGAACACGTACCGCGAGGCCGTGCGCGACAAGCTGCTCTACAACCTGTTGCTCTTCGCGGCACTCATGATCGCGAGCTCGATCCTGTTGGCGCAGATACAGATCGGAAAGGACGAGCGCATCTACCGCGACGTGGGTCTCTCGTCGATCGCGTTCTTCGGCGTGCTGATCGCGATCTTCGTCGGGATCAACTTGGTGTATCGCGAGATCGCGGCCAAGACCGTGTACACGATGCTCTCGAAGCCGGTGCGCCGCTGGGAGTTCATCGTCGGGAAGTATTTCGGGCTCCTGTCACTGCTCGCCGTAGAGGTCGCGATCATGAGCGCGTGCTTCCTCGGCGTGCTCGTGTGGAAGGGCTCGGAGTTCTCGATGGGCCTCGTGTGGGCGATCGGGCTGATCTATCTCGAGCTCGCGCTCGTGACCGCGATCGCGATGTTCTTCTCGAGCTTCACCACGCCGTATCTCGCGAGCATGTTCACGGTCGCGCTCTGGATCATCGGTCATCTGCTGACCGACCTCCGCTCGTTCGGCAAGAACAGCGACATCGCGGGCCTCAAGGAGTTACTCGAGGCGCTGTACTGGACGCTGCCGAACCTGGACCGTCTGGACTTCAAGGCGGACGCGAGCGCGGGAAAGCCGATCGACTTCGCGCGCGCGGCGATGGCCGCGTGTTACGCGGTCCTCTACTCGTTCGGCCTGATGGCGGCGGCGGTGCTGCTGTTCCAGCGGCGCGACTTCCGCTGACTCGCGCTAACGTCTGGCGCGATGGGGGAGCTCGGCATTCCTGCGCCGCTGTCACTCGCGTTCGCGTTCGCGCTGGGCGCGTGCATCGGCAGCTTCACGAACGTCGTCGTGTGGCGCCTGCCGCGCGGTGAGTCACTGATTCGCCCAGGCTCTCACTGCCCGCGCTGTGACGCGCCCATCCCTGCCTGGGCGAACGTGCCCATCCTGTCGTATCTCGCGCTGCGCGGCCGCTGCCGCGCGTGCGACGCGCACATCTCGGCGCGCTATCCGTTGGTCGAGGCGCTCACCGGGCTCGTGTTCGCGGCGCTGCTCTGGGCGCACGGGCCGAGCGCGCGGCTGTTCGTCGACTGGGCGCTGGCCGCGGCGCTCATCGCAGTCACTTTCATCGACATCGACCACCAGATCATCCCGAACTCGATCACCTACCCGGGGCTCGCGCTCGGGCTCGCGCTGTCGTTCGCGGCGCCGCAGCTCGCGGTCGACTGGCGCGACGCGCTGCTCGGCGTGGTGGGGATCGGCGGCGCGCTGTGGGCGATCTCGGCGGGCTACGAGAAGTTCTCGGGCAAGATCGGCCTGGGCATGGGCGACGTGAAGCTGGTCGCCATGCTCGCGAGCTTTCTCGGCCTGGAGGCGGCCCTCGGCGTGCTGATCGTCGGGTCACTCGTGGGGATCGCTTACGGCGTGGCGATGCTCGTGTGGGTGCGCGGCGGACGCGAGACACATATCCCGTTCGGACCGGCGCTCGCGCTGGCGGGGCTCGCGTTCCTGTTCCAGCCCGACTTACTCGATCGCTTCCTGGTTCGGCCGTGAAGCGCACGGGTGTCCAGTTCGAGATCATCGCGAACTTGTTCGTGATGACCTTCGCCGGCATCGCGCTCGTCGCGGTGGCCATGGCGGGTTTCTCGGCGCGCATCGTGCGCGACGACGCGCGCGAGCGGCTGCGCATGGGCGCGCGCCACCTCGAGGCTTCGCTCGAGCGCGCGGCGCGCCTCGACGATCTCGCAGCGCTCGCGCGCGCGACCAGCCCGCGCATCGCGGGCGGCGAGTTCCGCGTGTTCGACCTCGCCGGTCGGGAGCGCATGGCCGACTCACAAGTGACTCGCCAGCGGCGCGACCACTCTGCGCTGATCTCGGCGGCGCGCGACGGCGGCGAAGCGATCGAAGACGGCGGGCTGTGGAGCGGCGAGCTCGCGATCGCGGCGCGCGTGCGCACGCGCTCGGGCGAAGAGGGCTTCCTCGTGGGTCACTACTCCGCCGAGCGCTACCGCGCGCAGCTCCTGCCGCTGATCGGCGCCGCGGCCTGGGTGCTCTTCATCGCGACGTCGGTATTCGTGGCGTTCGGAGCATGGCTGCTGCGCCGGCGCGTGGTGCTGCCGCTCGCGGCGCTGGCGCGCGGCACGCAGCGGATCGCGGCCGGCGACCTCGCCGCGCGCGTCGAGACACATGGCCCCGACGAGCTGGCCGACCTCGGCCGCGCGTTCAACCGCATGGCCGAGGCGCTGGAAGCCGACCGCGTGGCGCTCGAGCGCGCGCACGAGTCACTCGCACGCGGGCGCAGGCTCGCCGGCGTGGGGCAGCTCGCCGCCGGCGTGGCGCACGAGGTGGGCAACCCCGTCGCCGCGATCCTGGGCTACGCCGAACTGTGTCACCGCGACGACCGAGCGAGCCCGCGCACGCGCGAGCTGTCGGAGCGCATCGGTGAAGAGGCGCTGCGAATCCGTACGCTGGTGCGCGAGATGCTCGATCTGTCTCGCCCCGACGCACTGTCGCTCGAGCGAGTGAGTGCGTCGGCGCTGGTGGAGCGCGTCGCCGCGCGCGTGCGCCCGCAGCCGCTGCTCGCGGGCATCGAGCTCACGGTCGCCCTCGCGCCCGACTTGCCCGCCGTCGACGTCGACCTGCGCCGCATCGAGCAGATCTTCGTGAACCTGGTCGAGAACGCGGCGCACGCGCTGCGCGGCGTGGCGCAGCCGGCCATCGAGCTGGCGGCGGAGCGCACGCGCGACCCCGCGCGTCCGGCGCGGCGCGCGTCGGATCGCGATGGCGCGAGTCACTCGACCGAGCGCGCGCCGGACTCGGTCGCCTTCACGGTCATCGACAACGGGCCGGGCATCGACGCCGAGCACCTCCCGTACGTCTTCGATCCGTTCTTCACGACGAAGGAGCCAGGCGAAGGCACGGGTCTGGGTCTCTGGAACGCGCACCGGCTGGCGGAGCTACTCGGCGGAAGACTCGAAGTCGCGAGTCAGTCCGGGCGGACTTGCTTCAGATTGGTGTTGCCCGCGGCCGATACGAACGCGGGCCATGGCCAAACGCCGCGCGCTGATCATCGATGACGAGGCGGGAGTCCGCCAAAGCCTGAGCCTCTATCTCGAGGACGAAGGCTTCGAGGTCATGAGCGCCGCCGACGGCGACGCGGGCCTGCGCACCGCGCAGAGCGAGCGCTTCGACGTGGTGCTGTGCGACGTGCGCATGCCCCGGCGCGGCGGCTTCGAGATACTCGAGGATCTCCTGCGCGCACAGCCCGACGCCACGGTGTTGGTGATGTCCGCGTTCGGGCAGGTCGAGCAGGCGCTCGAGGCGGTGCGGAAGGGCGCCTACGACTTTCTCGCCAAGCCGTTCACTCCGCAGGAGCTGTTGCTCGCGGTGCGCAAGGCGGACGAGCGCGAGAGACTCCGCCGCGAGAACCGCCAGCTCCGGCGCGCGCTGTCGAACGAGGTCGGCGGTGTCTCGATCGCCGCGGCCTCGGGCGCGATGCGCGAGGTGTACGAGCTGGTCGAGCGCGCGGCCGAGTACAAGACCACGGTGCTGGTGACCGGAGAGAGCGGCGCCGGCAAGGAAGTCATCGCGCGCGCGGTGCACGGCCTCTCGGACCGCGCGCCGCAACCGTACGTCGCGGTGAACTGCGGCGCGATCTCGGAGTCACTCATCGAGAGTGAGTTGTTCGGTCACGTGCGCGGCGCGTTCACCGGCGCGGACTCCGACGCGCCGGGCATGTTCCGCGAAGCCGACGGCGGCACGCTGTTTCTCGACGAGATCGGCGAGCTGCCGCCGCCGATCCAGGTGAAGCTCCTGCGCGCGCTGCAAGAGGGCGAGGTGCGGCCGGTCGGCGCCGCGAAGTCCTTCCCGGTCGACGTGCGCATCATCGCCGCGACCGCGCGCGACCTCGAGGCCATGGTCGCGGTGAACGAGTTCCGCGCGGACCTGTACTACCGGCTGAACGTGTTCCGCATCCACGTGCCGCCGCTGCGCGAGAGACTCGAGGACGTCCCGCTGCTCGCGGATCAGCTCCTGGCCGCGCACGCGCGCCGCATCGGCAAGGCCGTCGAGCCGCTCGGCCGCGACGTGCTCGACGCGCTCGCGGCCTACGCCTGGCCGGGAAACGTGCGCGAGCTCGAGAACTCACTCGAGCGCGCTCTGATCCTCACTCGCGGCCCGCAGATCACTTCTGACCTCTTTCCCTTCGTGAGTCACGGGGAGGCGAGGCGAGGGCCGTCCCGAGCCGAGCCCGCAATCGACGCAGGCGCGCGCAGTGAGCCGCAGGCGAACGAAGACATCGGGGAGGATCTGTCGATCAAGCGGCGAAGCCGGGCGCTGGAAGATCGACTGATTCGTCTGGCGCTGGTGCGCACGCGTGGCAACCGCACGCGCGCCGCGCGTCTCCTCGAGCTGTCTCCTCGCGCGCTCCAGTACAAGTTGAAGGAGTACGCGATCGACCCGCTCAATCCGTTTCCAGCCGCCTCCGATAGCTGAGCTACCTCGGGGCGCTTTTGCCTCTAGCTGGAGGACGGTGATGAAGCGAGCCATCGCATTCGCGATCGCACTCGCGTGCGCCGCGTGTGGCCAGTCCAGCGAGGCGCCCGTCGAGCACGAGGCGGCGCCGCACGCGAACGCGCCCGCGTCGTCGAGCGGCGCGGAGAACGAAGCGCCGACGATCGAGAACGCCGCGCTGTTGCCCGACCCGGCCGGCGCGAGTGACCCGATCACGCTCGACGTGAAGGTGCGCGACAAGGATCGCGACCGACTCACTACGACGATCGAGTGGTACCGCAACGGCTCGGTCGACTCCGAGCTCTCGGGCACGGTCGTGGACGCCGGAACCTTCCAGCGCGGCGATCGCGTGTACGCGATGGTGTACGTCTCCGACGGGCATCACGACGTCAACGCGCAGACTCACGTGCTCACCATCGGGAACGCCGCGCCCCGCGCGCGGCGCGTGTTCGTCGGCCCGAACGAGGCGACGGCCGGAGACATCCTGGTCGCCCAGGCCGAAGTCGACGACGCCGACGGTGACTCGGTGCAGCTCTCCTACCGCTGGTACAAGAACGGCGCCGAGATTCCCGCGGCCACGGAGTCACGGCTCTCGCCGGGCACGGTGCGCCGCGGCGACAAGGTCTCGGTCGAAGTCTCTGGAAGCGACGGCACGGACCAGGGCCCGTGGGTCCAGTCACCGCCCGTCGTGATCGCGAACGCCGATCCCAAGATCACGAGTCAGCCGAGCTACGAGATGACCCCGACCGGCTCGTACACCTACGCGATCGAAGTGAAGGACGCGGACGGAGACACTCCGCTGCGCTTCGAGCTGGTCGAAGGCCCGCCCGGCATGACGGTCGACGCTTCGTCGGGCGTGGTGAGCTGGAAGGTTCCGGAGAGCGCGTCGGGCAACAGCAAGGTCGAGGTCGCCGTCAGTGACTCCTCCGGCGGACGCGCCACGCAGGACTGGATCCTGAGCGTGGACTGGGCGCAGCCCCCCGCGAGCCCGAGCGAAGGCGCGACGACGAAGACACCAGCGAAGAAGCCCGCCGCCACCGCCGCTCCGACCGAGCGCGCGACGCAGCAGGAAGACGAGTCATCGGCGGAAGACGACTCACTCGCCGAGAAGACGACCATTCCGTCGTCACTCAAGCCCGTGAGACCGGCGAAGGCGAACGAAGCTCCCGCAACGAAGGCAACGGACGACGACGCGGAACAGGATCAAGAACAGGCCGAGGAGGCGGAGGAAGAGGAGTTCTAGCGCGGCTGGCGCGCTGCGGGTCGCAGATACCCACTTAGGGCTCATGAAGCCTCAAGTCGGGTTTTCCGCCCGCCGATCGGACTCACGTTCTCTGCCGGCTCGTAAACGGAGGGTGTCTGTGGCCAGTAACAACGTACGGCGCATCCGCGAGGCGCTCATGATGAGCAAGGCCGAGCTTGCGCGAAAGGCTGGTCTCTCGACGCTGACCATCGATCGCGTCGAAGCGGGCAAGACGTGTCGCCTCGACACCAAGCGCAAGATCCTCCACGCGCTGGGCCTGCGTGTCTCGGACAAGGACTCAGTGTTCGGCGACCGCCCAGTCGATCACTTACTCGCGTCACACCACGGTGACTCGATGGCGGGTGGGAGCTAGGCCATGGCGTTGTTCGGATCCAAGACGGTCATCGGACTCGACATCGGTTCCTCGACGGTGAAGGCGGTCGAGCTCGAGCCCCACGGCGGCGGCTACCGCCTGCGCGGCTTCGGCTTCGCGCCTCTGCCGCCCGAGGCGATCGTGCAGGGCTCGTTCATGAACGCGCCCGCGATCTCGGCTGCGATCTCCGAAGCCTGCTCGATGGGCAGCTTCAAGTCGAAGGAAGTAGTCACTTCGATCTCGGGTCACTCGGTGATCGTGAAGCGCATCTCGCTTCCGGCGCAGAGCAAGGAAGAGCTCGAAGAGACGATCCGCTGGGAAGCGGAGCAGTACATCCCGTTCGACATCAACGAAGTGAACATCGACCACCAGATCCTGCGCGAGACTGGGATCGACGGTCAGATGGACGTGCTGCTGGTCGCCGCCAAGAAGGACCTGATCGACGACTACCAGTCGGTGATCACCGAGGCGGGACTCACTCTGGTCGTGATGGACGTCGACGCCTTCGCGGTCGGCAACATGTACCAGCACAACTACGAGCCGTCGGATGACACCACGGTGGCGCTGCTCGATCTGGGCGCCTCGGTCATCAACATGAACGTCATGCAGGGGTCCGTGCCGGTGTTCACGCGCGACATCACGTCGGGCGGCAATCAGTACACCGAAGAGATCCAGAAGACGCTGGGAATCACTTTCGAGGAAGCGGAGCGCATCAAGATCGGCGGCCGCCCGGGCGAGGCGTCGAAGGACGTCGTGCCGCAGGAAGTGGAAGAGTCGATGCGCGAAGTCTCCGAGACAATGCTCGGCGAGATACAGCGGTCACTCGACTTCTACCGCGCGACGGCCTCGAGCTCGCGGATCGAGAGACTCCTTCTGTGCGGCGGCGCCGCGCGCGTGCCGGGTCTCGACCGGATCTTCCACGACAAGCTCGAGATCGCCGTCGACATCATGGATCCGTTCCAGCGCGTCGAGATCGGCTCGAGCGCGGGCGACGAGGACCGCCTCCGCGAGCTCGGTCCGGCGCTGTGCACCGCGATCGGCCTCGGCATGCGGCAGGGGGACGACAAGTGATTCGCATAAATCTCCTTCCCGTCCGCGAAGCGCGTCGCGCCGCGAACCTGCGCAAGCAGGGAGCGCTGCTCGGCATGGCCGCAGGCGCCGGCGTCGTGCTGTGTCTCCTGCTCTCGACGTGGATGGCCGCGCGTATCTCGCACGAGCGCTCGCTGATCAACACGCGCGAGAAAGAGCTGAAGGCGCTCGAAGCCACGATGAACGAGGTCAAGAAGTATCAGGCCGAGCAGCAGGAGATCGAGCAGAAGCTCGCGATCATCGACCAGATCGAGGCCGCGCGCCTGGGTCCGGTGAAGATCATGGACGAGCTCGCGTCGCGGATTCCGCAGCGCGTGTGGCTCACCAAGATGGTCGAGAAGAACGGCACGCTCGAGATCGAGGGCCGCTCGATCGACGCGGAAGTCGTCGCGGACTTCGTGGTCGTGCTCGAGGACTCACCGATGATCTCGGGCGTCGACCTGCAAGAGACTCACTTGGAGGAAGTGGACGGTCTGAAGCTGTCCGCCTTCAAGCTCACCGCGCAATACCCGTACGTGAAGAACCCCGGCCAGCCCGAGGCTCAGAAGGGCAAGAGGGGCGGACGCCCGGCAGGCAAGAAGCCGGCGGGCGACTGAGAGAGGCGAGTCATGGCGATTGGCGAAAACTTCGACGCCCAGAAGATGCTCCAGAAACTGGAGCGGCTGCCGACTCCGGCGCGCTACGGCGTGCTGGGCGCGATCGCGCTCGCGGTGGTCGGCATCTATCTCGTGGTCTTCTTCGGCGGGAACCAGACCACGTTGAAGGCGCTGCAGACCAAGCGCGCCAAGGTGGAGCAGGACATCCAGGCCGCGCGCTCCGTGGCGAGCAACCTCGAGAGCTTCAAGAAGAAGCGCGAGGAGCTCGGCGCTCAGTTGCAGGCCGCGCTCGAGAAACTCCCCGAGTCGAGTGACTTGCCCGCGCTGCTCACGAACATCTCGACGCTCGGTAAGAAGTCAGGCCTCGAGATCCAGAAGTTCAGTCAGGGCAAGAAGATCGATCGCGGCTTCTACTCGGAGCAGCAGATCGAGCTCGAGTTCACCGGGATGTATCACGACATCGGTCTGTTCTTCGATCGCATCGCGAACCTCTCGCGCATCGTGAACCTGACCGAGCTCGTGTTCTCGGTCGAGTCAGACACGGGCGAGAACCCGGTGCTCAAGGTCAAGGGCATCGCCGCGACCTTCTACTTCAATGACTCGTCGAAGAAGGGTGAGGCGGGCGCGGCGCCCGCGGCCACTCCGCCGGCGAAAGGAACGTGAGATGAGGGACCAGACACTCCTCCGTCGCGCGTGCGCCCTGGCGCTGGTCGCCGTCCTCGCGGCGGCGTGCGGCGGCAAGGAGAAGACGGACTCCGCCGCGGCGGCGAAGCCGGCACCGGCGAAGGTGGCGGTCGTGGCGCCAGAGGCCGCGGTGGCGGTCGCGTATCACTACGACCCGACGGAGAAGACCGACCCGTTCAGGTCGTACATCCGTCGCCAGGTGACTCTCGAGAGCGACGAGACCACCTCGCCGCTCGAACGCTTCGATCTCTCGCAACTCACCGTGATGGGAATCATCTGGGGAGTCGACGAGCCACGCGCGCTGGTGAGAGACCCGACAGGCAAGGGGTACATCGTGCGCGCCGGAACGCCGATCGGGAAGAACAAGGGCCGAATTCTGCGCATCGAGGACAACAAGGTGGTGGTCAAGGAGACCTATCTCGACCACCTCGACCGAGCGACGACCAAAGAGGTCGAGCTCGAGCTCTACGCCAACGGAAGGAACGGAGCATGACTCGGAGGATGTCACTCACGATGTGGACGCTGCGCGCCGTCGCAACGCTCGCACTGGTCGCGATCGCGCCCGAAGCATGGGCGCTCGGGACCGAGGTGAAGACGATCTCCGCCGTCGAAGTTCAGAACGACGCCGGTGTGACTCGTATCGTGCTGCGGGGCGCGAAGGACGCGATCTACACCGCGTTCATGCGCGAAGATCCGCCGCGGCTGATCATCGAGCTGCCCGACGTCGCCTTCGAAGGAGTGAACACTCCGATCAGCGTGAAGAACGGCTTGGTCGAAGATGTGACTCTCGGCGCGTTCGGCGATCAGAAGGCGGGTCACAACATGGCCCGTGTCTCGATCGCGCTGGCGAAGCCCGCGGAGTACGAGGTCAAGCCGCAGGGTGACGAGATCGCGATCGAGCTGCGCGCGGGCGCGGGCACGGCCGACGCCGCCCCGACTCAGCCCGGTCCGCCCGACGTGTCTCCCGACGACGAGGCCGCGTTCGCCGCGGCCGGTTCGACGGGCGGCGAGTCACAGCCCGAGGCGGCGGCAGCGACTCCGGCTCCCGCGGAGAAGGCCGCGCCGGCGGAGAAGACCGCGGAGAAGCCGGCGGCCAAGTCCGCGCCCGCGGCGTCCAAGGCCGCCTCGGCGAAGCTCCGGTCACTCACTGCGACTTCGAACGGCATCGAGATCGAGGCGGACGGCGCGATCGACAACGTCGACTCGTTCCTGCTCTCGAACCCCGACCGCGTAGTCGTCGACCTGTTCGGCGCCAAGAGCGGCATGAAGAGCGCGAAGCAGAGCTTCGCCGAGGGCGTGGTGTCTCAGGCGCGCATCGGCGAGCACGCGGGCAAGGTCCGCGTCGTGTTCGATCTGCGCTCGAAGACCGGCAAGCCGACCGTGGTGCCCACCGAGAAGGGCGTGCGCATCGAGCTCATGGCCGAGGGCGCGACCGCGTCCGGCGGCACTGACTCGGCGAGCGCGGTGCCCGCGGCGCCCGAGTCGGGCGACGCCGGCGCGGCGGCGGAGCCGAGTGACTCGGCGTCGGCCGAGGCGGCGGCCCCGACGGGCGAGCCCGTCGTGCAGAGCGTCCACTTCGAGTCACTGCCCGGCGTCGACCGCGTGGTGCTCACGCTCGGCGGCAAGGTGACCGCGACTCAGTTCGAGCCCGATCCGAGCACGCTCATGATCCTGTTGAAGGGCGCGATCATCGACGCCAACACGGAACGCCGCGTCGACACCAAGGAGTTCGGCGGCCCGGTCGAGATGTTCTCCGTCTTCAAGACGCCGGACGTCGCGACCCCCGAGGTCCGCGTGCTGCTCAAGCGCAACGTGCCCGAGAAGGCCACGCTGACTTGGGAAGGCAGCCAGCTGCGCATCGAGATGGCGCGCCCCGGCGGGGCGACGGCTCCGGCTCCGAGCTCGAGTGACTCGGGCGCGGGCGCCGCGCCAGGCGATCCGACGGCGGCCGTTCCCACCGACATGCCCACCGACGGAGGCGCCGCGGGCGCTCCCGCGGGTGACTCCGACTCGCCGGCCGGCCCCGACGCGGGCGCCGGTGACTCGTCGGGCGCCTCTGCGGGCGGTGGCCGCGCCGTCGCGACCGAGATCGACCACAGGAACACGCCCGCGCCCATCAAGACCGCGAGCGGCGGCGAGGTCGCGTTCGATCCCTTCCTGGACGGTCCCGCCGACCCGGCGTCGATCGACATCCTCGAGGAGGGCGGCTTCGACGAGGACAAGCAGTATCAGGGCCGGCGCATCTCGCTCGACTTCAAGGACGCCGACATCGGCAACATCCTGCGACTCATCGCCGAGGTCAGCGACCTGAACGTGATCGCGGGCCAGGAAGTCACTGGCAAGGTCACGATCCGCCTGGTGGACGTGCCCTGGGATCAGGCGCTCGACGTCATCCTGCTCACCAAGGGCCTGGGCTTCGTGCGCATCGGGAACATCCTGCGCATCGCGCCGACGGAGACACTCAAGCAGGAGCGCGAAGCGCGCCTGCAGGAGCGCCGCTCGCGCGAGAAGCTCGAGGACCTGATCGTGAAGCTGCAGCCGGTGAACTTCGCCAAGGCGCAGGATCTCGACAGACTCGTGAAGCGCCTGCTCTCGACGCGCGGCTCGGTGAACGTCGATGCGCGCACCAACACACTCATCATCAAGGACATCCCCTCGGTGATTCACGAGGCCACGGCGCTCGTGAAGGCGGTGGACACGCAGACTCCGCAGGTCATGATCGAGGCCAAGATCGTCGAGGCTTCGCTGAAGTTCTCGCGCGGTCTGGGCGCGATCTGGGGCGTCGGCTGGAATCCGCCGACGGACGCCGCGGGTGACTCGCGCACGAGCCTGGTCCCCGGCATCGGCGATCAGCAGAACAACTTCCTCGCGAAGAACGCGCTCGCCGCGACCACGGGCATCATGAACATGGGCATCCTGGGTCTCGACGACCGCCTGCAGCTCGACATCCAGCTGAACGCGCAGGAAGAAAACAACCAGGGCAAGGTCATCTCGGCGCCGCGAGTCATCACGCTCGACAACAAGGCCGCGGTGATCAAGCAGGGCGTCGCGATCAAGTTCACCGAGTCCACCTCGGACAAGGTGACCACGACGTTCGTCGACGCGGTGTTGCAGCTCAAAGTGACTCCGCACATCACCGCGAACCGCTCGATCATCATGAAGCTCGGTGTCTCGAAGAACTCGCCGGCGCTCGACGCCTCGGGCGGCAGCATCGTCGGCATCAACAAGAACGAGACCACCACCGAAGCGATCCTGCGCGACGGCGAGACCATGGTGCTCGGCGGCATCTACGTGATGGACTCCGGTCAACAGGGCACCAAGGTCCCGTTCCTCGCGGACATCCCGATCGTGGGCGCCATGTTCAAGAGCCATACGGTGAAGGACGAGCGACGCGAGCTTCTGGTCTTCGTGACTCCTCGCATCGTGTCGAACCCGCAGGCGGACGTGGAGTAACACGGTATGCTCCCCGTCCATGGGGAGCGGCGAGCGCGATCGATGCGTGCTCTTGTGCGGGCTGATGGGCTCGGGCAAGAGCCGCGTCGGTCGCGCGCTCGCTTCGCGGCTCCACTGGGAGTTCCGCGACACCGACGAGAGCGTGGAGAGGGCCGCCGGGATGAAGATCTCGGAGATTTTCGCGCGCGACGGTGAGGCCGCCTTCCGGCTTCTCGAGAGCGAAGCGCTGCGCGCGCTGCCGACTCACGGCTGCGTGATCGCGCTCGGCGGCGGAGCCGTAGTGTCTGCCGAGAATCGCCGGGTGCTGCGCGAGAAGGGCACGCTGGTGTGGCTCGACGCCCGAGCCGAGACACTGGTCGACCGCATGGGTGACTCGCAGAAGCGCCCGCTGCTCGCGGGCCTCGACCGCGCGGGGCGCATCGCGAAGCTCGAGCAACTGCGCGCCGAGAGACTCGGCGCATACTCCGAGGCCGACCTCCACGTCCAGACCGACGGGATGGAGGTCCAAGAGGCCGCCGCGGCCGTGCACGCAGCACTCGTTGGGCAGAGCGCCGCGTGAGCAGCACGGTCCAGGTGATGCTCGGCGAGCGGAGCTACCCGATCCGCATCCGTCCGGGGTCACTCGCGGACCTGGGCGAGGCGCTGGCCACCGAGTTCGAAGCCACGCGCGCGGTGGTGGTCACCTCGAAGCGCGTCGCCTGGCGTCACTTCGACTCACTCGCCCAGGGCCTGGTGCGCGCGGGAGTGGCGCTCGAGCGCCTGCTCGTCCCCGACGGCGAGCGCGCGAAGACCCTGCGCGTGGCCGCGGGGCTGTACGATCGGCTGGTCGACTTGGGAGTGACTCGGCAGACGCTCCTGATCGGCCTCGGCGGCGGGGCGACGTGTGACTTGGCCGGCTTCGTGGCGTCGACTTACTTGCGCGGTCTGCCGCTGGTGCAGGTGCCGACCACGTTGCTCGCGCAGGTCGACGCCAGCGTCGGCGGGAAGACCGCCGTGAATCACCCGGCGGGGAAGAACCTGATCGGGACCTTCTATCAGCCGCGGCTCGTGTGGGTGGACCCGGACGTGCTGGCCACGCTCTCCCCGCGCGAGCGCCGCGCGGGGCTGGCCGAGGTGGTGAAGGTCGCGGCGATCTGGGACGCCGACTTCTTCAAGTGGCTCGAAGACGAGCTCGAGTCACTCCTGCGTCTCGAGCGCGACACCCTGTCTCACGCGGTGGCGCGCGCCTGCGGCATCAAGGCCGAGGTCGTCGGGCTCGACGAGCGCGACATGGGCCTGCGCGCGCTGCTCAACTTCGGTCACACGCTCGGTCACGCGGTGGAAGTGGTGAACGGCTACCGCCACGTGCGCCACGGCGAGGCGGTCGCGCTGGGCATGGTGTTCGCCGCGAGACTCTCGGAGCGCCGCGAGCTCGCGCCGGCCGGCACCGTCGCGCGCCTCGAGGCGTTGCTCCAGCGCGTCGGTTTGGCGACGGAAATCACCGATCTAACGGCGCGCCGCGACGCTTACTTGCGCGCGATCGCGGTCGATAAGAAGGGCGCCGACGGGGCGGTCGGCTTCGTCGCGCTGCGCGAGATCGGGCGCGCGGAGCTCTTGCGACTCACTCCGGACGAAATACTCGCGGGGGCGATGTGAAGGGGAAGGATCCGGCGAAGCTGCGGCTCGAGCTCGCGCGCATGCACTGGGCGCTGGGCGAGCGTGCCGAAGCGGTGGGCGTGCTCGAGCGCTGCGCGCGCGAGAACGCCGACCCCGAGCAGCTGCTCGACACCGTGGACGCGTGTCTCGAGGAGCTCGAGGCGGGCGACGCGGCCGACCTCGCGGCGCGCCTCGCCAAGGTGCGCGCGCGCGCCGTCGAGGCGTTCGACGCGCGCGAGAACGCCGACCTGCCCGCGCCGCTCGAGACACCGACGCTGGCCAAGCTGCTCGCCGACCAGGGTCACCCCGAGAAGGCGCTCGCCGTCGCCGACAACCTGTTGCGGCGCAACCCGGCCGACGCGCGCGCGCTCGCGGTTCGTGAGTCGCTCACCGCCGTGCCCGCCCCCCGGCAGTCACACAACAGAAGTCACACGCGCACCATCGCCGAGCTCGAGCGCTGGCTCGCGAATCTGGAGCGACGGAAGCAGGGAGGCGCCTCGGCATGACGTTCCGCGAGATACTCACCACCTTGGTCGATCGCACGCCGGGCGCGCTGGCGGCCGCGGTCATGGCCGGCGACGGCGTCGCCATCGACGAGTACGCGCGCGACGGCGCCGAGGTCGACCTGGGCGCGATCGCCGTCGAGTTCGGGCGCATCTTCGGGCAGAGCCAGAAGGTCGCCGAGTCACTCTACGGCGCGCGCGACGGCGAGCTCGACGAGCTCCTGCTCGTGCTGGGCGGCCACCAGCTCCTCTTCCGCAAGCTGGACGAGGACAGCTTCCTGATCCTGGCCCTGGATTCGACGGGCCTGGTGGGCAAGGCCCGCTGGCTCGCGCGCAATCTGTTGCAGGAGATACGAGAAGCGCTGTGACTTATTGACTTCGCTCGCCTTCGGCTCGCTGCGCGCTCGCTTCGCTGCGCTTGCGGGCCTCGCTCAGGGCGGCCTTCGCTCGGCCGTCTTCGTGGCGAGTCGGTGCTCGTGAAGAGTCGAGACCGGAGTCACGTGATGTGTGCTAATTGCACCTCCGTATGAAGATCCTGGTTCTCCACGGCCCCAACTTGAATCTGCTCGGCGAGCGCGAGCCCGAGATCTACGGGCGCACGACGCTCGCGGAGATCGACGCGAAGCTCCGCGACCAGGCCGCGGCGCGCGGCGCGTCGGTCGAGTCATTCCAGTCGAATCACGAGGGCGCGCTGATCGACCGGATCCAGGCGGCGCGCCGCACGCACCAGGCGATCATCATCAACCCCGGGGGACTGACTCACTCGAGCGTGGCGCTGCGCGACGCGCTCGCGGCCACGGGCCTTCCCGTGGTCGAGGTGCACCTGTCGAACATCTACGCGCGCGAGCCGTTCCGCCACGTGTCGTACGTCTCTAGTGTCGCGCTGGGTCAGATCTCCGGTCTCGGCGCGAAGGGCTACGAGCTCGCGCTCGAGGCGCTCCTCGACCGCTTGAAGTGAGTCGCTGAGCGTGCCCGCCTGGCGCCTGTTCCTCGACGGGGCGGCTGACGCCGCGTGGAACATGAGCGTGGACGAGTCACTCCTGCTCTTCGCGCCCGAGGCCGGGCCCGCGCTGCGCCTGTACGAATGGCGCGCGCCGTCGGTGTCGCTCGGGCTGCGGCAGGCTGTTCCGGCGTGGCTCGAGCGCTGCGACTCACTCGGAGTCGAAGTGGTTCGGCGAGTCACTGGGGGCGGGGCGGTGCTGCACGCGGGCGACCTCACGTATTGCGTCGCCGCGCCCGCCGGTGCGCCCGGCCTGCCGGGAGACCTGCGGGGCAGCTACGAGTGGATCCGCGCGCGACTCGTGGCCGGGCTCGAACGCGCGGGGCTGGCCGCGTCTACCGCCCGCTCGAGCAAGGGCGCCGACCGCCTGGAGCTCTGCTTCGCCGGCGCGACCGGCTACGAGATCGAGCTCGACGGCGAGAAGCTCGTCGGCAGCGCCCAGCGCCGCACGCGCCGGGCGTTTCTCCAGCACGGCTCGATCCGAATCTCGGACGATGGCGCGCTCTACCGGGCGCTCACCGGCGAGTCACTCGCCGGCCCGAAGCCTCCGCCGCTCCTGCCGGACCAGTTGCGTACGGCGCTGGTCGCGAGTTTTGCCGGTGAGTTGCCGGCCGGTCTCGAGCGGGCGGTCCTGTCCGCGAGTGAGCACGCGTGTGCAAAGGAGCGCTGCGCCGCTCGAGCACATTCACGGCTACTCGCGCCAGCGCTCGCGTTCAGAAGAAGGTCGTAACTCGCCGATAGGCAAACGTAGCGAGGACCCCCCGGGAGTTTCGAGGTCTTCGCCGCTGCGAGCGAGGACCCACCCCTGGCCTTCACCCCAAAGAAGCGCAAGACGCTCGAGTCTGCGCAGAAGTACGCCCAGAAGGGGTCGTACGACAAAGCGCTTGCCGAGTACGACAAGCTGCTGAAGGCCGACCCCAAAGACTCGAACATCCGGCTGAAGATCGGCGACCTGCTCCTCAAGAAGGGCGACAAGCAGAAGGCCCTGCAGTGCTACACCGAGGTCGCCGAGATGTTCTCGCGCGGCGGCTTCGACGCGAAGGCCGTCGCGATCTACAAGCAGATCCTGCGCACCGAGGAGGAGTCACTCGAGGCGCGCACTCATCTGGGCGAGTGTTTCCTGCGCATGGGCCTCGCGTCGGACGCGCTCCGCGAGTTCCAGGAAGCCTTCAAGATCTGCCAGAAGCGCGAGCTGAAGCGCGAAGCGTTCGACTTACTGCGCAAGGTCGCCTCGCTCGACCCGACCAACATCGCGAACCGCCTGAACCTCGCGGACCTGTTCGTCCGCGAGAAGATGATGGACGACGCGAAGAAGGAGTACACGTCGCTCCTCGAAGAGGTGCGGCGCCAGACCGGGGTGGATCTGGTGCTGCGCGTCGCCGAGCAGATGCGCCGCGCCTTCCCCGACAGCCGCGAGGCGCTCGACGCGCTGGCCTGGGCGAAGATCCAGACCGGCGAGCACGCCGAGGCCGCGAAGCTGATCAAGGCCGCGCTCGCGAAGTACACCGACGACATTCCGCTGCGCGAGTCACTCGTCAGCGCGCTCGAGAGCGGCGGCGACGAGGCCGGCGCGCGCAAGGTGTGGCGCGAGATCGCCGAGCTGTACAAGACGCGGGGCGACGTCGAGAAGTCGCGCGAGATACTCCAGCGTCACGGCGGACTCACTTCGCTCGGTGGCAGCGGCGAAGAGACCACCACGCCGAGCATCCTGCTCACCGAGCCCACGGGCGCGAAGCCGGCGCCCAGCTTCGACGCGGACGACGACGATCTCGAGCTCGAGCTCGATGAGCCCGAGCCGTCACCGAAGCCCGCCGCGAAGCACAAGCCGATCGTCGAAAAGGACCGGACGGGCCTTCAGCACAATCGCACCACGCCGCCGATCGCGAAGCCCGCGCCCGCGCTGAAGGAAGCGGCGAAGCCCGCGACCTCGCCCGCCGACTTACTGGCCGAGGCGCGCGTGTCACTCGAATTCGGAGACCCGGGCGAGGCGAGCCGGCTCGCGAAGCTCGTGCTCGAGGCCGATCCCGACTCACGCGACGCGCGCAAGATACTCGCCGACGCCGAGCGCGCGTCCGGGAACGCCACCGAGTCGGACGACGGCGGCGGCGAGATCGAGATCGAGCGCAGCTCGCTCGTCGACGAGTCACCGAAGAAGAGCGCGGGCAAGGGCAAGCCCGAGCTCGCGCCGCTCGCGCCCACCGAGGAGTTCGACTCACTCCCCGACATCGAGATCGTACTCGAGGACGAGGAGGACAAGGACGGGAAGTTCGCGTCGGTCGAGCCGCCGTCCGCCATTCACGAGGGTCCGCCGCCCGACCTCGGACCGCTGAAGAAGGCCGCGAAGCCCGCGCCAAAGCCGGAGCCCGAGCCAGAGCCCGAAGAGTTCGACATCGAGGTCGAGATCGAGGATGACTCCGACGAGGAGTCGGAGCCCGTCGCCGCGAAGAAGGCGCCCGCGCCCGACCTGGACGACGACCTGCACGGCGACGACTCACTCGAGTTCTCGGAGCCGCTCGCGGCGGAGCGCGAACAGAGCAGCTTCGCCGCAAGCTCCGCGCGCATCGAGGAGAGTCTCACCGAGGCGGACTTCTATCTCGAGCAGGGCTTGATGGACGAGGCCGAACGCCTGTATCAGGCGGTGCTCGCGATCGTCCCCGCGCACCCCAAGGCGCAGCTGCGCATGGGCGAGATCGAGTCACGCCGCGCGAAGAAGGGCGGGGCCGAGAAGCCGAAGAAGGGCGGGAAGCCCGCGAAGCTCACCGACCCGATGGGTGACACGATGGTGCGCGAGCCGGGCGAGGCCGACGACGCGCTCTCGATCCCCGACCTGCCCGACGAGCTGGTCGAGCCGCCGAAGAAGGAGAAGGCGGCCGCGAGCAAGCCGACCCCGGTGATCGCGAGGCCGGCGCCGAAGGTCGCGAAGCCGGCGAAGCCCGCGAAGGCCGAGCGCACGGTGATCGCCGAAGACACTCAGCCGCCGATGGAGCTCGACCCCGAGCCGGTCGAGGAAGAGGTCTCGGCCGACGAGGACGAAGACACCTCCGCTCCCGAGTTCAACCCCGCCGAGCTCACCGCCGAGTTCGCCGCCGAGGAAGAGCCGGAAGAAGAGGAAGAGCACGACGAGGAGGACGCCTTCGATCTGGCCGCGGAGCTCGACGAAGACGACGACACCTCGGGCGGCACGATCGGAACACTGGTTGGTGTAGGGGCCCTGGGCAAGGGCTTCACCGACGTGTTCTCGGCCTTCAAGAAGGGCATCCAGCAGCAGGTCGACGAGGGCGACGCGGACACTCACTACGACCTGGCCATCGCCTACAAGGAGATGGGCCTCTTCGAGGACGCCGTGCGTGAGCTCGAGACCGTGCTGCGCACCGGCGCGCGCTCGATCGAAGCGCTGTCACTCATGGCCACGTGCAAGCTCGCACTGGGCGACGCCGCGGCCGCCGCTGCTCACCTGGAAGACGCGCTCGAGCGCGCGGGTGACTCGGACGAATCGAGCGTGTCACTTCGCTACGACCTGGCCGAAGCGCTGCTCGCGGCGGGCCGCGACGGCGAGGCGCTCGAGGCCTTCCAGAAAGTCGCCGCGGCGGATCCCGACTTCCGCGACGTGGCCGAGCGTATCTCGAGGTTCAGTTAGTCGCGCGGTGACCCGCGCGCGGGAGCGACCATGGAGCATCTCGACTTCTTCCAACTGCCGGCGGATCCCTTCCAGAACGACGCCGACGAGCGCTTCTACTACGAGAGCGCGCCGCAGAAGCGCGCGCGCCTGCGCCTCCTGCGCGGCATTCACCAGAAGAAGTCGCTGTCCGTGCTGGTCGGCGGCCCGGGCCTGGGCAAGACCACGCTCGCGCACGTGCTCCTGCGCACGCTCGAGGAGAAGGACTACGCAGTTCACTATCTCTCGATCCCGCACGAGTCCTGCTCGGCCGGCTGGTTCCTGCCCAACGTGGCGCGCGCGTTCGGCGTGCCCATGCCGTCCGAGTCGGTCCCGCGGCTGATCGAGCAGATCCACTCACAGCTGGTCGCGGTCGCGACCTCGCGCCGCTCGCCGGTGCTGCTGATCGACGAAGCGCAGCTGTTCCGCAATCGCGACGCGATGGAGGAGTTCCGCGGTCTTCTGAACCTGAGTCACGATGGAAGGAAGCTCCTGTCGATGGTGCTGTTCGGCCTGCACGAGCTCACCGACATCTTGAAGCTCGATCCGCCGCTCGCGCAGCGCGTCGAGGTGCGCGTCGAGATGGTCCCGATGGATTGGCTCGAGTCACAGGCGTACGTGTCTCACCGGCTGCGCCTGGCCGGCGCCGAGTCCGCCGTGTTCAGCCCCGACGCGCTCGAGGCGCTGTTCCGCTGGTCGAGCGGCGTGCCCCGCGTGCTCAACACGCTGGCCGACAACTCACTCTTCGAGGGCTACCTGACGGAGCAGAAGCCCGTCGACAGCACGATCGTGCAGACCGCGGCCGAGGCGCTCGGCTTGTTCCGCCAGGCGTCGGACTCGGTGCCGAACATTCCGCCCGTGGCTCCGCCCGCGCCGGATCTGCTCGCGGTCACCGAAGTGAGTGAAGTGAGCTTCGACGCGGAGCCCGAGCGCGAAGCTCCGCGCTCCGCGCGCGCGCCGCAGACCCTGCCCGCGGCCAAGCCGACTCCCGCGCCGAAGCCGAAGCCGAAGCTCGAGCTCGCGGCCGAGGACGGCTCCACTCCCGACTGGCTCGAGCCGCTCTCGCCCATGCCGGGCGACGTGCCGAAGCCCGCGCCCAAGCCGACACCGAAGAGTGTCGCCCGCGAGCTCGAGGCCGAGCCCGAGGCGCTCGACCTCGACCTGGAGGAGGTCATTGCCGAAGACACTCACGCGCCGACTCCCGCGCAGACGCGCATCGCGCTCTCGGCCGGCGAGCCGGAAGAGATCGACGTGGAGCCGGAGCTCGTCGCCGAGCCCGCGGAGGACGCCGACGAAGCCGAGGAAGTCGCGTTCGGTGACTCCGAATCCGACGACGACGACTTCAGCCTGGGCGCGCTCGTGCGAGAGAGCCCGGGAGACAGCGAAGAGGAGGCCGTGCTGGCCGAGCTCGGCCCCGCGAGCGAGCCCGAGGCCGAGATCGATCTCGCGCCCGTGCGCCGCACGGCGCCGACCGCGAGGCCGAGCCCGCTCGCCGCGCCAGTGACTCCCGTGAAGGCCGCGCCCCCGAAGCCGACTCCCGCCAAGCCCGCGCCCGCGCCCGCCGCGAAGCCCACCCCCGCGAAGGTGACTCCCGCCAGAGTGACTCCGGCGAAGCCGAGCCCGGCGATCCCGGCGAACGGCGACGACAGCTTCGACCTGCGCAGCTTGGTCACCGAAGAGGACGCCGAGCCCGCGCCCGCGGCGCTGAAGTCCATGGCGGCCAAGCCCGCGCCGACGGCCCCCCCGAAGGACGACGACGACGATCTCGACGCGCTCTTCGACGAGATCCAGATCGGCGACAAGTAGCGGCCCGCCGGCTATCCTGCGGTCACGCGGGAATAGCTCAGTTGGTAGAGCATCAGCTTCCCAAGCTGAGGGTCGCGAGTTCGAATCTCGTTTCCCGCTCCAGCGCGCCCGGCGGGCGCGCTCACATGGCCGGACAGCTTGACCGTCGTTGAGTCAGCGCTTGCCGAAGCCCTTCAAGCGCTCCGCCATGTCGGGCCCCGCGCCCGGGCTGTGCTTCCGCTCGAACGCGAGCCCTTCGGCCAGGCCGAGTGACTCGGTATCTCGCAGCAGCGCCTTCTCGGTGCGCAGGGTGAACCACGAGTTCGCGGCGATCTCGCGCGCCAGCGCGAGCGTGCGTGACTCGAGCTCGGCGTCGGGCACGCACTGACTCGCGAGCCCGATCGCGGCCGCCTCGGCGCCCGAGAGCGCGCGCCCGCTGAACATCAGCTCCTTCGCGCGCAGCGGGCCGATGCGCCGCGGCAGCCGCTGACTCATGCCCCACGTGGGAGTCATGCCGAACTTCCCGTGCGTGTCGGCGAAGCGCGCGGACTCGGCGGCGATCAAGAGGTCCGCGGCGAGAGCCAGCTCGAGCGCGCCCGTGTAGCAGTGACCTTGCACGGCGGCGATCACGGGCTGCGGCAAGCGCTCGAGCGCGTCGAGTGTCTCGGCCTGGAAGTGCTGCGAGCGCGCGCGCTCGCCGGCCTGGATCGCGCGCAGGTCGTTGCCCGCCGAGAACGAGCGCCCCGCGCCGCGCAGGACCACGACCCCGACCGACTCGGTCTCCGTCGCGAGCCGCTCGACGTGGGCGCGCAGCTCCTCGAACAGCTTGGGCGAGAGCGCGTTCAAGACGTCGGGACGATTGAGACACAGGACAGCGACGCCCTCGGAATCGCTTCGCTCCACCAGACCGGCCATGCGCGGCTCCCTCGAGTTGGGCGCTCAGTCTGGCATGAACGACGGTGCGAAGAGCGCCCTCAGAGTTGCCAGGCGATGGGCACGCGGGGGTCGGGCTCGTAGCAGCAGAACAGGCCCGTGCGGATCGTGCGTTCGAAGTGGCGGGCGAGCGCGGCCTGGTGACTCGCCAGGTGGCGTATCGCGGCGCGGATGCTGCGAGTCACGTTCTGGCGCGCGCGCTCTTCGGGCGATGCGGCGGTGCGCGCGCGCCCGCCCAGGCCGAGGCAGCGGCGAAGCTCGGCGGCGAGAAACTCGAGCTCTCCCTGCGCGCGATCGGCGCGGTCGGAGTCGTGACTCGCACGCGCGGCCTCGAGGTCTTCGCGCAGCTCGGCGATGCGCGCGCGGTACGCACGGCGTGACTCGGGATCGAGCAGCGGCTCACTCGCGGGCGGTGCGCTGCGCACCACGTGCGCGGCCGAGCCCGCGAGCTCGAGCGCGTAGTGCTCGCGTCCGGGACTCGCGAGGAGCAGAGCGATCTGGCGCATGCCCTTGCCGTCCCGGACGCGCGCGAACTCACCCGCATGGGCCACGCTCCAGAAGTCACCCTCGCGCGAGAACACGTTGGCGGCCGGATCGAGCGGCCGGCGCTCGCGCGCGCCGCCGAGCGCGACCGCGAGATCCGCGGCGATCCGATTCAGCAGCAGGAGCTCCGCGTCGTCGAGCGGACGCCCGCCACGCGGGTTCGTGACTCGAATGATCCCGAGCGACTCACCCGCGACCGCGAGCGGCGCGCAGTACACCACGCGCGCGGCGCGGGGGCGGCCACCGCCCGCAACGGCGATCACGGGAGCCCGGGGAGACTCGGTCCCCTCGTCGCCCAGAACGAGCGCGGCCTCGTCGGCCTCGAACAGCTCGCGGCTCGCAGTCACGGCCGCGGGCAGGAGCTCGTCGAGCGGCGGACGCTCGGCGATGAGTTGGGCCAAGGCGTAGGCCGCGCGCGCGCCGCGATCACTCGGCGCGCGCGCGGCGCGGGGCGGGAGGGAGTAAACGGCGGTCACACCCGCGAGAACATCAATTCACGTGCCAACCTGATGGAGGTGGCGAGAGTGTGAGTGCGCGCTCCGGGCGGTCAGGGATCGCACTGCAACTGTGCGCTCCGCGTGACTGTGCGCGGAACTGAACACTTCGAGTCGGCGCCGAGCCGCACCCGTGACTGGCGCTTGGCACGGCACTCGCTATCGCGCGCGAGATGGCAAAGCGGCGGGTGGCGATCCTGGGTGGGGGCATGGGCGGTCTGTCGGCGGCGTTCGAGCTCACCGACCCGCGCAACCCCGAGGCCAAGAACCTCGAAGTGACTGTCTACACGCTCGGCTGGCGGCTGGGCGGGAAGGGCGCGAGCGGCCGCAACATGAGCGGCCCACCCGGCGTGCGCGGTCGGATCGAGGAGCACGGCCTGCATGTCTGGTTCGGCTTCTACGAGAACGCGTTCAATCAGGTCCAGCGCTGCTACGCCGAGCTCGCGCGGCCCGCGGGCGCGCCGCTCGCGCGCTGGGACGACGCGTTCAAGCCGCACGACTTCATCGTGTCCGAGGAGAAGATCGGCGACCGCTGGGAACACTGGCCCGCCACCTTTCCGCGCCGCAAGGGCTCGCCCGGCGACGGCACGCCGTTCGGGCTCTTCGACTATCTCACCGCGCCGCTCGCGTGGCTGCGCGACGCGTGGCTCGAGCTCCTCGACCGCAGCAGTCACGACCTCGAGGCGGTCGCGAAGCCGCCGCACACGCCGGAGCCCTGGTGGAGTCACTTCGCCGACCGCGTGAAGGACGAGCTCGAAGACGCCGTCGAGGTCCCGGCGCGGAAGCTGCTCGACCTGGCGCTCGAGCGCGCGCGGGAGCTGCCGCGCGGAGTCACTCGCTTCGCGAAAGCCGAGGTCGACGCCATCATCGCCAGCGTCGAGCTGTTCCTGAACACCGTGCGGCCGCTGGCCGAGCGCGACAACGACGTGCGCCGCTTCCTCCTGCTCGCCGACGTCGCGGGCGCGGTGATTCGCGGGGTGATTCGCGACGACGTGCTCACGGGCGGCGGGTTCGACCGCCTCGACGACACCGACTTCGGTGAGTGGCTCATCAGTCATGGCGCGCAGCCCTCGGTCCGTCAGTCGGCATTCCTGCGCGGCAGCTACGACACGGTGTTCGGCTTCCGCCAGGGCGATCCCAACCGCGAGACACTCGCGGCCGGCACGGGCCTCAAGAGCGGCGTGCGCATGTTCCTCGGCTACAAGGGCGCGTGCATGTGGTTCATGCAGGCCGGCATGGGCGACGTCGTGTTCGCGCCGCTCTACGAAGTGCTGAAGCGGCGCGGCGTGCGCTTCCAGTTCTTCCACCGCGTGGTCGAGCTCGGGTTGTCCGCGGACCAACGCGCGCTCGAGACCGTGAAGATGCGCCGCCAGGTGACGCCGAAGAACGGCGAGTATCGGCCGCTCTTCGACGTGAAGGGCCTGCCGTGCTGGCCGTCGGAGCCGCTGTACGACCAGCTCGTCGAAGGCGAGACACTCGAGCGCAGACACGCGCGTGGCGAGTTCGTCGACCTCGAGTCGAACTGGAGCGACTGGAACGACGTGGCCGAAGTGACTCTCTCCCGCGGCGCGGACTTCGACGAGGCGGTGCTCGCCATCCCGATCGCCGCGCTGCCCCCGCTGTGCGACGCGCTCATCTCCGCGAGCGACCGCTGGCGCGAGATGGTGCACAAGGTCGAGACCATGCGGACGATGGGCGTGCAGCTCTGGCTGACTCCGGATCTGGCCCAGCTCGGCTGGCGCGAGCCGCTGCCCGTCGTCGGCTCGTACGTGCGGCCGCTCAGCACCTGGGCCGACCTGAGTCACTTGCTGCCGCACGAGGACTGGCCCGCGGGCAAGGTGCCGGGTCAGCTCGCGTACTTGTGCGGGCCGATGCGAGACACCGACGAGCCCGCTCCGTTCACCGATCCGACATACCCCGCGCGCGAGACCGAGACGGTGCGCCAGACCGCGATCGAGTTCCTGCAGCGGCACGCGACTCACTTGTGGCCGTTTGACCCGAACCAGCCGCGCCCGTTCGACCCGAGCCTGCTCGCGTGCCCGCACGACCGCACGGGCTGGGAGCGAATCGGCTCGCAGTACATGCGCGCGAACATCGACCCCAGCGAGCGCTACACGCTCTCCGTTCCCGGCAGCACGCAGTTCCGCCTGCGGGCCGGTGAGTCGGGCTTCGCGCACCTCACGCTCGCGGGTGACTGGATCCGCACGGGGCTCAACGCCGGGTGCATCGAGGCCGCGGCGATGTCGGGCATGCAGGCGTCGCGCGCGCTGACGGGCTTCCCGGCCAAGGTCGTCGCCGAGGAGGACAGCTGGTGAGTGACTCGGCCGCGGGCACGCCGCAGCGCGACTGGCGCGCCGAGCTCGAGGCGCGCCTGCCGCCCCAGCATCAGGTGCGCGCGCGCAACGCGGCGATCACCGCGACGTACGCGGCCTGGTATCGCCGCCACCCAGCGATCTTCAAGTGGGCCGGCATGGCGGCGTTCGCGTCGCGCCAGGTCGGCATCGCGCTCGTGCCGTTCCGGCCCGCCGAGGCGATGGACGAGCTCGGCGACGAGCTGCGCAAGGAGCTGGGTCTGGCGGGCGAGGGGCTCGAGCTCGGTCGCGACCTCGATCTGATCCGGCAGACCAACAACCAGGTGTTCGCCGACGTCGGCTGGGCGCACGCCGCGCTGGTCGGGGGCGGCGGTTTCGCGGCGATCGAGGCTGGGCTCGCGGGTGAGTCACGCCACGAGCTCATGCTCGAGGGCTTCCGCGAGATCTGGGCCGGCCGCAATCAGCTCGCCGATCCCACCGCCGATCGCGCCGCGGCGCAGGCGCGGATCTGGCGCGGCAACGAGCTGCTGCTGCAGCACGAACAGAGCGTCACCGTTCAGGATCAGTTCGCGAAGTTCGAGCGACCCTTCACGATCCTGCTCGACGTGGTGACGAGCCTCGACTTCGGCGCCGGCGATCCGCTCGAGGCGCTGCGCACGGTGTCTTCGTTCGCGGCGTTCATGCTGACCGAGTTCCGCTTCGCGGCCGATGTGACTCGCTTCGCCGACCGCTGGCACTGGGTGAAGCACGACGTCTTGCCGCTGTGGCGGGTGCTCGACGCGAACGACCCCGACCTGATCCGGCGCATCGACCGGCTGATCGCCGCGGGCGGTCCCGTCTAGCCCAGGCGCTCGCGGGCCTGCGCGGCGACGTGCGGCATGCTCAGCGCCTCGGCCTCGCGCGCGCCGCGGCGCAGCGCGCGACGCGCTCCGCGCGAGTCACCCGTGACTCCCGCGTACACGCCGCGCCAGAGACTCGCCTGCGCCCGGCCGATCGGAAACGCGCGTGCGAAACGCCGGAGCGAGCGGCACGCCGAGTCGGCCAGCTCGAGCCAGCGGTCGCGCTCGGCCCCGCGCGCGCACGCGGACGCGCAGACGAGCGCGGCTTCGGCCGCGCCGGCGTAGCCGGCGAGCGCGTAGTGAGCGAAGGGTGGGGCGCGAGTCATCAGCGCGACCGCGGCCTCGACGGCGGGCAGCGCTTCGGCGCGCTCGCCGCGCCGCGCGTGCACGAGGCCCAGCATGGCGTGCGCGTTGATCTTGATCCCCACGTCGAGGAGCGGCGCGAAGTCGCGGCCGAGCCACTCGCGAAGCCCGCGCAGGCTCGAGAGCGCGGCCTCGGTCTCGCCCGACAGCGCGAGCGCGGTGACTCGGCCGACGGCGGCGAGTGACTCGGCGTCGGAGTCGCCGCGCCGCTGCGCCGAGTCGTGGGCCGCGCCGTACGCGGCGAGCGCCTCGCGGAAGTCACCGCGGGCAAAGCTCACCGCGCCGACCATCAAGGTCGACAGCTCCCAGAAGCGCTGGTCCTGCGTGCGCGCGGCCAGCTCCCGCGCGCGTCGGAAGCTCTCGGCCGCGGTGTCCCAGTGACCGCGGCGAACTTCGACGTAGCCGGTGGCGTAGGCGTTGGCGAGGCGCGAGGAGTCGTCGTCGAGCTGCTCCGCGAGCTCGCGCGCGAGCGCGAGATACTTCCCCGCGAGTCGGCGACTCACCAGGTTCGTGAGCACCGCCGCGCCGCCGTACGCGTACGAGAGCGACCGCGACGGGCGCGTGCGCTCCGCCACGTTGAGACACCGCGCGCTCGCGTACACCGCGGCCAGCGGCTCCATCGCGATCAGGCGCAGCATCTGCACGAAGTTCCAGGCGAGCGACGCCTCGGTCGTCGCCGCCAGCCGCGGCCCCGCGGGCCGGAGCCAGCGCGGCGGCAGCGCCCGGTACAGCGCCTGCCGCGCGACCTCGAGCGCGAAGCCGAGCCGCAGCCGGCCCGAGGTCGCCGGGAGTGACTCGTCCGCGAGCGCGAGCGCGGCCTCCAGGTGGCGGCGTGACTCGTCGAGCTCGCCCAACCGGAACTGAGCTTCGCCGAGCAAGCGCTCCCAGCGCGCACGACTCACCGGGGGAGCGGCGCGCGCGAGCTCGAGCAAGCGCGAGAACAGCTGAACCGCCTCGCGGTTCGCGTAGCTCGCGGCCGCCTGCTCGCCGGCCAGCTCGAGATACTTCGAGGCCTCCGGCACGCGGCTCGCGTCGGCGCGCGCGGCCTCGCTCGCGTGGTGCGCCAGCACGGGCGCGATGCGCGTGGGATCGGCCGAGTCGCGCTCGTGCCACCCCACGAGCGAGCGATGCAGGGCGCCGCGTTGCGCGAACGACATCAAGTGATATGCGACGTCGCGAATCACCGCGTGAGTGAAGCGGTGAGTCGGCTCCGCCGCGTCGGCCACGGGCTCGATCAAGCCCAGGCCGCACAGCGCCGCCAGGTCCTCGGCGATGCCTCCGCGTCCCGCTGCGATCGGGTGCACGTCTTCGAGCGCGCGCGTGGGGAAGGTCTGCCCGATCACGCTCGCGACCTTCAGAGTGACTTGCTGCGCGGGCGTGGTCCGGTCGATGCGGCTCGTGACCACGCCCTCGAGCGTCTCGGGGAGCGCGAGCTCGCGCAGATCGCCGGCGCCCGGAGTGGCGCGGCACTCGCGGTCGGCGATAGTGACTCGTCCCGTGTCGCGCAGGGCGACCGCGAGCTCGCTCGAAAAGAGCGGGTGACCGCCCGCCCGCTCGCGCAGCAGCTCGGCCACGGGCTGCGCGAGTCTCTCGACCCCGAGGCGCAGACACACGAGTCTCTGCGCCGCTTCGGGGGCGAGCGGCCCGAGCCGCACGACTTCGAGCAAGGCCGTCGCGAACAGCTGCCGCAGCTCGAGGTCGGGCTGATGCGGCAGGCTGCGCGTCGCTGCCACGAGCAGCGCCGGCCGCACGCGCTGCGCGACCAGGCGCGCGAGCACGCGCGACGCGGAGTCGAGCGCGTGCGCGTCCTCGAGCACGAGCAGGAGCGGCGCCCGCTTCGTCGCGAGCTGCAGGACCTCGACCAGGCGCGCGTTCGTCTCGCTCGGCGAGTCACTCTCGAAGAGCGCGGGGCCCGCGTCGAGCTGCGCGAAGATCGGGCGCCACGCCTGGTAAGCAGTGGCGCGCTCGAGCGCGTCGGCGCCGCCGCGCAGGACGGTGACTCCCAGTGACTCGGCCGCATCGATCAGATCCGCGACCAGGCGTGACTTGCCGATGCCGGCTTCGCCCTCGATCGCGACCACGCCGCTCGCGCCTTCTCCGCGCAGCCGCTCGAGTCGCTCGCGCAGCCGTGCGCGTTCCTCCTCGCGTCCGACCAGGGGCGGCGCAGTGACTGCGCTCCTGCCGGCCGCGAGCGCCCGGTGCGCTGCGACCAGCGCGGTCTTGCCGCGGAGCGCCAGGGGCGGGAGTGACTCGTACTGGATCGCCGCGCGGGTCGCCGCGAAGGTCGCGGCATCGCACAGCGCGTCGCCGCACGCCGCGTCCATGAGGCGCGCCGCGACGTTGGCCGTGTCACCCACCACCGTGTACTCGCGCCGGCGCGCGCCGCCGACGGCGCCGCAGAACACGCGCCCCGTCGCCACCCCGAAGCTCGCGGGCAGCTCGAGCTCGCGCAGCGCCCCGCGCAGCTCGAGCGCCGCCTGCACCGCCCGCAGCGGATCGTCGTCGTGCCCGAATGGCGGCAGGCCGAAGCCCGCCAGCACCACCCAGCCGTGTTCGTCGACGCCGATGCGCGCGAGCACGCCGCCGTAGCGCTCGAGCGCGCTCTGCACGCGTAGGACGATCGCCTGCAGTGTCTCGAGCGGCGCGCCCGCGGGGATCGGCAGGCGCGCGAAGAGCATGCTGACTCGGCGCAGCTCGGACAGCCAATCCGACTCACCCAGCTCGAGCCGCGACAGCACGGGCGCGGGGGCGTAGGCGCGGAGGACTGACTCGGCCGGAACCGCGCGCGGCGCTCGCGCGGCGGGCGACACCGCGTCGTGTAGCCCCGTGAGCCGCAGTGACCACCCCGGCAGCGGCACGCCCGCGGCGCGCGCTCCCAACAGTGCGCGCGCGCGCGGCGCGACTACGACCTCGCCCGGCGGGGCGGCACGCTCGGCCAGCGCCGCGTCGCGGAGTGTCTGGCCCAGCAGTACGAGCTCGAAGCGCCCGCCGCGCCCGCCGACCCGCACCGCGCGCAAGTCACCCGCGCCCAAGCCGAAGTGCGCCGCGAGCGGCGGCGCGCTCGCGGTCCCCGCACGCGCCAGGCGGCCGCGGATCTCGAGCGCGCACGCCGCAGCGATTCGCGTGACTCGCGCGAGCTCGGTCTCTCCCTCGCCCGCGGTCCACAGCGCGAGCAGGCCGTCGCCCGTGAACTTCACCACGTCGCCGCCGAAGTCATCGATCGCGTCGACGGCCGACCCGAGCGTCGAGTTCAAGATCTGGTTGAAAGCCTCGGCGCCCGCGGCGCCGTCACATGCCAGGCGCTCCGCGAGCTCCGTCGAACCCGCGATGTCCGCGGACAACAACGCGCCCCGAAGTGACTCGGCGCGAGGCTCGAGCGGCGCGTGCGAGTCTCCGTCCCAACGCTCCAACAGCAACCGCGGAACGTAGGCGAGGAGAGCCTGCGCAAGCTGGGTCATCGGCGTGCTCCCCTTCGACCAGCAGATGTTGACAGATGCAGTGAGATAGGAGCAAAGAGAGTCACCCGGCATGCCGCAGACCTCAGATACACCGCGACCTTCCGAGCGCGCCGAGCTCGTCGAGCTGGCGCAGTTGCTCGCGATCGTGATGGCGAAGACCAACGAGCTGATCGAGTGCGAGAGCAGCGCCGTGCTGTTGCTCGACGAGCGCACGAACGAGCTGTTCTTCCCCTCGGTCGTCGACGTGGCGCCCGAGGTCGCCGACCGGCTGTCACGCGTGCGGTTCAAGGCGGACCAGGGGATCGCCGGCTGGGTGCTCGCGAACCGCGAAGTTCAAGTGATTCACGACGTCTCACGCGATCCGCGCTGGTACAAGCAGGTCGACGGCGAGACCGGGGGGAATACGCGGTCACTCCTGTGCGCGCCGCTCCTGCGCGCCGACCGGGCGATCGGCGTGATCGAGCTCCGCAACAAACGCACGGACGAGTTCACGGCGCGCGACGTGACTTGGCTGGGCGCGCTGGCCGAGATCATCGCCGTGGCGATCGAGAACGCGCAGCTGTTCGGCGCGGCGAACGCGTCGGTGCGCGAGCTGCGCGAGCAGGTGGGTCTGTTGCGGCGCGAGATCGCGCACCAGAGCCGCTTCGCCGAGGTCGTGGGCAGCGGCCCGGCGATGGAGCGCGTGTTCGCGCTGATGGAGAGTGCGATTCACTCACCGGTCACCGTGCTGTTGCGCGGCGAGACGGGCACGGGCAAGGAGCTGATCGCGCGCGCGATTCACTATCACGGCGAGCGGCGCGAGCGCCCGTTCGTGGCGGTGAACTGCGGCGCGCTCACCGAGACACTGCTCGAGAGCGAGCTGTTCGGTCACCGCAAAGGCAGCTTCACCGGCGCGCTCGCCGACCGGAAGGGTCTGTTCGAAGTCGCCGACGGCGGCACGATCTTCCTGGACGAGATCGGCGACATGCCGCAGGTCATGCAGGTGAAGCTGCTGCGCACGCTGCAATCGGGCGAGATACTCCCGGTGGGTGACTCGACCCCGCGGCGGGTCGACGTGCGGGTCATCTCGGCGACTCACCGCGACCTCGAGGCCGCGGTCGCGAGCGAGCGCTTCCGCCCGGATCTCTACTACCGGCTCAGCGTGTTTCCGATCGAGGTTCCGCCGCTGCGCGAGCGCCGCGAGGACGTGCCGGCGCTCGCGACTTACTTGCTCGACCGCACCATGGAGAAGTTCCACAAGCGCGTCGCGGGCTTCAGTGCCGCCGCGCTCGAGCGCCTGGCCGAGTACGCATGGCCCGGCAACGTGCGCGAGCTGCAGAATCAGATCGAGTACGCGGTCGCGCTCGCCAAGCCCGACGATCTGATCTCGCCGAGTCACTTCTCCGAGCAACTCACCCGCCGCGCGCGCCCGGTGCTCCCCGCGCACACAAGGCCGATGTCGCTGCGCCAAGCGCGCGAGTGGTTCGAGCGCCGCTACATCGCCGAGGTGCTCGAGCGCTCGGGCGGGAAGAAGTCCGAGACCGCCCGCGTGCTGGGCATCAGCCGCACCCTCCTGCACCAGCGCATCCGGCAATCGGAGCGGAAGAAGCGGCTCGACCCCGAAGCCTGAGCGCCGCCCGCGCGCTGTTCGGTGGGATTGAACGAGCGGGCGCCCGGTCCTCACGCCCCAAAGACGTGCCCATCACGGCGAACATCCCGGGCATCTTCCCCGCCGAGCTGTCGCGCGATGCGCGCGCGATTCAAGCGCAGGCGACCTCACTCACCGCGTTCGTGGGCGCGGCCGAGCGCGGCCCGCTCGACGAGCCGGTCGCGGTGCGCGACTTCCCGAGCTTCGTGCGGACCTTCGGCGAATCGGAGCGCGAGGGCGCGATCGGCGGCGCGGTGCGCGAGTTCTTCGCGAACGGGGGTATCGAGGCGGTCGCCGTGCGGGTGGCGCGCGGCGCGCGTCCGGCCCGGCTCGCGCGCGGCGCCGTGAAGCTCTCGGCCGCGAGCGCCGGGGCGTGGGGCAACCAGCTGCGCCTGCGGCTGCGGCTCGGCCTCGACGGCACGTTCCATCTCCAGGTGCGCGACGGAGTCACTGGCCGGATCGAGACACACCAGGACCTCTGTTTCGACGACTCGGCCCGCCGCATCGACCGCGTGGTGAACGCGCGCTCGCAGCTCGTGCGCTGGACGGCCGAGCCGCCGAAGGCCGAAGCCGTACTGCTCGAGCACGCGCGCGAGCCGCGCGCGGGCAAGACGACGTGGAGCGACGACGAGTGCTCGACGAAGGTCGAGCCGGCGGGGCGCGGCTCGAACGGGTGTGACTTGTCGCTCGGCGACTTCGCGAGCGCGGCGAAGGAAGCGAGTCACCAAGGTCTGTACGCGCTCGAGCGCGCGGACCTGTTCAACTTGCTCGTGATTCCCGCGTACCGGCCGGGCAAGCCCGTCGAGCCGGCGCTGTGGCGCGCGGCCGCGAGTTACTGCGCGCGCCGCCGCGCGTTCCTGCTGGTCGAGCCGTGCTTCCTCGAGAGACTCGGCCTCGCGAACGCGAACGCGGCGGTGTTCTTCTCGGCCGAGGGCGAGCCGCCATCGAGCGCCGCGGTCGCGGGCCTCCTGGCGCGCACCGACGCGCAACGCGGGCCGTGGCGCGCGCCCGTTGGACTGGGCGCCGCGCTGGCCGCGCCCCGCTCGCTCGCGGGCTGCGATCTCTCGGCCGACGGCTTCCCCGACGACCGGGGCCACGTCGCGGTGAGGCGCACGTCGCTGTTCCTCGAGGAGTCACTGCGCCGCGGCACGCGCTGGGCCGCGTTCGAGCCCAACGCCGAGCCGCTGTGGCGCGAGCTCCGCGCGCGAGTGACCGACTTCCTCGACGGGCTCCACCGGCAGGGCGCGTTCGCGGGCAGCCGCGCGGACGAGGCGTACTTCGTGACTTGCGGGGAAGACACGACTTCGCCCGCCGACCTAGCGCACGGGCGCGTGAATCTCGTGGTCGGCTTCGCGCCCGTGCGGCCCGGCGAGTTCGCGACCGTGTCTCTCGCGCTCGCCGCGGGTCAGTCCGTCGACTGACTCGCGCGCGCGCCGCGCACCGCGCGCTCGACCCCGGGCAGGCGCCGCTTCTCGGCGGGCTTGCGCGGGTGACCGGCCATGTGCGCCATGACCAGGAAGTCGGCGAACGCGGCTTCCATCGCCGCCGAGAAGCCGAGGACGTCCTGCATCTTGTTCACCGCGAGCTTCGCCATGCGCAGCGTGCCGTAGCCCTGCTCGGCCACGCGCCGCGCCCACGCGAGTGTCTCGCGCTCGAGCTCGGCCGCGGGAATCACTCGGTTCACGAAGCCCAGCGCCGCCGCTTCCTCTGCGTCGATGAAGCGGCTCTCGAACAAGAGCTCCTTGGCCTTGCGGAAGCCGACATCGAACGGCGTCGAGAAATACTCGACCTGGCCGGCGAGGAAGCGCGCGTCGGGCGAGGCGAACACCACGTCCATCGCGGCCGCGATCATCCAGCCGCCGTAGATGCAGTAGCCGCGCACCATCGCGACCGTCGGCTTCGGCAGGTTTCGCCATTTCAAAGTGAGGTCGAGGTTGTAGCGGCGGAACGCCTCGTACTCCTCGATGCCCACCGCCGGCGTGCCGCGCGCTTGGCGGTCCGCGATCTGCTCGGGGGTGCCCAGGTCGTGACCCGCCGAGAAGTGCTCCCCTTCGCCGCGCACGACCACGACGGTGACTCCGCGATCGTTCTGTGCGCGCTCGAGCGCGACGTCGAGCTGGTCCAGCATCTTCCAGCTCTGGGCGTTGCGGTAGCGGGGCCGGTTGAGAGTGACCAGCGCGACCGCGCCGTCCTTCTGGTAGCGAACGTCTTCGAGCTCCATGTTCCCTCCGCGACTCACGAGTCAGTCAGTAGTCGTAGCTCCAGACCAGATCCGCGGACGAGTCACCGCGGGTCGAGATCTCGGTCTCGATGCTCCAGCGCTTCCGGAAGCGCCAATCCACGCGCACGCTGCTCTCGCTGTCGGCGCCCCAGCCGCCGCCGTAGCGCACGAACACGTCCTCGGTGAGATAGCCGCCGACGCCGACGGTCGTGCGGCCCGACGAGTCGGAGTCGTCGACCTCGACGGTGTCGACGGGGATGTCGAACCCGAGCCGGTCGCTGAGTGACTCGATCGCCGCCACGCCGGCCGTGCCCGCGAGCGCGGACTGCAGCTGACCCGCCTGCTGCTGAGACAGCTCGTCGCGCGTCTTCCCGAACAGGAGCAGGGCGAACACGTCGTCCTGTGGGTACGGCGGATCACTCTGCAGCGTGATTCGCGGCTGCGACGCGCGCCCGCGCACGAGCGCGTACACGCGGATGTTCCGCACGCGGTGCATGGCGCGGACGTCGAGATCGGGGTCGAGGTCGGGCCGGCCGGTGAACGCCACGTGCGCGCGCTCGACGACGAACGTCTTGCCGCGGAACCGATAACTCCCGCGCTGTGTGTCGATCGCGCCCGCGAGCGCGAGCGGGCCGCCCGGGCTCTTCTGCGCGACCAAGTCGCCCGCGATCTCGAGGTTCGCGCCCTGGCCCTGCACGCGCCCGTCCGCGCCTATCTCGAGCTTCACGTCGACGGTCGCGCGCTCCCACTGCGCGAGTGACTCGGCCGGCCGCGCGCGCGGCTTCGGAGGCTCGAGCCGAGAGTCGTAGACCCGTACCTCGCCCAGGAGCGGATCCGTTCCGCCCGCCAGCGAGTAATGCAGGCCGCGCAGCTGGACGCGGCCCTGCGCGAGCAGGCCGTCGACGGGGCCGCGCAGACTGACTCCCCCGAACGCGTATGTCTGCAGGGTGGTCTGCCAGCGGATCGGGAAGTTGGTGAGCCCGAGGTCGAGCTTCGCCGTCGCGGGCCTCAGGCGCTCGAGCTTCACCTCGCCGGTGAGATCCGCGGAGCCGGTCTTGTTCGCGGCCAGGTGGAAGCGCTCCACGCGGATCGAGTCACGAGTCAGCACGAGCTTCGCTTCGAGCGGGCCGAAGCGCTGCGCGAGCGCGGGCACCTCGCACGTTCCGTTCGACACGGTGACTTCGCCGTCGAGGGTCGGCTCGGGGCTGCCGCCGTGGAGCTCGATGCGCACGTTGGCGGTGCCGTCGACCCGCTGAAGCGTCTTGGGCAGCAGGTCCTGCGCGAGTGACAGCCGGAGCTCCGAGCCGGTCACCAGCAGGAGTGTCTCGGGACGCTCGAGCGCGCGAGACAGATCGGCTCGCGCGGACCACGGCGTGGCGAAGCGCGCCGCCAGTAACTCCTGTCCGCGCGCGCGGATGCGGCCGTCGGCGCGCAGCACGCCGCCGCTGGTGGCGACGTCGACGGCGATCGACTCGGCGCTCACGTCGCCGAGCTCGGGCGCGTTCCACACGAGCTTGCCCCCGAGCGCGGGGCGGGGGAGGGCGCCGTTCGCGACGAGCGAGCCAGTGACTCGTCCGCCCAGCGGCTCGGCGAAGCCGGCGAGTGACCCGATGCGCGCGAGCGCCACGCGCTCGAGGTCGACGCGCAGGTCGCGCACCGCGGCGGTCGAGACGTGGCCGGCGAGGCTCAGCGTCTCGCCCGGGCCCAGCTCGAGGCGCGCGCGCTCGATCCGCACGCCGTTGCGCGCGCGCCGCAGCAGGACCGGGCCATCGGCGGCGGCCGACAACGTGGGGCCGTCGAGAGTGAGTGGCTCGATCCGATAGCGATCGAGCCCCGTGCCGCGGGCGCGGAGCTTGAGCGCGCCCAGGTCGAGCCCGGCGACGCGCAGCTCGCGCGTCTCGAGCTCGAGCACACCGTCGGGGGCGCGCCACGCGCCAGTGACTCGGAGCTTCGCGCGCGCCTTCCCGCGCGCGTCCGAGGACACGAGCACCGCCAGCGCGGCCAGATCGGTCACGTCGAGCGTCGCGTCGAGCGCCGTGACTCGCTCGAGATCGCCGCTGCCGCTCGCATCGAGCGTCGCGGCGTTCGACAGGAGCCGCGCGCTGGCGAGCTGCCAGCGGCCCGCGTCGTAACTTCCGCGAACGGTGCCGCCCGAGATCGCGAGCCGGCCGATGCGCGAGCGCGCGAGCTCGAGCGACAATCCCGCGCGGCTGGCCTCGAGCGGCGTGCCGGCCGAGTGACTCGCGTCGAGCCGCAGCTTCCCGCCCACCGTGCCCGCGAGCTCGGGCCGCGCGAGCAGCACCGCGAGGTCCAGCGCCGCGGCCTCGCCTTCGAGCCGCGCGCTCGCCGGCGCTTCGGGGTCGAGCCAGCCGGCGAGGTCGGTCTCACCCGCGAGCCGCACGGAGCCGAATGCGCTGTCGAGCCGCGAGTCACCCAGGCGTAGATGTGAGCCGTCGAGCGCGAGGTCGAGCTCGGCGCCGAGCAGCGCGCGGCCGGCGACCATGCCCGGAGTCACTGCCAGCGAGGCGCTGCCCGACTTCGGCCAACCCGGCGCGCCGCGCCGCGGAATCACGAGCTCGCGAACGGCCGCGCTCAGCGTCCCCGCCAAGTGACTCGGCTCGCCCAGCTGCACCCAGCTCGCGTCGACCTGCGCGTTCGCGAGCTCGACTTCGCGCAGCTCGACCGAGAACGGGCGCTCGGCGTCCGCGTGCTCGGGCTCGCTCGCAGCTTCGAGCGCCCACGGCCACTCTCCGCGCGCGTCGGGAGCCAGTGACAGCCGCGCGCCCGCGATCCGCAGGCGAGTCACGATCACGCGCCGCTCGGCGTACAGCGCGCGCAGATCGAGAGACACCTGCGCGCTCGGGATCCGCGCGACGGGCGCCCCGTCGCGCACCAGAGTCACGTCGCGCAGCTCGAGGTCGGGATACAAGCCGCCGCCGACCGCGCCCACGCGCAGCTCGCCGCGCACGCCCGCATCCGCCAAGGCCGCCTGCAGCGCCGCTTCCGCGAAGCTGCGCACGCGCTCGCGCTGGAACCCGCGACTCACGAGGAGCCACGTCCCGGCCGCGGCCACGACGACCAGCAGCACGACGGCCAGCAGCGCAGTGACTGCCTTGGCCGCGGCGCGGAGCGCGCGCATCAGAACGGCTGCCCGATCGCGAACCAGAGCCTCACGCGGTCTACTCCCTTGGGTGGGTCGAGCGGCGTGGCCACGTCGACTCTAACCGGTCCCAGCGGCGTGGCGTATCGCAGCCCGACGCCGACGGACGTGCGCAGATCGCGCGGCTGCCAATCCCACGCGCTGCGAGAGAGTTGCCCCGTGTCGACGAAGGTGGCGCCGTACAGCTCGCGCCACACCGGGAAGCGCAGCTCGAGTGAGCCGGTGAGCAGGCTGCCACCGCCGACCGCCGCGCCCGGGGCGTCGTCGGGCCCCAGATGCTGGAAGTCGTAGCCGCGCACGGTGCCGCTCCCGCCCGCGTAGAGGAGCTTCGTGACCGGCAGCTCGTCTTCGCTCGTGCGCCCGAACGCCGAGACGTTGCCGAGCATCACGCGGCCCGCGAGAACGGTCGGGCCGAGCGGGAAGAACGCGCGGCCGTCGAGCGTCCAGCGCACGTACTCCTTCTGCGAGCCGATCCAGCTGGCCGCCGTCTCGACGTTGGCCTCGAGCCACGTGCCGCGCTTGGGGTCGACCAGACTGTCGGCAGTGATTCGCCGCACGCCGAGCTCGATGTAGCCCAGCCGGAATTTCTCCAGCTGACTCCGCGAGCCGCTCGCGACCTTGCGCACGTCGGTGTACTCGAGGTCGTAGCCGATCTGGCCGCTCCAGCCGAGGCGCAGCGGGCGCTCGATGACCGCGCGGCCGAGCAACGCCACGTCGTCGTACGCGGGCAGTGTGTCGTCGCGGATGCGCGAGTCGAGCCACAGCGTGGTGCGCGGGTCGGGAATGTGCGGCTCCTTCAGCGTCGCCTGGAACTCGGTCGTGAGCGACGAGTAGCGCGCGTGCACGTCGAACGTGTCGGCGCGCCCGAACACATTTCGGTGTAGCCAGCCGATCTGCGCGCGCACGCGGTCCTCGGTGCCGTAGCCGACGCCCACGCGCACGCTGTGCAGCGGGCGCTCCTCGACCGCGACGCTGACCGGACGAGTCACTTGCCCCGGCGGCGCGCCTTCGGGGGGCGGCGCGTTCGGGTCGATCACCGTGCCGATCAGCGCCGAGCGGAAGAGCCCTAGGTCCGAGACGCGGCGCTGACTCTCCTGGATCTTCTTGTCCGAGTACACCTCGCCGGTCTCGAAGGTGAGCTCGCGGCGAATCACTTCGTCTTCGACCGTCTCCATGCCGGTGACTCGCACGGCGCCGATCAGCACTCGCGGTCCCGGGTGCACGGCCCAGTCGACGGTCGCTTCGTGAGTCGCGACGTCGACCTCGCCGCCGCCGGACAGCGTCGCTTCGGGGAAGCCGTAGTCGGCCAGGTTCTGCAGGAGCGCGTGCTTCGCCGCGCCGTAGCGCGTGACCGTGAACGGGTCGCCCTTCGCGAGCGGCAGCGGGTCGACCAGCACGGGCCGCCAGCGCGGCGCGCCGTCGGGCAGCTCGGCGAGATCCACCGAGAAGCTCGCGAGCCGCACGAGCTCGCCTTCCTCGACGTCGATCGCGATGCGCACCTCGCGGCCTGTCTCGTCTCGGGCGAGTGAGTAAGTCGCGCGCGCGGAGTAGTGACCGAACTCGCGGTAAGTGGCCGCGATGCGCTGCATGTCGCCCTCGAGCGTCGGCTCGTCGAACGGCGGCAGGTCGGCCCACAGCTTCCACCACGTGCGCTGTTGGGTGAAGAGCCGTGCGGCGAGGTCGGACTCGCGCAGCGCGTGGACGCCGCGCCACTCGATCGCGCGCACGACCTCGGCGGGAGCTTCGGGCTCGGGCGGATCCTGCGCGCGGACGGGCGCGGCGCACGTGAGCACGAGCGACGCGAACGCGGCGGCCGCCGTGGCGAGTGAGTGCGAGATCGCACTGCGTGCGCGCATGGCTCGTCGCTCTCCTCGCGGCCGGGGTCCCGTTATAGCAGCCGGGCCCGTGCGCCGAAATCGTCGGAGATGACACGCGTTCCGCGCACGGCGGCGGCGGCCGTCCTGATCCTCGCGCTCGGCTGCCGCGCGTTCGGCCCGAAGCTCGAGCTCCCGGACGACCCCGAAGAGGCCGCGCAGAACTCGGCGATCGGCTCGCGCGCGCTCCTTCGCGCCAATCAGACCGAGCTCGAGCTCGCGGCGTGGCAGCCGGCCGTTCAGTCACTCGTGGACGCGCTCGGAGACTCGCTCGAGCCGGCCCGCGCGCAGACCGTGCGCACGGCCGTGCGGCGCGCGTACGGCTCACAGCGCCTGTTCGACCGCGTCTCGACCGGTCTCATGGACGACTGGGACCCGGAGGCGGCGCGCGCGCACTTCGCCTTTCTCGACTCGAGCGTGGGCCGCAAGCTCCTGCGCGCGCGGCTCCTGCGCCGCGAGCCGAAGACCGCCGAGCGCTTCGCCGAGTGGAGCCGCGGTTACTCGCTGAGTCACCACCCGCGCGCGCGGATCGAGCTGTTGCAGCGGCTCGATCGCGGGCTGCTCACTTCGCGCGGCGCGGTGCTCGTGAACCGCGCGCTGGTCGACGGCGCGCTCGCCGCGCTGGTGGACAACACCTCGGGCGCCGAGGCCGCCGGCTTCCGCTCGCTGCGCGAGCGCGCGGCGCGAGAAGAGTCACGAATGTATCCGGTGGTGGCCGACGACCTGCTGCGCTGGCAGCTGTTCGCGTACGAGTCACTCTCGGACGAGGACCTGGCGCGCTACGCCGAGTTCGCCGAGTCGCAGGCGAGTCAGTGGTACGTGGTCGCGTCGGCGCGGGCGCTGCGCATGGCGGCCAACGGCGCGGGCGAAGAGCTGTTCCAAGCGCTCCGCCCGCGCGGCGGCCTGTAAGTCACTTCTTCGTGGTCGGCTCGACCGTGATCGCGACCGCCTCGGTATAGGTGATCTCGGCCAGGTCGCCGACCGCGACCTTGTCGAGCTTGGCGCGGTCGCGGACCTTGATCGCGACGACTTCGCCGTCGGGCCGCTTCAGAGTCACCGACGGCGTTTCCTTGTCGATCGCCACGATCGTGGCGGTCACTTGCACCACGTTGGCGGCGATCGCGCCCGGCTTCTGGCCTTCTTTCGCGGCCGCGACGGCCTCGGCTTGCTTCGTGCCGACGGCGACGTCCGCTGCGCCGGGCTTGAACACTTCGTACGCGATCGACTCGTAGTAAGTCGCGGACACGGTGTCTCCCACCTTCAGCTGCGGCAGGTTCTTCACCTCCGGGCCCGCCTTGATCGTGAACGGCTCGCCGCTCTCGCCCTTGAGAGTCACGAGCCTCTTCTCGAGATCGATCTTCTGTACGGTTGCGGTCTTCGTGACTCGTGACTCGCCGTAGACGCCCGAGACCTTCGGCTGATCGATGTCCGGGTCGGCCATCATCCCGCAAGCAGCGAGCGAGCTCGCGAGCGACGCGGCCAGGACGAGTCGGACGAAGGCAAAGCGGGACGACCTCATGACGGGACCTCCAGTGGTTTCTGACGACGCTGCGCAGTTTGGCACGCCCGCGCGCGAATCAGGGAACGGAAGCGGGCATCTCCGCGCCGAGGTGCTCACGGAGGATGCGGCGAACTTCGAGGATCGCACGGGGATTTCCCGCAACCTCGTGGGTCGCGTGGAGGATCACCTTCTCGGACTTGGCCGGCGGGAAGTGGGCGCTCCGGTATTCGACCAGGCCGTCGTTCTCGTCCTCGTAGGGCTCGCCGCCGCGAACCGCGATGATGGAGTGGGCGGTGACTCCCGGCGCGAGCGGCAGCGGCGCGAGTGTCTCGAGGAACCAGTTGCCCGGAGTCATGTTGTCGACGCCCGTCGGCACGCGCTTCATCTCCTGCTTCGCGCGGCCCTCGGGGAGCCCCAGCTCGAGAAACTCTGGCCCGAACGCGGCGACGCGCCCCGGCAGGCGAATGAACCAGGGAGTCAGCGCCTCGATGCGCCAGCTGGCGAGGTAGCTGCCGTGGTGGGGCGTCGACATGAAGATGAGTCGCTTGACGAACGGCAGCGGCTCGATGAACAGCGCGCGCCGCAGCACTTCGCGTATCTCGGGTTCGGAGGGAACCCGGTCGAACGGCTCACTCGTGAGTCCCGCCCAGAAGGCATCGCCCGAGTGCACGGTCAGCAGGTGCGCGAGGAGACCCCCCTGGCTGTGTCCGATCACGACCATGCGCGCGAGGTCGGGATCCGTTCCGGCTGGGTCGAGCTCGGCGACCGCGCGGCGGAGTGAGTCGCGCAGGAGCGCGGCCGAGTAAGAGATCGGGCTCGTGGTGCGGTACGAGAAGTACCAGAACTCGAAGCGGTGGCGGATGCGCCGGTCACTCATGAGCTCGTTCACCAGCTGTGCCCAAGCACCAGGCCGCGATGCGGTGCCGTGCACCAGCACGACGGGAATGCGGCCGGGGCGGTGCGGCTGCAGCATGTACAGGCCATCGGGCGCGCGCAGCGGGTCGTCTTCGCGCGCGACCAGCACGTCGTTGGGCGGGAACGACGCGGACGAGAGTGTGTCGGCGAGCGCCGAGGTCCACTCGATCTCGAGCGGGAGCTCGGTGGATCCGATCGAGACCTGCTCGGTCTCGTCCGCCGCGTACAGCGAGAGCCGGCCCGAGACGCGGCCACTCACTACGGCCGCGCGTGGTGAGTCGACGGTCAGGATGGCAGTCACCGGCACCTTCACGCCGGCGGGAACGCGGCGCGCGGCCGCGGGAGTGACTCGGCCTTCGATCGGCGCGACCTCGGCGAGCAGCGGCGCGCCGACGCCGCGCGAGCGGTAGCGGTTGCGCACGCCGATCACCACCAGGTCGGCCGCAGAGCGGAAGCTCGTGAGGCGGAAGCCGCCCCAGGTGAAGCCGCGCGGCTCGAGCGCGAGGTCGAGCTCGCCGAACGGCAGGGCGACCTTCCCCTCCGAGAACACGACCTCACCCTGCTCGGTCTCGAAGCCGCGAGTGAGTCCCCGCTCGTACAGGTCGCCCGCCGCGCGCGAGCGCGGGTCGGTGGCGCGCACGCGGTCCTCGCCCGTGAGCCGGGAGAGAAACGCGTACGCGTACACCGCCGCCGCGAGGAAGTGACTGCGGTCGCCCGAGCGGTCGGCGTGCAAGTAGGAGAGCTCGGACAGCGCGAACAGGCGGTCGAGCTCGCCGCGGCCTTCGAGTCCCTGGTGCAGCTCGCGAATCACTCCAACCGGATCCTCGGCGAACCGGTCGGCGAGCCCGCGGCGGTTCAGGACCCAGAGTGTCTCGATGCTGGGCTCGCCGTCGCCGACGGCGTTGCGCGAGAGCTCGCGCCCGACCTCGCGCGCGTTGCCGGGCTCCACCGCCACGTGAGTCGCGCACGAGAGCGAGAGCAGCGCGAGCAGCAGCGCGGCGCGCATCCCGCCCGCCCTAGCTGGCGGCCGGCCGCGTGAAGAAGAGACTCGCGGCCAGCGCGAGCCCGCCCGAGAAGTGCAACAGAAACACGTTCGCGAAGGCATGAGTCATGCGGCGCGCGTCCGCCGGCGTGCGCAGCGCGATCTGCGATGCGAGCACGCCGAACGGGAGTGACAGGAAGAACAGCCACGCCGCGGCGGGCAACAGGCCGCTCAGGATCCCCCAGCCCAGCACCGCGTACGGCAGCGCGAGCAGCACCGGCACGAGCCGGCCCGCGCCGCTCGGCCCCAGGCGCACGATCGGCGTGCGCTTGCCGTGGCGCTTGTCCGCGTCGTGCTGCGGGAAGTGGTGCATGAACAGGATGGCCATCGCGAGCAGCCCGACGACGGTCGACACGACGAGGCACGCGGGAGTGACCGTGCCCGTCTGCGCGTAGTGAGTCCCGGCGCCGGCCAGCGGCCCGAACAACAGGAACGTCACGGGCTCGCCCGCGCCGTGATACGCGATGCGGAGCGGCGGCGCCGTGTAGAAGTAGCCGAGCGCCGCGGCGGCGAGACAGGTCCACAAGAGCGTGTTTCCCGGCGCGCGCAGGTTCAGCCACAGGCCGCACGCCACGGCGACCGCCCCGCACGCGGCGGCGAACACCGCCACGCCGCGCTTCGACAGCGCGCCGCTCTGAATCACTCGGCTGCCGAGCGGAAACGGGGTCTTCGCGAACTCCGGGTCGGCGTCGAGGCCGGACTCGTCGTCGAAATAGTCGTTCACGAGATTCACGGCGCCCTGCGCGGCGAGCATGCCCAGCAGGGTGAGCGCGAAGGTGAGTCCACTCACTCCCGCGCCCTCGTGGATCAGGAGCGCGGTCACCGTGAGCACGGGCATGGCGCCAGCAGTGAGTGACGGAGCACGCAGCGCGCGCACCAGCGTGCCGACGGACGGCAACTACGATGCCTCCACCTTCACGCGGATGCCGCCCCAAGTCGCGACGGCGCCCTGACCGTGACACGAGACACTGCCCTTGCCCGGCACGATGTCCTTCTCGGTCATCATCCCCAGCGCGATCAGCGACGCGCCCATGTCGGGCACCGCGACCTCGCGCTTGAGACACTTCGCGTCCATGTGCCACTCGAGCGTGGCCTGGCCGCGGTCGTACACCAGCGCGTAGCGGTGCAGCTGGCCGGGCTCGGTGACTCCCTTGAACTCGTCGAACAGCGAGAAGAAGCGCGGACCCGAGTCACTGCGCGGCGCGTTCGCGCCGGGGAAGGGCAGGCGCGCATACACGGTCGCGACCGTGCGGTTGCCCGCGAACACGTCGATCGCCACGCCCGCGGCCAGGTCCATCAGGTGGAAGCTCACGAAGCCGTCGTACAGGTCGTCCTCGCGGGCGCCGACGATGGTGGCGGCCATCTCCCATTCCACGGTGAGTCGCCCGTTCCTCGGCGCCTCGAACGCGCGCGTAGAGAAATACATGTGCTTCGCGTTGTCGAGAAACTGCATCTCGTCGTGCGAGCGCGTGAACGGCACCGCGGCCACGCGCAGGCGGTCGTTCTGCACGATCACCACGGCGTCGGGCTCGCGGAACGTCCAGAAGCCGTCCTTCGGGGTGGGGAAGCCCGCGGCCACCCATGCCCGCTCCGCCGGTTCGGCGGAAATCACGCAGCCGAAGCCGCCCACGTCGGTCCACGCGCTCGCCATCGCACCTCCTCGAGTCACCGGCTCTAGCCGGCGGGCGCGAGTGTACCGGAAGCGATCCGAGGGTCGCGTGGGCACCCTACCCACGCTCCGGTCAGAAGTCGTCGTGCTTCAGGTCGTAGAGCGCGAAGCCGGCGAACAGGTCGACGAGCTCGACCACGTCGAAGCCCGCGTCGAAGCCCAGCATGTACAGCTGCGCGCCGGCGCCGATCTCGCCCGTTCCGTAGTACGGCGCCTGGCGTCCGCCCGACAGCGCGGGGCCGAGCGCGAAGCCCGTCTGCGACGAGATACCCGCGGGCAGCGGGATCGTGGCGTGACCGCGCGGTCCGGGCAGCCCGATCCACGTCGCGTTGTAGCCGCCGAGAAACAGCGGCAGAGCGCGGGTCACTCGCGCGCTCACCGCCCAGCCGGGGCCCGCGCGCACCTGCAGGCGCATGACGTCGGTCATGTCGAACACCCGGTTGGGGAGATACAAGAGCACCTTCCACACCACGCCGAGCGGGTTCGCGGGTTGTGACTCGCTGCGCTGGTCGCGCCCCGGCTCTTCGAGCGGAATGTCTCCCGCGCGCGCGGGTGCGGCGAGCGCGAGCGCGGCGCACAACGCGAGGCCGCAGACGTTGCGCATGACTCTCTACCCCCGCGACAGGGAGTATCCCGTCGCGCGCGCGCGCGCCAGGTTACGCTAGCGAGCATGCGTTTCGACGGAGTCATCTTCGATCTGGGCGGGGTCGTGCTCGGCTCGCCGCTGCACGCGATCGCGCGGTACGAGGCGGAGCGCGGCATTCCGGCCGGCTTCATCAACCGCGTGGTCGTGTCGAGCGGGCCGGGCGGCGCGTGGTCGCGGCTCGAGCGCGGCGAGCTGCGCGTGGAAGCGTTCGTGCCCGCGTTCGAGGCCGACTGTCTCGCGGCGGGTCACGCAGTAGCGGCAGGGCCGATGATGGAGGCGATCCAAGTCGAGTCACAGCCGCGGCCCGCGATGCTGGCGGCGATCCGCGAGCTGCGGCGGCGCAAGCTGCGCGTCGGCGCGCTCACGAACAATTGGGTGGCGGACGAGCCGCGCGAGAACCGGCTCGGGCTCGACCTGCGCGAGCTGTTCGACTGTTTCGTCGAGTCCGCGATCGTGGGTCTGCGCAAGCCCGACCCGCGCATCTACACGCACGCGTGTCGGGAGCTGGGAGTGACTCCCGAGCGCGCCGTGTTCCTCGACGACATCGGCGCGAACCTGAAAGCGGCGCGCGCGCTGGGCATGCTCACGATCAAGGTCGACTCGGCCCAGCAGGCGCTCGGCGAGCTCGGCGCGGCGCTGGGCTTCGCGTTCGCCTAGCGGTCCTCGAGCGCGAGAAACTCGCGCTTCACGCGTTCGGCGTCGCGATGCGCGGAGATGCGGTCGAGCAGCACGGCCTTCTGCTGCACGGCCGCCAGCGGCGGCTGCTCGATCGTCGCCCACTTCACGATGCCTTCCCAGAGTGTGTCGACGATCTCCTTGCCCGAGCGCGTGCCGCCGTTCGCCGTCTTGAAGTCGAGTGTCCGCAGCTCGCCGAGATACAAGCGCAGCGAGCGCACGTGCACTTCCTCGTCGGTGCGGATGCGGTTCACGATCTCGGCCGCGTGCTCCGCTTCGGCGCGGCGGTCGCGGAACAAGTCGGGGTCGCGCAGCAGTCTCTCGGTGGTCGAGAAACCGCGCTCGGCGCGAAATTCGATCATGAGCAGGTTCAACAGGAAGTGAGTGAGTCGCTCGTACTGGATCGGGATGTCCGGAAACACCGGCACGTTGGCGTCCGGCCGCGCGATGTTGTCGGGGACGACGGGCTGCGGGAAGGCGGCCTTGCCGAACGCGAGATCGCGCAGCGCGAACCACATCACGTCGTGACCGCCCACGCCCTTGTCGGGCTCGCCGCCCTCGTCCAGCCCGTGCGCCTTGAGCAGCCCGCGGTTCAAGTGACCGATCGCCATGTCGGACACGTTCTGCGCGATCGCGCCCTGATACTCGGGGAACACCATGTCGGCGAGCACGCGGCCGCGCGCCTCGATCATCCCGATGATGGTCAGTGAGTTCCAGAACGTCTGACCGAGTCCCTCGCGGATGAGCAGCTTCTGCTGCGCGTCCGACGGGTAGCGCACGCCGGAGAGCAGCGATGAGTCGGCGGGCAGCAAGTCACCGCCGCGCGCGCGGAGTGACTCGCTCCAGGCGTCTAGCGCGGGGTTGCGCACCAGGATGCGCGGCGGGATGTAAGTCCCCTTCGCGTCGAAGCCGCCGTGCAGGCGGTGGCCCGCTTCGACCTGCGGGCGCGCGTAGTCGTGCGAGCGCATCAGCTCTTCGGCGTCGTAGCGCAGTCGGGTCATGGTGACTCCTTCTTGGCGCGCACGGGTGACACCAGCGCGCGCGAACAGAAACGGACGAGATTCTCGAGCAGCGCGTCGCGCGAGACACGCGCGTTCGCGCCGTGGCGCAGGCCCTGTTGCACGAGGCCGACGATCGCGTTCGCGATCACCGTGGGCTCGTAGTCGCGGCGCAGCTCGCCCGCGCGCATGCCTTCGCGCAGGCCCTTCGCGAGTGACTGAGCGAGGCGGTCGCGCAGACTCACTCCCTCGGGCAGGCCGGCGGCGAGCACGGCCTGGTCGGCGAACGCGGCGGCGAGCACGCCGGGGTGCTCGTCGGAGTAGGCGACGATCGCCTCGAGTGACTTCGAAAGCCGCGCCTCGAAGCCCTGCGCGTCGCCGATGTGCGCGCGCACGCGCTCCATCAGCTCGTGCGAGGCCATCTCGGTGAACGCGAGGAACGCCGCGCGCTTGTCGGGGAAGTGGATGTAGAAGGTCCCGATCGCGACGTCCGCCGCGCGCGCGATGTCCTGCGGGCGGGTCGCGTCGTAGCCGTCTGTCGCGAACAGCTCGCGCGCGGCGTCGACCAAGCGCGCGCGCGTCTCCGCTTTGCGACGCTCGCGTCGCGACGGCGCAGCAACGGCGGCGGCCCGCGCTCTCACGTCACTGATTTTTTATCAGTGATGAGGAGTTGTCAATCAGAAGGCCTAAGGCTCGAAGTCGCGGACCTTGCGCGCGATGACCGCGACATGGAAGAGCGGCGTGCCGTACGTCGAGAAACGGTGCCGGTAGCGCTGCTGGTGCACCACGTTCATCGCGCCACTCTGGATCATGCGGTGCACGAGGCGCGCGAAGCGCGAGTCGCGGCCGCCTTCCGCGGTGTCCGCGTTCAGGTGAAAGGCGGCCCAGCCGTCGGGGGCGAGCAGGTTGAACGCCTCGGTGAATGCGTTCGGCGCGGGCTCGTCGGTCGCGAGCGGGTCGACGCACGCGAGACAGTTGAAGTCGTAGGCCATGAGCTCGTCGCGCTGCGACTCGGACAGGCGGCGCATGTCGAGCACCAAGTAACTGCGATACACGTCGGGATGATCGCGATCGACGGCGGCGGCGGCCGCGGCGGTCGCGTCGACGCCGACGATCTCGTCGATGCCGAGCGCCGCGAGCTCCTCGCCCATCCAGCCGTTTCCGGCGAACAGATCGATCACGCGCAGATCGCTCGGTCGAATTCGCGCGGCGCGCAGCTGCCGGTCCAACAGATGGCACAGCGCACCTGGAGCATTTCCCCGCAGCAAATTCCGAACGAGATGCTCGAAGACACCCGGCCACTCCCAGAGACGTGCGTCACCGCGGAATCTCACTTGCCGGAGTACGCCGCCGTCTTCAACGAGGCAGTAACCCGCTTCCTTCCCGTTCTGAGTGGCGGGGTCGGGTAACCGGATGTCGCGTGTCAGTGCACTTCGCAGCGATACGGCGCGCAGAAGCGACTCGGCGGGAGCACTCATCACGTCTCCTGTTGTCGAGTTTCCGAGAGACTCCGGAGTTCGGGGGCTGCGGTGTCTTTCGGGGCACTGGCTCCGGGGAAGAGTTTCGTGCCGGGGGTCCTGCTTTGGTTGGGTATAGGAGAGATGAGCCGATCCGTAAAGGGTTCCGGTCTCTCCGTAATGACAAACGACGTTCGGGTACTCTGAATTCATGTCGAGAACGGTCGTGATCAGTGGAGGGACGGGTGCGTTGGGTCGCGCGTTGCTCGCGCGTTTTCTCGCGAATGGGGATCGCGTCGTGATTCCGTGGATCGTGAAACGCGAGGTCGAAGCGCTCGAAACCGACCAGTCGGTTCTGGTGAAAGGCGGGCGGATCGCGCTGGTCGAAGCGGACGTCGCGGAGGAAGCGGGCGCGCGAAAGGTCGCGGCGGCCGCGCCGGATGCGGCGGTGCTGGTGAACGCGGCGGGCGGCTTCGCCGGCGGCTCGCCGCTGCACGAGACCGAGCTCGAGGTGTGGGATCGCATGTACCGCATGAACGTGCGCACCGCGGTCGCGCTCTCGCGCGCGCTCCTGCCCGGGATGTTGGCGCGGCGCAGTGGCTCGATCGCGAACATCGCGTCGCGCGCTGCGCTCGAGTCACCCGCGGGGCTCGCCGCGTACGCCTCGGCGAAGCGCGGGGTGCTGACGCTGTCCGAGGTGTTGCAGAAGGAAGTCGCGGCGCAAGGCGTGCGCGTGAACACGATCCTGCCGACCACGATCGACACGCCGGCGAACCGTGCCGCGATGCCGAACGCCGACTTCAGTCAGTGGACCGCGCCGGCGCTGATCGGCGAGGTGATCTTCTGGCTCGCGAGCGACGCCGGCGCGACGGTGCGCGGCGGTGTGATTCCCGTCTAGGCCGTCTTCTCGCGCTCGCGCAGGAAAGTGTTCGCGAGCGAGTCGACGTATTCGTTCCAACGCGAGCCGTCGTGCGCACGGATCCACACGAGCGACACATTTTGGTGTGACTGTGCGAGCCGCCAGAGTGTCTGCACCAGCTCCAGATTCGCGATCGGTCCGGTCTTGCGCCGCCAGCCGCGTCTCTCCCAGCCGGCCGCCCACTCGTTGATCGTCTTCACGCACAGCTCACTGTCGGAATGGACGGTGACCCGCGCATCGGCGGGCAGCGCGCGGTACGCCTCGATCAACGCGGTGAGCTCCATGCGGTTGTTGGTCGTCGCGGGATCGCTGCCGTGCATCTCGCTCTTCACGCGATCGCCCTCGACCCAGACATACGCCCAGCCGCCCGGGCCGGGGTTTCCCTCGCACGCGCCGTCGGTGAACACGCCGTCCTTCGGCCCAGCGCTGTAGCGCGCGAGCACTTCGTCGGGTTTGAGCAGCGGGCCGTTGCGCTTCGAAGTCATCGGGGCGTTTGGTTTACACTTCCCGCGCGCGGCGCGCACACACGGGAGCTGCAGGCATGGCCAAAGAGTTCGAGATCACCGAAGAGATGCGAGCGCAGATCGGGCGCGAGTCTCCGCCCTGGATCCACGAAATCACGACGACGAGCGTGCGCGCCTTCGCGCGCGGGGTGGGTTACACGGACCCGGTGTATTTCGACGTCGACGTGGCGCGCAAGGCCGGCTACCGCAGCCTGCCCGCGCCGCCGACGTATCTCGGCACGCCGGTGTTCATCCCCGGGCGCTCGAGCGACACGTTCAGCGGACCGACCGAGGGCCAGCCCGCGATCCGGCACGGTCTCTCGGGCCTGCTCGACGGCGGCACCGAGACCGAGTATTTCGAGCAGATCTGCGCGGGAGACACTCTCGTGGTGGTCAGCCGCGTTGCCGGGCTCGACGTCCGCGAGTCCAAGTCACTCGGCAAGATGCTGATCACGACGAACGAGACCACGTACACGAACCAACAGACCGGCAAGCTCGTCGCGCGCCAGCGCGGCCAAGCGATCTTCTACTAGGGGTGCGGCGATGGCGGTGACCTGGGAATCGATCAAGGAAGGCGATCAGCTGCCGGGGCTCGACAAGAATCCCGGAGTGACTCAGCTCGTGAAGTACGCGGCGGGCTCGGGTGACTTCAACCCTCTGCACCACGACTACAACTTCCCGCAGTCGAAGCAGATCGGCTCGATCATCGTGCACGGCCGCTTCAAGTACGCGTCGCTGGGCGAGCTGGTGTCGAACTGGCTCGGTCACAACGGCCGCATCCAGAAGCTCTCGTGTCAGTACCGCGGCATGGATCAGCCCAACCAGCCGATCAACTGCCGCGGCGTCGTGAAGCGGAAGTGGGAAGAGGGCGGCAAGAAGCTCGCGCAGCTCGAGATCTGGACGGAGAACGCGAAGGGCGACAAGACCACGCCCGGCGAAGCGATCGTCGCGTTCTGACCCGATGCCTCTGTTCGAGGCGTCGCGACACGAGACACTGACCGACGCGCTGTGGGACGAGTCAGTCGCTCGCGCGGCGGTGGAGCGGATCGCAACGGACGCGGAGGCCGCGTTCACTCCCGGCGGCTTGTTCCCGATCCACCCGCTCGACCTGTCACCTGAGCGCGCGAACCCGCTGAAGCCGCTCTACTACGGCGCCGCGGGCGTGATCTGGACCTTGCTGAAGCTGCGCGCGGCCGGGCTCGTCTCGCTCCGGCGCGACTATCTGCCGGCGGTCGCGGGCTTGCTCGAGTCACACCGCGCCGACTCGCTGCGCGTCAGAGCCCACGAGGTCCTCGGCTACCCGCTCGGCGACGCCGGGATCTTGCTATTGGCATGGAAGCTCGCGCCCTCCGAGTCACTCGCGGACGAGCTTCACCGCGTGATCTCCCGGAACCGCAGTCACCCGTCGCTCGGCTTCGGGTGGGGCGCGCCGGGCTCCATGCTCGCGGCGCTCTTCCTGTGGGAGGCGACGCGAGAACCGCGCTGGAGTGCGCTCTATCTCGAGCTCTTCGAGGAGCTGTGGCGCAGCTGGGAATGGGACGAGTCACTCCGCTGTCGGCTCTGGCTGCAAGATCTGTACGGCGTGCGCTCGAAGCGGGTCTCGGGCCTTCACGGGCTCCCTGCGACGCTCTCCGTCATGCTGCGCGGGCGCGCGCTGCTCGATTCCGATCGGAGAGCCGAGCTCGTGCGGCGCGCGCGCGAGGCGCTGCATGCGACCGCGGTCCGCGAGGGCGCGCACGCGAACTGGCCGCTCGCCGCGGAGGAGCTGACTCGCCGCGAGCCGATCACGTGGCGCGTGCAGCATTGCATCGGCGCGCCCGGGATCGTGAACTGTCTCGCCGCGCTGCCCAGTGACTCGGAGACGGACGAGCTGCTGGTCGCGGCGGGCGAGCTCACGTGGGCGGCGGGCCCGGTCGCGAAGCTCCCGAGCTTGTGTCACGGCGTCCCGGGCAGCGGCTACGCATTCCTGAAACTGCTCCGCCGCACCGGGAACGACGAGTGGCTCGCCCGCGCGCGGCGCTTCGCGATGCACGCCATCGCGCAAGCCGAGCGCGGAGTGACCGAGCACGGCCAGCGCAAGCTGTCGCTGTGGACCGGCGACCTCGGGCTCGCCATGTTCCTGGCCGACTGTCTCGCGCCGAGTGACTCGTTCCCGACCTTAGACTCGTTCTGAGCGCCGGCGCATCACCTCGTACACCGCGAGCGCGACGCAGGTCGAGAGATTCAGCGAGCGGAGGCTCGGGTCGGCCATCGGAAAGCCCACGAGTCTCTCGCACCAGCGCGCGCGCAGCTCGGCCGGCAAGCCGACGCTCTCGCGCCCGAACACGAGCACGGTCCGGTCACTCGCGGGTGCGTCCCAGAAAGGGCGCTCGGCGTCGGCCGAGAAGAACCACGGCTCGCCCAGCTCGGGAAGTGACTTCTCGAACGTGTCCCAGTCCGGCCACGTGCGGGGCGCGACGCGCGGCCAGTAGTCGAGCCCGGCGCGCCGTACCGGCCGCGCCGCGAGCGAGAACCCGAGCGGCTCCACCAGATGCAGCTGCGCGCCCGCCGCGAGACATGTGCGCCCCGCGTTCCCCGTGTTCCAGGGAATCTCGGGCGAGACCAGCACCACGTGCAGGTCGTCGCGCGTCGCGAAGCTCCGGCCGCGCATGCGCGCGACGATCGCACGGACGGCTACTCTCGGAAAAGGAGGGCAGGCGATCACTTCGGCGGCGGCGACACGGAAGCGTGTAGCGGAGCTCGCGCGGGGGCTCGGGCTCACGCGCGTGGGCGCGGTGCGGATCGAGCGCTTTCCCGAGCTCGAGCGCACGCGCGAGTGGCTCACGCGCGGCTACGCGGGCGAGATGACTTACCTCGCGAAGCGCCTGCACGACCGCGAGGACCTGACTCGCTCGCTCGCGGGCGCGCGCACGGCGCTGGTCGCGACGGTCTCGTACGACACGGGCGAGCCCGACTCACTCGCTCCTCGTGACCCGCGGCGCGCCTGGGTGTCGAGATACGCCTGGGGCGACGACTACCACGAGGTCGTGCTCGCGCGGCTAGAGAAGTGGATCGCCGAGCTCGCGCGCGAGTTCCCGGGCTTCCGCTTCATGGAGTGGGTCGACACCGGGCCGCTGCCCGAGAGACTGCTCGCCGCGCGCGGGGGGCTCGGCTGGATCGGGAAGAACGCGTGTCTGATCGATCCCGAGCTCGGCTCGTATCTCTTTCTCGGAGTGATCCTCACCGACCTCGAAGTCGAGCCCGACGCGCCGATCGCCGATCACTGCGGCTCGTGCCGCGCGTGTCTCGACGCGTGCCCGACCGACGCGTTCCCCGAGCCCGGGCTGCTCGACGCGCGCCGTTGCATCTCGTATCTCACCATCGAGAAGCGCGGCGCGATCCCCGACGAGCTTCGCGCCGGGGTCGGGAGTCACTTGCTGGGCTGCGACCGCTGCCAGGAAGTGTGTCCGTGGAACCAGCGCCGCGCCCGGCCGCTCGCGACCGACCCCGAGTTCGCGCCGCGTGCCGAGTGGCGCGCACCCGACGTCGGCGAGCTCCTGTGTCTCGACGACGTGGCGCTCGAAGGGCGCCTGCGAGGCTCCGCGATCGCGTGGGCGCGGCCGGCTGGTCTGCGCCGCAACGCGCTGATCGCCGCCGGGAACAGCGGGGACCCCTCGCTCCTGCCCGCGGTCGCGCGCTGGCTCGACTCTCCGGACGAGTCACTCGCCGAAGCCGCGCGGTGGGCCGTGCAGAGAATCAGCGCGCCGCGGCCACCAGGCGGGCCGGGAAGTCCGACATGACCCCGTCGACCCCGAGCGCGAGGAGCCGGCGCATCTCCGCCGGCTCGTTGATCGTCCACACGTGCACGACCAGCCCGCGGTCGTGGGCCATCTCGACGAACTCACGAGTCACGAGCGGCCGCCCCAGCGCGTGAGTCGGCACCTGCAGCGCGTGACCGCGCGGCGTGAAGCTCGCGAGCCTGCCCTCCGCGCCGGCGAGCACGAACTGCACCACGTCGTCGGTCGACGAGCCGAGCGCGGTCCCCGCGTCCAGCGCGCGCAGCTTGGCGAGCACTGACTCGTTCTCGGCCGCGAGCAACACGCGTGACTCCGCGCTGGCGCGCCGGATGATCCGCAGCACCTCCTCGCCGATCGGCGGGTCGGCCTGCTTCACTTCGAGGTTCACGCGCGCGTGCGGGAACGCGGCCAACACCTCGTGCAGCCGCGGCACGCGCACGCCGGCGCCGCGAAACGGGAACGTCCTTCCGCCGTCCGGCGTGAAGCGGAAGCCGGCGTCGATGCGCTGCAGCTCCGCGAACGTGCGCTCGCGAACGAGCCCCTCCGCGTCGGTCATGCGCTCGAGTGTGTCGTCGTGGTGAATGACGATCTCGCCGTCCGACGTCGCGTGACAGTCCATCTCGAGATACCGCACGCCCTGCGCGAGCGCGCGCTCGAACGACACGAGTGTGTTCTCCGGTGCTTCGCCGCTCGCGCCGCGGTGACCGAACAGGTGCGGGCGCGGAATGTCGAAATAGGGGTGCACGCGCACACGCTACGGGGCGCGCTGCCGAGTTGACAAGCGCGCCGGGGCCGCGAGCCTCCGCGCGGAGCCACCATGAGCGTACTCACCCGCGATGCGATCCTGCGCGAGCTCGAGAGCGGACGGCTGCGCATCGAGCCGTTCGCGCTGGACCAAGTAGGGCCCGCGTCGATCGACCTGCATCTGGGCGACGAGCTGCGCGTGCCGCTCGAAGTCACGAACGGGCCCATCGACGTCACCGACGACACGACCCCGGAGAAATACACCCGCGTGATCGCGTTCGAGAAGCCGTACGTGCTCGCGCCGGGTCACACGGTGCACGGAATCACGCGCGAGAGACTCTTCCTGCCGCCCGACCTGTGCGCGTGGATCGAGGGGCGCAGCCGCATCGCGCGCCTCGGACTCACCGTGCACGTGAGCTCGGGCTTCGTGCAGCCCGGCGTCTCGAATCACCAGGTGCTCGAGATGAGCAACGTTTCGGGCAGGCCGCTCGCGATCCACCCGGGCATCCGCATCTGTCAGATCGTGCTGCAACGCACCGAGGGCAGCGCGGTGTATCGCGGCAGGTTCGCGGAGCAGGAGTCACCGTGAGGGCCGTCGCGCAGCGCGTGCACCATGCGCGTGTGCGCGTCTCGGGCGAGACGGTGGCGGAGATGTCCGCCGGCCTGCTCGCGCTCGTCGGCGTGGCGCGGGGCGACTCGGACGACGACGCGCGCGCGCTCGCCGAGAAGCTCGTGCACCTGCGCGTCTTCGACGACGAGCACGGAGTCATGAACCGCTCGCTCGTCGAGACACACGGGACACTCGGCGTCGTGTCTCAGTTCACTCTCTTGGGTGACTGCCGCAAGGGCCGGCGCCCGAGCTATGGCGAGGCGGCGCCGCCGGAGGAGGCGGAGAAGCGCATCGAGGTGCTGGTCGCGCACACGCGCGCGCTCGGTGTGACCACGGTCACTGGTCGCTTCCGAGCGGACATGGACGTCGAGCTCGCCAACCATGGACCCGTGACGCTGCTCCTCGACACGAGGCGCCTTTTTTAGTTTATTTCGCCTCCATGGAAAACCGGGGGGTTCTTCGCAGTCTCGTTGTGTGTCTGCTCACCGTGTCTCTCGTGTGCGTGAGCGTCGCTGGCACCGCCAACGTCGCGCGCGCGGACGAGGCGCCTGAGCGCAACGTCATGCTCCACTACGGATTGGGGGTCGGCTCGGTACTCGCGTCTCTCGTGTACGGACCCGTGAAGATGACCTACGCGACGCTCGGCTCGCTCACGGGCGGCTTCGCGTATCTGCTCACGGGCGGGAGACTCGACGTGCCGCGCGAGATCATCCAGCCCGCCGTTCGCGGCGACTATGTCGTCACGCCGGAGCACCTGACGTTCAATCAGCCGTTGCTCTTCGTGGGCAAGGAACGCGCGCTCGAGCAAGACAATCAGACCAGCGACGCCAACTACGAGTAAGTAGCAGCGTGGCCAGGTGTCTGGCGCTGTGCGCCGTGATGATCGCGGCGCTCGGCTGCGGGCAGGAGCGCGCCCAAACTCCGGCGGGTACAGCCGCGAGCGCGCCCGCGACCGCGCTGCTCAGCGACACCGCGCCGCCGTTCGACCTGCCGCTGGTCGGCGGCGGCAACGTCACGCTCGAGTCACTGCGCGGACAAACGGTGCTCGTGGACTTCTGGGCCACTTGGTGTCCGCCGTGCCTGCGCGAGATCCCCGAGCTGAACGCGATCTCGCGCGAGTTCGACGGGAAGGGCGCGCGCGTTCTCGCCATCTCGGTCGACGGCCTGACGCTCGAGGCGCTGGGTGACTGGCTCGCGGAGCGCGACGCGAAATACCCCGTCGCACTGGGTGACACCGACTTGGCCGGCCGCTACGGGGCGGACGGCTTCCCGTTCCACGTCGTGATCGGGCCCGACGGCAAGGTGCGGGAGCGCCTCTCGTCGGGCTTCCACGACCGAGACGAGCTGCGCTCCGTACTCACTCGCCACCTGGCGCAGTGACTCAAGACCGCGCGCGCGCGGGTCGATCCGCTCGTCGAGCATGAAACCCGAGGACACCGAGCAGCGCTTCACGAAGGGACAGACCATCGTGGAGCGGGGCTCGCGCGAGCGCGTGCTGTACGTGGTGCGCAGCGGCAACGTGCTGGTGCACGTGACCGAGGGACAGGCTCCGTATCTGCTCGGGCCGGGTGACATGTTCGGCGAAGCGCCCGCGATCCTCGGCCGCCCGTCGCCGGTGCGCGCGGAAGCGGAAGGCGACGCGAGCGTGCTCGCGCTCGACGTGTCACTTCTGAACGTGTTGGTGCGCGAGAACGCGGAGTTCTCGTTCCGACTCATCGCCGCGCTCGCCGAGCGCGTGGGCGCCGCGCGCGAAGAGGCGTCGGCCGAAGCGGTGCCGCTCGAGCCCGAGCCGCCGCGCACGGCGGCGAAGCAAGACGCGCGCACGCTCGCGGCGCTTGCGCGCGCGATTCTCGCGCGGCGCGTGCCCGGCGAAGTGCCGACACCCGTCCGCGGGCGACTCATGGACCTCGCGGCGGCGTCGCACTTGCCGATCCGCCAAGCCTATCTGTGTCTGCAGGAGCTGCTCGACCGCCGCTTGATCGGCCTGGTCGACGACCAGCTCACCGTGCTCGAGCCGGACGAGCTCGCATCCGTCGCGCAGAAGCCCGCGTAGGGCGCGCTTCGCTTGCGGTGAATCAGTCGCGCGGGGTAGAAGTGCGCGATGCGTCGCCTCGGAGCGCTCCTCGCCGCGAGCGCACTGATCATTGCCGCGGCGGCGCGCGCGCAAGACGCGGAGCCGACCAAGCCGCCGCCGCCCGCAGCCGCCGAACCGAAGCTCCCGGCTCCGGAGTTCACGCTCAGCGCGGACTCGGTGACTTACGACGGCGAGCGCGACATATACGAAGCCACCGGCAACGTGAAAGTCACACAGCAGGACGGCCGCGTGCTCACCGCCGACTGGCTCGTGTTCAACGGCACCACGCGCACGGGCGTGGCGTCGGGCGACGTGGTGATCGTCGACGCGCAGAACACCGTGCGCGCGCAGTTCGTCGCGGTCGACCTGCGCTCGACCGTGTCGGTCGCGATGCGCGGCTCGATGGACAGTCCCCTGCCAGGCTTCGCGGTGCGCGGCGAAGTGATTCAGCGGACAGGTGTAGACACTTTCCAGATCGAGGGCGGCACATTCTCGACCTGCCGTTGCCCGCCCGAGACGGCGCGCAGGCCGTGGGAGCTCGAGACGAAGGACGCGAGCGTCGAGGTCGGCGGCTACGCGGTGGCTCACGACGTCTGGCTCAAGGTGTTCGGCGTTCCACTCTTGTACTCGCCGTGGCTCATGTATCCGGTGAAGACCGAGAGACAGACGGGCTTCCTGATTCCCGCGTTCTCTCAGTCGAGCCGCAACGGCTCCGAGATCGAGCTGCCGTTCTTCTGGGCCGTGCGCGAGAACGTGAATCTCTTGCTGACACCGGAGTGGATCAGCCGGCGCGGCTTCATGACCACCGCGGTATCGGACTACGTGATCGGCGAGAAGGCGACGGGGCGAGGCGGCGCGTCGATCCTGCCGAGTGACCGCGAGATCGCGAACAGTGACACCGCGTTCTTCAGCGAGAACCGCTGGGCGTACTGGCTGCGGCACCAGCATCCGCTCGCGCCCGGCGTGCAGCTCGGCGTCGACCTGAACCAGATCAGCGACAACGACTTCGTGTTCGACTTTCCCGACTTACTCGGGCGCGACTTGCAGCACCAGCGCATGCTCGAGTCGGCGGCCTGGCTCAGCGGCGCGCGCAACGGGCTCTACGGGAGCGCGCTGGTCGCCACGAACGACGACTTACAGAGCCCGAATGACTTGGACCGCGACGGCTTCTTCCTGCAGAGACTCCCCGACCTGCGCGCCGCGACTCTGCAGCACCAGCTGTTCGGCCTGCCGCTGTTCGGCACGATCGCCTCGCGCTTCACCAACTTCGTCCAGTTCGCGCCGCGCCGGACGTCGTTCGGGCAGTCACCTCTCAACGGGCAGTTCTTCGACTTCGGCACCGACGCGCGGCCGAACGTGGGCGAGCCCACGGCGTCGGGTCAGCTGGGCCCGAACGTCGATTCGAACCTCGACGACGCGAACAACCCCGAGGCGCGCAGCAGGACGGAAGGCGACCTAACGTTCCAGGAGGGCGAGCCACTCGCGGATTCGGGTCAAAGACTCGACTTCTTTCCGAAGCTGTCGGTGCCGCTGCAGCTCGGGATCGTCGAGACACTCGCCGAGGGCGGCGTCCGCGAGACACTTTACTATCCGAACCAGGCCAACAGCGAGTCACGCACCTTGTTCACCGCGCGCGCCGACGCGCGCACGCGCTTCGGCAGGAATTACGCGATCGGCACGCTGCCGCTCTCTCACATCGTCGAGCCGCGCGTCGCGTTCGCGGCGGTGTTCGCGCCGAATCAGACCGACAACCCGCTGTTCATCCCGGAGCCCGCGCAGATCGAGCCGCGACTCATCGACGGCGACATCCGGCTCGTGACCGAAGATCCGAGTGACCGCGTGCCGGACGCGCGGCTCCTCCAGCTGCAGGTCTCGAACCGGCTGTACGGCCCGGGCCGGGTCGAGGGCGAGCCCCCGCGCATGTACGGCGAGCTGCGACTCGGCAGCGGCTATGACTGGCAGGCGCAGGCGTTCACGCGCGTGTTCGCGCTGCTCGACTTCCGGCCGTCGCGCGAGCTCGATGTGACTCTCGACGGCGGCTGGAATCCCGAAGAGAAACACCTAGAGGATCTGCGCGCGGCAGTAGGCTGGCACACCGAGTCGGGGAACCAGCTGCGCGTCGGCTACCGCTACAACCGCAATCCCAACTCGGTGTTCGAGGGATTTCTCGGCCGCGGTAGCGAGTTCGACGCGACGGACACACCCATCGAGAAGATCAATCAGCTCGACCTCATTTCGTACTGGGTCGCGACGACTTACTTGGAGCTCTTCGCCGAGGGCTTCATGTCACTCGAGAAGAAGGGCAGCCAGGGCGGACGCATCGGCGGGCTCTACATCTCGACGTGTAAGTGCTGGGAGCTGATGCTCGAGCTCGAGCAGGAAGCGCGCACGGAAGACACTCGCGTGAACGTGCAGTTCCGCTTGGCGGGCCTCGGCGACCGCGCGCGCGGCAGCGACTTCGCGAGGCGGCGCCGCGAGCTCGACTCGCCGTACGACTGAGCCGCGGCGTTGACTGCGCGTGGACCCTGTGAGAAAGTCCCGCGCCATGAAGGCGGTGTCGCCATGGTCCGCCCGGACCTCGAGAGCTTCAGACAGCTGGCTTCTCGTGCGCGCGCCGTCCCACTCGTCCGCGAGGTCGTAGCCGACCTCGACACCGCGCTCGCGGTCTTCCTGAAGGTCGACGACCGCCGCCACGCCTTCCTGTTCGAGTCGAACGAAGGCGGCGAGAAGTGGGGCCGCTATTCGATCATCGGCCTGGGCGCGCGCGCGATCTTCGAGGCGCGCGCCGGCGTGGTCGAGATCGCGCGCGGCGAGAAGCGCGAGCGACACCGTTTGGCGTCGGACCGCAGCGAGGATCCACTCGACCGGCTCCGCAAGCTGTTGGTCGAGCTGCGCCCCGCGCCGCTGCCGGATCTGCCGCGCTTCGCGGGCGGCGCCGTCGGCTACGTGTCGTACGACTGGGTGCGGTACGTCGAGAGACTCCCCGAGAAGAACCCCGACACACTCGGTCTGCCCGACTGCTGGTTCGTGTTCCCCGAGACCGTGCTGGTGCACGACCGAACGCGCGAACGACTCACGATCATCCACGACGTCGAGATTCGCGACGGCGAGACCGTCGAAGCCGCGTACGAGCGCGGGCGGAAGACGCTCGAGCGCGTCGAGTCACTCCTGGCCGCGCCCGCGCCGCGGCGCACGCCGGCGCCCGGTCCCGCCACGGCGCTCGAGCCGAAGTCGAACGTGACTCGCGAGCGCTTCCACGAGATGGTGAAGCGCTGCAAGGAGTACATCCACGCGGGCGACATCTTCCAGGTCGTGCCGTCGCAGCGACTCACTCTCGAGCAGCGCTGCGATCCGCTCGCGATCTACCGCGAGCTCCGGCTCCTGAATCCCTCGCCGTACCTGTTCTTCATGCGCTGCGGGAGTCACGTGGTGCTGGGCAGCTCGCCCGAGATCCACGTGCGACTCACAGACGGCCTGATCGAGTTGCGCCCGCTCGCGGGTACCGCGCCGCGCGGCGCCACGCCGGAAGAGGACAAGGAGATCGAGAAGCGGCTGCTCGCGGATCCGAAGGAGCTGGCCGAGCACGTGATGCTCGTCGATCTGGGCCGTAACGACGTCGGGCGCGTCGCGCAGATCGGCTCGGTCGTGGTCGACGAGTTCGAGATCGTCGAGCGCTACTCGCACGTGATGCACATCGTGTCGAACGTGCGCGGCAAGATCCGTCCGGACCGCGACGCAGTCGACTTACTCCGCGCCACGTTCCCGGCGGGCACGGTGAGTGGCGCGCCGAAGGTGCGCGCGATGGAAGTGATCGAAGAGGTCGAGCCCGAGCGCCGCGGCCTGTACGCCGGGTGCGTCGGTTACTTCGACTACTACGGGAACATGGACACGTGCATCGCGCTGCGCACGCTGCTCGCGAAGGACGGCAAGCTGTACGTGCAGGCGGGCGGCGGCGTGGTCGCGGACTCGGAGCCCGAGAAGGAGTTCCAGGAGACATTGCACAAGGCGGGCGCGCTCCTGCGCGCGATCGCGCTGGCCGGGAGTGAGTCATGAAGCTGCTCGTGATCGACAACTACGACTCGTTCACTTACAACCTGGTGCAGTATCTCGGCGAGCTCGGCGCGACGTCGGACGTGGTGCGCAACGACGCGATCTCGGTCGAGGACGTGGGGAAGCGCGGCGCGGAGGCGATCGTGATCTCGCCCGGGCCGTGCACGCCGGCCGAGGCCGGGATCAGCGTCGCGACGATCCTGCGCTACGCGGGCGAGCTGCCGATCCTCGGCGTGTGCCTCGGTCACCAGTCACTGGGCGCGGCGTATGGCGGCCGCGTCGTGCACGCGAAGACGCTGATGCACGGTAAGACGTCGCGGATCCGGCACGGCGGGACGGACGTGTTCGCCGGCCTGCCGAACCCCTTCGAGGCCACGAGATACCACTCACTCGCCGTAGCGCGCGAGGACCTGCCGAAGCAGCTCGTCGTGACTGCCGAGACCGAGGACGGCGAGATCATGGGCATGCGGCTGCGCGACCAGCCCGTATTCGGTGTTCAGTTCCACCCCGAGTCGATCCTGACCACGTCCGGGAAGGCGCTGCTCGCGAACTTCCTGGACCTCGCGCGCTCGGCGCGGGCACGGGCGGCATGATGCGCGAGTCACTTGCGCGCGCGGTCGCGGGCAGGCACTTCACGCGCGCCGAAGCGCGCGAGCTCGTGCGCGCGATCGTCTCGGGCGAGGCGACCGACGTCGAGATCGCGGCGCTGCTCACGGCGCTGCGGGTGCAGGGCGAGACACTCGATGAAGTGGTCGGCGCGGCCACCGCGCTCCGCGAGCTCGCCGTGAAGCTGCCGGAGGCCCCGCACGATGCGATCGACACGTGCGGCACGGGCGGCGACGGCGCGCACACGTTCAACATCTCGACGCTCGCCGCGCTGGTCGTCGCGGGCGCCGGCGTGCCGGTCGCGAAGCACGGCAACCGCGCGGCGTCGAGCCGGTGCGGCAGCGCCGAGTTACTCGAGGCGCTCGGCGTGCACATCGAGATAGAGCCCGCGCGCATGGCTCGCGCGGTGAAGGAAGTCGGCTTCGGCTTCCTGTACGCGCGCGCGTGTCACCCGGCGATGGCGCGGGTCGCGCCCATCCGCGCGGCGCTCGGCTTCCGCACTCTGTTCAATCGCGTGGGCCCACTCACGAACCCGATGCGCCCGCGCCGGCAGCTCGTCGGCGTCGCGGATCCCGCGCTGGTCGAGCCCACCGCCGACGCGTTGCTCGAGCTCGGCGTCGAGCGCGCGTGGGTCGTGCATTCGGAAGATCACCTGGACGAGATCTCACTCGCGGCCCCGACTCGGGTGTTGGTGCGCACGCCCGCCGGGAGCGAGAGCTTCACGATCGGCGTGGGGGAAGTGTTTCCCCGCGCCGAGACGAGTCAGTTGGCGGGCGGCGACGCCGCGGAGAACGCCCGGATCGCCGAGCGCGTGCTCGCCAACGAGCCCGGCCCGCAGCGCGACGTGGTGCTCCTGAACGCCGCCGCGGCGCTGTGCGCCGCCGAGAAGGCGGAGTCACTCGCCGACGGCGTGAAGCTCGCCGCCCAGAGCCTCGAGAGCGGCCGCGCGCGGCGCGTGCTGCACCGCCTCGTGGCGTTCTCGCGGGGCGACGCATGAGCGTGTTGGACAAGATACTTACCGTGAAGCGGCATGAGGTCGCGGCGCTGCGCGAGTCACCGGGTGAGTCCGAGCTGCGGCGCAGGGCGGCGAGCGCGGACGCGCCGCGCGGCTTCGCCCGCGCGCTTCGGGCCGGACGCGGCCCGCGCGTGATCGCCGAGTTCAAGCGCGCGTCGCCCTCGAAGGGCGAGATACGCGCGGGGGCGGACGCCGCCGAGATCGCGCGCGGCTACGAAGCCGCGGGCGCGGTCGCGTTGTCGGTGCTCACGGATCGCGAGTTCTTCCGCGGGTCACTCGACGATCTGCGGCGCGCGCGCGCGGCCTGCCGCCTGCCGGTGTTGCGCAAGGACTTCACGATCGATCCGCTGCAGCTCATCGAGGCGCGTGCCGCCGGCGCGGACGCGGCGCTGTTGATCGTCGCGGCGCTCGGTGACTCGCAGATACGCGAGCTCCTCGCGTGCGCGCGCGAGCTGTCACTCGATGCGCTGGTCGAGGTGCACGACGAGCCGGAGCTCGAGCGCGCGCTGGCGTGCGGCGCGGAGCTGATCGGCATCAACAACCGCGACCTGCGCGACTTCAAGACCGATGTCGGAGTGACTCGTACGCTCCTGCCGCTCGCCGCCGGGCGCCCGGTCGTGTCCGAGAGCGGCCTCGACGATCCCGCGGTCGTGCGCGCGCTCGAAGCCGAGGGCGCGGCCGCGTTCTTGATCGGCGAAGCGCTCATGCGCGAGCCCGATCCAGGCGCGGCGCTGCGCCGCTTGCGAGGTGCGCAGTGACTCTGGTGAAGATCTGCGGACTCACGAACCGCGCGGACGCCGAGGCCGCGCTCGAGCTCGGCGCCGACGCGGTCGGCATCAACTTCGTTGCTGACTCGCCGCGCCGTGTCGAGCTCGCCGCGGCGCGCGAGATCTGCGCGCTCGCCGCCGGCCGCGCCGTCCGGGTGGGAGTGTTTCGCGATCAGCCGCGCGCGGAGGTGGAGCGCATCGCGAACGAGGCTCCGCTCGACGTCATACAGCTGCACGGGAGCGAGTCACCGGAATACGTGGCCGAGCTGACCTTTCCCGTGATGAAGGTGCTGCCCGGCGATGCGAACGCGGTGGCCGCGGGGGCGCGCTATCCCGGCGTGGAGCTGCTGCTCGACCACCCGTCCGGGGGTGGCACCGGGAAGTCGTGGGACTTTGCGCACGCGGCGGGACTCACTGCGCGCGGCCGCCGCGTGTGGATCGCGGGCGGACTCGACGCCGGGAACGCCGGCGCCGCAGTCACTGCGGCGTCACCGTACGGTGTAGACGCCTCGTCCAGCCTCGAGTCCGCGCCGGGCAGGAAGGACCGCGCGAAGATGGCCGCGTTCATCGCGGCGGTACGCGCCGCCGCGCCGCCCCGCACCCGCCCCGACGCGGCGGGGCGCTTCGGGCGCTTCGGCGGCCGCTACGTCCCCGAGACACTCGTGCCCGCGGTGGAGGAGCTCGCCGCGGCCTGGGACGTGCTGCGCGCCGACGAGTCGTTCTGGAAGGAACTCGCGGTCGAGCGCGGCGCGTACGTCGGCCGGCCGACGCCACTGTATTTCGCCGAGCGCGCGAGCGAGTTACTCGGCGTTCGCGTGTATCTCAAGCGCGAAGACCTCGCGCACACGGGCTCGCACAAGATCAACAACGCGATCGGGCAGGCGCTGATCGCGCGCCGCATGGGTAAGCGGCGAGTCATCGCCGAGACGGGCGCGGGCCAGCACGGCGTGGCGACCGCGACCGCCTGCGCGCGTTACGGCTTGGACTGCGAGGTCTACATGGGCGAGGAAGACACTCGGCGGCAGGCGCTGAACGTCTTCCGCATGGAGTTACTCGGCGCGAAGGTCCATCCCGTGAAGTCCGGCAGCCGCACGCTGAAGGACGCCATGAACGAGGCGCTGCGCGACTGGGCGACGAACGTGCGCTCGACTTACTACCTGATCGGCTCGACCGCGGGCCCGCACCCGTACCCGATGCTGGTGCGCGACCTGCAGTCGGTGATCGGCGAAGAGGCGCGCGCGCAGATTCGCGCCGCGGAAGGGCGACTGCCGGACCTGCTGGTCGCGTGCGTGGGCGGCGGCAGCAACGCGCTGGGTCTGTTCGCGCCGTTCTACGGCGACACCGAAGTGCGTATGCTCGGCGCCGAGGCGGGCGGCGAGGGCGTCGGCTCGGGGCGCCAGGGCGCCTCACTCACTGCGGGCAGCCCCGGCGCGCTGCACGGCAGCTTCTCGTACGTTCTGCAGGACGACGAGGGCCAGATCTTCGAGGCTCACTCGATCTCGGCCGGGCTCGACTATCCCGGCGTGGGCCCGGAGCACTCGTTCTTCAAGGACAGCGGGCGCGCCGAGTATCTGCCGGTCACCGACGTCGAGGCACTCGACTCGTTCGTGTGGCTCGCGCGCACGGAAGGGATCATCCCCGCGTTCGAGTCGGCGCACGCGATCGCCGCGCTCCGCGCGCGAGCGCCGAAGCTGCCGCGCGGCTCGGTGGTCGTCGTGAACCTCTCGGGCCGCGGCGACAAGGACGCCGCGGAGGCGAAGTCACTCCTCGCGAAGGCGGCGAAGTGAATCGCATCGACCGAGCCTTCGCGAAGGCCCGCGCCGAGAAGCGCGCCGCGCTCGTCGTCTTCGTGACTGGCGGCGACCCGGATCTCGCGACGACCGCCGAGCTCATCCCGGAGCTCGCCGCCGCCGGAGCGGACGTGATCGAGCTCGGCGTTCCACACAGTGACCCGATCGGCGAGGGCCCCACGATCCAGGCGTCGTCGCAGCGCTCGCTCGCGCACCACACCACGCTGACTCAGATCCTCGAGTGCGTGCGGCGCGTCCGTGGAGTCACTGACGTCCCGATCGTGCTCATGGGTTACTTGAACAACGTGCTCGCGCACGGCGAGGAGCGCTTCGCCAAGGACTCGGCCGCGGCGGGGGTGGACGGCCTGATCCTCTGCGACACGCCGGCCGAGGAGATGGAGTCGCTCTCGCGGGCGTGCGCGGAGTCGGGCGTTCACCAAGTGATGCTCGTCGCGCCCACCAGCACCCCGCACCGCGTGGTGCGGATCGCCGCGCGGAGCCGCGGGTTCGTGTACTGCGTGTCGGTCACGGGAGTCACGGGTTCCCGGCGCGACCTGCCGGCGGACCTCGCGCAGCTCGTGGGCCGCATTCGCCGAGTCACTCCGACGCCGGTGTGCGTCGGCTTCGGAGTCTCCGACGCGGCGCAGGCCGCGGCGGTCGCGCGCCTCGCCGACGGCGTGATCGTCGGCAGCGCCCTCGTGTCACGCATCGGCGCGGCGCAGGGCCGCGACGAAGCGGTGCGCGCGGCTCGGCGGTTCGTGGCGGAGCTGGCCGCCGCGGTGCGCACGGCGCGCTAGGCGCGCGATTCGTTCCGGGCGCGCGCGACCCACTGCGCGTACAGCTCGCGCACCTGTTTCTCGGTCGCCTCCCACGTCCCCGTGTTGTCGATCACGACGTCGGCCAGCGCGCGTTTCTCTTCGATCGACAGCTGCGAGCCGATGCGCGCGCCGGCGTCGGTCTCGGACAGCGAGTCACGCGCAGTGACTCGCTCGAGCTGCTGCGCGGGCGACGCGTACACCACGGCGATCAGGTCGAACTTCACGACGGCGCCCGTGCCGACGCCCGCCTTCTTGCCCTCGAGCAGGAGCGGTATGTCGAGCACGATGACTTCGCGCTGACTCGCGCGGTGCGCGGCGGCCCGCCGCTGCAGCTCGCCCGTCACCAGCGGGTGGATCAGCAGGTTCAGCTTCGTGCGCGCCTGCGGATCGTTGAACACGAGCGCGCCGAGCTTCGGGCGGTCGAGCTCGCCGTCGGCGGTGAGATACTCGGGCCCGAAGGCCTCGACGATCGCGCGCAGCGCCGCGCCACCGCGCGCCTGCAGCTCCCGCACGATCTTGTCGGAGCACTCCACCGCGGCGCCCAGCGCCGCGAGCAGATCGGACACGCTCGTCTTTCCGCTGCCGATTCCGCCGGTCAGTCCGACGAGGAGACTCTTCGTTGCCATCGCCAGAGTCTACGGCATCGGCACGAGGCGATTCTCGCCGTCGAGCGTGAAGAAGACACACCCAGGGCAAGGGTCGGGAAGCGCCGCGCCGGTGGCGGCGATGCGCACGCTCACGTCATCGCGCCCGGTCATCTCGCGAACCTGGCGCTTCGTCAGCCACACGCCGAGAAAGCCGGTGACTCGAAACACCGAGTAATTCGGCGGCAGGCCCGGCGGATCGACGAGCACGGCGACGGAGTCAGCGGGGAGAGAGCGCAGCCGGTCGAGGAGCTGAGTCATCAGCGCTCCCGCCGCCCCGCCGCTCTCGGCCATGCCGCGCGCGTCCTGGTGTTGCGCCCATGCGTTCGCGCTGAGCGCGAACGCGACGACGGCGGCCGCGGTGACTCGCCGAGCTCGGCTCCCGTCGCGAGTCAGCAGCGCCCCGGCGCTCCACCCAAACGCGAGCGCGACGAACGGGAGCACCGCGTATGCATACAGCTCGGAGACGTGATGCAGGAGCAGTACCGGGCCCAGCACGCAGATGGCCGCTGCGCAGAAGGCGGCGAGCCAGGGGAGCTTCCCCGCGCGGACCGACCCCCAACACAGAAATGCGACGACGGCGACGGCCGAGAGCCCGCCAGCGATGGGCCACGCCCACTCGCGCGCCGCCGCGCCGAGAAACACCTGAGTCGTCGGGAGCGGAATCACCGAAGCGACCGAGAGCAGCGCGAGGTTGCGCAGCACGTTCGTTCCGACCTGCATCTGTTCGCCGCTCGCGACGTCGGGCAACGTCCCGCCAGCCTGCGCGCGTAACGCGAGATACCCGACGGCGACCGCGGCAAGCACGAGCGTCCAAGTCACTGCCTTGCGCGCGCCGTTCGGCTCAGCACGGAAGTGCAGCCACATGAGCAGGGCCAGGATCGGCAGATAGCCGAGGGAGCTCTCCTTCGCGAAGAGACTCACCGCGAACGCGGCCGCGGCCGCGCCCGGGCGCGCGCGAACACCGGGAAACGGAGCCAGCCAGAACAGCGCCGCCGAGCCCGCGAGCGTGCCGAGCGTGAGTGACATCGTGTCGTTCCCGCCGACCGCGGAAGCCGCGAGCTGCGAGACACAGACATACAGACCCGCGAGCACGGCCCCGGTGCGCGAGACACCGACGCCCAGCACCGCGCGAGTCACCAGCACCGCGAGCGCCACGTGCAGCGCGAGATTCACCAGATGCGTGGGCAAGGTCGTGCGGCCGAAGAGCGTCTGCGACAGCGCCACCAGCAGCCCCTGCAGCGGGCGGTAGTTCTCGTACGGGCGCGTCTCGAAGAACGCGCGGGCGAGATACTCGCGCGGCGCGGCCAGCCACAGCTCCCAATCGTCGGCGAAGAACCCGCCGTCCAGCACCGGGCCGAGCAACGCGAGCCCGAGCAGCGCGAAGGCGAGGGCGCAGGCGGCGAGCAGCGCCGACTCACTTCGCCGCGCGAGCACGGGCGGGTCGCCAGTCACGCGCGGCAGTCTAAGGCATCGTCCCACAAAGCAAAACGCGCCGTGGCTCGGTTTTCCGCGCGCGGCTCGTGCGGTATAGTCGCGCCCGCTTTGGCGAAGCCCGACGAGCTCGAGAAGGTGCTTTCGAGATTGCGCGACGAGGTCGACGCGATCGATCTGCGCATTCTCGAGCTGCTGAATCAGCGCACCGAGCGCACCAACGAGATCGGCAGGCAGAAGGCGGTGGACGGCGCGACGCCGTTCGTGCCCGCGCGCGAGCTCGAGATCTTCGAGCGACTCGAGCGCGCGGCGCAGGGACCGTTCCCGAAGACGGCGGTGCGCAAGGTGTTTCGCGAGATCATCTCGGCCTCGATCGCGCTGCAGCGCGGTGTGTCGGTCTCGTATCTCGGCCCGCCCGCGACCTACACGCACCAGGCCGCGATCCAGCAGTTCGGACAGATGGCCGACCTGCGCCCGGCCGCGACCACCGACGCGATCTTCGAGCAAGTCGAGTCGGGTCAGTCGGAGTTCGGCGTGGTGCCGATCGAGAACTCGAACGAGGGCGTGGTGTCTCACACGCTCGATCTGTTCGTCGACTCACCACTCACGATCGCCGCCGAGATACACGTCCCCATCCACCACGATCTGCTCTCGAAGAGCGGCGAGCTGCGCGCGATCAGGGCGGTCCACTCGCACCCCCAGGCGCTCGCGCAGTGCCGCGCGTGGCTCGAGCTGAACCTGCCCAACGTGCCGCAGCAGACGACTCACTCGACCGCGCTCGCCGCCGAGCTCGCGGCACGCAGCGAGGAGATCGCAGCGATTGCGAGCCCCGTGGCCGCCGAGCTGTACGCCCTGCGCGTCGTGCACTCGGGGATCGAGGACCGCGTCGACAACATGACTCGCTTCCTCGTGATCTCGCGCCGGCCGCCGAAGCGCAGCTCGCGCGACATCACGTCCATCCTGTTCTCGATCAAGCGCGACCAGGTCGGCGCGCTGTACAAGGCGCTCGAGCCGTTCTATCAGCACGCAGTCAACCTGACTCGCATCGAGTCACGCCCCACGCGCGTGCGCGCCTGGGAGTACGTGTTCTTCTGTGACTTCGAGGGCCACATCGACGACGAGCGCGTCGATGCGGCGATCAAGCAGCTGCGGCCGCGCTGTGACTTCGTGAAGGTGCTCGGGAGTTACCCCGAAGCGGAGCGAGCGCGATGAAGCTGCGTGACTTGGTGAATGCGCACATACGAGACCTGGATCCGTACGTGCCGGGCAAGCCGGTCGAGGAGCTGGAGCGCGAGCTGGGCATCGCGTCGGCGGTGAAGCTCGCGTCGAACGAGAGCCCGATCGGGCCGTCGCGCCGCGCCGTCGAGGCGATCTTCGCCGCCGCCGAGAATCTGAACCGCTACCCCGACGACTCTTGCTTCGCGCTGCGCGACGCGCTCACGACACATCTTGGTGTCGGCAAGGACATGCTCTGCTTCGCCGGCGGCTCGGACGGAATCCTCGAGCTGCTCGCGAAGTGTTTCCTCGCACCGGGCGACGACGCGCTTTTCCCTTGGCCCAGCTTCGCCATGTACCCGATCATGACCAAGGGCGCGGGCGCCAACTCGGTCATGGTCCCGCTGGACCGCGACTACCGCGCCGACGTCTCGGCGCTGCTCAAGGCAGTGACTCCTCGCACGCGGCTCTTGATCCTCGCCAATCCGAACAACCCGACCGGCACGTCGATCGGCGCGAGTGACTTCGCGCGCCTGGTGCGCGAGCTGCCGGAGCGGATCGTGCTCGTGGCCGACGAGGCGTACGTGAACTTCGCGCGGCGCACCGACTTTCCCGATTCGGTGAAGGCGCTGCGCGATCGGCCGACGCTCGTCGTGCTGCGCACGTTCTCGAAGGCCCACGCGCTGGCGGGGCTGCGCGTCGGCTACGCGATCGCGCAGCCCGAGCTCATCTCGTATCTCGAGCGCGCGCGCCACCCGTTCATCGTGAACAGTCTGGCGCAGGTCGCCGCGGCCGCGGCGCTCGCGGACACCGCGCACACCGCGCGAATCGCCAAGCTCACGCACGAGGGGATCGCGCAGCTCGAGGCCGGACTCCGCGCGCTGGGGCTCCGCTTCGCACAGACCGACGCCAACTTCGTGCTGATCGAAGTCGGCGCGGGCGCCGACCAGCTCCAGCAGCGCCTGTTGAAGCAGGGCGTGATCGCCCGGCCGCTCGGCGGCTTCGGCCTCGCGACCCACCTGCGCGTCTCGGTCGGGACGCGCGAGGAGAACGAGCGCTTCCTCTCGAGCCTGGCCGTCGAGCTGCGCCGTTGAGGCGTCCGGTCGTCGGGCGCCTTGGCGTCATTGGTATGGGCTTGATGGGCGGCTCCGCCGCCCTCGCCGCGCTCGAGCGCGGTGCTGCGAGCGAGGTGCGAGGGGTGGATCCGGGGCTCGAGCAGGCGGGAAAGATCCCGCTCGTCTCGCTCGCCGAAGGCGCGGCCTGGGCGGATCTGCTCGTTCTGGCCGTCCCGATCGACACGATGGCCGAGGTCATGCGCGCGCTCGCCCCGCATCTGCGGCCCGAGACGCTGTTGACCGACCTGGCCAGCGTGAAGGCGCCGGTGGCGGAGCTGGCGCGCCGACACCTGCCGCGGCCCGAGCAGGTGGTGGGGGCGCACCCGATGACGGGCAGCCACGCGGTCGGATTCGCCGCCGCCGACCCCGACCTCTTCGCGGGGGCCCCGTGCATCCTGGCCCTCTCCGGCGTCGAGGCCCCTTATGTGGTGGACCGGATTGAGGAATTCTGGCAGTGTCTCGGTGCCTTCACGGTTCGGAAGTCGCCCGAGGAGCACGACGCCATCGCGGCCGCGCTCTCGCATCTGCCTCACGCAATCGCGTTCGCCTACGCGCTGGGGCTCCCCGGGGACGAGACACTCGAGCTGGCGGGACCGGGGCTTCGCGATTTCATCCGCATCGCGCGCTCCAACCCCAAGCTCTGGTGCGAGATTCTGCTCATGAATCGCAAGCGCGTCGCCGAAGAAGCAGCGCGCTTCACGAAGAACCTGGGGGCGATCCTAGAGGCATTGGAACGCGCGGACCGACCGCAGCTCGAGCGGGTGCTCGAGAAGGGTCGCGCGAGCGTGAACGAACTCGACCGACGACAGCGAACGAAACCGACAGGAGATCGACGCAAGTAATGTCAGCCCAAGCGCACACCCCCGCCGAAGAGTCTTTCGCCGAGCTCTTCGAGAGCAGTCAGTCACTCGTGAAGGAAGGGCAGGTCGTCATCGGCACCGTCCTCTCCGTCGACTCAGAACACGTCCTCGTCGACGTGGGCTGCAAGTCGGAAGGCATGATCGCCACCTGGGAATTCGCCGACGAAGACGGCGTCGCCCGCATAGAGGTGGGTCAGAAAGTCGACGTGCTCGTCGAGCAGTCGGAGAACGAAGACGGCGTCATCGTTCTGTCGAAGGAGAAAGCCGACAGACTCCGCGTCTGGGATCACCTGCAGAGCGCGTTCGACAACTCGGAAGTCGTCGAGGGCGTGATCAACGGCCGCGTGAAGGGCGGTCTCTCGGTGAACCTCAAGGGCGTGAAGGCGTTCTTGCCCGGGTCACAGGTCGACCTGCGCCCCGTGCGCAATCTCGACCGCATGATCGGCGAGCCGCACAAGTTCAAGATCATCAAGTTCAACAAGCGGCGCGGAAACATCGTTCTGTCTCGCCGCGCGCTGCTCGAGACCGAGCGCCAGTCACTCCGCCAGAAGACACTCGAGATACTCAAGGAAGGTCTCGTGGTCGAAGGCATCGTCAAGAACATCACCGACTACGGCGCGTTCATCGATCTGGGCGGCATCGACGGCCTGCTCCACATCACGGACATGTCGTGGGGCCGCATCTCGCACCCGAGCGAGGTGTTCCAGGTCGGCGACCAGGTGCGCGTGCGCGTGCTGAAGTTCGACCCGGAGACCGAGCGCGTGTCGCTCGGCTTGAAGCAGACCCAGCCCGACCCGTGGATCTCGATCGGCGACCGCTACCCGATCGGTCTGCGCATCCGCGGCAAGGTCGTGTCACTCGCCGACTACGGCGCGTTCGTGGAGCTCGAGCCCGGCATCGAGGGACTCATCCACATCAGCGAGATGAGCTGGACCAAGCGCGTGAAGCACCCGTCGAAGGTCGTCGCGATCGGCGACGAAGTCGACGTGCTCGTGCTCGAGGTCGACCCGCAGAACCGGAAGATCTCGCTCGGCATGAAGCAGACCGAGCCGAACCCGTGGAGCCTGCTCGAGGAGCGCTATCCGCCCGGCACCAAGGTGCGCGGCGTTGTGCGAAACGTGACCAACTTCGGTGTCTTCGTCGGCATCGAGGACGGCATCGACGGCTTGGTCCACGTCTCGGACATCTCGTGGACGCAGAAGATCCGCGACCCCAAGGAGCTGTTCAAGAAGGGCGACGAGCTCGAGGCCATGGTCCTCAAGGTCGACACCGAGAGCGAGAAGTTCTCACTCGGCCTGAAGCAGCTGCAGCCCAACCCGTGGGACGAGGTCCCGCGCAAGTACCCCGTCGGCTCGAAGATCAAGGGCAAGGTCACGAGCATCGCGGACTTCGGCGTGTTCGTGGAAGTGGAAGAGGGGATCGAGGGTCTCGTGTACGCGTCCGAGGTCGGGCGCAACGTCGAGAACCTGGCCGACGTGTGCAAGGTGGGCGACGAGGTGGAAGCCCTCGTGGTTCGCGTCGACGCGTCGGAGCAGAAGATCGCTCTGTCGATGCGCGCGATTCAGGAGCGCGAGGAGCGCGCGGCCATCAAGCGCGTCGCGGCTCAGTCGGGCACGCAGAAGGCGACCCTCGGCGATCTGTTCTCGTCCGACGCACTCTCGAAGCTGCGCGGGGGCGGCTCCAGCGGCTCGAACAACGATGACTCGTGACTGACCAACCCTAGTTCGGAGAAACGCGGTGGGGGATCTCTCCGGAATGACCAAGAGTGACCTGATCGAGCGTGTTGCGGTCAAGGTTCCGCACATCTCGAAGAAGGACACGGAAACCGTCGTCAACACGATCTTCGACTGCATGACGGAGTCACTGCGCAAGGGTGACCGCATCGAGATTCGCGGCTTCGGGAGCTTCCAGGTCAAAGTGCGCGAAGCGCGCGAGGGCCGGAACCCGAAGACGGGCGAGGAAGTGAAGATCCCCGCGAAGCGCACGCCGTTCTTCAAGGTCGGCAAAGAGCTGAAAGAGCGGATCGAGGCGAAGCGGAAGCAGGAAGTCGGGGGAAGCGGAGCGCGACCGAGCGCCGGCGCCGGCCCCCGTTCCTGAGGGCGGCCGCGGAGTGAGCGCCGCCGACACCAAAGAGCGTCGGCCGCTCTGGGCGCCGTGGCGCGTCGAGTATGTCGAAGGCCCGCGGGCCGATGACCGCTGCATCTTCTGCGCGTCCGAGGACACGGCGCGCGACCGCGAGCGCCTGATCCTGTTTCGTGGTCGGGGCGTGTTCGTGGTGATGAATCGCTACCCGTACTCACCGGGTCACTTGATGGTCGCGCCGTTCGCTCACCGCGCGCGCATCGACGAGCTCGACGGGGCGACCCAGACCGAGCTGATGACCTTGCTCGGCAGCGCCGCGCGCATCCTCGAGACGACTTACAATTGCGACGGCCTGAACGTGGGCGCGAACCTCGGGGCCGCCGCGGGCGCGGGCTTCGCCGAGCACGTCCACTTTCACCTCGTGCCGCGCTGGAGGGGCGACGTGAACTTCATGACCACCGTCGGCGAGATACGCGTGATTCCGACTCACATCGAGCGCAGCTTCGACGAGCTGCGCCCGAGCTTCGCGAAGTTGGGGGCGCCATGAGAACCTGGGGATCGATCGCATCGGCGGTGATCCTGGCGGGGTTGCTGGTGTACGTCGTGATCAGCAACAACGACCTGGTCGTCGTCACTCTGCCGCTCGTGAAGTGGCCGACGAAGTTGTGGGGCGCGATGGTCGCGTCCGCCGCGGTCGGCGCGGGAGCGGCGCTGCTGCTTACGAGCTGGCCGCTGCTGCGCTTGAAGCTCGAGTCACGCAAGCACGCGAAGCGCATCGCGCAGCTCGAGCAGGAAGTCCATGGCCTTCGCACCTTGCCGATCGCGAGTGACTCGGCCGCGTCGTCGGGCGGGCAGAAGGTCTAGCGTTGCGAGACTGGCTGCGGCGCCGGCGCTCGAGCACGAGCGCTCCCGAGCGGTCGCCGACGGCCCACCTGCGCAGCGCGCTGCACCTGGTGCTCGCGGGTGACTTGTCGGCGGCCGAGACACAGCTCGCTGAAGCCGCGCGCGTCGACTCGTCGTCGTCGGACGTGTATCTCGCGCTCGCGAACCTGTACCGCCTGCGCGGTGACATCGGGCGCGCGATCCAGATCCATCAGAATCTCCTGCTGCGGCCCGACATCGCCGAGGAGCTGCGACGCGAGGCGCTGCTCGGCCTGGCGCTCGACTTCCGTTCGGGCGGGTTCTTGAAGCGCTCGGCGGCCTCGTTCGAGGACTTGCTCCAGCTCGAGCCCGACAACCTGCAGGCGCTGCGCGCGCTGGAGCGCATCAAGATCGAGAGCGGTGACTGGGAAGGCGCGGTGCAGATTCGCAATCGCATCGGCGACCGAGATCCCGCGACTCACAAAGTGCTCGCGCACCTGTGGACGGGTCACGGGCGAGCGCGAGCGGCGCGGGGTGTCGAGGCCGAGGCGCGCCGCGCGTTCAAGCGCGCAGTGTCTCAAGACCCCGACTGCGCCGAGGCGTATCTCGCGCTGGGTGACCAGAGACTCCGCGAGGGCAGCCTGCGCAAGGCGTCGGGGCTGTTCCGCCGCGCGCTGGGCCTGCACTCCGCGATCGGCAGGCTCGTGTATCCGCGGCTCTGGGAGGCGCACGCGAAGCTGGGCGATCTGGCCGAGCTCGAGTCACTTCTGCGCGAACGCTACGAGCACGAGCCCGACGATCACGACGCGGCGCTTTGGCTCGCGCGCGCGATCGCGAAGCAGTCACGCCCCGACCAGGCGCTGGCTCTGCTGCGGCGGTTGCTCGACCGCGACCCGGGCGTGCTGGCGCTGCACGCCGAGATCGGCCGCGTGTTGCTCGCGGAGGGCCGCGACTCGGACGCGAAGAAGGCGTTCGAGGAGCTGCTCGAGACACTTCCGACCGAGCCGCGCCGCCTGGCGTGCCGCGCCTGCGGGGCGCAGGACGTGGCGCTCCACTTCCGCTGCCCGCAGTGCGGTGAGTGGGACAGCTTCAGCTGACCGCGGGGCGAATCACTTCCGCGATGCTGCGTGCGAGGCTCGAAGCGGTGAACGGCTTCTGGACGAAGCCCGCGATGCCCTGGGCCTCGAGCCGCCGCAGCGCCAGCTCGCCCGCGTAGCCGCTGGTGGCGAGCACAGGTGTCTCGGCCGCGAGGGCGCGCAGCTCGGCGAGCAGCTCCTCGCCGGACTCACTGCCCAGCGCGAGGTCGAGCACGATGGCCGCGACCTTCGCGCCGTGCGCGCGTAGCTGCGCGATCGCCTCGCCGCGATCCGCCGCGAGCAGCACCGAGTAACCCGCGGCCTCGAGCGCGCGCCGCGCGACCTCGCGAACGCCCCGCTCGTCGTCGACGACGAGCACCGCGCCAGCGCCGCGCTCCGGCGCGGACAGTGAGTCACTCCGCGACTCCGCGTCGCTCGCGAGGGGCGGCGCCGCGGGCAGCAACACGCGCATGCGCGCGCCGCGCCCCGGCGCGCTGTCCACGGCCACGCTGCCGCCGTGCGCGCGCACCACGCCGTGCGCGACGGCGAGTCCCAGTCCGCGCCCCGCGCCCTTGGTGGTGAAGAATGGATCGAAGATCTTCGCCAACGCCGCGGGCTCGACCCCGCAGCCCGTGTCCGAGACGTCGAGCGCGACCTCGCCGGACTCGGCGCGAGTCACTCGCACGCTCACGTGACCGCCCTCCGCCGGCAGGGCCTCGCACGCGTTCGTGACCAGGTTCATCAGCACCTGGCGCAACTGAGTCGCGTCGCCCTCGACTTCGACCGGCTCGGCCGGCGCGAGCCAATCGATCTTCGCGCGCTGCGGGAGCGCGCGGCGCAAGAGATCGAGTGTCTCGTCGACCAACGCGCGCAGGTCCATCCGTTCGCTCGCGATCCGCTCGCGTCCCGCGAACGCGAGGATCTGCTTCACCAGCCCGGCCGCGCGCGCGCCGGCGCGCTGGACCTCTTCCAGACTCTCGCGCAGCACGGTGTCTTTGCCGGCGCGCTCGACCGCCAACTCGGCGTTGCCGAGAATGCCGACCAAGAGGTTGTTGAAATCGTGCGCGACGCCGCCCGCCAGCAAGCCGAGACTCTCGAGCCGCTGTGACTCGCGCAGGCGCGCCTCGAGCTCGGCGCGCTCCTCGGCCAGGCGGCGGCGCGGAGTCACGTCCGCGATCACTCCGACCGCGCAACGCCTTCGTTCCGGCCCTCCGTGCCCGCGCATCAGCATCCAGCGAGTATCTCGCCCAGGCTGGGGTGCGAGCCGGAACTCGACCTCGAACGGCTCGAGTCTGTCCGCGCGCTCGCGCGCGAACGCCCGCCCGGACTCGAGGTCGTCGGGGTGCACGAGATCGAGATACCCGCGGATCGTCTGGGGCATCGACTCGTCGTCGGGCAGGCCGAACACGCGCGCGGCGTTCGTCGACCAGCGCACCTCGCCGAGCTCCGCGTCCCACTCCCACGTGCACATCTCGGCGCCTTCGAGCGCGAGTCGCAGGCGCTCCTCGCTCTCGGCCAGCGCCTGCTCCGACGCCTTCTTGTCCGACAGATCGGTGAGTGTCCCGACCCAGCCGGCGAACGCGCCCGAGGAGTCGAACTCCGGCACGGCCTGATTCAGCACCCAGCGCATCTCGCCGTCGGGACGGATCACGCGCTGCTCGAGCCGCAGCATGCCGCCCTCGGCGAGCGCCTTGCGTGACTGCTCGAGGATGCGGCCCGCGTCCTCGGGGTGGAGCGGGTGACTCCGCGGGTTGGCCATGGCCACGTCGTGCGGGATGCCGGTCAGCTCGGACCAGCGCTCGTTCAGATACACGTGCCGGCCCTTGTTGTCGATGCGGAAGATCCCGACCGGCACGGCGCGCGCGAGACTCTGATAGCGCTTCTCGCTCGCGCGCAGAGCTTCGACCACGCGCTGCTGCTCGGAGACGTCGCGACTCACCATGACCACGCGCTGCTCGCCGTTCGCGGTCGTGAAGCGCCGGCCGGTGGAGTGAATCCAACGGTACTCGCCGTCCGCGTGACGAATGCGCTGGAGTATCTCGATCTTCTCGGGGAGGAGTCCGTCCGAGATCAGCGCCTGCAACCGGGGCAGGTCGTCGGGGTGAGTGAGTCGCGCGACCACGCCCTCGACGTCGCTGGTCCATGACTTTGCCGAGTAACCCAGCACGCGCTCGAGGCTGGGACTCACGTACACCAGCCGGCCGGTCGCGGTGGTCTCGGTGATCACGTCCGACGAGTTTTCGGCGATCCGCCGATAGCGCTCTTCGCTCTCGCGCAGCGCGGTGGCAGCGCGCCGGCGCGCGCTGAAGTCACGGCCGTGGATCAGGAGTGCGTCGCGTCGGCCGAGCCGAAACGGCGCGAGCCACACCTCGACGTCGAGCACCTTGCCGTCGCCCGCGACGAGCCGCACCTCGAAGAACGGGCCGGCCTCGCGCAAGGTGCGCGCGCGCTCGACCGACTCACGCGCCTTCGCGCGGTCGTCCTCGTGCACGAACTCGTAGATCGACCGACCGCGAATCGCGCGTAGTGACTTGAAGCCGAGGAGCTTCTGACTCGCGCGGTTGGCGTAGACCAGGCGATCGTCGACCGAGACACCGATCAGGTGCGGCGTGATGTCGAGCAGACCCGCCATGTCAGTCGCGCGATGGCGGCCCGAGATACGCCGAATCACGTCGCCGAACATCCTGCACTCCCGGCGGGGATCGTATCACTCGGCGCGCAGCGATCCGCTGCATTTCCCCGGCGGCCCGGCCGCGGAAGCCTTCCGCGCCATGCAGTCCATCGCGCGCATCTCGGGCGGGTGCTGGGTCTCGGGCGCGTTCACCCTGGCTCGCATGGTTCCTGATGCCTTTGCCGGGGACCACGGACGTGGCGTTCATCCTCGAGCAAGTCGGGCTCACTCCTGACCGTGTGTACTGGTCGGTCGTGATTCAGCTGCTCTCCTCGGCGCTGTTCGTGCCGGCGCTGGTCGGGCTCTGTTCGGTGACCCCGCTGCGGGGCTCGGGTCACGGCTTCGCCGCGGCGACACTGTTCGGCGTAGGGGTCACCGGGCTCGCGGCCGACGCGATCTACCACCTGGTCGCCTACGAGATGGTCCTTCCCGGAGTGAGTCGCGAGGCGATGGTCCCGGTGATGACTCGCCTCCAGGGGCCGGACCTCGTCCTGGTCGCGCCGCAGCTGGTAGCACTGCTGGGCGGCGGCGCGTATCTCGCCTGGAGCGCCGCGCGCGCGGGTGCGGCGAGATGGGCGCCGCGGCTCATGGCGCTGGCGCTGGCCGCGGCGGTCGCGGGCGGAGCGTGCGTGCGCGTCTTCGGCCTCGAGCGGCGCTTCGTCGCGGTCACGGTGCTCGCGCTCTGGTCACTCGCGGTCGCGGAGCTCGGCGCGGGTCTGTGGCGCGTCAGATCGTGATCTGCATGCCGAGCTCGACGGCTCGGCCGGGCGGGATCCCGAAGTAACCCGCGGCCGGCTGCGCGAGATAGTGCATCAGCGCGAACAAGCGCTTGCGCCAGCCCGAGAGCTCGCGCTTGCCCGATGCGAGCACGGTGACTCGGCCCAGGAAGAAGCTCGCGGTCTCGACGCTGACCGGCACGCCCGTCGCCGCGATCTGCCGCATGATCTCGGAGATCTGCGGCGTCTGCGTGAAGCCGTAGCGCGCAGTGACTCGCACGAAACCCTCGCCCAGGAACTCGACCCGCACGCGGTCGTTGCGCGGTACCACGGGCACGTGCTCGGTCGTGATCGACAAGAGCACGATCCGCTCGTGCAGCACCTTCGAGTGCTTGAAGTGGTGACCCAACGCGAGCGGCAGGCCGTCGGGGTAACCCGACATGAACACCGCGGTGCCGGGCACGCGCGTCGGCTTCGACTGACCCACGTCAGCGATGAACGCCGTGAGTGGCAGAGTCACGTCGTTCAAGTGGCGGTTGAGTAAGTCGGTGCCGCGCTTCCACGTCGTCATCATGACCAGCAGCACCAGGCCCATGACCAGCGGGAACGCGCCGCCGTGGGGTGTCTTGGGCAAGTTCGCCGCGAACAGCGATACGTCGACGGTGAGAAACAGCGCACCTAGCGCCAGCGCCGCGGGCCAGCCGAAGCGCCGTGACGCGACCGGAATGAACAAGAGCGAGGTCACCGTCATCGTGCCAGTCACTGCGATCCCGTATGCCGACGCGAGCCCCGACGAGCCGCGGAACTCGAGCACGAGAAAGATGCACGCGAGCATCAGGAACCAATTCACTGCCGGCACGTAGATCTGGCCTTCCTGCCGGCTCGACGTGTGAATCACTTGCATGCGCGGCAGATACCCGAGCTGAACCGCCTGCGCGGTCATCGAGAACGAGCCCGAGATCACCGCCTGCGAGGCAATCACCGTGGCGAGCGTCGCGACGCCGACCATCGGCAGGACGGCCCAGCCGGGCAGCATCTCGAAGAACGGATTGCCGATGCCGTCCGCGCCCGCGTGCAGGAGATACGCGCCCTGTCCGAAGTACGACAGCAAGAGCGAGGGCAGCACGACCCCGTACCACGCGAGCGTGATCGGAAAACGCCCGAAGTGACCCAGGTCCGCGTACAGCGCCTCGGCGCCGGTCACGCACAACACGATCGAGCCGAGCACGAAGAAGCCCGGCCCGTCGCCGTGACTCAGCAGCACGAACCCGTGACTCGGGTTCAGCGCCGCGAGTATCTGCGGCTCGCGGATCAGCCAGGGCAGTCCGGCGAGCCCGATGGTCACGAACCACACGAGCGAGATCGGCCCGAACCACGCGCCGAGGCGCGCCGTACCGCCGCGCTGCACGAGAAAGAGCGCGACGAGGATGACCAACGCGATGGGCCAGATGAGCGGCGACATGCCGGGCACCGCCACGTCGATCCCCTCGATCGCCGAAAGGACCGAGATCGCGGGTGTGATCATGCCGTCGCCGTACAGGAGCGCGGTCCCGCCGAGCGCGACCAGGAAAGTGACTCGCCCAAATCTCGCGCCCGTGAAGTAGCGGTGCGCGAGAGCCATCAGCGCGAGCACGCCGCCCTCGCCGTTGTTGTCGGCGCGCAGCACGAATGTCAGATACTTCACACACACCGTGAGGATCAGCGCCCAGAAGATGAGTGACAGCACACCGAGCACGTGCTCGGGCGAAGGCGTCGCGCCGTGGGGTCCGTGGAAACACTCGCGCACCGCGTAGAGGGGCGAGGTGCCGATGTCGCCGTACACAACGCCGATCGCGGCCAGTGCGAGGCGGCGCAGGGCGACCGGTGGATGAGATCCTTCCGCCACCCCGTTTTGCACGGCGCGTTCGATTAGCACGTCCGCAGGCGGTGCGCAGTCCGCGGGAAGGTCGGGGCAAGTTGACCCACGAAGCAGTGCGCGGTGAGAATCCGCGCGAGGGAGACGGCACATGACCGATGCGACACGACCGCCCGACATTCTGACCCTGCACGCGAAGAGCGCGCCGCAAAAGCTCGCCGTGGTTCACGATCGCCCGGATGGCCAGGTCCTGACCTGGACCTTCGCGGAGCTCGAGTCAGAGGCGAATCGCCTGGCGAACGGACTCATCGCGCTCGGTCTGCGGCGCGGCGAGAAGCTCGTTTGGTGCGGCCAGAACTCACCGGGCGTGGTGCGGGTGGTGCACGCGGCGCGCAAGGTCGGCGCGGTGGCGGTGCCGCTGAATTACCGGCTGTCTCCCGAGGAAGCGCAGTACGTGGTCGACAACTCGGACGCCGTCATGGTGTACGTCGATCACGAGTACGCGCCGCTGTTCCAGAAGATCCGCAGTGACATCCCCAAGGTGCGCGAGATCGTCGTGTACGACGGCAAGGCGCCGGCCGGCATGCGCGACGGCGATGCTCTGGTCGCGGGCGCGAGTGACTCGGAGCCGCAGGTGACCGCGGCCGCGGCAGACACTCCGCAGACGATGATCTACACGTCGGGCACGACGGGGAAGCCGAAGGGCGCCGTGCGCGGCGCGGGCAACGCGGCGCAGTCGGGCGCGCTTTTGCAGATGATCGGCTACCAGCTCGACGACATCTATCTCACCACCGGGCCGCTGTATCACTCTGGGCCGGGCGGCTTCATGGCCGTGGCGCACGGGCTCGGCAACACGGTCGTGCTGCAGAAGAAGTTCGACGCGGAAGACTGGCTGCGGCTGGTCGAGAAGTACCGAGTCACTACGACGTTCTCGGCGCCAACGCCCGTGCGGTTGATCTGCAATCTGCCCGCGGCGACCAAGGCGAAGTACGACAAGGCGACCATGAAGCGCTTCATCGCCAACGCGGCGCCGTGGTCGTTCGCCCTGAAGCAGATGTATCTCGCCGACTTCCCGGGTGACTCACTCTTCGAGATCTACGGCTCGACCGAGCTCGGCGTGAACACGGTGCTGCGGCCCGAGGACCAGCTGCGCAAGCCCGGCTCGTGCGGGAAGCCCGCGCCCATGGTCGAGATCAAGCTGTTCGACGACGAGGGGAAGGAGGTCACCACGCCGCGCGTGCCGGGCGAGCTCGCCGTGCGCAGCCCTGGCGTGTTCGAGACGTATCACAAGGCAAGCGAGAAGTTCGAGGAAGACAAGCGCGGCGAGTATCACACCGTCGGCGACGTGGCTTACTTCGACGAGGAAGGCTTCTACTACATCTGCGACCGCAAGAAGGACATGATCATCTCGGGCGGCGTGAACATCTATCCCGCCGAGATCGAGGCAGTGCTCGACGCGCACCCGAAGGTTCTCGACGTGGCGGTCATCGGCATCCCGAACGAAGAGTGGGGCGAGGCGGTGCACGCCATCATCGTGAAGCTGCCCGACGTGTCACTCGGCGAGGACGACATCCTCGTGTACGGGCGCGAGCACCTGGCGGGCTACAAGATCCCACGGAGTGTCTCGTTCGCCGAGGAGATCCCGCGCAACGCCTCGGGCAAGATCCTGAAGAAGGTGTTGCGCGAGCCCTTCTGGGCCGGGCGCGCCACGCGGGTGTGACTCGCTTGTTCGACCTCTCGGGTCACGTCGCGCTGATCACCGGCGGGAACAGCGGGATCGGGCTCGGCTTCGGCCGCGGCATCGCGAAGGCGGGCGGGGCGGTCGCCGTGCTCGCGCGCGACGTCGAGCAGAACGCGCGCGCCGTGGCCGAGCTGCGCGCGCTCGGCGCCGACGCCGAGGCCTTCCGCTGCGACGTGTCTCGCGAGGAAGACATCGTGACTGCCACGGAAGGCGTGCTGAAGCGCTTCGGCCAGATCGACTCGTGCTTCGCGAACGCGGGTCTGGGCGGGAACGCGGCAACGGTCGACACGTCGCGCGCCGACTTTCAGCGCGTGCTCGACGTGAACCTGGTCGGCGCATTTCTCACCTTCCGCGAAGCGGTGAAGGCAATGATCGCGCGCGGCAAGGGCGGGAAGCTCGTAGTGACTTCGTCCGTGGGCTCGGTGCACGGCATGCCGAAGTCCGCGGCCTACGCGGCTTCGAAGGCGGCCGTGCTGGCGCTGGTGCGGTCACTCGCGGTCGAGCTCGGCAGGTACGACATCCAGGCGAACGCGATCGTGCCCGGCTGGATCGAGACGGACATGACGGCGGGCGCGCTCGCGTGGCCGAAGCTGCGAGACACTGTGACTTCGCGCACGCCAGCGCGCCGCTGGGGCAAGCCCGAGGAATTCGAGGGCATCGCCGTGTATCTCGCCTCGAAGGAATCGAAGTTCCACAACGGCGACGTGCTGACCCTGGACGGCGGCTACACGGTTTTCTGAGCCCTACTTGACCGCCGAGAGAGTGACTTTGTTCTCAGTGCGCTTGACCGGGTCGAGGTCCAGCGGCGAGCCGTCGCCGAGACACTGATCGTCGGCGGGGTCGGGACCCGGCCCGTTCGGCCGGCCCCAGTAGTTCCCGACGGCGACGATCTCGTGACCCATCTGGTTGTTCACGCCGCAGTTCGAGCTCACGGCGTGACCGTTGCCCATGATCGTCGAGCGAGTGACTCGCCCGTCGCCGGTGCCCGCGAAGTACACGCCGTCGAGTCCGTTGCCGACGGTCACGACCGAGTCGAGCTCCGCGTCGGCGTTCACGACCGAGAAGCCCGTCCCTAAGTTGCCCGACGCGACCGACTTGGAGATGCGCGCGTCCACCGCGCCGACCGCGACGAAGCCGCTCTCGCCGTTGCCGCTCGCGGCGTTGCCCACCAGGCGCGCGCCTTCCGACTCGATCACGAAGCCGCTGCCGCCGTTGTCGAACGCGCGGTTGCCCCCGACGAACGTGTCGTCCGCGTAGATCTCGAAGCCGTGGCCGAGGTTCTTGTCGGCGACATTGCCGATGACTCGGTTCGGCTTCATCGTGTCGCCGCCCACGAGCACGCCGGACTGCATGCCGCCGCGCACCGTGAAGCCCTGGAACGTCGCGCCCGACGCGAAGTGGATCGCCACCGTCCGGCGCACGACGCCGCGCGCGTCGATCACCGTCGCGCTCGCGCCGTCGCGCGAGCGCACGGTGATTCGCTTGTCGATCTCGACCACGCACTCACACGCTTGTTCGAGCAGCGCGGGCTCGTCCTGCGAATCGGCGAAGTCACCGTCCTGGTTCGCGTCGCCGTAGTAACCCGGGCCGACCAGCACCGTGTCTCCAGTCAGCGCGTTCGCGATCGCGCGGCCGATCGTGCGGCACGGCGCGTTCGACGCGCCGCACGTGACCGAGTCCGCGCCGTGCATGGCCACGTTGAGGGTCTTCGCGCCGGCGAGCGACGGCGCGAGACACAGCCAGAGAGCGATCAGAGTGATTCGCACGAGTGACTCCTGACTCATCGGGTCGCCTTGGGCACGACCTTCACTTCGGTCTTGCGGGCGGGAGTGAGGGCGATGTCGGCGCTCCCCGGACACTGCGCGTCCGCGGGCTCGGCGCCGGGGCCGGTCGCGGCGCCCCAGAAGTTGCCGGGCATCGAGAGGCCCGAGACGTTCGTCCCGATCCCGCAGTTCGACGCGTTCGCGATGCCGTTCCCGAACACCGACGAGCCGCGCAAGGGGTCGCTCGACTCGTCGTAGTAGACGCCACCCTGGTTCGCGAGCGACGCGATGCCGCTGAAGTCGTCGGCGCCCTGGAGCGTGAAGAAGCCGAAGCTGCCGTTCGCGAGCGCCAGCGACTTCCGCACGCGCGAGTCACTCTGGCTGAAGTAGAAGCCGCTGGCCGCGTTCGACTGTGCGATGCAGTCCTGCACGGTGACTTCCGCGAGGTTCGAGTTGAAGCCCATGCCGCCGTTGCGGATCGCGCGGTTCGCCTCGTAGCGGACGCCGCCCTCGGTGAAGAAGCCGTCGCTGGTGGCGCCGCGCACGGTGTTGCCGACGACGCGCACGTCCTCGATGCCCGCGGGCGTCCACACGCCCGCCGTCGCACCCGTGATCGTGAACCCGCCGTGAGTCGCGCCGAGCGTCGCGCCGTTGGCGTTGATGCGCACGCCGCGCGTGGCCGGGCCGGCCTCGATGATCGTGACATCCGCGCCGTCGCGAGAGCGCACGGTGACTCGTTTGTTCACGTCCACCGCGCACACGCACGCGCCGAGGCCGAGCGCCCCTTCCTCGTACACGTCGTTCATGTCGCCGTCGCGGTTCAGGTCGCCGTACAGGCCCGGGCCGACCTCGACCGTGTCGCCGCCGTCCGCGTTGGCGATGGCGACGGTGATGGTGCGACACGGCTCGCGCGTATCGCCGCAGTCCGGACCGTCCTCGCCGTTCATGGCGACGTTGAGCGTTCGCGCCGCGACCGAGTGACTGACGCAGAGCGCGGCGAGCGCCGCGAACAGAGTGAGCTTCATCCGAGGGATCTCCTGCACGTGCGTGGGCAGGCAAGAGATTCGGAAGAACGGCGCGCGAGCTTGAGTTAGCCGCGGAGTGCGGCGATGACTTCTGGCGGGGCCTGCACGAGCTCGATCAGGACTCCCTCGCCGGACGCGGGTGACTCGGCCGAGCCCTTCGGGTGGATGAAGCACACGTCATGGCCCGCCGCGCCCTTGCGGATCCCGCCTGGCGTGAAGCGCATGCCCTGTGACTCGAGCCAAGTGACTGCCGCGCGCAGGTCGTCCACCCAGAGACCCACGTGATTCAGCGCCGGGTCGTTCACCTTCGGCTTCTTGTCCGGGTCGATGGGCTGCATCAGGTCGACCTCGACGGCCAGCGCGCCAAGGCCGGCCTTGGCGATGTCCTCGTCCACGTTCTCGCTCTCGGAGCGGTACGTGCCCGCGAGAGTGAGTCCCAGGAGGTCGAGCCACAGACGCCGCAGCGCCGCCTTGTCGGTCCCGCCGACGGCGATCTGCTGCACACCCAACACACGGAACGGACGAGTCTGCGTCATGGCCGCCATGCTAACGCAGCCGCTCGGCCGCTTCGCGGAGCAGCGCTTCCGTGTCGCGCCAGCCCAGACACGCGTCGCTGACTGACAGCCCGTACCGCAGCGGCTCGCCCGCGCGGAGCTCCTGCCGGCCAGTCTCGAGGTGACTCTCGAGCATCGCGCCGAGCACCGGTGACTCCGGCACTTGGAACTGAGCGAGCACTGCGCGAAACACTTCGGGCTGCCGCTCCGGGTCCTTGCCCGAGTTCGCGTGCGAGCAGTCGACCAGCACCGGCCGAGTGAGCCCGAGCCCGCCGAGCCGCAGCGCCGTGCGAGTCACTTCGGCCGGCCCGAAGTTCGGCCCGCGCGCGCCGCCGCGCAGCACGACGTGCGCGTCGGGATTGCCCGGCGTCTCGATGCGCGCGAAGCCGCCGCTGGCACTCACTCCCAGGTGGCGATGCGGGCTGCGCGCGGCGAGCACGGCGTCGGCCGCCGGGTCGATCTCGCCCGAGGTCGGATTCTTGAAGCCGACCGGCAGCGGCAGACCGCTGGCCATCTCGCGGTGGATCTGACTCTCCGAGGTGCGCGCGCCGATCGCGACCCAGCTCAAGAGATCCGCGGTGTAGTGGCGCACGATCGGGTCGAGCAGCTCGGTGGCGCACGGCACGCCCAGCTCGTTCACCGCCAGGAGTATCTCGCGCGCGCGAGTCACTCCCAGCGCCAGGTCGCCCGAGCCGTCCAGTTTCGGGTCGTTGATCAGCCCCTTCCAGCCCAGCGCCGTGCGCGGCTTCTCGAAGTACGTCCGCATGATCACGGTGAGCACGTCACTCACTTCGCCCGCGAGCGCCGCCAGCCGGCGCGCGTAGTCGAGCGCCGCTTCGGGATCGTGAATCGAGCACGGCCCGACGATCGCGACGAAGCGCGGGTCCTTGCCGTGCAGCGCGTCCCGCACCGCGCGCCGGCCTCGCTCGACGGTGGCCGTGGCCGACGGGCTGCTCGGCAGACGCGCGCGCAGCGCGGCGGGCGACGGGAGCTCACTCGTGTCCATGAAATCTCCTTCCGGAAAAAGGCCAAAAAAAAGCCCCGAGAGGTCTCTCGGGGCTCCGCGGATTCGGCTTGCTTCGTGCGCTACGCGCTCGTGCCTTCTCCCTCGGCCCCGCTCACGGGCCAAAAGTAGAAGCCGAAGTAGAACTGGTTGCGCGGCGAAGTCACGGGCGTGCTTGTACCGCAGCCTTGGGCCGGCCGTCAATCGCTCGCCGAGTTACTGCGAGGGGGAGCGAGGGCCGCCCCGAGCGACCCCGCAAGCGCCGCAGGCGCGCGCAGCGAGCGGAACGCGAGCGTAGACTCGCCGGATGCGCTCCGAGACGCCGATGATGCGCCAGTACCGCGAGCTGAAGCGGCGAGCGGGCGACGCTCTCCTGTTCTTCCGCATGGGTGACTTCTACGAGCTGTTCGAGGCCGACGCCGAGCGCGCCGCGCCGTTGCTCGATCTGGTGCTGACGTCGCGCGAGAAGGACTCGGCCACGCCCGTGCCGATGTGCGGCGTGCCGTTCCATGCGCTCGAGGGCTACGTGCGGCGGTGTCTCGCCGCGGGTCTCTCGGTGGCGATCGCCGAGCAGACCGAGGACCCGAAGAGCGCGAAGGGTCTGGTGCGGCGCGAGATCACCGAGGTCGTGACTCCCGGCCTGGTCGCGAACGCGGACCGGCTCGAGGGCGCCGGCGCGAACTATCTCGCGGCCGTGGTCACCGACGACGCCCGCTTCGGCCTGGCGTATCTCGATCTGTCGACGGGCGAGTTCGGCGCCACCGAAGTGGAGCGGCGCGAGCTGTTCCTGGCCGAGCTCGATCGGCTCGCGCCGCGCGAGATACTCGCTCGCGACGCCGAGAAGGAGCTGCCCGCCGGGCCGGCGGTGCGGCGGGTCAGTGACTCGGACTTCGATCCGCGCGCGGTCGCCGAGCGCGCCGGCTTCCTGCCACACGGGCTCGAGCGCGGCGAGCGCGGGAACGACGCGCGCGCCGCCGCCGCGCTCGTGGCCGCCGTCGCGGAGCTGCAGCCCGCGGCGCTGACTCAGCTGGGCGCGCTCCGCCGCTATCGCGCGAGCGAGCACCTGCTCATCGACCGCTCGACGCGAAGACATCTCGAGCTGTTCCAGAACCTGCGCGACGGCGGCAGCGAAGGGACCTTGTTCGAGACACTCGACATGACGCGCACGCCGCTGGGTCGCCGGCGGCTCGCGGCGTGGCTCGGCGAGCCATTGCTCGCACCCGAGGCGATCGCCGCGCGCCACGATCGAGTGAGTCACTGGCTCGAGCCCGATAGCCGCCGCAATTCACTGCGAGACGCGCTGCGCGGCGTGGGCGATCTGGAGCGCACCGCGACGCGCGCCCTCCTGCCCACCGGCGGGCCGCGCGAGCTCGCGCAGCTGCGCTCGTGTCTCTCGGGCGTGGCCGACGTCGCGCGAGTCACTCCGCTCGCGGATCCGCTCGAGAGCCTCGCGGCGGAGCTCGCGCGCGTCCTGGTGGACGACCCGCCGCCCGCGCCGCGCGGCGAGCCGCACACCGGCTACGTGCGCGACGGGGTCGACGCGGAGCTCGATCAGATCCGGCACGAATCGGCCGAAGGTGAGTCGTTCCTCGCGGGCCTCGAAGCGCGCGAGCGCGCGCGCACGGGAATCAACGCGCTGAAGGTCCGCTACAACCGCGTGTTCGGCTGGTCGATCGAAGTCAGCAAAGCCCGCCTGTCACTCGTGCCGCCCGAGTACCGCCGCAAGCAGACCACGGCCGGCGGCGAGCGCTACACCACCGACGAGCTCGAGCGCTGGGAGGGAGTCACTCTGCGCGCCCGCGAGCGCGCCGCCGCCGCCGAGTCACGCGTGCTCGAGGAGCTGCGCGCCCGTCTCCGCGCCGAGGCCGAGCGCATCCGCCGCACCGCGGGCGAAGTGGGCGAGCTCGACACCACGCAGTCACTCGCGCACGTGGCGCGCGAGCGCGGCTGGGTGCGGCCCCAGGTCGAACGCTCGCTCGCGCTCGAGATCGAGGCCGGCCGCCATCCGGTGATCGAGCGCAGCGTCCGCGACGGCTTCGTGACCAACGACGTGGCGCTCGACGGCGAGGACACGCGCCTCGTGATCCTCACCGGCCCGAACATGGCCGGAAAGTCGACGCTGCTGCGCCAAGTCGGCTTGATCACGCTTCTGGCCCAGGCCGGGTCGTTCGTTCCCGCACAGCGCGCCCGCATCGGCGTGGCCGACCGGATCTTCACCCGGGTCGGTGCCTCCGACTCCTTGGCAACCGGCGAGAGTACGTTCATGGTGGAGATGCGGGAGACCGCGGCCATCGTGCGGGAAGGGACGGAGCGGAGCTTGGTGTTGCTGGACGAGATCGGGCGCGGGACGTCGACCTTCGACGGTCTGTCGATCGCCTGGGCGGTCGCCGAATACCTCCACGATACCCCGGGGTTGCGGCCGCGCGTTCTGTTCGCGACCCACTACCACGAGCTCGCGGACCTGGCGCGCACGAAGTCGGCGGTTCGGAACTTCCACTTCAGCGCGGCCGAGCGGGACGGAGAGATCCTGTTCCTGCGACGCATGGAGCCAGGCGCCGCGAGTCGAAGCTACGGAATCGAGGTGGCGCGTGCGGCCGGTCTCCCCCCCAAGGTCATCCGGCGCGCGCGCGAAGTGCTCGGCAATCTCGAGGGGGGAGAGTTCGATGAACGCGGTGTTCCGCGCCTCGCGCACGGCGCTGGCGCCACGGCACAGCCCGCACAGCTCGGGCTGTTCGCGCCGCCGCCCGATCCGCTGCGCGAAGCGCTGCGGCGAATCGAGCCCGAGCGCATGACGCCGCTCGAAGCGTTGGTCGAGCTCGCCCGGCTGAAGCGCTCCGCGGAGAGTGACTCGTGAACCCGCTGCGCGCGGCCGTCGTGCTGTTGTTCGCGCTCGGCTCGCTCGGCGCCGGCGTGCGCCCCGCCGGGCTGGGCGACGTGCGCTCGGTGTCGGTGAGCGAGGAAGCGGAAGTCACTCGCGTGACGATCGAGCTGTCGGTGAAGCCGACCTTCTCGAGTCACGCGCTCGCCAACCCCAACCGGCTGTACATCGACGTCGACGGCACGTGGCTCGAGGGCGCGGCGGCGGCGCCGCAATCGGGCGCGCTCGGCTCGAGCCTGCGCGTCGTGCGCGGCGGGCAGAATACGCTGACGAAGTCGCGCGTCGTGCTCGAGCTGGGCAAGGCCGGAGTCACTCCCAAGGTGTACGCGCTCGAGAATCCCTTCCGCATCGTCGCCGAGCTGCCGAAGGCCGCGCCCAAGCCCGACGTCGCGGCCGCGCCGCGCGCGAAGGCGCTCGGCAAAGTGACTCCCCCGAAGGAGCCGAAGCCCGCGCCGGCTGTCGAGGTCGAGATACCCAAGGAGATCCAGCGAGACTGGGACCAGCGCTCGGTGCGCCGCATCGCGATCGACGCCGGTCACGGCGGCAAGGATCCGGGCGCGCTCGGCGCCAAGAACCTGCGCGAGGCGCACGTGGTGCTGTCGATCGCGCGCGAGCTGCGCCGCGAGCTCGCGGTGCGCGGCTTCGAGATCGTGATGGTCCGCGACGGCGACGTCTTCCTCGAGCTCGGTGAGCGCACCGATCTCGCGAATCACAAGGACGCCGACCTGTTCCTGTCGATCCACGCGAACGCGGCGAAGAGCAGGAAGCTGGCGGGAGTCGAGACGTATCTCCTCGACACGCGCTACGACAGGCAGACCGCGCGCGTCGCGGCGCGTGAGAACGGCACCAGCTTGAAGGAGCTTTCCGATCTGCAAATGCTGCTCGCCTCGCTGAAGCTCGGGAACAACGAACGCTACGCCGCGCGCTACGCGAACCTGGTGCAGAGCTCGCTCGTGCGCCGCCTGCGCAAGAGTTACCGAGACACCGTCGATCTCGGCGTGAAGCGTGGCCCGTTCCTCGTGCTGTTCCAGGCCGACATGCCCGCGATCCTGGTCGAGGTGGGGTTCGTCTCGAACGCGGCCGAAGGCAAGCGCATGGCTTCGCGCGACTTCGCGCGCGCGGCGGCCGAAGGCATCGCGGACGGCGTCTCGGCGTATCGGGAGCAGCAGGAGCGCCGCATCCTCGCGAGGCGCTAGTGCAGCCCGTCTGCGACGACTTCTTCGGGTCGGGTGAGAGCGGGCGGCCGGGTCAGTCGTCGCAGTATCTCAACCCGTCGGTGCGCGCGTATCTCGACGCGGCGCGCGCTCACTTGCTCGAGCTGCACGACGGTGGCGCGCCCGCGCGGCGCGTGAACGAAGAGCATGCCGAGCTGATCGACCGGCTGGTGCGCAAGCTCTTCCGGCTCGCCGAGGACAGATACTTCGAGAACTTCCCGCGCCTGAACTTCCGCTTCGCCGTTGTCGCGGTCGGCGGCTACGGGCGGCGCGAGCTGTCACTCGGCTCGGACGTCGACCTTCTGTTCCTGTACCGCGGCAAGGAGAACCCGTACGTCGAGACGATCACCGAGACGATCGCGACCCGACTATGGGACGCGCGCTTGGTGGTGGGCGCGGCGACGCGCACGGTCGGCGAGTGTCTCCGCGTGGGGCGCGAGGATCTCTCGACGCTCACGTCGTATCTCGACGGCAGGTTCCTGGTCGGCGACCCGGCGCTCTTCGCCGAGCTCGACCGCGAGGTGCGCGCGTACCTGAAGGAGAACGCGGACGCGTTCATCGACGCGAAGCTCGCCGAGCAGGCCAAGCGCCACGAGGGCTTCGGCGAGTCACTCTATCTCTTGCAGCCCAACCTGAAGGAGAGCGTGGGCGGGCTGCGCGACTTCCACACGGCGATGTGGATCGCGCGCGCGGCGATCTGGGAAGTGCGCCGGCCCGAGCACCTGCGCGTGCAGGGCTTCATCGACGAGGACGAGGAGCGCGAGTTACAGGCCGCGCTCGAGTTCATGTGGCGCGTGCGCAATCAGCTGCACCGGCGCGGGCGCAAGGATGACCGGCTGCACTACGAGGCGCAGGCGCAGCTCGCCGAGTATCTCGGGCTCGAGAGCGGCGTGCGCGGCGTCGAGAAACTCATGCGGAGTTACTACATGCACGCGCGGGTGATCCAGCGCGTGTCGAAGCGCGCGATCGACCACGCGCGCCAGGTCGCCACCCAGCGCCGCGAGCCGCACCGGCACTCGCCGCACCCGGCGGCGGAGGGCTTCCTACTCGTGGGCCGCCGGCTCGAGATACCCGCCGCGTCGATCCTCGAGGAGCGGCCCATGCGCCTCCTGGCCGCTTTCGCCGTCGCGCAGCACCACGACGTCGAGCTGTCGCCGCGCGCGCAGCGACTGATCCGCCAGCAGCTGCACCGGATCGATGACTCGTTCCGCGCCGACCCGGAAGCCAACGCGTTCTTCCGCCAGATACTCGGCGCGCCGACCCGCGTGTATCGCACGCTGCAGACCATGGACGAGGTGGGCGTGCTCGGCGCGTTCATCCCCGAGTTCGCGCACCTCGTCGGGATGTGGCAGCAGGACATGTACCACACGTACACGGTGGACATTCACTCACTCTTCCTCGTCGAGCAGCTGCGCCGCATCCAGCGCGGGCGCTACCGCAACGAGCTCCCGCTCGCGACCGAGCTGATGCGCGAGGTGCGCAACCCGGTGCTGTTGTATCTCGGCTGCATCCTGCACGACATCGGCAAGGGCCGCGGCGGCGGTCACTCGGGCAAGGGCGCGGCCATGATCCCAGAGCTCGCGAAGCGGCTGGGGCTTTCGGAGGAAGAGTCCGAGATCGTCGAGTTTCTCGTGATGCACCACCTGACGATGAGCGCCATGGCGGAGCAGCGCGACGTGCACGATCCGCGGCTGATCCTGCGGCTCGCGAAGCTGTGCGGCTCGCGGCTGTTCCTGCGGCTCTTGTATCTCGTCACCGTCGCGGACATTCGCAGTGTCTCGCCGGTGGCGTGGACTTCGTGGAAGGCGGGGCTGCTCGAGCGCCTGTACCGAAACACCGCCGAGTGGCTCGAGACCGGCGAAGAGGCCGAGAGCGCCGAGCAGTTCCTGCTCGAGCGCGCGATGAGTCAGGCGGCGGCGACGGCCGCACGCGCGGTCGAGATGCTCGCGCAGGCGGGCATCGAGAAAGGCAACGCGGAAGCGCTGCTCGACCAGATGCCGCGCCGCTATCTGCTCGAGAACTCACCCGAGGAAGTGGCCGCGCACATGCGCGCCGCGTTCGCGTTCCTTGCCGAGGACCAGGCCGCGCGCGTCGAGCCGTTCCGCGCGGCGGAGCCCAACGCGCGCTCGTGGGGCCTGGTCGTGATCGCGCCAGACCGGCCGGGTCTCTTCGCGACCCTGGCCGGCGTGCTCTCGGGCTGCGGTCACAACATTCTGGCCGCGTCCGCGTACACCACGCGCGACGGGCTCGCGATCGACCTGTTCGACGTCGACCCGATCCCGGGCGGCGCACCCGAGCACGAGCTCGAGCGCGCGCGCATCGAGAAGCGACTCACTGCCGTGCTCGCCGGTGAGTCCGAGATTCCCGCGCCGCCGAAGCCGAGTCTCCCGCGCGTGCTGCGCGTGCAGGAGCCGAAGGCGCGCATCGAGAACGACGACTCGGACTTCTACACGATCGTCGACGTCGAGGCGATGGACCGTCCGGGCCTGTTGTACGCGATCTCTCGCGCGCTGTTCGAGCAGGGGCTGTCACTCGTCGCGGTGCGCGCGTCGACGCGCGCCAGCCGCGCGACCGACGCGTTCTACGTCACCACGCTCGACGGCCACAAGCTGGTCGATCCCGAGCAGCAGCGGCGCGTCGAGGAAGCGATCCTGCGCGCGATCGGGCAGGAGGCAGAGTGACTCTCGGTCCGGCGATCGATGCGTTTCTCGCGCATCTCGCCGTGGAGCGCGGTCTCTCGCCGGCGACGGTCGAAGCGTACGGCCGCGACCTGTCGCGGCTGGCCGAGAGACTCGGCGAGATCGAAGTGACTGCAATCGACGCGGACGCGCTGCGCGCTCACGTCGACGCGCTCGAACGGCGCGGCCTGTCCGCGGCGACGCGCGCGCGCGCGCTGTCGGCCGTCGCGCGGCTGCTCGCGTGGCTGCGCGCCGAGCGCGCGCTCTCGAGCGACCCGCTCGCGGACGTCGCGCGCCCCAAGCGCGGGCGCAAGGTGCCCAAGGTGCTCTCGGCCGAGGAAGCGCGCGCGCTCGTGCACGCGCCCGACGACGGCGACGTGGGCATCCGCGACCGCGCGCTGCTCGAAGTCATGTACGCCGCGGGGCTGCGCGTGTCGGAAGTCACTTCGCTGCGGCTCGCGGACCTGCGGCTCGCCTCGCGCAGCTGCACGGTGCAGGGCAAGGGCCGGCGCGAACGGCTCGCGCTGCTCGGCGAGCCCGCGGTGCGCGCGGTCGAGCGGTATCTCGCCGAGGTGCGGCCGCGCTGGGTGCGCCACGGCGACGCGCCCGAGCTGTTCGTGAGCGCGCGCGGCCGGCGACTCACGCGGCAGGCGGTGTGGTACCGGATCCGCGCGTACGCCCGCACGCTCGGCATCGCGCACAAACTCACTCCACACGTGCTGCGGCACTCGTTCGCGACCCACCTGCTCGAGGGCGGCGCGGACCTGCGCGTCGTGCAGGAGATGCTCGGCCACGCCGACATCGGCACGACCGAGATCTACACGCACGTGAGTCGCAGCCGTTTGCACGAGCTCGTCGAGAAAAGACACCCGCGAGGCTCTGGTCTCACCCGGAAGCGTGGGCTAGGCTCGCGCGCGTCGTAGGGGGTGCGACATCTCGGCAGTCGAGGGCGAACTGACTTCTGATCCGAACCGCGAGGCCTCGAATCGCGAGGCGACCGCCGCCGGACGTTTCTCGTGCGCGGTGAAGCTGCCCGCGTTCGAAGGGCCGCTCGATCTGTTGCTGCACCTGATTCGCGCGAACGAAGTCGACATCGCGGACATCCCGATCGCGCTGATCAGCGAGCAGTATCTCGCGTATCTCGACGTGATGCGCATGCTCGACTTGGACGTGGCCTCCGACTATCTGCTCATGGCGGCGACCCTCGCGCACATCAAGTCGCGCCTGCTCTTGCCGCCCGATCCCGACTTACTCGCAGAGGACGCCGAGGACCCGCGCGCCGAGCTCGCGCGCCGTCTCGCCGAGTACGCGCGCTACAAGGACGCGGCCACCGAGCTGTCGCGCCGGCCGCTGCTCGGCCGCGACGTGTTCACCGGCGCCGCGGACACGAGCGAGCTGCCCGAGAAAGAGGGCGTGCTCGTCGTGAGTCTCTTCGGCCTGCTCGAGGCCATGCAGCGCGTGCTCGCGCGCATCCCCGCCGACGAGGTGCACCACACCGTCGCGCGCGTGCGACTCACTCTGCAGGAGTGCATGGTCGCCATCATGGACGCGCTGCGCGGCGCCGACCCGTCGAGCATGCGCTTCGAGGATCTGCTCACGGGTGACTCGCCGACGCGCGAGCGCGTCGTGCTCGCGTTCCTGTCGCTCCTCGAGCTCGCGAAGATCCAGGCACTCCTGATCTTCCAGAACGTGGACGACGCCGGGCGGCCCGCCGGGCCGATCCGGGTGCGGCTGGCCGTGGGCGTGGCGTTCGACGACGAGGCGATCGCCGAAGCGGGCGCGCGCGCGGACGCCGAGATGGAGCCCGTGGTCACGGATGGAGGGGGAGGGGATGTCGGAGAGTGAGCTCGACCGCGCCGCGCTCGAGGCGCTGATCTTCGCTGCCGAGGGCCCGATCGGAGTGGGCGCGCTCCGGCGCGCCTTCCCACGAGTGACTCCCGCGCAGATCGCCGCGGCGGTCGGCGAGATCAACGCGAACCTCGAAGCCACCGGCCGACCGTACGAGATCGCGGAAGTCGCGGCGGGCTATCAGTTCCGCACGCGGCCGCGCTACGCCGAGGTGATCCTCGCCGCGGCGCCCGACCGCAAGATCCGCCTCTCGCGGCCCGCGCTCGAGACACTCGCGCTGATCGCCTATCGCCAGCCACTCACTCGACCCGAGATCGAGAACCTGCGGGGCGTCGATTGCGGGGCCGTCGTGAAGAGCCTGCTGGAGCGCGACCTGGTGCGCATCGTCGGGCGGCGCGACGCGCCCGGCCGGCCCGCGCTGTACGGGACGAGCGCGACGTTCCTCGCGACGTTCGGGCTGCGGAACCTGTCCGACTTGCCCGCGCTGCGCGAGATCGAGGCGATCGTCGCCGCGCCCGCGGAAGAGCTGCCCGCCGACGAGGGCGCGCTCGAGAGTGACTCGGCCGAGTCGTCCGGCGAGTCACTCGCCGAGCCGTTCGACGGCGACGAGGAAGCGCTGGGCGAAGACGACGCGCGCGAGTTGCGGCTGCACTAGCGCGCAGCTTTCGGCGCAAGCCCGCGCGGTCCCTGCGCGGATCGCATTTCTCCAATGAAATCCGAGACTTACGAGGTCGAATTCGAGTAGAATCCGACGCGTGAAGAGGGACCTTCTCGCAGTCGCGGCCGCGGCCGTCGTGGGCTTCGCTTCCGGTGCGCGCGCCGACACGAGTTACTCGGGCGTCTGCCCCGACGGCAGCTTCTTCATCGTGCAGAGCCGGGGGTCGATCCCGTGCGCGAACCCGCAGCTCGCCGATCCGTCGGACCTGCCGCCGGTGCGGCCGTATCTCCTGCCGCGCCCGTACACCTGGTACGTCGACCAGGAAGCGCGCAATCCCAACAATCCGTACAACCTGCTCGAGACCGCCAAGCGCATCCGCGAGGCGCGAGCGGGAGTGACTCCCGAAGGGGCGGGCGCCGCGCCCGCGCCGGTGGCCGGCCAAGGCCCGACCACCCAGCCGCCGCAGGGTGGCACCGGCTTCGCCCCGTCGGGTCCTCCGAGTCAGTCGTTCGCCGAAGCGCCGGCCGTGTCACTCGCCGACGACGAGCTGCGCGACCTCGTGCGCCTGATCACACTGCGCCAGGACGCCTCGCCCGCGACGCTGCGCGTCGACGACGTCCACGGCTCGCACACGCTCGACATCGAGCTCGCTTACTCGGGGGCGTTCGAGGCCTTCGCGCTCGCGACGCTCCAGCTCGATCCCGCCGCGCACCGTGTGCTCGTGTGGAGCGCGCAAGCGGAGCGCGCCGCCGACTTCCACCCGAACTTCTTCGTCGTGCAGTCGGGCCGCACGTACCGGCCCGAGCCGCAGAACCCCGCCGAGCTCGCGTTCTTGCTCGGCGCGCCGGGCAAGCTGCCCGCGGGCGAGATGGCGGTCGGGTATCTCGTCATGCCCGCGGGCTTCGATCCCGCGAATCCGCTCGAGCTGTTCTGGAACGACCGCAGCGTCGCGGCGGTGCTGGCCGCGCCGGCGCCCGCGCCGACTCACTGAGTCGCGCGAGTCACTGGTAGGTCGCGTACAGCTCGACCACGATCGTCTGGTTCCCGGGTCCCTGCACGACGCCGACGCCGGCGGTGTTGAATGCGGGATTCAGCACGTTCTCGCGGTGGTCGTGCGAGCGCATCCACTCGGCGACGATCACCGCGATGCGGTCGCCCGAGATGCTCGACGCGCCGATGTTCTCGGCGAACAGCCGGAAGCCCGTGACTCCAGCCGCCTGCGCGCGCTGCGGCGGGTTCAGCCCCTCGGGAGTCACATGGCTGAGATACCCGCGCTTCGCCATGTCCTGCGCGTGCAGGAGGGCGACCTTCGCGAGCTCGGGCGACGCCGCGAGCGGAATCAGTCCGCGCTCCGTGCGCACGCGATTCACTCGCGCGAACACCTCGGCCTCGGGGCCCGCGAGCGCCTCGAGCGGCGCGGTCGCGAGCCACACGACGGCGGCGAAGCCGGCGCCGAACCAGAGACCGGCGCGGACGCCCCTCACTTGGCGCCCCCGTTCTCCCATTTCTCGAACGCCTCGGAGGAGCTCGCTTCGCGGCTCTTCAGGCGCCCGTTCGCGTAGTGAGACACGACGTCGGGGATGCCGTCCAGGTCGAGGTCCTCGCGCTTCTCGGCGAGCTGGCCGTCGCGGTACAGAGACACGACGTCGGGCCGGCCGTCGCCGTTCTGGTCGACCTCTTCGCGCTCGATCTTGCCGCGCGCGTACACGGTGATCTCGTCGCGGAAGCCGTCGCCGTTCCGGTCGATCTCGGTGCGGAGTAACTCGTCGCCGTTGTAGAAGCTCCAGGTGTCTGCCTGGCCGTCGCCGTTCGAGTCCGTGCGGCGGCGCGCCAGCTTGCCGTCTTCGTAGAGACTCGTCGTCTCCATGACTCCGTCGGCGTTCAGGTCCTCGTCGCTCGACACGAAGCGGCCCTTCGAGTCATAGCGGCGGATGCGGTCGACGCGGCCGTCGAAGTCGTCGTCGAGCGCGTCGCTCGTGGGACGGCCGTTCGCGCTGTAGATCCACTCGTCGGGGCGGCCGTCGCCATTGCGGTCGGCGGTTTCGGGCGCCGAGACACCGGGCTCCTTCGGGAGCAGCGGCCGGCTCGCCGGGGTACCAGCCTCGATCGGCGGATTCGCGGAGCTGCGGCGCTGGAGCGAGCGCTCGAGCGCGGCGAGCTCGTCGCCGATCGCGGCGCGCGGCGCGGGACGAGTCACTGACTCGGGTGCGGGCGCGGCGCGGTCTTCGAGCTCGCGCCGCAGCGCCTCGTTCTCGCGCACCAGACGGTCGCGCTCGGCGTCGTCGGGCGTGCGGACGCGCGGCGGCGCCGAAGCCTTGGGCTCGGCCTGCTCCTTCCTCGCCTCGTCGGCCTTCTCGCCGAGTGTCTGCCCGAGGAACCAGAACGGGTATCCGAACAGCGGGCCGATCGGCAGGAACTGCTTCTTCTCGTTGGTGATCGACTGCTCCTCGGTCGTCTGCCCGATCAAGGTCATGTTCGAGCCTGGGTTCCCCGCTGGTGCGCCGGTGCCGTTGCTCGAGTAGGAGCCGCTGCTCGAGCCGCCGCCGTTCGGGACGCCCTGGCCGGTCGACCGCGACGAGCCCGAGGTCGTGCCGGGGGCTGTCGAGCCGGTGCTCGACGACGCCGAGCCCGCGGGTCCGATCGCGCTGCCGGGCATCGCCGGTCCGGGCTCGCCCGGGTACATCACCGTCGCACCCATGCCCGTGATCATCTCGGGCCGGTCTTCCTGCGCCGAATTGCGATAGCCGATCCCGCACGCGCACAGGAAGCACAACGACAGCGGAATCAGTGGGAGTCTCTGCACCATGATTCAGTCCCTCAGCTGCAAGTTCGGAGCCTCCGGCAGGTGAACCGCACAGATCGCGGTTCTTCTCGCTCGTCTGCGCTGGATCTGCCGACGCGCTGCGCAAGCGGTGTGAAAAACAGTTCTCAGTCGTGGGAATTGCGAGGTCGCGAAGCCGCCCGAGTGGCGCGTACTCGCTGGGATTTTACCACGGGCCGAGTGACTCGATCGGTGCGCTGCGTCGCGTTAGCGGAGCGCGGAGCCCTTAACCGGGACACGGCAGCGACGAATCGCTGCCGTGCCGAGCAAGCATCCCTCGGGTGCATCACGTCCAAGGGCGCCCATCTCAGGGCCTTTGATTGCTTCTCTTGGAGGGAATGGCCGCAAAGTAGACGAGTAACGCTGTCACTGCAACTGGAACTCTAGCCAGCGGCACAGGTCGCGAGTCACCTCGTCGCGGTCGCTTTCGTTGAGCAGCTCGTGGCGATCCTTGGGGTAGATGCGCATTTCGACCTGGACGAGACCGGCCGCACGCAGCTCGTCGGCGAGCCGAGTGACTCCGGCCTGCCCACCGACGGGGTCGAGCTCGCCGGCGATCAGATACAGCGGGAGCCCACGCGGAATTCGCGCGAGGGACTCGCGCCGGTGCATGCGCGAGAGCGCGCCCGCGAGATCGCAGAAGCCGCCGGTCGTCAGCACGAACCCGCACAAGGGATCGGCCACGTACTTCGCGACCTCGGCGGGATCGCGCGACAGCCAGTCGAACGGCGTCTGCGCGGGCTCGAACGCCGCATTGAAGCGGCCGAACACCGACTTCTCGAGGAGGGCGCTTCGGCCGCGCCCGCCGAGGCGCAGGCGTTCCGCGTGCGCGACCGCGCGCAGCAGCCAGCCGGCGGCGCCAGCGCTCGGCGCGGATCCGGAGAGCACTGCCGCGCACAGCTCGGCGCCGAAGCGGGTCAGATAGTCGAGCGCGATGAACGAACCCATGCTGTGCCCGAGCAGGAGGCGCGGCCGGCCCGAGTGACTCGCCGCGATGCGCGCGCTCAGCGCGTGAACGTCGCCGATCACCTTCTCCCAGCCGCCGGCGTCGGCGAAGTGACCTAGCTCTTCGGGGCTGTCCGCGGTCTTGCCGTGGCCGCGGCAGTCGGCGGCGTACACCGCGAAACCCCGGGCGCACAGCTCGCCCGCGAGTCTCTCGTAGCGCGCACCGTGTTCGCCCATGCCGTGGACGACGTGAACGGCGGCCCGCACCGAATCGAGTGACTCGGGCGCCCAGTGGTGCACGTAGAGATCGGCTCCGTCGGCCGCGCGCAGCCGGAACGGGGCCGACCTCACGGCGTTCCGTCCGCCCAGTCACGCGGGCGGAGATACTCGGCCGCGAGCCTCGCCTCGGGGCTTCCCGGCTCGGCGCTCCAGTCGTAGCGCCATGCGGCGAGCGGCGGCATCGACGCGAGCACTGACTCGATCCGCCGCCCCGACTGGAGGCCGTACTTCGTGCCCCGGTCGTACACCAAGTTGAACTCGACGTAGCGCCCGCGGCGGTACAGCTGAAAGTCGCGCTCGCGCTCGCCGTAGGGCGTGCGCTTGCGGCGCTCGACGATCGGGAGATACGCCCGCAGATAGTGCTCGCCGATGCTGCGCACGAGCGCGAACGCGCGCTCGAACCCGCCCTCGGCGAAGTCGTCGAAGAACAGCCCTCCGATGCCGCGCGCCTCGCCACGGTGGGGCAGGAAGAAATACTCGTCGCACGCCTTCTTGAAGCGCGGATACAGGTCGTCACCGAACGGTGTACACGCCGCGCGCGCCTCGCGGTGCCAGTGCACGCAGTCCTCGTCGAAGCCGTAGTAAGGAGTCAGATCGAAGCCGCCGCCGAACCACCACGCGCCGCTCGGCGAGTCACTCTCGGCGCGGAAGAAACGCAGGTTCGCGTGAGAGGTCGGCACGTATGGATTGCGCGGGTGGACGATGAGCGAGAGTGACACCGCTTCGAAGCGCTTGCCCGCGAGCTCGGGGCGGCGCGCGGTCGCGGCGGGCGGCAGCGCCGGGCCGCGCGCGTGAGAGAACATGACCGCGGCTTTCTCGAGCACCTCGCCGTGGCCGAGCACGCGCGGGCGCGCGGTCACGCCGTCGCCGTCCGCGGTGCGCGAGTCGAAGCGCGCCGTCCCGTCCGCGGCCTCGAGCCCGCTGCAGATCCTCGTCTGCAGCTCGCTGAGATACCGATCGACCGCCTCGCTCTCGCCCTGCGACATGGCCCGAAGATGGATTGCGGGCGCGGAACCGTCCAGCCAGAATCGCCGCGATGCTGACTCCGCTCGTCGTCGACCGGCGTTTCTGCGGGCCGCCGGGGATCGGGAACGGCGGCTATGTGGCGGGGTTACTCGCGCGCGGCCTCGAAGGCGCCGTCGAAGTCACACTGCGCGCGCCCACTCCGCTCGACAGCCCGCTCACGGTCGAGTCGCACGCGGACGGCTCGCGCTCGCTTCAACACGCGGGCGCGGAGCTCGCGCGCGCGGCGACGGCGAAGCTCGAGCTCGAGCTCCGGCCCGCGCCGGAGCCGCGCGCGACTGCGGCCGCGACGGGCAACTGCCGCGCGATGCGCACGCACCCGTTTCCCGCGTGCTTCGTGTGCGGGCCCGCGCGCGGCGAGGGCGACGGGCTGCGCGTGTTCCCGGGCATGGTGCTGGGCAGCGACGCGGTCGCGGCGCTGTGGACGCCAGACGCCTCGCTCTGCGACTCGCGCGGGCGCGTCGCCCGCGAGTTCGTGTGGGCCGTGCTCGACTGCCCCACGGCATTTCCGCTGCTCGAGTCGGAAGCGGCGCGCGCGCTCGAGCCGATGGTGCTCGCGAAGCTGTGCGTCGCGCTCGACGGCGAGCTGGTCGCGGGCGAGACGGCGCGCGTGGTCGCGTGGCCGATCGCGCAAGAGGGCAAGCGCGGAACGGCCGGCGCGGCGGTGTTCAGTGAGTCGGGCGCGGTCGTGGGCCGCGCGCGAGCGACCTGGGTGTCACTCGCGGGACGGCGCTAGCCGGCGACGCGCCAACCCTCTTCGACGAGCTCCTGCCGAGTCTTGCGCAGTGACAGCGGGCGCACGTTGCCCGGCTCGCCGTTCAAGCGAGTCAGTAACTGGCGCGCCAGCAGCTCGGCTTCGGAGCGGTCCTGCACCAGCGGGCTGAAGAACGCGTACGCGCTGTGCTGACCCACCAGCGTGGAGTCTTCCGCGCGCGCCGAGTCAGTGTAAGTGCGCGTCGTCGGATCGAAGCGGAAGTACACGCGCACCTCGTTGTAGATCTTCGAGGCGCCCAGACCGGTGCCGTACTCGGCGTCGATCGCGGTGCGGCGTCCGCACGACGGGCACTCGTGGTCGAGCGCGATGGGAACGAGCGGCACGAGTTTCTCGCGCTCGCGACAGTCACGGGTGCGGCAGTGAGCGGCGCCGCGGCGAATTCGGATCATGGCTCGAAACCCTCCTGTGGGATGCGAGCGCTCTTTCCAAAATCCGTGCCACGCAACTCCGCGCGCGAGCCGTGACCCACGGGTTCGCCGTGGGAGGTTGCTCCCGTTCTCTCCACAAAATGGGAAGTCGATTCGCTTCGTGAAAAGGCTCTCGACTCTCGGGCTAGACTGAGTGACCCTGCGGCGGCTGCTACTGCGCAGGGAACGGGAGCACACGGAAGGGATGCCGACGCTTCGACTCGCGATTGCCGGCGTGGGGAACTGCGCCAGCGCGCTTCTGCAGGGCCTCGAGTACTACCGCACGCACGATCTGTCTCTCACGAGCGGCCTCCTGCACGCGGACATCGGCGGCTACCGACTCGAGGACCTGCGCGTCGTCGCGGCCTTCGACATCGACGTGCGGAAGGTGGGCCGTCCGCTCGAGGAGGCCGCGTTCGCCGCGCCCAACTGCACCAAGATCTTCTGCGAGAAGCTGCCCGCGAGTGGAGTCACCCTGCAGATGGGGCCGGTGCTCGACGGCGTGGCCGAGCACATGGCGCGCCATCCCGCGGAGCGCGCGTTCCGTGTCTCGCGCGCGAAGCCCGTGGACGTGGCGCAGGCGCTGCGCGAGAGCGGTGCCGAGGTGCTGGTGTGTTACTTGCCGGTGGGCTCGGAGCGCGCCGTGCGGCACTACGCCGAAGCGTGTCTCGCGGCGCGCGTGGCCCTGGTGAACTGCGTGCCGGTGTTTCTCGCGTCGGATCCCGCGTGGGCCGAGCGCTTCCGCGCGGCGAAGCTCCCGATCGTGGGCGACGACATCAAGAGTCAGGTGGGCGCGACCATCGTGCACCGCACGCTCGCCCGGCTTCTCGCCGACCGTGGAGTCACTCTCGACTCGACGTATCAGCTCAACACGGGCGGCAACACCGACTTCCTGAACATGCTCGAGCACGACAGACTCGCGAGCAAGCGCGTGTCGAAGACCGAGTCGGTGCAGTCACAGCTCGACGAGAGACTCCCCGCCGAGAACATCCACATCGGGCCGTCGGACTACGTCGCCTGGCAGAAGGACAACAAGGTCTGCTTCGTCCGTCTGGAGTGGCGCGGCTTCGGCGACGTGCCGATGAACCTCGAGCTGCGTCTCTCGGTCGAGGACTCGCCGAACAGCGCGGGGGTCGCGATCGACGCGATCCGCTGCGCGAAGGTCGCCCTCGAGCGCGGTGAGTCGGGCCCGATCGAGGCGATCAGCGCGTTCGCGATGAAGCGCCCGCCTGTGCAGATGCGCGATGTCGACGCGACGCGCGCGCTGGAGCGCTGGATCAGCGGCTAGTCGCCGACAGGTGCAGCGGCTCGCGCGACGCCTTGTGGAACTTCTGGCTCTTGGGCGGCACGGTCGCGGGTGACTTGGCCACGAGCAGCTCGCGCGCTTCGCGCCGGTCCGAGTCACCGAGCTCGCGAGTCATGGTGCAGAACTCGACCAGCGTGCCGTTGGGATCGGTGGTGTACACCGACGTGCACCAGTGGTGATCGATCTCCATCACGTCGTAGCCGGCATCGAGCCAGCGATTCTTGCGTGACTCGATGTCGGCTAGGTCCTTCGAGTGGAAGGCGATGTGATTGATGTAGATCGGCAGGCCCATGCCCTCGGACAGCGCGGTCGGGAAGTCCTGGCCGATGACTTCGTCGTGTATCTCCCAGAACGCGATCATCTCGCCGTTCCCGGTGTCGTAGAACAGGTGCTTCGCCCAGCCGTTCTGAGTCTGTCCGACCTCGACCTTCATGAGCTTGAAACCCATGACTCGTTCGTAGAACACGTCGTTGGCCAGCGCGTCCTTGGTCGCCACCGCGAGATGATGAAACGCCATCGTCCGCCTCCCTGCGTGCGCGCAGTATATCGCGCGGCCTAGGCGCCCTCGACGTCGACCCGCCGCGCGCGAATGCGCCAACACAGATTTGTGCAGGCCTGCGCCAGACGCGCGTCGTGCGTCGCGAGGACGAGCGCCCCGGGATATTCGGCCAGCGCCGCTTCGAGGCGCTCGATCGACGGCAGGTCCAAGTGATTCGTCGGCTCGTCGAGCACGAGCGCCCACGCGCGCCGCGCGAGTCCCAGCGCGAGCGCGAGCTTGCGCGCTTCGCCGGGCGAGGGCCGCTGTGACTCGAGCAGCCGCCGCGGCTCGACGCCCAGCGCGGCGACCAGGGCGAGCAGGCGGCCGCGCGCGTCGGGGTCCAGCTCGCGCGCGCGGTCGAGCAGGGCGCGCTCGTCCGCCTCGTCCATCTCCTGCGGCAGCACGAGCAGTCGCTCGGCCGGGATCCGCGCCCCACGCAACAGCGCGCGCAGCAGCGTGGTCTTGCCCGAGCCGTTGGGGCCCGACAGCCAGATGCGCGAGTCACGCGCGAGCGAGAGATCGACCCCATCGAGCACCGAGTGACTGCCCGCACGGAGACTCTCCTCGCACACCGACGCCAGGAGCGGCGCGCGCGCCGGCTCCCAGTCCACGAACAGCGCGGCGCCGACCTCCTTGCGGAGCTCGATCTCGGCGAGCCTTCCCTGAACGCGCTCGAGCGCCGAGTGAGTCCGCGAGATCTCGCGCCCCAGCTGAGTCATCGCTGAGCGGCGCCGCGTCATCTTGAAGCGGCCGCGCGCGTCGCTGTCGTGACTGGACTTCATGCGCTTGCTGGTGCGCATGTTGGCCTCGGCATGCGCGCGCTCCGTGCGGCGTTCGCCGATGCGACGCTCGAGCGCGCGCGCGGCGTCCCGCAGTCCGGCATGGCGCGCGCGCAGCTCGGCCTCGCCGTGGCGCCAGGTTTCGCGCGCCACCGAGTATCCGCCGCGATACGCGCGCGCGGACTGACTCGCGACCCGCACGGTGTCGCCACACAGCGAGTCGAGCAGCTCGCGGTCGTGAGACACGACGATCCCGACTCCCGAGAAGCGCCGGAGCGCGCCGGCCAACAGCTCGCGCGCCTCGCGATCCAAGTGATTCGTCGGCTCGTCGAGCACCACGCCCTCGGGCTCGCGCGCCAATGCCGCGCCGATCTGCCAGCGCTTGCGCTCGCCCGGTGAGAGCGTGGGCCAGCGCTCGAGGTCGGCGGGCTCGAGCCCGAGTGACTGGCGCACCCGACGCGCGCCGCCGTCCCGCGCCGCGGCGAGCGACTCGATCTCGGGCGCGAGCTCCTCGATCCGCTGCGGCACGGCGACGAGCACGAGCCCGCGCGGCTCGCGAGTCACTCGCCCAGAGTCGGGGACGAGCTCGCCCAGGGCGAGGCGAAGCAGGGTCGTCTTGCCCGAGCCGTTCGCGCCCACGACGCCGGTCCAGCCCGCGCCGAAGCGCAGAGACACGTCGGCCAACAGGGGAGCGGAGTCACGAAAGGAAAAGGAGACGCGGTCGAAGGACAAATGCATGAGAGCCTCGGGCTACCGGACGTGCGGAGCATGGGTAGGGCGCCCATGCGACCAACGGTCGGGAACACTCACGAGCGGGCTCTCAGCTCTTCAACGGCTTCCTCTCCCGAAAGAGGGCGGCACGGTACCCGGCGAGGGTCCCGGCGTCAATTCTTCTTCCGCTCGTCGACCTCGATCTTGAGCTTGCGCTCGAGCTCGGGATCCGAGCTCTGACCCGGCGCCAGGCGCTTCACGACGTCGGCGGGAGTGAGATAGTCGAGCCCGTCGTTGGCCTCGTGCTTCTCGAGCACCACCGGCTCGGGCCGGTAGCCCTCGCGCTTGAGATAGACCATGTGGTCCTTCTCGCGACTCACTCGCAGCTTCGCGGGCGTCTTGCCGACGAGCTTCCCGTCGAGATAGATCTGCGCGCCGGGCGGATCCGACTCGACGCCCACGAACTGAACCGCCGCGCAGCCGAGCGCGCAGCAGAGCACCACCGTCACCCCGAGAAGCCGTGCTTTCACGGCGCGGAGTTTACAGCTCCCGTGCCTGCGGGCTAAGGTGCGCGCCCCATGGCGTTGATCGACACCACGCGGATGCGGCAGGGCACGTACGTCGAGATCGGGAACGATCCCCACGTGATCGTCTCGTACCAACACGTGAAGCCCGGCAAGGGCGGCGCGTTCGTGCGCATGCGGCTGAAGAGCCTGACCAGCGGCGCGGTGCTCGACAAGACGATCAAGAGCGGCGAGACACTGCCCGCCGCGGAGATCGAGAAACGCCAGATGCAGTATCTCTACGATTCGGGCGACAGCGTCGTGCTGATGGATCAGCAGAGCTACGACCAGGTCGAGGTGCCGCGTGAGAACATCGAGAACGCGGATCTCATGGCCGAGAACTGCGAGGTCGAGGTGCTGCTGCACTCGAGCCGGCCGATCGCCGTGGAGCTGCCCAACTTCGTGATCCTCGAAGTGGCCGAGACGGATCCGCCCGACCGCCAGGGGAAGATGAAGCCGGCGAAGCTCACCACGGGCGCGGTGATTCAGGTGCCCGCCTTCATCTCGCGCGGCGAGAAGCTCCGCATCGACACGCGCGAGCGGAAGTACGTCGAGCGCGGCTAGTCAGCGCGCGGCGTGAAACACGGGCAGCGGCGTGCCGTCGGCCGCGTGCTCGAACGACAGAGTGACTCGCTCGCCCGCACGGGGCGCCCTTGACTCTCCCGCTGCGAGCCGCGCTGGAATGCGCACCCCTTCGTCGAGATCCACGAGCAAGAGAGTCACCGGCAGCTTGCCCTCGAGCTCGGGCAGGCTCGAGCGCGAGAGTTTGCCGTGCGCGAACACGCGGCCCGCGCCCGCGGACTCACTCCACTCGAGGGCGGTCGAGCCGCACGCGGCACAGCGCGAGCGCAGCGGGAACGCGTGCGTGCGGCAGGCCGCGCAGCGCTGGAGCGCCAGCGCACCGCGTGCCGCCGCTTCGAAGTAGGGCTTCGCTTTCTCCGCGGGATCCATCATGAGTGGGGCGACAGCACGAGCGTCGCGTGGTGGTTGAAGATCCCGCCGTTGCCGGACACGGCGATGAGCCCGTTGCGAGTCACTTGTCGTTCTCCGCCGTCGCCGCGCGCCTGGATCACCGCTTCCGAGATCGGCGTCATGCCCCACATGTAATACGACGAGAGCATGCCGCCGCCCGTGTTCATCGGCAGTGACCCGCCGGGAGACACCGCGCCGCTCGCCACGAACGGCCCGCCTTCGCCGCGCTTGCAGAAGCCGTAGTCCTCGAGCGTGGTCAGCACGGTGAACGTGTAGCAGTCGTAGATCTGCGCCTGCTCGAAGTCACGAGGCTCGCAGCGGGCCATCGCGAAGGCGGCGGCCGAGCTGCGCTGTGCGAGGCTCGGCTGCGAGTCATTCCACTCGAGCTGGTGACCCTGACCGAACCCGCGCACGTACGCGGGCGGGCGCGCGAGTGACTTTGCGCGCTCGGCGCTGGTCACGATCACGCAGATCGCGCCGTTCGAGACGAGACAGCAGTCAAGCACGTGAAACGGCGCGACCACCCACGGTGACGCGTGATACCCGGCGAGTGACAGCGGGTCGCGCATCGTCGCGCGCGGGTTCTTCGCGGCCCAGCCGCGCGCGGCCAGAGCCACCGCGCCCAGCTGGTCCTGCGTCGTGCCGTACAGGTCCATGTGTCGCTGCGCGTGCAGCGCGTAGAGCGGGATGGGGCCCGCGAAGCCGAGCGACGGCACGATCGAGCCTAGCCCGGGCCGCCGCGCGCGGGCGCCGCCATAGGCCGCCCCGGCGCGCTGACCCGACACGAGCGGCGCGTCGGCAAACACGCACGCCACGTGTCTCGCCAGGCCGTGGTGCACCGCCATGGCCGCATACTGGACCATCTGCCCCGCGCTCGAGCCGTAGCCCTGCATCTGTGTCTGCAGCGAGAGACTCCGCAGTCCGAGTGTCTGCCCGAGTGACAGATCGACGCCCTGACTGATTCCCGCGTTGATCAAGAGCCCGTCGAGCTCGTGCTTGGCGAGCCCCGCGTCGGCGAGCGCGAGCAGCACCGCCTCGGCGGCGAAGTCCGCCGCCGTGCGCTCGTAGACGCGGCCGAGCTCGGTCATGCCGAGCCCACAGATCGCGGTCGCGCCCGAGATCGAGTCACGCGAAGTCATTCGAGCTCCCGTATGCGAGTGCCGAGGGCGAACGCGGCGACCACGCCGAGCATCACCACCCCCGAGATCGTACAAGTCTCGAGCGCCCCGAAGCGCGCCACCGAGAGACCCGACAGCGGCGCACCGATCAGGCCCGACGCCCCCATCGTCGCCAAGCTGTACACCGACAGCACGCGGCCGCGGTGCGCGGGCGGCGCCTTCTCTTGGAACAGCCCGCGGCTCGCGGTCATGAAGATCGCGGCGCCCAGGCCGAACACGAACACGACGCACAGCGCGACCGGGAAGATCGGCCCGCGGCCGAGCGCGAGCATCACCACCGCGCCGATCGCGAGTGACACGAGCTGCGCGCGGCCGCGCCGCTTCACGCCACCGCGCACCAGGATCCACGCCGAGCTCGCGATGATGCCCAGCGGGAAACACCCGAACAGGAGTGACAGGTCCCCGAGGTCGCCGCCCCAGTAGTCGCGCACGAGGAGCGGGAACACGACGAGGAACGGGCCGATGAACAAGACGCCCAGCGAGATCGCGAGCAGCGCCACGGGCGCGAGCACCGGCGAACGAGTCACTTCGCTCATCCCTTCGGCCAGCTCGTGCAGCGACAGTCCGCGCCGCGGTGACTCGCTGCGTTCGCCGCGCTCGAGCCGTGCGATCGCCGGCGCGCCCGCGAGCAGCACCAGGGCCTGGATCGCGATCAGCGCCACCAGACCCACGGCGCCGCCGATGCGCGCCGAGAAGTTCCCCACCGCCTGCATCGCCCACTGAGTCAGGGTCAGCAAGCTGACCGCGCGCATCAGGTTGGGGCCAGACACTTCCGAGAGCAGCGCGTCGCGCGCGGGCATCAGGAACGCGCTCACCGTGCCCATGCCGAGCCCGTACGCGACGATGAGCGGGAGTGACAGCGCGCCGCCGTGCACGCCGAGCGCGAGCGCCGCGGTGAGCGCGAAGGCGACCAGGTGCAGCGCGATCCACAGCCGGCGCCGGTCCGCGCGGTCCGCGACGGCGCCGCCGATCAGGATCAGGCCGACCGCCGGCAACTGACTCGCCGATTGAGCCAGCGCCATCGCGCCGCTGCCCAGCCGCAGCTCCTGAGTCACGAGCGCGGGCACGATGACTCCGTTCAGGCCGAACGACAGGAACCACGTTCCCGCGCCCACCATGTACCAGAGCCACGCGTTCGGCGCGGGCGCGCTCTCGACTCGCATCGCCACGCGCGAAATTGTATGCGACGTTGGCCGTGTGATTCCCGACGTCTCCGATCTCGACGAAGCGTACGGCCGCACGACCGCGCGCTTCTACGACGCCGTGTACCAACACAGTCCGCAGGTCGCGGGTGACCTCGACTTCTACCGCTCGCTCGCTCGCGAGAGCGCGGGACCCGTGCTCGAGCTCGGCTGCGGCACCGGCCGCGTGCTGCTCGCGATCGCGGCCGACGGCTTTCCGTGCACGGGGCTGGACGCGTCCCGCCACATGCTCGACGCGCTGCGGGCGAAGTCGCGCTTTCCGAATCTGCGACTCGTGCACGCGCCCATGCAGCGCTTCGACCTGGGTCAGGACCGCTTCACGCTGATCTTCTCTGCCTTCCGCGTGTTCCAGCACCTGCACTCGGTCGAGGATCAGCTCGCGTGTCTCGCCTGCGTGCGCAGACACTTGGCGCCCGGCGGGCGCTTCGCGTTCGACGTGTTCGCGCCGCGGCTCGCGCGCATGGCCGTGACCGACGCGCCGGAGCAGGTCGAAGGCCGCTTCGAGCACGACGGCGAGTCAGTGACTCGCTGGGCGCGCGCCGTTCCCGACCCCGTGAGTCAGTTGCTCTCCGTGCGCTTCCGCTACGAGCGCCGGCGCGGCGACGAGCTCGTCGGCACCGACGAGGCGAGCTTCAAGATGCGCTGGTTCTGGCGCTTCGAGCTCGAGCACTTACTCGCGCGCGCGGGGTTCGCCGACGTCCAGATGTACGGGAACTTCGACAAGAGCCCGATCGCGGCCGACACGCCCGCGTTCATCGCCGTGGCACGCTAGCGCACCTTCACCAGGATCGAGCCGAACACCGCCTGACCCTCGATGCGCAGCACGGGATGGTCGTCGTCGGCGTCGGGCTCGTAGTCGCGCGCCGCTTCCTGCCCAGTGACTCGCCGAATCTGATCCGCGATGAAGCGGCGCACGCGGCCGCCGGCGTCGCGCTGCTCCACGCTGCCCAGCACCGCGGACGCCGCGAGCTCCACCTCGAGGTCCGCCGGCACCAGGATCTCGAGCTGACCGAACAGCACGAACGTCTCGAGCGTGGTGACTCCCGGCGCGAGCAGCGCATCGGTGAAGTCGAGCTTCACGTTGCCGAACACGGCACGCACGCGGACTTCCTCCGCGGGCAGCCACTCGCCGCGGCGCTGGGTGCTCGAGAACAGGGCCGAGATCGTCTCGGGGTGCAACGGGTCGTCGAGCTCGCGGGAGCGCGCGGGATCGTTCATCGCGACGGGATGATGACACACGCCCGCGCTTGCGGGTCGCGCGGAGCGGGGCGCAAGATGGCGCGCCCCTGGATCCCGCCGGGAGAGGAAGACCCATGACCGCCCGACTCATCGCGCTCTCGCTTCTGGTCACTGCGCTCGCGGCGCCCCTCTCTTCGCGCGCGCAGAAGCTCGAGAGCGAGGATCAGAAGGCGATCTACACGCTGGGCTGGGCGGTCGCACGCAATCTGCGCAGCTTCGACCTGTCACCCGAAGAAGTGAAGATACTCGCGGCGGGACTCACGGACGGACTCACTGGCCAGAAGCCCGCCGTCGACCTCGCGACTTACGAGGAGAGACTCGATCCGCTCGCGCAGAGCCGCAACGCCGCACGCACCAAGCGCGAGCGCGACGCGTCGGCTCCGTTTCTGAAGGCGGCGGCCGCGGAGAAGGGCGCGAAGACCAGCAAGAGCGGGCTCGTGTACCGCGAGCTCAAAGCGGGGAGCGGCGAGCACCCGACCGCGAAGGACACGGTGAAGGTCCACTACGTGGGCAAGCTGCGCGACGGGAAGATCTTCGACAGCTCCGTCGCGCGGCAGACACCCGCCGACTTTCCGCTCGGCCAGATGATCCCGTGCTGGAGCGAAGGCGTGCGGCTGATGAAGCCGGGCGGGAAGGCGTTGATCACGTGTCCCGCGGAGCTGGCGTACGGAGACAAGGGCGTGCCGCCGGGAACGGGCGACCGCATTCCGCCCGGCGCCGCGCTGCAATTCGAGGTCGAGTTACTCGGCATCGAGAAGAACGCGGCCGCCAGCGAGAAACTCCCAGAGAGCACGCCGCTCGATCGCGAGTGACTCGTTGGGTCAGCGCGAGCCGCGGCGGCCCGAGCCGAGGCCCTGCGCCGCGACGATGGCACCGCCCAGCACGAACAGGAAGTCGGTCACCGAGCTCCAGTTCGTGAAGACCGCGCCGGACGCGATGCCGAGCCCGAGGCCGAAAAGCATGTAGCCGCCGCGGCCGCGCGCCTTCGCGAGCGCGCGCCCCGAGAAGAGACCCACCAGGATCGCGCCACCGGTGGGAAACACTCCGCCGGTGCGGATGCCCAGGCTCGGCGTCGACAACAGGAAGATCCCGACCGCGAGCGGAGTCAGTACGTCGGGGCGCAAGAGCGCCTCGAACAGACTCACTCGCCGCGGGCGGTAGGGCAGCGCTCCGGCGAGCGCCGCCGCGCGGGCCACGCTCCTGCGCGCCCTGCGTTCGCGCCGCTCGCGCCGCGACGAGCGCCTGATGCTCGACTCACGCTCGTCCCGGTTGGAGTCGGCCGGCACCAGCGCCGACGGCGCGAGTGAGTACACGCGCACGGGGTGCTCGATGTTCTTCAGCGTGCGGATCCCCTCGTCGCGGAAGTCGGCCGGGATCTTGTTGTGCACCTGCTGATACACGGCCTCCGACACCAAGATGTGTCCAGGCTGCGCGATCGACTCGAGCCGCGCGGCGATGTTCACGCCGTCGCCGTACACCTTGTACTCCTCGACGATCACGTCGCCGACGTGCACGCCGATGCGCGTGTCGATGCGCCGATCCGAAGGCAGTGACTCGTTCTCGTGCGCCTGGTCGCCCTGGATCGCCTGCGCGCACCGGGTTGCGTTCACCACCGAGTCGAACTCGGCGAACACCGAGTCACCCGCGGTGTCGACCACGCGGCCCTCGCCCTCGAGCACGCGCTTCTCGACTCGTGAGTGGAAGGCGCGTATCTCGCGCGTGGTCCACTCCTCGTCGCGCGCCATGAGGCGGCTGAAGCCCGAGACGTCGACCATCAAGATCGCGGCGAGCTTGCGCCGCGAGCGCGGTGACTCAGCGTCCAACCCCGGCCCTCGCGCCCGCGAGCTCGCCCATGAGGCCGAACAGCTCGAGCGCGTTCGCTCCGCCCTGCGCGCCGGCGCTCCACTCGCGATACAGCGTGTGCACGTTCACCGCGATGCGCTCGCTGTCGCCCCAGCCGGCGAAGTCGGCGAGCGGGAGCTTGCGCGCGGCGTCGGCGGGAGACACTCCCGCGTCGAAATACTCGCGAGCGCGGTCGCGCACGTGGACGAGATAGTCGCGCACCGCGAGCGCGCCCTTGGCGTCGGTGAGCGGCCCGTGACCGGGCACGATCACCTCGGCGCCCAGCTGGGCGATTCGTTCGCAGGCGTGGATCCAGTTCGCGATCGGGCCCTGCCACACGATCGGCGTGCCGCCGATGAACAGGATGTCGCCCGTGTAGATGACTCGCTCGCGCGGCAGCCACACGAGGACGTCGCCCTTCGTGTGCGCGGGGCCGACCTCGATGAGCACGACCTCTTTGTCGCCCACGCGCAGGCGCAGCTCGCCGTCGAACGTCTCCGTCGGGCGCACGTGGCGGATGCCCTTGAAGTCGAAGGGCGCGAACACCTGCGCGAGATACCGTGCGCCGGGGCCGAGTTTCTGCGCGTTCTCCAGCAGCCGCGCCATGGTCTCCGGGGGGAGCTCGTCCATCTCGGCCGCGCTCGCGCGCGAAGTCACGATGCGCGCGCCTTCGACCAGCTGGTTCCCGTAGCAGTGATCGCCGTTCGCGTGCGTGTTCACGAGCGTGCCGATGCGCGCCGCGGCCGGCACGGCGCCGCGCATGGCCGCGAGCATCTCGGCGGTGAGCCGCAGATCGAATAGTGTGTCGACCAGGAGTGACTCGCCCGAATCGTGGATCAGCCCGGCGTTGCTCCAGCCCCAGCTGCCGTCCGGCTGCAGCCACGCGAGACAGCCACGGCCGAGGTCGTGCAGCCCCTTCGTGAAGCGCCAATCCGGCATGCGCGCAGAGTACCACGCGTGTGATAGAACCCGGACATGCTGCGCGTGCTGACCCTGAACGTGTGGAACGACTCGGGACCGTGGCCTCTCCGCGCCGAACGCATCCGCGCGTGGATCGAGAGACTGTCTCCCGATCTCATCGCGTTCCAGGAAGTGCTGCAGTCTCCCGCGCGCGACCTGGCGCGCGAGTTGGTGGGTGAGAGCGGTTACGAGCTCGCGTTCGCGAAGGCCAGCAACTTCTGGAAGTCGCCGGAAGAGGCGATCGGCAACGCGATCGCGTCGCGCTGGCCGATCGCGAAGAGCGACGTGCTGCCGCTGCCCGACAAAGGCGACGGGGAGACGCGCGCCGCGCTCCTGTGCCGGATCGAGTCACCCCACGGGCCGCTGGTGTTCGCGTCGACTCACTTGAACTGGAAGTTCCACCACGGCGCGGTTCGCGAGAGACAGGTCGCGGCGCTGGCGGACTTCGTGCGCGGGCAGCGCGTGCACCGCGCGTTCCCGGCGATCATCGCGGGTGACTTCAACGCCGAGCCGGACTCGGACGAGATCCGCTACATGACCGGACGCCACTCGCTCGACGGCAAGAGCGTGTACTGGAACGACGCCTGGCTCGTCGCGGGCAGAGACTCGGACGGAGTCACTTGGTCGAATCGCAACGCGTACGCGCGCACGGCGATGGAGCCCGACCGGCGCATCGACTACGTGTTCGTCGACTACCCGCTGCGAGACGGCCGCGGGCTGGTCGAGTCCTGCCGCGTGGTGTGTGACGACGAGCGCGCCGGTGTCTGGCCGAGTGACCACTTCGGCGTGGTGGCCGACCTCCGGACCGATCCCCTTCCGTCCTGACCAGGTTCGGCTGCGCCTCGCTGCGCGCGGCCGTGGCGCTTGCGGACTCGGCTCGGGGCGGCCCTCGCCTCGTCCCTCGACGCGCGGATCATCGGAGACGCTCAGCGGCGACGACCCACAGCGGGTCCGCGCCCGGGGGCGATCGGTCGATGACTCGCGCGTTGGCGAAGCCGCCGGCCTGCGCGAGATACGCGCCCACGAGGCGAAGGCGATCGTCCGCCGGGAGTGACCGCCACGCCGCGATCGCCTTCGTCGGAAACAGTCGGTGACTCGTCGCGACGAGCAGCTTCCCGCCGTCGCGCAGCACGCGCGCGACCTCGGCGAACACCTCCACGGGCCGCACGAGATACTGCACCGAGACCGCGCACAAAACTGAGTCGAACGAGGCGTCGGGCCAGGGGAGGGCGGGCTTCGCGTTCAGGTCCTGCACGACTCGCTCGTCGAGCCGCGGGTTCGCGTCGAGCTCCGCGCGGTTCATGCCCAGCCCGGCGACGTGCGCGTAGCTCACGTCACTCGGCAAGTGAGACACCCACGAAGACATCAAGTCGAGGATCCGGCAGTTCGGCGGCAACTCCTCGCGGTAGAGCGCCGTGAGCGCGGCGATGGTCGCGTCGTCGACGTGCAGCGCGAAGCGCGGCAGCTCGTAGAACTGCGCGTCGGGAGACTCGTCGACGCGCGCGAACAGCTCGGGCGGGAAGCGCGACATGCCGTGCTGTCTCTCACGCGCCGCCTCGCGAACGCAAGCGCCTTGGACGCCCGCCGCCCCGTTCTACTACCCTTCGCGCCATGAAAGTCCGGCTGTTCGCGCTGCTCGATCCGCCGCTCTCGCAGGTGGGCGACAGCAACGCCGCGAAGCTGGCGTGGGTGGTCCGGCTGCGCTGGATCGCGCTGTGCGCGCAGGGTCTCTCGATCTTCCCGGCGCTGCGCTTCGAGCTGCTCGAGCCCGCGTTGGTGCCGGTGTTTCTCGGCGTCGTAGCCGCGCTCGCGGGGCTCAACGCAGTCACTTGGGCGCGCCTGCGGAGTGACCGCGACGTGTCACAGCCCGAGCTCGGCATGCAGCTGTTCGCGGACATTGCGGCGCTGTCGGCGCTGATCGGTCTCTCGGGCGGGGCGTGGAATCCGCTGGTGCCGCTGTTGTTCTTCCACGCGGGGCTCGGGGCGCTGTTGCTCGAGGGGCGTGTGTCACTCGGGTTCTTCTGGAGCCTGGTCGCATGTCTCGCGTTCGTGCAGGCATTCGGTCACGTGCCGCCGGGCCTCGAAGAGACTCGTGTCTCGCCCGCGGTGCTGTTCCCGGCGCAGTTTCTCGTCGCGGGCGTGTTCTGGCTGTTCACGACCTGGCTGTCTCACACGCTCGCCGCGCTGCAGGCGCACGTGCACGCGCGCCGGCAGGAGCAGGGACGCATCGACCGCCTGCGCGCGGTGGGCGCGTTGGCCGCGGGTCTCTCTCACGAGTTCGCGACGCCGCTGAACACGGCGATGCTGAAGCTCGAGAGACTCGCGCGGAAGCTCGACCTCGCCGCCGATCCGGCGCTGCAGGAAGCCACCGAGGCGTTGGCCCGCTGCGAAGACGTGCTGCGCCAGATGGCAGGCTCGCAGCTGCGTCCCGACTCACTGCGGCTCGAGGCCGAAGACGTGGGCGACCTGGTCGAGAAGGTCTGCGCGGGGCTGCGCGCGGAGGATCCCGCGGTGCCGCTGCGCTTCCACCGCGAGCGCGCGCCCGCGCTCGTGCTCGTCCCGCCGGTCGCGTTCACGCAGGCGGTGCTGAACCTGGTCGACAACGCGCTCGAAGAGAGCAGCGCCGAGGCGCCGGTCGACGTCGAGGTGCGCTCTACACCGGAGCGTGTCAGCGTCGAAGTGCGCGACCGCGGCCCTGGCTGGCCCGACGTCGTGCGCGCGCACCTGGGCGAGCCGTTCGTCACGACCCGCCAGGGCGGCGTCGGACTCGGACTCTACTTCGCGTACACGTTGGCGGAGACCATCGGGGGCACGCTCGAGCTGGACACGGCGGACGGCGGCGGCGCGATCGCGCGGCTGGTGCTGCCGGTCGCGCACAGTGTCCCCGCGGAGACGCGCGCATGACTCAGTCACAGTCACTCCTCATCGTCGACGACGACACGCGTTTCTCGGAGACCCTCGCGCTGGAATTCACCGAGCGCGGCTGGCGCGTGGACTGCGTCGCCGATCTGGAAGAGCTCCGCGCGCTGCCGCCGTTCGCGCACCGCTTCGCGAGCGTCGACTTGCGCCTGCGCCACCAGAGCGGGCTCGACGCGATCCCCGTCATCCTCGAGCGCTCGCCGCGCGCGCGCATCGTGGTGCTGACCGGCTACGGCAGCATCGCGACGGCGGTGCAGGCGGTGAAGCAGGGCGCTTTCAACTATCTCACCAAGCCCGTGCAGGTCGAGGACTTGCTCGCGGCGTTCCGCGGCGATCCGCTCCAGTCACAGACGGGCGCGGCGACGAGCGGCGCCGGCCAGACACTGGCGCGGCGCGAGCGCGAGTACATCGAGTGGGTGCTGGCGCAGTGCGACGGCAACATCAGCCGCGCCGCGCGCCAACTCGGGCTGCACCGGCAGAGTCTTCAGCGCAAGCTGCGAAAGTTCACGCCGCGCGTGTGAGTCACTGGAAGAGCTCGATCTTCCAGCTGCTGCCGTCCTGGAAGGCGATGCCCTTGTAGGTCTCGCGGGCGACGATCTTCCAGTTCCAGAAGCCCTTTTCCTCGCGAGTCACGCTGACCTGCACGTCGATGTGACCCGTGTCGAAGCCTGCGATGAAGTCGATGCTCATGCTCTGCCGCACGTTCTTCTTCGCGAACGTCGTCTGATAGCGGGCGAGCTGGCCGGGACGGAGCTTCTGCAGGCCCGGCAACGCGCCCCAGTTCCGCGCGTTCAGCGCCTGATTCCACGAGCGCAGCACGCCCTCGATCACCTGCTTCTGCGAGCGTGAGTCGCGGACCGCGGGGCGCGACGGCGCCGGCGCGGGAGCCGGCGTCGGAGCAGGGCGCGCCGCGGGCGGCTGCGCCGCGACGGGCGGGAGCTTCGCCGTCTCCGTGGGCTTCGCGTTCGTGAACGGCGGCGCGGGCGCGCGAGTCACTGGCGCTTCGGCGACCGGCGGCTTCTCGATGACAGGCGGCGCGGGCGCGGGCGTGGGGGGCTTCTCGGGCGCCGGCGGCGAGGCCACGGGCGGCTCGGCGGCCGGAGGCTCCGGCGGAGTCACCGGCGCCTCATCCTGAGTCACTGGCTCGACTGGGGCGACCGCGACGTCGACCGGCGCCGGCGCGGCCTCGAGCGCCTGCGCGGTGGCGGCGCCGCCCGGCGTGTTCGCGATGACCTTGATCGCGTCGCTGAAGAGTGACTCGGCGGCGAACAGCCGCTCGCGCTCGGCCTCGGCCGCCCCGCAGCCGGAGTCGGCCGACGGCTCGCCGAGCTTCTCGAGCCGCTCCTTGAACGACTGACTCGCTGGCGCGGCGCCGACCGCCTTCTTCGCGCCGTCGACCTTGGCGGCCGCCGCGCCGCGCAGCCACCGCTCGAGCACGCTCTGACACGCGCGCGTGTAGCCGTCGCTCGCGCGCGTGAAGCGCTCCTCGGCGTCGCCATAGTTCATCGCCTGCAGCGCGAGCTCTGCCTCGCGCTGCTCCTCGCCGGCGTACTCGATGCGGCGGCGCGCGTCCTCGATCGCGTCGGCCGCGCCGGGACCCTTGCGGCTCGAGAGACCGCCGACCAGCGCCGCGGCCTGCGCGTGACTCGCTTCGGCCGCGCTGCGCGCGCCGCGCGCCGACGAGCGTTGGCCGTACGAGCCAAGGCCGATCCAGAAGCCGAGCGCGAGCACGAGCGCGCCGAGCGCCACCACCGCGGCGACGCCGAAGCGCCGCGGCTCGCGTGACTCGGCGGGCGCGCGCTCGGCGCGGCGCGCGCGCGTCTCGCCGAGCGCCTCGCGCATCTCTTCGGCGCTCGTGTAGCGCTCCTCGGGATTCATGCGGCAGGCGCGGCGCACGACCGCGCGAAGTGACTCGGGCACTTCTGCGGGGAAGTCGAACTGGAACTCCTGCGCGGCGCCCTGCAGGCTCCACAGGTGGCGCAGCACGGCCATGCTGTTGGTCGAGTCGGCGCCGAGCGCCGCGTCGTACACGGTGCGGCCAGTCAGTACTCGGTACAGCGCGAGGCCCAGCGAGAAGATGTCGGTGCGCGTCGAGACCTCGAAGCGCAGTGACTGCTCGGGCGCCATGTAGAGCGGCGTGCCCGGCACGACGCCTTTCTGTGTCTCGCCCGCGGCGCTCGACAGCTTCGCCACGCCCAGGTCACCCAGCACCGCGCGCCCGTCGGTGTCGACGAAGACGTTCTGCGGCTTGATGTCGCGGTGCACGATGCCCTGCACGTGCAGACGCCCGAGGGCGGAGAGCACCTCGCGGAAGTAGCGGACGATCTGGTCGAGCGTGCGCCCGTCCGCAGGCGTGCCGCCGTCGGGCGTGCTCTCGAGCCAGTCGGGATGGATCTGCGCGAGGGTGCGGCCCTCGATGAAGTCCATTGTGTAGTACTGACAGCGGGTGCCGGGGTCTTCGCCGAACTCGTAGATGTGCACCAGGTTCGGGTGCTGGATGCGAGACAGGAGCTCGGCCTCGCGGCGGAAGCGGCGGAGTGTCTCGGCGTCCGTCTCACCCGGCTTCAAGAGCTTCAGCGCGCGGCGCGCGTCGAACAGGCCCGGATCCTCGACCTCGAACACCCAGGCCATGCCGCCGCCCGCGATGTAGCGGCGCACCTTGAAGCGGCCGATCCGCTCGAGTGACTCGGGGTGAAGGGATTCGGGCATCGCGATTCTAAGTGACTCAGTGCTCGCGAAGCTCGAGCTTCGCGATCTGGTTGCGGTGCACTTCGTCCGGGCCGTCGGCGAGCCGCAGCGTGCGGTTCATCGCGAACATGCGCGCGAGGCCGAAGTCCTCGCACACGCCCGCGGCGCCGTGCGCCTGGATCGCCCAGTCGATCACCTGCTGCACCACGTTGGGCGCAGACACTTTGATCATGCCGATGTCCTTGCGGGCGACCTTGTTGCCCACCGTGTCCATGCGCCACGCGGCGTGCAGCACGAGCAGGCGCGCCTGGTCGATCATGATGCGTGACTCGGCGACGCGCTCCATGGTCACCGTCTGCTCGGCGATCGTCTTGCCGAACGCGACGCGCGACTTCACGCGCTTGCACAGCGCGTCGAGCGCGCGCTCGGCCACGCCGATGGCGCGCATGCAGTGATGGATGCGGCCCGGCCCCAGCCGGCCCTGCGCGATCTCGAAGCCGCGGCCCTCGCCCAGGATCAGGTTCTCGGCCGGCACGCGCACCTCGTCGAAGAGCACCTCGCCGTGGCCGTGCGGCGCGTCGTCGTAGCCGAACACCGGCAAGTGTCTCACGACCTTCACGCCGGGAGTGTCTCGCGGCACGAGGATCTGTGACTGCGCCTGATGCGGCGGGGCCGACTCATTGGTCTTGCCCATCACGATCATGATCTCGCAGTGCGGGTGCAGGATGCCCGACGTCCACCACTTGCGGCCGTTCAGCACGTACGAGTCACCCTGCTTGTCGATCTTGAGCCGGATGTTGGTCGCGTCCGACGACGCGACCTCGGGCTCGGTCATGGCGAACGCCGAGCGGATCTTCCCCTCGAGCAGCGGCACGAGCCAGCGCTTCTTCTGTGACTCGCTGCCGTAGCGCTCGATCACTTCCATGTTGCCGGTGTCGGGCGCCGCGCAGTTGAAGACTTCCGGCGCGATCGCCGAGCGGCCCATGATCTCGCACAAGGGCGCGTACTCGAGGTTCGTGAGTCCCGCGCCGCGGTCGGACTCGGGCAGGAAGAGATTCCAGAGGCCTTCCTTCTTCGCCTTCTGCTTGAGCTCCTCCATGACTCGCGGCTGCGCCCAGCGGCTCTGCTGAACCTGCTCTTCGTACGTGGCTTCCGCGGGGTAGACGTGCGCGTCCATGAAGGCCTGAACCTGGCGCGCGAGTCCCTTCACTTTGTCCGAGTGCTCGAAGTCCAAATGGGTGCTCCTCAACGGGTGGGGCGAGCGCGCCATTATACTGGCGCGCCGCGTCAGATTCGGGAACAGTGCCCGCCCCATGGCGCTCCGCTGCGGCATCGTCGGTCTCCCGAACGTCGGCAAGAGCACGTTGTTCAACGCGCTGACCGACTCACGCATCGCCGCCGAGAACTACCCGTTCTGCACGATCGAGCCGAACTCGGGCGTGGTGCCCGTGCCCGACCAAAGACTCGCGGCGCTCGACGGTCTGGTGCATTCCGCCCGCATCGTTCCCGCCACGGTCGAGTTCGTGGACATCGCGGGTCTCGTGCGCGGCGCTTCGCAGGGCGAGGGGCTGGGCAACAAGTTTCTCGCGCACATCCGCGAGACACATGCGGTGTTGCATGTCGTGCGCTGCTTCGATGACTCGGACGTGGTGCACGTGGACGGCGCGCCCGATCCGCTGCGCGACGTGGAGACGATCGAGACCGAGCTCGCGCTAGCGGACCTAGAGACCGCCGAGCGCCGCGCCGATCGCGCGCGCAAGGTGGGTAAGTCGGGCGACAAGGAGGCGCAGGCCGAGGCCGCGTTCTTCGGGTCACTCGTCGAGCATCTCTCGGCGGGGAAACCGGCGCGCACCGTCGCCGTGGCCGACTCACTGCGCAACGCGTTCCGCGAGGCGAACCTGCTCACGGCCAAGCCCGTGCTGTACGTGGCCAACGTCGACGAGGCCGGGCTGGCCGAGGGGAACGAGTACTCACGCGCGCTCGAGTCACTCGCGCAGAAGCAGGGCGGCGGCTCGGTGCGGATCTGCGCCAAGGTCGAGGCCGAGCTGGTCGAGCTCGAGCCCGAGGAGCGCCGCGCGTTCCTCGCCGACATGGGCGTCGACGCCTCGGGGATCGAGAGACTCATCCGCGAGACGTACCGGCTGCTCGACCTGGTGAGTTACTTCACCGCGGGACCGAAGGAGGTGCGCGCTTGGACCATCCGCCGCGGCACCAAGGCGCCGCAGGCCGCGGCCGAGATCCACACCGACTTCGAGCGCGGCTTCGTGCGCGCGGAAGTGACCGCCTTCGACGAATACGTGAAGTGCGGCGGCGAAGTCCCGGCCAAGGAAAAGGGACTCATGCGGGTCGAGGGCAAGGAGTACGTCGTGCAGGACGGCGACGTGATCCTGTTCCGCATCGCGACCTAGTGAGTCAGACGACCCACCAGCGCAGCACGAGCATCGGGATGCCCATGCCCACGCCGATGCTGTAGAACGCGTCGGCCCAGACGATGCTGGCCAGGTTCGCGACATACAGCACGCCCACGAGCGGCAGCGACGCGAGCGCCAGCACGTTCCCGCGCTTCGCCGCGGGCCACGCGACCGGGATGAACGCCGGCAGACAGAACACGACACACAGCGCCGTGTTCACGATGAACGGCCCGATGCCCACGAGGAACGCCGCGCCGAAGCGCTCCGTGGGCTCGTGCACGACGTAGCCGGCGGGGTTGCCCAGCCGCATGAAGCACACGTCGAGCACGGCCAGCCCGAACAGCCGGCAGAACAGCATGTGCGCCGCCTCGTGCACGATCACACCGGGGAAGGTGAGTGCCGCGATCACCGGGCCGGGGATGAAGATCATTGCCGAGTCACTCCGTTCCGGTAGCGGCGGTTGTATTCGTCGCGGTCGAGTGAGTCCGCGGGTCGTCGGGGTCGAGCTCGGCGGCCTGACGGGTGGCGCGCAGCAAGGCGTCGTAGTCCTTCACGCCGAAGGCGACATAGCCCTCCATCAAGAGCCGATAGCCGCGAATGTGACGGCTCTCCGGGTAACTCGCCTCGGCCTTCTTCAGGTGACCAAGCGCGGCCGCGTAGTCGTTCTGCTCCGCGGCCTTCTTCGACGCGTCGAGCTCTTCCTCGGAGCGACTCACCCGGTCGAGCAGACGGTTCACCGCCTCGATCTCGGTGCCCTCGAACTTGCGGTGCTCGATCCGCTTCAGCACGGGCTCGGCCTGGTCCCAGTCGTCCGCGAGTATGTCGGCGCGCAGCTTGCGCAGCAGGAAGTGCTCGTTGTCTGGGGCGACCTCGCGCACCTTCGCATACGCGGCGCTCGCGGCGGCCCACTCCTTCTTGTCCATGTGGCGCTCGGCGTGGATCAGGGCGACCTCGGTCTCCCAGTACTGGCCGCCGCGCACGACCGAGAGACCGGCGAGCGCCACGAGAGTCACTCCCGCCACGCGCAGCCAGGCCGGGAACGGCCGCCGCCGCATGCGGTCCGTGCAGGGCGGGCACACGCCCACGCCCGCCAACGGCGACCAATCGGTCGAGCCGTTGTCCGCGTTGCAGAAGGCGCACACGGTCGGGTCGGCGAGGCGAGTGACTTCGCCTTCCAGAAGCTCCTGGGACGGATCCCGCACCATCGTGTCGGCGCACGGCTGGCACAGGCTCTGGCCGCGGATCCCGAACGTCTCGCCCAGCGGAGTCTCTCGCTTGCAGGAGTCACACGGTTGGCGGCGCATCCGGCCGGCATCGACTCACTGGGACGAGAGCTTGAGTCACCGCTTGGCGAAGACACGCAGCGGCAGGAACGACAGACTCATGAGCACGGCCGCGACGGCGAAGAAGCCGTGATACACGGCGAGCGGGTCGGCGGCGCGCGCGAGCAGCGGATCGAGCACGGCGCCGGCGATGGCCGGGGCGAGACCGCACAAGGTCCCCTCGATCACCGCAGTCACGACGAGCATCTTCGCCGGCGCCTCGGGGGGCGTGAGCTCGAAGAGCAGCCGAGTGTCTGCCACGCCGTGACCCGACGCGAGCACCGAGTGCGCGAAGAAGAACGCGATCGCGAGCCACACCGTGAGATCGCCGGCAGGGCCGAGAAAGGAGAGGGCGAGATACAGCGCGCCGATGCCGAGCGCCGCCGCGCGGAACACGACGTACGGCCCCAGCCGGTCCGCGACCGCGCCCCATCCGTAGAGTGACACGAGCCCGCCGAGATACAGCGCCACGGTCGTCGCCACCGCGTCGGAGTTCGAGAAACCGAGCGCGCGGCGCAGCATGACCAAGACGAACGGCAGCGTGGCCGCGCGCACGGCGATCCCCCACACGACGCCGGTCATGTATCTGCGCACGCGCGGGTCGTCGCGCACGAGCGCGAGGGCATCGCGCGCGCGGAGTCTCTCGCCGCCGCGCTCGCTGCGCTCGGGGAGTCGCGCGACCAGCGCGATGCGCAGCGCGCCGAGCGCCCACGCCACGCCGAACAACGGACCGAAGCCGCTCTCGTGCCGCGACAGCCAGAGCTGCGCGCCGAGGAAGAACACGATCACCGCGGCGTGCCAGGTCGTGCGGATCGTCCCGAAGAAGCGGCCGATCCGCTCGGGCTCCACGTAGCCGCGCAAGAGCGGGAACCAGACCAGGTCCGAGAACACCAGGCCGAGCGCAGTGAGTGCCAGCGAGCCGAACACCGCGGGGACCGCCCTCTCGGGCCCGAGCGCGGCGAGTGACCCGAAGAAGACGAGCGGGAAGCTGGCCGCGAGCGCGACGAGCTGGCCCGTGATCAGGATCGAACGCTTCGGGAACCAGGAGATCAGGCGCAGAGCTGGGAGCTGGATCGCCGCGAGTCCCATCAAGAGGCCGCTCTGCAGCCCGATCAGCCACTCACTCGCCCCGAGTGACACGAGCGCGAGCGTCGGCAGCTGACCCGTGAACGCGGTCCAGAAAGTCATCGCGGGGACGTTGCTCGCGATGGCGAGCCGCCGTCCCCGCGCACGCTCCGCGTCGGAGAGAGGCGGAGCAAGCTCTGGGGGAGTCAGTACGGGCGCAGCACTCACTGAGCCGAGGTTAGGACGCGCCGGCTCGCTGGTCACGTTCAGTCGGCGACGAGCTCGACGATGCGCCTGTAGAAATGAGTGAGCAGGTGCTCGCTCCGCGGCAGCAGGTGGCCGGGCGGCGCGAAGCCGCTCTCGTGGGCCGACTGGACCCGGTTACAGATCGCCACGTCCTGGGTGATCGTCGGCTCGCGCGCGAGGGCGCGCTGACCGGCCGCCCGCACCTCCGCCGGCGTGCCCTTCGGCAGGAACGCGAGATGCCGCCAGCGCACCTTGTCGACGGCGATCGCCGATACGGAGCCGACGTCGAAGCCCTTGCCGGTGTACTGAACGTACGTGGCCGGGAAGACGTAGTTGAAGAAGTAAGTCAGCTCGCCGTTCGCATCGCGCTGCAACGTGATGCCGTCGGGCACTGCGTCGCGGAACGGGATGACGTGGTAGATCCAGTTCGCGCCGCCGATCGACAGCTGCTGCTTGTCGGGGTCCATCACGAGCGCGCGACTCAGCTCGGGGTGACTCGTCGGGCAGTGATAACACTCGATGGTGTTGTCCAGGAGGACCTTCCAGTTGCAGTCGACGATCCACTCGTGACCGAAGGCGAGCTCGTGATCCTCGACGCGGCAGCCGCGCGCCAGCAGCAGGGCCTTCATCCCGCCCGTGTAGTCGTCGAAGGAGGGCGCGTCGAGTGACACGTTCACCCACACCATCGGACCCCACACGTGCACCTGGATGGGCACGAGGCCGAGCTGCGCGGGGTCGAACGCGGGCTCTTCCTTGGAGCGCGGCGCGTTGCGCAGTGACCCGTCGAGGTCGTAGGTCCAACCGTGATAGTGACACTGGAGCGAGTTACGGCACTCGTCGTCCATGACGACCGGGTGCGCGCGGTGCCGGCAGATGTTGACGAAGCCGCGAATCGCGCCGTTGAGGTCGCGCACCAACACGATGGGCACGCCGCCGATGTCCCAGCGGAACCGGCTGCCGCGCTCGGGCAGCGAAGAGGTGTCGGTGACGTAGTGCCACGACCTGCGCAGGATCGTGTCTCGTTCCCGCTGGAATACCGCCGGATCGGTGTACCACCGCGACGGCACGGTCTGGCCGGCGTCGATCGCGTCGAGCAGCTCGCTCACGGAACGAGATTACTGGAGCGCCCGCGCACTCAGCAGCTTGGATTCGGGTCAGCGGCGCTTCGAGGCCGCGCTCGCCTGGTATTCCTCGATCAGCGTCCTCTGGATCTCGCCGGGCACCGCGGAGTACTTCGAGAACTCGAGCGTGAACTCCGCCTTGCCCTGACTCGACGAGCGCAGGTCGGTAGCGAAGCCGAAGGTCTCGGCCATCGGCACTTCCGCTTCCACCTGGCTGAAGCCGTCCACGTCGGTCGAGCCGACGATCATGCCGCGGCGCTGCATGATGATCTTGATGTACGCGCCCTGGTACTCACTCGGGCCCTCGACTTCGAGCTTCATGATGGGCTCGAGGATCACGGGCTTCGCCTTCGGATACGCCTCGCGGAACGCCGAGCGCGCCGCGACCTGGAACGCGAGATCCGACGAGTCGACCGCGTGTGACTGGCCGTCGTTCAGCACGACTCGCACGCCGAGCACGGGCGCGCCGATCAAGTCACCCTTGGCGAGCGCCGAAGCGAAGCCCTTCTCGCACGCCGGGATGAACTCGCGCGGGATCGACCCGCCGCGGACCTCGTCGACGAACTCGAACTCGTCCGAGTTGGCGATCGGCTCGATGTAACCGCCGACCTTGGCGTACTGACCCGAGCCGCCGGTCTGCTTCTTGTGCGTGTACAGATATTCGGCGCGCTGCGAGATGCACTCGCGGTACGCGACGCGGGGCGCGCCGGTCTCGACCTCGGTGTTGTACTCGCGCTTCATGCGCTCGACGTACACATCCAGGTGTAGCTCGCCCATGCCGGCGATGAGTGTCTCGCCGGATTCCTCGTCGACGGTCGTGCGGAAGGTCGGGTCCTCGCGCATGAAGCGAGACAACGCCTTGCCCATGTTGTCGAGCATCTTGTTGTCTTTGGGCTTGATCGCGAGGCTGATGACCGGCTTCGGCACGAACATGCTGGTCATCGCGACGTTGTAGCCCTGCGCAGTGAACGTATCTCCCGACGCGCACTCGATGCCGAACAGCGCGACGATGTCGCCCGCGGTCGAGCGGTCGATGTCTTCCATCTTGTCCGCGTGCATGCGCACGAGGCGCCCGACCTTGTGCCGCTTCTTGGTGCGCGCGTTGATGATCGTCGAGCCCTTCTCGACCGTGCCCTGATACACGCGGATGTAAGTCAGCTGGCCGTAGCGCCCGTCGTCGAGCTTGAACGCGAGCGCGACCAGCGGCTTGTCCGGGTCGGCGACGATCTCGATCTCGGCCTCTTCGTGGTCGAGGTCCACGCCCTTGTTCTTCACTTCGTTCGGCGCGGGCAGGAACAGAGTCACTGCGTCGAGCAGCTTCTGCACGCCCTTGTTCTTGTACGCCGAGCCGAGGAACACGGGAGTCAGCTCGAGTGACAGCACGCCCTCGCGCACGGCGGCGATGATCTGGTCCTCGGTGACTTTCTCCTCGAGGATGGCTTCCATGAGCTCCTCGGAGAACATCGACACGGCGTCGAGCATCTTCTCGCGCGCGTCCGCGGCTTCCTTCGTTAGCTCCGCGGGGATCGGCTTCTCGACGACCTCGTTGCCGTCGTTCCCCTCGAAGAAGTACGCCTTCATCTTGATCAGATCGACGACGCCCTGGAAGCGGTCTTCCGCGCCGATCGGGATCTGCATCATCACGGCGTTGTGCTTCAGCTTGGCGCGCAGCTGCTCGGTGACTCGGTAGGGGTTGGCGCCCGAGCGGTCGAGCTTGTTGATGAAGGCCAGGCGCGGGACGTTGTATCTGCGCATCTGCCGATCGACGGTCATCGACTGTGACTGCACGCCGGCGACGCCGCACAGCACGAGGATCGCCCCGTCCAGGACGCGCAGCGAGCGCTCGACCTCGATCGTGAAGTCGACGTGACCCGGCGTGTCGATGATGTTGATCTGGTGGTTTCCCCAGGAGCAGTAAGTCGCCGCGGACTGGATCGTGATGCCGCGCTCGCGCTCGAGGTCCATCGAGTCCATGGTCGCGCCCACGTCGTCCTTGCCGCGCACCTCGTGCATCTGGTGAATGCGGCCGGTGTAGTAGAGGATGCGCTCGGTCAGCGTGGTCTTGCCCGAGTCGATGTGCGCGCTGATCCCGATGTTGCGAATGAGCGAGAGGTCGTTCGACATGGTCATGGGCTCCTCGAGTCCCGTCCTATGTGATCCGTGAAGTGGTCCGCGGGGGAAAAAGGGTCGCGCAGCATAGCCTGAAAGCTCCGTCCGCGCTCGGGCTTTTCCCGCTTCGGCTCGACCCTGCGGGGCCTTGACGGGGGAATTGCGGCCTTCTGAGCGCCGCAGTGACTATTGCGTTTCAGCCCTGGCGCAAGCCGCGCGCGAACCGAGAGGTCAATCAGCGCTCGGCGGGGCGCAGCCACGCCGGCGCCCACCAGTTCCACTTCCCGAGCAGCTGCATCGTCGCCGGGACGAGCAGGGCGCGGACGAGCGTGACGTCGAGGGCGATCGCGGCGGCCATCCCGACCCCGATCTGCTTCACGTAGACGAGGTCGCCGGCCGCGAACGCGCCGATCACCACCAGCAGGATCAGCGCCGCGCTGGTGATGATCCGGCCAGTGTGTGACAGCCCGAAGATCACGCTGCCGCGGTTGTCGCCCGTGCGCAGCCACTCCTCGCGGATGCGCGAGAGCAGGAACACCTCGTAGTCCATCGAGAGACCGAACACGACCGCGAACATGACGAGCGGGATGCTGGGATCGATCCCATCCAGCGGCTCGAAGCCGAGCACGCTGGCGAAGTGACCGTCCTGGAACACCCAGACCAACAGCCCGTAACTCGCGCCGAGTGACAGCACGTTCATGAGCACGGCCTTGATCGGCACGACGACGGAGCGGAACGCGACGAGCAGCATCAGCAGATTCCAGCCGACCACGAGCACGGCCGCGATCTGTCCGTACTCGCGCAGAGTCACTTTCAGATCGACCATCTGCGCCGTCGCGCCGCCGATCTTCACGGCGAGCTCGGGGTGCGGGACGTCGCGCACGGCCTCGAGCGCCTCGGTCGCCTGCGCCGAACGCCACGGGTGAGCGCCGGTCGCGATCAGGAGCGAGCGGTCGTTGTGAGTCATGCGCGCGAGCCGCGTCGCGGTCGGGTCGTCGGCGGCGGCGCGCAGGAGCTCCTCGCGGCTCTTGCGGTCGGGATCCAAGTCCGCGAACGGCGAGCGCACCGCGGTCACTCCGGGAACCGCCGCGATGCGCGCCGCGTAGTCGCGCAGCAAGCGCAGATTGCGTGACTCGAGCGGCGGGCCGAGTGTCTCGACGATCACCTGCACGGACGACGCGCCGCCCGGATCGAAGCGCGCGGGATCGGCGAGCGCCTCGTCCACGCGTCTCACCTCCGAGCCCGGCGGGAAGATGCGCGCGTCGGGCAAGACACTGCGCATGCGCAGCACGGGGCTTGCCGCCGCGATCAGGAGCGCCGCGGAGACGAACGCGGTGATGGCGGGACGCCGCATCGCCCACTCCCCGAACCGGCGCCAGAACGGGCTTGGCCCCCCGCGCTCCGGCGAGCGCCCGAGTGACCCGCGATTCACGTTGGGCCCGAGCCATGCGAGCAGCGCGGGCAGGAGCAGGAGCGCGCCCACCAGCGCCGTGAACGTGGCCAGCACGCCCCCCAACGCCACACTGCGCAGCACGCCGACGGGCACGCCGAGCAGCACGATCAGACTCACTGCAACGGCGAGACCCGACACGAACACCGCGCGGCCCGCCGTGTCGAGCGTGATGGCCACCGCTTCGCGCCGCGTCCGCCCGCGAGCGAGCTCCTCGCGGAAGCGCTGCACCATCAGGAGTGAGTAATCGATCGAGAGACCCAGGCCGAGGAACGCCGAGACACTCAGCGCGAAGACCGCGACTTCCATGAAGCTCGCGCACAGCCGCACGATCGCCGCCGAGCTCGCCAGCGCGAACGCGCCGATCGCGATCGGCAGCAGCGCAGCGACGATCCCGCGGAAGAAAATCAAAGTGAGCACCGCCGCGATCGGCAGCGCGATCAGCTCCGCGGCAGCGATGTCCGAGGCCGCAATCTCCTGGGCGACCAGCGACGCCGCGACGTGGCCGCCGATCGCCACCTCGAGCGGCGGAGTCACTTCGCGGAGCACGGGCTCGAGCGAGGGCAGGGTCTTCAGCTTCTCGGCGTTGCTCCCGTCGAGTGACACGATCACCAGCGCCTCGTGGCCGTCGCGCGAGACCAGGCTCTGGTCCAGCGTGTCGAAATACGACGAGACACCGACGACGCCGGGGCTCGACAACAAGCGATCGCCGAGATCGAACACGAACGAGCCGAAGTGGACGTTGCGCAGGTCCTGGGTCGGGTCGCGATACAGGACGAGCACGTCGGCGGAGCCGATCCCGAAGTGACTCTCGGCCTCGCGGACCGCCAGGTCCGACTCGCTGCCCGGGACTTCGAACCCGCCGGCCGGCAGATGCCGCGCCGCGGAGGCGCCGTACACGCCGGCGACCGCGAGCGCCGCCGCGAACACTCCCATCACGGCGCGCGCGCGATCCGCGAGCCACGCGCCCAGCCGAGCGAACGGCGAGCCGAGCGTTGCCTCCGACCGCACACGTCCCCCCAAAACCGCAGCGACCTCGCTGCCGGCCAGAAGTTCGCGCGGCGTGGCGTTTTCGCCAAACGGGGCGCATCGGGGCGGGCCGAGCCGCGCGCGCGTTCGTCGGATTGGCGCTGAACTTGCTCCGCCTCGCCAGCATGCGTCGAGTCATTGCCGTTTTCGTGTCGTGCATCGTCTGCGCGTGCACGACGGGCGGACCCAGCACCTCCACGCAGCCCGCGGCGAAGGGTGAGCCCGCGACGTCGTTCAACCTGTTCACGGTCGAGCAGGACATCGAGATTGGGAAACAGTCCGCCGTCGAGGCCGAGAAGCAGCTGCACCTGTTGAGACAGCCGTCGGTCGACGCCTGTCTGAACCGCATCGTGTCTGCGCTCGCGGCCGAGCCGCCGGGTGCGAGGTACCCGTATCACGCGAAGGCAGTGAGTGAGAAGTCGATCAACGCCTTCGCGCTGCCGGGCGGTCCCCTGTACGTGCACAGCGGCCTGTTACTCGCCGCGCGAAACGAGGCGGAGCTGGCGGGAGTCATCCCGCACGAGCTCGCGCACATCGCGCTGCGACACGGCACTGCAGCATGATCGGGCTCGGTGGCGGCGGTAACTCGTCCGAGGTCCTCGCCGCGATCGGCGAGCTGCGTCTCAACGCCGCGTTTCTGAAGTTCAGCCGCGACGCCGAGCGCGAGGCCGACGTGACCGGCGCGGGAATGATGGCGCGCGCGGGCTACGACCCGAACGCGATGGCCGACTTCTTTGCCGTGCTGCGCGAAGAGTCGGGCCGGAATCCGAGCGCGCTCGAGAACTTCCTGAGTGACCACCCGTCGCCCGCGGACCGCGAGGCGACGATCCGGCGGCTCGCACAGACACTGCCTCGGGGTACACAGAGAAGCGTCGGCGGCTTCGAGTCGATGCAGGCGTCCGTGCGCTGAAGGCCTAGTCGGTCAACGCGCGAGGAGCTCGTGCGCGCGAGCGAGCGCCGCATCGATGTCGGTGAAGACGTTGGCGAGACCGATCTTCTCGAGCAGCCCCGAGCGCTCGAGCACGAGCAGCGGCTGGGCGTGAACGCCCGACAAGAGCAGCGCGGTGCCGTCGCGCCGCGTCTTCTCGAGTAAGTCCTCGAGCGCGCGCAGGCCGGTCGCGTCGATCGCGAGCACCTCGCGCAGGCGCACGATCAACACGCGCGGCTTGCGTTCGATCTCGCGAATCGCGTCGCGGAACTTCGAGGCCGCGCCAAAGAAGAAGCTGCCGTACACCTCGAACACCTCGACCCCGTCGGGCACGTGGCGCTTCTCGATCGCGCCGGGGTCGGCCGGGTCCTCGCCCTCGCGCAGCATCGAGGTGATGAAGCCCGCCTGAGACAGGTTCGCGACGCGCGCCATGAACAGGAACGCCGCGAGCACGATGCCCGCCTCGAGCGCGACCGTGAGGTCGACGAGCACCGTGAGTGAGAAGGTGGTGAGCAGCACGAGCACGTCGCTGCGCGGGCAGCGGAACAGGCGCATGAACAGGCGCCACTCACTCATGTTGTACGCGACCACGACCAGGATGCCCGCGAGCGCGCAGATCGGGATGCGTTCGGCCTGCCGCCCGAACGCGAGCACGATGGCGAGCAGAGTGACTGCGTGGACGAGGCCCGCGACCGGCGTGCGCCCGCCGTTCTTCACGTTCGTGGCCGTGCGCGCGATCGCGCCGGTCGCCGGGATGCCGCCGAATAGCGGCGACGCCAGGTTCGCGAAGCCCTGCGCGACCAGCTCCATGTTCGAGCGGTGGCGCGTGCCGATCATGCCGTCGGCGACCATGGCCGAGAGCAGTGACTCGATCGCGGCGAGCAGCGCGATCGCGAGCGCCGGCTGCACGAGCTCGCGTAGATCGGAAGGAGTCACTTCGGGAATGCGCGGCATGGGCAGCGTATTGGGCACCGCGCCGAAGCGGTCGCCGATCGTCTCGACTGGCAGGCCGAACGCCGACACGAGCGCGGTCGCGCCGAGGATCGCGACCAGCGGCCCCGGTACCCGCGAAGTGACTCGCGGCCAGTAGACCAGCGTGAGAACCGTGGCCACGCCGATCCCCAGCGCCCAGGGATTCCAAGTCACTCCCGCAGTCGCGCCCGCGAAGTCCGCGACCTGCGAGCGCGCGATGATCAGCGCGATGCCGGTCGTGAAGCCGACGGTCACGGGGTAGGGCACGAACTTGATCGCGGCGCCGAGCCGCGCGAAGCCCATGCCGATGAGCAGCGCGCCGGCCATCATGGTGGCGATCGCGAGCCCGTCGTAGCCGTGCTTGGCGACGATCTGACTCACGATCACGACGAACGCGCCCGTCGGTCCCCCGATCTGCACGCGGCTCCCGCCGAGCGCCGAGATCACGAAGCCCGCGACGATCGCGGTGTAGAGCCCTTGCTCGGGCTTCACGCCCGAGGCGATCGCGAAGGCGATCGCCAGCGGCAGCGCGACGATCCCGACGATGACCCCCGCCAGCGCGTCCTGCGCGAGCTGTCGCGGCGAGAGACCCTCGCGCACCACGGTCCAGAGCTTCGGCTCGAGCTCGCGGCGAGTCAGCGCGACGTCGACCAATCCACCCCCCGGGTTCAGCGGCGGGCGAAAGCTAACGAGCGCGAGTGACTCGTTCGAGTGTGTCGGATCGCCTCACGGCTGGGGCAGCTTGATCCCCTGCTTCTCGAATTCCTTGGCGATCGCGCCGCCGTACTCCGCGAGTAACTCGCCGTGCGACTTCTGCACCGCTTCGATCGTGGCCACGCGGCCCGCGTTGCGGTCCTGGAAGCGCGGCATCACGTAGCGCGAGAAGAGCTCGTAGCTGCGCTTCGTGTCCGCCCACGAGGCCCAGTTGTGCGCGAGCTGCAAGTAGGCGCCGAAGCCGCCCGACTGCTCCTGCAGTCTCTCGAGCTGCTCGATCGCGTCGTCGGGCGTGCCGATCACCGCGAACTTCTGCGCGACCATGTTCTCGATCACTTCGTCGACCGAGCCCTCCATGCCGAGCGGCAGCGCGGCGACCTCGCGGAAGTAGTACAGCCAGTCACCCAGGCCGAAGCGCACGTTCTGCTTCGCCTGCTCGCGTGTCTCGGCGATGTGCATCGGGCCGACCAGGCGCCAGCGCGAGCGGTCGACCGGGTGACCGTTGGCCTGACTCGTTTCGGTGTAGACCTGCCAGTTCATGCCCAGCATGTTGAAGCCCTCGAAGCTCGTCGCCCCGAGTGACAGGAGCCCGGCGCCGTGCTTGCCCGCGATGCGCGCGCCCGCGGGCGAGATCTGCGACGCGACCGCGTACTCCAGGTTCTTGCTCCACGGGCGCAGCTGCAGGCGCGCCTCCTTCAGCGTGAACCAGCTCCCTTCGTGAGTCACCGTCTCGCCGCGCAAGAGGCGTAGGATCACGCCGAGCCCCTCGTCGAGTCTCTCGCGCTGCGTCGTGGCGGCGATGCCGAGCATGCGCGCGTCGGACTGCAGCGCGCCGGGGCCCGAGCCGAACATGACTCGGCCGCGAGTCATGTGGTCGAGCTGCACGATGCGCTCGGCGATCATGAACGGGTGGTGATAGGGCACGGAGATGACTCCGGTGCCGAGCCGGATGTGGCGCGTGTGCTGCGCCGCGATCGCGATGAAGATCTCGGGCGACGCGATGATCTCGTAGCCCGCCGAGTGGTGCTCGCCGATCCACGCCTCGTCGTAGCGCAGCTCGTCGAGCCACTTCACGAGCTCCAGGTCGCGGTCGAGACACGCGGTCGGATCTTCGCGAACGGGGTGGAACGGCGCGAGGAAGATCCCGAAGCGCAGCGGCGGATGCGGCATGGCGACTCCTTCAACGCCCGGCGGGGCGCAGCGGCATCGTGCCATGGATCCACGGGCGCTGCGCGCTCGTACCAGTCCGATGGTCGCATGGGCACGCTCCGCACCAGTGACTCGCGAAGTGACTGCATCCGCTTCGCATGCGCCTCCGTAGCAATGCCGAGGCCGAACCATCGCCGGCCACTTGGAGGAGACACATGAAACACTCGAACATCCGCAACGGGCTGTGCAGACTCGCGATGGCCGCGAGTCTCTTGCCCGCGCTCACTTCGGTCGCGCCCGCGGCCAGTCACCGCGAGGCGCCGCTGATCGCGCTCGACCCCGCGGCCGACATCACCGACCTGTACGCGTTCGTGAGTTACGACGCGGCCAACCTCGCTCGCTCGCCCGCCGACCGCAAAGTCACGTTGATCATGAACATGATTCCGGGCCAGGAGCCGAGCTCGGGCCCGAACTACTACTCGTTCGACGACGGCGTGCTGTACGCGCTGCACGTCGACAACGACCGCGACGGCATCGACGACGTCACGTACGAAATTCGCTTCGACACCACGACCGTGAACCCGTTCGCGTTCATCGCCGACGGACTCACCAACGACCCGAACACGGGCGCACTCACTGGCGCGGCGCCGATCACCGCGCTGGAGGGCCCCGGCTCGCAAGGCCTGTCGCGCAAGCAGCGCTACACGGTCACCGAGCTGCGCACCTGCAAGAACGCTCCCAAGGGCTGCAAGAAGAAGACGGTGCTGTTCGACGGTCAGACACTCTCGGCCGTGCCCTCGAACATCGGCCCGCGCACCACGCCGAGTTACGAGGCGCTCGCGGCGCAGGGCATCTACAGCGACGCGGCGACCGGCGCGCGCGTGTTCGCGGGTCAGCGCGCGGAGACGTTCGCGATCGACCTGGGCGCCGTGTTCGACCTGATCAACCTGCGGGTCGAGACACCGCCGGCGCGCATGCTGCCGATCCTGTCGAACGCCGAGGACGCGAACGATGGCATGAACTCGTTCGGGATCAACGCGTTCAGCGGGTTCAACATCAACACGATCGCGCTCGAGCTGCCGATCTCGCGACTCACTCGCGACCGCCAGGCCGCGGACGACGCGGACAAGCTGATCGGCGTGTACGCCTCGACGGCGCGCGCGCGGATCGAGCTGCACCGCGGCGAGCCGAGCAGCCTCAAGGCGAAGGACGACACACTGCTCGGCATCGGGAGCTTCCGGCAGGTGGCGCGCATGGGGAATCCGCTGGTGAACGAGCTGATCATCCCGATCGGCATGAAGGACTTCTGGAACGCCAGCGCGCCCGAGGACGAAGCGCAGTTCGTTCCGGAGTACCGCAAGCTCGACGTCGCGGCTGCGCTGCAGCTGGTGTCCGGCGTCCCCGTGACTCCGCCCCCGCGCGACGACATCGTGGGTCTCTTGCTGACTTACCCGGGTCAGTCGCAGAAGGCGCGTCTCTCGGATCTGTTGCGCCTGGACCTGACGGTGCCGCCGACTCCGGCCGCGCAGGTCAAGCGCCTGGGCCCGTTCGCGCACGACGCGGCCGGTAACCCGACGCCCGACAACGCGGGCTTCCCGAACGGCCGCCGTCCGAACGACGACGTGACCGATCTGGTCGTGCGCGTGGCCGGCGGGCCGAACTTCATCGCCAACAACGTGGGCGATGGAGTCAACAACAACGAGAAGGGAGTCACTGGCGACTTCCCGTTCCTGCCGACCCCGTTCGACGGGCGCAATCGCCGGCACATCGATCCGGGTGAATGAGTGACTGCGCAGCTCCAGCTGCGCGGCGCACGACCGCGCCGAGTCATTGGACTCGGCGCGGTCTTCGCGTCGTTCTTGTATCTGGGCGCGGCGGCGGTCTCGGCCGCCGCGCCGTGGACGCCCACCGACGACTCACTGGTGCTCGAGCAGGTCGCCGATCCGCGCAGCCCCGAGGCGCGCGAGCTCACGCGGCTGCAAGCCGCGCGAGCCGCGGCCCCGAGCGATCCCGCTCCCGCGCTCGCGCTGGCCCGGCGCGCTCTCGAGCTCGGCCGCCGCGATGGCGACGCCCGCCTGATCGGCCGCGCCGAAGCCGCGCTCGCGCCGCTCCTCGCGAGTGACTCGCCTTCGACCGAAGCGCTCCTGCTCCACGCGACCGTGCAGCAGAACCGCCACGAATTCAGAGCCGCGCTCGAGACGCTCGAGCGCGTGCTGGCCCGCGACCCGCGCAACCCCCAGGCCTGGCTGACTCGCGCGGTGATCGAGTTGGTGCAGGGCGATCCGCGCCGCTCGCTCGCGAGCTGCGCCCGGCTGCTCGGCCGGCTCGACTCACTCTGGATCGCCGCGTGCGCGGCCCAGGCGCGCTCGCGCGCCGGCGAGCTGCAAGCGAGTTACGAAGCCCTGCGTGCCCACCTCGAACGCGCCCCGGACGCGCCGCCGAGTCAGCGCGCGTGGGTCGAGCTCGCGCTGGGCGAGATGGCGGCGCGACTGGGAGAGACGGCGCGCGCGGAGGCACACGTCCGCGCCGCGCTCGCGCTCGACCCCGGCGACGTCGGCGCCCGCGCCGACCTCGCGGATCTGTTGCTCGATGCTGGCCGCGCCAGCGAGGTCCGCGACTCACTCGCCGGCGAGACCCGCTCCGATCTCCTGCTGCTCCGCCTGACTCTGGCCGAGCACGCGCTGGGCGATCCCGCCTTCGAGTCACACGCGAGCCTGCTCGAAGCGCGCGCGCGCGAGTCACGGCTGCGCGGCGCCGGCGTGCACGCGCGCGAGGAGGCGCGCCTCGCGCTGGAAGTGCGCGGCGACGCGCCCCGCGCGCTCGAGCTCGCCCGCGCGAGCTTCGCCGAGCAGCGCGAGCCAGCCGACCTCCGCATCCTGCTCTTCGCCGCGCGCGCCGCGGACGATCCCGCCGCCGCGCAGCTCGCTCTCGACTTTCTCGCCGCGACTCACCTGGAGGACGCGCGTCCCGTGCGACCCGCAGAGGGGAAGCCGTGAGGCGCGTCGTCCTCTTGATTGCCATGGCGCTGTCACTCGCGACTCGCGCCGAGGCTCACAAGGCCAGCGACGCCTTCGTCGACGTGCGACTCACGGACACCGAAGTGACTGGCCGGGTCGACGTCGCGCTGCGCGATCTCGATCTCGTTCTCGCGCTGGACCGCGATGGCGACGGCGCGCTCACCTGGGGCGAGCTGCGCGCGCGGCGCGCGGACGTCGAGGCCTACGTGCTCTCGCGTCTCTCGTTCGCGGCGGAAGACGGGAGCGCGTGCCCCGCGCGCGCCGGCGGTCTCTCGGTCGACTCACACTCCGACGGCGCGTATGCCGTGCTGTCGGTGACCGCCACCTGCGCGCGCGCGCCCGAGTCACTGCGCGTCGACTACTCCCTGCTGTTCGACGAGGACGCGCTGCACCGCGGGATCCTCCGCCTCGAGACACCCACCGGTCTCGAGACGGCGATCTTCGCGCCGGACGCGCGCGCGCAGGTGCTGGAGCTCGACGGCTCCGGCCGCTTCGGGCGCTTCCTCTCCTTCGTGCGCGAAGGCGTACACCACATCGCGTCGGGCGCCGACCACGTCGCGTTCCTGTTGGCGCTGCTCCTGCCCGCAGTGCTGATCGGGGGCGCGGCGCGGTGGCGCCCGGCGCCCGCCTTCCGGCCCGTGCTCCGCGAAGTCGCGAAGGTAGTGACCGCCTTCACCGTCGCTCACTCGATCACGCTGTCACTCGCGGCGCTGGGCTGGGTGCACGTGCCGTCGCGGCTCGTCGAGTCACTCATCGCGCTCTCGGTCGCGGTGTGCGCGCTCGCGAACCTGCGCCCCGCGGCGCCGCGTTTCGGCGCCGCGCTCGCGTTCGGCTTCGGGCTGGTGCACGGACTCGGCTTCGCCAGTGCGCTCGCCGACCTGGGCTCCGACGCCTGGACGCGCGTCGCGACCTTGCTGGGCTTCAACCTTGGGGTCGAGCTGGGCCAGCTCGCGATCGTCGCCGCGTTCCTGCCGTTCGCGTTTCTGCTGCGCGGCTCCGCGCTGTACCGGCGGGGCGTGGTCGGCCTCGGGTCACTCGCGGTGGCCGGGCTCGCGTGTGTGTGGTTCACGGAGCGCGCGTTCGGCCTGTAAGCTGTCTTCATGAAGCTCGCCAAGCCGCGCATCGACGTGGGTCTGTACACGAACCGCCGCGACGAGCTGCTCGCGTTCTGGCGCGACGAGGTGGGGCTCCCGTACGAGGAGCTCTTGCCCATGGGCGGGGGCGTGCAGCAGCACCGGCTCGGGCTCGCGGGCTCGGTGCTGAAGATCAATCACTCGCGTGAGCCGCTGCCCGACGAGCCGCGCGCCGGCTACCGCGAGCTGACGATCGCGCGCGCCGGCGTCTCGACTCCGAAGTCACTCGTCGATCCCGACGGGAACCTCGTGTCACTCGTGCCTGAAGGGGCGCTCGGCGGCGCGAGGATCGCGCTCACGCTGGGCGTGCGAGACACCACGGCGCACGCGCAGTTCTTCGGCACGGCGCTCGGGCTCGAGCGCGCGGGCGCGAACGCGTACCGCTGCGGCGACTCACTCCTCGTGTGCGCCGCGGCGCCGGACGCGAAGCCCGTCGGCCGCATGACCGGCCCCGGCTACCGCTACTTCACGGTGCAGGTCTGGGACGTCGACCGAGAGCACGCGGGCATCGTGGCGCGCGGCGGGACGGAGGGAAGGGCGCCACTCACTCTGGGCAAGGTCGCCCGCATCTCGTTCGTGCGCGACCCCGACGGGAATTGGCTCGAGATCTCGCAGCGCGCCTCGCTCACAGGGGCACTGCCCCAGTGACCGCCACGTTGGACTGGTTCGGCTGCGCAACGTTCCGGCTCACGCTCGGGAACCTGGTGGTGTTCCTCGACGCGTATCTCGACCGCGTGCCCGACGCCCAGCAGCACCCGCTGCGGCCCGAGCGCGTGGAGCGCTGTGACTGGATCGTCGTGGGTCACTCGCACTTCGATCACCTGTACGGAGCGGAGCGCATCGCGAAGCGAACGGGCGCGAAAGTCCTCGGGTCGCACGAGACGGTCCGCATCATGGAGGCGCAGGGCGTGCCGCTCGTGCAGCTGATCGCGGTCGCCGGCGGTGAACGCGTGCGGCTGTCGGACGACGTCGTCGTCGACGTGTATCCCAGCCAACACTCCTGTGTGTGGTCGCACCGCGGCATGGCGCCCAGCGACGAGGTCTGCATCGGCGACCTGGGACTCACTTGGCAGGAGCAGCAGGAGCGCTTCCGCGGGCTGGCGGCTCACTTTGGGTCACTCGGTCCCGACGCGCTCCGCCATCTGCAAGCCAGCGCGCAGGGTCCGCGCGGCGACGGGGGCGCGCTCGTGTATCACTTCCGCACGCCCGAGGGCACGCTCTTCTACCAAGACACTTCGGGTCACTGGAGCGGGATCCTGCGCGACCTGCGGCCCGACGTCGCGATCCTCGCGCATCACGACGACTGGCTGCCCGGCTTCTCGCGCGCGATCGACACGAAGCCGATCCGCGGGGAGCTCGCGCGCGTGCGCCCCGGAGCCGAGCTGGTCGAAACGGGCTACGCCGCCGGCTACCCGGTGTTTCGCGGAGTTCGCTGAGACACTGCCGGCTCCCTGCGCACTGACTGCCTGCACGAGTCCGGCACGACTCGGCCTCGAGCTTTCCTCGCCGGCTTCGCGGCCGTTGCACGCCCTCCGTCGATGTTCTCCCCGGCTCAAGGAGGCCATCGACATGATCCCGACCCTCAAGGCTTGGTTGAAGCTGCCCGGGAGATACTTCTTCTGGGGCAGCCTCGTGTGTGTGCTCGTCGCGCTGCACGTGATCGCGGCGCAGATCACCGACAGACAGGGCTTCGCGAACGCGGCGCTGCGCGAGGACGTGCTGGAGCGCTGGGGCGCGCCGATCCAACAGGCGGGCCCATCCGTTCGCTACGTGCGGAGCGGAGCGGTGTTCACGACGCTCGAGAGACTCGCGCTCGACTCACAGCGCGTGCGGGTCGACGCGCGCATGAGCTACCGCAAGCGCGGGCTCGTGTACTTCTCGGGCTTCGAGTTCGACTTCAAGGGTGACTACTCGGTCACGAACCCGGCCGACGACGACGTCGACATCGTGTTCGTGTTCCCGGTGCAGATCGAGCGCCGCAGCATGCTTTCGGATCTCTCGTTCGCGGTGAACGGGAACCCCGAGCCGCTGCCGACGGCCGAAGCTGCGGATCGACTCACTTGGACGGGGCGCCTCGCGCGCGGCCAGACCGCGACCTTCGCGATCGGCTTCAAGGGCCGCGGGCTCGAGATGTTCAACTACGTGCTCGATCCGACGCTCCCGGTGCGTAACCTGGAGCTCGCCGTGCACATCACCGGCGGCGCGAACTACGACTACGCCGAAGGCGTCGTCCCCGCGACCAAAGTGACCGAGGCCGATGACTCGGCCGAGCTCGTCTGGCAGTTCGCGTCGCTCGAGACGGGCTTCCCGCTGGGAGTCATCCTGCCCTCCGAGCGCCCGTTCGACACCGTGTTACTCACGATGATCCGGCGCGCGTGGGCGACCTTCGTGCTCTTCCACATCGTGCTCGTGGGGCTGTCACTCTGGGTGCGGCGCCCGCTGCACCGGGTCGAGGCGTATCTCGCCGCCTCGGGCTACGGGTTCTTCTTCGTGCTCCTGCCGTATCTCGCCGCGTATCTGAACTTCTACGCGGCCTACGTGATCTCGCTCGGCGTGATCGGCGGCATGCTCTACGCGTATCTCGTGCGGACCTTCGGCGCGCCGGCGCGGCCGATCGTCGGCGGGGCGCTGGGCGCGCTGCTCGCGATCCCGACCGCGGCCGTGATCTTCCAGAACCACACCGGGCTCATCTACTCACTCGAGATCCTGGTCGGTCTCGGGGTCCTGATGCAGCTCACCACGCGCGACGCCTTCCGGCAGGTGCTGGCGCAGGTGGAACAGTCACTCGAGGGGAAGGAGACGTCCCATGTCTGAGATCAGGTTGGTAGTCGCACTCGCACTCACGGTCCTGCTGGGAGTCACCGCTCCCGGCCGGGCCGATACCCTGGCCGACGCAGCCAAGACCGGCGAAGTGACCGTGCCGCTCGCCGAGGTACGGCGGATGGACGAGCGCATCCGCGAGCTCGAGGCGCAGCGCGAGAAGGAGAAGGCGCCGCCGCTCCCCGCCGCGGTCCAGCGCTTCGAGCTCGACGGGCGCCTGCTCGAGGACGGCGTGGACCTCACGGCCCATGTCGCGATCGAGGTGCTCGCGCGTGACTCGTGGGTGCGCGTGCCGCTCTTGCGGCGCAGCCCGCTCACCGAGCTCGCGGCTCTGCCCGAAGTCACCGGCGGCGCCTTCGCGGTGATCGGCGATCAGCTCGCCTTCGTGACTCGCAACCCGGGGTCGTACGAGTTCGACCTGTCACTCGTGCAGCGCGCCTCGCGCGCGGCGAACGAGCGGCGCGCCGAGCTCGAGCTGCCGGAGGCCGGCCTGGCGCGGGCGCGCATCGCGTACGACGCCGGCCTGTTCCAGCTCGCCGCGGGCGACGCGCGCGGCGGGCCCGAGGGCACGGTGATCTTCCCGCAGGCGAGTCACTTGAAGCTCGCGTGGCAAGTGCGCGGCACGGCCGCGGCCGAGGCGCGCAAGCCGGTGGCGAAGCCCGAGATCGACCCGTACGTCGCGCTCGCGCACGCGTCGAGCATCTCGACCCTGGAAGGCCGGGTAGTGACTCGCGTGCGCTACGACCTGCGCTTCGCGGGCCAGAAGTCGGTCGCCTTCGAGATCCCCGTGGGAGTCACCGTCGAGCGGGTCTACCGCAACGGCAGCACCATCCCGTTCCAGCTCGACGGCCGACGCCTCGCGGTCGACGTCGTGCCGGTGCGCGCGGGCGACGAGGCCGGCACCCTGGAGCTGGTCCTCGCGCGCGCGATGGGTCAGTTCCACCTGTCTGGGAACCTGGAGTGGAAGCTGCCCTCGGTGTCGTGGCCGGTGCACGAGCTGTATCTCGATCTGTATCTGCCCACGGTGTTCGCCTACCAGTGGCGCGGCGGGAGTCTCTCGCCGGTCGAGACGGGGCCGAAGGACGAGTTCAGCTACCGCATCCCGCAGCCGGGCCAGAGACTCTCGTTCCACCAGGTGCTGCTGACCACCAGCGCCCCGGACGTCGACCTCGACTACGCGGTGGCGCTCGACGGCCAGTACTTCCGCAACTGACTCGGGGAGTGACTCAGAGGATCAGGCGGAACTCCGTGCCCTCGGGCCCCGAGTCGACCTCGACCCGGCCGCCGCGGCCCTCGGCCACGGCGGACACGATCGAGAGACCGAGCCCGGTTCCGCCCTCTTCGCGGCGGGTGGTGAAGAATCGCTCGAAGATTCGCTCGCGGTGCGCCTCGCGGATGCCGGGTCCGCGGTCGCGCACCGCGAAGACGGTCCGGCCGTCGCGGCGCTTCGCCGAGACGGTGACCGGCTTGCCCGCGCCGTGGCGCACGGCGTTGTCGATCAGGTTGCGCAGCGCGGCCTCCAGGTGCTCGGGGTCGATGGAGAGCGTCGGCAGGTTCGGCTCTACGTCGAGCTCGAGCGGCGCGGTGTATCTCGCGACGAGTGACTCGACGAAGCGCCGCACGTCGACCTCGCGAGGCTCGTCCTTCGCGTTCTCGATCCGCGCCAGCTGGAGCAGCCGCTGCACCAGCCGCTCCATGCGCACGGTGTCGTCGGCCACGTTGGCGAGGAAGCGGCGGCGCTGCTCGTCGCTCATCGCGGCATCGGGATCCTGCAGCAGCTCGACCGCGCCACCGATCGCGGTGATCGGCGTCTTCAGCTCGTGAGTCACGTTGCTCGTGAACTCGAGCAGGTATCTCGCCCGCGCGCGCAGCTGCGTGGTCATGCGCTCGAGCGCCGCCGACAGCACGCCCAGCTCGCGCGGCGCGAAGCGGCCGGGCACGAACGGCTCCACCGGCTCGCCGCGCGCGATCGCGTCGGCCGAGCGCGTGAGCGCGCGCACGGGCGAGGAGATCGCGTGAGAGAGCAGGTACGTGACCGCGGGAGTCACGACGAGAACCGCGAACGCCACCAGCGCGAGCTTCCCCCAGTGAGTCGCGATGGACTCGAGCGGAGACACCGCAGTGCGCGACAGGCGGACCACGCCGACGACCCGCCCGTCGAGGAACACCGGCACCGCGCTGAAGACGCGCAGCGTCCCGCGCCGGCGAATGCTGTTCAGCGGCGGCGTCGGCTCGTCGCTGATTCGCTGGCGCACCACGACGCCGTAGCGCCCGGCGAGCGCGGCCTTCACCTCGTCGAGATCGTCGAGACACAAGCCGAGCTCGCCGCGCGAGCTGGCGACAACGCAGCCTGCCGAGTCCAGCATGCGCGCGCCCGACAGATTGAACACCTGCGCTCGCTGCAGGAGCGGAGTGACTGCCGCGCCCGCACGCCACGCGGGGTCGTCGTTCGGCGGGCGGACGCGGGTCGGCTCGGGCGCGGGCGGCTGGATCGCGTACGCCATGTCGGTCTCGGCCGCGACGGGCGCGAAGGGCTCCTGCTCTTGGCCCGGCGGGCGGAAGCGCGGTGAGTCCGCCGGCGGGATCGCGAGCTCCGCCAGCAAGTGCTCGCGCCACGCCTCGGCGATGACTCCCGCCTCGGCGATCAGGATGCGCTCGGTCTGGCGGATGAGATACGAGTCGAACACGGGCAGGAAGAACACCGCCGCCAGGGGCACCGACAGCACGAACACGTTGAGCGCGAGCAGGAGCTGCCGGATCGTGGGCCTACGGTCCGATGGTCGCGTGGGCACCCTACCCACGCTCCGGATGCTTCCCGGTTTCGCGGATCCGGTAGCCGACCCCGTAGATCGTCTCGATCGGATCCGCGCCCAGCTCGGCGAACTTCTGGCGGATGCGCCGGATGTGACTGTCGACCGTGCGCTCCGTGATGTGGTGGCCGTCGCCGTACGCGCGCTCCACCAGCTCGGGGCGCGCGTACACGCGGCCGGGGGTGCGCAGCAGTGAGTGGAGCAGCAGGAACTCCGTCGCGGTGAGAAACACCTCGCTCCCGTGCCAGAGACACTGGTGCCGCGCGACGTCGAGCTCGAGCTCGCCGCTGCGCAGCGCCGCCGGCGAGTCACTCGGCTCGAGCCGCGGCGCCGCGGCGCGGCGCAGCATCGCCTTCACGCGCGCCGCCAGCTCGCGCGGCGAGAACGGCTTGGTCACGTAGTCGTCCGCGCCCATCTCGAGGCCCAAGATGCGGTCGAGCTCCTCGTCGCGGCTCGAGAGGAACAAGATGGGCACGGGACTCGTGCGTCTCACTTCGCGACACACTTCGAGCCCGTCGCGCTCGGGCATGACGATGTCGAGCACGATCAGGTCGGCCGAGTCGGTGCGGAAACGCTCGAGCGCGCGGGCGCCGTCCTCGGCCTCGATCACTTGGTGGCCGTCGCGCTCCAACGCGAAGCGCACCACCTCCCGTATGTGGCGATCGTCGTCGGCGACCAGCACCGTGGCCACGATTCGCGCTAGGGCGTGCGCGCCGGTGAGAGGTCGCGGAGCAGCTCCTGAAACTCGGGCGCCTCGCGCAACAAGCTGCGCGCCACGGCGATCAGCCGGTCCACCGTCTCGTCGCTGAGCGTGAAGCTGGTGGGGACGTCCTCGAAATACCCGCGCTCGTGCGGATCGGAGATGTCGCCGAACGAGAGAGTCACGAGACCCGCCTGGACCGGACGCCCGTCACTCGCCGGAGGCAGTGTCTTCGCCCAGTCGGTGAGCCGCTCGCGCATGAGCTCGATCGTGTCGAAGTTGTACTCGCCGATCTGAGTGCTGCTGACGGCGCCGATCACGTCCTCCAGGCCCGGCGCCTCGGCGACGAGCTCGAAGCTCGCCGGCGGATCGACCTCGGCGTTGACCACGATCACGAACACCCGGTCGGGCGGTTCGACGTGGAGCTGCTCGAGGCGCGCGACCGGTCCGCCACTGACCGCCACGTTCTCGAGCGGCACCCGCAGGCCGATGTTGTCCGAGATACCGCCGTCGAGCAGGTGGACGTAGGGCACCTGCTTCGCGTCGAGATAGCCGTTGAGGATGCTCGCCACGTGGAAGCGCCGCGGATCGCTGCGGCGATCGGCGAGTGACTCAGCGAGCCACGCCGGCGGCTGGTAGCCGCACGTCCCCGCGTAGTTGCGCAGCACCAGCGGACTGAACAGCCCCGGCACCGCCGACGACGCAGTCACCGCGCGCGCGATCGGGAACGACGACAGGTCAGCGCAGAGCAGATCGAACTGGCGCTGCACGAACGTGAAGTGATTGTGAGCCGCGATGTCGGTCGCGTTGATCTCCAAGAGCGGCCCGCCCGCGGCGAGCAGGTCGGCGAAGGTGGCGCGCTCGAAGATCTCTTTCTCGTACAGCTCGACCGCCAGATCCGTGCGGTCGAAGAAGCTCGAGAACATCCGGAACCAGTTCAGCGGATTCAGCACGCTGAGCACGAGCTGCGCCTCGACGTCGCGCCGCAGGAAGCGCTCCTCGAAGTCCTCGAAGATCCGCTCGCCGCGCAGGCCATAGTACGCCGCGGTGAAGCTGCCCCCGGAAACGGACGTGATCGCGTCGATCTCGTCGAGCAGCCGCTTGCGCTCGCCGCGCACCGCGATCGAAGTGTCTCGCAGCTCCTGGAGCACGCCGTATGCGAGCGCCGCGGCGCGCGTACCGCCCCCCGAGAAAGCGAGCAGGAGAAGCACTTTGCCGGGCGGGCGGCGCGCCGCCACGGTCTCGGAGCGGTCGCCGGCGTCCGGCCGCCAACGCTCGAGCGGGACGTTCGGCGGGTGGAACGTCGAGCAGCCCGCGCTCGCGAGTGCGACCGCGGCGAAGAGCGCAGTGACTCTCCGCCGAGTCACGAGGCGTAAGTGGCCGGGTCGAGCGCGAAGGCGAGGCCCTCGAGTGACTCGCCCGCGGCGCGACGCGCCGCGTTCTTGCGCGCCACCTCGCGGTACAAGCGCAGGGCCGCGCGCTCGTCCAGGTCGCGCGTGTCTTTGCCCAGGTGCTCGAGCAAGAGGTCGCCCCGCAGCGCGCGCACGGTCGGCGCGTGCCAGAACGACGCGTTCAGCTCGGTGTCTCCGAAGAACGAGCGGTTGCCGATGTTCGCGGAGCCGATCGTGCACCACGCGTCGTCGACCAACATGATCTTCGCGTGCACGTACACGTTCTGATACTCGCCGCGGCCCGTGTTCGCCGCGATGCCCGCCAGCGCGAAGTGCTCGAAGTCGCCGAGCGCGCCGAGTGAGTCGAAGAACGCCTTGTTCTTGGGGTCCTTGCGGCCCGCGGACATCTCGTCGTTCGGGTTGGCGGGCACCAGCACCACGACGTCGACCTTGCGCTCGAGCGCGCCGCGCAGCGCGTCCACGACCTGCGGCGCGCCGATCGCCTGGTCCTCGATGTAGATCGCGCGCCGCGCGCCCTCGATCGCGCGCAGATACTGGTCGAGGATCGAGTGCTCGCCGTCGCCGATCGCGAAGCGCGGGCCGTCGGGGACGGGGGTGCCGTCCGAGTATCTCCCGCGGCGCACGGTGCGCTGGATCTGCACCGGCACGTCGCCCGCGGCGGGACTCACTTTGGTTGGGAACTCGAGCAGCGAGTGACTCCGCGCGTCGGGCCAGAGGCCGTCGGCCAGGTCGCGGTCGCTCGCCTCGTTCCAGCGCTGCGCGAAGTTGTGGTGCACGTCGGTCGCGGACGGCCCGCGCACCTCGACGTACACGTCGTGCGTGTTCCGGCCGTCTGCGCGCGGCGAGTGACCCGGCTCGACCACCGAGCCGTTGTTCAAGTTGATCCCGCCGACGAACGCGGTCTCGCCGGGCTGACCCGCGTCGACCAGCCAGCTCTTCTGGTGCTGGCAGTATCTCCCCTGGGCGCGGTCCCAGCGCGCGAGGAACTTCGAGCCGCGCGCGCGCAGGAACGCGAGGTCCGCTTCGGTGCCCGCGAAGTGTGAGTCGGGCTCGTACTGCGCGAGCAGCGGATGGCGCCAGAAGATCACGCGCACGTCGAGCCCGCGCGCCGCCGCGCGGTCGAGCACGTCGAAGAGGCTCCCGTGCCCGCCCGGCATGCGGAAGGCCATCTCGTGGAACGCCACGGTCACCCAGACACTCCGCTTCGCCGCGGCCACGGCTTCGCCGATGCGCTGGAACGCCGGCCCGCCGTCGACGAGGGGCCGGACCGCGTTGCCGCCGCGAATCGGGTAGGAGCCGGAGCTCACGAAGGGCAGGTGATCGGCGTCGCGCTGCATGACTTCCCTCCCGAGTGAGTCGCGAGTCTAACGGCGTTCGGGCGTGACTTCGAGACTCTTCTTGCGCACCGCCTCGCGCTTCTGGCGCGCGCGCTCGGCGAGCTCGGTCTCGAGCGCGCGCACCTCGAGTGTCTTGCGGAAACGCGCCAGCTTCTCGGGGTCGGGCGGCAGCTTGTCGAAGCTCACCCAGCGCGTGACCGTCGCCTCGGTCCCCTGCTCGGAGACGGCGGTGAAGCGCAGCTCGTTCTTCCCCGCTTGCAGCGGCGCGAAGCCGTCGAAGCTGCCGTCGGGAAACACGCGCATTGCGCGCCCCGCCTGACCGTTGCTCGCGTTCTCGAGTCGCACCGCCGCGATGCTGGTCCACGAGAGATACGGGACGAACTCCAGGATGTCGGCCGGCTTGTCGAGCACCACGAGCTGGCCGCCGTTCGCGCGCACGATCTCGTCGAAGCTCGAGCGCGCGACGGCGGCCGTGGGTCCGAGCGCGTACGCGTAGATGCGCGCCTTCGCGCGCGCGGCGTTCCGCGCCGCGTGCACCGAGATGCGCTGCGCGGCGCCGGGCGGGTCGGGCGGCGAGGTCGGGATGCCGTCCGAGAACAAGAGAATCTCGCGCTGGCGAGTCACACCGGGCTCCGCTGGCGCCGCGGCGAACGCGTCGATCGCGGTCTCGAGCGCGCCGTACAGGTTGGTGCCGTTCTCGTTGGGCCACGGTTTCTGCGCGTCGAGCGCGGCGAGCAGCTGCTGCTTCGAGCTGCCGAGCGGCGCCTCCACGTTGGCGTTCCCGCCGAAGGTCACGATGGCCATGCGCGTAGTCGCGGGATCGAGGCGCTCCACCAGCCGCCGCGCGGCGAGGAGCTCGGCGGACACGATCGTGTCTCCGTAGTCCGAGGTCCACAGCACGATCTCGTCGGGCGGCTCACTCCCGTACTGCTCGCCGGTGATGCCGTCGCGGTCGACGTCGACGCCGCTCGCGCGGAACGCGCTGCCCGAGCGGTCGATCACGATCACCACGTCGTGTTTGCCGCGCAGCCCCGTGCCGGCCCAGCCCCGCACCTCGACCAACGCGAGTGGCTCGCGCACGGAGTCTCCCGAGCGCGGCGCATCGATCTCGACGTACACGAGCTCCGCGCGCGCGCGGGTCGACGCGAGCGAAGCGCATAGCACTGCGAGTAAGATCCCAAGCGCGAGGCGCGGCACGCCCGGGAGGATCCCCGTGAAGTTCACCTGGTTCAACCTCATGCCCTGGCCGCATCTGCCCGACGACTTCCGGCAGACGCACCGCTCGGTGTGGGTCGACATCGACTCCGACCTGTACGACCCCGCCGAGGGCAACCGCGTGTACCACGAGTACATGGACCAGCTCGAGTATGCCGACTCACTCGGCTTCGACGGCATCGGCGTGAACGAGCACCACCAGAACGCGTACGGCCTCATGCCGTCGCCGAACATCATCGCGGCGGGCCTCGCGCGCCGGACCTCGCGCGCCGCGATCGCGGTGATCGGTAACTCGATCGCGCTGTACAACCCGCCGATCCGCGTCGCGGAAGAGTTCGCGATGCTCGACGTGATCTCGGGCGGGCGGCTCGTCGCGGGCTTCCCCGTCGGCACGCCGATGGACACGAACTTCTGCTACGGCCAGATTCCGGCACTCACTCGCGACAAGTACTACGAGGCGCACGAGCTGATCATGCGCGCGTGGGCGGAGCGCGAGCCGTTCGCGTTCGACGGGAAGTACAACCAGCTGCGCTACGTGAACTGCTGGCCGCGCCCGATCCAGAAGCCGCATCCGCCGATCTACATCCCCGGCGGCGGCTCGATCGAGACCTGGGACTTCTGCGTCGAGCACGACTACAACTACAGCTACCTGAGTTACTCGGGTTACAAGGCCGGCAAGGCGCTGCTCGACGGCTACTGGGAGCGCGTCGCGGCGCTCGGCAAGGACGAGTCACCGTACCGCGCGGCGTTCGCCCAGGTGGTGTGCGTGGCCGACACGGACGCCGACGCCGAGAAGCTCTACGCCGAGCACATCCTGTACTTCTACAACCGCTGCCTGCACGTGTATCTCGGCTTCGCGGATCCCCCGGGCTACCGCACCGTGAAGACGATCCAGGCCGGCAAGCTGAATCAGTTCCGCATGGAGAACCAGAGACTCTTCACGTCACTCACGTGGAAGGACCTGGTCGAGGGCGGCTACGTGATCGCCGGCTCGCCCGCGACGGTGCGCGAGCGCATGGAGCACATGATCAAGGACCTGCGGCTCGGCTCGCTCTTCCTCTTGTTCCAGATCGGGAACATGCCCGACGACAAGGTGAGACACTCGACCAAGCTGTTCGCGGAGAAGGTCATGCCGCAGCTGCGAGACATCTGGCCCGAGTGGAAGAACGACGAGCGCTTCTGGATCAAGCCGCTCGAGTCACGCGTGCGGCCCGAGCTGCCGAGGAACGGACGATGAGTTCGTCGGAGCGCCGAATCGAGACGCGCCGCGGCCTGAAGTCGCGGGTGTTGGAGGCGGGGCAGGGCGCGCCCGTGGTGTTCTTCCACGGCGCGGGCGGCCTGCTGAAGGAAGAGCCGCTGCTCGAGAGACTCGGCGCGAAGTACCACGTGTTCGCGCCCGAGTGGCCCGGCTACGGCGCCGACGGCGGCGAGGAGAAGCTCGAGGACATGCTCGACTTCGCGCTGCACGGCTGGGACGTGGTCGAGTCACTCGGGATCGAGAAGCCGAGCCTGATCGGTCACTCGATGGGCGGCATGATCGCGGCCGAGATGGCGTGTATCGCGAACAAGTCACTCGCGAAGCTCACGCTGATCGCGCCGGCGGGTCTGTGGCTCGACGCGCACCCGATCCCCGACCTGTTCTCGATGCTCCCGTTCGAGCTGGTGGGCGCGCTGTTCACCGACCCGCGGAACGGCGAGAAGTTCCTCACGGGCGGAATCGACTTCACGAACGCCGACGCACTGACTCAGTTCATGGTCGGCAACGCGCGCCGGCTCGGCACGGCCGGGAAGATCCTGTTCCCGATCCCGAACCGGCGCCTGTCGAAGCGCCTGTACCGACTCACCGCGCCCACGCTTCTGGTCTGGGGGCGGAACGACAAGCTGATCCCGCCGCCGTACGCGGAGCGCTGGGCGCAGCTGGTGCCGCACGCGCGGCTAGCGTGGATCGAGAACGGCAGTCACATGGCGCCGCACGAGCAGCCCGAGTTGGTGGCAAGCGAGGTCGAGCGCTTCCTCGGAGCCCCGTGAGCGAAGTCGCCCTGACGCGCAGCGGCCGACTAAAGGGCGCGCGCGCCCGGGGCGGACTCGTGTTTCGCGGCATCCCGTACGCGGCGGCGCCCACGGGTGACTTGCGCTTCCGCGCGCCGCAGCCGGTCACTCCGTGGAGCGGCGTGCGCGACGCGGTTCACTTCGCGCCGAGCGCCCCGCAGCTGGGCGCGATGAACTGGCTCGTGGCGCGCGCCGTCGGCGGCGCCGGCGGCAGACAGTCCGAGGACTGTCTCAGTCTGAACGTGTGGACCCCGTCGCTCGGCGGCCGGCGTCCGGTGCTGGTGTTCGTGCACGGCGGCGCGTTCGTGCTGGGCTCGGGCAGCACGCCGCTGTACGCGGGCGGCCGGCTCTCGGCGCGCGGCGACGTCGTCGTCGTGACTCTGAACTACCGCTTGGGCGCGCTCGGCTGGCTTCAGCTGCGCGGCGAGCTGCCCGACGCGAGTGACTCGGAAGGAAATCTCGGCTTGCGCGACCAGCTGGCCGCGCTCGCGTGGGTGCGAGACGAGATCGCGTCGTTCGGCGGCGACCCCGAGTGCGTGACCGTGTTCGGCGAGTCCGCGGGCGCGATGAGCATCGGCGCGCTGCTCGCCAGCCCCAGGGCGAAGGGTCTGTTCCGCCGCGCGATCCTGCAGAGCGGCGCGGCGCACAACGTCTCGACCCCCGCGCAGGCGCAGCGAGTCACTCGAGAGTTTCTGACCCGCATGGGACCCGCGGGCGAGAGTCTGGCGCGGCTGCGCGAGGCTCCGATCGCGGACGTCCTGCGCGCGCAGTCCGAGGCGGCCTCGGCGCTCGCGCTCCAGCTGGGCGCGCTGCCCTTCCAGCCGAGTCAGGACGGCGACGTGCTGCCCGACGCGCCGCTCGAGTCACTCGCGCGCGGCGCGGCGGCGGGTGTCGGAGTCATGGCCGGCACGAACGCCGAGGAGTGGAAGCTCTTCATGCTGGGCGACCGCCGCGCGCGCGCCATGGACGACGACATGCTGCGCCGGCGCTTCGCGCGCGCGCTGGGCGAGGGCGAGGTCGACCGCGCGTTCACCGCATACGCCCGCGCCCCTCGGGCCCGCGCCCCGCACGCTCCCCACGAACGCTGGTGCGCCTTCCAGAGCGACCGGATCTTTCACTGGCCGGCCGCGCGCCTGCTCGACGCGCAGGCGACTCACTCGCGAGAGACCTACGCGTACCGCTTCGACTGGGCCCCGCCCGTCATGGGCGGACGGATCGGTGCGTGTCACGGCATCGAGCTGCCGTTCGTGTTCGGCGCGGTACTCGAGCCGTGGCTGCGGCCTTGGACGCTTTCTGCGCCCGGCGTGCGCAAGCTCGCGCACCGGGTCCAGGAAGCGTGGCTGTCTTTCGCAAAAACTGGTCACCCGGGTCACTCGGGCCTGCCATACTGGCCGCGCTACGACGCCGACAAACGGCAAGCCATGCAGCTCGGCAGGCGCTGCAGCGCGTTCGCGGACTACGGGCGAGACGCAGTGAGATTCTGGGAGCCATGCGCAACGACGTGAGCCACTCGCAGCCCGAGTCACGACGCGCCTTCGAGGAAGCGGCGGGTGTGCTGCTCGACGCGATCGACACCATGGCGATGGTGCTCGACCCGAGCGGTCGGATCGTCATGGCCAACCGCGCGTGCGAGGCCGTGCTGGCGATGCCGGCCGAGAAGATGCTGGGCCGCTCGCCGCTCGAGCTCGGCATCGGCCCGCGCGATCCGTGCCCCGATCAGGCGACCGGCGACGTGCAGGTGCGCAACCAGAACGGCGAGATACGCCTGGTCGCGTGGACGAGCCGCGTCGTGTACGAGCCCGACCACACCGTGCGCTGCGTGGTGGTGACCGGCACCGACGTGACCGAGACGCGCGCGACCGAGCGCCAGCTGCGCGACAGCGAGAGCCGCTTCCGCGAGCTGGCCGAGAACGTGAACGACTTCGTCGCGGAGCTCACGCTCGACGGCGTGTTCTCGTACGTGAACCCGTCGTTCGAGCGCGTGCTGGGCTTCAAGCGCGAGGAGCTCCTCGGTCACTCCGTGTTCGAGCACGTGCTCGCGGCCGACCACGAGGAAGTGACTCGCGCGCTGCTCGAGCTCTCGACACCGGGTGTCTCGCGCCAGACCACGATGCGCGTGCGCGACTACTCGGGCCGAATCCGCACGTTCGAGTCGGTGGCGCGCACGTTCGTCGGCCGCGACGGCAAGCTGCGCCTGGCGGCGATCTGCCGCGACGTGTCCGAGCGTTCGGCCGCCGAGTCCGAGCTGCGCCGGGTCGACCGGCTGCTCGCGCTGGGCACGTTCGCGGCTGGTGTCGCGCACGAGATCAACAACCCGGTCGCGGCGATCCTGCTCGCCGCCGAGGTCGCGCTCGAGCGGCCGCGGCTCGATCCGAACGAGTCACTCGAGCTGCGCACCCTGGAGCGGATCGCGAGTCACGCGCGACGCTGCGCTTCGATCGTGCGCTCGATGCTCGACTTCGCCGTCCAGAGCCGCGGCGAGCGCAGGCTCCACGACGTGAACGACCTGGTCGAGCGCTCGCTGCAGCTGCTCGACTCGTACGCGCGCGAGCGCGGCTCGCAGGTCTCGTTCGCGCCGGGCCAAGCACTCGGGAGCTTGCGCTGCAACAGCGTGGAGATCGAGCAGGTGCTCGTGAACCTGTTGCGCAACGCGCTCGAGTCACGCGACTCCGGCGTGTCCGTCGAGGTCGAGACACTGGCCGTCGAGAGCTTCGTGCGCATCTCGGTCAGCGACGACGGCGCGGGCATCCCCGCCGCCGCCGCCGCGCAGATCTTCGAGCCCTTCTACTCCACCAAGCTCACCGGCACGGGGCTCGGCCTCGCGATCTGCCGCCGCATCGTCTCGGAGCACGGCGGCGAGATCCACCGCGAGGACCGCCCGAGCGGCGGCACCCGCTTCGTCGTCGACTTGCCGGTCGCGCGTGCGTACACGTGGCGAACGAGTCACACCCCGAGTTCGTGATCTCGGATTGGGCGCTGGGTGGCGTGCCCAACGGCCTCGAGCTGATCGCTCGGCTGCGGGTCGCTCGGCCGGGCCTGCGCGCGATCCTGATGACGGGCTACCCGTCGGCGCCGCTGCGCGGCTGGGCGAACGGCGATCCGTGCTCGGGCATGCTCGAGAAGCCGTTCTCGCTGGCCGAGTTCCGCGCCGCCGTCGCGCGGGTGCTCGGGCCTAAGTCACGGGCTTGAGGTTCCAGATCGCCGTCGCGTACTCGCGCACCGCGCGGTCACTCGAGAAGTAACCCATGCGCGCCACGTTCAAGATCGCGCGGCGGTCCCAGGCTTCGCGGTCTTGCCAGTCGCGCGCAACCTGCTCCTGCACGTCGCCGTAGGACAGGAAGTCGGCGAGCACGAGCCAGCGGTCCTCGCGCTCGAGTGACTCGACCAGATGCGTGAAGCGGTGCGGCTCCTCGGGCGAGAAGCGGCCGGAACGCACTGACTCGAGCACGCGGGCGATGCGCGGCGTGCGAGCGGCGAGGGCGCGCGGGTCGTAAGTGCCGCTCGCGCGCAGCGCGGCGACCTCGTCGGCGCGCAGGCCGAAGATGTACACGTGCTCCGCGCCGATCCGCTCGCGCATCTCGATCGTCGCGCCGTCGAGCGTGCCGATCGTGAGCGCCCCGTTCAGCGCGAGCTTCATGTTCCCGGTGCCCGACGCCTCCTGGCCCGCGGTCGAGATCTGCTCGGAGAGATCCGCGGCGGGAATGATCTTCTCGGCGAGTGACACGCGGTAGTCGGGCACGAACACGGCGCGCAACTTGCCGCGCGTCTTCGGGTCCTTGTTCACCACGGCCGCGACGTCGTTGATCAGGCGAATCACTTGCTTCGCGGCGAAATACTCGGGCGCGGCCTTGCCCGCGAAGATCACCGCGCGCGGCGCGAGCGGCTCGCGGCCGTCATCCGCGATCTCGAGATACATCTCGACGATCCGGAGCGCCGCGAGCAGCTGGCGCTTGTATTCGTGGATGCGCTTCACCTGGACGTCGAACAGCGTGTCGGGGTCGAGCGGCACGCCCGCGGTGTGGGCGATCACGCCGGCCAGGCGCGCCTTGTTGCCGCGCTTCACGTCGCGGAACGCGCGCCGGAACTCGGGGTCCTCCGCGTGGGGCTCCAGCTCGCAGAGTGACTCGAGATCGGTCTTCCAGCCCGCGCCGATGCGCGAGGTGATCAGGTCCGAGAGACCGCGGTTCGCCTTCATGAGCCAGCGGCGCGGAGACACTCCGTTCGTCTTGTTCTGGAAACGCCCCGGCCACAGCTCGGCGAAGTCTGGCACCAGCTGACTCTTCACCAGCTCGGAGTGGAGCTTCGACACACCGTTGATCGCGTGACTCCCGACGATCGCCAGGTGAGCCATGCGCACGTGCTGCGGGTGGCCTTCCTCGATGATCGACATGCGGCGCAGCCGGTCCACGTCGCCCGGCCAGCGCACCTCGACCTCGCGCAGGAAGCGCGCGTTGATGTGCTCGATGATCTGCAAGTGTCTCGGCGCGACATGTGCGAGCAGCGGCTTCGACCAGCGCTCGAGCGCCTCGGGCAGCAGCGTGTGATTCGTGAACGCGCACGTGCGCTGCGCCAGGTCGAACGCGCGCTCGAACGGCACGCCGTGGTCATCGACGAAGATGCGCACGAGCTCGGCCACGGCGAGCGCTGGGTGAGTGTCGTTCAGCTGGATCGCGACTTTCTCGGGGAACGAGTCGAACCCGCGGCGAGTCGCGAGATACCGAGACACGATGTCGCGCAGCGCGCACGCGACGAAGAAATACTCCTGCAGGAGCCGCAGCTCCTTGCCCGCGTTCGTCGAGTCGGGCGGGTACAGCACCTTCGAGACACGCTCCGACTGGAGCTTCTGCTCGAACGCGCGCTGGTAGTCACCCTGATGGAAGATGCCGATGTCGAACTCGTCGGACGCGAGCGCCGAGTACAGCCGCAGCACGTTCACGGTGCGGCCGCCGAACGAGACGATGGGCAGGTCGTCGGGCGCCCCGAGCAACACGCGCTGCTGAGTCCACCGCGTGCAGCGCAGGTCGTCGCCGTCGGCGACTTTCTCGATCGCGCCGTACACGGGGATGCGGAGTGTCTCGTCGCGCTTTGCGATCAGCCACGGCGAGCCCTGGATGCGCCAGCTGTCCGGATGCTCGCGCTGCTCGCCGTGCTCGATCGCCTGGCGGAACAGCCCGTGCTCGTAGTTGATGCCGTAGCCGAAGCCGGGCATCTCGAGGCTGGCGAGTGAGTCGAGGTAGCACGCCGCGAGCCGGCCCAGGCCACCGTTGCCGAGCGCCGCGTCCGGCTCGAGCTCACGCAGCGCCTCGAGGTCGACGCCGAGCGACGCGAGCGTCGCGCGCACCGGCTCGAGCATGCCGAGATTCAAGAGGTTGTTCCCTAGTGAGCGCCCCATCAGGAACTCGACCGACAGGTAGTACAGGCGCTTCGCGTCTGCTGCGCGGTAGCGCTCCTCGGTCGCGAGCATCTGCTCGACGAGTGACTCGCGCGTGGCCAACGACACGGCCGTGAACAGGTCGCGGGGCGACGCGTCCTGCCAGCGCTTGCCCAGCACGTAGCGGAGGTTGCGCTGCACGGACGTGGCGAAGTCCGGGAGCGTGACTCGTGACTCGGTCATGCAGGGCTCCTTCGTCGTTCGGCGGCGCTCGCGAGGACGCTCGCGAGCTCGGGGTCGGCGGCCAGATCGTCGAGCTCGCGAGTCATTCGGCGCGACCAGCTGCGGTGCACCGCGACGGGCACGCCGGGCAGGTTCAGCGGCTCGCGCTCGCCGGCCAAGTCGTCGAGTGCCAGCGCGACCAGCCGCGACGGCGTGCGCGCCAGGAACAGCTGCGCGGCGCGAGTGAGCGCCGGTGTCTCGACGTCGTCCGCGACCTCGCCCTCGGCGCGCAGTCTCTCGACCAGGGCGCCGCGGTCGGCGCCGCGCGCCGCGTACGCGCGCGCGAGCGCGTCGTTGGACAGCTCGCCGATCTGCGCGCGCAGCTCCAGATCGCGGCTCTCGAGCCAGCCCGACAGCGGCGGCAGGTCATGAGTCACCACGAGAGAGAGCGCGCGCGGCGAGTAACTCGCGCTCGGCCGGAAGGCGACGCCGTCGCGCTCGAAGCACATGACCCGCGTCGACAGCACGCCCCAGGACTCGAGCTCGGGCGGGAGCTCGGCCGGCACCGTGCCCAGGTCCTCGCCCACGACCAGTGACTGCGCGAGCCGGCTCTCGAGCGCGAGCACGCCGAAGAGATCGGCGCACGGCTGCGCGACGTACGTGCCCTCGCTGCCCGGCCGCCCCTCGGGGATCCAGAACTGCCGCGAGAGACCCATGACGTGGTCGATGCGCAGCGCGCCCGACGCGCGGAACGCCGCGCGCACGAGCCGGCGCAGGAAGCGGTAGCCGTCGGCCCTGAGTCGGTGCGGCACGAGCGGGGGCAGGCCCCAGTTCTGACCCGCGGCGGCGTACGCGTCGGGCGGCGCGCCGAGCGAGGCTCGCTCGCCGAACAAGCCCCGACACATCCATGTGTCGGCCGAGTCCGGCGCGCAGCCGATCGCCAGGTCCTTGCACACGCCGATCCGCATGCCGGCCGACCGCGCCGACTGACTGGCGCGCTCGAGCTGCACCGACAGCTCGCACTGGAGCCAGGTGCGGAACTCGATCTCGTCGGCGTGGGCCGTCGCGAAGTCGGTGACTGCCTGCGAGCGCGGGTCCCGCAGCTCCTCGGGCCAACGCCGCCAGTCGCTCTCGCGCAGCTCGTGAGCGATCACCTCGAAGCGCGCGAAGTCGGCGAGCTCGGGTCCGCCCTCGGCGCGCGCGCACAGGTGCGCGCGCCCGCGCTGTGACTCGCCGTCGCGCTCCGCGGCGCGGAACGCGCGGTGCAGCTCGCGCAGCACCGACAGCTTCGCGGCCAGCACCGCCGCGTGGTCCAGCTCGCGCGCCCCGCGGAGTCTCTCGAGCGGCAGCTGCGCCGCGACGGCTCGGGCGCGCGGGTCGCTCGCGAGCTCGGGCACCGCTTCGACGTCGAGATACAGCGGGTTCATGAAGATGCGAGACACCGGGCTGTACGGCGCGATCGCGTCGCCGCGGTTCGCCAGCGCGTGCAGCGGATTCACGGCCACGAAGTCGACGCCCAGCGGCGCGAGCCACTCGGCCAGCCGCGCCAGGTCCGAGCAGTCGCCGAAGCCCCAGTTCAGCCGGCTGCGCACCGTGTACAGGTTGGTCCAGACGCCGAGCGCGCGCGCGACGCCCAGTGACTCGTCGGCGCGCCACGCGGTGCGGGGGGCGACGATCCGCAGCTGAGTCGCCGTGCGGCCGTCGAGCTCGACCGAAAGCTCGTGCGCGCCCAGCTCGAGCTCGCAGGGCAGGGTGAGCTCGCCGTCCTTCACCGGAGCGGTCACTCGCGTGCGCCCGCCAGACTCGGACGCGATCTGTATGACCGCCTCGCCGTCGCGCGCGCCGCGCGGGCGGAGCGTGTGCGCGGCCCCGGGCGAGTCTCTCCACACGTGTACGGGCGCGAGCCACTCGGCGCGCTCGGCGGCTTCGAGCTCGGCGAGGCGCGCTTCGGCCTCGGCTTCCGTGCCGCAGGCGAAGCCCATGGCGGCGCACAGCGCTTCGCGTGTCGAGTCGCTCGTGACTCGACGCGTGCCGCCGATGTCGTGGTAGTCGGCGAAGACGCCGAGGCGGTCGGCCAGGCGCTGCAACGCGGGACGCGAGTCACTCATCGCCGCGCTCCGTCCTCGGCGCCGAGCCAGAGGCACGAGTGAGCCGCGACCCGGAGCCTCGGGCCGCGTACGCGCGTGGGCGGGTCGCAGGCCGTGCAGAGCAGGCCTTTCCAGTCAGTCCCCTCGGGCAGGGGCGGCAGGGCGAACGCGCAGCCGGCCGGCGCCGCGTTCACGAGCAAGAGCGCGTCGCGCGCGCCGCGCAGCCGCACGCCGAGCTGGCGCCGCTCGGGGTCGCGCCAGTCTTCCTGAGTCAGCGGCGCGCCGTCCGGCCGCAGCCAAGTCACCTCGTCCTTCGTGAGGAAGCGCTCGCGCGCGAACAGCGGGCTCGCCCGGCGCAGCGCGAACGCGCGGGCGCAGAACTCGAGAAACTCACGGCGGCGCGGATCGAGCGCCCAATCCACCCAAGTGAGTGGCCCGTCGTGGCAGTATGGGTTGTTGTTACCGTCCTGCGTGCGCGACAGCTCGTCGCCGTGCGAGAGCATGGGCACGCCCTGCGCGAAGGCGAGCGTCGCGACGAAGTTCCGCTTCATGCGCTCGCGGAGGCGAATCGTTTCGGGGTCCGCGCTCGGGCCTTCGGCGCCCCAGCCTCTGCTCCAGTTCTCGTGCGCGCCGTCGTTCCCGCCCTCGCCGTTCGCGTCGTTGTGCTTGCGCGCGTGACTCACCAGATCTTCGAGTGTGAAGCCGTCGTGACATGTCACGAAGTTCACGCTGGCCCGCGGGCCGCGGCCGCCGGGCGCGAACACGTCCTCGGAGCCGCCGAGCCGGGTCGCGAAGTCGGCGAGACACCCCGAGTCACCGCGCCAGAAGCGCCGCGCCGTATCGCGAAACCGGTCGTTCCACTCCGCGAACGGCGGCGGGAACGCGCCCAGCTGGTGCCCGCCCGGCCGCGCGTCCCACGGCTCCGCCACGAGCTTCACGCGACTCAGCACCGGGTCGTCGACCAGCTCGCGCAGGAACGCGGAGTCGGGCGCGAAGTGACTCGCCTCTCGCGCGAGCGCGGGCGCCAGGTCGAAGCGGAAGCCGTCGACGTGCAGCTCGCTGACCCACGCGCGCAGGCTGTCGAGTACTAGCGCGCGGGTGCGCGCCTGGCGCAGATCGAGCGTGTTGCCGCAGCCGCTCCAGTCCTCGTACTCGGCCGGATCGCGCGGATCGAGGCGGTAGTAAGTCGCCGAGTCGATGCCACGGAGTGAGTACAAGGGACCCTTCGCGTCGCCCTCGGCCGTGTGGTTGTAGACCACGTCGACCAGCACCTCGAAGCCGGCGCGGTGCAGCTCGCGCACCATGGCGCGGAACTCGTCGATCTGTTCGCCGCGGTCACTCGACGCGTAGCGGGACTCCGGCGCGAAATAGGCGAGGGGCGAGTAGTTCCAGTAGTTCGTGAGTCCGAGCTTCGCCACGTGCGGGTCGGGCGCGCCCTGGTGCACCGGTAGGAGTGACAGGGTCGTGACTCCCAGCGCGCGCAGGTGCTCGAGCACCGCCGGCGCGGCGAGCCCGAGATACTTGCCGCGTTGCGCCTCGGGCACCTCCGGGTGGCGCATGGTCATGCCCCGCACGTGAGTCTCGTACAGCACCGTCTCGCGCCAGGGCACCGCGGGCGGCCGGTCGTCGCCCCAGTCGAAGCCGCGACTCACCACGAGCGCGCGCGGCATGTGCGGCGCGCTGTCGAGGCCGTTGCCCGGGAGCAGTGACTCGTCCCAGCGGACCGCGCCGCACACCGCGCGCGCGTAGGGATCGACGAGCAGCTTCGTCGCGTCGAAGCGCAGCCCGCGCTCCGGCGCCCACGGCCCGTGCACGCGGTAGCCGTAGGCTCGGCCGGGGCCGGCCTCCGGCACCCGCCCGCGGAACACGGCGTCCCCGCCGCGGGTCAGTGTGATTCGCCGCGACTCGGTCGGCGCGTCGGGACTCTCGAACAGACACAGCTCGACGGCTTCGGCGTGGGCGGTGGCGAGCGCGAAGCTCGTCGTCTCTCCGTCCCACACCGCGCCGAGCTCGTCCATCTAGATCCGCGCCCGCGCCTCGCGCGCCACGTCGTCCAGGAGCGTCTCCCACTCCGCGGCCGGGCGGGTCCACGACACGTCGACGCGCAGTAACTCCCGAGCCACGCGCTCGAGGCCGCGCTCCGCGACCAGCTTCGCGGCGCGGCCCGCCGCGGCGACGAGTGACTCCGGCGCGAGCGGCGAGAACAGGATGCCCGTCTCGCCGTCGCGGATCGTGTCCGCCAACCCGCCGGTGCGGTGCGCGATCGGCAGCGCGCCGTAGCGCTGCGCCGTCAGCTGCACGAGCCCACACGGCTCGAAGCGCGAGGGCACCAGCACGGCGTCGGCCGCGGCATACAGCCGCCGCGCCGCGCGCTCGTCCCACGAGATAGACACGTGCACGCGGTCGGGGTACTTCTTCGCCGCGGCGGTCAGTGACTCGGCGATCGCGCGCTCGCCCTCGCCGAGCAGCGCGAGCGTGGCGCCCGACGCGACCAGGGCGGGTAGGGCGGCGGCCAAAACGTCCCAGCCCTTCTGCGCGGTGAGTCGTCCGATGCCGACGAGGAACCGCCCCGGCTCGGGCTTCCTGAGTCCCAGCTCGGCGAGCGCGCGCTCGCGGCAGGTGCGCTTCCCGCCGGGCGCCGCGGTCTGGAAGCGCTCGGGCAGCGCCTTGTCGGTCGCGGGGTCGAAGCGCTCGACGTCGAGTCCGTTCGCGATCCCGACCAGCCGCCGCCGGCGCAGCTGATACACGCCTTCGAGCCCGAGCCCGAACTCAGCGGTCTGTATCTCGCGCGCGTAGCCGGGAGACACCGCCACGATTCGGTCCGCCCAGATGATGCCGCCCTTGAGCAGTGACATGTCGCCGAAGAACTCGAGCCCGTCCGGCGAGAACAGCTCGTCTGGCAAGTGAGTCCACGACATGGCGCTCGGCGGCTGCCGCCCCTGGTACGCATTGTTGTGTAGGACCTGGACCGTGGCGATGCCGCGCGCGCCGCCGCGGTCGAACAACGTGCGCAGCACGCAGATCGACAGCGCCGCGTGCCAGTCGTGCGCGACGAGCACCGCCGGCCGCTCCTCGTACGCGCGGAGCGCGACCGCGCGCGCGAAGCTGATGAAGCGCGCCGCCTCGTCGCCGTACGTCCCGGCCGACTCACCGTACAGACCCGCGCGGTCGAAGAACGGCGGGACGTCGAGCAGCCGCAGCTCGTGGCGCTCGGCCAGCTGGCCCGAGAGCCAGCGTCCGCGCACGTCGCCGAACGGACCCGCGAGCCGCACCGCGCCCGAGTCACTGAGCTTGGGACACTCCGGGTGAGACAGCGCCGCGCGGTACGCGGGCAGGAGTGACACGACTTCGTGGCCCCGCGCGGCGAGCGCGCGCGCGAGCCCCGCCACGGCGTCGCCCAGCCCGCCGCTCTGCGCCAGCGGGGCGAGCTCACTCGTCGCGAAGAAGACGCGCAACCAGCCCCCTAGACGTCGAACTCGTCGCGCTGCCCGAAGTCCGCGCGACTCACTACGACCACGCCGCCCTCCGAGACGGTGAAGCGCTTGCGGTCGGCCTCGAGGTCGAAACCGATCGTCTCGCCCGCGGGAATGCGCACGCCCTTGTCGACGATGCACCGCCGCAGCTTCGCGCCGCGGCCGACGTCGACCAGCGGGAACAAGACACACTCGTCGACGTGGCTGTAACTGTTCACGCGCACGCGGTAGAAACACACGGTGCGCTCGAGGGTGCCGCCCGAGATGATCGAGCCCGAGCCCACGATCGAGTCGATCGCCTTGCCCACGCGGCCGTCGGCCTCGTCGCCGAACACGAACTTCGTCGGCCCCGACGGGGGCTGCGTGCCGCGGATCGGCCAGAGGTCGTTGTAGAGATTCAGCTTCGGCTCGACGGAGACCAGGTCGAGGTTCGCCTCGAAGAAGGCGTCGATCGTGCCCACGTCGCGCCAGTAACCGCGCGACGACTCACTCTCGCCGGGACACAGCTGCGAGGCGAAGTCATAGGCGTGCATGCGCATGCGCTTGTGCGCGGTGGTCATCACGTCGCGCCCGAAGTCGTGAGTCGTCGACTTCTGCTCCGCGTCGCGGCGGAGCTCGTCGAGCATCACCTGCGTGCGGAACAGGTAGTTGCCCATCGACACGAGCGTCAGGTCCGGGTTGCCGGGCATGGGCGGTGGATCGGCGGGCTTCTCGAGGAAGTCGACCACCCAGCCGTTCGCGTCGACCTTCACGCAGCCGAAGGCGCGCGCGTCTTTGCGCGGCACGGGCAGGGTGGCGATCGTCAGGTCCGCGCCGCGGTCGCGGTGCGCCTCGACCATCCTCGACACGTCCATCTTGTACACGTGGTCCGAGCCGAAGATCGCGACGTCGCGCGGGCGTGTCTCGCGGAGCAGGTCCAGGTTCTGCCAGATCGCGTCGGCCGTGCCGCGGAACCAGAACGGCCCGATGTTCTGACCCGCGGGCACCGGGTCGATCGAGGCGTCGAGCACGCCGCCCAGTGACCACGCGCGCGACAGATGGCGGATGAGTGAGGTCGCGCGGTACTGCGTGAGCACCTTGATCTGTTGGTACCCGCTGTTCACCAGGTTCGACAGCACGAAGTCGACCAGGCGGTAGCGTCCGCCGAAGTACATGGCGGGCTTCGAGCGCTCTTGGACGAGGGGTCCCAAGCGCCGGCCCTCGCCGCCGGCGAGCACGAGCGCAAGGCTGTCGCGAACCGGAACCACTCTGTTGCGTTCTAACCCGCGGCCTTCGGCCCGGCAAGGCGCGTTCGAGTAGCATGGCTCCGCAACCACCGACGAGGGAGACACCGGTGCTGATCATTGCGGGCTCGTTCCGGCTCGATCCGAAGACGCGCGATGCGGCGTTCGCCGCCGCGCGCGAGATGATGGCCGAGACACTGAAGGAGAAGGGCTGTCACGCGTATCGCTTCACGCAGGACGTCGGCGATCCGAACGTCATGCACCTGTTCGAGCGCTGGGAGTCGGAGACCGACCTGCACGCGCACTTCACCGTGCCGCACATGGCGAAGTTCCAGAAGGCGCTGGGCGAGCTGAAGCCCCAGGTGATCGAGATCCAGCGCTACGACATCTCGAAGGTCGGGCCGGTGCGCTGATGCGCGCGCTCTGTATCTCGCTCGCGCTGTCGGTCGCCGTGCTCGCGAGCGGGACCGCGCGCGCGCACGAGGGCCACGGCACGGGAACGGGCCCGTGCGCGGAGGACGCGAAGAAGCTGTGCGCGGACGTCGCGCCCGGCGGCGGCGCGATCATGAAGTGTCTCAAGGCGCGCCAGGCGGAAGTCTCGAAGGAGTGCAAGGAGAAAGTCGCCGCCGCGAAGGAGCACATGCGCGAGAAGGCGAAGTCACTCCACGCGGCGTGCGGCGGCGACGCCGAGAAGCTGTGCCCGGGCCTCGAGGCGGGCACGGGGCTGCTCAAGTGTCTCTACTCGCACGAGGCCGATCTGACTCAGCCGTGCAAGGACGAGATGCGCGCCCGCGGACCGGAGAACTGAGTCATGGCGCAGTCGTTCGCGGAGCGCTTCGACAAGCAAGTGGCCGACGGCTTCATCAAGGCCAGCGAGCGAGTCACCGGGCTCATGAAGTATCTCGGCTTCCGCATCGTGGACGTCGGGCCCGGCACGCTGCGCTGCGAGATGGACGTGCGCGACGAGCTTCTCACCCCGTTCAAGACGCTGCACGGCGGCGCGATCTCGGCCTTGTGCGACCACGTGCTCGGTTGCGTGTGCTACCCGCTGATGACTCGCGGCCAGTGGGCCGCGACCACCGAGTTCAAGGTGAACCTGCTCGCGCCGGTGACGAAGGGCGTGCTGGTCGCCGACGCGACCGTGCTGTCGATGACCAAGTCACTCGCGGTCGTGCGGATCGACGTGTCGAACGAGGGCCGGCTCGCGGCCGTGGCTCAGGGAACGGTGACTATCCGCGACCCGAAGTGACCTGAGCCGGCGCGCGTTCCGCCCAGCGCTTGCGGAAGCGCTCCGTCATCCAGAGACACACTTCCCAGATGTCGGCGAGTGGCGCGCCGGTCTGCGGGTCGATCGGCTGATAGAAGGGCGGGCCGAACTCGGGGTTGATCGTGAACCAATCACGGCCCTCGGCCTCGGCGCGAGTCAGTATGCGATCCCACCAGCGCTCGAAGCGCTCGGTCCACTGCAGGCCTTTGCCGAGCCGCGGATCGGGGACCTGCGGGCCGTGCTCGTAGCCGACGCGCGCGTGGATGTGGTCGGTGCGCGCGATCGCCGCGTCCATGAGCTCGCGGTAGCCGGTCGCCGAGAGACTCTGCTCCGCCACGGTCGTGAAGTGACTGAAGTCGGCGGTGATGCGGAGCTCGGGGATGGCCTCGAGATAGCGCGCCGTCGTCCACGGCGCGTAGAGCAGCCGGGTGCGGTGAGTTTCGAACACGACCGGCACGTCGACCTCGCCCGCCATCTCCATGACGTTGCGGAAGAACTCGAGCCCGCGCGCGAAATCGTACCGGTCGCGGCCCGGGTGACAGTTGATGAGCAGCGGCCGCGTGCGCTTGATGCGCTCGAGCTGGTCGCGGAACGCCTGCTCGTCGTCGCAGAACATCATGGCGACGTAGTCGAGCTCGAGTGACTGACACAGGTCGCCGAACTCGCTCGGGTCCATGTCGACCGTCGCGCACTCGACCCCGTCGTAGCCGGCGGCGGCGAACTTCGCGAGCCGCGCCCGCTGGTCACCGAGATACTCCATGCCCCAGTCGCACTTGAGAAGCTTCAGTTCCATCGCCGCTAGCTTACGCGGCGGAGACGAAACGCGGTAACTCCGCCGAGCGCCGCCGCGAGCAGGACCGCTCCGAGGGGCGGCAGCGCGGGGATGATCGGCCCGCAGATGGGATCGGGGTTGGCGGCGCAGATGCCTCCCGCGGTGCACGTGTCCGGGTTGTCGCACTGGGTGTCACTCTCGTCCCCGCAGCCCTGTCCCACGGGCTCGAAGCCGCTGTCGACGCAGACGCCGCCGCCGCAGTAGTCAGTCGCGAAGCAGTCGCCCTGCGCCTCGTCGCCGCAAGCGTACGCGGGCGCATGATTCGGCACGCAGACACCGGCGCCATCGCAGGTGTCCGGGTCGTCGCAGAGGGTATCCGACTGACTGCCGCACGGATTCCCCGAGAAGGGGAAGTCACAAGCGAGCGAGCAGCCGCACTCCGTCGTGCCGTTGGCCGGGCCCGTGTCGCATTGCTCGCCGGCCTCCTGCACGCCGTTCCCACAAACCTGTGCCGCGGCCGGCGCCGGTGCCCAGATCTTGGCTGCCAGCAAGCCGAGCAGAAGCGCGAGTGTCGTCTGGGGCCGCATCACAGGACTCCTGTGCGCCCCCACTCACGAGTCATCCTATTCCGCTCCGACGACGAAGCCCTACACAGTTCGGTGGCGGGCGGGTGTAGAATCGCGACATGCCTCGAGTCACCGCTCCAGAGGCGAATGCATACGCCGCGAAGCTGCGCTCCACGCCTCTCGAGTCTCTCTGCGACCACGGCGCGTGGCACGCGCCGCGCACCGCGCAGCACGGGAATCTCGTCGAGGTCTGGGTGAGGGGAACGGAAGGACTCATCCACCCCTCGCGGAATCCGTTCCGCTGGGTCCGCGACGCGAACGAGAGAACGCGGCTCCACAAACTCGCGGCCGATCCGAGGTCGATGCTGATGTTCCAGGCGGGCGAGAACGCGATGCGGCGCGGGCAGGTGTCTCGCAACGAGCCGGTGTCAGGGGCGAAGAGACACCCGAAGTCGGTCGTCGCGCCCGCCTGGGCGCAGCGGGACAAAGTCATCGGCTACACGAGCGCGCAGCCCATCGCGTGGGCGGGCGACCGACCCAGACTCACCGGCATCGACTCGTTCCCGTCGATCTACTACGAAGCGGGTCACGCGACGATGGACCACGACACACCCGGCAACATCGGCTGGGAGTTCGGCACGGGCTGGATCTGTCTCTTCTTCGGGAACCGGCCGTAAGTGACTCGCGCCCTGAGCCGGGCGCGCGGAAGTCACGGGTCACTCCCAGCGGTTCGCGATCAAGAACAAACATGGCCTTCCGCATCGTGGCGTTCTCGTGCGTGCACCCGCGCGAGCCGCGCACGCGAATCCTGCTCGGACTGTCTCACCGCTGCGATCCGGGCCACGAGGATCCGCTCCTCGCGGAAAACGAGTCACTGGCCCAGCAGATCGAGTTTCAGGACGCGCGGTAGGCGCGCTTGGTAGCGGCGACCCGATACGCCAGAAGCGCACCGCGGATCCGGCTCCGCGTGCCATTCGCGGCGTAGCGGCAAGCCGCGCACGGCCGCCGGCGTCACGAGTGATTCTGGCGTCGTGCGGCTCGCCAGGGCGTGAGCCGCGGGATCCAGCGCGGGACGTTTGGCCCGGAGCTCCGGCTCCTCGAGCCCCACGACCCACGCGTGGAAGAAGAGCCACAGCAGCACACCGTACGCAAGAAGACCCTTCACCGGCACTCTACACATTTATGTGTCGGAAACAGTCACAAAAAACCCCTCGGAGTCCGCGCTGACTCCGAGGGGTTGAAATTGGTAGCGGGGACAGGATTCGAACCTGTGACCTTCGGGTTATGAGCCCGACGAGCTACCGGACTGCTCCACCCCGCACCGAGGTGGGCGGAGGATGGCTTCTCGACTCACTCGTGTCAATTCGGCCCGCGCGCGCCGAGTTGGAGCCAGGAATTGCGCGAGCTTTCTCGTGCAACCCTGCGGCAGAGCGACACTTCTCGTCACTCGAGTGCCACTTCTCGGCAGTTGGCGTCCGCCTCGGCGGCGACTTGGAGGGCAACGACATGACGGCAGGGAAGTGGCTGGCTATGACCGCGCTCGCACTCGGCTTCGCGCCGACGATCGCCGCGGCGGACTATTGGCGCTACGAGACCGAGACGGGGAGCATCGCGTTCACCGACGACGCGAAGAACATCCCGGCGAAGTACCGCGAGGGCGCGAAGCAGATCGCCGAGGAGTCACTCTTCACCTACCCGCGCCTCTCGGTCGTGCAGCCCGACGCGTACCGGCCGCCGCCGCGCCCCGCGGTCGACCCGAACGCCGCGGTGCCGGTGTTCCCGTGGCCCGCTCCGACCGCGCAGGCGGCGCCCGAGGAGCGAGACACTCAGCCGAAGATCAGCCTCGACGTCGAGGGCGTGCGCATCGACGTGGACCCCGAGCAGACCGAGCCGATCTACATCGACAAGCGCCAGTACATGAACGCCGAGGGCGAGTACATCGACCACGGCGGCGTGAACTCGTCGACCACGATCGTGCGCCAGGGCGACAAGGAGCTCGTCTACATCGACGAGCGCTGAGCGCGGGTAGGGTGCCCGCGCGAACATCGGATGGGCCTGAGCGCGGGTAGGGTGCCCGCGCGAACATCGGACGGCTCTTAGCGCTCTCCGCCCGAAGACACGTCCTCGCGCAGCGCGCCGATGTCGGGAGTCACGAGCCACTTCTCCTCGTTCACGTCCCAGCGCCAGACCTGCGTCTGGCGCACCTTCCGCTCCTTCACCGAAGGCAGCCGGTAGTACTCGAGTGACACGAGGAGCTCCATCTCGGTGCCGTCCTCGGTGAGTGGCTTCGTGTTCAGCACCTCGACCTCGGTGAACCGGTACGGCTGGTCCGCATCGTCGAACAGGGCGAGGAACGCCTTGCGCCGCTCGGGCTCGACCTGCGACGCCGCTTCCTGCCAGCGGCCCCAACGCACGTCGTTGTTGTACTCGCGCGCGTATTCGTCGACGGCGGGCATGGTCGGCGGAATGATCGGAGTCACACACGCGGCGGATGCGAGCAGGAGCAGCGCGAGCAGCCGAATCTTCATCTCTCTCTCCCCAACGAGACCCCTGGCGCGCAAAGTGGCATTTTTCGCGGGCGGTTCCAGGGGGGACGAATAGTGGCAGGCGAGGGCGCGGAGCAGGGTGTCCTGCTCGGGATCGACATCGGCGGCACGAAGCTGAACGTCGCGCTCGGGCGCGCGGGCGGCGAGCTCGTGCGCGAGGCGCGCATCGATGGCTGGACCTCGGGCAACGCGACGCGTGACTTGGCGCGGATCGCCGAGACCGCGCGTGACTTGCTGACGGCGGCGCGGCTCGAGCCGAGCGAGCTGGCGGCGATCGGTGTCTCGGCGCCCGGTCCGCTCGATCCCGCGGCGGGCGTGGTGCGCGACGCCCCGAACTTACCCGGCTGGCACGAGGTCCCGATCTCGGCGGAGCTCTCGCGCGCGTTCGGCCGACCGGTGCGGCTCGAGAACGACGCGAACGCGGCCGCGCTCGCCGAGTGGCGCTTCGGCGCGGGCCGCGGCTCACGCGCGTTCGCGTTCCTCACCATGAGCACGGGCGTGGGCGCGGGCTTCATCCTCGACGGGCGCCTCTACCGCGGCGCGCGCTACGGCGCGGGCGAGGTGGGTCACATGCCCGTGGTGCCGAACGGGCGCGAGTGCGCGTGCGGATTGCGCGGGTGTCTCGAGGCGTACACGGGCGGCGCGGCGCTCGCGGCGCGGCTGCGCGCGGACGTCGCGGCGGGCGCGACCACCTCGCTCGCGAGTGACTCGGCGGGGCTCAGCGCCGAGCGCTGGGTCGCCGCCGTGCGCGGCGGCGATGCGTACGCGCTCGCCGTGTTCGAGGAGTATCTCGACGTGCTCGCGCAGGGACTCGCGATCGTGATCCTGTCGCTCGACGTCGATTGCATCGCGCTCGGCACGATCGTGTCTCGCAACCCCGACCTGTTTCTCGGGCCGCTGCGCGCGCGCGTGAACGACCGGGTGTGGCCCAGGCTGCGAGACACACGCATCGTGCCGGCCGAGCTGGGCGAGCGCCTGTGCGCCTACGCAGGACTGTGTACGGCGCTCCTCGAGCTCGAGTCACCCACGTTCTCTTCGGCGTAGCGCGCGCGCCAGCGCTCGGAGAAGACGGCGAAGCTCCCGGCCGCGATCGCCTCGCGCGCCTCGCGCAACAGCCGCATGTAGTAGGCCAGGTTGTGGAGTGACAGCACGCGCGCCGCCAGCGCGTCGCCCGCGTTCAGCAGATGGCGCAGATACGCGCGCGTCCAGCGCGCGCACACGGGGCAGACACAGTCGGGATCTAGAGGCACGCGCTCGTCGCGGTGGCGCGCGTTGCGCAGGTTCAGCCGGCCGCGCGAGGTGAACACAGAGCCGTGTCGCCCGTGCCGCGTGGGGACCACGCAGTCGAACAGATCGACGCCGCGGGCCACCGCTGCGAGCAGGTCTTCCGGCAAGCCGAGGCCCATCAGGTAGCGCGGCGCGGCGGGCGGGAGCGGAGTCACTGCGGAAGTCACCAGGCTCGCGCGCTCGTCCGGTGACTCGCCGACGCCGAGGCCGCCGATCGCGAACGCGCCGAAGCCGAGCGCCGCCGTGCGCGCCGCGCTCTCGCCGCGCAGCTCGGCCGACGCGCCGCCCTGGATGATCCCGAACAACAGCTGGTCCGCGCGCCGGTGCACGGCGCGCCCGCGCTCGGCCCAGCGCAGCGTGCGCTCCATGCTGGCGCGCGCGCGAGTCACGTCCGGCCCATCCGACGGTCGCATGGGCACCCTACCCATGCTCGGGCCCGGCGCGATCTCCTCGAACTCGTCGAGCACGACGATGAGGTCCGCGCCGAGCTTCTCTTGTATCTCGACCGCGCGCTCGGGCGACAGGAACACGGAACGCCCGTCGAGCGGGCTCTTGAACTCGACGCCCGACTCACTGCGCTTGCAGAACGCGTCGAGCGAGAACACCTGGAAGCCGCCCGAGTCGGTGAGCATCGGGCCGCTCCAGCCGACGAACGCGTGCAGCCCGCCGTGCGCGGCGACCAGGTCCTCGCCTGGGCGCAGGTGCAGGTGGTACGTGTTGCTGAGCACGCCCTGCACGCCGACGCGCAACAGCTCGTCGGGAGTGAGTCCGCGCACGGCGCCGAACGTCGCGACCGGGAAGAACGCCGGTGTCTCGAGCACGCCGTGGGGAGTCACGAGCCGCCCCGCGCGCGCGGCGCCGTCACGAGCCGTGACCTCGAACGTTGGAGTCACCGGATCCACAGCGCGTCGCCGTAGGAGTAGAAGCGGAAGCGCCGCTCGATCGCGTGCGCGTACGCGCGCTTCGTGGCCTCGACCCCCGCGAAGGCCATGACCAGCGCGAGCAGGCTCGAGCCGGGCAGGTGGAAGTTCGTGACCAGTGAGTCGACTGCCGCGAACGAGTGACCCGGCAGGATCAGGAGCTTGGTGTCGCCCTCGCCGGCCTGGCCGCCGGTGGTCTCGAGCGCGCGCACCACGGTGGTGCCGACGGCGATCACTCGCCCGCCGCTCGCCCGCGCGCCGGCCATGCGGCTCGCCGTCTCCGCCGGCACCGCGAAGCGCTCGGCGTCGAGCACGTGTTCCTCGAGTCTCTCGGCGCGCACGGGCCGGAACGTGCCCGGCCCCACGTGCAGAGTGACTCGCGCGATGCGCAGCCGCGCCGCCAGCTCTTCGGTGAAGTGCAGCGACGCGGTCGGCGCGGCCACGGCGCCCGGCGCGCGCGCGAAGATCGTCTGATAGTCCGCCAGATCGGCGGCGCGCGGCGCGTCGCGCCGGATGTACGGCGGGAGCGGGGCCTCGCCCAGTGAGTCGAGCACGGAATCGGCCGCGACACCGTCCCGTGTCGCGAGCGCGAGCCGCACCGCGCCGCCCGGCAGCACCTCGGCGACCCGCGCCTCGAGCTCGCCGAAGCGCAGCTCGAGTCCGGCGGTGACTCGTCCCCGCGCCTTCACGAACGCCGTCCAGTCGCCGTCGGGCCTGCGGCCGAGCAGGAGCGCCTCGGCCTTGCCGCCCGTCTGCTTCGCTCCGCGCAACTTCGCCGGAATCACGCGCGTGTCGTTCACGACGAACAGGTCTTCCGGGCCCGAGGCGTCGGCGAGCTCCGAGAAGCGCAGCTCTGTGAGTGCACCCGTCGCGCGCTCCAGCACGAGCAAGCGCGCCGCGTCGCGCGGGTGACTCGGCTCCTGTGCCACGAGCTCCGGCGGCAGGTCGTAACCGAGATCGGCGAGCGAGATCATGGCCGAGTCAGTGCCTCGAGCGCCGCGGGCTTCGCCGCGAGCGCGTCGTACGAGAAGAGCGCGACGCCCGGAGGCTCGACCTCGCGCGCGAGCGCGACTTGCTTCGCGATGCGCGCGGGCTCGTCCGCGACGAGCCATGCGCCGAGCCCGAGCCACAACTTCTCGCCGCCCACGCCGAAGTGCAGCGCGCGCGTCTGATAGCGCAGCAGGCGCTCGTCGCGCGTGTACGCCATGGCCACCGCGAAGTCGAGGCGCCCGTCCTCGAGCCAGCCGCGCCAGTCCTGCAGCGCCGTGAGATAGGCGCGGTCGGCGTACGCGAGCACCGCGGCCGAGAGCTGCCACTTCTTCGGCATGCGCGCGCGCAAGTCACTCACCAAGTCACTCACGCGCGCGCGGCGGAACTCGTCCCACTCGTCGCCTTGCTCGAAGCTCCCGTTCTCGGCGGCGAAGCGCGCCTTCGCGGCCTCGCCGTATCCGAAGTCGAGCCCGCGGAAGCGCGAGCCGGGAGTCATCGGCAGCGCGAACGGGTAGCGGATGTAGTCGAGGTGCAGGCCATCGAGCTCGGGCGCCGCGCGCGCGAGATCGTCGACGGTCGCGGCCAGAAACTCCACCACGCCGGGCACCGCGGGATCGAGCCAGTAACCCGGTGTCTCGAGCTCGAGCCACTGCCCGTCGGGCGGCGGCACGTTGCCGTTGGGGTAGTCGAGCAGGTTGCGGCCGGCGCGGTCGACCTGCACCGCGTCGCGCCCCACGCGAGTCACGATCGGCGCGTCTTTGTTCTGAGCCAGCGCGAGACAGTTGAACCACGCGTGCACGCGGATGCCCTTCGCGTGCGCGCGCGCGATCAGATCGGCGAGCGGCTCGGGCGCGCCGGGATGCGCGGCGCGGATCTCGCGGAAGGGCGTGTCGTCCGCGTGAGTCGACGGAAACCAAGCGCGCCCGCCGCGGTGCACCTGCACGAACAAGTCACTCGCGCGCAGCGCTTCGGCGCGCTCGACGAGCAACGCGATCTTCTCGGGTGACTCGAGCGCGCGCTCGCTGCCCTCGGCCAGCACCCACAGCCCGAGCGGTCCCTGCGCGCCGATCGGCGGCGTGCCACGTGAGCACGCACACAGAGCGAGCCCGGCGAGAACCGCGAGAGTGAGCGCGCGCATGGGGCCGGAGGCTAGCAGAGGCTCGCCCGGGCGCCGTCCGTTAGATTCGCGACTCGCCATGGGAAATCGCCTCGACATCGCTCGCCGCGCGCTGCGCACCAGTTGCGCGCTCGCGCTTCTGCTCGCGCCCGCGCGCGTGACACACGCGGAAGAGACCGCCGCGGAAGTCGAGCAGAAGATCGTCGAGCGTCTGCGCGAAGCGAGCGTGCTGCGCGCGAAGGGCGAGTACGGCAAGGCCGCCGACAAGCTCGAGGACCTGGAAGAGGGTGACCTCGCGGGCGCGATCGGTCTGTTGCGCACGCGGCTCCTGCGCGCCGACGACGAGGCGGACGACGCCGAGGAAGTCGCGGTGAAGGTCGCGGGCCGCATTCCCGCCGACGAAGTGCGCGCTCACTTGTACGCGGAGCTCGCCGCGATCTATCTCGCGCGCGGTGACTTGCCGAGCGCGCACCAAGCGCAGGTCGCCGCCGCCGACGCGACGCGCAGCTCCGAATACGCCGCGCGACTCACCAGCGACTTGGCCGAAGCCTACGAGAAACACGGCAAACCGGCCGAGGCGCTCGCGCTCTACACCAAAGTGTGGCAGCGCTATCCGCTCACGGGGGCGGCGGGCTCGGCGCTGACTCGCGCCGAGGCCCTGGCCGCGAGCACGGGCGAGCCGAAGGCCGAGCCCACGGCGCTGATCGCGCGCGCCGATCGCCTGCGCGAGGCGTTCCGCTGCGACGCCGCGCTGCCGATGTACGAGTCACTGCTCGCACGGCCGGACACGAACGACGTGCAGAAGCCCGGCCTCGAGCGCGGCCGAGCCGAGTGTCTGTTCATGGGACGCCGCTATCCCGAAGCTGTCGACGCGTACCGCGCGTTGGCGGAGCGCGACGCGAACGACTTCGAGTCACGCTTCCAGTTGGCGCGCTCGCTCGCGCGCAGCGGCCAGCGCGAGCCGGCGGTCGCCGCGCTCGAGAAACTCACCAAGATCAAGGAGCCGCTGCAGCGCGCGCGCGTTCGCGCGTTGCTTGCAGTGATTCTCGAGGACCAGGAGCCCGCGCGCGCGCTCGCGCAGCTGCGCCAGGTCGAGCGTCAGACCGCGGCGCCGACGCTCGCCTCCGAGGCGCGTTGGCAGCTGGCGTGGAGTGACTTGCGCGAGGGGAAGGGACTCACTGCGCTCCCCCTGCTCGACAAGCTCGCGGCCGGGCCGAACGAGGACGTCGAGGCGCAGCGCGCGCGCTATTGGCGCGGCGTCGCGCGCGCCGGGGCCAGCGAAGAGACTCACCAGGCCGAGGGCACCGCGGAGCTGCGGCAGCTCGCGCGCGACGTGCCGCTCTCGTACTACGGCATGCTCGCCGCCGAGCGCAGCGGCGAGGAGCCGATCGCAAGAACGCTCCTCCCGCCGCGCGCGCCGGAGCCCGAAGCGCCCGAGCTGCGCCGCACGCGCCTCTTGCTCGACGGCGGCTTCCCCGAAGTCGCGGCCGACGAGATCGAGAGTTACGCGGACGACGCGCGGTTCACGCGTGAGTCGCGCATCCCGACCGCTCGGCTCCTGCACCGCGCGGGTGACTCGTTCCGCGCGCTGAAGCTGATCGACGAGGGCTTCGGGCCCGCGCTCGAGCAGGGCGTCGACCCCGCGTGGCGCGAAGCGTGGGAGCTCGCGTGGCCGCGCGCGTACGGTCAGCAGGTCGACGGCGCGACGCGCGAGTTCGCGTACGACCCGGCGCTGGTGTGGGCGATCATGCGTGAAGAGAGCGCGTACCGCGCGCAAGTGAGCTCGCCCGCCGGCGCGCTGGGACTCATGCAGCTCATGCCGCCGACGGGGGCGCGCGTCGCCGGCGAGCTGGGACTCACTGGCTTCGTGACCGAGAGACTCTACGACCCCGAGACGAACATCCGCCTGGGGACTTACTACCTCCGCTCGCTGCAGGAGCGGTGGGGCGGCTCGCGGCCGCTCGCGATCGCGTCGTACAACGCGGGCCCGGAAGCGGTGGGACGCTGGGTCGCGAAGGCCAGCGAGGCGAGGCCCGACGCGTTCGTCGAGTCAGTCACTTACGGCGAGACACGCCGCTATCTGCGTCGCGTGCTGCGTTCCTATCGCGTGTATCAGCTCTTGTACGGCGAAGAGGTGAAGGCGGTGCCACCGCCCGCGCCCGCGGCCGCCGCTCCGCCCGAGGCCGCGCAGGCCGCGACTCAACGCGAGGTCGAAGCCGGCCGATAGCGCGGCCATGGCGAAGTATCTCTTGCTGCTGCTCGTGCTCGCCGCCGCGACCGTCGGTGGGCTCGCGTACAACTACCAGCGCAACGCGTACTTGGAGGCGGACCTCCACAAGCCGCGTCCGTACGCGACGATTCCCACCGCCGAGCTGCCGAAGCTGATCGCGGCGTACGCGGCCGACATCAAGCGCCGCAAAGGCGGGATCTCCGCGGGGCCAACGGGCGCGGAGGCGATCGATCGGAGGGACGACAGCGACGTCGGCGGCAAGGCCGACGCGTTTGCCGGCTTCCAGCGCCAGAACGAGAACTGGAAGCGCCAGCGAGGCCAAGTGATGGAGCAGGAAGTCGAGCTGCAGAAGCTCCAGTTCGAGAAGTCGATCCGGGATCGCCACCTCGACGACCCGAAGTACGTCTTCAAGCTGCGGCTGCTGACCTTCTAGTCTTCGTCGTCGTCGCCCGCGGGCTCGTCTTCCGGCTCGTCCACCTCGGCGGGCTCGGCGACGCTGCCACCGGCGGCGCCGCTCGGCTCGTCGAGCTCGATGTCTTCGAACTCGAGATCCTCCGGGTCGATCGGGGTGTCGAGATCCTCGCCTTCCTCGATCGGTGGCGGCGGCTTCACCGCCTTCTTCGGCGCCGGGGGAGGGCTCGCCTTCTTGGCGCGCGTCCGCTTCGGCTTCTCGAACGCCGGTGACTGGCGCTGATCCGCGCCGCACTTCGGGCACTTCGGATCCGGCTTCTGCAGGTCGTAGAACTTCGCTTGGCACGAGTAGCAGAGCCACTTCTGGCCGAGCTTGGTCTTGCGGGCGGCATCCATCGGGGGCGCTCCTTTCGGGTCCGGCGGTCCGGGGCGGGGGTATACCACGCGGGGCGACGAGAGCAAGCGGCGGGGAATTCCTTTGCCGTGCCGCGAGGTTTCGATTTAACAGAATGCTACTTATCGGTAGCCGAAGTCGGAGCAGACCGGAGGCAAGAACGCGTGACTCACTCGAGTCACTACGGCTTCGCGGGCTCCGGCGCGGGCGCGGCCAGCGGCTTCGAATCGACGCGCGCCTGCTGCACGCCGATGCGCTGCACGATTCCCTCTTGCTCCGAGAGCTCGGGCGACGCAGCCAGCGCTTCGCGGTACGCCGCGATTGAACGCTCCGGCGCGTTGGCGCGCGCGTACGCATCGCCCGCCGCGATCCACAGCAGCGCGCGCGGCGGATAACCCTCGACTCGCGCGCCGCCTTCGTAGGCTTCGGCCGCGGCGAGCGAGTCGCCTTTCTGATCGAGCGCGTAGCCGCGCAGGCGCAGCGCGATCGCGCGCCGCGGGTCACTCGCGCCGAGTGACTCGACGACCTTGCCGAGCCGAGCTTCCGCGGCGTCGAGCCGACCGAGGTCGACCTCGAGCTCCGCGGCTTTGATTCCCGCGAGCGCGACCAGCCCGCGGTCGCCGTCCTTGGCGATGAACGCGTCGAGCTCGCCGAGCGCGCTCTCACGCGCCTTGGTCGCTTGGTCCGCGTTCGCGGGCTCTGGCACGAAATACTCGCCGGCGCCCGCGCCCATGGCGCTCGTGAAACGCGCCTCGATGCGCGCCAGCTCGGTCTCCTGCGCCTCCGCGGCACGGCGCCGCCACTCGAAGACCGCCGCGGCGATGCCGCCGACGACGAGCAGCGCGGCAAGCACCGCCATGATCTCGCGCCCGTGCTCGTTCGCCCAACTGAATGCGTCTTGCAGGCGCGCTTCGAAGCCGCCGAGGCGCGACTCGGTGTCGCTGTGCTGGCGCGGCGTCATGCCGGTGACTCCCCTCTCGATCCCGCCGGAAAAGGCGCGCGGGATCTTAGCGGGTTTTGGCTTCGGATCCGGCGAGATTCTCGGCCGAGTCCGTCTCGCGCCGCCCGCGCAAGCGCACGCGCACCGGCGCGGAGCGGATCCCGAAGCGCTTGCGCATGAACGACTCCAGGTAGCGGTGGTAGTTCCGCGCGATCAGCGACGGATCGTTCATGAACACGAGCATCGTGAACGGCCGGGTCGAAATCTGCGTGGCGTAGAAGAACTTCGCGCGCCGCTTGCCTCGCAGCGGCGGTGTGTTCTTGGCGATCGCGTCCTCGAGCGCGCGGTTCAGCTCGCCGGTGGAGATCGCGATGGCCTGCTCGTCGTACAGGCGCAGCGCCTCGGGCAGCGCGCGCCCGAGGCCCTCGCGAGTCACTGCGCTCGTGCGCAGCAGCACGGGCTCGGGCACGAACGAGAGCCGCCGTTCGAGCTGACGCGCGACCTCGTGCTCGCGCGGCGTGCCGGCGACCACGTCCCACTTGTTGAGCAGGAGCACGAGCGGCCGCCCGCGGTCCAGAGTGAGTCGCGCGAGCTTCGAATCCTGCTCGCTCACGCCGACCGCGGCATCGATCACGAGCAGCGCGACGTCGCAGCGCTCGAGCGAGCGCAGCGCCATCAGCGCGCTGCCGCGCTCGATCCGGTCCGAGCGCTTGCCGCCGCGCCGCATCCCCGCGGTGTCGATCAGGATCACTTCGCGGCCGTCGACCGACAGATGTGAGTCGGTCGAGTCACGCGTCGTGCCCGGTTCGTCGGCCACGATGTTCCGCTCTTCGCCCAGCAGCGCGTTCAACAGCGACGACTTGCCCACGTTGGGCCGGCCGATGATCGCGAGCCGCGGCGGGCCGACCCGCTCGGGCTCTTCCGAGTCACTCGAGCGCCCGGCCGGCAGATGCTCCGCGAGCGCGAGCTCGAGGTCCGGAATTCCGCGCGCGTGCGCCGCGCACGTGGGAATCACTTCGCCGAAGCCGAGCTCGTGGAACTCGCCGGCCTGCGCCTCGAGGCGCGGCGTGTCGGATTTGTTGGCGACCACGACCACGGGCTTGCCGCCCTTGCGCAGGAGCTCGGCGATCTGGCGGTCGAGCGGCAGGAGCCCGGACCGGGCGTCGACGACGAAGGCGATCACCGCGGCCTGACTCACCACGAGCCCGACTTGCCGGCGAACTGCCGCCGGGATCCCCTCCTCCGCTTCCGGGTCCAGACCGCCGGTGTCGACCAACAGGCAGGGCTTCCCTTCGATCTCGGTGGTCACGGCCACGCGGTCGCGTGTGACTCCCGGGCGGTCCTCGACCAGCGACCGCCCTTCGCGCAGCAGGCGGTTGAACAACGTCGACTTCCCGACGTTCGCGCGGCCGACGATCGCGACGAGCGGCGGTCCGGAGCTGTCACTTCTGTGTAGGTCGGCGCCACTCATGGGAGTTCTCGGCAGCGAGTGGTTGACACATCGAGCGGTTTTAGGCGAGGCTCGCCGGGCTCGCTGTCGGCTTTCAGTCCGGGTGCTTCGGGGAGGGTCCGGTCATGGTTCGTGTTTCGAGGGGAATCACGCGCGGAGCTCTGCTCGCGCTTGCGCTGGCGTCGCTGGCGGGTGTGCCGAGTGAGGCGCGCGCTGACGCTACGCAGCTGTGCCGTGCCGGGAGCAACATGGTCCTGGCGCCGTTCGACGCGCTGCTCGGGCCGTTCATCGCCGGCAAGGACGAGTACTACGGGCTCACCGAGATCGACGACCCGGCCGCGCTGAAGGTCGTCGGCGCCGTACCCGGCTACATCCTGCTCACCGGCATGCAGCTCGGCGGCTCGATGTTCCGCGAGATCTCGGCGCTGATGGAGCTGCCCATGGGCATGTTCACGCTGTTCCGCGAGGGCCCGCAGGGTCCGCTCTTCCGCTCACAGGAAGAGGCCTGGGCGCTCTACAGCGAGGACTTCGCCGACGGGAAGTGCCCGGTCCGCTTCGGCACGTCGTACAACACGATCAACGACGGCTGAGCTCCGCCAGCACGCGCTCGCGCGCGCTGTCTCGTCGGTCGGCGTCGATCCAGTCGAGCTCCGGCTCCGCGCGGAACCAGGTGCGCTGCCGCTTCGCGTAGCGGCGCGTGGCGATCCAGATCTTCTCACGCGCCGTGGGCTCGTCGAGCTCGCCGCCGAGTAGCCAGCCGATCTCGCGGTAGCCGATCGACTGCAGTGGGCGCAGCTTCGGCCCGTAGCCCGCGGCATGGAGCGTTCGCACTTCGTCGACCCAGCCCGCCTCGAACATGCGAGTGACTCGCTCGCGCAGGCGCTCGGCCAGAGTGACTCGTTCGAGCGCGAGCCCGAGCCAGCGCACGTCGAAGGGGCGATCGGCGAAGCGGTGCTCGGCGTGCTGCTCCGAGATCGGGCGCGACGCGAGCGCGAGCGCCTCGAGCGCGCGCACCGTGCGCACGCGGTCGCGCGGCGGGATGCGCTCGGCTGCGAGCGGGTCGCGGCTTTCCAGCTCGGCGCGCAGGTCCGCGGCGCTGCGTGACTCGAGCTCGGCGCGCAGCGCGGGATCGGACTCCGCGCCGCGAATCAGTCCGCCCGCGAACGCGCGTGCATAGAAGCCAGTGCCGCCGACGAGCAGCACGTGCCGCCCGCGCGCGTGTATCTCGTGCGCGGCGCGGCGCGCGGCCTCGGCCCAGCGCCCCGCCGACATCGGCTCGTCGGGCGCGACCAGATCGAGCGCGTGGTGCGGGATGCGCGCGCGCAGCGCCGCCGACGGCTTGGCCGTGCCCACGTCCATCCCGCGGTACACCTGCATCGAGTCGGCGGAGATGATCTCCGCGCCCGTGCGCTCGGCGACCTCGCACGCGAGCTCGGTCTTACCCGTGCCGGTCGGCCCGACGATCGCCACGACGCGCGGCCGCGCGGCGCTCATCCCCGGCGCAGGAAGCGGCGCTCGAGCTCGGCCTGGTCGAGCGTGAACGCGATCGGCCGGCCGTGCGGGCAGTTCGCGAACCAGATCTCTTCGTCGAGCCCCGCGAGCAGCGCGGCCACGGCGCGCGCATCGAGCCGGTCTCCCTTGCGCACGGCCGAGTGACACGCGGCGGTCGCGGCCAGGTCGTGCAGCGCGCGCTCGAGGCCGTCGCGTGACTCGCGCTCGGGCGGCTCGCGCAGGAGCCGCGCGGTCTGCGCGAGCAGCTCGTCCCAGCGCGTGCCCGCGCGCTCGGCGAGCAGTGCCGGGAGCGCGCGCACGCGCGCAGTCACTGCGCCTCGCAGGTTGGGCTCGCCCAGCTCGAGCTCGATGCCGGCGCGCGCGAGCAGCGCGGCGTGCTGCGCGAGTGTCTCGGCATCGGCGCGCGCGAGCTCCGCGTCGAGCGGCAGCAGGAGCTCCTGCCGTTCGAGCTTGTCCTCGAGCCAGCCGCGGCGCAGACGCTCGAACAGAATGCGCTCGTGCGCGGCGTGTTGGTCGACCAGCACGAGCGCGCCCTCGGCCTCCAGCACGAGATACAAGCCCAGCGCCTGGCCGAGATAACGCAGGCGCGAGAACACGTACGGCGCGCGCGCGGGTTCGGCCGCCGAGTACGCGGTGAGTGACGCGTCGGCTGCCTCGCTCTCGCCGAAGAAGCCACCGGCCAGCGCGAAGTCACGCTGCCGCGGCTCCGTTCGTCCAGCGCTCGCGAACGTCGGAGTGACTCGCTCTCCGGCGCCGCGCACCGCCGCGCCGATCGCGCGCCGCAACAAGTCAGTGACTGCGCGTGGGTCGCGAAAGCGCACCTCCCACTTCGCCGGGTGCACGTTCACGTCGACCAGCTCCGGGTCGGCGGAGAGGAAGATCACCGCGACCGGATATCGGCCCGGCGGGAGCGCGTCGCGGTACGCGTCGCGCACCGCGAACTGCAACAGGCGGTCGCGCACCGGGCGGCCGTTCACGTACACGTGCAAGTCACTCGGCCCGCTGCGCATCAAGTCCGTCGGACTCACGAAGCCGCGCACGGCAAGCCCACCGAACGAGGCCTCGATCGGCCGGAGTCTCTCGCCCGTCCCGGGAGACAGCACCGCAATCGCGCGTTCGCGAGGGTCCGCGGTCGGCAGGAACAGGAGTGAGCGGCGGCCATCGCGCTCGAGCTCGAAGCGCACGTCCGGCCGCACCAGCGCGATGCGCTCGAGCCAGCGCGCGATGTGACTCCCCTCGGTCGCCGCGCCCTTCAAGAACTTCCGGCGCGCGGGCACCTGACCGAACAGGTCGGAGACCTCTAGCACCGTGCCCTCGGGGCACGCGATCGCCGAGATCGCGGCGATCCCGGTGCCCTCGCCCCGCAGCTCGGTGCCGAGCGAATCTTCTCGGCGCCGCGTGCGCATGCGCACTGCGGCCACGGACGCGATGCTCGGCAGCGCCTCGCCGCGAAAGCCGAGCGTCTCGATGCGCTCCAGGTCGCGCAGGGTCGCAAGCTTGCTTGTCGCGTGGCGCTCGAACGCGAGCTCCGCGTCGGCGCGAGTCATACCGCTGCCGTCGTCCTCGACCGAGAGCCAAGCCACTCCGCCCTCGCGAATGGCGACGCGAATCTGTGTCGCCCCGGCGTCGAGCGAGTTCTCGACCAGCTCCTTCACGACCGAAGCGGGCCGCTCGACGACCTCACCCGCCGCGATCTGATTCACGAGCTCGCTCGGCAGAACACGGACAGTCGACATGCGCGGCGAAGGTATCACGCGTGGTCTGGTGAGCCGCGCGAGACTCTCAAATTCCTTGACAGTCTCGCCGCCTTGGTCAACTTCTTGCGCACGAGGGGGGTTGCGATGTCAGGTACGCCTATGGTGGCAGGTCCGGCGGACTCCGCCGGCGCTGCGACTCCGGTGACTCCGCTTCCGTCCGGTCCTGCGAACGCGCGTCGGCGCGGCGACCGTCTGGTGGGCACCAGCCGCGCTGTCTTGCGCACGATCGAGCAAGTCGCCGTCGCGGGCCGCGGCCGCTTTCACTTGTATGTCTCGGGGGAGGAAGGCGTCGAGAAAGACCTGGTCGCGCGCCTGATTCACGGGGCGAGTGACTGGGCGCTCGGTGGTTTCTTCGCGCTCGATGCCTCACTCGTGCCCGAGACACTCGTCGGGCGCGAGCTGTTCGGCAGCGAGCGGTCCGCCATCAACTCGCTGCCGGGTGAGTCGACCGGCGCGCTGGGACGCTGCAGCGGCGGAACCGTCCTGGTCGACCACGTCGAGTCACTTCCGAAAGAGCTGCAGCGCGCGCTGGCGACGGCGCTCTCCGAAGGGCGCTTTCGCCGCATCGGCGGCTCCGCGAGCTCGCCGCTCGAGTGCCGGGTGATCGGCGCGGGTGCCGAGTCACTCGAGGCGCTCGTGCAGGGCGGCCGCGTGCTGCCCGAGCTCGCCGAGCGCCTGCGCCTGCTCGAGGTTCACCTGCCCGCGCTGCGCGAGCGCCGCGAGGACATCCTGCCGCTCGCGGCACAGGCGCTGGCGGTGGCGCGCGACGAGTGCGAGCGCGAGCTCGGCCGCGCGTCGCGCGTGCGCGGCTTCACGCGCGACGCGCTCGAGCGCCTGCGCGAGCACTCGTGGCCGGGAAACGAGCGCGAGCTGCGCGAGCAGATTCGCGCCGCCGTGCGCCTGGCCCGCGGCGAAGAAGTGGGTATCGAGGATCTCCTGCTGAACCCGGACACCGGCGACGAGCTGCCCTCGTTCCGCGACGCGAAGCGCAAGTTCGAGCGCGACTACGTGTCGCGCGTGCTGCGCATCTGCAAGGGCAACATCAGCCGCGCGGCCCGCATCGCGAAGAAGGACCGCAAGGACTTCTACGACGTGATGCGCCGCAACCAGATCAACCCGGCAGAGTTCCGCTGAGGATCCTCACCGCGGCGACCTTCCCGGCCTCGACGCCGGGCTGATCGAACGCCGGCACGCCGTACAGCGCAGCGGCGAGCGCGGTCTGCATCATCTGCAGCATGAGCAGCTCGCCCACGCCCTCAGGAGTCACTTTGGGAAGGCGGAGCTCCAACACCGGGCGGCCGAGCGCGACCAGCGCCTCGATCGTGCCGCGCGCGAGCGCGTCGAACAGCTCGCCCATCTCGCGGCCGCGCAGAACCGCGGGCTCCGCCTTGCGGCCGAGCCTGAGCTTGGTGCGCGCGCGCTCGGTACGCAGAACGGTGTAGAGCTTGTCGTCCGGGCCCTCGGTGAAGAGCTGCACGAGCGAGTGCTGATCCGTGCTGCCGCGCGCGACCATCGGCGTCGGCCCGCGGCCCTGCTTGCCCAGGCTCTCTGCCCAGAGTTGCCGGAACCAGTCACCCGCGAGCACGAGTGAGTCACCGTAGATCAGCTCGACGTGGATCGGGCGCGCGCGCTTCTGATCGTGCAGCCAGTACAGAGCGGCGAGGCGGCCGGCAGGTCCGAGACACTCGTCGTCGCGGCAGCGGAGGGTCAGCGCGCGGGCGCCCTCGAGCACGCGACCGACCGGGACGCCGCACAGGAACGGCAGAAACAAGCCACTCGCCGTGAACACCGAGAAGCGGCCGCCCACCGCTTCCGGGAACTCGAGCATCGGAATGCCCTCTTCCTCGGCGAACGCGCGCAGTGACCCGCGCGCTCCCGTCGTCACCACGAAATTTCTCGCGAGTGACTTCGCGGCGCCGCTGCGCCGCCACACTTCGAGCAATGCGTACAGCTGCGCCGCGGGCTCGAGCGTGCCGCCGGACTTCGACACCACGTGCACGAGCGTCTTCTTGGGATCGAGTGACTCGAGCAGCGCGCCGAACGAGTCTGGATCGACGTTGTCGGGCAGATGGAAGCGCAGCCCCTTCTTGCCCATGCGCTCGTTGTGTCGCGCAGGCAGGAGCGCCGCGCAGAGGGTCTGCGCCCCGAGGGAGCTGCCGCCGATGCCCAGCTGCACCACGTCGGTCAGCCCCTTGGGCAAGTCGCGCCGGAGTCTCTCCATCGCCGCGACGTGCTCGTGTTGGAACGGCACGCGGAGAAACTCGCCCTCGGGCAAGCCGTCGAGTCTCTCGAGCTCCGCGCGCAGCGCGGGCGCGTGCGCGGCGAGCTCGGCCTCCGCCATTCCAGCGTGCGCGAGATCGACGACCAGCTCCGACACCGCTCTGACTCCTTCGGGCTATGCTCCGGGCCATGATAGCGGCGGTCGTGCAGATGACCTCGGGAGGCGATCTCGAGCGCAATCTCGCGCGCGCGAGCGAGTGGATCGCCGCGGCCGCGCGCCGCGGCGCCGAGCTCGTCGCGCTGCCGGAGATGTTCGCGCTGATGCGCGACGAGGGCGCGGGCGCCGACGCGCAAGACGTCCCGAACGGCCGCGTGATGCGCTTCCTCGCCGAGCAGGCGGCGAGTCACAAGCTCGTGCTCGGAGGCGGCAGCTTCCCCGAGCGAATCGCCGGTGACACGCGGGTGTTCAACACGTCGGCGGTGTTCGGCCCAACGGGCGAGGCGCTCGCGCTGTACCGCAAGGTGCACCTCTTCGACGTCGACCTACCGGGCGCCACGCTGCGTGAGTCGGCGCGCGTCGCGGCGGGGAACGAGCTCGCCGTGGCGAAGACCGGCGCGTGCACGCTGGGTCTCTCGATCTGCTACGACGTGCGCTTCCCCGAGCTCTACCGCCAGCTCGCCGAGCGCGGCGCGCAGGTGTTGCTGGTGCCTTCGGCGTTCACCGTGCCGACGGGGCGCGATCACTGGGAAGTGCTGCTGCGCGCCCGCGCGATCGAGAATCAGTGCTTCGTCGTCGCGTCCGCGCAGTGGGGCGCGCACAGCGAGAAGCGCTCGTCGTTCGGTCACTCACTCATCGCCGATCCGTGGGGCACCGTGCTGTGCCAGGTCCCCGACGGCGAAGGGCTCGCGTTGGCCGAGCTCGACTTCGCGCGCCAGGCCGAGATCCGCCGGCGACTGCCCGCGCTGCGACACCGCAGACTCTAGAGCTCCTCAAGCGTGCCTTGGCGGGTGCCGATCCCGACCGCGATGGGGAAGCCCGCGCTCATCGTGCGCATGCCCGGACAGCCGGACGAGGTCTTCGAGATCGCGAAGACCGAGACCCTGATTGGCCGGGCGCCGACATGCGATCTACAGATCCCCGACGACAGCATGAGCCGCGAGCACGCCGTCGTGCTGTGCGACGGCGAGGACGCGAGCCTCGAGGACCTGCAGAGCACCAACGGCGTGCGGGTCAACGGCAAGCGCGTGCGCTCGATCGACCTCTCGCACGGCGACGAGATCGAGATCGGGCAGACCAAGATCGTCTTCACGCGGAAGTAGGAATCGACTTACCCAAATTGGCGCGCGCGAGACCTCGCGCTCCCCTGCCCGCCCCTTCCCCCGACCGGATTGGCGGGCATGTCGTTTGCTCAAACGCGGCCCATGAAGTTCCGCTGGCTGTCGCGGCGCGCCCGCGAGATCGTGCACCAGACCCTGCTCCAGGAGTCGGACAGCGAGGTCGACCGCCTGCTCGTCGCGGGCGCGGTCGTGGTGCGCGACGGCGAGCACTTCCGCATCGAGAGCGGTGACGACTCGTGGAGCGAGCTCGAAGCGCACGCCCGCCGGCTGCAGGGCTTGTGTGACTGCGGCGCCGTGCTGTCCGTGAAGGGCCAGCGCGCCCACTGCCGCTCCTGCGGCCGCGAGTATCTCGCGCCTTAGGTCGGGTCGGCCTTGGGCGGGAACTCCTTCCGCCTCCGCTCCCAGCCCTCGCGCACCAGGCGGCACACGTCCTCGGCCGTGTCTACGACCGAGAACAACCGCAGATCCTTCTCCGAGATCAGGCCTTCCTTGATCACCTCGGACTGCAGCCAGGCGACGAGCCCCGACCAGTAACTCGAGCCGACCAGGATGACCGGTGTGTCTCGCGACTTGCCGGTCTGCTTCAAGGTGAGACACTCGAACATCTCGTCGAGCGTGCCGAAGCCGCCGGGCAGCATCACGAACGCGCAGGCGTATTTCACGAACATCACCTTGCGCGCGAAGAAATAGTCGAAGTGAATGACCGTGTCGGCGTAGCCGTTGTCGTGCTGCTCGAAGGGCAGCTTGATGTTCAGCCCGATCGACGGCGCCTGCACTTCGTGCGCGCCGCGGTTCGCGGCCTCCATCGCGCCGGGACCTCCGCCCGTGATGACGGCGAAGCCCTCGCGCCCGAGACACCGGCCGATCTCGCGGCCCAGCTGGTAGATCTCGCTGTCGCGCGGCACGCGCGCGCCGCCGAACACGGAGACCGCTGGGTAGATCGGGCTGAGTGTCTCGAAGCCCTCGACGAACTCCGCCATGATCCGGAACAGAGTCCAGGTGTCCTTGCTGCGGAATTCCGTCACGACCTCGTTCGGTATCGGAGCGCGGTCAGGGCGAGTTGACGGGGGCGTCGCAACCGGTGCATGTGACTCGTATGTCGTGACTCGACTGGACTCGCGCGCCATTCGTCGCCTGGAAGTCGAGCCGGAGCTGCACCCGCGCCTCGCGCACTCGGCCGTCCTCGGCCAGGTCTGCTTCGGAGCGCGCCTCGATCGCGACCTTGCCCTCGAAGTTCTCGGCGAGCCGGAGTGAGTCGCGCGAGAGCGCGCCCGCGCCGCGCAGGGCCAGCGGGCCCGCCTTCTCTTCCCACGTCATGGGGAGGTCGACCCCGAGCGCGTAGTTGCCGACTTGCGGGAGCAGGCGCTTCACCGGCCACGGCTTGCGGTCCATCGGCTCGCGCGTGGGCAGCGCGAGCAGCATCCAGTCGAGCAGCGCCACGCCCGCCCACAGCGGGTGCGGGCTGGTCCAGATGCCGCTGGTCGCCTCGCCGGCGGCGTCGAGCGTCACGGACGCGGCGGGCCGGGAGCGCATCTCGTTCACGGTGTCTCCCGCGGGGGTGTGCTCGTCGGGCCGCAGCTCGAGCGGCCCCTCGCGAGTCACTGCGCGCACGCCGTTCTCGGAGATCGAGAGCTCCGAGTCACCGCCCGGCATGCCTTCGACCCGCAGGAAGTAGCGCTCGATGAACAGCGAGAGCTCCGTATCCGCGGACGAGTCACTCGCGTCGCGCTGCGCGAACAGGCGGACGTCTGCCAAGCGCACGATGCGCACCTGCGTGCCGTCCACGTCGGTGCGCTCATTCGCCTCGAAGTGGAAGCGCTGCTCGGGCGAAGTCGCGAAGCCGTACGGCGGCGTCTCGACCTTCGAGCACGCAGTCAGAAGCAGCGCGAGGAGTAGAACGAGTCTCAAGCTGGACCCTATGTTAGGTTGCCCGCGTGATGGAACGAAGCGACGGCGCGGCGAGTGAGGCTGACTTCGTCGCACGCCTGCGCGCGGGAGACGAGGCAGCGTACGCGGAGTTGGTGCGCTCGCAAGGCGGCCGCATGCTCGCAGTGGCTCGCAGGCTCTTGCGCTCCGACGACGACGCGGCCGACGCGGTCCAAGAGGCGTTCATCTCCGCGTTTCGCGCGATCCGTAGCTTCGAAGGCGGCGCGCGTCTCTCGACGTGGCTGCACCGCATCGTGGTGAACGCCGCGCTCATGAAGCTGCGCACGCGCGCGCGCCGGCCCGAGGTATCGATCGACGAGCTACTGCCGAAGTTTCACGAGGACGGGCAGCACGTGGACGAGCCCGCCGAATGGCGCAGCCCCGCGCAGCTGGCGGCGCTCGAATCGCAGGAAACGCGCATCCTCGTGCGCGAGCAGATCGATAGACTCCCCGCGGACTACCGAACCGTCCTCATGTTGCGCGACATCGAAGGCCTCGACACGAAGGAGACGGCCGAGTTGCTCGGAGTCACTCCCAATGCCGCGAAGATTCGCTTGCACCGCGCGCGCCTCGCGCTGCGCACGCTGCTCGATCCCCACATGCGCGCTCGGGAGACCCTGTGAACTGCCGCGAATGCACGGACTTCCTGATCGACTATCTGAACGGCGACCTCCCGCCGGCGCAGCAGCGAATCTTCGAAGGTCACCTCGAGCTGTGTCCGCCGTGCCTGACTTACTTGGAGAGCTACCGGGCGACCCTGAAGCTGTGTGAGTCGGCGCGCGAGGAGCCTCCCGAGCCCCTGCCCGACGCCATGATCGCGGCGATCCTGGCCGCGCGCGGCGTGAAGAGCAAGGTCGACTAGCGCGCCAGGCCGATCAGGGTGCGCAGCGCGCGCGCCGCGAACGGAGTGAGTCGTGTGCGCGTGTACGCGCCGGCCACGACCTTCAGCAGCTCCGACTGAGTCGGATACGGCAGGACCAGGTCGACGAGCTTTCCCAGCCCGGCGCCCGAGGCCATGGCGACCGCGAGCGGCGCGATCAAGTCACCCGCGTGGCGCGCGACGATGGTGGCGCCCACGATCGAGTCACTTCCCTTCTTGACGTGCACTTTCAGGAAGCCGGCCTCCTCGCCCTCCGCGCGCGAGCGGTCGTTCCCGGCGAGCGGCGTCTGGAAGGTGTCGAGCGCGATGCCCGCTGACTCGGCGTCGCGCGGATACAGGCCGACGTGCGCGACCTCGGGGTCGGTGTACGTGCACCAGGGAATGCGCAGATCCGCGGCGCGGCGCCGCCCGAAAAAGAACGCATTGCGCACCACGAGCTTCGCCGCGGCGTCGGCCGCGTGCGTGAACTTCGTGGCGAGACACACGTCGCCCGCCGCGAAGACGCGCGGGTTCGTCGTGCGCAGGCGCGGGTCGACCTTCACGCCAGAGCGGTCGTACGCGATGCCCGCCGCTTCGAGCCCCGCGTCCTCGACGTTCGGCGCGCGGCCCACGCCGACGAGTATCTCGTCGGCCTCGACCGTTCGCTCCCCCGCCGCGGTCGACACGCGCAGGAGCTTGGCGCCGCCGCGGCGTTCGACAGCAAGCAACTTCGCGCCGAGCATGAGCTCGACCCCGTCGCGCGCGAGCGCGGCCTGCACCAGCGCCGCGGCGTCGGGGTCCTCGCGGATCAGCACCTGAGGCGCAACCTCGATCAAAGTGACTCGCGAGCCGAGCCGCTGAAAGCTCTGCGCCAGCTCGCAGCCGACCGGCCCAGCGCCGATCACCACGAGTCTCTCGGGTCGAGTCACCAGCGAGAAGATCGTCTCGTTCGTGTGACAGCCGGCGTCGGCCAGGCCGGGGATCGGCGGCGGCGCGGCGCGCGCACCCGTCGCGACGACCCCGCGCTTGAAGCGCAGCTCCGCGCCCGCGACCTCGAGTGACTGCGGGCCCGTGAAGCGGCCGTGACCCAGGAACACGTCGACACCCAGCTCGCTGAAGCGCTTCGCCGAGTCGTGCGGCGCGATCTCGGCGCGCACGCGCCGCACGCGCTCCATGACCGCGGCGAAGTCCACCTCGACGGGGCCCGCAGCGCGTACACCGAATCGCGTCGCCTCGCGCACGGCGGCGGCGGCGCGCGCCGAGCGGATCAGCGTCTTCGACGGCACGCAGCCGAAGTTGAGACAGTCGCCGCCCATCAAGTGTCTCTCGACGAGCGCGACCTTCGCGCCCACGCCGGCCGAGACCACCGCCGCGACCAGTCCCGCGGTGCCCGCCCCCAGCACCACCAAGTCGTATCTCGCCTTGGGTGCCGGATTGCGCCACGCGGGCGGGTGCGCGCTCTCGACCAGCGCGCGGTTCCACGCGTCCTCGGGCGCGATGCGGCCGAGCTCGCTCATCCGACCAACGCGCCGCCGCAGCTCGAGCCGGCGCCCGCGGTGCAGCCGAAGCAGTGACTCGCCGTCGCGATCGACTCGCCCTCGAGCGCGCCGAGTGACTCGACGTCCCACAGGGTGCGCCGGCTCCCGCCCAGCGGCAGGTCGAGCGCCTGGTTGAAGTCGCAGTCGAAGAGGTCGCCGCGGAAATCCACCGAGACCGTGTCCCGGCACATCAGGTGCGGCACGGCCTCCGGATTGAAGTGATTCACGAGGAGTCCCTGGTAACGCGCGAGCTCGCCGCGGCGCTCGAGCCACTCCGCGTAGCGGCGGATCGCCATGTTGGTGAGCGTGAGCAGGCGCCCGAACGACACTCCGAACCGCTCGCCGAGCTCGCGTTTGTAGTCGGTTTCGAGCTGTGACTGCGCGGGCGGCAGCGCCGCGCCCGTCGGGTTGTACACGAGGTCGAGCTCGAGCCCGGTGCCCGGCATCCCGTACCCCAGCCCGTTCAGCGCGCGCAACGCCGCGATGCTGCGCGCGAACACGCCGCGGCCGCGCTGCCCGTCGACGTTGCCCTGCTGGTAGCACGGCAGCGACGCGACGATCGAGACACCCTCGCGCGCGAGAAACTCGGCCGTGTCCTCGTGGCCCGGCTCGTCGAAGATCGCGAGGTTGCAGCGGTCGATCACGCGCCGGCCCAGGCGCCGCGCCTCGCGCACCACGCGCCGGAAGCTCGTGTGCATCTCGGGCGCACCGCCGGTGAGATCGACGAGCGAGATACTCGGGCTCGCGGCCAGGAGCTCGAGCGCGCGCTCGACCGTGCGCTCGTCCATCGCCTCGGTGCGCTTGGGCGATGACTCCACGTGGCAGTGGTGACACGCCAGATTGCAGCGCCGCGTGAGGTTCAGCTGCAGCACGCGCGCCGCGCGGCGCCGCAAGCGCGGTAGATTGTGCGCGGCCAACGCGGCGTCGAAGGAGGCCGTCATGCAGCGGAGGATACAGCGGCGCGCGCGCGGATTCGGAGCGGCACTCGCGTGCGCGTGGCTCGCCGCGGCGCCGCTCGCCCGCGCGCAGGACGACGGGTACCGCCCGCCCGTGAAGGCCACGGAGTCGGACGTCGCGCTCCTCTTCCTCGCGGGCCGCTACGCCATGCCGATCACGTGCAAGAAGACCGACGGCAGCGTGGTCGAGCTCGAAGAGTCGATCTCGTTCAAGGCCGCGCCCGACGCCGGCGGAGGCAAGTCACTCAAAGTGACTTTCTTCGGCGTCGACGTGGCCGACGCCGCGTACTGCTACAACCTGGTCGAGCGCCGCCTGCCCGACCGCCGCGGCACGATGTTCGTCCACTTCCGCTCGCACAACCGCGAGGACCTCGGTCTCTCCGACTTCCGGCGCACGGCGGCGCGCGGGCCACTCACTTACTGGGCACACCGCGGCGAACTCGTCGTGCGCGGCCTCGGCTCGGACTCGGAGCAACCGGCCGCCCGCGTTCTCGCGTTCGACGGGGGCGAGGCCAAGATCTTGGTCGACGCGATCGCACCTGGCACGGATGGCGCGAAGTTACTCGCGGACTACGAAGCGCGCGCCGGCAGCGCCAGGAACGCCGAGGGCAGACGCTTCTCGATGCGCTTCAGCGCCACGGACGGCACGAGCTTCACCTTCTACGCCGTCGAAGCGCTGCGCATGCGGAAGTAGCTTCTCGCCAACGAAGCTGCACGCGAAGTTGCGCGTTCAATAGGCGCGTAAAGCGCACTTGCGGGGCCGTCGATAGGCAAGTGATGCGTCGGGGGTGACCGCTCGTGTCCAAGCGACCCACAATCGAGCGCCGAAAGTTGCGCAGGATCCTCAAACGGATTCCAGCCGCATTCGAATCCGAGTCACTCCGTGGCAAGGGACACATCAAGAATGTCTCGAAGGAAGGTCTCTTCCTCCGTTCGAGTGTCTTGCCGCCCGTCGGCAGCGAGGTGCGCGTGATCTTCCCGGCGCGCAACGGCAGCAAGATCGAAGTGCACGGCATGGTGCGGTGGACGACCGACCAGCTGCCGCCCGCCGAGAAAGCCAAGCCCGGCTTCGGCGTCTTCATTCCGCGCGGGAACGACGAGTTCGACGACTTCTTCGAGCAGATCCTGCTCGGCTGACTCATGGGTCGCATGGGCACCCTACCCATGCTCCGGACAGGCTTCGGTCGCTACACTCCGAGCCACGTCCCCGTAGCTCAGATGGATAGAGCGGCTGCCTCCTAAGCAGCAGGTCGTGCGTTCGATTCGCGCCGGGGACGCCCGCAGTGACTCCGCATCCGGCGCTTCCCAAGTAATCCCCATGTTGCGGCGGCAGCGCTTCAGTGATGCCGGAAAACTCGACCTCGACTGAGCGATCGCCGGGGTGACTGAGAGAACTCTCGTCGCGGGGCCAGCCGGAGGTGCATAATCCCGTTCCGTCGGAGACGAGACACTCGTATCTCGAGGAGCACCGCATGAGGACCGCCGTACTGATCTTCGCCCTCTGCGCCATCGGCTGCACTCACGCGATCGAAGTGAAGAACAGGAATCAGTACTCGCTGCACGCGACCGCGCCGCGCTCTCTCACCTTCTCGATGCAACTACCCGTGGGTGACGAGACCGCGCGCCCGCTCGGGGACGCGACGAAGGATGGACTGGCCGCGCAGTCGTCGGTGTCGCGCGTGACGATGGTTCAGGAGTCACCCCCGGATTTCACCCCGGACTACGTCGTCAGCCTGCAGGCCCGGACGGAGTTCACCGGCTCGGGCTGGAACTATCTCGTGAGCTTCCCGGGGTTCCTGATCTTCACGCACGCGTGGAATGGGTACGCGTACGGCGGCGCGCGCACCACGACGGAGATCCAGCTCCACCGACCCGGCGTCGCCGAGGCCGTCGGCGCGCGCACGGTGGAGACGGACTGGGACTTCCGGCACTGCGACTTCGGCCGCGGCGCGTGGACGTCGAGCGGCTGGTATACGCCGGGCTACGGCGGGCTCAACCTGGTCATCGGCTTCTTCATGATCCAGTACGACACCGACGCGACCGAGCCGCTGATGGCCGCGGTCCATCGTCCGTACGGGGAGTACATCGCGAACAACATCGTCGAGCTCGCGTCGAGCGCCGAACCGAAGGCCGCGCCGCCCGCGCCCATGCCGAGTGACTCCGCGCCAAGTGACTCGCCGCCGCCAGCGCCGGCGCCAAGCGCAGCGGCGCCGGCGCCGCCTCCACCCGCGCCGCCTTCTCCGCCGCCGCAGTAGCGCGCGGTCGGGCAACGGTGGGCGCCTCGGGGACTTGGGATCGGGAAGGGAGCTCGTCCTTCGTAGCCGCTGCGCCCACCGCGCCCTGGTCGCGTGGCCAGGTTCGCAGGACCCCGGCCGCGATGGATTCTAGGGCCGGGTCCGCCGCGCGAAGTTGGGGATTTCGTGGGATTTCCGCGCTCGCTGCGCAGAGACTCGCGCGAATGCGCCCAGTTCGTGAGCAGCGCCCGCCCGGCCGGCCCCGCCGCGGAAGCGCCGCTTCACTGGCGCGGCATTTGCTCCGATTCCCGTCCTCGAGGGAGCTGGGCGCAGTGCGCAAAGTGGAAGTCATCCTGAGTCACGACAAGCTCGACGCGGTGCGCGATCTCCTGAGCCGGGTCGGCGTCGACGGCATGACCGTCCACGACGTGCGCGGCTTCGGCCGACAGAAGGGCCACACCGAGCTGTACCGGGGCGCGGAGTACGCGGTCCAGCTCCTGCCGAAGCTGAAGCTCGAGATCGTGGTCGAGGACGGCCGCGCGCCGGCCCTGATCGAGGAGATCCTGCGAGTGACTCGGCGCGGCAAGCTGGGCGACGGGAAGAGCTTCGTGTCGCCGGTCGAGGACGCGCAGCGCATCCGCACGGGCGAGCGCGGGCACGACGCGCTCTAGTACGGCGCGCTCGCCTCGAGCGCGAGTCTCTCGCGGATGCGCTCGAGCACGCGCGGCGTCTGCCCGGCGGGATCGGTGGCGAGCGCCTCTTCCAAGGTCGTGATCGCGGCGTCGCGCTCCTGACTCGCGAACTGCACGGCGGCGAGCGCTTCGAGCGCGGCGGCATCGCGGCGCTCCGTCACGGCGACCGCGCGCTCGGCGAACCGGCGCGCTTCGGCGAGTGACTGCGGATCGGCATCGCCGCGCAACAGGAACCGCGCCATGCGGCGCAGCACGTACGGGTCGTCGGGCGCGCGAGACAGCGCGTCGGAATAGAGCTCCTCGGCGCGCCGCGTGCGGCCGGCGAGCTCGTGCAGCGCGCCGAGATCCACGCGCGCACTCACGGGATCGGGCTGCAGCGGCAGCACGCGCTCGTAGTACTCGATCTCGCTCAGCACGGCGGCGGTGAGCTCGGCCTGTGACTCCGTGGCGCGGCCCTCGGCCTCGAGCGCTTTGGCCAGGTTGTAGTGCGCGCGCCGGTTCATCGGCTGCGCCTCGACGTCGGCGCGCCACAGCTCGACGGCGCTCTCGTAGTCACCCGCGCGCGCGAACGAACGGGCGCCGAGCGCCAGCGCGAGAACTCCGGCGAGCACCGGCCCGAGCCAGCGCGCGTTCGCGCGCGCGAGCCACGGCCGAGTCACGGTGACTCCCAGCGCGATCAGCGCGGCGAGCGGGAGATACATCCGCCGATCCGCGCCCACCTCGGAGGCGATCGGCACCACGCTCGACGACGGCGCCAGGATCGCGAAGCACGCGACGCCGACGCATCCCGCCGCGGGCCAACGGCGCAGTGCGTACACCGAGAGCGCGAACAGACCGGCGAGCAGCGCGAAGCCGGGCCACACCTCGGCCGGAGCGAGCGGATCGGGGTTGCCGTAGTCGAGGATCAGCGGGTCGGGCACGACCACGAGCCACAGGTAGTGCGGCAGCACGCGGCACTGATTCGCGAGATAGGCGAGCGGAGTCACCCAGTGCTCGAAGCCCGCCGACTGCGCGCGCGGCGCCTGCAGGACGAGATGGGCGAGCACGCCCCAGCTCAGCGCGAGCCCCGACCAGGTCGCGATCCGCACGCGCCGCGCCCCGCCCTCCGCCCGGCCCCAGAACACGGCGTCGTGCAGCGCGATCACGAGCGGCGCGCTGACCATGACTTCCTTCGCGCCCATCCCGAGCGCGGAGCTGGCGATCGCGCCCGCCACCCAGCCCCTCGGCCGCGCCGAGTCGCGCGCGCGGATCGCGCAGTACAGCGCCCCGAGATAGCAGACCGCCATGAGTGACTCGGTGCGCGCGGTGACGTAGCAGACCACCTCGCTGGCCAGCGGGTGGACCGCGAACAAGAGCGCCGCCGCGAACGCGAAGCCGCGCGCGTGGGCGCCGAAGCGCGGCCCGAGCCGCGGGGAGCCGAGCGTGCGGCGAGTCACTCCGAACACGAGCAGCGCCGCCAGCCAGTGCAGCAAACCGTTCGCGAGCCGATAGCCGCGCGGGTCGAGCCCGCCCGCTGCCCAGTTGAGCGCGAGTGACAGCGCCGCCAGCGGCCGGCCCGAGATCGTCAGGTCCGGCGGCTGCGCCAGCACCCGGCCGAGCGGATGGAGTGAGTGGATCGTCTCGTTCGCGACGATCGCCGACACGTCGTCGAACACGAACGGCCCGGGCAGCGCGCGCGCGTACGGGAGCGCGATCGCGAGCGCGAGACACAGCGCGATCAGCACGTCGATTCGTCGGTCGGTGCCCCGCATCGCGGCGTATAGTGCCGCCGTGCCGATCAACCGTCTCGCGAAATTCGCACTCGTCGTCGCGGTGTGTCTCGCGGCGTGCTCGCGCGAGCGCGCCGCTGGCCCCGCGCCGTATGACACGGGCTTCCGCGGCCCCGGCCGGCTCGTGGTGCTGTTCGAGAACGCCGACCCCGCGGTGCCGCGCGTGCTCGTGGTGCACGACCGCGACGGCGCGCGCGCAGTCGCGGTCGAGGGCGCGCGCGCAGCGCGCTGGCTCTCGGCGCACGCGCTGCTCGTGAGTCAGGAGCTCGCGCCCACCGAGGAGTACGGCCTGCCGAACACGCAGCTCCTGCGCGTCGAGCTGGAGTCGGGCGAAGTGACTCCCTTCGCGCCGGCCGCGCGCTGGTTCGACGCCGAGCCCGATCCGCGCGGCGAGCGCCTGGCCGCGGGAGTGGAAGTCGACGACCAGGGCGCGAGCGAGCTCGTGCTCTTCTCGCTCGCGTCGCGCGGCGAGAAGCCGCTGGCCGACTCACCCCACTCGCTCGACCGCCCGCGCTGGAGCCCGGACGGCGAGTCACTCGTCGTGCTGCAGACCGTCGAGGATCCCGACGGCCCCGACTCCGAAACCGGCATGTCGTTCGGCGGGCAGGAAGTCGCGTTCCCTCGTCTGTTCCGAGTGTCTGCGACGCTCGAAGGCAAGCTGTCACTCCTGCGCGACGGCGATCCCGGCGGTCCGCTCGCGCCCGGCGGGAGTCTCCCGCTCTGGTGGGACGCGCACGGCGTGTACGCGCGGCAGCGCAGGGGTCTCGTGCTGTGCGATCCGTCGGGCAGCGGCTGCCGACTCGCGTACTCACCGGGCGCGGAGCGCCGCGTGTTCGACGGCCGCGCCGCGGGTCCCGGTGAAGCTCTGTTGCTCGTGCGCGATCTCAGTGCAACGGAAGAGGCCGAGCTGCCCCAAGAGCTTCATCGCGTGCAGCTCGAGGCAGGCAAGGGCGAGCCCATCTACCGCGCACCCCGAGACGTATTCCTGTCCGAGCTCGATTGGGTGGCGGTGCCCTGAGAGAGGACTGGGGCTCGCTATCCACGCCGAGGTGTTTGGGTCTATCATGTCGCCCCGCGCGCCAACGGACCGAGGCGACGCCAAGGAGGGAACTCGATGCGATACACGGCTCTAGCGCTCGCTCTCTGCCTCTCACTGCCCGCGACGGGGTTCGCGCAGGAGAGCAAAGGGCAAGACGTGCTTCCGACCACGCCCTTCAAAGAGGGCGACACGATCAGCTTCGACCAGGTCGACAAGCTGAAGGACTTCCTGCCTCCGCAGTTCTGGGAGAACCGCGAGTTCTTCTTCTACGAGGGCATGCAGCTCGAAATCGGCCCGACGCTCCGCAAGTACGGCGCGGCCGACGCGTACATCGCCGCCACCGAGAAGAACAAGGGCAAGGCGTCGATCGGCACCGACGGCGCGCTCGAGAACTACCACGGCGGTCTGCCCTTCGCGAACGAGTCGATCGACTGCAAGGGTGACCCGAACGCGGGCACCAAGATCATCTGGAACTTCCTGAAGACCTGGAACGGTGACGGCGCGCGCTCGACCTGGTCGTACACGTACTGGGATCGCGGCGAGCAGCTGCCGCTCTACTACGAGGGCACCGCGAAGGTCGTCGGCCTCGCGAATCGCGTGGAGCCGCAGTACGCCGAGAACGACGGCGACATCTTCCCGCAGGAGAAGCGGAACTCCGCATTCGGGATCGAGGTCGATGCGCCGTTCGATGCACGTGGCATCCTGGTCCTCACGTACCGCTACAAGACAGCGGACGGCCCGCAGAAGCAGGCGAAGAACGACGACACCTGGGTGTACGTCCCCGATCTGCGCCGCGTGCGCCGCATCTCTTCCGCTCAGCGCACTGACTCGGTCCAGGGCACGGACTTCACCATGGACGATCTCCGCAGCTTCTCGGGCATCCCGCCCCAGTACGAGTGGAAGTGTCTCGGCGAGAAGACCGTGATCGCGCCGATGAACACGAAGTCACTCGCCTATCCGTACACCGATACCTACAACTTCGGCCCGTACGGCTTCAGCTACGCGAGTGACCGCTGGGAAGTGCGCAACGCGTGGATCGTGCGCTTCATCCCGAAGAACGAAGATCACCCGTACCACCACAAGGACATCTACATCGACAAGGAGACCTTCGAGCCGGTGTACTCCTTCGCGTACGACCGCAAGAAGGAGCTGTGGAAGGTGATCTGGCACAACCACCGCTACAGCGAAGACTGGAACGGCAAGGTGAACAAGGATCCGAAGGCGTCGGACGGCGTGTGGTACCCCGGCTGGGAAGGCGTTCCCGAGCCGAAGGACAACCGCATCGTGTCCGACATCATCGTGAACGTGCAGACGGGTACCGGGAATCGCATCGAGTTCTGGAACAGCGAAGGCTCGCCGTTCTCGACCAAGGGCAAGATTCGCGGCTATATCGACATCGGGCGCCTGAACAAGGGCCGCTAAGCCCCGACTGTACAGTCACTCACTGACACGCCCGCCGGCAGTCACTGCCGGCGGGCGTTCTCTTTTCCGCCCTCGCCGCCGATATGTAACGCCGTTACACGGAGCGCGGGGCGGACAGCATGGGCGAACGTTCGAACGGCTCCGCGCGCCGCGCGATCCTCGAGGCCACGCGCGCGCTGTTGCTCGAGCTCGGCGCCGAGCGACTCACGATCCGCAAGGTCGAGGCGCGCTCGGGCTTCAAGGCGCCGACGATCTATCACTGGTTCCGCGACAAGACGGGACTCATCGACTCATTGCTGGAAGAAGACTGCGCGGAGCTGTACGCCAGCCTGTGCGCGGTGCCGCGCCGCGCGAACCCGCTCGAGTATCTGCGCGAGCTCGCGGGCGCATACGTGCGCTTCGGCTTGTCCCACCCGACTCACTACGCGCTGATCTCCGCGCCGCGCCCCGCTCACGCGCGCCGGCTGGTGTCGGCCGAGGCGGCGCGCGACCTGGTGTTCCGCGCGCTGCTCGACGCGTCCGACTCCGGGTCGCTCGGCGGCCGCGACCCCGAGGCCGTGTTCCAGGCGCTGTGGGCGATGCTGCACGGGGTCGTGTCACTCACCGTGAGTCGGCCGGATCACCCGTGGCGGCCCGAGCTGGTGGACCTGGCACTCGAGACGATCGAGCGCGGGCTCCTGACCAAGGAGGGGCCGAGGTGACTCGCCGCCTGGCCCCCCTCGCCCTCTTGCTCGCGCTGTGCGCGTGCGGCTCGCGTGACTCGGGCAACGCGTCGCCGGTGCGCCCCGTGGTGCTGGCACAAGTCGAGGTGCGCGACATCGAGGAGCGAGTCACCGCCGCCGGCCAGCTCCTCGCCAAGCAGCGCGCCGACGTCGCGGCGCAGGTGCCGGGCGAGGTGACTGCCATCCTCGTCGACGAAGGCCAGGCCGTGAGCGAGAGCGCGGTGGTGATCGAGATCGATCCCCAGCGGCGCACACTCGACCTCGACCGCGCACGAGCGCGGCTCTCCGAAGCCGCGGCCGCGCTGCTCGAGGCGCAGCGCGCGGACCGGCGCCAGCGCGCGCTCGCGCAGCAGAAGGTCGCGTCGCGCGCGCAGCTCGAGCAGGCCAACGCCGCGCTCGAGGCCGCGCGCGCCCGCGTGCAGGCGGTGCAGGCGGACCTGGGCGCCGCCGAGCGCGCGATGAGTGACTCGCGCGTCGCGGCGCGCTTCGCTGGCGTGATCGGCCGGCGCTTCGTCTCGCGCGGCGAGTTCGTGCAGCCGGGCCAGAAGCTGTTCGAGCTCGTGTCACTCGACCCGGTCGAGGTCGAGTTCAACCTGCCCGAGTCCGACGCGGCGCGCCTGCGCACGGGCCTGCCACTGGCAGTCACCGTTGCGCCCTACCCCGGCGAAGTGTTTCGCGCCGAGGTCTCGATGGTGTCTCCGGTGATCGACGCGCAGACCCGCACCGTGCGAGTGAAGGCGCTGCTCGCGAACCCCGACGGCCGGCTGCGACCCGGGCTGTTCGCGCGCGCCGAGCTGGGCATCGCCCAACACGAAGATGTGTTGCTCGTCTCCGAAGAGGCGCTCCTGCAGAGGGCCGACGGCAAGGTCGTGTTCCGCGCCGTCGACGGCGGCACGCGCGCCGAGCGCCGCATCGTGGAAGTCGGCCCGATGCGCGCGGGCATGGTCGAGATCCGCTCCGGGCTCGCGCCCGGAGACACGGTGATCGTGCGCGGTCACTCGAGCCTGGTCGACGGCGCGGCGATCGCCGCGCGCAATCCCGACGGCTCGCGCGTGGTTCCGGCCGCGAGCTCCGCGGGCGCGCAATGAGTCTCTCCGACGTCTGCATCGAGCGGCCCGTGCTGACGCTCATGCTGACCCTGTCACTCGTCGTGTTCGGCGTGCTGGGTTACTTCGAGCTCGGCGTCGACCAGATGCCGAACATGGAGTTCCCGGTAGTCACTGTGACTGCGCAGCTCGAGGGCGCGAGCCCCGAGACCATGGAGGAAGACGTCACCGAGGTGCTGGAAGAGCACCTGAACACGATCGCCGGCCTGCGCTCGCTGCGGTCGATCACGATGCAGGGCGCGGCGATGGTCACCGCCGAATTCGAGCTCGAGCGAGACATCGACCAGGCCGCGCAGGACGTGCGCGACAAGATCGCGCGCGCGCGTTACACGCTGCCGCGCGAGCTCGAACCGCCGGTCATCGACAAACGCAACATGACCAGCCGACCGATCATCTGGCTGCCGCTGAACTCGGACCGCCCGCAGGTCGAGACCACCGAGTACATCAAGTACACGGTCAAGCCGTATCTCGAGACGATCAACGGCGTCGCGTCGACCGAGCTGTTCGGCAAGCGCGAGCGCGCGATCCGCATCTGGATCGACGGCGACGCCCTGCGCGCGCGGAGTCTCTCGGTGCTCGACCTGGTCGCGGCCATCCAGCGCGAGCACATCGACGTGCCGGCCGGGCGGATCGAGGGCGAGTCAGTCGAGTACTCACTCAGGACCGAGGCCGAGTTCCGCTCCGTCGAGGATCTCGCGAGTCTCATCGTGGCCGAAGCGAACGGCGCGCCGGTTCGGCTGGGCGACGTCGCGCGCGTGGAAGACGGCGCCGAGGACGACCGCTTTCTCGCGCGCTTCGACGGCAAGCCCGCCGCGGGCATCGGCATCCTGAAGCAGGCGCAGGCGAACACGGTCGAGATCGCGAATCGAACGCACGAGCAAGTCGACCGGCTGCGCTCTCACCTGCCGGAAGGAATGAGCTTCCCCGAGCGCGACGCCGTGATCGACTTCGCATCTGCGATCCGCGAGTCAGTGGCCGAGACACAGTTCGCACTCGTGTTCGGCGCCTTCCTCGCGACGCTCACGGTGCTGTTGTTCCTCCGCCGCGTGCGGCCGACGTTGGTGATCGGGACCTCGATCCCGCTGTCACTCGTCGCGTCTTTCGGCGCGATGTGGGTGTTCGGGTTCACGCTGAACACCATGACTCTGCTCGCGCTCGCGCTGGCCGTCGGCGTGGTGATCGACGACGCCATCATCGTGCTCGAGAACATCGAGCGCCGCCGTGACTCGGGTGAGTCACCTCGCGAGGCCGCTTCGAAGGGCGCGCGCCAGATCGCGTTCGCGGCGACCGCGGCCACGCTCTCGATCGCCATCGTGTTCCTACCCGTCGTGTTCGTGAAGGGCATCGTCGGCAGCTTTCTGCGCGAGTTCGGACTCACCGTCGCGGCGTCGGTGTTCTTCTCGCTGTTCGTCGCACTCACTCTGATTCCCATGCTGGCCGCGCGCATGCCCGAAGAGCCGCCGCACCCGCCGGGCGGCTTCTACCACCGGCTCGAGCTCGGCTTCCGGCGGATCGAGGAGTGGTACGCGCGCGTGCTCGACTGGGCGCTCTCTCACCGAGTCACCGTGCTCGGCATCGCGCTCGCGTCGTTTTTCGTGGCGATCGGCTTCGGGACACTGCTCGGCTCCGAGTTCTTCCCGCCCGCCGACGAAGGCCGCGTGTTCGTGATGATGGAAACGCCGCCGGGCACGTCGCTCGAAGGCACGACCGAGCGCGTCGCGCAGGCCGAGAAGTGGATGCTCGCGCAGCCCGAGCTGAAGGGTCTCTTCTCGGGCATCGGCGTGTCCGGCCCCGAAGGCCCGGGCAACGTCACCAACGCGATCTTCGTCGCGATCCTGAAGCCGCGCGGCGAGCGCGAGCGCAGCGCGCAGGAGCTCATGGTCGACGCGCGCGCGGCGCTGGCCGAGATACCGGGCATGGAGTCACGCGTGTTCGACCCGGTCTCGATGCTGTCTGGCGGCGGGCGCGGCGAGCTCGAGTTCGCGCTGCGCGGCAACCTGCCGATCGACCAGCTCGACAAGATATCCGACGAGATCCTGCGCCGCCTCGAGTCACAACCCGGCTTCGTGGATCTGTCGAAGTCACTCAAGGTCGGCCTGCCCGAAGTGCGAGTGATTCCCGACCGCGAGAAGTGCGCGGCGCTGGGCGTCGACGCGCGCACGCTCTCGCAGATCGTGCAGGCGGGCGTCGGCGGCGCCGACGTCGCGAAGTTCAAGGAAGGCGGCCACCGCTACGACATCCGCGTGCGCCTGGCCGACGCGTTCCGCTCCGACCCCGAGGCCATCGGCAACTTGTTCGTGCGCACGCGCGACGGCGGCGTGGCCGAGCTGCGCAACCTGGCGCGCATCGAGACCGGCGCCGCGCCGTCGACCATCAGCCGCGACCAGCGCCAGCGCAGCGTGACCATCTCGGCGAACCTCGACGGCCTGCCCGTCGGCGACGCGATCGAGATCGTGCGTGACTCGACCCGCGATCTCTTGCCCGACGGCGCGACCCTCCAGTTCAGCGGCAGCGCCGAGCAGTTCCTGCAGAGCATGAAGCAGTTCGCGCTGGCGATCGGCCTCGCGGTGCTGGTGATCTACATGGTGCTCGCCGCGCAGTTCGAGTCACTCCTGCACCCACTCACCGTCATGCTCGCGCTGCCGCTCGCCATGGTCGGCGCCTTCGGTGGGCTGTTGCTCATGCACCAGTTCCAGCACGGCATGACCATCAACTTGTTCAGCGTGATCGGGATCATTCTGCTGATGGGCCTGGTCACGAAGAACTCGATCCTGCTCGTCGACTTCGCGAACGAGCTGCGCGGCCAGGGGCTCGACACGCTCGAAGCCATGCGCCGCGCGGCGCCGGTGCGCATGCGCCCGGTGCTCATGACCGCCGTGTCGATGATCCTCGGCGTGCTGCCCGCGGCGCTGGGCGTCGGGCCGGGCGCCGAGACACGCGCGCCGATGGCCGTCGCGACGGGCGCGGGCATGGCGTCGTCGATGGTGCTCACGCTCGTCGTCGTGCCCGTGTTCTACGTCGTGCTCGACGACGTGGTCGCGTGGGTGAAGAGCGCGCGCTGGTCGCGCGGGCACGCTGCCCGCGCTCCTGCTTCGGAGAGCGCGGCGCGATAGAGTCACGCCGATGCGTGCGTCGGAACCGGGGTCGCTGCGCCGCCCCGCCCTGCCGGAAGTGTCGCTCCGCGGCTACCGCCTGGAGCGAGTCACTGAGGCGTTCCTCTCCGCGGGTATCTCGCTCATGGAGGGCGGGTTCATCGGCGTGATCGCCGACAAGCTCTTCCACGTACACCCCGCGGTGTTGGCGCTGATCACCGCGGCGCCGATGTTCGGGAACCTGTCGAGCTCGTTCTGGGCGCGCCTGGCGCACGGCCACCGGCGCGTCCCGTGGACCAGCGCGCTGATGGCCGGCATCGCGCTCTGCATCCTGGGGGTCGCAGTGATTCCCGAGGGCGACGCGGGCGCCGCCGCGCTCGTGACTCTCCTGATCGCGTCGCGCCTCCTGCTCGGCGGAATCATCAGCCTGCGCAGCATCGTGTGGACCTTGAACTATCCGCGCGAAAGCCGCGGCCGCGTGATCGCCCGGCTGTCCGTGATCAACACGCTCTCGCTCGCGGGAACGTCCTGGCTCGCGAGTCAGCTCCTGAACGCGAACCCCGAGAGCTTCCGGCTCGTGTATGTCGTGGGCGCCGCGCTCTCGGCGCTGGGAGTCATCGCCTTCTCGCGGGTGCCGCTGCTCGGCGAGGCCGAGCACCTGGCCGAGGAGCGCCGCGCGCACGGCGAGGGCCGCAAGCTCGGCGGCGTGGTCGCGCTCCTGCGCTCCGACCGGCTGTTCGCCGAGTTTCTCGGCTGGCAGATGATCTCGGGCATCGCCGCGATGATGATCGAGGCGCCCGTGATCTACCTCGTGTCTCGGCAGATGGGCGCGAGCTACGCGGAGTCGATCGCGGTCACCACGGTGATCCCGCTCTTGCTCTCGGTGGTCTCGATCCCCTTCTGGGCGATGTATCTCGATCGCGTGCACGTGGCCGAGTACCGCGCTTCCCACGCGTGGAGCTTCACCGCGTCGCAGGTGCTCTTGTTCGCGGGCGCGGCGACTCAGTCACTGGGGGTCCTGCTCGTCGCGCGCATGGTGCTCGGCGCGGCGCGCGCCGGCGGCGGGCTCGCCTGGAACCTGGGCCACAACGACTTCGCGCCGCCCGACCGCGTCGGCCTGTACATGGGCGCGCACGTGACTCTCACCGGGATCCGCGGCGCGTTCGCGCCGTTCGTCGGCATGGCGCTGTATCTCGGCTGGGCTGCGCATCCGCTGCCGGGTCTCGGAGTGAGCTTGCCGGCGTGGGATGGGCTGGGCGAGGGACTGATGCTGCTGTCGGCCGTGCTCTCGGGTATCTCGGCCCTCGGCTTCCGAAGTCTGCAGAAACGCATCTCCGCGCTTCAGGCGTGACACCGTCGCTGCCGATGCAGCTCGCGTGGGGTGTGAATGAACCCGCACGAGCAGCTCGAGATCCTGCGGCGCGCCGACGGCGCGCTCGCGCTGCGGCGGGTTCTCGAGCGCATCGTGCGGCCCGGCATGCGGGTCCTCGACGCGGGCTGCGGCGTCGGCGTGTGCGCGCTGTGGGCGGCGCGCGCGGGCGCCGCGGTGGTGGCGGTCGACCTGGGCCAGACACAGCTCCTGCGCAGGCTCGCGGAAGCGAACCGGGTCGCGGACCACGTGCGCTGGGTGCGCGGCGACCTGGCGCGCCTGCAGCGCGACGACCTGGGCGCGCCCTTCGACTTGATCGTGACTCCGCGCTGCGACGGTGACCCGCGCCGCGACGAAGCCACGCTGCGACTCACCGCGCAGCTCATGGACCGCTTCCTGGCGCCGGGCGGGCGCGCGATCCCAGACCGCGTCGTGACTCGCGCTACGCCGGTCGAATGGGACGCACAGGACCACCCGACGCGGGCGCGCGAGCTGCGCACCGAGCTCGAGTCACTCCGCGGCCGCTACGGCCTGACCTTCGACCCACTGCTCGAGGAGCTGGGCCGCCAGTGCGACCCCGCGTGGCTGCCGAAGCGCCGGGCCGACGGGCGGCTGGATCGCGCGGGCGCGCGGCTCCTCGGCCGGCCCGCCGACGCGCACAAGGTCGAGCTCGGGCGCTCGTTCGACGCGCTGCCGAAGTCGGTCACGCTCCACATCGCCTCGCCCGGCACGCTGAACGGCGTGCTGTTCACGCAGACGCTCTCGTTCGGCGACGACGTCGTGGCCGAGAACGAGTCACTCGGCTGGCTCGCCGCTCCGGTGCAGGTCGAGCCGGGCGAGCGCGTCGCGCTGTCACTCGACGACAGGTGGCGCGAGACGAACGCGCTGCCGCTCGCGCTGCACGAAGTGCGAGTCAGCTCGGCTCAGTGACCGACGGTTGGGGCTCGACGAGCACGACCTCGAGTGCGCGCAGCCGCTCGAGCTCGACGCGCTGAGCGCGGCTCTCGTCCTTCTTCAGCTCGAGCTCGCCGCGCAGCACGATGTACGCCTTGTCGAGCGTCTCCCAGCGGCCTTTGTATTTCACCGCGTCGCGCTGCGCGGCCTCGAGCTCGGCCGCGAGCTTGGCGAGCTTCGACTCACTCGCCGACGCGCGCTTCTCGATCTCGTCCACGCTGGGGCGCTCCGCGAGCGGCGCCAGCTCGCTGACTCGCCCGTTTGCGCGCCCGAGGTCCGCAGTGACTCGCGCGAGCTCGGCGCCGGCCTTTTCGGCGTCCGCGTGCAGGCGCACGATCTCGTCGCGCGCCGCGCGGCTGTCCGCGCGCTCCGCCGCGAGGTCGGCCTCGAGCCCGCGGATGCGCGCCGGCGCGCCCTTCTCTTCCTCGCGCTCGTCGCCCGCGCGCTTCTTCAGCTTGTCGTGCTTCTTGCGCAGCTCGGCGAGCTCCTCGCCGCGCGCGCGCAGCTCGGCCGAGCGCTGCTCGAGTCTCTTCGCGGTCGCCTCGAGCTCCTGCCTGGTGTCGCTCAGCGCCGCGTTCCCGCGCTCCGCCTCGCCGGCGGCGCTCCGCGCCCGCGCGAAGAACACCGCGGCGGCCGCGGCGGCGAGCGCGAACGCGAGCCAGCCGAGCGCCGCGAGAGTCACGACGACCTCGCCACGTGCTTCTGGATCGCGTCGATCAAGCTCGGCCACACGCCCTTCGGGAGCGAGTGACCCATGCCGTCGATCAGCAGGAGCTCGCTGCCCGGGATCGCGTCGTGCGTGTCGAGCCCGCCCTCGACCGGCACGAGCGGGTCCTCGAGCCCGTGCACGACCAAGGTCGGCACGCGAAGTGACTCGAGTGACTCGCGCCGGCTGCCCGACGCCATGACCGCGGCGATCTGGCGCGCGCGGCCCTCGGGGTAGAACGCGCGGTCGAACGCGCGCCCGGCGAGCTTGCGGCTGCGCTCCTCGTCGAACGGGAAGCCGCTGCCCCCGACCACGCGCGAAGTTTCCAGCGAGTGCTCGATGTACGCCGCGCGCTCCGTGGGCGCGGTCGCGGTGAGTCGCGCCATCGCCTCGGGCTTCGCGCGCGGCAGCGACGGGTTCCCCGTCGACGACATGATCGAAGTGAGTGAGCGCACGCGGCGCGGGTGCTCGACCGCGAGGGTTTGCGCGATCATGCCGCCGAGGGACGCGCCCACGGCGTGAGCGTGTGGCAGGTCCAGGTGATCGAGCAGGCCCACCGCGTCCGCCGCCATGTCGGAGAGCGTGTACGCGGGCGCGCCCGCGCCGTCGAAGTGAGTCGAGAGTCCGACGTCGCGATTGTCGAAGCGAATCACGAAGTGACCGCGGCGGGCGAGCGCGAGCACGAACTCGTCGTCCCACGCGATGAGCTGCGCGCCCAGACCCATGATCAGGAGCACGGCCGGGTCGGCGGGATTGCCGATCACCTCGTACTCGAGCTCGATCCCGTTGCTGCGCGCGCGAGCCACGCGCGCATGATACGCGCTACGGCTCTTCCAGGGCGAGGTCCAGCCGGGACAGCCATGCGGCGTTCGTGTTCTGCCGCTCGCGCAGCTCGCGCTCGAGTGACAGCGCCCCACCGGGGAAGCCGAGCGCGTCGAGCTCGACGAGCGCCCGCGCCACGGCGTCGGGCGAGATACCCGGCTTGCGCGCGGCCTCGCGCACGCGCGCGGCGTGCACCAGCCGGGCGCCCAGCGCGCGCGCGATGGGAAGCTCGAGCACCGCGGGCCTGCGCGCGCCCTCGCCCGCGACCTCGAGCCGCAGCGCGCGCGGCGCCTGCGCCGGCGCGCCGCGCAGGAGCGCGAGCAGCTCGAGCTCCGCGCGGCCCGACGAGTCGGTCGCGATCTTCTGGCTCGGCCCGCCGCCGAGTGACACGACGAGCGCCGTGTTCGCGAGCGCGCGGGTCACGCGCTCGGAGCGCGGCTCCAGGTCGCGGCTCTTGCGCGAGACCTCGCGGCGCGCGAGCCGCTCGTCGGACTCGACGTTCAGGCCGGGGTTCAGCGCCGCGAACGCGAAGTCGGTGCCGTTCTCGATGAAGTCGTCGGGGATCAGCCCGAGAAACAGCTTGTCCGAGCCGCGGATCGCCACGAACAGGGGGACGGCGAGCAGGCCCGAAGGCACCTCCCACAGCTCGTCGCGCGCGCGCCAGGGAGTCTCTTCGCTGACCCGCACCAGTGTCTCGCGGCGGCGCACGTCTTCGACCTCGTCGACCGAGAGCGCGAGCACGGCGTGCGGCTCGGCGAGCGGCCACGCGGGCCGCTCGACACGAGTCACCGCGCGAGTCACGGTTCGCTGCTCGCGCTCGCGTATCTCGTCCGAGAAGCGCACGTGGTTGGCGCAGCCCGCGAGCGGGACCAATGCGAGCGCGAGCGCACACGGACGGACGAGAGACATCGGGGTCTTCTCGACCCCCGGCGCGAGTCAGTTTAGGTCGCGGCGCACGGCAACTCGCGCGCAACTCACCGGCAGCTCGGGCCCGAGTCAGGCGAGCATCTTGCGCGCGGAGTCCACCACCTGTTGCGCCTGCGCCTGCTGCGCCGGCGGAGCCGGCACCGCGCGGCCGCGCTGCACGGCCGGGCGCTTGCCCACCGCCTCGAGCCAGCGCGCCAGCGACGGCAGGCCGTCGAGCGACACACCCGCCCAGGAGTGAATCGAGACCCACGGCCAGGTCGCGATGTCGGCGATCGAATAGTCACCGCCGAGATACTCCACGTCCTTGAGCCGGCGCTCGAGCACCTCGTAGAGGCGGCGTGTCTCGTTCTGATAGCGGTCGATCGCGTACTGGATCTTCTCGGGCGCGTAGCGGAAGAAGACGTTCGCCTGGCCCTGCATCGGCCCGACTCCCGACATCTGGAACATGAGCCACTGCATGACGACGGAGCGCTGCTTCGGGTCGGCCGGCAGGAGCTTGCCCGCGCGCTCCGCGAGATACACGAGGATCGCGCCCGACTCGAACACCGCGAAGTCACCGTTGCCGCGGTCGACGATCGCGGGGATGCGCCCGTTGGGGTTCAGCGCGAGGAACCACTCCTGCTTCTGCTCGAGCTTGTCGAGTGAGACCGCGCGCACCGTGTACGCGAGGCCGAGCTCCTCGAGCGCGATCGAGACCTTCCAGCCGTTCGGCGTCGGTGCCGTGTAGAGATCGATCATGACTCCCTCCGATAGACTCCGCCGATGTTCGCGGGCGCGATGTCGGCGGCGGTGGCTCTGTTGCTCGCCGCAGAGTACCGCGGATGGCGCGCGGGAGTCTGGCTGGCGAAGCCACTCGCGTCGACCGTGTTTCTCGTCGCCGCGTGGCGTTGACGCGCGCTCGACTCTCTTTACGGGCGGCTCGTGCTCGCGGCGCTGGCGTGCTCGTGGCTCGGCGACGTGCTCCTGATTCCGCTCGAGCGGCCCAACGTGTTTCGCGCGGGCGTTCTCGCGTTCGGACTCGCTCACGTCGCGTACATCGCCGCGTTCGTGACCCGCGGGCTCGAGCCGACGCGCATGGCGCTCGCGGCCGCGCTCACCGCGCTCGCGCTCGTGTTCGCGATCCCGTGGCTCCGCCCGCGCGTGCCCGCCGAGCTACGCCTCTCGGTGTACGGCTACATGGCGATTCTCTCGGCCATGCTCGTGACCGGCGCCGGCGCGTCGGGCGCGGACCCCGCGATCTTCGCGGGCGCCGCGCTCTTCGCCGTCTCCGATCTCACCGTCGCGCGCGACCGCTTCGTCGCGCCGGGCTTCGCGAACGGAGTGATCGGGCCGCCGCTGTACTTCGCCGCGCAGCTCGTCCTCGCCGCCACGGTGGGAGTATCATCGGCCGGCTAGAGGGAGGGATCGGCGCATGACTCGCACGCGTCTCGGTTTGGCTTGCGCGCTTCTGCTGCTCGTCGGGAACACCTGCACCATTCCCGCGACGCTCACGTTCCTGTCGCCCGTGACCGGACAGCTCTCGCTCTCGGGCGGAGTCATCGTGTCGCTCGCGATCCCCGCCGACGGCATTCCGGCGACGCTCGAGATACGCATGGACGGCGCGGTCGTGACCGCGCAGCTGCCGGCGCCCACCGCCGGGTTGCCCTTGGTCGGCGTCGTGTCGGTGCCCGCGGACGGGAGTCACTTGGCCGAGGCGTCGATCCAGCTCACCGGCGGCGGGTCACAGAGCGACGCGGCCACGTTCGAGACGACCACGATCCCGAACTCACAGGTGTGCGAGATACTCAACTCCGCGGAGTGTCTCCTGCCCTACCCGTCGGCGCGCTTCGAGCGCCCGGATCCGACGACCGCGACCGGCTGGCGTCTCTCGCTGCCGCAGCAAGGCATGCCGACGGTGATCGGCGCGCCGATCCTGCCCGCGCCGTTCAACGAGCTCGACGGCTGGAGCCCCACGCCGCAAATCACCATGCACTTTCCCGGCGGCGTGGACCTCGCGCTCTCCGGCGCCGCCGTGCTGCAGGGCAACGGCGTGCCGCAGAGCGCGCCCTACTTCGGCATTCGCCAGCCGAACGCGCGCTCGCTCGACTCGGACAGTCCGACCTTGATCATCGACGCGGACACCGGCGAGCGGATCTTCCACTGGGCCGAGCTCGACGCGCGCGCGAACGGGAACCCCGCGCGCCAGTCACTCTTGCTGCGCGTGGGCAGACCGCTGAAGCCCGCGGGTCACTACATCGTGGCCGTGCGCGCGCTCCGGCACGCGAACGGATCGCTCATCCAGGCCGAGCCCGTGTTCGCGGCGCTGCGCGACGAGCGAGTCACCGACGTTCCGGCGATCCTCTCGCGCAGACAGACGCTCCGACCCGTGCTCGAGCGCCTGACCGCGCTGGGCGTGAACCGCTCGGAGCTGCAGCTCGCCTTCGACTTCCACGTGCAGAGCGAGTCACAACAGACGCGGCAGATCATCGCGATGCGCGACCAAGCGTACGCGTGGATCGCCGCGCAGCTCGCGCTTCCCGGGACTCAGCTGTTCACCGTCTCGAGCACGCAGACCAATGACTGCGCGAATCCCACGGTGCACATCTGGCGCCGCATCGCGGGCACGTTCCAGAGCCCGCTGTTCCTGACTGCGGTGCCGGGATCGAGCGGCGCGCCGCAGCACTCGGTCGACGCGAACGACATCCCGGTGCAGAACGGCACGATGAACGCCGCGTTCACCATCTCGGTGCCGTGCAGCGTACTCGAGCCCGGCGGCGGGCCGCCGCTACACCCGCTGGTGTTGGGTCACGGCCTGTTCGGCCGCGGCACGGACATGATCGACGGCGTGCCGATCCAGGTCACAAACGCGCTCGCGGACCCGACGTCGGGAGTCACCGGCACCTGGCGCTACATCGCGGGCGCCACCGACTGGCGCGGTCTCTCGAATCAGGACCTGGTGTGGGTCGCCAACTCGATCATCGGCCTGGGCGTGGCGGGGAGTCAGCTGAACAACTACCCCGCGTTCCCCGACCGCTTGCGCCAGGGCATGCTGAACACGCTCGTGCTGACTCGGCTCATGAAGCTGGGTCACTTCAACGTGCACCCGAGCTTCCAGACTCCCAGTGCCGTCGGCGTGTTTCCCGGCCCGAGCGCCGAGGTGTACTACTACGGGATCAGCCTGGGCGGGATCATGGGCACTTATCTCGCGGGACTCACTCCCGACGTCGAGAAGTTCCACGTAGACGTGCCGGCCATCGACTTCAACCTCTTGCTGCAGCGGTCGACTCAGTTCAGCACGTTCGAGCTGATCATCCAGGGCATCGGCATCGTCGATCCCATGCAGACGCTGATGGGTCTCGCGCTGCAGCACGAGCTGTGGGTGAGCGCGGAGCCCGCTTCGGTCGTGACTCACGTGACCGGGCTCGTCGACCCGCCGCTCGCCGGCGTGGGCGCGAAGCAGATGATGATGAGCGTGGCCTGGCTCGACAAGCAGGTATCGAATCAGGCGGCGGAAATGATGGCGCGGTCGCTCGGCATCGGGAATCTGGAGGGGTCACTCGTGACTGGCTTCCAGGGCATTCCCGAAGTGACTGGCCCGCAGACCTCGGCCATGACGATCTGGTCGACGGGCTCGTTCGACCTGTGGAACCCGGCGCACCAGCAGTACATCCCCGCGCTCGCGAACCTGATTCCGAGCAACGTGTGTGACCCGCACGGCGGGCGGCCGCAGATCCGCGCGGGCGTGCAGCAGATGCTCGACTTCCTGCAGCCGGGCGGCGTGATCCACACGACGTGCACGGGCGCGTGCGACGCGGGGACCACGTTCGAGCAGCCCGCGGCCGGCGTGTGCGTGCCGCCTCCGTGACTCGGTGACTCGATGACTCCCGTTCCCGTGGCGCTGATCGGCGCGGGCAACCGCGGCCGCTACGTGTTCGGAGCCTACGCTCTGAAGAACCCGGAGCGCATGAAGGTCGTAGCGCTCGCGGAGCCGCGCGAGGACCGCCGGCGCGCGGTGGCCGCGGAGCACGGACTCGCCCCCGAGCGCGTGTTCGCGGACTGGCGCGAGCTTCTCGCGCGAGTCACGGACGCCAAGGTCGCGATCGTCGCCACGAGCGACACGGAGCACGTCGAGCCCACGCTCGCGGCGCTCTCCCAGGGCCTGCACGTGCTGCTCGAGAAACCCATGGCGCTCGACGCGACGGACTGCGTGCGCCTGGTCGAAGCGGCCGAGCGCGCCGACCGCATCCTGCAGATCGGTCACGTGCTCCGCTACATGGACTTCTACGCGCGCGTGCACGAGCTCGCCGCGGGCGGGGCGCTCGGCGCGCTGCAGCTCATCGATCTGCGCGAGCACGTGAGTTACTGGCACATGGCTCACTCGTACGTGCGCGGGAAGTTCCGCAACCGCGAGCTCGCCGCGCCGTTCATCCTGGCCAAGAGCTGTCACGACCTCGACATCCTGGCGTGGCTCGCCGAGAGCCCGTCGGCGCAGCTCTCGTCGTTCGGGTCACTCGGCACGTACGTGCCCGAGCGCGCGCCCACCGGCGCGCCCGCGCGCTGCGGCCCGGCGTGCCCGATCCAGAAGACGTGCGCGTGGGATGCCGAGCGCTTCTATCTCGAGCCCGACGACGCGGCGGCGAAATACTGGCCCTTCAGTGACTTGTCGGCGGACCCCTCGCGCGAGGCGCGTCGCCGCGCGCTGGCCGCGAGCCCGTACGGCCGCTGCGTGTACCGCTGCGACAACGACGTGATGGATCACCAGGTGGTGTCGGTCGCCTTCGAGAACGGACTCATCGGCACGCTCGGCGTGCACGGCGTCGCGTCCGAGGAGCGCCGCACCGTGCGCATCTCGGGCACGCTCGGCGAGCTGCGCGGAGTCATGCAGACCGGGACGATCGAAGTGTCTCGCCACGGGAGCCGCGAGCTGGAGACGATCCGCACGCACGCCTCGCCCGGCCACGGCCGCGGCGACCGCGGCCTGCTGGATCACTTCTGCGACGTGGTCGCGCGCGACGTGCCGGCCGAGGTGCGCGTGTCCGGGCGCATCGCGCTCGAGAGTCACCTGCTGGGCTTCGCCGCCGAGCGCGCGCGGCTCGAGGGCCGCGTGGTGGACATGCACGCCTACCGCGCGGAAGTGACTCGCTGGGCGAGCTAGCCCCCGGCCTCGACTCACTCGAGCGGCGGGAAGGAGTGACTCGGATCGTGGTACACGCGGCCCGACACGTGAAACGACTGCGGCACGGGCAGGAACATGGGCACGATCAGCCAGGCCCAGACGCGGGCGAGGCCGCTGCACGAGCCGAAGTAGAACGTGCGATCGACGAGCTCGACCTCGCCGAGCGGGCGCGCGTCGCGCGAGAGAGTCGGCGGCGCGTCGACGAAGATCCCGGCGCGCCGAGCCACAGCGGGAGCAGCCAGAGCCAGCGCATCGCGAGGCTCACTTCGGCTTCGACAGCGTCTCGGTCACGAACCCGCGCAGCTCGGGCGAGATCTCGCCGTAGACCTCGACCATGGTGCGCGTGAACGCGGGGCCGACCGGCCGATAGAGCCACTCGACGACCGACTCACTTTTCGCGAAGCCACGACTGCCGAGTGACTGGCCGCTGGCATCCTTCAGCTCGGCGCGAATGCCGAGCTCCGCGCTCCCGTAGGAGACCGGCGCGCCCACGACCCACAAGAGCGCGCCCGCGAACGAGACACAGTACAAAGTGACGTTCCGGTTGAAGACGCCCTCGGTGAGGGTCAGCTCGAGCGTCGTTCCGGGCGCGCTCGGCTTCTGCAGCGGGATCACGTCCTGGACGTAGCTGATCGAGCCACTCACTCCGGCCGCGCGCAGTCCTTCATCACCGTGTCGGAGACCTCGTGCGCGTAGTCCTTCGCGCGAATGGTGTTGCCCAGCCCCTGGAAGTCGGGCGAGATGTGCTGTGATCCGTACGGCACGAGCGGAATGAACGGCAGAAAGCCGCCGCCCATGCTGGTGCGTCCGCCCGACGGGCGCGCTTCGGGTCCGACGACCACGAGCAAGCGGTCGACGAGCGGCTGCGCGACCACCGGCGGGCCGGCTCGAACCTCTCCTGCACAGACACCGTGGAACAAGCCGTCGCGGCCCAGAGGAACAGGACACACGATGCGAGTCTCTGGATCATCGAGTCACCTCTCTTCCCAGGAACAGCGAAGTCACGTAGTCGTCGATCGGCTTGCGGAGTAACTCCTGCGGATGGTCGCCGCCGAGCGTCATCTTCCGGCTCGTGCCGGTGAGGTCGGTGCTGTCGATCGGCTCGCCGGGGCCCGTGTCCACGAGATGGATCCTGACTGCGATCCGATCGCGCTTGCCGCTCCACTCCGTCGCGTTGTCCTCCCAGACGTCGACCGAGGCGAGCACGAGATACTGCACGCCGCGGGCGCGCGCGGCCGCCAGCGCCGCGGCGGGATCCGGCTCGGCGGCCCCCAGCTCGAAGCGCGCGCCGCTTCGGTCGAACGCGTCGCGGATCGCTTCCGCGGTCTGCGTCCCCGAGCGAGGATAGTTCGCGACGGGCGCCGGCTCGGGCAGATACACCGTCGCGCCTACCTGCAAGAGCCCCTGCATCTGGAGCTGGCGCGTCGCCCCGTAGCGATGTGAACACCCGGTCAGACACAGACACGCAGACAGAGTGACCAGACAGAGACTCACCGCGCGAAGCATCCGCTCGACCCCCCTCGTAGCCGAATGCTAACAGAGGCCGGCGAGCGCGGGACAAGAGACTCGCGGATTTCTCGGAGACTCTTCGGTCTCTCAGTCGGGTAAGTCGCCGCCTTCGCGCCAGACCACTTCGAACTCGGGCTGAGGCACGGGCCGCCCGAACAGATACCCCTGCATGCGCTTGCAGCCGAGGCCCACCAGGAAGTCGCGCTCCTCGCGTGTCTCGACGCCCTCGGCGATGACCGCGAGCCGGAGCTCCGACGCCACCGCGAGCACCGCGCGCGTGATCGCCGCGTGCGCGCTGTCGGTCGCGATCTCGCGGACGAACGCTTGGTCGATCTTGAGCGCGCTGGCCGGGAACTGACCCAGCACCGCGAGGCTCGAGTAACCCGTGCCGAAGTCGTCGATCGCGACGCCCACGCCCAGCTCACGCACGCGCCGCAGCAGGCTGAGTGTCTCCTTCACGTCCTCGATCAACGCGTTCTCGGTGATCTCGATCTCGAGGTGGCCCGGTTCCAGGCCGGTCTCGCGCAGGATCGCGGAGATCTTGTCGGCGAGATCCGCGCTGCGGAACTGGCGGCGAGACACGTTCACCGAGATCGGGAACGCGCCCAGGCCCGCGCGCTCCCACGCCTTCTTCTGCGCGCACGCCGTGCGCAGCACCCACTCACCGATCGGCTCGATGAGTCCATTGGCTTCGGCGAGCGGGATGAAGTCACTCGGTGGAATCAGCCCGCGCTCGGGGTGGAGCCAGCGGATCAGCGCCTCGCAGCCGACGAGCGCGCGCTTGCCCACGTCGACCTGCGGCTGGAAATACAGCGAGAACTCACCGCGCTCGAGCGCGTCGCGCAGCATGACTTCGAGCTGCATGCGCTCGAACGAGCCGCCGCGCATCTCGCTCGAGTAGAACTGATACTGGCCGCGGCCCTGCTCCTTCACGTGGTGGAGCGCGACGTCGGCCGAGCGCAAGAGGCCGTCGGGTGTCTCGGCGTCATCGGGGAGGATCGAGATACCGATGGAGGGAGTCACATAGATCTCGCCCGCGCCGATCACTTCGTGCGGGCGCGTGATCGTCTCGATGATCTTGCCCGCGACCAGCGCGGCGTCGTCGCGCGTGGAGAGACTGGTGAGCACCACGGCGAAGTCGTCGCCGCCGAAGCGCGCCGCCAGGTCGCTGCCGCGCACGCAGCCGCGCAGCCGCGCCGCGACCGATTGCAGGAGTAAGTCGCCCGTCGCGTGACCCAGGTTCTCGTTCACGCGGTCGAAGTAGTCCAGGTTGATGGTCAGCACCGCGAGCTTCGAGCCGTAGCGGCGCGCGTAGCCCATGGTGCGCCGCGTGAACTCGCGGAAGTACGCGCGGTTCGCGAGCCCGGTGAGCGCGTCGTGCGTCTCGAGATAGCGCTTGCGGCGCTCGGTGTGCTCCATGGCTTCGGTCGAGCGGCGCAGCGCGTCGACCGTGGTGCGGAACGCCTGCTGGCCCTGCTCGGCCGCGCGCGCCAGCTGAGCGCGAGTCTCTCGCTCGGTCTTGCCGCGCACGAGTGACTCCACGCGCGCCGCCGCGATGCGCGGGTGAACCGGCAGCACGAGCGCGTCGTCCGCGCCCAGCTCGAGACACCGCGCGAGCTCCGACTCCTCCACGCGCGTGCCGGTCACGAGCAGCGGCACGCCGTCGAGCGACGGCTCCGCGCGCAGCGCCGCGCAGCGGGGCGCGCCGTGGCCCGCGTCACGAGTGAGACACAGCACCACCAGGGTCGGCTCGAAGTCCACCGCGTCCGCGGCGGTCGAGTCACTCCACGACATGGCGCGCAGCTCGAGACCCGAGTCGGCGAGTGCCTCCTCCAGGTTGCGCGCGCTGCCGCTCGCGTCGTCGATGATCAGGACTCGCGCCATGGACCTCTGCACTGCGCAGCCGCATGCCTCGGCGGCGCACCCCACGTAGAGGTTCGGCATCGCGCAGGCGCCGATGTAGGGCGCGGATCGCCTCCGTCAGAAGCGGAGGACGGCTTCGATCGGAACGCCGTCGAGCGCCTTGCGCCCGTCGAGGAACGCGAGCTCGATGAGGAAGCTCGCGGCGACGACTTCGCCGCCCAGCGCGCGCACCAGGCGCGCCGTCGCGGCGGCGGTGCCGCCCGTGGCGATCACGTCGTCGATCACCAGCACGCGCTGGCCCGGCCGCACGGCGTCGGAGTGCATCTCGATCTCGGCGGAGCCGTACTCGAGCTGGTAACTCTCGCGCCGTGTCTCGTACGGCAGCTTCCCCTGCTTGCGCGCGAGCGAGAAACCCGCGCCGAGCGCGAGCGCGACGGGCACGCCGAAGATGAAACCGCGCGACTCGATGCCGACCACCACATCGATCTTCCGCTTCGCGAACGGCTTCGCCATCGAGTCACACGCGAGACGCAGTGACTCGGGCTCCTGCAACAGCGGCGTGATGTCCTTGAACAAGATCCCCGGGCGCGGGAAGTCGGGGATGTCGCGAATGTGCTTGGCGAGGCGCGCGGCCGCGGCCGAGTCCGAACTCATGGCAGGAACTCCAGCGGGTTCTTGGGCGTGTTGTTGTTGCGGATCTCGAAGTGCAGGTGCGGCGTGGTCGCGTTGCCGGTAGCGCCGACCTCGGCGATCTCTTGCCCGCGCTCGACGAACTCGCCCACGTCGACGAGCAGCTTCGAGTTGTGGGCGTACACAGAATAGAGTCGCCCGGCGTGCTTGATCACGATCATCTTGCCGTAGCCCGCGAGCGACGCGTCGGCGTGAATGACTCGCCCCGACTCGGCCGCGTACACGGGCGTGCCCCGCGCGGCGCGGATGTCGATGCCCTCGTGGTGCTCGCCGTTGCGCATGCCGAAGCGACTCATGACTTCGCCGCGCACGGGCCAGTCGAACTGCGGCGTGCCGCTGGTGCGCCCGCGCGGGTCGCGCGACGCATACGTGCGCGAGTCACCGCGGCGCGCGGAGTCGGGCGCGTCGACGGGCGCCAGCGCCGCGGGCACGGTGATGCGCGCGCCGGTCGGCACGCTGCGCACGTCGTCGATGCCGTTCAGCGCCATGATCGCCTCGACCGTCGTGCCGTAGCGCTTCGAGATCCGGTACAGCGTCTCGCCGCGCTGCACGGTGTGGACGACCGGCTTGCGCGCCGCCTTGGGCGCCGAGTCAGGACGAGTCACTGGTGGGAGCTCGCGCCGCGCACGCGGCTGCTCGCGGTCGCGCTCGCGTTCGGGCGGGCCGGACGTGGAGCCACAGGCCGCCGCGAACGCGACCACCGCCGCCCCGACCGCCACCCGCCGCACGCACCCCGCGCCCAGGCTCAACCAACCCCTCCCGGCCCCACAACGTCGCCTTCCACGGCAAAGGCCGCCAGACACCCCTGGACCCGGCAGACCCCTCGCTATACTGCGGCCGGCGTCGGGGCGTAGCGCAGCTTGGTAGCGCGTCTGCATGGGGTGCAGAAGGTCCCCGGTTCAAATCCGGGCGCCCCGACCATGAGCCCCAAAGCGGCGGCTTGTACCGGCCTCTCGCCGCACCTTTGCTCCTCTGCTGTCGGGGACCGACTCTCTGTGACTCCGACCGGATGTGCGCGGCCGTCGCTTGCTCCACGGAGCGAACCCGCAACCAAGACACTTCGACTCGTGTATCCTGCGGTGACGGTTGCCGTCGTCGTTGGAGATCACCATGCGAGGTTCTGCAGTCGCCGTTGCGGCGCTCGTCCTGTTTCTGGGATCCGAGTCAGTGGCTGCTCAGATCTACGTCACTGGCGTCGTCACCTCGGTAGACCCGGGGTTGTCCGGAGGGCTCTCGTCTCTGGGCATCACGGTGGGTACTCCGTACAGCGCAACGATCGTCCTCGACACGACCAGGCCAGACAGCCAGAGCGACCCGACGGTAGGCGCGTACCAGAACGCGGTGACTTCACTGGTGCTGTCAGCGGGATCCTTCGTGGGCGTCTTCGCAGCTCCCCCCGACTGTTGTAGCTCGTATGTCCAAGTCGGATTGAACCCACCGCCGAGCCTCTCGGTCTGGCAAGCGTCCACGGTTGAAGACGAGGGCATCCCGATTGCCGGAAGCGTGATCCTCCTCATGAACGTGGAGCTCCAAGGCGCCGGGTTCACGAGTGACTCGATGGTGCCGCCTTCGAGCACGAGCTGGAGCCCGCTCAGCAACCTCGACCTCATCGGCGACCACGGAAACCACGTCTTTCGGGGCAACGTCGCGACGGTCGTGGTCCCGGAGCCGGTCGCCCTCGCGGGCATCGCTCCGGGGTTGGTCGCAGCTCTCTTCTTGGTCAGAACTCGCGGTCGCCGGCGCTAGAGCAACAGCCGCACCGCCAGCACCACGCTGATCGTGAGTCCGATCGCGACCACGAGTCTCTTCACGGTCTCTTGCCCGAGTCTCTTGGCCATGCGCGCGCCGGCGAACCCGCCGAGCACGCCGCCGATCATCATCATCCCGGCGACGGGCCAATTCACTCGGCCGGCGAGCGCGAACGTGACCGCGGCCAGCCCGTTGATGCAGATCGCGGCGAGGTTCTTGAGGCCGTTCATCCGGTGAATGTCCGTGAGTCCCAGGAGCGCGAGAGACGCGAGCATGAGGATGCCGATGCCCGCGCCGAAGAAGCCGCCGTACAGCGCGACGAGTAACTGGAACGCAGATACCGCGGCGAGGTGCCGCGCGCTCCGGCGGTTGGGGTCGTGTGACTCGGCGTCCGCGAAGCGCAGCGCCCAGCGCCGGATCGGGTCCTGCGCCATGAACAGCACGGTCGCGCCCAATACGAGCAGCGGCGCGAGCTTCGCGAACGCGTCGTCGCCGACGCGGTCGGCAGTGAGTGCGCCGACGATCCCGCCGATCAGGCTCGGCACGGCCATGGCCGCGAGCAGCCGCCCTTCCCCGCGTATCTCGTGGCGGTAGCCCCAGAACGCGCTCATCGAGCCGGGCACCAGCGCCACGGTGCTGGTCGCGTTGGCACTCACTGCGGGCAGGCCCGCGGCGAGCAGCGCGGGAAACGTGAGCAGCGTGCCGCCGCCCGCGATCGAGTTCACCACGCCGGCGAGAAACGCGGCGGCGAAGAGCACGGCGTTCATGAGCATGGGTAGGGTGCCCATGCGAGCATCGGTCGCACGGGCGGTCTTGTGCCACACGGACACGCCCCCTGCCAAGCGGATAAGCTGCGCGCTCGAACGACGAGCCCCCGTCTCGTCGAGGAGGACACGATGATTGGCTACACGACGCTCGGAACGAATGACTTTCAGCGCGCGGCGAAGTTCTACGACGCGCTGCTCGGCGAGCTCGGCGCGAAGCGCGCGATGGAGACCGACAAGCTGATTCTCTGGGCCACCGGCCCGGGTCAGCCGATGCTCTCGATCATCAAGCCGTACGACGGCAAGCCCGCGACGGTGGGCAACGGCGTGATGGTCGCGCTGGCCGCGAAGGACCGGAAGCAAGTCGACGCCATTTACGCGAAGGCGATCGAGCTCGGCGGCAAGGACGAAGGCAAGCCGGGCGACCGCGGCGGGAGCTTCTACGCGGGTTACTTCCGCGATCTGGACGGGAACAAGCTGAACGCGTTCGTCATGGGCTGATGTTCGTGACTCGAGCGCAGACGTTCGTCGCGCTCGTCACTCTCGTCGTCGCGCTCGCGGCTTCGGCCGCGAGCGCGACGACCCCCGCGGAGTCACTTGCCGCGGTGCTCGCGGATCCTGAGTACGTCGACGTCTCGACGCTTCCAGGCGTGGCCGTCGACTTGCGCTACGCGAGCGCGAACAACTTCGTCCGCGCGAACGTGTACGGACCGTTCGACCGCGCGTTCCTGAGTAAGCCGGCCGCGGACAAGCTGCGGCGCGCCGCGGAGTCACTGCAAGCGGAGCGGCCGGGTTGGAAGATCCTGGTCCTCGATGCGCTCCGCCCGCGCAGCGTGCAGCGGCTTTTCTGGGCGCGCGTGGTCGGCACGCCGCAGCAGCCGTACGTGGCGGACCCCGAGAAAGGGTCGCTCCACAACTACGGCTTCGCGCTCGATGTGACCCTGCGCAGTGACTCGGGCGTCGAGGTCGACATGGGGACGCCCTTCGACGACTTCACTCCGCTCGCGGAGCCGCAGCGAGAGGACGAGCTGGTGAAGGCTGGACAGCTGTCGCCGAAGCAGCTCGGGAACCGCAAGCTGCTGCGGCGAGTCATGACGGGAGCGGGCTTCGTGCAGCGGCCCAACGAATGGTGGCACTACGACGCGCTCTCGCTGGAAGAGGCGCGCAAGAGTCACCCGATCCTAGAGTGACTCGAAGTCGGCCGGCGTCGGCGCGCCGAGCTCGACCTCGGGCCCGCGCTTCGCGAGCCGCGCGCGCAGGGTCGCCGCGTGCAGCTGCACGCGCGAGGCGCTGGTCGGCGCGCCTTCACGGTACGGCGCCCCGTAGAGATCGTCGCCGCAGATCGGCGTGCCGCCCGCGGCGAGGTGCACGCGCAGCTGGTGCGTGCGGCCGGTCTTCGGCAGACACTCGACCAGCGCCCGCTCGCCCGCGCGGCCGACGACTCGGAAGCGAGTCTCGCTATGGCGAGTGTCTCGCTCGGCGCGCGCGCGCAGCTCGAAGCGGAAGCGCGGCGGCGTCTTTGCGGGGCCGAACGGTCCGGTCACCGTCCACTCGTCTTCCTTCGGCTGGGGAGACACCAGCGCGAGATACGCGCGCGCGACCTGGTGCTCCTGCAGCGCGCGGCCGAGCATGCCCGCGCGCTCGCCGTCGCGCGCGAACAGCACGATCCCGCTCGTCTGGCGATCGAGCCGGTGCGCGGCGCGCAGGCCGGGACACTCGAGCCGCGCGCGCAGCTCGGCCTCGAGCGAGATGCGCTGACTCGCGCGCGTGCCCTGTACGGGGAGCCAGGCGGGCTTGTTCGCGGCGACCACTCCGCCCGCGTCGTACAGCACGCAGTCACTCGCGAGCTCGACCGCTTCGGGCTCGTACGCCATGGCGTACACCGCAACGTGTACCCCTTCGCGCACCTCGCGCGGCGGCCGCTCGAGCCCCGCGGGTTTGCCGTCGAGCCAGATGCCGCCGTGGTGCAACACGCGCGCGAGCGCCGAGTCAGCGAGCCCCGCGCGCTCGCCCGCGTCGCGCGCGAAGTCATCCCAGCCGAGCGCGCGCGGCGCGAGCCAGCGCGTGGCGCGCACGCGCGGATCGAAGCGTCGCGCCGCAGGAGACCCGGCAGGCCGATGCAGATGCTCGAGCTCCTCGGGGTCAGACACCGCGCGAGTCTATCGGATAAGATCGCGCGCGATGGGAAGCCTGGACGGCAGAGTCGCGATCGTGACCGGCGGCGCGAGCGGCATCGGCGCGCGCACCGTGCGCCTGTTCGCCGAGCAGGGCGCGCGCATCGTGATCGGCGACATGCAGGAAGAGCTCGGCCGCGCCGTCGCCGCCGAGCTCGGTAGTGACTGCGTCTTCCAGAAGACGGAAGTGAGTCGCGAGGACGACGTGCGCGCGCTCGTCGCGCGCGCCGACAAGGAGTGGGGCCGGCTCGACTGCATCTTCAACAACGCCGGCTTCGGCGGAGCGCTCGGCCCGATCGCCGAGACACCCGTCGAGGAGTTCGATCTCTCGTTCGCGGTGCTCGTGCGCGGCGTGTTCCTCGGCATGAAGCACGCGGCGCCACTGTTGGTGCGCCAGGGCGGCAGCATCATCAACACCGCGAGCGTCGCGGGACTCATCGCCGGCTGGTCGCCACACACCTACGCCGCGGCGAAGGCGGCGGTGATTCAGCTCTCGAAGTCGGTCGCGCTCGAGCTCGGTCCGCAGCGCGTGCGCGTGAACGCGATCTGCCCGGGCTTCATCGCCACGCCGCTCGCACTGAATACGGTGGGCCGCAAGGCGAGTGAGTCCGAGACCGAGGCCGCGCGCGCCAACATGGCCGCCGCCCAGCCCATCCCCCGCCCCGGCGAGCCGAACGACATCGCGCAGATGGCGCTGTTTCTCGCCAGTGACTCCTCGACCTTCGTGACCGGCCAGGCCTTCGTCGTCGACGGCGGCTTCAGCTCCGGCCGCCAATGGGGCGAGCAACCCGAGATGTTCCGCCGCTGGCGGCCCTTCCGGATCTACCGCCCCAGCTGACCGAGACTCTCTGGATCCGCGCGATGCTGACCGATACGAACGCGCACCAAGCAGGGAGTGCGCCGTGGCGTGGCTCGTGTTGTGTCTCGCGTGTCTCGTGCCTTCGCTTGCCGTCGCTGCGCCTGAAAGCGCGGCGCCAGTGACTGCTTCGCTCGACCAGCTCTGGGTGCTGGTCGCGGCGGCGCTGGTGTTCTTGATGCAGGCCGGGTTCCTGGCGCTCGAGGCCGGCTCGGTGCGCGAGAAGGCGGCGCCGATCACCGCGCTGAAGAACGTGGCCGACTGGGCGATCTGCGCGGCGACGTTCTTCCTCTTCGGCTGGGCGCTCATGTTCGGTCACTCGGCGGGCGGGCTGATCGGCGCCGACGGCTTCTCCCTCGAAGTGAGTCCCGCGGGCGGTTGGTCGGGCGGGCTGTGGGTCCACTTCATGTTCCAGCTGGCGTTCGCGGGCACGGCCGCGACGATCGTCTCCGGCGCCATGTCCGAGCGCACGGGCTTCGTGGCGTACATGGTGGTGTCGGCCGTGGTCACCACGCTGATCTACCCCATGTTCGGTCACTGGGCGTGGGGCAACTCGTTCTTCGCCGGCAACGAGACACTCTTGACTCGCATCGGGTTCGTCGACTTCGCCGGGTCCACGGTCGTGCACTCCGTGGGCGGCTGGGTCTCGCTGGTCGGGGTCCTGATCGTGGGGCCGCGGCTCGGCCGCTTCGGCCCGAACGGCGAAGTGAGACACATGCGGCCGTACAGCATGGCGTTGTCGGGTCTTGGCGTGCTGCTCTTGTGGTTCTCGTGGTGGGGCTTCAACGGCGGCAGCACCTTGGCGCTCGACTCACGCGTCGGGCCGATCATCAACAACACGAATCTGTCGGCCACGTTCGCGGCGCTCGGCTCGCTGTTGCACTGCGCGCTGTTCCAGCACAAGCGCGACATCACGCCGAAGTTCCTGAACGCCGTGCTGGGCGGACTCGTCGGAGTGACCGCCGGCTGCGCGATCGTGACGCCGCTCGGCGCGGTCGCGATCGGACTCACTTCGGGCGTGTTGTGCAACCTGGCGAGTGACTGGCTTCTGCGCATGGAGATCGACGACCCGGTGGGCGCGATCCCCGTGCACCTGTTCTGCGGCGTGTGGGGCACGCTGTGCGTCGGGATCTTCGGCCAGTCACACCTGTTCCCGTCGGGCAAAGGACGCCTGGAGCAGATCGGCGTGCAGCTCGTCGGCGTGGTGACCTGCGGGCTGTGGACCGGCGCCACCGCGCTTCTCACGTTCCTCGCGATCAAGCGCTGGGTCGGCCTGCGCGTGTCGCCGCAGGAAGAGCACCACGGCTTCGGGATCGCGGGGACGCTGGAAGAGCCGGAGGCGGTCGACGAAGAGTCACTCCGCAAGGCGCTCGAGGAGATCTAGCGTGGACGTGACCGTGTCACAGGTCTCGGTAAAGAAGGCCGGGGGCTACAACCTGCTCAGCGTGGCGGAGTTCCTGGCCATGTCCGCAACCGAGCGCACGAACCTGATCCTGAACCGCAAGATCGAGTTTCTCGGCCCCGACGGCGGCGTGCTGCCCATGCTCGAAGCGGTGCGGGCCATCAACAAGCAGCGCGCATCGGTGATCGAGCGCTGAGTCACACGGGCCGGCCGCCCGCCAGCACCGGATACTGGCGTTCGGCGGCGGCGCAGGCCTCGCGAGTCACCTGGCCGTCGGCGCCCGCGCGCAGCGCAACCGCGCCGTCGGGCGCGAACTGCACGATGTACGCGCGCCGCTCGCCCGCCGTCAGGTTCGGGCCGGTCGCGTGCGGAGTGAGTGACGAGAACACCACGATTCCGCCCGCGCGCACCGGCGCCGCGATCACCTCGGCCGGCGCCTCGTCGAAGCACACGAAGCCGAGGTCGGTCATGGTGTGAGTCAGCGTTCCGCCGCGGTGCAGGCCGGGCACGACGCGCGGACAGCCGTTGTTCTCGGTCGCGTCGGTGAGCGCGACCCAGCACGTGAGATACGCCTCCGGCTCGACGAACGTGTACCCGTTGTCCTGGTGCCACGGGAACGGCGCCCGCGTGCCGGGCTTCTTGTACACGGCCTGATCCCAGTACAAGCGCACGTCGGGCCCGATCAGGTCGTGCACCAGATCGCAGAACACGGGGTGTCTGCAGAAGTCGCGCAGGAAGGGTGACTTCGCGACCAGGTGAGTCGTGAACGTGATCTCGTCCACGCGCGCGATCGCGAAGCGGCCGTTCGGCTGCTTGCGCAGGAAGGCCTCGGCCTTCGCTTCGAACGGCGCGATCTCCTCGGTGACTCGCGCGATCGTCTCGGCGTCGAACGCGTCTTCCAGCACGAAGAAGCCCCGCTCGTCCCAGCTCTTCGCCTGCTCGGGAGTGACTCGCCGCCATGGGCCGCGCGGCGCGCGCCACTGGAAGCCGCGGCTCCAGGCGTGACGCTCGGGCTTCACGGCGCGTTCCAGCCCGGCCAGCCGCGCAAGCGCGGCTCGGGCGGCGGCGGCGCGGGCGGCAAGTCACCCGGCGCGCGGGGGTACACGATGGGAGTCACGTCGCTCGCGACGGGCGCGCCGAGCGCGATGCCCGCGCGGTCGACGCACGGGTGCTTGAACTTCTCGTGCACCTTGCGCGTGGAGCCGTCGGCGAAGTAGATGATCGTGTGCACGCGGCGCATCCGCGGCGAGTGATTCGCCCCCGCGACGTGAATCGTGAGTCCGTGGTGGAACACGACGTCGCCGGGAGTCACGGGCACCCACTCGGGCGCGACACCGCGCGCCTCTTCGCCGTGCTCGAGATCGAAGCCCGTCGCGGTGAAGATGTTCGCGAACTTCTTCACGGCCCAGCGATGCGAGCCGGGCACGTACCCCATGCAGCCGTTCTCGCGGTCGGCGCCTTCGAACGCGATCCAAGCGGTGATCGTGTTCGCCTCGGCGAGCGGCCAGTACGGCTGATCGTGGTGCGCGTCGGTGCCGCGCCCGCCCGGTTCCTTGTACAGCGCCTGGTCGTGCCAGATGCGCAGCCGCGGCTGGTGCAGGAGCTCGGCCGCCACCTGCGCGAGCCGCGGGTGGAACGACAGCGCGCGCACCTCCGGGAAGTCCTCCCAGAGATTGATCACTTGATGGAACGACTGCTCGTAGAGCGACCGCTCGGCGAGCGGTCGTGTCTCGTGCGCGGTGCGCGCCGCCACACCGCGGTCGACGGCGGCGCCATGGCGCGCGATCTCCTCGGGCGCGAGTAACTCGCGCAGCGCGACGAAGCCGCGCTCGTCGAACTCCTTGCGCTGCGCGTCCGTGGTGATCGGCATGCAGCCAGTATAATCCGCGCCTCTGGCGGCCAGCCGGGCCATTCACCGGGTGGATAGTGAGAGGGAAACAAGCAGATGGCGAAGAAGAAGATGGTGAAGGCGGGCAACAAGAAGTCGGGCGCGCGGAAGAGCGCGCCGCCCGCGAAGTCGAGCGGCACCCCGGCGCCGCTCGATCCGGTTCAGCAGGCGCTCGCGCGCCGGCGCGCCGCGCTGCTGCGCCGCTAGCTCGAGTGACTCAGAGCGCCGCGGCGGCGGCGCGCAGCACGAGCAGGTCGTCGCGCAGCTTCACGAGCCCCGTCTTCGACGGCCGCGTGGAGCCGCGGCGCGCCTCGCGCCCGAGCTCGAGCATGCGCTTGCGCGCGCCCTCGATCGTGAAGCGCTCCGCGTAGAGCAGGTGCTTGATCGTGAGGATCGTCTCGAGATCCCTGCGCCGGTACATGCGCTGCTTCGAGCGTGACTTCGGCGGCGCCATCGCCTTGAACTCCGTCTCCCAGAAACGGAGCACGTACGGCTCGACGCCGATCAGCTTCGCGACCTCGCCGATCCGGAAGTAAGTCCGGTCGGGGATCTTGGCCATCTGGGCCTGGACTGCCTCGATAGTCATTCAGTTGCCCCCCAGTGACTGATGAATAGCGTGGACTGTGACTCGGGGCGACGGCTATTCGTCGTCGTCCTCGTCGTCGTCGTCGTCGTCGCCCTCGATCTCCTGGCCTTCGTTCAGCGCGTTCTTGAGCACGAGGCTCGGCTTGAAGGTGAGCACGCGGCGCGCTTCGAGCTGGATCTCTGCGCCGGTCTGTGGGTTGCGGCCTTTGCGCGCGTTCTTCTCGCGCACGATGAAGTTCCCGAAGCCCGAGAACTTCACCTTCTCACCGCCGACGAGCGCGTCCTTGATCACGTCGAAGACCGTCTCGACGAGCTCGGCCGACTCCTTCTTGGAGAAGCCGACCCGCTCGTAGATCGTCTCGACGATGTCCGCCTTGGTCATTGCACTCCCTCCTGATCGCTCACGACTCGCGACTCACTCGCCCGCGCCTAGCGCAGCTCGGCGCCGAAGCGCTCTCTCAGCATGGCCACGATGCGCTCGGCCGTCTTCCCCACCTCTGTGTCCTGGAGCGTACGGTCCCCGCGCTGAAACACCAGTCTGAAGGCGATGCTGACTTTGCCCGCCGGCACGCCCTTGCCCTCGTATCGGTCGAAGATCTCCGCGGACACGAGGCTCTGGCCCGCAATCTTCCGCACCGCGTCGAGTACCTCGCCGGCGGCCTTGTCGCGGTCGAGCAAGACGGCGAAGTCACGCCGCACCGCGGGGTACGGCGATGGCTCGCGGTATTTCGGTGACTCCGCCGCCAGGCGCAGACACGCTTGCAGGTCGATCTCGAAGACCGCGCACGGCTCGGGGATCTCGAAGGCCTTCGCGACCTCGGGGTGCAGGTCACCGACCCGACACAGCACCGTGTTGCCGCGCCGCAGCTCGCCGCTCAAACCCGGGTGGAGCCAAGTCACTTCGGTCCCCGAGTGGAACGCGCTGGAGTGACCCAGCTCGCGCAGGACGGACTCGGCCACGCCCTTCGCGGCGAAGAACGGCGCGGGTGGCGACGCCGTGTCCCAGAGACTCGAGCGCGCGCCCGTGATCCACAGACCCGCCGCGCGCAGCGGCTCCTCCGGCAGCTCCTTCCCGGGGCGCGCGTGGAAGACACGCGCGGCTTCGAAGATGCGGATGCGGTCCACTTGGCGGGCCAGGTTGCGGCGCGCGGCGTGGAGCAGACCGGGGAGCAGCGTGGTCGCGAGCTCGGTGCCGAGGCCCGCCATCGGGTTCTCGATCCGAACCACGCGGCGCAGCGGGTCTTCCGGCGCGAGCTGCAGCGCGTCGAGATCCGCGGGGACGAGCGCCGGGAAGAGCCGCAGCTCGACCAGGCCCGCGCGGGCGAGTGACTCGCGCGCGCGGTCGACGAGCTGGTAGGCCGCGGGGCGAGTCACTGGCGCGACCTTCGCGGCCGGCATCGTGGCTTCGATCTTGTCGTAGCCGTGGATGCGCGCGACCTCTTCGACCAAGTCGGCCGCGACCGAGAGGTCGTTGCGCCAGCTGGGGATCGCGCAGCGGAGCTTCCCGTCGGGCTCGCCGCGCGCAGTGACTCCCACGCGCGCGAGCAGGGCAACGACTTCGTCGCGCGAGAGACTCGTGCCCAGGAGGCGGTTCGGGTGCGCCGGGTCGAAAGTCACTTCGCCCGTGTGCTCGAGCGCGGCGCCGTGCGCCTCCACCCTGCCCTGCGAGACCGCGCCGCCCGCGAGCTCGGCCACGAGGCGCGCACAACGGTCGGCCGCGCGCGCGACGCCCTCGCGGTCCACGCCGCGCTCGAAGCGGTACGACGCCTCGGTGCGCACGCCCAGGCGCTTCGACGTGCGCCGCACCGTGATCGGCGAGAACTGCGCGCTCTCGATGAGGATGTCGGTCGTGCCGTCGCGCACCTCGGTCTCTGCGCCGCCGATGACTCCCGCGAGCGCGATCGGGCGCTCGGCGTCGGCGATCACCAGGTCGGTGGCAGCGAGCGCGCGTGTCTCGCCGTCGAGACACGCGAGCTTCTCGCCCGCGGCGGCACGGCGCACGCGCACCGCCGAGCCGCGCAGGGTCGCGAGGTCGAAGGCGTGCAGCGGCTGGCCGTACTCGAGCAGGACGAGGTTCGTGACGTCGACGACGTTGTTGATCGCGCGCATGCCCGCGCCTTCGAGTCTCTTGCGCACCCAGTCGGGCGACGGTCCGACCCGCACGCCGCGCACGATCCGGCCGACATATCTCGCGCAGCCGTCGGGCGCTTCAACCGCGATGCGGACGTCCTGACTCGCGGGGCGCGCGGACTCGGGGACGTCGGCGGGCGGCAGCTGGAGCTCGCCGCCGAACAGCGCGCGTACCTCGCGCGCCATTCCCAGCATGGAGACCCAGTCACCGCGGTTCGGGGTGATCTCTACGTCGAGGATGGTCTCGCCGGCGGTCATCACCTGAGTGAGTGGCGCGCCGATGGGCGCGGCGGGGTCGAGCACGAGGATTCCCGTGTGGTCCTCGGAGAGACCCAGCTCGCGCGCGGAGCAGATCATGCCCTCGGACGGCTCGCCGCGAATCTTGGATTTCTTGAGCTTCGTGCCGTCGGGCAAAGTGACTCCCGGCAGCGCGAGCGCGATCTTCTGGCCCGCGGCGACGTTCGGCGCGCCGCACACGACGGGAATCACGGTGCCGGTTCCCGCGTCGACCTTGCACACCGAGAGTCTGTCGGCGTTCGGGTGCTGGGCGCGCTCGAGCACGTGACCCACGCGGATCGCCGAGAGATCGGGGCCCGAGCGCAGGATGTCTTCGATCTCGACGCCGGCCAGAGTGAGTCGCTCGCAAAGCTCCGCCTCGTCCGGCACCGCGACCCACTCGCGCAGCCAACCGAGCGGGAACTTCATGCCAGCGGCTCCAGCACGCGGACGTCGCCGTCGAACATGCGGTGGATGTTCGGGATGCCGAAGCGCTGCATCGCCGTGCGGTCGATCGTCATGCCGAAGGCGAAGCCCTGCCAGCGGGTCGAGTCGATGCCGCAGTTCTCGAGCACGCCGGGGTGGATCATCCCGCAGCCGCCCCACTCGAGCCAACCGCCCTGCCACGAGAAGTCGAACTCGGCCGACGGCTCCGTGAACGGGAAGAAATGCGCGCGGAAGCGGAGCTTCACGTCGGCGCCCATCAAGTGTCTCGCGAAGGCGTACAGCACGCCCTTCATGTCGCCGAGCGTGACTCGCTCGTCGACCATGAAGCCCTCGATCTGGTGGAAGAACGGCGAGTGAGTCGCGTCGAAGTCACAACGGTAGACGCGGCCGGGCGCGATGAATCGGAACGGCGGCTTGCGGCCGGTCATGGCGCGGATCTGCACCGGCGAGGTGTGAGTGCGCAGCACGTTCCCGCCCGCCACCCAGAAGGTGTCTTGTGAGTCGCGCGACGGGTGGTCCGCCGCGATACGCAGGGCGTCGAAGTTGTGCCACTCGCTCTCGACTTCGGGCCCGTCCTCGACCGAGAAGCCGAGCCCCGCGAAGAACGCGGCCATGTCGCGCTCGACCTTCGTGATCGGGTGCAGCGCGCCGTGCGTCGGAGTGACTCCGGGGAGCGTCGGGTCGAACGCGCGCGCGCTGAGCGCGTGACTCGCGCTCTCGCGCTCGAGCGCCCGCTCGCGTTCCGCGACCTCGTCCTCGATCCGCTTCGCCGCGCGGTTCAGCGCGTCGCCCGCCGCCTTGCGCTCGGCCTGCGGCAGCTCGCCGATCGCGCGCAGGCGCGAAGACACGGAGCCCTTGCGGCCGAGGAAACGCGCGCGCACTTCGCGCAGCTCCTGGACCGTCTTCGCTCCGCCGATCGCGTCGTGCGCCTCGGCGCAGAGCGCTTCGAGCTCGCCGCCGCCGGACGTCACGCCGTGACTCAGGCGGCTGACTGCGCGAGCTTGCAGAGCTCCGTGAACGCCGCCGGCTCCGCGACCGCGAGCTCCGCGAGGATCTTGCGATCCATCTCGACACCCGCGCGCTTCAGTCCGGCGATGAACTTCGAGTACGACAGACCGTGCTCGCGCGCGGCCGCGTTGATGCGCGTGATCCACAGGCGGTGGAACTGGCGCTTGCGCTGCCGGCGATCGCGGTACGCGTAGACGAGTGACTTCTCGACCGCGAGCCGTGCCGGCCGCACGAGCGCGCCGCGCGCCGCGTAGAAGCCGCTCGCTCGCTTCAGAATTTTCTTGTGGCGCTTCCGCTTGGTAACGCCTCGCTTGATTCGCATGGTGAGTCCTCTTCTCTCTTACAGATACGGGAGCATGCGCTTGAGCCGCGGCTGATCGGCGTCGTCGGCGACGCCCATGCCGGTGACTCGGCGCTTCTGCTTCTTGGTGCGGTTGATCAGGCGGTGACCCTTCCAGCCGTGAGTGCGCGAGATCTTCCCGCTGCCCGTCTTCTTGAATCTCTTCGCGGCTGCCCGCCGCGTCTTAACTTTCGGCATCGTCGGTTCCTTCTTCGTCCTCTTCTTCGTCTTCGGCGGCGAAGCGCGCTGCCGCCGCCGCTTCCTCGGCTTCCGCCTGGGCCGCGGCCGCTTTCTGTTCCGCCGTGAGCTGCGGCGCTTCGCCGTCCGCTTGTAACTTCGCCAGCCTCGCGGCCTCGGAGGCCTTGCGCGCCTCGATCTTCTTGATCGCCGCGCGGTCGGGCGAGAACATGACTGACAGCATGCGCCCTTCCATCTGTGGCCGTGACTCGGGCTTGGCGATCTCCGCGAGTCTCTTTGTGACTCGATCGAGGAGCTCGTGCCCGATCTGCACGTGAGTGATCTCGCGGCCTCGGAAAGTGACTGTCGCCTTGACCTTGTCACCCTCCATGAGGAAGCGCTCGGCCGCCTTCATCTTGAAGCCGAGATCGTGCTCGTCGATCTGCGGGCGCAGCTTGATTTCCTTCAACTGACTCTGGTGTTGCGAACGCTTCTGGGTCGAGGCCTTCTTCTTGAGCTCGTACTTGTACCGCCCGTAATCCATGATCTTGCACACGGGCGGAGTGCCGTTCGGCGATATCTCTACGAGGTCGAGCCCGATGCGCGCCGCGATGTCGCGCGCCGCGTCCGTCGGCATGACCCCGAGCTGTTGACCGTCTTCGTTCACGACTCGCACTTCCGGCACGCGGATCGCGCGATTCACTCGGACCTTGTCCTTCTCGGGCGCCACGTCCCGCCAACGGCGTCTACGAAATCCCACGCGTTCTGATCTCCTCCTGGATGTTCTTCTCGAATTGCTCGAGCGGCATCACTTCCTGCCCGGTGCTCTTCCTGCGCCGGACGCTGACGCTGCGCGAGGCTTGCTCGCGCTCGCCGACGACGAGCGCGTAGGGAATCTTGTGAGTCTCCGTCGAGCGGACGCGGTAGTTGAGTGTCTCGCTCCTGAGATCGGCTTCCGCGCGCACGCCGCTCGCGCGGAGTAAATCGGCCACTTCCTTCGCGTACGCGGCCTGGCGGTCGGACACCGGCAGCACGGTCACCTGCTGCGGCGCGAGAAACACTGGGAAGTCACCGCCCGTGTGCTCGAGATAGATCGCGATGAAGCGCTCGAGTGACCCGAGCACCGCGCGATGCAGCATGGCCGGCTCGTGCTCGCCGCCGTCCGCGCCGATGTATTTCAGGCCGAAGCGGCCGGGCATCGCCATGTCGATCTGGATCGTGCCCAGCTGCCACCAGCGGCCCATGACGTCCTGAAAGTGTCTCTCGATCTTCGGACCGTAGAAGGCGCCCTCGCCTTGCTTGATCCCCGCCAGCTTGCCGCGGCGCTCGACCGCTTCGACGAGGAGTCTTTCGCCGCGCTCCCAGTCTTCGACGCGGCCGATGAACTGCTCCGGCCGCGTCGAGACGTACGTCGCCACGCCGCCGATGCCCAGATCGCGATCGACCTCGTCGCAGAGCGACATGAACTTGTCGATCTCGGCGCCGATGTCGTCCCACGCGCAGTAGATGTGCGCGTCGTCCTGGGCCATGGACCGCACGCGAGTCATTCCGTGGAGTGACCCGGTGCGCTCGTTGCGGTGCAGGCGCGAGAACTCGGCGAGGCGCAGCGGCAGCTCGCGGTAACTGCGCTTGCGCGAGCGGAACAGGAGACAGTGACCCGGGCAGTTCATCGGCTTCACGCCGAGCTCTTCGCCCTCTTCCCCGCTCGGGAACAAGAAGAAGTCACTTGCGAAGTTCTGGTAGTGACCCGAAGTCTTGTAGAGCTCGGCCGAGAAGATCTGCGGGCACATGACTTCTTCGTAGCCGTGCTTGCGGTACAGCCCGCGCACGTAGTCGACGAGCGCGTTGTATAGCGCGAGACCCTTCGGGAGATAGAACGGCGAGCCCTGCGCCCACTCGTGGAACTGGAACAGCTCGAGCTCTGCGCCGACGCGCCGGTGATCGCGCTCGCGCGCCGCTTCGAGACGCGCGAGATACTCGTCGAGCTCCTTCTTGTCCTTGAACGCGATGCCGTAGATCCGCTGCAGCATCTTGTTGTTCTCGTCGCCGCGCCAATACGAGCCCGCGAGCTCGGTGAGCTTCCACGCGCCGATCTGACCCGTGCGCTGCACGTGCGGTCCGCGGCACAAGTCCGCGAACTCGCCGTCGCGGTACACCGTGATCTCCTGACCCTCGGGGATGTCGCCCAGGCGCGAGACCTTGAGTGACTCGCCGAGTGACTCGAACAGCGCCTTGGCGTCGGCGCGCGACATCACCACGCGCTCGAACGGGCGGTCCTCCTTCACGATCTTCGCCATCTCGGCTTCGATGCGCGGCAGATCGTCCGGAGTGATTCGCACGGGAATGTCGAGGTCGTACTGGAACTTCTCGCTGTGATCGGCGCGGCCGACGTCGATCTGCGTGGCGGGCCACAAGCGCTTCACCGCGTCGGCCATCACGTGCTCGGCCGAGTGACGAATCACTTCGCCGCCAAGGGCGTCGCGCGAGGTAATGACTCGGAACTTCCCGCCGGCGCGAAGCGGCGCGCGCAGGTCGACGAGCTTGCCGTCGAGCTCGCCCGCGAGCGCCGCTTTGCCCAGCCCGGCGCCGATCTTCTGCGCAACTGCGAGCGAGGTGGTGCCGCTCGGCACACTCAAACGGGTGCCGTCCGGAAGCTCGAGCTGAACTTCACCGGCGCTCATGATTCGCGACTCGCCCTATACCACTGGCAGAGGGCCTGCTGGTAGGCACGGGCGGTCTCGAACCGCCGACCCCTACCGTGTCAAGGTAGTGCTCTACCCCTGAGCTACGTGCCTGTAAGCCAGCGAGCCAAGTATCAATTCCGGCTAGCGGAGTCAATTTGGCGCTGAGCCGGGAGCGAGCATCTCGGAGGCCGGCGGATGGACCTCGACCCGGAGCCGCGCGCGTCCAGCGCCGGCGTCCTCGGGCGTGAGCGTGAAGCCGTCGAACCGGACGCTCGCGAGCTTCTCCTGGAGCGCGCCAGGCCCCAACGAGGACACGACCTGGAGCGTCGCGCCGTGGGGCCGGAGCTCCCGCACCTCGGCGCGGCGCGCGCCGAGCTGCTGCAGCAGCACGCGGCGCACCGAGAGCACCTGCTCGAGGCTCGAGACGGCATCGAGCCCGACCTCGACGGGTTTGTCGGTGGCGGCGACCGCCTCCCAGTTTCTCTGCAGCTGGAGCGCGAGGTTCTCGCCGACCTGCGGCTCGACCGCGCCGAGCGCGCGGGCGATCGCGGCGTCGCGCTCCGCGTGATAGCCGGCGGCCTCGAAGCGCGCGAGCGCGAGCTCGCTCCCGTCGTCGGTGCGCTGCGCGCGGGCGCGGACCTCGGCGACGCCGCCAGGGACCGTGCTCGCCCCCGCGGCCGCGGTGCGCCAGTCGACCTCGAGGTCGAGCGCGACGTCGGCGCCGACGGCGCGAGCCAGCTCGAGCGTGCTCGTCTGCCCGCTGACTCCCGGCCGCAGCGCCGTCTCGACGAACACGAACTCGCGGTCGGAGAGACTCTTGCGAACCGACTGCTCCAGGTGCGCGAGCGCGCCGGCGGGCGGCGCGGCCGCGAGTGACCCGATCGGCCGCACCCGCAGCGCGAGCGACGGCCGATCGCTGGCCTCGTGCAGGAAGCCCTCGCTCACGAGCGTGGCCCGCAGCTGCGTCGTGTCGATTCGCGCGGTGATCGGTAGTGAGTACTCCTCGATCGCCGGGTCGAGCGGCGAGCGCCGGCGCTCGAGGGCGCCGTCGATGCGGTACGTGAGCACGAAGCGCTGCGCGATCGGGGCGAGCGTGGCGCGCAGCTTCTCGATCTCGAGTCCGTACTTCTCGGCGCCGAGAATGCCCTTCGCGGCTTCGAGCACCGCCGCGACCAGGCCCGCGCGGTACGCCGCGTCGCGGGGCGCCTGCTCGCCGAGCTCGGCGGACGAGACCAGGCCCTGCACCGAGACGCTGACCGGCTCGAGCGCGCGCGCGGGCTGCGCCGCCGCGAGACACAGCGTCGCGAGAACGAGCGCTAGACGTGACATCGAGTCACTCTGCGCCCGAAGATGCCATCCAGCTCGCCCACGAGTGACTCGGTCACTCGCACCTTGTGGCGCGGCAGGTCGAGCACCGCCGCAGCGCCCGTGGCCAGGCCGAGCTCGAAGCTGACGGGCACGTTGCCGGGCACCAAGTCGAGCGCGCGGCGCAGCTCGGTGAGTCGCGCCGGAGACAGCTCGTCTTCCTTCACCGCCACGACCACGCGGCTCGTGCGCTGACTCCAGGCGTCGGCCAGGCGCACGATCTCGTCGGCGTGCAGCTCGGGCCGCTCGGGCTCCCCCGCCACGTTCCCCTTCACCAAGACCGGCGCGCCTCCCTGTAACAGCGCGGAGAACTTCGCGTAGGTCTTCGGAAAGAACACGACGTCGAGCGATCCGCCCAGGTCTTCGAGCGTCGCGCGCGCCATCAGATCACCCTTGCGCGTGTTCTGGACGCGCAGGCCGCTGAGCAGCCCGCCGATCCACACCTCGCGGCGGCGATGCGGCTCGTCGGGAATCTGGTCGAGGCGAAAGCTCGCGAAGCGCGCGAGTGAGTCGGCGTGCTCCCGAAGCGGGTGACCGGTGACGTAGAAGCCGAGCATCTCCTTCTCGCCGGCGAGTAACTCGGCGGCGGCCCACTCCGGCACCTCTGGAAGCGCGGGCTCGGCGGTCTGCAGCTCGACCCCGAAGAGTGACTCCTGCCCCAGCTCCTTGTCGCGCTGGTCGCGCTGCGCGCGCTCGATCGCCGGCGCGAGCCCCGCCCACAGCGACGCGCGCGTGGCCTTCGTGAAGTCGAACGCGCCGCAGCGGATCAGACTCTCGATGACTCGCTTGTTCACGCGCTTCGAGTCGATGCGCCGCACGAAGTCGTACAGGCTCGTGAATGGGCCGCCCGCCGCGCGTGTCTCGAGGACCGCGTCGATCGCGGCGTCGCCCACGTTCTTCACGCCCGCGAAGCCGAAGCGGATGCCCTCGGGCACGACCGCGAAGTCGCGCTCCGACGAGTTCATCTCGGGCGCGAGCACGGGAATACCGCGGTCGCGCGCGTGGCCGATGTACTTGCCGAGCTTGTCGAGGTTCCCCGACTCGATCGTCAGCAGCGCCGCGAGATACTCGCGCGGGTGATTCGCCTTGAGATAGGCGGTCTGGTACGTGATCAGCGCGTATGCCGTGGAGTGCGCCTTCGGGAACGCGTAGCCCGCGAACTTCTCGATCATGTCGAAGAGCGCCTGCGCCTTCGAAGCACCGCAGCCGCGCTCGACCGCGCCGCCGATGAAGCGCTGGCGCTGTTTCTCCATCTCCTCGGGCTTCTTCTTGCCCATCGCGCGGCGCAGGAAGTCCGCTTCGCCCAGTGAGTAGCCACTCACTCGGTTCGCGATCTGCAGGACCTGGTCCTGGTACACGATCACGCCCAACGTTTCGCGAGTCACTTCCTCGAACTGCGGCAGGAAATACTCGACCTTGGCCATGCCGAGCTTGCGGTCGACGTACTCCTGCAGCGCGCCCGACTCGATCGGCCCGGTGCGGTACAGCGCGATCAGCGGGATGATCTCGCGGAACACCTTCGGCTTGAGCCTCGTAGCGAGCTCGGTCATCCCGCTCGATTCCATCTGGAACACGCCCTCGGTGTCGCCGCGCGAGAGCAGCTCGAAGGTGCGCTTGTCGTCCATCGGGATGGCGGCGACCGAGAACTCGGGGTGATTCGCGCGCACGAGTCTCTCGGCGTCCGACACGATCGTGAGCGTCCGCAGGCCCAGGAAGTCGAATTTCACCAAGCCCATCCGCTCGACCATGTTCATGTCGAACTGAGTCACCACTTCGCCCGACTTCGGGTCGCGGTACAGGGGCACGAGCTGGATCAGCGGCTTGTTGCCGATCACCACGCCCGCGGCGTGAGTCGACGCGTGGCGAGTGAGTCCCTCGAGCGCGAGCGCGTTCTCGAGCAGCTTCTTCACCTGCGGCTCTTCCTTCGCCTTCGCGAGATCCGGCGAAGAGTCGATCGCCTCCTGCAGCGAGATGCCGAGTATCTCGGGCACGAGCTTCGCGATGCGGTCGACGTCGGGGAACGTCATGCCCAGCACGCGGCCGACGTCGCGGATCGCCGCCTTCGCCTGCAGCTTCCCGAACGTGATGATCTGCGCGACGCGTTTCTCGTCGTTGCCCTCGCCGTCGTACTTGCGGCGCACGTAGTCGATCACCTGGTCGCGCCCGCGCATGCAAAAGTCGACGTCGATGTCGGGCATCGAGATGCGCTCGGGGTTCAGGAAGCGCTCGAACAGAATGTCGTACTCGAGCGGATCGACGCCTGTGATTCCCAGCGAGTAAGTCACGAGACTCCCGGCCGACGAGCCGCGGCCGGGCCCGACCGGGATGCCGTTGTTCCGCGCGTACGCGATGAAGTCGGCCACGATCAGGAAGTAACCCGCGAAGCCCATCTTGCAGATGGTGTCGAGCTCCATCTGCAGCCGGTCGGAGTAAGTCGCGTGTGACTTCGCGAACGGCTCGTCGGGCGCGAGGCTCATGACCCGCCGCAGGCCGGCCCACGACTGCTCGCGCAGCACGTCCTCGCGCGTCGTGTGACTCGGCACCTGGAACTCGGGCATGTGGTACACGCCGGTCTCGAGCTCCAGGTTGCAGCGCTCGGCGATCTCGACGGTGTTCGACAGCGCCTTCGGCAGATCGGAGAAGACGTCCGCCATTTCGGCGGCGGACTTCACGTAGAAGCCCTTGCCGTCGAACTTGAAGCGGTTCGGGTCGTCGAGCGTGGTGCCCGTGCCGATGCAGAGCAGCGCCTCGTGCGGGCCGTGGTCGTGCGCGTGCAGATAGTGCGCGTCGTTGGTGGCGACGAGCGGCAGCTTGAGCTCCTCGGCGATCTTCAAGAGCTCCTTGTTCACGCGCTCCTGCAGCTCAATCCCGTGGCGCTGGAGCTCGACGTAGAAGCGCCCCGGGAAGATGCGCGCGAACTCCTCGGCGAGCTGCCACGCGCGCTGTGTCTCGCCCGAGCCGAGCGCGCGACAGATCATCGACGAGAGACAGCCCGACGTGGCGATCAGCCCTTCCGAGTGACTGCGCAGTAACTCGAGATCGATGCGCGGCTTGTAGTAGAAGCCCTCGAGGTAGCCCTTCGAGACCAAGGTCATCAGGTTGCGGTAGCCGTTCCCGTTCATCGCGATGAGCAACAAGTGATTGATCGCGTCGAAGCCCGACTTGTCCTGCGCGCGCTTCTCCTTCTCGAAGCGCGAGCCGGTCGCGATGTACGTCTCACAACCGAGCAGCGGCTTGATGCCCGCCGCGCGCGCCTTCTCGTAGAACTCCGCCGCGCCGAACAAGTTGCCGTGGTCGGTCATGCCGACGGCGGTCTGTCCGAGCTCCTTCGCCTGCGCGAACAACGGCGCGAGCTTGATCGCGCCGTCGAGCAGTGAGTACTGCGTGTGCAGGTGCAGATGGGCGAAGCCGTCCTTCGCGATCAACTCTCTCGTGTCCCCCGACGTCGCATGCTAGTCGCTCGCGGCGACCGGCGCGACTACTCCCATTCGATCGTCGCGGGGGGCTTCGAGGAGATGTCGTACACGACGCGGTTCACGCCGTGCACTTCGTTGGTGATGCGGCTCGAGATCTTCGCGAGCAGCTCGTGCGGCAGCGGCGCCCAGTCTGCGGTCATCGCGTCGCGCGAAGTGACACAGCGGAGCGCGATCGTGTTCTCGTACGTCCGGTAGTCGCCCATCACGCCGACGGAGCGGATCGGGAGAAACACCGCGAACGCCTGCCACAGCTTCTCGTACCAGCCCGCGGCGCGGATCTCGTCCTGCACGATCTTGTCGGCAGCGCGCAGGATCGCGAGGCGCTCCTTCGTGACTTCGCCGACGACGCGGATCGCGAGGCCCGGGCCCGGGAACGGATGGCGGCGAGAGAGAGCGCGCGGCACGCCGAGGCGGTCGCCGACTTCCCGCACCTCGTCCTTGAACAGCTCGCGCAGCGGCTCGACGATCTCGAGCTTCATGACTTCGGGCAGCCCGCCCACGTTGTGGTGTGTCTTGATCGTCGCCGACGGTCCGTGCACCGAGACTGACTCGATCACGTCGGGGTACAAAGTCCCCTGCGCGAGATACTTCGCGTTCGCGATCTTGCTCGCCGCCCTCTCGAACGCCGCGACGAACGTGTGGCCGATCACGACCCGCTTCTTCTCGGGCTCTTCCACGCCGCGCAGGTGGCGCAGGAACTTCTCGCCCTCGTCGAGCGTCACGAGCGGAATGCCGAGGTCGTCGCGGAAGATCTTTTCGACCTCCTCCCGCTCGCCCGCGCGCAGCACGCCGTTGTCGACGAAGAAGCAGTGCAGCTGCTCGCCGATCGCGCGGTGGAGCAGCACGGCGACCACGGTCGAGTCGACCCCGCCCGAGACGCCGCACACGACGTGGTCCGAGCCGATGCGCGCGCGGAGCCGCTGTGTCTCGCTCGCGATGAACTCGTCCATGGTCCACGTGCCGCGCAGGCCGGCGACCTGGATCAGGAAGTTCTCGAGCATCTTCGCGCCGTGCTCGGTGTGCACCACCTCGGGGTGGAACTGCAGGCCGTAGATCTTGCCGTCGGCCGAGCGCACGGCCGCGAACGGGCAGTTCACGGACGTGGCGATGGTCTCGAAGCCGCGGCCCAGGGCGGTGACTCGATCGCCGTGACTCATCCACACGTTCGAGCGCGCCGGCACGCCCGCGAGCAGTGAGTCGGTCGAGTCACTGCGCTCGAGCTCCGCGCGGCCGAACTCTCGCGCGCCCGCGGGCTCGACCTTGCCGCCTAGCTCCTGCATGAGCAGCTGCATGCCGTAGCAGATGCCGAGCGTGGGCACGCCCAACCGAAACACTTCGGGGTTCGTCTTCGGCGCGTCCGCGGCGTACACGCTCGCGGGGCCGCCCGACAGCACGACCGCGCGCGGCGCGATCTCGCGGAGTCTCTCGGTCGTGACCCACGGCGGCACGATCTCGCAGTACACGTGCAGCTCGCGAATCCGGCGCGCGATCAGCTGCGTGTATTGTCCGCCGTAGTCGACAACGATCGCGCGTTCGGCCGCCGCCAACCTACTTGCTCTCGAGCCAGTAGTTCGGCGGCTCTTCCGTGATGATGATGTCGTGCGGGTGTGACTCGCGAAGGCCGGCGGCGGTGATTCGCACGAACTGGGCGCGCTTGCGCAGCGCCTCGAGATCCGGCGCGCCGATGAGACCCATGCCGGAGCGCACGCCGCCGAGTAACTGGTACAGACTGTTCGACAGCGGCCCGCGGTGCGGCACGCGGCCCTCGACGCCTTCCGGCACGAGCTTCGAAGGCGCGCGCACCTCCGACTGGAAGTAGCGGTCGCGGTAGCCCTCGCGCATGGCCGACATCGAGCCCATCGCCCGATAGACCTTGTACGTGCGGCCTTGGTGCAGCACGACGTCGCCCGGGCTCTCGTCGGTGCCCGCGAAGAGTGACCCGATCATGACCGTGTCCGCGCCGGCGGCCAGCGCCTTCACGATGTCGCCCGAGTATTTGATCCCGCCGTCGCCGATGAGCGGCACGCCGTGGCGGCGACACACTTCGGCGGCGTCCATGATGGCAGTGAGCTGCGGCACGCCGACGCCCGCGACGATGCGCGTGGTGCAGATCGAGCCGGGCCCCACGCCGCAGCGCACGGCGGAGACGTGTGACTTGATCAGCGCCTCGGCGCCTTCGGCCGTCGCGATGTTGCCGCCGACGATCTCGACCGCCGGGAACGCGGCATGTAACTCGGAGATCGAGCGCAGCACCGCTTCCGCGTGGCCGTGCGAGCTGTCGACGAGCAGCACGTCCGCGCCCGCGCGGATCATCGCGTCCGCGCGCTCGATCGCGTCCTTGGTGACTCCCACCGCGGCGCCGACGCGCAGGCGACCCAGCGCGTCCTTGTTCGAGTTCGGGAACAGCTGCTGCTTCTCGATGTCCTTGATCGTGATCAGCCCGCGCAGATTCCCGAGGTCGTCGACGACCAGGAGTTTCTCGATGCGGTTCTGATGAAGGAGCTCCTTGGCCTGCTCCATCGAGACACCGAGCCGCACGGTGATGAGTCCCTCGCTCGTCATCACCGTCGAGACCGCCGCCTCGCGGCTGCGCACGAAGCGCAGGTCGCGGTTGGTCACGATCCCGACGAGCTTCTCGCCGCGCACCACCGGGAGTCCCGAGATGTGGTGCTCGTGCATGATGTCGAGCGCGTCCTGGATCGGCTGATCGGGCTCGAGCGTGATCGGGTCGACGATCATTCCCGACTCGGAGCGCTTCACCTTCGCGACTTCGGCGGCCTGCGCTTCGATCGAGAGATTCTTGTGGATGAAGCCGAGCCCGCCTTCCTGCGCCATGCAGATGGCGGTGCGGTGCTCAGTGACCGTGTCCATCGGCGAGCTCACGAGCGGCATCTTCAAGCGGATGCCCGGAGTGAGCTGAGCCGAGAGATCGACTTCCGTCGGGTGCACCGACGACGCGCCCGGGAGCAGCAGTACGTCGTCGAAGGTCAGGCCATCGCGAATGGCTACGCTGGGCGCAGCGCCTCCGACGGTGAGGTCCTGGTTAGAGGAGTGCCTATGAGACGGGCCTGAGTCGCGCATCGAGCCGTCCCCCGCGCTGGATGGCGGCGCACTTTAGTGGGGTCGACTCAGGGTGTCAACCAGCGGCGCTCGTCGGTGCGCGTGACTCACCGACGACGCCGCGCACGAGCGCTGCGAAGCTGCGCAACACCGCTTCTTGCAAGCGCAGCGCGAGCGCAGGTGCGTCGTCGCGCAGCCGCAGATAGCCCTCGCGCGTGAGCGACAAGAGCCGTGCGCGCGTCGCGCCGACGGCGTCGCACTCGCGGCGGCCGATCGAGACGAGACTCAGCGCGCCGAGCACTTCGCCGGGCGCGAGATCCGCGACGGGCTGTCCGTCGTTGCGGACCGTGATGGCGCCCTCGACGAGGAAGTACAGCGCGTCGGCTTCCTCGGTCGAGTGAAACAGCACGGAGCCCGGGTCGAGCTCGCGCGACTCGAGCACCGCCTCGAGCGCGCTGCGCTCCTCGTCGGTGAGCTCGGCCAACATCGGAAAACCGGAGAGCACACTCATGGCACCAACCTCGCGAAGACACTGCGCAGGACTTCGAGCCGCTCGAGACTCGACGGCGGCGGCAGCACGAAGAACGACCCTCCCTCGAGGTGCGGGAGCGTCCCGCGCGCCGAGTCGGAGAGATTCAGTCCGGGCGCGTCGGGCAGCAGCAGGTGCACCGAGCGCGGGCTGCGCACGCGCAGCTTCGCCCAGATCGCCTCGGTCGCTTCGAGCGCCTGCCCGAACGGACCCGCCGGCAGGATGATTGCGCCGAGCATGCCGTGCGCCGCGACGTCCCAGAGCGGCTCGTACGTCGGATCCGCCGGGGCCGAGATCAAGCGCAGCGTCATGTGCTCGCCGAGCGGAACGTGACCCAAGGTGCCCAGCGCGCCGAGCTTGTCGGTGTCTCGCGCGAGACGGCCGTCGATCACGAAGTGAGTCGTCTCGCGCAGCGCAGTCACGAATGCCCGCACCAGAGCTTTCTCGTGACTCGCGACGAGCACCTTCAGCACCGAGCCCGCTTTGGGGCGCTGACTCGCCGCCCACTCGCGCAGGCGGCGCACCTGCGGCACCGAGAAGACCGCGGCCTCGCTCTGCGCGAAGCCACCCTCGGGGGTGGTGCGCAAGTGCTCGAGGCCCAGCGCGTCGCGCGCGAACAAGTCAGAGAGCACGCGCAGCACCTGATAGTCGGGATACGGGCAGTGATCGACGATCTCGCCCACTTTGCGGTACGCGATGACGGCGTCGACGACTTCCTTCGTGAGTGGGTGACCGATCGCGGGGATCTGGTCGCGCGACACGCGCAGCGCCAGGCGGAAATCCGGGCCCGGCATGTCGCGGCGCAGCTTGTCCCACTCGTCCTTCTGGCGCATGCCTTCCATCAGCAGCATGCGCAGCGGCTTGGCGATGCGCGCCTGATCGCGCACGTCGCCGGGGAGAAACTCGAAGCGGCCTTCCTTCCAACCCAGAATTCTGTAGAGCGCCTTCTCGCCCACCACGGCCGTGCCGTCGGAGAGCGGAATGAGCGCGTCGATCACTTGGCCGCCGCGCACCGAGATGCACGCTGGGGCGGGCAGACCTTCCTGCGCGATCTTCACGCTGCCGCTGCGCAGATTCATCTGGAAGATCTGGAGTAAGTCGGCCACCGAGATCTGCGAGAGCTTGCCCTCGATCTCGGTGTCACTCCGGATCTCGCCGAAACGCGCGCTGCGCTCGAGGATGGCGTCGACGTGGTCGAGTATGTCGGCCTCGTGCCACGGCGCGACCACCGTGGCGTCGCGCGAGTCCATCGAGATCGGCGCGTCGAGCTCGTCGTTCACCAGGAAGATGAAGCTGGTGCCGCGCGTGCGCGGATTTCCGCGGAGTATCTCGGCTAGGCGCACGCCGTCGATCACCGCGAGGTCGATCGGGCAGATCACCGCTTCGGGGATGCGCTCGAGTGACAGCTCCAACGCGGTGGCGCCGTGCGGTGCGACTTCCACGATGTGACCGCGGCCGGTGCACGCCTCGGCAACCCCCTTGGCGCGCCCGCGATCGTGGTCGGCGACGAGGAGTCTCACGCGCGCACTCCGAACCCGGTCTCGGCGCGCAGGCGGAACGTCATGTGCTCGACCAGCACGGGATCGGACGAGTGGAACACCGGGCGCGCGCCGTCGCTGCGCGGCTTGCCTGCGACGAGCGCGTACGGCGGGCCCTCGCCGAAGCGCACGATCCACGAAGTCTCCGCCGAGACGTTCGGCGGGAGTGACAGCGCGGTGACTGCCGGGCCCGAGGGCACGGTGTCTCCGTCGGTCGCGAGAAACACTTCGGTCGCTGTCTCGATGTCGCCCAGCGCGGTGAGCGGCGCGAGGAACCGTTTGCGATCGGGGCCGGGCGCGAGGAACAGGAGGCCGCGGTCGCGCGGGCGGCACGCGAGGTCGCCGATGAGTAACTCGGCCGCTTCGCCCACGAACTCGTTCGGCAGCCAGAGCGCGCGGTCGAGCAGGCGCGCGCCCATCGCCGACAGCGGTGTCTCGGCCTCGATGCCGAGCTCGCGCACGACGCTCGCGTGTTCTTCCTGCACGCGCCGCTCGGCGGTGGCCGAGAGCTGCTCGAGTGTCTCGCCGTCGACGGGGAAATTGGCGACGCCCAGCGCCGGCGCGGCCGTGAGCCGCGCCTCGCGCAGCGCGTCGCGGAGTCTCTGCGCGATCCGCCGCTTCAGGACGACGCCGCCCAGCGGGTCCGTGTCCGTGACCAGGACCCAGAAGCGGTGGGTCCCTTCGGCGACCAGCACGTCGGTGGTGCGCAGCGTGCGAGTCACTGCGCTGACCAGCGACGGCAGCACCGCGGGATTCTTCGTGCCGTCGAAGCCGTCGACGTCGACGCACAGGAGCGAGAGACGCCGCCCGAAGCGGTGCGCCTTGTGGACCTCGGTGCGGCCGACCTCGTCGAGGAAGTCACGGCCCGGCAGGCCCGAGAGCGGCTCGCGCAGGCTGCTCCGCGCCAGGCGCTCGCGCTCGAGCGCCATGTCCAGCGCGAGCGCGGCCAGCTTCGTCGCCTGCGCGCACGACTCGATCTCGCGCGCGCCGAAGCCCGCCGGCTCGCCCGCGGTCATGCGCGCGATCGCGACCAGGCGCGCATCGCGCAGGAACGGCAGCAAGACGAGCTTCGCGCGACCCGACTCGGGCTCGGACACCGTGCGCCCGGCGCGCAGCGCCTCGGCGCGCGCTGGCGGCTCGAACACGAATACCTCGGGCGCCGTCGGCGCGGCCGAGCCACTCGCGACCGCGCCGCGCCCGATCGTGCCGTCGCTCCGCGGCTCCGCGTACATCGCTACCTCGCCCGCGCGACTCTCGACTTGCAGCAGCTGCGCGATGCGTTTCTCGACCTCGGCGCGCGAGCGCAGCTCGAAGAGACCCGCGGTGCGCTCGAGCAGCGAGACACGGCTCATCAGGTTCACGTTCTCGTCGAGCAGCCTGCCCTGCTCCGCGTCGGTCCGCGGCGGAGCGAGCAACGCGGCGACGGCGCGCAAGAGCGCCTCGCGGTCGACGGGCTTCTGCATGAAGTCACTCGCGCCGCCGCGCATCGCGGCCGCGCGTGAGTTCGCGTCGGCCGAGAGCGCGAGCAGCGCCGATTTCGGCCAGCGCGTGCGGAGTCTCTCGATCCCCGCCGCGGGATCGGGACCCAGCTGGCCCGGATCGGCGATCACCACGTCGGGCGCGCCGTCGCGCGCCGCCGCTTCGAACGCCCGCGCCTCGTTCTCGACCACGCGGATCGCGTGACCCGCCTCGGAGAGCAAACCTTCGACGAAGCTGCGGAAGTACACCTGGTTGTCGATCGCCAGTATCCGCGCCTTGGGAGGCAAGGTCTCTCCTCGGGCTCGGACCACTCCGAGCGCGTGCAGCTTAGTCTCTAGTGCTTGTCGGCCACGAGACGATTTTTTTCACCCAGGCGGCGGGTTGCACGGCCGAGCAGCGAGTGAGGCGTGTACCCGTCGATGTCGACCATCGCGTAACTGCCGCGCGCGATGGCGCTGGCGGCGCTGAAGTTCACGAGCCGGTTCTGCGGGTCGCGTCCGGTCAGCGTTGCGCCCGGGCGGCGGCTCTCGCCGTCGACGAGGACGTCGACACACTCGCCTACGCGCGCGCCGTGGGCGTCGAGCGTGAGCGACGTCTGCAGCGACTGCACGCGGGCCAGGCGTTCCTGCGCCTCGGCTGGGTCGAGCTCGCCCAAGCCGCGCCGCGCCGCCGGCGTGCCCGGGCGTTCGGAGTATTTGAACGAGAAGCTGTCCGTGAAGCGCAGCTCGGTCATGAGACTCAGCGTCTCTTCGAAGTCGGCGTCTGTCTCAGTCGGAAACGCGACGATGAGGTCGGTGGTCAGCGCGATCTCGGGCCGCGCGCGCCGCAAACGATGGACGATGTCGACGTAAGTCCCGCGGTCGTAGCGGCGGTTCATCGCGGAGAGCACGCGATCGGAGCCGCTCTGCACCGGCAGGTGCAGGTGCGGGCAGAGCTGCGGGATGTTCCGGTACGCGTCGATCAGCTCCGCTGACACGAAGCTCGGGTGCGGGCTCGTGAAGCGGATACGGCGGATGCCAGGAACTTCGGCGACCCGGCGAATCAGCGCTGCGAAGTCGATCTCGCCCTTCGTCATCCCGGGCCGCGCCCGGCCGTACGCATTGACGGTCTGCCCGAGCAAGGTGACTTCGCTCGTGCCCGACGCTGAGAGGCGCCGCACCTCGTCGAGGATGTGCTCGCTCGGGCGGCTCACCTCGCGGCCGCGCGTCCGCGGCACGACGCAGTACGCGCAGAACAAGTCACACCCTTCCATGACCGTGACGTACGCGCGGCCTGGGGTCGTCGACGCGAACTCGGGGTGCAGCTCGGGCAGCTCGAAGCGCGCGTGGGAGTCGTCGTCGTAGTCCACGCGCAGACATCGCCTCCGCGAGCGAGCGGCCCGCGCCAGCTCGGGCAGGTGGATGAGATTCTGCGGGCCGAACACGAAGTCGAGCCCGGGGAAGCGGCGAAGCAGCGCCTCGCCTTCCTGCTGCGCAACGCAGCCGCCGACCCCGACAACGAGATCCGGCTCACTGCGCTTGCGCTGTAGGAGCCAACCCAATTCGGTGTAGAGCTTGTGCTCCGCCTTCTCGCGGATCGAGCACGTGTGAATCACGACCAGATCGGCGGCAGCTTCGTCGGACGCGCACCAACCGTCGTGATGCAGCAGGTTCGCCATCTTCTGGGCGTCGTGCTGATTCATCTGGCACCCGAAGGTGCGGATGTGAAAGGAGTTGCTCACGGTCGAGCACCGTAGCCGAGGCGATGACTGAGTGCCTCGGCTCGATCGGCGAACCTGTGAATCACCTGTGACATCCGGCGACTCGAGAGACTGCTTCAATCTCTAGATGGATCTGAGCCACTCGCTCGCGGGCAAACAACGAAATGAGGTTTGACATCTCCGACGGCCCATGCATAATTTGCCCACATGGCATCATCCGCGACGGGAGGCGCGGGCCGCCAAGCAAGTTCATGGAGAAGGCGGTGGAGACGACATTTCTGACTTGAAATGTCCAACCTCTCACCCCCCACAAAGTCATCCACCGCCCTCTCCGACCCATCCACAACGCCGGTAGCCACAGGCTGCCGGCGTTGTTGCGTTGAGGGGCCAGCCGAGAGTGTTTGCGCAAACGCTCGATGCGGCTAGAGAATCAGGCGGTCAACCAAGCGCGAGAGCTGCTTGAGGTTGCGGCACTCCTCGGCGATGTCGGTGTAGGGCAGATACTTGTCCATCACGCTGTCGCCGAAGCCCCAAGCGCCAGGTGACTCGGGATTGATCCAGATCACATTCTTGGCCTTGGAGTGAATGTCGCGCACGCACCAAGCCCGCGGGTCGTTGTAGTTGTTCCGTGCGTCCCCGATCACCACCACCGTGGTGCGGCTGTCGATCGACGACAGGTAGTCACGCCAGAAGGTGTGGAAGGCCATGCCGAAGTTGGAGCGCGTGTACGGGTTGATCACGTCGCCGCCGTCGAGCGCTAGGTCGATCGCATCGAAGATCTCGTGGTCGCGGAACAGCTGACTCACCTCGCCCAGCTCAGCGACGAACACGAAGCTCCGCACCTTGGTGAAGCAGTCCTGCAGGCTGAAGATGAACTGCAGGAAGAAGCGACTCACGTTCGCGACCGAGCTCGAGATGTCGCACAGCACGACGAGCTTCGGCTTCTCCTTCTTGCGCTGTTTGAACACGAGCTCGAAGGGGATCGCGCCGTTGGCCATGTTCCGTCGCATGGTGGTCTTGAGATCGAACTTGCCGCGGCGCTCGCGTTTGCGACGCATGGTGATGACGCTCTTGAGCTTCTGGGCCAGGCGCTGCACGACCTCTCGCAGCTTGCGCAGATCTTCCTCGGTCAGGTTGTAGAAGCTCTTCTCGAGGAGACTCTCGCGGCGGAAGCGCTCGATGTAGTCGTGATTCTGCTTGTCGAGCTCGCGCTCGGTGAACTGGCGGACGGCGCGGCGCACCGCTTCCTGCACGGCTTTGAGTAACTCGCCCAGCTCGCGCAGGCGATCCTCGTCCATCCCCTCTTCGCGCAGCCGCTCCATGAGTGACTGGAGCTCGCCAGCGGCGCCCTCCATGTCCATCTGCTCCATCATGCGGCGCGAGAAGAAGCCGATCTGGAGCATGTTGCGGATGTTCTGGACCTCGGCCTCGTCGCCCGCCTGCTGGATCAGCTTCTCGAGCGCGTTGGGATCCATGCCGAGCAGCGCCTTCGCGAGCTCGGACATGTCGCCGACATCCATGTTCTCGAGCATGCGGCGCAGCTGCTCGAGCAGCTGATCGAGGTCGAAGCCCTCGGGCATGCCGCCCATCGCGCCCTGGAGCTCCTGCCGGAGCTGGTCGTGGAAGCCCGACCAGAAGAGATCGAAGAGTCTGTCGTAGGTGTCGATCTCATCGGAGCGCTTCACCATGGTGGCGCGCAGCGCGTCCTTGAACAGCTCGCGGTCCTCGAGCGGCAGCTCGTCGAGCGCGCCGAAGGCGTCGAGTGACTCGGCCACGGACACGCGCACGCCGGCCTTGCGCAGCAGGTTCGTGAACTCGACGAGCTTCTTCTGCATGACTAGTGCAGCACGCTCTTCTTGGCGGGCGCCGCGGGCTGAGCGGGCGGAGTCACGGGCGCGCCCGCGGCCTTCTCCGCCGCCTTGCGCTGCAGGAGCGCGTTCAGCTCGCTCTGCGCCTTCGCAATGTCACCCTGGTGCTTCAGGATGACGTTGAGTGTGTCGTTCACGAGCTCGGTCTCGAGCTCGTCGGCGTTCAGCACCATGAGGGCGCGTGCCCAGTCCAGTGTCTCCGAGATCGACGGCGTCTTCTTGAGATCGAGCTTCCGGATGCGCTGCACGAGCTCGACGATGTCCGTCACGAGCCGCTGGCCGATGCCGGGCACCTTGAGCTCGAGAATCCGCACCTCTTCCTCCGTCGAGGGGAAGTCGATGTGCAGGTGCAGGCAGCGGCGCTTGAGCGCGTCGGTCATCTCGCGCGCGTCGTTGGAGGTGAGGAACACGAGCGGCAGGTGCTTGGCCTGGATCGTCCCGACTTCGGGGACGCTCACGGTGTAGTCCGAGAGCACCTCGAGTAGGAACGCCTCGAACTCGGGATCCGACTTGTCGACTTCGTCGATGAGCAAGAGCACCGGCTCGGTCGCCGTGATCGCCTTCAACAGCGGCCGCGCGACGATGAAGCGCTCGCTGAAGAACACGTCGTCCTGACTCGCGATGCGCTCGGACGCTTCCTTGAGTGTCTTCGTCCCTTGGATCACGTCGCTGATCTTGTCGCGCAGCATCTGGGTGTAGAGCAGCTGCTTGGCGTACTCCCACTCGTAGAGGGCCTTCGACTCATCGAGGCCCTCGTAGCACTGCAGGCGAATCAGCTTCCGACCCACCGCCTGAGCCACGACCTTCGCGAGCTCGGTCTTGCCGACGCCGGCGGGGCCCTCGACCAGGACCGGCTTGTTGAGCTTCGACGCGAGATACACGACCGTCGCGATCTTCTTGCCGGCGATGTAGCTCTGATCGAGCAGGCGCTTCTGGACCGCGTCCACACTGTCGAACATCCCGTCTCCCATCTGCGAGGCTAGCGAGCGCGCGAAAGCGCTTGGCCTCTCCGCTCCATGCTGCGCTCCGTGGCCCTCGCCAGAAGCTCCTCCAACCACCCCTGTCGCATGCGCTGCAAGCGCACGCCGTACTCGACGATCATACGCCGGTACGGGTCGACTTCGCCCGGACTCTCCGCGAGCCGCGCCTCGAGCCGCGCGGCGCGAGCCTCGGTCTGCACGAGCCGAGCGCGAATCTGAGCCTCGGCCGCGGCCGCACCGAGCCTTGCGAAGAAGCTCGCCCGCTGCAGAAACTCGTCGCGCCAGAAGAAGCTCTGTCTCTCGCGCGAGCTCACGGGCTCCGCGCCCTCGAGCCAGCGCGCGAACGCGGCGCGGCCCTTCGCAGTGACTCGGTACAAGTGTTTCGTCGGGCTGCGCTGCTGCTCGACGACTTCCTTCTCGATCCAACCCAGGCTCTCGAGCTTCGCGAGCGCGGGGTACAGCTGGCCGTCGTTCAGGCCCAGGTCCTTCGAGAAGGTCTCCTCGAGCTGTTTGCGGATGGAATAGCCGTGCGCCGGCGCATCCATCAGCACGCCGAGAATCGTGTACGCGACCGACATCGCTCTAACTCATCAAGTTGAGGATGTGACCGAGCTTCTCGCGCTTGGTGCGGAGATACTCGAGGTTCTTGTCGTTCGGGCGCATCTCGAGCGGCATCTGCTCGACGATGTCGAGCCCGTAGCCCTCGAGCCCGGCGAGCTTCTTGGGATTGTTGGTGAGCAGGCGCATGTGAGTCACACCCAGGTTCACCAGAATCTGCGCGCCGACGCCGAAGTCGCGCGCGTCGGGCGGAAAGCCGAGGCGCTCGTTGGCCTCGACGGTGTCCAACCCCTCGTCGTCCTGCAGCGAGTAAGCGCGGATCTTGTTGAGCAGCCCGATGCCGCGGCCTTCCTGGCGCATGTAGAGCAGCACGCCCGTGCCCTCTTCCTGGATCATCTTCAGCGCCGTCTGCAGCTGCTCGCCGCAGTCACAGCGCAGCGAGCCGAAGGCGTCGCCGGTGAGACACTCACTGTGTACACGGACGAGCGTCGGCTCGCCGGGCCGGATCTCGCCGCGCACGAACGCCACGTGGTCCACGCGGTCGATCTCGTTCTTGAACACGACCGCGCGGAAGTCACCGAACATGGACGGCAGCGAAGCCTCGGCGCCGCGAATCACATGACTCTCGGTGCGCAGCCGATACTTGATCAGGTCGGCGACTGTCAAGATGCGCAGCTTGTGAGTCGCCGCGAACTCCTTGAGATCGGGCATGCGCGCCATGGTGCCGTCGTCGTTCATGATCTCGCAGATCACCGCCGCGGGCTCGATGCCGGCCAGGCGCGCGAGATCGACCGAGCCCTCGGTCTGGCCGGTGCGCCGCAGCACGCCGCCGGGCTTCGCGACGAGCGGGAACACGTGACCCGGCCGAGTCAGATCCGACGGTCGCGCGCCGGCGGCCATCGCCACCTGGATCGTGCGGGCGCGGTCCGCGGCCGAGATTCCAGTAGTGACTCCCTCGCGCGCTTCGATCGAGACCGTGAACGCCGTGCCGTACGGTGTCTCGTTCTCCGAGTCACGCACCATGAGCGGCAGATCGAGCTGCCGCGCGCGCTCGGGCGTGATCGCCAGACAGATCAGGCCGCGCGCGTGGCGCGCCATGAAGTTCACGGCCTCGGCCGTGCAGTGCGACGCGGCGATGCACACGTCGCCTTCGTTCTCGCGGTCCTCGTCGTCGGCCAGGATCACCATCCGGCCGGCGCGGAAGTCCTCGATCCCGGCGCGCACCCGCGCCATCACGTCGTTCTCCAGGGGGGCGCCCGCCGCAGCTGCGGGCCGCTTGCTATCGCTCATTCGCCGTCGACCTCGTCACTGGGTCGCTACCTAGGAGCTAGGTAAGCGCCGGGGCGACGGTATCAGCGGCGAACGGCGGGCGTCAAACGCCCTTCTTCTCCTGGAAGTGACCCATCACGCCCCCAATGAACTGGGCTTCGGTGACTCCGAACTTCGCGCCGAACGAGTGGCGCTGGTCGAGATGGCGGAACAGGCGCACGAGCAGCGCTTCGAACGTCTCGATCACGCCCTCGCCCTTCGCGGCGGCGGCGGGGATGGTCGGGATGCCCGTGCCCTCCCACGCCTTGCGCACCTCCTCGAGCGGCTTGATGTCCTCGAGGTCGCGCTTGTTGAACTGCACGACGCTCGGGATCTGATTCACGTCGAGGCCGTTGGCGCGCAGGTTTGCCTCGAGGTCCCGGTACGAGTAGGCGTTGGCCGACGAGGCGCTGCGCTGTGAGTCGGCGATGAAGGCGACCGCGTCCGCGCCGGCGAGCACCACGCGCCGCGTCGAGCGGTGCAGCACCTGCCCCGGCACGGTGAACAACTTCAGCTTGATCTTGAAGCCGCCCTCGACGCCGAACTCGACGGGCAGGAAGTCGAAATACAGCGTGCGGTCGTCCTGCGTGTCGAGCGTGACCATGTCGCCGCGCACGCTGCCCGAGAGCAGCGCGTGGATCTGCTTCAGGTTCGTGGTTTTCCCGGAGAGCGCGGGCCCGTAGTACACGAGCTTCAGCGTGATCTCACGGCTCTCGAGGTTGAGCTGGGGCATGTACGCGCCTGAGTGGGGGTCGTGGCCCGTATCGGCGCTGCCTGTGACTCGGTTGAGGGACCGGGCTCAGCGGGACCCGCGGCGCCGCGTGAAGATGTCGAGCAAGATGCGCGCGGCGCGCGGGGCGGAGATGGCGTGCGCTTCCACTTCTGACTCGAGATCGGGCAGGCGTCCCGCGAGCTTGGGGTCGGCGCGAAACACTTCGTGCAAGCCGTCGTCGAGGAGCCGCCACAGCCACGCGCGCGCTTGTGACCTGCGCCGCTTCTCGAGCTCGCCGCTCTCCTGCACGGCTTCGCGGTGCGCGAGCACGGTCCGCCAGAACTCTGCGACGCCGTCGCCCGTGCGCGCGCTGGCGGTCAGGACCACGGGCGTCCATGCCGCGGACGCCTGCTGCAGGAGCGCGAGCGCGTGCTGGTAGTCGGCGGCAGTGAGTCGCGCCGCGGCGAGCTGCTCGCCGTCGGCCTTGTTCACGACCAGGACGTCGGCGAGCTCGAGCACGCCCTTCTTCAGTCCCTGTAACTCGTCGCCCGCGCCGGGCTGCAGGAGCACCGCGAACAGATCGACCATCGATCTCACTTCGACCTCGCTCTGACCCACGCCGACGGTCTCGATCAGCACGGCGTCGAAGCCCGCGGCTTCGCACACGAGCAGCGCCTCGCGCGTGCGGTGAGCGACACCGCCCAGTGTTCCGCCGGAGGGCGTCGGACGGATGAACGCCTTCGGCTCGCGCGCGAGTCTCTCCATGCGCGTCTTGTCGCCGAGGATGCTGCCGCCGGAAACGGGGCTCGACGGGTCGATCGCCAGCACCGCGAGACTCAGTCCCTGGCCGACGAGTGACAGCCCGAGTGTCTCGATGAACGAGCTCTTCCCCACGCCGGGCGGCCCCGTGATTCCGACCCGGAGCGCGCCGCCCGCGAAGGGCACGAGTGAGTCGAGCACCTCCTGCCCCAGCTCGCGGTGATCCGCGCGCCGGCTCTCGAGCAGCGTGATCGTCTTCGCGATCAGGCGGCGATCGCCGGCCCGCACCCCCGCGACGTAGTCCGCGGGGGACAGCGCCTTCGTCATGCGCGCCGGTCTCGAATCGAGCGCAGCACCTCGCGCGCGGCGCGCGGCACCTGCGTGCCGGGGCCGAACACGTTGGCCACGCCGTGACCCTTCAGGAACTCGTAGTCCTGCTGCGGAATGACTCCGCCGCAGATCACGACCACGTCGCCGCCACCTTGCGCGCGCAGCGCCTCGATGAGCTGCGGCACGAGTGTCTTGTGACCGCCGGCCTGAGTCGAGACACCCACCGCGTGCACGTCGTTCTCGATCGCCTGACGCGCGACTTCCTCGGGTGTCTGGAACAGCGGGCCGACGTCGACGTCGAAGCCCAGGTCCGCGAACGAAGTCGCGATCACCTTCGCGCCGCGGTCGTGACCGTCCTGTCCCAGCTTGGCGACGAGGATTCGCGGGCGTCGCCCTTCGTCGTCGGCGAAGGCGCGGATCTCCTGCTGCAGGGCTGCGAAGTCCGGGTCACCCCGGTAAGCGGCGGCGTACACGCCCGAGACACTACGCGTCTCGGCGCGATGGCGCCCGTAGACTTTCTCTAGCGCGGACGAGATCTCGCCGACCGATGCGCGCGCCCGCGCGCACTCGACCGCGAGCTCGAGGAGATTTCCCTGGCCGCTGCGCGCGCCGTCTTCGAGCGCCGCGAGCGCCTGCCGGCACTTCGCCTCGTCGCGGGTCGCGCGGATCTTCTTCAAGCGCGCGACCTGTTTCTCGCGCACCTCGGTGTTGTCGATGTCGAGCACGTCGACCTTCGTGAGATCGGGCGCCGGATACTTGTTCACGCCCACCACCGTGTCTTCGCCGCGATCGATGCGCGCCTGGCGCCGCGTCGCGGCCTCCTCGATCCGCAGCTTCGGCATGCCGGCCTCGATCGCCTTCGTCATGCCGCCGAGTGACTCGACCTCGTCGATCAGCTTCTCGGCCTCGCGCATCATCGCGGCGGTCAGGCTCTCGACGTAGTAACTCCCGCCGAGCGGGTCGATCACGTGCGTGATGCCGGTCTCCTCGGCCAGGATCAGCTGCGTGTTCCGCGCGACGCGCGCCGAGAACGGCGTGGGCAGCGTGACCGCCTCGTCGAAGCCGTTCGTGTGCAGTGACTGCGTACCGCCGAGCACGGCGGCCATGGCCTCGATCGTCGTGCGGATCACGTTGTTGTACGGATCTTGCTCGGTGAGGCTCGCGCCCGAAGTCTGCGAGTGAGTGCGCAGCATGAGCGAGCGCTCGTCGCGCGGGTTGAAGTGTCTCCGCATCAGCCTCGCCCACAGCGCGCGCGCCGCGCGCATCTTGGCGATCTCCATGAAGAAGTTCATGCCGATCGCCCAGAAGAAGCTGAGCCGCGGCGCGAACTCGTCGACGCCCAGCCCGCGGCTCATCGCGGCGCGGACATACTCGAGCCCGTCGGCCAAGGTGAAGGCGAGCTCCTGGACCTGAGTCGCGCCCGCCTCCTGCATGTGATAGCCGCTGATCGAGATACTGTTGAAGCGCGGCATCTTCTTCGCGGTGTACGCGATGATGTCCGCCACGACCCGCATCGAGGGCTCGGGCGGATAGATGTACGTGTTGCGGACCATGAACTCCTTGAGGATGTCGTTCTGAATGGTGCCGCTGAGCTTCGCCGCGGGGACGCCCTGCTCTTCGGCCGCGACGATGAAGTTCGCGAGCGTCGGAATGACTGCCCCGTTCATGGTCATCGAGACACTCATCTTGTCGAGCGGGATCCCGGCGAACAGGATCTTCATGTCCTCGACGGAGTCGATCGCGACGCCGGCCTTGCCCACGTCGCCCACCACGCGCTCGTGATCCGAGTCATAGCCGCGGTGAGTCGCGAGATCGAACGCGACGGACAGACCCATCTGCCCGGCTTTCAGATTGTCGTGGAAGAAGCGGTTCGACTCCTCGGCCGTCGAGAAACCCGCGTACTGGCGGATTGTCCACGGCCGGTTCGCGTACATGGTGGCGCGCGGCCCGCGCAGGAACGGGAACGCGCCGGGAATGCCGTCGGTGTCGGCCAGCTGCTCGAGGTCCGCCGCCGTGTACAGCGGCTTCACCGCGATGCCGTCCGGCGTCTGCCACACGAGCGAGTCAGGGCTCTCGCCGTTCAAGTCCTCGCTCGCCAGCTTGCGCCACGCGGCGACGTCCGCCTTGTCCTTGGGATCCGATGAGCTCACGGGCCGGAGATTATCAGGCGATTCGCCCGTTTACATCGACCGCCGGTAGCGGCCGCCGACCTCGAACAACGCCTCGGAGATCTGGCCCAGGCTCGCGACCTTCACGGTCTCGAGCAGCTCCTCGAACACGTTGCCCTCCGAGACCGCGACCTGGCGCAGCTTCGCGAGCGCCGCTTGCGAGCGCGGGGCGTGCCGCGCGTGGAAGGCCGCGAGATTCCCGAGACACTGCTGCTTCTCGGCCTCGGACGAGCGGATCAGCTCGCGCGCCGCGGCCGGCGCATCGTGTGACTCGGGCGCGAGGAAGGTGTTCACGCCCACGATCGGGAGCTCGCCCGAGTGCTTCTGTGACTCGTAGTGAAGACTCTCGTCCTGGATCTTGCCGCGCTGATACATGGTCTCCATCGCGCCGAGCACGCCGCCGCGCGCCGAGATGCGGTCGAACTCCTCGAGCACGGCTTCCTCGACGGCGTCCGTGAGCGCGTCGAGATAGTACGAGCCCTGCGCCGGGTTCTCGTTCTTCAGCCAGCCGAACTCGCGGTTCAGGATCAGCTGGATCGCCAGCGCGCGGCGCACCGACTCGGTCGTGGGCGTGGTGACTGCCTCGTCGTACGCATTCGTGTGTAGGCTGTTGCACGAGTCCTGCAGCGCGAGCAGCGCCTGCAGCGTGGTGCGGATGTCGTTGAAGCTCATCTCCTGCGCGTGGAGCGAACGGCCCGAGGTCTGAATGTGATACTTGAGCTTCTGACTGCGCTCGGCGGCGCCGTATCTCTCGCGCAGCGCGATGGCCCAGATACGGCGCGCCACGCGGCCGATCGCCGCGTACTCGGGGTCGAGCCCGTTCGAGAAGAAGAACGAGAAGTTCGGCGCGAACTCGTCGATCGCCAGGCCGCGCGCGAGATAGTACTCGCAGTAAGTGAACCCGTTGGCGAGCGTGAAGGCCAGCTGACTGATCGGGTTCGCCCCGGCTTCGGCGATGTGATAGCCCGAGATCGAGACCGAGTAGAAGTTCGCGATCGAGTTCTTCGCGAAATACTCCTGCACGTCGCCCATGAGCTTGAGCGAGAACTCGGTCGAGAAGATGCACGTGTTCTGGGCCTGATCCTCCTTCAGGATGTCGGCCTGGACCGTGCCGCGGACGCGCGCCAGCGCCTCGCGGCGGATGCGCGAGTAAGTCGCGGCGTCGACGACCTGGTCGCCCGAGACGCCGAGCAGCGCGAGCCCGCGGCGGTCGTGGCCTTCCGGCAGCGCGCCGTCGTACTTCGGCAGGTCGCCGCGCGCGGCGAGCTCCCGAGTCACTCGCTCGAGCTGGCCCGTGGTGCGCAGGTGTGACTCGACGGCCTGGTCGACCACGGCGTTGAAGAACAGCGCCAGCACCACGGGCGCGGGCCCGTTGATGGTCATCGAGACCGACGTGTTGGGCGCGAGCAGGTCGAAGCCCGAGTACAGCTTCTTCGCGTCGTCGACCGTCGCGACCGAGACACCCGACGTCCCGACCTTGCCGTAGATGTCGGGCCGCAGGTCCGGATCGCGGCCGTAGAGAGTCACCGAATCGAACGCGGTCGACAGCCGCACCGCCGGCTGGCCGTGTGACAGCAGATGGAAGCGGCGGTTCGTGCGCTCGGGCGGGCCCTCGCCCGCGAACATGCGCGCGGGGTCCTCCTCGCCGGTGCGCTTGAAGGGAAACACTCCGGCGGTGAACGGGAAGCGGCCGGGCAGATTCTCGAGCGCCGTGAAGCGAGTCACTTCCCCCCACTCGTCCGTCGCCGGGAGCGCCACGCGCGGCAGCGGCACGCCCGAGAGACTCACGACGTGGTTCTGCACGGGGATGTCGCGGCCGCGCACCTCGTAGGTCTGCTGCTGCGCGCCGTAGCGGGCGCGGGTCTCGGGCCAGCGCTCGAGCTCGGCGCGCGAGTCGGGAGTGAGTGACCCGAGCTCCTGATCCCGGCGCTTCGCGACCTCGGCGCGCGCAGGCGAGTCACCGAGCAGCTTCTCCGCCTCGGCCAGCGCGTACGCTCGCCGCGCCGCGCCCGCGTCCTTCTGCGCGCGCGCCCGGTAGTCGCGCACGGTTTTCGCGATCTCGGCGAGATAGCGCGTGCGCTCTGCCGGCACGATCGCCTGCGCGACGGGCAGCGCGAACGGGCGTGACTCCGCCGCGAAGCCGGCGAAGGACTTCGCGGCCAGGATCCCCATCAGCTCCGAGAACACGCGGTCGGTGCCCGGGTCGTTCCAGCGGCTGGCGATGGTCGGCAGCACCGGGAGCTTCTCGTCCGCGAGAGTGACTCCCGGGTGATTGCGGCGCCATTGCTTGCGCACGTCGCGCAGCGCGTCTTCGCCGCCTCGCCGGTCGAACTTGTTCAGCACGACCGCGTCGGCGAGCTCGAGCATGTCGATCTTCTCGAGCTGCGATGGCGCGCCGTACTCGGGAGTCATGACGTACACCGAGACGTCGGCCAGGTCGACGATCTCCGAGTCACTCTGGCCGATGCCCGCGGTCTCGACCAGGATCAGATCGAAGTTCGCGGCCTGCAGCACGCGCACGCCGTCGGCCACCGCGCCCGACAGCGCCAGGTGCGCGCGCCGCGTCGCGAGTGACCGCACGAACACGTGCGGCGCGCGAATCGCGTTCATGCGCAGGCGGTCGCCGAGCAGCGCCCCGCCGCTCTTGCGCCGCGTGGGATCGACCGACAGCACGCCCACGGTCTTCCCCGGGTGAGTGAGTCGGAAGCGGCGGACCAGCTCGTCGACCAGGCTCGACTTGCCCGCGCCGCCCGTCCCGGTGAAGCCGACCACTGGGGCGGGCGCACCGCGGCGGCGCGACTCGAGCCGGCGGCGCACCGCTTCGAGCGCCGAGTCACTCGCCCCGCCCGACGCCTCGAAGTACGAGATCAGGCGCGCGACCGAAGTCGTGGACTCGGCCGACAGGCGCGCCACCTCTTCCTCGGGCCGCACCTCGGGGCGCGCGAGCCCGGCGGACAGCATCTCGCGGATCATGCCCTCGAGCCCGATCTTCTGGCCGTCCTCGGGCCGGAAGATGCGAGTCACTCCGCGCGCGTGCAGCTCGCGCACTTCCTCGGGGCTGATCACGCCGCCGCCGCCGCCGTACACACGGATGTGTCCCGCGCCCGCCTCGCGCAGCCGGTCGACGAGATACCCGAAGAACTCCACGTGGCCGCCCTGGTACGAGGAGACGGCCACGACGTCGGCGTCCTCTTGGAGCGCGGCGGTCACCACGTCCTCGACGGAGCGGTCGTGACCCAGGTGCACGACCTCGGCACCCTGCGCTTGGAGCAGCCGGCGCATGATGTTGATCGACGCGTCGTGACCGTCGAACAGCGCCGCGGCGGTCACCGCGCGGATCGGCCCGCGCGCGCTCGCGGCGTCGGAAACGGGCGCCTCGGACCGGCGTGTCTGCGTCATGTCTCCGTACCTTAACGGAAAATCGCCGCGCCCTCCTCGCGCGGGGTTCGTTGTATGGTGCGCGCGTTGAGCTCGCCCCCTCCGCTCGAGTACCGGTCAGTGCGCCAGAATCCCTGGTGGATTCCGCCGTTCCTGGGCGGCGTGCCGGCGGACCTGGCGCCCGAGCACCTGCGGCTGCTCGGCGTGCTGACGTTCGCGCTCTTCGCCGAGAGCTACGACATCTCGATCCTCGGCAACACACTGCCGCAGCTCGCCAAGGAGTTCGGTCTCTCGAAGTCCGAGCTCGGTGACTTCGTGATGAAGGTGACGATGGGCGCGCTGCCGTCGTTCCTGATCGTGCCGTTCGCGGACCGCATCGGGCGGCGCCGGTTGTTGCTGTTCTCGATCATCGTCATGAGCCTCGGCTCGGTGCTGACCGCGACGAGTCAGAGCGCGAGTCAGTTCGTGATGTTCCAGTTCGGGACGCGCGCGTTTCTAGTCACTTCGGCCGTGCTCACGGTGGTGATCATCACGGAGGAGTTTCCAGCGGCGCACCGCGGCTGGGGCATCGGCATGCTGTCCGGCATCGCGGCAATCGGCTTCGGGCTGGGTGCGCTGCTGTATGGCTTCGTGAATCGGCTGCCGCTCGGCTGGCGGGCTCTGTATCTCGTGGGGATCCTGCCGCTGTTGCTGTTCCCGTGGCTGCGCCGCGGAGTCACCGAGACACGGCGCTTCACGAACACGCGCGGCGCGGCGCTCGCTTTGGAAGGAACCGCCGGCGCGCTCGCCGGAGCGTTTCGTCCGATCGCGGCGCTGGCCCGCGCTTATCCGCGCCGCGCGCTCGCGATCGCGCTGATCGGCTATCTGTCGAGCGTCGGGATCAACGTCTCGTTCGTGTTCATCTCGGAGTTTCTCCAGACGACCCGCGGCTGGACCCCCGGCGCATTCGCGGGCATGTCCATCTTCTTCGGCGCGTTCGCGATCATCGGCAACCCGGTGGCGGGCCGGCTCGCAGACCGCTTTGGCCGGCGCGCGATCGTCGTCCTCGCGCTCGTCGCGTTTCCGATCTTCACCGCCGCCTTCTACGCGGGCCCGCCCGGGCTCGTGGCCTTGCCGTGGACCCTCATGGTTTTCTTGAACATGGCGGTCGGCGTGATGCAGCGCGCGCTCATGACCGAGCTCTTTCCCACGTCGTTCCGCGGCGCGGCCGGTGGCCTCCAGTCACTCGCGGTGACGCTCGGAGTGGTCACCGGCACCTACCTCTATGCGCGTGCCATGGAGTCGTTCGGCGACCAGACACTCGTGATTCCGCTGTTCTCGCTCGCCACGATCCTGGCGGCCGCGGCGGTCGTGCTGGTGCCCGAGACGGCGCGGCTCGAGCTCGAACAGATCAGCGATGAAGGAGTCTCGACGTGAAACGAACCGCCGCGCTCGTCGTGTCACTCGCCGCCGTCGTACTTGTCGGCACCTCGCCGCCCGCTCTTCCGGACCCGTCGCTCGACGCGCTGTTCCCGGGCGGGCGCCTCCGGCAGTCACTCCACGAGCTGGCGACCACTCACCCGCTCGAGAAGGGCAAGACCTTCCAGGTGAGCGAGATCGGACGCGACGCGAATTCGAGTCACCACTTCGTGTGGATCTCCGACAAGGAGCAGCCGCACCGCCACGACCAGCACGACCTGTTCGTGGTCATGCTTCGCGGCTGGGGCACGATGCGCATCGGCGCCGAGACCAAGCCGCTCGGGCCGGGCTCCATCGTATACGTCCCGCGCGCCACCGCGCACGCGTTCGCGAACGAGTCACCCGAGCCGGCCGCGGCCTACGCGATCTACTTCCCGCCCTTCGACGGCAAGGACCGCGTGCCGGTGGAGTGATGCACGAGACGCGCGAAGCTTGCGCGTACTCACGCCACCTAGGTCTAGCTGCTACTGAGTGTCACGCACCCTGTGCTGGAGGCGCGCTCGATTGCTTGAACGCGTGAGCGATGCGGACTCCGAGAAGGGAGGGCACAACGAAGCGGACAAAGGCCGTTACGGCTGCGCCAGCCTTGCTATCGAAGGTCGTCGGAAATCCCTCTTCAGTGACATATCCGTAATCGTCAAATCGCGGCTCGCCGTAATACGCCATGACGATGCCGGCTAGCACAACGCAGACGATCACAGCGTTCTTCATGTCTCCAGCCAACGTCCCGTTCGAAGAAGCAGAGAGCGCGTACGCGAAACACATTGCGCACCACGCCGTCGATAGGTACGCCGACCAGCCGGCGTAAGGCTCGGGAAGGAGATACATCCCGAGCAGCAGGGCGACGAAGCCGCCCCAGCCAATCCAACTCTCGAGAGTCGGCAGATACAGGGCTCTGAATCGGATGTCGTGCCAAGGGCCACGGCTCACCACCCATTCAAACCTAGTAGCTCGCCGATCTGTTGAGTCACTGCCCTCGACAGCTCTCGGCGAGCGAATCTCGCGCCCTCAGGAACGGCGTCCTGGAGAAACAGCGACCGCTCCAAGCTGAAACTCACACCGGCCGGATGCCGCGCTTCTTCGGCGGCGGCGGGTCATCCGACCGCTGGCGGTAGAGCGCGAATCTCCTGACCAGCTCGTCGCGGAGTCTCTCGGGCGGGACGATGTCGTCGACCACGAGCTCGGAGCCGAGTAACTCGAGCTCGATGTCGGCGCGGTACTCCTCGCGCAGCTTCTCGACGAGCGAGGCGCGCTCGGCCTCTTGTGTGGCCTGGATGCGGTTGTAGAACACCGCGTTCACCGCGGCGTCGGGGCCCATGACCGCGATCTGCGCGCCCGGCAGCGCGAGACACGCGTCGGGCGCGAAGCCCGGCCCGCACATCGCGTAGAGACCCGCGCCGTACGCCTTGCGCACGATCACACTGACTCGCGGCACCGTCGCTTCCGAGACGCTCGAGATCATCTTCGCGCCGGCGCGGATGATGCCCTCGCGCTCGACCTTCTTGCCGATCATGAAGCCCGGCACGTCGGCGAGATACAGGAGCGGCAGGCCGAACGCGTCGCACATCTGGATGAAGCGCGCGGCCTTGTCGGCGGAGTCGACGAACAGCACCCCGCCCTTCCACTTCGGCTGATTCGCGATGACGCCGAGCGCCTTGCCGTCGAGCCGCGCGAAGCCGGTCACGACCTCGCGCGCGAAGAGCTTCTTGATCTCGAAGAACGAGCCGGCGTCGATCACGCGGTCGATCACTTCGAAGATGTCGAACGGCTTGTTCTCGTCGGTGGGAACCGCGCCTTCGAGCTCGGCCACGGGCTTCGCCGGCGGCGAGCCCGCGCGCTCTGGCGGTGACTGCCCGCACGACGACGGGAGATACGAGAGATACGCGCGCGCGCCTTCCAGCGCTTCGTTCTCGGTCTTGCACAGGACGTCGCCGCAGCCCGACACCGAGCAGTGCATGCGCGCGCCGCCCATCTCTTCGAGCGTGGTCTTCTCGCCGATCACCATCTCGGCCATGCGCGGCGAGCCGAGATACATCGAGGCCGTGCCCTCGACCATGAACACCAAGTCACAGAAGGCCGGGATGTACGCGCCGCCCGCGGCCGACGGCCCGAACAGGCAGCACACCTGCGGGATGAAGCCAGAGAGGCGGACCTGATTGAAGAAGATGCGCCCCGCGCCGCGCCGCCCCGGGAACATCTCGATCTGATCCGTGATGCGCGCGCCCGCGGAGTCGACGAGATACACGAGCGGGACGCGCAGTCTCTCGGCGGTCTCCTGGATGCGGATGATCTTCTCGACCGTGCGCTTCCCCCACGAGCCGGCCTTCACGGTCGAGTCGTTGGCCATCACGCACACGGGGCGACCGTCGACCCGGCCCACGCCGGTCACCACACCGTCGGCCGGTAAGTCGGCTTCCTTCGCGTTCGCGAAGACCGCGTCTTCCACGAACGAGTCGGTGTCGAACAGACGCGCGATCCGCGCGCGCGCGAAGAGCTTCCCCTCCGCGGCGAGCTTCTCGTGCGCCCCGGGCGAGCCGCCCTTCCGGATCCGATCGAGCTTCTCTCTTACGTCCACTTAGTAAGTGTAGAAGCCGCGCTTGGTCTTCACGCCGAGGTGACCCGCCTCGACGCGCTTGGTGATCTCGAGGCACGGCTTGTGGTGCGACTGACCGAACTCGCGGTGGAGTGAGTCGAGGATCGCCCAGACCACGTCGAGACCGACGAGGTCGGCGAGCGCCAGCGGGCCCATCGGGTGGTTGCAGCCGAGCTTCATGCACTCGTCGATCGACTTCGCGTCGGCCACGCCCTGCTGCAGCGCGGTCGCAGCCTCGTTGATCATCGGCATGACCACGCGGTTCACCACGAAGCCGGGCATGTCGCGCACCGCGATGGCGACCTTGTCGAGCTTGGTGGCGAGGTCGGTGACCGCCTGCGCCGTCGAGTCAGTCGTCTCGAGGCCGCGCACGATCTCGACCAGCTTCATCGCCGGCACCGGGTTGAAGAAGTGCATGCCGACGAAGTTCGCGGGCCGGCCCGAGAGCGCCGACAGAGCGGTCACCGACAGCGACGACGTGTTCGTCGCGAAGATCGTCTCGGCGCCGCAGATCCCATTGAGTCTCTCGTACAGCTCGCGCTTGGTCTCGAGCTCCTCGGGCACGGCCTCGATCAGGATGTCGGCCGTCTTCACGTCTTCGAGCGCACTCACTCCGCGCAGGCGGCCGAGCGCCGCGTCGTGATCGGCCTGCGTGAGCTTCTCCTTCTGGAGCAGCCGCCCGAGGCCCTTCTTCACCGCGCCCACGCCCTTCTCGACCGACGCCGGCTTGCGATTCCAGAACAGGACCGAGTAACCCGCCTGCGCCGCGATCTGCGCGATGCCCGCGCCCATCGTGCCCGTGCCGAGGATGCCGAGCGTCTTCATCAGACGAGCTCCACGCCGAGCGCCACGGCCTCGCCGCCGCCGATGCAGAGCGTCGCGATCCCGTGCTTCTTGCCGCGATCCTTCAACGCGTGCAAGAGAGTCACGAGCACGCGCGCGCCCGAGCAGCCGATCGGGTGACCGAGTGACACGGCGCCGCCGTGCACGTTCACGCGATCCATCGAGATGCCGTGCTCCTTGGCCGCGGCCATCGTGACTCCCGAGAACGCCTCGTTGATCTCGTACAGGTCCCAGTCATTCGGCTTCGTGCCCGTTCGCTCGTACAGCTTCGCGAGCGCGTGCACCGGCGCGATCGTGAACCACTCCGGCTCCACCGCCGCCGACGCGTCGGACACGATCTTCGCGAGCACCGGCATCTTCAGCTCCGCCGCGCGCGCAGCGCTCGTCACCACCAGCGCCGCCGCGCCGTCGTTGATCGACGACGCGTTCGCGGCAGTCACTGTCCCGTCCTTGCCGAACGCGGGACGCAAGGTCGCGAACTTCGACGGGTCACCGCGCCCCGGCTCCTCGTCCTGGTCGACCACGATCGCGCCCTTCTTCGAGGCGATCTCCACGGGCACGATCTCGGCCTTGAACTTGCCGCTCGCGTGAGCCGCGCGCGCCCGGCGGTAGGACTCGGCCGCGAACGCGTCCTGGTCCTCGCGGGTGAAGCCGTACTTCGCGGCGACCATGTCGCCGCAGTTGCCCATGTGCATGTTCTTGTAGGGATCCCACAGACCGTCGTGAATCATCGTGTCGATGATCTGGCCGTTGCCCATCCGGTAGCCGGCGCGCGCGTTGGGCAGCGCGTACGGCGCGTTGGTCATGCTCTCCATGCCGCCCGCCACGATCACGCTCGCGTCGCCGATCAGGATGTCGCGGCGCGCGAACATCACGGCCTGCAGACCGGAGCCGCACACCTTGTTCACGGTGACTGCGCCGACGGACACCGGCAGGCCCGCCTTGATCACCGCCTGGCGCGCGGGCGCCTGACCCATCGCGGCGGGGAGCACGTTGCCCATGAACGCGCGCTCGACCTTGCCGCCGTCGATGCCGGCTCGCTTCACCGCCTCTTTCACGGCGATCGCGCCGAGCTCGGCGGCAGACAGTCCCGAGAGCGCACCTTGGAAGGCACCGATCGGGGTGCGGCAGGCGCTGGAGATCACTACGTCCGTCATGACTTTGGGCTCCCTCTGAGTGGAGTGGGCGACGAAGGAATGTCGTCGGTGGCGGGGGGTCGGTGGCGGCCGCAACGTACACGATGCTTCTGCGTTGCGTCAATCAGAGAAGTCTCAACTCTCTCGCGCGCTTAGGGCGATTTCTCCCGCGTGAGTGCTGGTGTTTCGGAGGCGAGAGACGCGAGCGCGGCGCGCGCCGCGGCCTGCTCGGCGGCGCGCTTCGAGGCGCCGGAGCCCGCGCCGAGCAAGGTGTCTCCGACGTGGACCTCGACCGCGAACTCGCGTTGGTGCGGCGGGCCGGACTCCGAGATCGTGCGGTAGCTCGGAGTTTCTCGGCCCGCGGCTTGGAGCAGTTGCTGCAGCGCGGTCTTGGGATCGCGCGTGCGCGGCGTCGGGTCACTCAGCTCGGGGCCGAGCTCACGCGCGAGGAACGCGCGCGCGACCTCGAGCCCGCCGTCGAGATACAGCGCGCCGAGCACGGCCTCGAACGCGTTCGCCAGGATCGAGTCTTTCGCGCGCCCGCCTTGGCGGCGCTCGCCGCGGCCGAGGCGCACGAACGCGTCGAGGCCGAGCGCGCGCGCCCGCGCCGCGAGGGCGCGCTGATTCACGCGGTCGGCGCGCGCGTGCGTGAGGTCGCCTTCCGTCGCGCGCGGCTGCGCGGCCATCAGGTGCTCGGCCACGAGCAGCCCGAGCACCGCGTCGCCGAGAAACTCGAGCCGCTCGTTGTCGGCGCCGCCCCCTCCCGCCTCGTTCGCGTGCGAGGGGTGAGTGAGTGCTTGCGCGAGAAGCTCGGGCCGCGCGAAGCGATGGCCGAGCCGCGCCGCGCAGGCCGCGAGGTCCGCGTCGGCGAAGTCACTCGCCGCCAGCGATCCACCCTCCGCCGAGCACGCGCTGGTCGGATTCGTCGTACACGACCGCGGCCTGACCCGGGGCCGGCGCCCACACGGGCTCGTCGAAGCACAGAGTGACTCGCCCTTCGGAGTGAGTCTCGATTCGGGCCGGCACGGTCTTGTGGCGGTACCGGACGGCGGCGCGGACCACCGACTCGGGCGGCGCGCCGTCGAGCCACGATGCGTTCTCGACCGCGACTTCGCGGCGCCACATCTCGTCTCCGCGCGCGACGACCAGCTCGTTCGCGGCGATGTCGACCTTCGCGATGTACCACGGGCCGCCCGAGAGACCCAGGCCGTGGCGCTGGCCGGGAGTGAAGCCGGCGGCCCCCGTGTGCCGGCCGAGTGTCTCGCCGTCGCGGGCCACGATCCGTCCCGCTTCGCGCGGTGACTCGGGCGCGAGGCGCGCGAGCGCGCCTCGCACGTCGCCGTCGGGCACGAAGCAGATGCCCTGACTCTCGGGCTTGTCGGCGGTCACCAGGCCCAGGTCACGCGCGATCGCCCGCACCTCGCTCTTGTCCAGCTCGCCGAGCGGGAACGCGATCCGCTCGAGTGACTCGCGCGGCACGTCGAACAGGAAATACGTCTGGTCCTTCGCGAGATCGCGCGGGCGGAAGAGACCCAGCTCGCCGTCGGGCGCGGGCGCGATCCGCGCGTAGTGACCCGTCGCGACGCCCTGCGCGCCCAGCGCCTCGGCGCGGCGCAGCAAGAGATCGAACTTCAGCACCCGGTTGCAGGCCACGCAGGGGATCGGCGTGCGCCCGGCGGCGTAGTCGGCGACGAACGGCTCGATCACCGCGCCGCGGAACTCTTCGCGGTAGTTCGCCGTGTAGTGGCGGATGCCGAGTGACTGCGCGACGTCGCGCGCGTCTTCCGCGTCGGGCAGGCCGCAGCAGCGCTTGCCCGCCGGGCTCGGTGACTCGGCGCGCAGGCCCTGGCCGAGGTCCATCGTGACTCCCACGACCTCGTGACCCGCGCGCGCGAGCAGCGCCGCGGCGACCGAGGAGTCGACGCCCCCGCTCATGGCGACGAGCCAGCGAGTCATGCGGCCCTCGCCCGGCGCACGCGCGCCACGATTCCCGGCAGCAGGCCGAGCACGCGCTCGAGCTCGGCCGCGGTGTTGCTCGGCCCCAGGCTGAAGCGCAGCGCGGCGCGCGCCAGTGACTCCGCCACGCCCATCGCCAGCAGCACCGGCGAAGGCTCGGTCGAGCCCGAGTGACACGCCGCGCCGGTCGAGACGGCAACGCCCTCGAGATCCAGCGCCTCGACCAGCGCCTCGCCCGACGCGCCGGGGAACGAGACGTCGAGCACGTGCGGGAGCACGTGCTCCGGCCCGCCGTTGCGCACCGCGTCGGGCACGGCGCGCGCGATGCCGGACCACAGTGAGTCACGCAGCCAAGTGAGCCGCGCGAGCGACTCGGCGAAGTCGGAGCGCGCCGCCTCGCAAGCCGCGCCGAAGCCCACGATGCCGGGCACGTTCTCGGTGCCCGCGCGACGGCCGCGCTCCTGCGTGCCGCCGCGCAGCAGCGGCGCGAGCTCTGCGCCGGCGCGCACGTACAGCGCGCCCACGCCCTTCGGCCCGCCGAGCTTGTGCGCCGAGAGACTCGCGTACGCGATCGGAAGCGCGGCGAGCTCGAGAGACATCTTCCCGAACGCCTGCGCGGCGTCGGTGTGGAAGGGCACGCCGCGCGCGGCGGCGACGCACGCCAGCTCCGCGAGTGGCTGGACGATGCCCGTCTCGTGATTCGCCGCCTGCACGCTCGCGAGCGCCGCGCCCGATGCCAGCGCCTCGTCGAAGCGAGTCACTTCGACCCGGCCGTCGCGCGCAACCGGCACCACCGTCACCCGCACGCCGCGCGCGCGCAGCGCGGTCACTTCCTCGAGCACCGACGGATGCTCGACGGCCGACACGACCACGTGCGCGCCCGGCTCGACCCCGCGCAGCACCGTTGCGTTCGACTCGGTCGCGCCGCTCGTGAACACGATCGTCTCGGGGGCGACACCGCCGAGTGTCGCCACCTGGCGGCGCGCGCGAGTCACCGCCGCGCGCGCGTCCGCGCCGAAGCGGTGCGCGCTCGACGCGTTGCCGAAGAGCTGCGCGTGAGCTGCCGCCAGGGCGTTGCGGGCCTCGGGCCGGAGCGGCGCGCTCGCGTTGTGGTCGAGATAGATCGGGTCCATGACGGCGGGAAGACTAGCGGTTCTCCCTGGTGTGGAGCCGCACTTCCCATCTCTCACCCGGACGCCACAAGTTGCCGGTGAACGGGGGACGCCGCGGGGGCGGCGCGCGGCATGGGCCTTGCTCAATCCCCCGCCGAATCTCGCGAGCGCCGTTCGACTCCCTCCCCCTCCTTGCTGTGCGAACGGGACTCTCGAGAGGCCGAGCACTCGACTCTCTACTCCCCCAACTCCCCGCTCCCCCCACAGGCCGGATCCGGTCCCGCGACAAACAAGCGGGATCGGATCCGGTCGACCGTTTTGGGGCCGATGCCGGGGACGCGCGCGTGCAGCTCGTCGAGTGACTCGAACGGGCCGCGGCGAGCGAGCTCGTCGGCGATGGCCCCGGCGCGCACCGGGCCCAGACCGGGGATGCGTTCGAGCTCGGCGCGCGAGAGCGCGTTCAGCGGCGCCGCCAGCCCCAGCGCTTCGCGCACTCCTATTGGGGTGTCTCGGCAGTCACACGGAACGGAGCCGCGAGTCACTCGGTCGAGGCGACACCCGCCGGTGTAGGCCACGAGCGCGACTCGTCCGGGCGCGGCAGGAGCGAGTGGAAACGCGAGGGCCGCCGCCGCGAGCACGGACCACACCAGGGCGCGCGCCCTCCCGGTCTCGGGCACGCGCGGCTCCACTTCTGCGGGTCGCGTGGGCATCCTACCCACGCTCCGCTAAGCCTCCGCTTCGGGTGCGGTCTCTCCGCCGAGCTCGAACGCGTCGTGCAGCGCGCGGCACGCGAGCTCGGTGAATTTCTCGTCGATGACCACCGAGATCTTGATCTCGGACGTGTTGATCATCTGGATGTTGATGTTGTGCTTCGACAGCACGCTGAACATCTTGCCCGCGACGCCCGCGTGGTCCTTCATGCCGAGCCCGACCACCGAGACTTTGGCTATTCCCGCGTCCGACTTCACACCAGCGGCGCCGAGCTCGCGCGCGACCTCTTCCACGAGTGACAGCGCGCGCTTCATGTCGCCGCGCGCGACGGTGAACGTCATGTCGGTGTGACCCTGCGTCGACACGTTCTGCACGATCATGTCGACGATGATGCCCGAGTCACTGAGCGGCCCGAAGATCTTGGCCGCGATGCCGGGCACGTCGGGCACGCCGAAGATGGTGACCTTCGCCTCGGCCCGGTTGTAAGTCACGCCGGAGACGATCAGGCGCTCCATGATCTCGCTCTCGGGAACCACGCAGGTGCCCTCCTCATCGCTGAACGTGCTGCGCACGTGGATCGGTACGCGGAACTGCTTGCCGAACTTCACCGAGCGAATCTGCAGCACCTTGGAGCCGAGGCTCGCCATCTCGAGCATCTCGTCGTACGAGATCTTCTGGAGCTTGCGCGCGTTCGGCACGATGCGCGGGTCACTCGTGAACACGCCGGTGACGTCGGTGAGTATCTCGCAAACGTCGGCGCCGAGCGCGGCCGCCACCGCGACCGCCGACGTGTCCGAGCCGCCGCGGCCGAGAGTGGTGATGTCCCCTTCGTCGGTGACTCCCTGGAAGCCGGGCAGCACGACGATGCCGTCCTGCGCGATCTCCTCGCGGATGCGCTCGGTGTCGATGCGGTGGATGCGCGCGCGCGCGTGATCGTCGTCGGTGTACACCTTCACCTGCGCGCTGGTGAACGAGCGCGCGCGGACGCCGAAGCCTTGGATTGCCATCGCGAGCAGCGCGATCGTCTGCTGCTCGCCGGTCGAGACGAGCATGTCGTACTCGCGCGGGTCGGGGGTGGGCGAGATCTCGTGCGCGAGCTTGATCAGTGAGTCAGTGACTCCCGCCATCGCGGACACCACGACCACGACCTGATTGCCGCGCTTCTGGGTGTCGACCACGCGCCGCGCCACGTTGCGGATACGCTCCGCACCGGCGACCGAGGTGCCCCCGTACTTCTGGACGATCAGCGCCATCGCGACTCGAGTTCCTTCTCCAATTCCCGCGCGCGTTCGCCGCGCGCCTCGCTCTCGATCACGCGCTCTCCCGACTTCGCGTCCGCCGAGATGCGCAGCTCGAGGCGCTCGGCCGGCAACGCTTCGGGGAAGCGCTCGGGCCACTCGACGACCAGCACCCCGTCGGGCGCGGCGAGGTCGTCGAACCCCGCATCGAGCAGGCGAGCGTAGCTTTCTACCCGATAGAAGTCCGCGTGTCTCAGCCAAACCCGTGCCGGGTACTCGGCGACCAGCACGAAGGTCGGGCTGGTGACTGCAACTCCCGGCGCAACTCCGAGCCCGCGCGCGAGTCCCTGCACGAAGCAGGTCTTGCCCGCGCCGAGCGGACCCGAGAGTCCGATCACGTCGCCCCCGCGCAGGAGCTCGCCGAGCGTGCGGCCGAGCGCCTGCGTCTCCTCGGCGCTACGCGAGCGGAACGAGTGTGCCGGTGACATCGCGCGATTCCGTCGCCGCGAGTGACTGCCACGCCGCGGGCAGGCGCGCCGCGAGCTCGCTCGCGAGGCCGCCCTGCGCGGGGCCGAGATCGCCCGCGAGCCCGTGGAGATACACCCCGAGGCGCGCGGCGTCCCAAGCCGCGAGGCCGCGCGCGAGCAAGGCGCCAGTGACTCCCGCGAGCACGTCGCCCGAACCGCCGGCGGCGAGGCCCGGGCCGCCGGTCGGGTTGATCGAGAGCTCGCCCGCGGGATTCGCGACGACGGTGCGCGCGCCCTTCAGGATCACGACGGCCTGCGCGCGGATCGCGAGCAGGCGCGCGGCGCCGGGGCGGTCGGCCTGGACGGCCTGCGTGTCGGAGCCCAGCAGGCGCGCGGCTTCGCCGGGGTGCGGAGTCAGGATGCGCGGCGCGGGAGCGCGGAGTGAGTCGAGGTCGCCGGCGAAGGCGTTCAGCGCGTCGGCGTCGATCACCGCGGGTACACCGACCTGTGTCGCCAGCACGCGAGCGAGCGAGCGGGCCGCGGGGGTCTGGCCCATGCCCGGACCGAGCACGAGGGTGTCGCGCGCCTCGGCCTCGCGGCGGATGTCGGGAGCGTGCGCGGCGGAGAGCTCGCCCGGGCGCGAGTCACTGAGCACGAGACACATCGCCTCGGCGAGCTGACTCGCGAAGATCGGCACCAGACTGGCGGGCGCGGCCAGAGTCACGAGCCCCACCCCGGCGCGCAGCGCGCCGTGCGCGGCCAGCAGCGCCGCGCCCGTCTTGCCCAGCGCCCCGCCCACGATCAGCACGTGGCCGAAGGTGCCCTTGTGACCCGCGAGCGGGCGCGGCGGCAGGAGCGCGCGAGCGGCGGCGCGAGTCAGCAGGTGCGCGCGGATCCCGGCGCGCGAGACGGAGTCGGCGGGCAGGCCGATGTCCGCCACGAGGATCCTCGCCGCGCTCGGCTGCAGCGCGAGCCCGAGCTTCGGCAGGCCCAAGGTCACGATCAGCTCGGGCTCGAGCGCGAAACCCAACGGCAGCCCCGAGTCACTCGACGCGCCCGACGCCACGTCGACCGCAAGGATCGGCAGCCCGCTCGCCGCGAGCTCCCGCAGGAGCAACGCGGCCGCGCCCTCCACCGGACGAGTCAGTCCCACGCCGAAGACGGCGTCGACGACCGAGTCACAGCCGGCGAGCGCAGCGCGCACCGCGCGCTCGTCCGCCGCGGCCAGACACTCGATGCCCGCCGCGACGACCAGGTCGCGGTTCGCCTTCGACTCCGGGCTCTGGCGCGAGAGGTCCGGCAGCTCGAGCACGCGCGGCGTGACTCCCCGCCCCTGCTCCGCCAGCACGCGCGCCACGACGTAGCCGTCGCCGCCGTTGTTCCCGGCGCCGCACGCAACGAGCGGCCGGCGCTTCTCGGGGTAGTCATTCGCGAAGGCCTCGGCCACGGCGCGGCCCGCGCTCTCCATCAGCGTGCGGCTCGGAATGCCGAGCCTTGCGATCGCGTCGCCGTCGATCGCGCGCATCTCCGCGCCGGTCGGACACGGCCAGCCGCGGGGGTCGGGGATCATGGTGACTCGACCCATACGCTCGCCAGCGCGAAGTCTCCGTCGTGAGTGAGCGACAGCTGGAACAGAAGTGACTCGCTCACGCCGGCGCGCGCGGTCAGCGCCAACACCGGCGCGCCCGTCCGGAGGCGGGTCACTTCGAGCCCCGCGAGCGGCAGGGCCCGCCCGAGCGCGGGCCGCAGCGCCGCGCGTCCCGCGACCTTGGCCGCGAAGCGCGCCGCCAGGTTCTGCCAGCTCGCCTTCTTGCCGCGCGAGTACGCCAACTCACCGGGAGAGAATACGCGCTCGGCGAACGAGTCACCGCGGCGCTCGAGCACGGCGCGGAAGCGCGGCACTTCGACCAGCGCGAGGCCGACGCCCCTAAGCGTGCCCGACAAGCGCCTTCATCTCGCGCACGGCGCGCTCGATGCCGACGAAGATCGCGCGCGAGATGATCGCGTGCCCGATCGAGAACTCCTCGATCTCGCCGATCCGCGCCAGGCGAGACACGTTGCGATAGTCCAGGCCGTGGCCCACGCCGATCTCGAGGCGCAGCTTCGCCGCGAGTCGAATCGCGTCCTCGATGCGCCGTACTTCCTCTTCGTGATTCGGCCCGCGCTCCGCGTAGCGTCCGGTGTGTATCTCGACGGCGCGCGCGCCGACGCGGTGCGCGGCCTTGATCTGCTCGAGGTCCGGATCGACGAACAGGCACGAGCGCACGCCGCCGTCGCCCAGCGCGCGCACGATCTCGCCCACCTCGCCGATGCGCGCCTGCACGTCGAGTCCGCCCTCGGTGGTGAGCTCCTCGCGGCGCTCGGGCACGAGCGTGGCCGACGTGGGTCTCACTTCCAGCGCGACCTTCAGCATCTCCTGAGTCGCCGCCATCTCGAGACACAGGCCCGCGTGCACGGTCTGGCGGAGCAGCCGCAGGTCGCGGTCCTGGATGTGTCTGCGGTCCTCGCGCAGGTGCACCACGATGCCGTCCGCGCCGCCCAGGAGCGCGAGCGCCGCGGCAGTGACTGGATCGGGCTCGACCCCGCGGCGTGCTTGGCGCACGGTGGCCACGTGGTCGACGTTCACGACGAGCCGGCGCTCGGTCACTTCCCATCCTCCCCAATGGCTTTCCGCAGCACGCCGCACAGGTCGTCGGCGAGTGACTCGAGGCGCGCGAGGTCGTCGCCTTCCAGCATGACTCGCGCGAGCGCCTCGGTGCCCGAGTAGCGCACGTTCGTGCGCCCGCGCCCCGCAAGCTCCGCCTCCACTTTCGCGAGCGCTCGCCCGAACTCGGGGATCTGCTCGAACGGGCGCTTCTCGCGCACGCGCACGCTCTTCAGCACCTGCGGCGCGCGCGACATGACTCGCGCGAGCTCGGACAGCGGGCGCTCCTCGCGGCGCTGGATCGCCAGCACCTGCAGCGCGGTGAGCATGCCGTCGCCCGTGGTGTTGTGGTCGAGGAACACGACGTGACCCGACGACTCACCGCCCAGGTTGATCTTCTCGCGCAGCATGGCTTCGACGACGTAGCGGTCGCCGACGTCGGTGCGCACCAGTCCCACGCCGAGCTTGGCGAGCGCCCGCTCGAGGCCGAGGTTGCTCATCACGGTGCCGACCACCGCGTCGCGAGTCAGTGCGCCGCGGCGCTTCATGTCGATCGCGCACAGCGCGAGAATCGCGTCGCCGTCGACGACCTCGCCCGTCTCGTCGATCAGGATGACTCGGTCGGCGTCGCCGTCGACCGCGATCCCGAGATCGGCGCGGCGCTCGCGCACGACGGCGGCCACGTGCTCGGGGTGAGTCGCGCCGCAGCCCGCGTTGATGTTGATCCCGTCGGGCCGGTTGCCGACCGCGATCACCTCCGCGCCCAGCTCCTCGAGCACGGTCGGGGCGACCTTGTACGCCGCGCCGTTCGCGCAGTCGATCGCGATGCGCAGGCCCTCGAGCGTGAGCTCGCGCGGGAACGTTTTCTTCAGGAAGACGATGTAACGGCCCGACGCGTCGTCGATTCGGCGCGCGCGGCCGAGGTCACCGCCCACCGGGCGCTCGCGCTCCATGGCGGAGGAAGTCATGAGCTCCTCGATGCGCGCCTCTGTCTCGTCGGGGAGCTTGAAGCCGTCGCGCGAGAAGATCTTCACGCCGTTGTCTTCGAACGCGTTGTGACTCGCCGAGATCATCGCGCCCGCGTCGCAGCGCATGTCGACGGTGAGAAACGCGAGGCCGGGGCTCGGGATCGGTCCGACTTGCAGCACGTCGACGCCCATCGAGCACAGACCCGCCGCTAGCGCATCCTCGAGCATGTAACCCGACAGGCGAGTGTCTTTGCCGATCAGCACGCGCGGCGTGTGTGTCCCCTTCTTGTCGAGCCGGAACACGAGCGCCAGCGCGCGGCCGAGCGCGAGCATGACTTCGCCGGTCATCGGGTGGACGTTCGCCTTGCCGCGAATTCCGTCCGTGCCGAAGAGCTTGCGTCCGTTGCTCATTGCTTTCCGTTGCTTCCGTTGGGTTCGGGCTCGATCACCACACTCACTCGGATCGGTCCCGTGTCCGGATCCTTGCGCCAGACGTGCGGATAGCCCAGCGCGACCGAGCTCTCCAGCGTCGCGGTCTCGCGCAGGCGCGCGAGCTCGATCCGATCGGTCACGACTTCGCGGATGTTCCGCACGGAGCTCTTCGCGCCCGTGATCGCGATCTCCTTCGGCTCGAGTGACACGCGGACCAGGCGGAAGCCCGGCGGCAAGTAACCCGCCAGATCGGCCCGCACGGGGACGGTCTTGCTCACCACCGTCTCGAGCGTGTACGTGAGCGTCGACGGCGAACGCGCGGCGACGCGCGCGCCGCGCGGCACCGCGAGCTCTTCGCGGTTCACGGACAGACGCGCCTCGCCCGGCTTCGCCCCCTCGAGTGACACGGTGTAGTGCTGCAGACTCTTCGCGGCCTGGCGCAGCGCCGCTCGGCTGCCGACCAGGCGCAGGTTGATCTCGTGCGCGGACTCTTCGACGACCACGAGACTCTCGGGGACTTTCTCGACGGCGATCGGGACGTCGAGGCTCTGCTCGACGTCGGTGACTCCCTGCGCGGCCGCCCACAGCACGCACGCGACCAGGATCGAGACCACCTTGTAGAGCAGGTTGTCGAAGATCCGCATGACTCAGCGCACCTCGGCGATGCGTGACTCTTTCACGCCTTCCTGCTCTTCGTCGGGCTCGGGCGGGTCGGGCTCGGAGTCGCGCTGGCCGCCCGACAGCTCGAGCAGCGCTTCGCGCAGGTGCGGGCCGTCAAGGTCCTCGCGTATCTCGCCGCCGGCGACGAGTGAGATCTTGCCGGTCTCTTCCGAGACGACCACGACCAGAGCATCGGTCTCTTCAGTGACTCCGACCGCGGCGCGATGGCGCGTCCCCAGCGCGGGCGAGAGAGTCGCGCGCATCGCGATCGGCAGGATGCAGCCCGCGGTGGCGATGCGGTCGCGCCGCACCACGACCGCGCCGTCGTGCAACGGCGAGTACGGCAGGAAGATCGAGATCAACAAGTCGCGCGTGAGCTCGGCGTCGAGTGTCGTGCCCTGCTCGACGAACTCGTCCAGGTGCACCTCGCGCTCGATCGCGACCAGCGCGCCCACGCGGCGCTGCGCGAGCGCCTGACACGCGCGCACGATCTCTTCGATCGTGTGCGCCTCTTGCGTGCGCGTCGAGCCGAACACGCCGCGTCCCACGCGAGTGAGTGCGCGGCGGATGTCGGACTGGAAGATCACGATCAAGATGAGCAAGCCGGAGGAGAGGAAGTTGTCGAGGAGGAAGCTCATGGTCGCGAGCTCGAGCAGGCTCGCCAGCCGCCACGCCAACACCAAAATGAGTAGGCCCAGCGCCATCTGCGCGGCGCGCGTGCCCTTGATGCGCATGAGCAGCCAGTACACGACGTACGCGACCGCGAGGATGTCGATCGTGTCGCGCAGCGGCTGGAAGTTCTCGGCGAAGGTCTGCCACCGGTCCAGCATCCAGGCGTAGACCACCGGGATCATTCGGGTGACTCCGCGCGCGAGTCGCGGATCGCGGCCGCGACGTCGGCGGCTTGGCGGGCTGCCGCGACGTCGTGCATGCGCAGCGCGCGGGCGCCGGCAAGCACGCAGGCTGTCGCCGCGGCGAGTGACCCGGACAGGCGCTCCTCGGCGGGCTGCGAAGTGAGTGCTCCCAGAAAGCTCTTCCGCGACGGGCCGACCAGCACCGGGTAGCCCCGCGCGACGAGCTCGGACAGCCGGGCGATCAGCGCCACACTGTCTCGCGGCCACTTGCCAAAGCCGATGCCGGGATCCAGCCAGATGTTCTCGCGCCGCACTCCTGCTGCTTCGGCGCGTTCCGCTTCGAGCAGTAACTCATTCGCGACTTCGCGGACCACGTCGGTGTATCTGGGCTCGCGCTGCATGGTTGCGGGCTCGCCGCGCATGTGATTCAGCACGAGCGTCGCGCCGTGGGCGGCGCACACGGCCGCGAGCTCCGGGTCGCGCAGCCCCGCGACCGCGTTCACGATGCGCGCGCCGCGCGCGAGCGCGGCATCCGCCACGGCGGCGCGGCGCGTGTCGACCGAGAGCGGCAGCGCGCAGTGCTTTGCAAGCGACTCGATCGCGGGCAGCACGCGAGCGGCCTCTTCCTCGGCGCTCACGGGCTGCGATCCGGGCCGTGTCGACTCACCGCCCACGTCGAGCCAGTCCGCGCCCTCGGCGGCGAGCGCGAGGCCGTGCTTCACGGCCGCGTCGACGCCCACGTGTCTCCCGCCGTCGTAGAACGAGTCGGGAGTCACGTTCACGATCCCGACGATGACGACCCGCGGGCGGGTCATGACCCTCAGCCCGGGACCGGTTCGGGGTCGGGAACGGGTTTCTCGCCGAAGCGGCGGCGCGGACCTTCGGGCTCGCTCGTGACTCGGGCGGGCGTGGGATTCCCGCGCGCCGGCTCGGGCAGCGCCGGCAGCGGCTTGCCGTCGAGCAGCGTTCGCAAGTCACTCTCTTCGAGTGTCTCGCGCTCGAGCAGCGCGTGCGCGATGTTGTCGAGCGCCTCGCGCCGGTCGATCAGCATCTGCTTCGCGCGCGCGTAGCGCGCCGTCAGGATCGCGTGCACTTCGTCGTCGATCTGGCGCGCCTTCTCCGCGCTGTGCTTCGGCGAGGAGCCGAACTCACGGCCGATGAACACGGGGTTGTGATCGTCCGAGAGACTCACCGGCCCGAGCTTCTCGCTCATGCCGTAGCTGCACACCATGTCGCGCGCGATCTTGGTCGCCTTCTCGAGGTCGTTCGCCGCGCCGGTCGAGAAGTGATCGAACACCAGCTCCTCGGCCGCGCGGCCGCCCATGGCGCGCGTGATGGTCGCGAGGAGCTCGTCCTTCGATACGCAGTAGCGGTCCTCCATGGGCAGAGTCACGGTGACTCCCAGCGCGCCCCCGCGCGGGATGATCGTGACCTTGTGCACGGGGTCGCTGTGCTCTTCCAGCATCGCGATCAACGCGTGACCCGCCTCGTGGAAGGCCGTGATGCGCCGCTCCTTCTCCGACAGGATCAGGCTGCGGCGCTCCGCGCCCATGAGCACCTTCTCTTTGGCGAGCTCGAAGTCCTGCATCGCGACTGACTCGCCGTCGCGGCGCGCCGCGAGCAGCGCGGCCTCGTTGACGAGATTCTCGAGATCCGCGCCCGAGAAGCCCGGCGTCCCGCGCGCGATCACCGAGAGATTCACGTCCGAGTTCAAGAGCACCCGCCGCACGTGCACGCGCAGGATCGCCTCGCGGCCGCGCAGGTCGGGCGGATTCACGGTCACGTGGCGATCGAAGCGGCCGGGGCGCAGCATCGCGGGGTCGAGCACGTCTGGGCGGTTCGTGGCCGCGATGATGATCACGCCCTCGTTGGACTCGAAGCCGTCCATCTCGACGAGCAACTGGTTGAGTGTCTGCTCGCGCTCGTCGTGACCGCCGCCGAGACCCGCGCCGCGGTGGCGACCGACGGCGTCGATCTCGTCGATGAAGATGATGCACGGCGCGTTCTTCTTGCCCTGGCCGAACAGGTCGCGCACGCGGCTCGCGCCGACGCCCACGAACATCTCGACGAAGTCCGAGCCCGAGATACTGAAGAACGGCACGCCCGCTTCGCCCGCGATCGCGCGCGCGAGGAGTGTCTTGCCGGTGCCCGGGGGGCCGATCAGCAGCACGCCCTTCGGGATGCGGCCGCCGAGGCGCGTGAACTTCTTCGGGTCACGCAGGAACGCGACGATCTCCTCGAGCTCGGCCTTGGCCTCCTCGATGCCCGCCACGTCCGCGAAAGTGACTCGCTGCTGATTCTCGGACAGGAGCTTCGCGCGTGACTTGCCGAAGCTCATCGCCTTGCCGCCGCCGCTTTGCAGCTGACGGAAGAACAGGAAGAACACACCCGTGAACAGCAGGATGGGCAGCCACGACACGACGATCGACTGCCAGATGCCCGTGTCATCGGGTGCCTTGTTGGTCCACTTCACCTCGTGCTTCTGCACGAGTTTCTGGAAGCGGTCACCATTCGTGGGGCCGGTCGTCGAGAAACTGTCGTTCCCGGTGGTCTTTCCCTCGATGTGCTCGCCCTTGACGACGATCTCCGCGACTTCGCCCGAGCGGAGCTTCGACATGAACTCCGAGTAAGAGATCTCGTTCGTCTCCTGCTGCGTGTTTCCGAACAGGCTGAAGATCGCCAGCAGGATGAACATGGCGGCGGCCAGAGTCAGCAGGTTCTTGTAGAGATGGTTCAACGCGTCTCCGATCTAGCGGACTTGGCGACGTGGGTTGTCGCCAGGGGGGCTAAACACGCGGATTCTCTCGCAATCTAACAAGTCTCGTCCGGGCTCGAAAGTCGTTCGGCGCGAATCTCCGACGAGAGCGCGTCGCGCGTGTGCGCCACTGTCGTCGGAATGAGTCCAGGCACCCAGAGAAACTCGCCCTCGCCTTCGATCACCAGCGCGCGCGCGCGCTCCAACTTCGACCATCGGGCTCGCGCGAGCACGTCCTTGAGCGAACGAGCGCGGCCACCCGCGTGAATGCGATCACCGTCACGTGCGCTGCGCACCGTGCAGCGCTCGAGCGCACCGAACACGGGCAGCACGAAGGGATCGGGAGCCGGTCGGGGCGACGGCGCGTCGCGCCACTCAAGACGAATGCGTCTCTCGCGAAATTCGAGGGACTCGCCGCGGCAGAACGTGTGCAAGACGGGCGGCGGAAACACCGGGCCACTCCCGGCACCGAGCCACACCCGCGCGCGGTCGCGGTAGACCGAGTGGCTCGCTGCGAGCGAGAGACGCTGACCCGCGCGCGAGTCGGCGAGAAATGCGTCGATCCGCGCGAGCTCCGCGCGCGACGCGGACTCGCCGAGACCCGCGCGCGCGGCGAAGCGCGCGAGCGCGCGGCGACGGAGCGCGGGCTCGAGTGCGCCGAGCAGCTCGAGCTCGAGCCACAGACCGCCCTCGCCCGCTTCGACCGCGCGGTCGAGCAGCGCGTCGAGCGGACCGCGAGCAGTGTCTTCCGCTTCGCGGGCGAGCTCGGCGAGCCGCGCCAGACGGGCGACCGCTCCGGGCGCGATCGACTCGAGCACGGGCACGACCTCGGCCCGCAGCCGGTTGCGCGGGATCGCCCGGTCGGAGTTACTCGAGTCGGTGACGAACGCGAGCCCGCGCTTCGCGAGATACTCGAGGAGCTCCGCGCGCCGCAGCCCGAGCAGCGGGCGCAATACGCGCCCGGCGTCGAGGCTCGGCCGGATCGCGGCCAGGCCGCCCGGGCCGGTGCCGCGGATCGCGCGCAACAGCACGGTCTCCGCCTGGTCGTCGGCGTGGTGCGCAGTCACAAGACTCCGGTAGCCGCCCGCGGCGCGCATGCGCTCGAGCGCCTCGTAGCGGAGTGACCGGGCGCGCGCCTCGGGCGAGCGCCCGTCGCGCGCACGCGCGTCGACCCGTTCGACGCGACAGGCGACACCAAGCCGTGTCGCCAGCGACACCACGAACTCGAGCTCGCGGTCGGCCTCGGCCCCGCGCAGACCGTGGTGGACATGCGCGACGCCGACCCGCTGACCGAGCGCCAGCAGCGCATGCAGGAGCGCCACTGAGTCGGGGCCGCCAGACACCGCCGCCAGCAGCGGTGTCACCCGTGTCACTCCCTGCGCGCGCAGGAAGCGGGCGAGCTCGCGATGGACCGGATCGAACGCCGAGGCCATGGTCCGAGAGTACGCGTCTCAACACGTTGCTGCCGCTCGCCGAAACGCGTGATGGCGCGGCGGGCCTCGCGTGGGGCCGAGCTGCGCCGGAGAAAGGAGAGCGGGACGGTTGTTCGATGTCGTGATCGCGTTCGCGCACTCCTTGAGCAGTGACCACCCGCTCGCCACGGGCGCGCTGGTCGGGCTCGGCGGCGGACTCATGCTCGCGTGGCTGCGGCGCCGTCATCAGCGCGACGACGTGCCGGCGGGAGGCAGCGGCGATTCGGACGTGCAGAAGCTCGTCGCGCGCGGCGAGCTCGAGCGCGCCGCGGATCTGCTCGTCGAGAGACAACAGCACGCGCGCGCCGTGCCGCTGTACGAGAAGGCGGGCGCGAACGCCAAGCTCGCGAAGGCGCTGCTCGCGACGAAGCAGCCAGGCCGCGCGGCTCGGGTCTACACCGAGATGGGTCGGCACGCCGAGGCGGCTCACTACTTCGAGGCCGCGGGCGCGTTCGCCGAGGCGGGCGAGGCGTTGCTCACGATCGGCGACGAGCGAGCGGCAGCCGAGTTACTCGAGCGCGGCGGTGAGTTCGAGCGGGCGGCGCGAATCCAGATGCGGCTCGACAACCCCGAGAGCGCGGCGTCGCTGTTCGGGCGCGCGGGACTGGGGGTCGAAGCGGCCGACGCGCTGATTCAAGCGCGCGGCAGGAAGCCGCGAGTCATGCGCCGCGCCGCGGAATACTACGAGTCAGGGGGTGACTGCGAGCGCGCCGCGGCCGCGTGGGCCGAGGCGGGCGAGCCGCGCCGAGCGGCCGAGCTGTTCGAGCGCGTCGACGCATTCTCGCGCGCCGCCGAGTGCTACGCGAAGAGCGGCGCGTTCGAGCGCGCGGCGGACTGTCACGAGAAAGCCGACGAGATCACGCTCGCGCGCGCGGCGTGGGAGCGCGCCGGCGACCGCGTGCGCGCCGCCGAGCTCGCGCTCGAGGAAGGCAAGAACCTGGAAGCGGGCGCGGGCTTCTACGAAGTCGGCTCGTACGAGCGCGCGATCGACACACTGCAGCGCATCCCCACGACCTCGCCCGACGCGCGCGGCGCGTGGCGCCTGCTAGCGCGCATCTTCCTCGAGAAGGGACTCATCGATCGCGCGCGAGAGAGACTCCAGGCGCTGTCGGTGTCCGGCCCGCCCGAGAAGGACGACCTCGAGCTCCTGCTCACGCTGTCGAACGCGCTCGAGAGACTCGGCGACGGCGCGGGCGCGCTCGAGTCACTCGAGAAGATCGCGGGCGTCGACGCGGACTACGCCGACGTTGCCGCGCGCATCGAGAGACTCCGCGAGCGGCCGACCGGGCCGGCCACCGCGCCCACGACCGCCGCGGACTCGGGCCGCTACGAGCTGCGCGACGAGATCGGGCGCGGCGGCATGGGCATCGTCCGCCTCGCGTGGGACCGCGAGCTCGAGCGGCCCGTCGCGATCAAGTTCCTGCCGCACGAGCTGGCCGCGAATCCCGACGCGCTGCGCATGTTCCGCGCCGAAGCGCGCGCCGCCGCCGCGATGAATCACCCCAACATCGTTCACATCTACGACGTCGCCGTGCTCGGCGGCGAGCCGTGCATCGTGATGGAGTACGTGCAGGGCCGCACCGTGCGCGAAGTCATGCGCGTGCGCGGCTCGAACGAGAAACAGCCGCTGCCGCCCAAGCGCGTGGCCGAGATCGCGCGCGAGGTGTGTCTCGCGCTCGCGTACGCTCACCGCGCGAACGTGATTCACCGAGACGTGAAGCCCTCGAACATGCTGCTCGCGGCAGACGGCACGGTGAAGCTCATGGACTTCGGCATCTCGAAGATCATGGAGACGGGCGACGAGGCGCGCAGCGAGGCAAAGGGCACGCCGCAGTACATGCCGCCGGAGCAGATACTCGGGCGCGAGATCGACGGCCGCACCGATCTGTACGCGCTGGGTATCTCGATGTTCGAGATCGCGACCGCGCAGCGCCCGTTCAGCGGCGACGGCGTGGTCGACCAGCAGCTGCACGCGGTGCTTCCGGACCCGCGCCACCTGCGGCCCGAGATTCCCGAGTCACTCGTGCGCATCATGCAGCGCGCGTGCGAGAAGAGCCCCGACCAGCGCTACGCGTCCGCGCACGAGATGGCGCAGGCGCTCGAGCGCTTCCTGGCCGAGTCAGGCGAGTCAGCCGAGGGCTGAAGCCGTCCCGACGATCACCGGCGTGCGCGCCGCGTCGTCCTTCTCGACCCACACGTCGGCCAGAGTGCGGAGTGACTGCCCTTCCCGCTCCTCGCCGTTCACCTTGCCGCGCGCGCGCACTCTCTCGCCGCCCCACAGAACGTTTACGAGCTTCACGTCCATGCGGCCGCCCGCGAGCCAGCCCTTGCCGAACGCGTTCGCCATGAGCTGAGACACGAGACACGTCGACAGCATCCCCTGCACCACGACGTCGGGGAAGCCGAGCTTGCGCGCCTCGTCCCGGTCGGTGTGGTAGTTCTTGATCGGCCCGCTGAAGCGCCAGCACGTGCCGAGATCGACTTCGAGCTCGACTGACTCGAGCTCGCGGCCGGGCCCCTCGCCGAGCGGCCGGCGCGGCTCCTTTCTCGCCGCAGTGTCTCGGTCGACCACGTTCTCGCCGGCCGACTTCTCCTCGGCGAGGAACGACTGGTGCGTGCGCGAGCGCACGAGCAGACGCCCTTGCGAGTCACTGTAGTCGACCTCGTTCACGACGAAGTCGCGGTCGCGTTTGCGGTAGCGCTCGATCACGGTCGAGCGCGTGAACAGAGTCGTGCCGACGGGAACCGGCGCGAACAACAGCCACTCCTGCCGCGCGTGCAGGTTCCCGACCAGCCGCTTCAGATACCAGCGGTCGATGTGACTGTAGACCTCGCTGTGATACAGGAGCGGCGGCGCGAGACCGTCGCGCGCGTACACCGGGTTGCGGTCGTGGAATGTGTCGCAGTAGAAGCCGACGACCTCGGGAGTCACCGCGCGCTGCGCGGTGTGCACGAGATCGCCGACGCGGACCGGTTGGCCTCGCAGGTTCATGCGGCGATTCTGGCACACTCGCGCCCTGCCCATGCGCACCGATCCCGGACCCGAAGCGAACGTCGGCACGTGGCTCGCGCTGCACGCCGAGACGCAGCCCGAGCGCACGGCGCTCGTGGTCGAACGCACGGGCGAACGCATCTCGTACCGCGAGCTCGAGTCACGCGTGCGGCGCACGGCCGCGGCGCTGCGCGAGCTCGGCGTCGCGCCGGGCGACCGCGTCGCGCTCGCCCTGCCGAGCGAGCTGTTGTATCTCGAGCTCTACTTCGCGGCGGCGCTCGTCGGCGCGATCTCGATTCCGCTCAACACGCGACTCACGCAGGCCGAGCTCGCCTTCCAGCTGGACGACGCGGAGCCCCGGCTCGCCGTACGCCCGGGCCGGAGTGACTTGCCCGCGCGCGCCGGCACCCTGGCGCTCGCGCCGGACGAGCTGCGCGCCCGCCTGCGCGCGGATGCGCCGCGAGTCACTCCAGCGCCCGGCGGTGACTCGCCCCAGACCATCCTCTACACGAGCGGGACCACGGGCCAGCCCAAGGGCGCCGTGCTGCCACACCGGAAAACCTACTGGAACACGCGCAACGCCGAGCGCTACTTCGAGCTCGACTCGAGCTCCGTGGTGGTGTGTCCCATCCCGCTGTTCCACTCGTTCGGGCTGAAGATCCTGTCGGTCCCCGCGCTGTACTGCGGCGCGACGGTCGTGCTGGTCGACCGGTTCGATCCCGTCGCGCTGCAAGACTGCGTGGCGAGACACCGGGCGACCCTGCTCGGCGCGGTGCCCGTCATGTTCGCGCGCATGCTCGAGGCCGGCCTCGCGCGCGAGAAGCTCGCGAGCCTGCGCTTCGCGTTCACCGCGGGCGCGGCGATCGCCGTCGACACGATCGAGAGCTGGTTCGCGAAAGGCGTGTGTCTCAAGCAGGGCTACGGGCAGACGGAGACTTCGATCCTGTGCTGTCTCGACGCGGCCGACGCGCTGCGCAAGGCCGGCTCCGTCGGGCGGGCCGTGCCGTTCGGCGAGGTGCGCATCGCGGACGCCGAAGGCCGGCCGCGCGCGCCCGGTGAGTCGGGCGAAGTCCAGGTGCGCGGGCCGATCGTGATGCTGGGTTACTGGCGTCGCCCCGAAGAGACCGCGGCGAGCCGGGTCGGCGGCTGGCACCGCACGGGCGATCTGGGAGTCATGGACACGGAGGGCTTCGTGACCCTCGTGGGTCGCTTGAAGGAGCTCTACATCTCGGGCGGCGAGAACGTGTATCCGGCCGAGGTCGAGCGCGTGCTCGGGCAACACGAGAGTGTGTCGGAGGTCGCCGTCGTGGGCGTGCCCGACGAGCGCTGGGGCGAGGCGGGCCGCGCGTACGTCGTGCCCGCGCGCGAGCCGTTCGACGCGGCCGCGCTCCTCGCGTGGGCCGGCGCGCGCCTCGCGCGCTACAAGCTCCCCCGCGAAGTGGTGGTCGTCGCCGAGCTCCCCCGCACGGCGTCGGGAAAGGTGCAAAAGCATGAGCTTCTCAGGAGTCACTGACTCGGCCGTGCGCCTCTCGGCGCTGGCCCTGTCTCTCTCACTCACCGGCTGCACGTTCCTGATGGCGATGAAGGGACCGCCGCTCGAGCCGCCGGCGCTCGACCCCGATCTGGTGCAGCGCGGCGGCATCCTGTTCAACGACCCCAAGGTCTCGGGCGATGGCTCGCGCGCGTGCGCGACGTGTCATCCCGGCGGCGGCACGGACTGGAAGGTGTATCTCGACGGGAACCCCGTCGCGCCGAGAACCGCCGGCGGCGCGCGCACCTTGCCGCTGCGCGGCGTCTGGCAGACGGCGCCCTATCTGTGGGACAACTCGGCGACGAACCTGGCGGCCGCGGTCGACCGCATGTTCGCCGTCGAGATGCGCGGCGCGAAGCTCGAGGGGCGCGATCGCGAGGCGCTCGAGTCGTACGTGCTGTCACTCACTCCGTTCGACCGCGGACGCGCGCAGCCGGATGGCACGCCGATCGAGCCAGTCACTCTCGCGGCGCGGCGCGGCTTCGAGGTCGCGAAGGAGGCGTGCCTGGGCTGTCACAAGCCGCCCGCGTACGCGCGCCTGCTCCGCTACGACGTGGGCTCGGGCGGGCCGTTCGCGGTGCCCACGCTGCGCGGCGCGTCGAGTGGCGGGCCGTTCGGCCACGACGGCCGCTGGCCGGATCTCGAGACCACGATCCGCGCGATCATCGCCGACGAGGAAACGCCGCTCACCGACGAGCAGATCGCGCAGCTCATCGAGTACTTGAAGCTGCTCTAGCAGCGGCGCCAGTGCCCCACTAGAGTGTGCCGCCTTTTCCGATGGTCGCGTGGGCACCCTACCCACGCTCCAGGGTGCTTCGCGCGTTCGTTGTCTCTGGCGATGTAGCTCAGCTGGTTAGAGCAGGCGGCTCATATCCGCCGTGTCGGGGGTTCGAGTCCCTCCATCGCCACCAGCCTCGCTGCGCTAATCTGCGGGCATGAGTGATCACCGGCATTTTCCGCGGTCGCAGCGTGCGTACGTCGTCGGTTCGCGCCCTGATCTGCGCGTGCCCGTGCGCGACGTCGCGAACACCGGCGTGCGCTTGTACGACACGAGTGGCCCGCACGGCGACTCGGCCCAGACCGTCGATCTGTTCCGGGGTCTCTCGCAGCTGCGCGACGGCTGGATCCGTGAGCGCGGCGACGTCGAGGAGTATGTCGGGCGCGCGCCGAAGCCCGAGGACGACGGGAAGCGTGGCGCCAAGACTCCGGAGTTTCCCGGCAAGCGCACGCGGCCCCTGCGCGCGCGCGCCGGGCGAGCAGTGACTCAGTTGGCGTATGCGCGGCGCGGCGTAGTGACTCCCGAGATGGAGTTCGCGGCGCGCCGCGAGGGCGTGGACCCCGAGGTGGTGCGCGCCGAGCTCGCGCGCGGGCGCGCCATCTTGCCGAACAACGTGAATCACCCCGAGAGCGAGCCGATGCTGATCGGCCGCCAGTTCCTCGTGAAGGTGAACGCGAACATCGGGAATTCGGCGGTGACTTCGTCGATCGACGAGGAAGTCGAGAAGCTCCTCTGGGCGATCCAGTGGGGCAGCGACACGGTCATGGACCTCTCGACCGGCGCGAACATCCACACGACGCGCGAGTGGATCCTGCGCAACTCACCCGTGCCGATCGGCACCGTGCCCATCTACCAGGCGCTCGAGAAGGTCGGCGGCAAAGCGGAAGACCTGACTCCCGAGCTGTTCCTCGACACGCTGGTCGAGCAGGCCGAGCAAGGCGTGGACTATTTCACCATTCACGCCGGCGTGCTGCTCCGCTACGTGCCGCTCACCGCGGACCGAGTCACTGGCATCGTGTCGCGCGGCGGCTCGATCATGGCCAAGTGGTGTCTCGCGCACCACCGCGAGAATTTCCTGTACACGCATTTCAACGAGATCTGCGAGATCATGCGCGCCTACGACGTCGCGTTCTCGCTGGGCGACGGCCTGCGCCCCGGCTCGATCGCCGACGCGAACGACGCCGCGCAGTTCGCCGAGCTCGAGACACTCGGCGAGCTCACCAAGATCGCGTGGGAGCGCGACGTTCAAGTCATGATCGAAGGTCCGGGTCACGTGCCGCTGCACAAGATCAAGGAGAACGTCGACCGCCAGCTCGAGGTGTGTCACGAGGCGCCCTTCTACACGCTGGGGCCGCTCGTGACCGACATCGCGCCCGGCTACGACCACATCACGTCGGGCATCGGCGCCGCGCTGATCGGCGCGTTCGGCACGGCCATGCTGTGCTACGTGACTCCCAAGGAGCACCTCGGCCTGCCCGACCGCGACGACGTTCGCACGGGAGTCATCACGTACAAGATCGCCGCGCACGCCGCCGACCTCGCGAAGGGCCACCCGGGCGCGCAGGTCCGCGACGACGCGCTGTCGAAGGCGCGCTTCGAGTTCCGCTGGGAAGACCAGTTCGAGCTGTCACTCGATCCCGAGACCGCGCGCAAGTTCCACGACGCGACGCTGCCGGCCGACGGCGCGAAGGTGGCTCACTTCTGCTCCATGTGCGGCCCGAAGTTCTGCAGCATGGAGATCACGCAGCAGCTGCGCGAGTACGCGCGCGCGCAGCGCGTCGACGCGGAGATAGCGCGCAAGGACGGCCTGGCCGAGAAGTCGCGCGAGTTCCGTGACTCAGGCGGCGAGCTCTACCGCTGAGTGACTCGAGCCTCGTGACTCAACCAGCGGCGGGGAAGCGCGCGCGGCGCATCGTCTACGGCTTGCTCCTCGGCGCGCTCGCGGGCGCGATCGCGCATCAGGCGCTGGGCGGATCGGCCGCGCTCGAGAGCTTCGTTCGCTGGGTGGCGTACCCGATCGGGCAGCTGTTCCTGCGGCTTTTGTTCATCGCGGTGCTGCCGCTCGTGATCTCGTCGCTAGCGCTCGGCGTGCTCGAGCTCGGCGACGTGCGGCGCCTCGGGCGAATCGGCGTGCTCACGCTCGGGTACACGGTGCTCGTGTCCGCGGGCTCCGTCGCGATCGGCGTGTCACTCGTGAACCTCCTGCGCCCGGGCGATGGCTTCGCGCCGGAGGAGAGAGCGCGCCTGGTCGAGACACTCGCGCCGCAAGCGCAGAAGGTCGTCTCACAAGCCGCGCAGTCGGCGAACCCGATCGATCAGCTGCTCTCGATCGTGCCGCGGAATCCGTTCGAGGCGCTGGTGCGCGCGTTCGACGGCGAGATGCTCGGCGTGATGTTCTTCGCGGTATTGATCGGCGTCGCGCTGATCTCGACGCCGCGCGAGCGCACCGCCGGTCTCGTGTCCGCGCTCGAGGGGCTGTACGCGGTGTCACTCCGCATCATCGACCTCGCGATGGTCCTCGCGCCGCTCGGCGTGTTCGCGCTGGTGTTCTCTCTCACGGCGCGCATCGGCGTGGATCTCTTGGTCACACTCGGGCGCTACGTGACCGTCGTTCTGATCGGACTCGCGCTGCAGCAGTTCGGCGTGTACTCCGCCATCGTCCGCTTCGCGATCGGGATGTCGCCCCGTGACTTCTTCGCGCGTATCTCGGAGGTGATGACCACCGCGTTCTCGACGTCGTCGAGCGCGGCCACCTTGCCGACCGCGCTGCGCGTGTCCGAGTCACGCTTGGGAATTCCGCGCGAGATCGGCTCGTTCGTGCTCACCGTCGGCGCCACCGCGAATCAGAACGGCACGGCGCTCTTCGAGGGCGTGACGGTGCTGTTTCTCGCGCAGCTGTTCGGCGTCGAGCTCGGCTTCGGCCAGCAAGCCACCGTGGTCCTGCTCTCGATCCTCGCCGGCGTGGGCACGGCCGGCGTGCCCGGCGGCTCACTGCCACTCATCGTGGTGGTGCTCCAGTCCGTCGGCGTGCCCGGCGAGGGAATCGCGGTGATCCTCGGCGTCGACCGCTTGCTCGACATGTCCCGCACCGTCCTGAACGTGACCGGTGATCTCACCGCGGCGCTCTGGGTCGCGAAGATCGAGGACAGACTCGGCGGGGGCTAGTGACTCAGCGCGGCGGAATCGCCGGGACCGGCGGCACTTCCTCGCGCAGCTGGCGCTGCGCGGCCTCGAGCGTGCCGAAGCCGTCCTTGCGGCGCTCGCCGCGCAGGAACTCGAGCGGGTCGCGCAGGTCGTCCACGTAGCCCAGCGCGTACGCGCCGCGCGCGTAGCCGATCAGCCGGAGTAAGTCGTCGGGCAGCGTGCGCGCGACGTCGAGCGGGACGGAGAGATACTGGTTCTCTTCCTGCCGCAGCCACGAGAGCGCGTACGTCAGGTTGATGCCGATGCGCGTGGCGTTCGAGTGATTCGCGCCGCCGCCGTGATACAGCGCGCCGGTGTAGAACAGCACGGAGCCGCGCTCCATCTCGGCCGGCACCGTGTCGGACTCCTGGTATTCGAGCCGGTCGGCATGCCGGTGACTCCCGGGAATCACTCGGGTCGCGCCGTTCTCCGCGGTGAAGTCGGTCATCGCCCAAATCGTGTTGCACTGGACCTCGTAGCCGCTCGGGAACGGGAAGAAGTCGAACGCCCACTGGTCGCGGTGCACGGGCTGCGCGGGCTCGCCCGGGCCGATCGCGATCACCTGAGTCAGGTGCAGGTGGTACGTCGTCGCGTGGGCCAGCGCCTTGCCGACCGCGCCCAACACCAGCGGGTGTTGGATCAGCTCGCGGCACGCGGGCGAGCGCGCGACCAGGCCGCCGGTGCGGCGCGTGCGGCGGCCGCTGAACCCGTCGGGCCCGAACGGCGTGCGCCCGAGCCACGGGTCGATCTCTTCCGCCATGCGGTCGAGTAACTCGTGCGACACGAGTCTGTCGACGACGACCACGGCGCTCTCGGCGAGCGCGGCGGCGACGTCCTCGGGCTTCGCGTCTCTGCTCAGGTGGGGGACCTTCATGACTTCTCCTTCCTTCGTGAGTCGTTGCCTCGGAGCGCGAGCTCGACGACGGGCGACAGGCGCCGCTTCATCTCGTCCAGGTCCGCGTTCGCGCGAGTGAGTCCGTCCAGCTCGAAGCCGCGCACCAGCGCGATCAAGGTGCGCGCGGCGTCGAACGGCTGCGGCGCGCCCAGGCGCTCGAGCGCTTCGGCCAGGCCCGAGGCGAGCGCGCGCTCATAGCGGTGGAAGTCGGCCGCGAGCTCCGGGTCGCGCGCCGCGCGCAGCACCAGCTCGTACTCGACGATCACCGTCCAGCGGCCCGCCGTCTCGGCGCGCACGACCGCGACGAGGAAATCGACGACGCTCGCCGCATCCTTCGGCTGGCGCTCCAGCAGGATCGCGTTCAGGAGCGCGAGCACGCGAGTCACATAGCGGCGGAACGCCTCGCGCACGAGCTCGTCGCGCGACGCGAAGTAGTAAGTCGTCGAGCCGAGCGCGACCCCGGCCTGCGCGGCGACGCTGCGGTGAGTGACTCCCTCGGTGCCATGCTCCGTGATCACCTCGAGCGCGGCGTCCAGGATCGCCTCGCGGCGCGGCAGCTCGGCGGCTTCGGCCGCGGCCGGCGCCGCGCGGCGGCGGCCGGGACTCTTCGGGAGGGCACGCTTCATGTTGTACGTTTGTACAACAAGAATCGATCATCTGTCCAGGCGCGCCGCTCAGGCGGGTGACGGAACGGGCGCGCCGACCCAGCGGCGATAGGCCGCCGGCGGAAAGAACGTGAGCGAGTAGATCACGACGGTGATACAGCCGAAGGTCGCGGTGACGATCTGGATCGCCGGCAGCGCGGCGAGGACGGCATTGGCTCCGCCCAACAGGAACGGCAGGCTCGAAGTCCACACGGCGAGCGCCGTCCCGAGCGAGCCCGTGCCCCAGAGGAAGAAGCGGTTGGTCACCATCGGGTCCGCGAGCCCGATCTCCTGTCGGCGGCGCATGAGCCCGTAGTAGCGGTAGGACTCGAACATCGGCCACAGCGGATAGGTCCAGACCACCGCGTAGCGCAGCCACCAGAAGCCGTTGCCGACGCCCGAGTCACGGAAGCGGTTCTGTGACTCCCAGCCGATCTCGCCGATCCACAGCGCGCCGAGCATCAGGGCCGCGAGCGCGAGCGCCCAGCGGTCGCCGTGACGGAACACGGTCAGGACGAACAGCACGATCATCGTGACTCCGACGTCATGCAGCACCGTCCCCGTGCCCTGGAGGATACGCGCGAGCAGCGTCGTCGCGACCGGGTTCTCGGCTCCGCGCACGAGGATCGCCGCGATCATCACGCCGTAGCCGAGCACCGCGGTGCCGAGCACGCCCAGCCCGAGCAAGAGCTCCGGCTTGTGACCAGTGCGCCCCGCGAGGTGCAAGAGCCGGAGTGACACGACCGCGGACATGCCGACGAAAAGCAGTGTCGCGACCAAGTGATAGCTGTTGATCAGCGCGCTCATGAGCTGAGCGCCGGATCGGGCCAGCGGCGCCGCAACTTGAGCTAGACGCCCTTCGCGTCGGCCCCCCAGACGTACTTGTGCAGCTGCAGGTTGAGCCGCACGCGCAGCCCGTCGTCGAGCAGCCAGCGCGCGAGGTCCTTGGGGTCGAGCCCCGGGTGCACGGGCGAGAAGTGCACGGGCACGCGCTCTTCCAACCGGTGCTCGCGCACGATGCGCACCGCGAAGTCGTAATCGGCGCGGTCGCACAGGACGAACTTCACTTCGTCGCCGGGCCGGAGTCTCTCGAGGTTCCCGAGATCGTTGTGCTCCGACATCTGACTGCCGGGCGTCTTCACGTCGACGATCGCGTGGGCACGCGGGTCGAGGACCGAGATGTCGTGGTGACCGCCGGTCTCGACGAGCACCGTGTAGCCGGCGTCGAGGAGGCGAGTCACCAGCGCTGGGGTGCCCTTCTGCGCGAGCGGCTCGCCACCGGTGACTTCGACGAGCCTCGTGCCGAGCTTCGCGACTCGCTCGAGTATCTCGTCGGTAGTGAGTCGCTCGCCGCCGCCGAACGCGTGCGCTTCGTCGCAGTACACGCAGCGGATGTCGCAACCCGTCGTGCGCACGAACACACAAGGCCAGCCCGCGAACGTCGACTCACCCTGGATGGAGCGGTAGAGCTCCTTGATCCGCAGCTCAGCCATACAGGATCGAGCGGTGCCGCACGATCCCGCCGATCACCTCTTCGATTCGCTCGGGACGCTCGGCGAGCTCGTCGACGCGCGCGCGCCCGACGCGATCGCCGCCCGTCTTCGGGCGCACGAACGAGAGCTCGCCCCCGACCGCGTCGAGCAGGCTCATGACGTTGAGGGGCCGCTTCTCGTCGTTCGACGCGAGCATGACGAGATCGTCGCCCTCGCGCGCCGCGAGTGACAGACGCGCGCCGGTGCGGAGGCGCACGCGCCGGCCGACTTCGCCCGGATCCAAGTTTCTCGGCACCTGACACACGGCGAGCTGATACTCGCCGAAGTGCACGATGCGCGGGTCGTGCTCCTCGACCCACTGTGTCTCGGCGCCGTACACGTCGGCGCCGGCGGACGGCAGGTCGGTGGGCTTGCCGGCGAGCACGGAGACGATCTCTGCGCGGTGCTCGCCCGGATTCGCCGCCATCTTCCGGATCATGTGGATGACCCGGTAGCCCCACTTCTGCATGTCGCTCTCGGACAAGCGGCGCGCGGAGAGATCGACGAGCTTGTCGGTGAAGCGGCTGCGCCGCTCGGTGACTTCTGTGACCGCCGCGAGCGGGTTGGCCGCGTCCTGCGCGATCAGGATCGAGTCACGACCCAGCGCCGCGCGCAGTCTCTCGATGTCCTCGATCGCCCAGTCATGGTGATCGAACCACTGGAGCCGGCCGCGGAACAGCTCGGCGGTGTCGAGAATCTCCTTCGGCCGCGGCTGCGCCGTGAACCCGACGACCAGCACGTCGACGTTGTCCCCCAGGTCGGTCGCCGGACCCTTGAAGAAGTCCATGAGTGACTCCTGGCGCAGGACGCGGAACGACACGATGGTGCGGCGGTCGCGCGCGAGCACGAGCGCGGCCAGGATCGAGTCGGCCTCGTCGCGCACGACGATCGCCGCGCGGGAGCGCCGCGCGCGCGGCGGCGGGTCCTGAACGGGTTCAGCGACCGGCGCGGCCTCGCGCTCTTCTTCGTGCTCGGCGAGCGTGGCGTCGACCTCGCTCTCGACCAGGTCGTCCTCGGCGGCGTCGCGCGCGGGCTCGTGACTCGCGTCCTCTGCGCGCGCCTCGGCCTGTGACTCACCTTCAGGTGCCAGCGCGGCCTCGGACGATGAGTCACTCGCCGATTCTCCGCCGCGCTCCTCGTCGCCGCGGCGGAAGCGGCCCCGCCCCCGGCGGCGGCGGCCGCGGCGCCCTCGCCGGCCGCCCGAATCGTCGCCCCGCGAGCCCGCTTCGCCGTCGCCGTCACCGCCCCGCTCGGCCGCGAGCTCGCCCTCGCCTTCCGGCTCGTCCGCGCGCTCGCCTTCCCAGTCACTCGCGGCCTCGGGCTCGTCGGCCGCGAGGCGCTGCGGCTCGCGCTCCGGCTCGGTGTCGGGCTCCTCGCGCGGCTCGTCGAAGTCGGCCTCGCCGCGAGGCTCGTCGCCCGCCTGTGCCGGCGCGCTCCCGCCGTCGTTCTCCCAGCGGCCCTCGTCTTCCGGGCGCTGGCCGTCGGCGCCGAAACGTCCGCCGCGGCCGCGGCGGCGGCGCCGCCGCCGGCGACCACCGCGCTCGAAGCCGCCACCCTCGCGCGCGCCCTCGGCGCGCGCGATTTCGGGTGACTCGTCCGGACGCTCCTGCACGTCGCCGCGTGACTCGGTCACACGGATCGGGCCGGCGAGCTCCTCGAGCAGCTCGCGCGCCTCGTCCGAGATCTCGCGCGCGGTCACGTGGATCCGCGGTGAGCCGCTCGCACCCGGCGTCCAGGTGCCCCGCTCGAGATCGACCAGGTGCCAACCCGCGACCAGGCCCGGGACGTCGCCGACGCCGACTGACTCGCGAATCGCGCCGATCACCGGCCGGCCGTCGATGTCGATGCCGACCCAATCGATCAGGTCCGTGCCCTCGCGGTTCCACGGCAGCCAGCGCGCAGTGACTCCCGCGTGCGCGTCGTCGGCTGCGCGCTCGATCTCGTCGTCGCGGCGCGCCGACTCGCCCTCGAGCAGGCGCGGATCCTGCGCCAGCGCCACGAGCCACTCGTGCAGCTCGACGCCCCAGCGGGGAAAGTTCGACTCGGTCACGTGGACGTTCTTGTTTTCCGGCAGAGTCAGCGCGACCGCGACGCCCTCGCCTTCGGGCATCACGCGGGCCACGCGCTCGCCGCGCACGAACACGAGATACTCGGAGCCTGCCGGGCGCACGCCGCCGGCGGAAGTGACTGCCGCAGCGCCCTCGATCACGCGCAGCACGCGCGCGAGCAAGGTCGCCCCGCCACCGAACAGTGTCGGGATGGGCCGCGCCGGGTGATCGTCGAGCTCGAACGTCTCCGAGCCCGAGTCCGCCAGCGCGGGGAGTGACAGGAGATGGAGCACCAGCCCGTGCTCGCCCGCGCGCGCCGCCGCGCTGCGCGTGCGCGCCGAGAAGAACGGCGCGGCGACGAAGACCTCGCGCAGCGCCCGCCCGCCGCCCGCGCGGCGCGCCGCGACGCGCGCCCAGCCGAGCAGCTCGAGCCCGTCGCGGCGGCTGGCCACGATCGCGACCGGCCGGTTCCCTTCCCAGCGCGCGGACGCGAGCGCGATCCCGTCGGGCACGTCGTCCCGCCGCTCCAACGCCTGCACGTCGCGCAGCCCGAGCCCGCGCGCATCGCGCAGCCGCTCGAGCAGTCGCCCGCCGCCGTTTCCGCCGCCGCCGTCGTTCCCGCCGCGGTTGCGGCCTCCCCAGCCCCGTCGTCTCACTTCATGCCCCTCGCGAAATACTCAACGCGCACAGGACAGTACCGGGGTTCGATCGCGCCGCCAGGAGTCAGGCCTGCGACAGTCGGCGGTGTTCGTCGATCGCGAAGCGATCGGTCATGCCGGCGACGTAGTCCGCGATCGCGCGTTCCTCGGGCTCGCCCGCCGCGCGCTCGAGCACGTGCGGCGGGAGCTGGCGCGGGTCGGAGGCGTAGTGGCGCCACAAGTCACTCAGGATCCGGTCGGCCTCGGCCGCCAGGCGCAGCACGCGCGGGTGGCGATAGAACCGGTCGAGCAGGAAGCGAGCGAGCTGGCGTTTCTCGCTCGCGATGTCGGGTGAGAAGCCGATCGCGCGCTCGGGCAGAGCGGCGGCCGCGCCGGGTGACACCGGACGGTGTTGCTCGAGGTTGCGCGCGCTGGCTTCGATCAGATCGGTCGCGAGGAGATCGATGAGCGCGACGGTGAGCCGCGGCCGGGCGTCGCGCCCCTCGCGCACGTTCGCGGCGGCGCGCGCGCGCTCGAACAGGCCGAGCTCGCCGAGTGCGTCCCACTCCAGGATGTCCGCGCGCAGGCCGTCGTCGAGATCGTGCGTGTGATACGCGATCGAGTCACACACGTCGGCGATCTGCGCCTCGACGCTCGGGCCGGCGCCGAGGTCGGGCAGCGGCACCGGGTGCGCGTAGCGCGGGAACTCCGAGCCGTGCTTCAGGATCCCCGCGCGTGTCTCGTGACACAGGTTCAGGCCGGGATACCGCTCGGAGCGGTCCTCGAGCCAGTCGACGATGCGCAGGCTCTGGCGGTTGTGCTCGAAGCCGCCCTGCGGCTTCAGCAGCTGGTTCAACACGTGCTCGCCGGCGTGACCGAACGGCGGGTGACCCAGGTCGTGAGACAGGACGATCGCCTCGACCAGATCCTCGTTCGCGGCCAGCGCACGCGCGACGGTGCGCGCGATCTGCGCGACTTCGAGCGTGTGAGTGAGTCGGTTGCGGAAGTGATCGCCTTCCGAGTACGGGAACACCTGCGTCTTGTACTGCAGGCGCCGGAACGCGCGCGCGTGCAGCACGCGGTCGCGGTCGCGCTGGAACGCGGTCCGATAGCGGTGCGGCGGCTCGGGCTCGATGCGGCCGAGAGAGTCACCCGAGCGGAGCGCGTAGGGAGCGAGTGACTCGGCCTCGTGTTTCTCGAGATCCGCTCGCGTCCGCACCGGCTAGCGCTCCTGACTCTTCTCCTCGACCAGGCGATTCAGCCGCGCGCGGTCGGAATCGCGCAAGCTCTCGGCCTCGCTGCCGGACGGCTTCGCGGGCGGCGGCGCGGCGACCTGAGGAGTGTCTTCGCCGACGACCCGCTCGACGGCCCGCGCGCCCAGCTGCCGCGCCGTTCCCTGCGTGGCCGCGACCAGCTCCTTCGCGGTGCGCACGCGGAGAGTGAGCGTGCGCGAGTCGGGTGACCACCGCGCTTCGATCAGCACGAACGCCACGGCGGCGAGCAGCACGAGCAAGAGCAGCCGAATCACACGGACCTCGAATTCGCGGCCAGTCTATGTCAGGGCTACCCGGGCGGCCAGCCGAAGCTCCGCCCGCCGAGCAAGTGCAGGTGCAGGTGGAACACGGTCTGACCCGCGGCCGCGTTCGTGTTGAACACGAGCCGGTAGCCGTCGTCCGCAAAGCCGCGCTCGCGCGCGAGCTGCGCTGCGACCTCGACGAGCTCGCCCACGACCGCGTGATGGCGCGACTCGACGTCGAGACTCGACGCGATGTGCTCGCGCGGAATCACGAGCACGTGGGTCGGCGCCTTGGGCGCGATGTCTTCGAAAGCGAGAACGCGCTCGTTCTCGAACGCGAGCTTCGCGGGGATCTGCTTTGCGGCGATGCGGCAGAAGAGACACTCGGACGGCATCGCCTCAGTATACTCGCGGGCGATGAGCCCACTCTCTCTGCCCGACCGACTTCTGCTGGGGCCTGGCCCGAGCAACGTGTCCGACGAAGTGCGCGACGCGCTCGCCCGCCCGCTCGTGGGTCACTTGGATCCCGCGTTTCTCGCGCTGCTCGACGAGATGCAGACTCAGTTGCGGCGCGTGTTCAAGAGCGAGTCGGCGTTCGCGTTCCCGCTGTCGGGCACCGGCAGCGCGGGCATGGAAGCGTGTCTCGTGAACCTGCTCGAGCCGGGAGACACCGCGCTCGTCGCCGTGAACGGCGTGTTCGGCGAGCGCATCTCGACGATCGCGGAGCGCGCGGGCGCGCGCGTGGCGCGCGTCGAAGCCGAGATGGGCGAGATCGTCGCACCCGAGAGACTCGTCGCCGAGATCGAGTCACAGCGGCCCGCTCTCGTGGCGCTGGTGCACGCCGAGACCTCGACCGGCGTCGAGCAGCCCATCGCCGAAGTCGCGCGCGCGGCGCGCCGCGCGGGCGCGCTGGTGCTGGTCGACTGCGTGACTTCACTGTCGGGCATCGACGTGCGCTTCGACGAGTGGCAGATCGACGCGGCCTATTCGGGAACGCAGAAGTGTCTCGCCTGCCCACCGGGTCTCTCGCCGATCGCGCTGGGCCCGCGCGCGCTCGAGAGACTCGAGCGGCGCGCGCGGCCGGTGCAGAGCTGGTATCTCGACTTCAGCTTGATCGGCCGGTATCTCGGGGCGAGCCGCGTGTACCACCACACCGCGCCGATCTCGATGATCTACGGGCTGTACGTCGCGCTCGAACGCGTGCTCACCGAGGGCCTCGAGGCACGCTTCGCGCGACACCGAAATGCGTCGCGGCTCTTGGTCGAAGGTCTCGAGCAGCGCGGCTTCAAGATGCTGGTCGCACCGGAGCACCGCTTGCCGATGCTGAACTCGGTGATTCCGCCGGTCTCGGACGAAGCGGCGCTGCGCAAGCGCCTGCTCGAGTCACACGGCATCGAGGTCGGCGGCGGGCTGGGCAAGCTCGGCGGGCGCATCTGGCGCATCGGCCTCATGGGCGAGAACGCGCGGCCCGAGGTGGTCGAGCGCCTGCTGGGCGCGCTCGACGCGCTGCTCTAGAGACTCTCTTCCGCCTGCTCCGCGGCCGTGTCGTCGACCTGCGGGCCGGCCGAGATGCCGTCGAGCCCGACTCCGACGTGCGCCTGGATCGGCAGTAAGTGAGTGATGCCGAGCCAGCGAGCAACCGGCAGCACCAGGTTCGCGCGCGGGCCGCTCGTGCCCACCTCGACGGTGAGTCGCGCTTCGCGGAAGCCGGCGGCGGCGCCGATCCCGGCCGAGTCACCGCCCTCGGTGCGCGCGAACACCGAGCCGTCGACCGCGAGCTTGCGGTCGATGCAGGGTGTCTCGGGCAGACAGAACGCGTCTCCCGCGCCGCCGATCTCGCGGCCCGCGATGATGTCCTCTTCCTTGCGAATCACCGAGATGTCGCCCACGGTGCGCAGCCGCTTGCCGTCGACCAGCGCGGCGCCCATCTCCGAGAGACTCGTGGCCGCGACGTCCGGCAGGCGTGGCGCGACGCGCAGGGTCGCGCCGGCGCGGACGCGGCGGTCGAGCCGGCGCACCGCTTCGAGCACCGCGCCCACGTCCTGCCCCCGCGCACGCAGATCGCCGGCCTCGAGGCCATCGGCCAGCCGGTCGAGTAGCTCGAGCGCACGCGCGTTCGCGAGTGACTCCGCGGCCTCGCCCAGCGCCGCCTCGCCGAACACGAAGCCGGTGGCGCCCGTGAGTCCCAGCTCGTCCACGAGCTCGGGCGCATGGCGCTGCAGCGCGTCGAGTGACACGACGACACGTCCCGGCGCGACGCGCGCGTAGCGCGTGCGCGCGTGCGGCAGCACGAAATACCCGTCGCGGAACGGAGTCACCGTTGCGCTAGCCCGCTCGTCGGGGCCGAGCTCCATGAGCCACTCGCGCGCGTCGTCGGCGCGCGCGCCTTCGGGCTCGAGCGCGAGATACCGCCGCGCCGCTTCGCGCAGCGCTCCGCCCTCGGGCCGCCAGTCACGCAATAGCCGCGCCGGCGCGTCGACCATCAGGTTCACGGGGTTCACGGTCTTGCGGAACACCTTGTAGGACTTCTTGATGCGGTCGAAGCCCTCTTCCGAGAACTGGACGTTGTCGGGCTCGAAGGTGAGTCCGTTGTCGGCGAGCGGCTGCCCGCCGAGCACGCCGAGGGACCGCCGTTTGGTGTAGCTGAAGATCTCGTCGTCGAGCGCGCGCTCTGGGTTCACGCCGCGGTCTTCTAGAACGTGGCGCGCGATCGCCGCGGCGTCGCCGTCGAGCTCCGCGATGCGGCGCAGCTCTTCGAGCGCTTCGGCGCGGGCGCCCGCCTCGTAGCGCGCGGTGGCGCGCGCGAGGCCGCGGGTCGCCTCGTCGCAATCCGCGGGCGAGTCACTCTGCTCGCCGTCCGTGAGCAGAGACGTCGCGAGCCGCACGTCCCAGGCCGCGAACGTCAGTGACTCGGCGCCTGGCGTCAGGTCGCCGAACGCGAAGTGGGCTTCGTCCGCCTTTGCCCGCGCGGCGATCGCCTCGAGCAGTGAGTCAGCGCGCTCCGAGGTGGGGTCGAGCTCGAGCGCGCGGCGCGCGGCGATGCGGGCGCGGCGAGTCTGTCCCAGCGCGAGCGCGCGCTTGCCATCGTCGAGCAGGCCCTTCACCAGCGCGCCGCGCTCGCGGCCCGCGAGTCTCTCGTACAGCTCGCGCGTGCCTTCGTCCAACTCACCGCCCAGCGCACCGGGCGCGAGGAGCAAGAGAGCCTTCTCCTCGCCGCGGGTGCGATCGGACCAGGCGAGCACGCCCTGACCCAGTTCTCCCGCGCTGTGCAGGAGCTTCACGGGCGAAGCGCCGAACGTCGCGCGGATGCCGAGCTCGACGAGCGCGGACGAGATCACCGCGATCTTGCGGTTGCGGTCCACGTCGAGCAGGTCGCGCGCCTCGCGCGCGCGAGCGGCGTCGGCATCGAGCTGCGGCGCGAGCAAGAGCCGCGTCGCCGGATCCTCGGACTCGAACGAGTCACTCGCGTGCGCGCGGCCGCCGGCCGCGAGACACAACAGGCCCGCGGCGATTCCCGCGCGCAGCAGCCACAAGCCCACGCGGACTGCGTCCGGGGCGGTCTGTCGCGCGTCAGGGAACACGGGCGCCCGCTCCTTCGTGATAGGCCAAGAGCGCCTCGATCCGCGTGCGCGCCTCGCGGCGCAGCGCGGGGCGGCGGTCTTCCGCGGCCAGCTCGTACGCGGAGAACGCCTGGTCGACCAGCGCCTCGTAGCGGTTCGGGTCGAGACTCGCGAGGTTCGCGTTCGCCTGCAGCTCGACGCGCCGCGCGCTGTCCGCGTACAAGTCACCCAGCCGCAGCAAGTGTTTCCCGAACAGCTTCGACTCGCGGTTCGTTTCGATCAGGCTCTGGCACGCGGTGATCGCGTCGCTCAAGCGGTCGCCGCGCGCGAACCAGTCCACGCGCATGACCTGCCAGGCCTCGAGCTCTTCCAGCGCGAGTGACTCGTAGCGCGTGCCGTGCACGTCGTCCGCGAGCTGCCGCCAGAGATCGATGCGCGCCTGGATGAACAGGCGCTCTTCCTCCGGGTTCGCGAACGGCTCGGCCGGGCGCGCCGACGCGAGCGCGAAGGACTCGATCAGACGGGCGCGGTCCGCGGCCGTGTCGCCGAGCAGCGACCCCGATCCGCCCACGCGCTGAAACGCCGCGACCGCGTCGCCGTAGCGGCGCAGCCGCTCGAGCGCCTTGCCGCGCGCGAACTCGATCACGTAGTCCGCGTTCTCCCAATTCTCCTGGGGGCGGGCGCGCAGGCCGGCCAGGCGGTCCAGCTTCCACAGCGCGACGGCGTAAACGTTGCGGCCGTCGTCGGTCGTCGCGCGGTCGTAGCGGTAGGTGTCGTCGCGCAGGTGCAGCTTCAGCTCGGCGACGACCCGAGTCAGCGAGTCGTCGGCGATCGCTTCGGTCGAGCTCCCGCCGAACGGCGAGAGACTCGCGCAGCCGGTCGCGCAGATCAGGACCGGAGCCACGAGCGCGATCTGTCGCATGGTTCGCACGGGCCCGAGACGCTGCATCGGCCGTGCCGCGCCTCACGGGCCGGCAAGTGTCTGCGGAACCCGCGCGCGCGCGTTCGCTTCCAGTGACTCGTCACACCGCAGGTGCGAACTCCGCTTCGCGTGGCGAACACGCGCGCGCGGCGATCTTGCATGCGAGCTGCCGCACCGGTGATGTAGCTCACAAGTGAGTCAGGGCTTGCGCCAATCCTCTGGCACGCCGGCGAGCGACGCCTCGACGTCGAGATCGCGCAGCCGCTGGCGCGAAGCCTCGAGGGATTGTCGATCTCTCCGCAGTTGGGCGCGCAATTTGAGGACTTCGGGATCCGTCGCTTCGCCGCCGGTGGGCGTGTAGTTCCACTCGTTCGCCGCCGCGCTGCGCAGGTTCTTCTGGCCCGCTTCGACCTTCCCCTCGAGATCCGAGACCTCTTCCCGCGCGTGCCGGAACTCCTCGCGCCAGGCCCGCTGATCGCGTCCGCCCATCAGCTTGCCGGTCGGCTGCGCGTGAACTGCACCGGGCTGAAGGAGTCGCTCGAGATCGAGTGACTTCGGCGGCGGGGCGGGATCGGGCGCGGTCGCGCCCTCCTCCGCCTTTGGCGCCGCGACGGACGGTGCCGCCTCTTCGGCGCGCGTCGCGGCGGAAGAGGCGCAAATGGCGAGGGCGATCGCTAGGGAGCGGAGTGAGACAGGGCGCATCGCGGGCCGATTATAGGACAGGCGCCCCGGCGCCTCCCATCAAGAGCTGCTCCGCGCTCGCCGAAGGAAATGAGAACTCGCAGCACGGCTGCGCGCCAACGGAGACGCGGAACTCACCCATGGATCGCGAGCGACTCCACCGACTGCTTCGACTCGGCTTCGAGAAGGGCGCGTCGGACATCCACTTCCAGGTGGGATACCTGCCGCTGTATCGCTTCAACGGCGAGCTGGTCGAGCTGAAATACAAAGTGCTCGCGATGGCGGACACCGAGGCCATCGCGCGCCTGCTCATGGAGAACGAGAAAGAGAAGTCACTCGAAGGCGCCTCCGAGATCGACATGGCCTACGAGATCCCGGGCGAGGGCCGCTTCCGCGTGAACATCTCCCGCGAGCGCCGCGCGTACAACATCGTGCTGCGCGTGATTCCGCTGTCGATCAAGAACTTCGACGAGCTGAATCTGCCGTCGATCCTGAAGACGATTTCGTCAGTGCAGCGCGGCCTCGTGCTAGTGACTGGCGCCACCGGCATGGGTAAGTCGACGACGCTCGCGACCATGCTCCAAGAGATCAATCGCGGGATGAAGTGCAAGATCGTGACGATCGAGGACCCGGTCGAGTTCATCTTCACGCACGAGCGCTCGATCATCACGCAGCGCGAGATCTCGACCGACACGCCGAGCTTCCCCGCGGCGCTACGCGCCGCGCTGCGCCAGGACCCGGACGTGATCATGGTCGGCGAGATACGCGACGCCGAGACCGTCGACACCGCGCTGAAGGCCGCGGAGACCGGTCACGCGGTGTTCTCGTCGATTCACACGAACGACGTCGTGACCACGCTGCGCCGCGTCGTCTCGTTCTTCCCCGTCGAAGAGCACCAGCAGGTGCGCGAGAGACTCGCCGAGAACCTGCAGGCGATCGTGTCACTCCGCCTCCTGCCCAACAAGAAAGGCACGGGCCGCGTGCCGGCCGTCGAGGTGCTGCGCACCACCCGCTCGATCCGCGAGGCGATCCGCGACCCCAATCGCGCCGTCGAGATTCGCGACCACATCGAGAAGGGTCACTCGGACATGCAGATGCAGACGTTCGATCAGCATCTGCTCGAGCTGTATCAGGCGAACAAGATCAAGCTCGAGACCGCGCGCGACGCGGCCTCGAACCCGCGTGACTTCGCGACCAAGCTCGCGCTCGAGGGCGACAGCTCCTACACCGAGCCCAGCTCGGGTGACGGCGGCTCGTCCGACGAGAGCCGGTTCTGAGCGACATGGAGATCCTGGCTCTCTACACGTCGCCCGACACGCTCGGGTCCGCGCTCGCGGCGGGCGCGAGACACTTGGCCGCGGCGATCCAGGGCTTCGCGCTCGTGTATCAGTCGAGCCGCTCGTCGGCGGAGCCCGACGGCTGGGCCGGCTTCACGTGCGCCAAGGACGCGCAGATCGCCGGCGCGGAACTCGAGGAGTTCATTCGCGAGACCGAGGGCTCCGAGCGCCCGGTCCGCATCGACCCGCCCGAAGGCAGCCCGCGCATCTGGGGCCGCGGCGCCGGCGGCGTGTATGGCTTCCCGATCCGGCACAACGGACAGCCGCGCGGCGTCGCGCTGCTCGGCTGCCCCGGCCCGTGGCCCCGCGTGCAGAACGCGGGCATCGAGTCGATCCTGCGCCAGATCGCGCTCGTGCTGGATCACCACTCGATGTCGGGCGCGAACGGCAGCGGCGGCCCGGTCGGGGCCGAGCCGTCGGACGAAGTGCTGCGTCTCTCGGAGCAGCTGCTCGCGCAGGACATCGAGCTGATCAAGCGCGAGGAACGACTCACTCTGGTCGAGCGGCTCAAGGCCGACTTGATCGAGACCATGAGTTACGAGCTGCGCGCGCCGCTCAACAGCATCATCGAGCGAGTCATCTCGGTGCTCGCGAACGAGCACGAGAAGCTCTCGTCGACGGGGCGCGATGCTCTGCGCGGCGTGCTCGACGACGGCAACGCGCTGATGCGCATGCTGCAGAACATCCTCGACCTGTGGCGCGTGAAGCAGGGCGAAGTCACCGTCGAGGTTCAGGACGTGAATCTCGCGGAGGTGATCGAGGAAGCGATCTTCAACGTGCGAGACACTCTGCAGCCCGACGTGGTGTTCGAGAAGCGCCTGCCGTCGAGCCTGCCGAAGATTCGCACCGACCTGGCGAAGCTCAACCAGATCCTGTTCCACCTGCTCGACAACTCGGCGAAGTTCACGCGCCGCGGACGCATCGAGCTCGAGCTGTCACTCGAGGACGGTCAGCTGTTTTGCAGCGTGACCGACACGGGCATCGGCATCGCGCCGGACGACCAGGAGCAGATCTTCGACGAGTTCTTCCGCGTCGACTCTTCGGCCGACAGCCGCCACCGCGGCGCGGGGCTCGGACTCACTCTCGCGCGCGCGTTGGTCGAGAAGCTCGGCGGCGCGCTGTCCGTTCAGAGCGAGATCGGCTCGGGCTCGCGCTTCTCGTTCACCATCCCGGTGGTGATCAGCTGAAGACGGGAGCGGCCGAGCCAGGCCGCTCTTTCAGTGCTCTACGGATTCGACGTCGGCGGCGATGTGGCCCGCGGCGACTTCGCGCAGGGCGTTGACCACGGACTTGTTCTCGCCCGTCTTCACGAGCGCCTTGGCGCCACGCATCAGCTGCTTGGTGCGCACGGAGACCATCAGGACGAGCGCGAAGCGGTTGCCGACCCGCTCGGTGCAATCTTCGATCGTGATGCGCGCCATGGTGAGTTCTCCTGCTGCGGGCGCGGAGACTAGCACGGCCGAAAAGAAGAAGCCCCCGTCGCGGGTCGCGACGGGGGCTTCCTATCGAATCAGATTCGCGAAGAAGTTACATCGACTTCTTGCGGCGGCGCGTGCCCTTCTTGCGACGGCGCGTGCCCTTCTTCCGCCGCGTCGCCTTCTTCTTGCTCGCGGCCTTCTTTCGACGAGTTGCCATTGCTCTCACCCCCAGTTTTCGTTGTGTGTCACCGCGCCGAGGCGATCAGTGATCCCCACATACGCATCACTGACTGACTCAGACACGAACCGAGTGGAAAACTCAGTTGCGTCTCGTATCGGACTCGAAGTCTCGGACTTGACGCAAACACTGATGCTTGACCACATCGGTTGCACACACAGTAAGCGGTGTGCGGCGAACGTGTCAACGGAAGCGACAAAAAAAACGCACCGATGCGACATCGGTGCGTGTCACGTCGCCGAGTCAGCGACCGCGACTCAGCTCTCGATCAGCGCTTGTTCCGCTTGTGTCGATTGCGCGCGCGAAGCTTCTTGTACTTGTGCTTGCGCATCTTCTTGCGGCGCTTCTTGATGACACTGCCCACGGAAACTCCGGCCTCCACGTCGAGTGGCGGCCGAAGTTATCCGTGTGCAGATCGGTGTCAAGCGCCTTGCATTCGCGTCGCGACCCACGCCGCGCGGCCGAGCATGCGCGCTTGCACTCGACCGAGGAAGCGATTCACGGCGTGATTGCGCGGCAGGAAGCGGATCGGAGGTCGGCGTCGAATGCCGAGCTCGGCGAGTCTGCGGTGCACAGACTCGTTCTCGGGATCGACCATCAGCGCGCGCCGCAGAAAGCGAATCGCGTCGGCCTTGAAGTCGAACGCGAGATAGATGCGCGCGAGATTGAGATACAAGTCGGGGTTGTAGAACTCTTGGCGCACCGCGGCGCGCGCGAGCTCGACGGCGCCGAGGAACTGACCGCGCACCAGCGCGAGCGCCAACGCGTACGACGAGCGGAAGCGCGCGTTCTGTGGATCAATGAGATAGGCGCGCGAGAGATGCTCGAAGCCCTCGTGACCGTGACCCGCCTCCAGCAGCGCCAACCCGCGGCGGTGGTGCTCTTCGGGGGTGAACTCTCCGTTCGATTGCACAGCGACTCCCTTCCTTCCCCTGCCGGGGCCTTATCGGCCGATGTCCGCCAGGGATGAGTGGGGAGTGACCGAGCGGAGTTGCCTACTCACCCACCGGCAGGCGCGCGATGAACTCCACGCGACCCGACTCGGGAAGCTCGGCCCACACTCTCCCGCCGTGCAGCTCGACGATCGCGCGCACGACGTTGAGACCGAGACCCACGCCACCGTACTTGCGCGAGTAAGAACCGTCGCGCTGCACGAAGCGCGCGAAGATGCGCTCGAGGTCGCGCGCCTCGAGCTCACCGCACGGATTTCCGACGCGCAGCTCGACCCAACCTGCCGCCCCCTGCGTGCGCACGTCGATGCGCGAGCCGCGCGAGCTGAACTTCGCCGCGTTCTCGAGCACGTTGAGCACGACCTGTTTGATCCGGTCGGGGTCGAGCCACGCGCGCGGGAGACTCGGGTCGAGCGCGCAGTCGAGCGCGAGCCCCGCGTCGTCGAGTCTCGGCTTCAGGATCTGGAGACACTCCTCGACGACGGCGGAGAGCGCGACTCTCTTGCGCCCGAGCGTGACGCCGCCCGCTTCGAGATTCGAGAGATCGAGGAGGCCGTGAATCAGCTCGGTCATGCGCGCGGCCTCGCGCTCGACCAGGCCGAGAAACTCGGCGCGCTGCTCGGCACCGAGGCGCGCGCCGCCCGACAGCTCGGCGGTCAGATCGCCGCGCAGCAGCTTCGCGAAGCCCTTGATGCTGGTGAGTGGCGTGGTGAGCTCGTGACTCACGTTGGCGAGAAACTCGGACTTCAAGCGGTCCGCGTCCGCGATCCGTTCGTTCTGCGCGCGCAGCTGCTCGTTGCGGCGCGCGAGCTCGCGCTCGAGGGCGAGGCGGCCGGTGATGTCCCGCGCAATGCACACGATCGACTCACCGCTCGCGGCGACCTTGGCGGACACTTCGAGCGTGGCCTCGCCGCGGCGCGTCTTCACGTCGAGGTGCAGGCCGCGCATCGAGCCGAGCTCGAGCAGGCGCGGCACGAGACCGCGCACGGTCTCCCACGACGAGTCGACGAGTAAGTCCTGCATCGAGCGCCCTTGAAGCTCGGCGAGTGACATGCCCGCGAAGCGGAGCGCGGCGCGGTTCGCGTCGAGCACCTCCAGGTCGCGGTCGAAGATCAGGATGATGTCCTCGACCTCTTCGAGGAAGCGCCGCACGCCCTGCAGGTTGCGCACGTCGGGGAGCGGCCCGGAGCGCAGCGCGAGCTCCGACAATCTTCGGTGTAGGGCCTCGCGGCCCTCGAGGTCCGACGCGAGCAGGACGACTTCGCGCAGCGCGCGCTCGTGGCGGCCGTCGCGGCACGGAATCCAGTCGAGCACTTCGTACATGCAGCGGTCACCGCCGCGCGCCGCGCATTCGACGTGCGCGACGGCGACGGCCTCGTCGCCGGCGCAGCGCGCGAGCAACGCGCGCAGCGCACCGAGCCGGAACTCACACTCGGCCGCGTCGGGCGGGAAGCCCGGCACGTTCGACCACAGCACGTGTGTGTCGTCGCCCGCCGGCCGTACGGTCACGCTCGAGTGTCTGTCGAGAAAGCGCGCCCACAGCGGCAACTCCGCCAACACGACGCTCGGATCCTGCGCGAGCTCGGCGAGCCCTTCGATCCACTGCTCACTCGCGCGCCAGAGTCGCTCACCCGCGGTGTATGCGTTCTCGCGACGCGCGAGCGCTTCGAGCCACTCACTGCGTTGAACCCAGAGTGACCGCTGCGCACGCTCTTCCTCGGAGACCACGGGAAACGCGACGCCATCGTCGCGCAGCGCTTCGACGCTGCGCAGCGCGCGTTCGCACACGGTGCCGCGCGCGGAGTGACTCAGTGCTCGATGATCTCGAGGATGTACCGCTTGTTCTCCTTGCCACTCGCCGCCGCAAGGATAGTCCGAATGGCGGAGGCGTGCGCACCGCCCTTCCCAATCACTTTGCCGAGGTCTTCCTTCGCGACGTTCAGCTCGATGACGTGGGCGTGGTTTCCCTTGATCTCGGTGATCTCGACGGCCTCGGGCTGATCCACCAACGCCTTCACGATCATCTCGACCAAGTCCTTCATCGATGACTCCTGAGCGGGTGGGCTCTGCGAGTGTGCCAAGCGTGTGCAGCTTCCGAGGTAAACGAGAATCTGGATCGTGGAAATTTGCAGAAGGCTACGCTTTCGAGTGTCTCACCCCGGCTTCGGGGGGTCAACGTTCGCGCGCGTGCGCGCGAGATAACGGAACACGTATTTGCCGAGTACGTCGAGCTCGAGGTTCACGACCTGACCTCTCTCGAGTGAACCGAGCGTCGTGACCGCGCGCGTATGGGGGATGAGCGCCACGGAGAAGCCTCGCTCGTCGGGCTCGACCGCAGTCAGCGAGACTCCCTCGACGGCGATCGAGCCCTTCGGGACGAGTTGGACCGCGAGGTCGGGAGCGCAGTCGATGCGCACGATCTGATCGTCGCCGTCGGCTCTCACTTCGCGCACCGTGCCGACGCCGTCGACGTGACCTTGCACGATGTGACCGTCCAGGCGCGCGTCCGCGCGCATCGCGCGCTCGAGATTCAGCCCGCCACCTGGCTTGCGGGTGCCCAACGAAGTCATGCGCAGAGACTCGGGTACGACTTGGAACGCGAGTTTCTCGCCGCGCGTCGCGACGACGGTGAGACACGCGCCGGAGAGCGCGATGCTGTCGCCGAGCTTGACCTCGCGGACCAGATCCGCGCCCGCGTCGATCTCGAGCTCGACGCGGCCGGCCGCATGCTCGAGCCGGGTGATGCGCGCGACGCGCTCGACGATCCCGGTGAACACGGCCTAGCGCGGCTTGAAACGGAAGTTGTGCTCGGCCTCGATCCAGCGCGTCGTCATCGAGTGACTGCGCATGACGACCGAGTGAGTCATCGCGCCCTCCGCGCGGAACCGGACGCCCTTCAGGAAGTCACCTTCGGTGACTCCGGTTCCCGCGAACAGTACGTCGCCGCGCGCCAGCTCCGCGAGCGTGAGCTTCGCGTTCACGTCCTTCATGCCCATGGCGCGCGCGCGGTCGGCCTCACCTTGGTTGCGTGGGCGCAGGCGACCCTGTAGGTCGCCGCCCTGACAGCGCAGCGCCGCGGCGGCGATGACTCCCTCGGGCGCTCCGCCCGTGCCCATGAGCACGTCGACCTGGTGCGCACGGCTGCACGTCGCGATCGCGGCGGACACGTCGCCGTCCTTGATCAAGCGGATGCGCGAGCCCGCCTTGCGGACCTCGTCGATGAGTTTCTCGTGTCTCGGCCGGTCGAGGATCACGACGGTGAGATCCTGCACGGGCACGCCCATCGCCTTCGAGATGCTCTTCAGGTTGTGAGTCGGGCTCTTGTCGATGTCGATCGCGCCGCGCGCCGCGGGGCCGACCGCGATCTTCTCCATGTACGTGTCGGGCGCGTGCAGAAACCCGCCCTCCTCCGCCGCCGCGATCACCGACAGTGAGTTCTGGCCGCCGGTCGCGCAGATTGTCGTGCCCTCGAGCGGGTCGAGCGCGATCTCGATCCGCGGCCCGTCGCCCGTGCCGACCTTCTCGCCGATGTAGAGCATGGGCGCTTCGTCGCGCTCGCCTTCGCCGATCACGATCGTGCCGTCCATGTCGATCTTGTTCAGCGCCGTGCGCATCGCGTCGACCGCCGCCTGATCCGCGGCGGTCTCGTCCCCGCGTCCCATCAGTCGCGCGCACGCGAGCGCCGCCGCCTCGGTCGCGCGCACCAACTCGAGTGCCAGATTCCGATCCATCGCCATTCGTTCCCTCTCTTTGTCTACGACCCGAGGCGCCGGTCGATCTGCCGGAAGATCTCACTCCGCACGGCGTCGTAATTCGCCGGAAGAATGATCGGCGGATTCGCGAGCCGTGAGTCGACGCCAGTGAGTCGCGCGGAGTGATACCCCACCTTGAAATCGGTGAACTTGAGCCCGTGCGCGGTGGAGATCACGACCACGCGCTGGTCTCTCTTGATCTCGCCGCGCGCGATCAGCTTCTTCATCGCCGCGAGCGCGACGCCCGTGTGTGGACAGTTGTAGAGACCGGTGAGATCGCCCTCGGCCGAGGCCTCGGACAGCTCGTCTTCGGTCGCCTCTTCCACGATTCCGTCGAAGCGCTTCAACGTCGCGATCGCGCGGTCGATCGACACGGGATTTCCGATCTGGATCGCCGAGGCCAACGTCGGCTCCGCGTGCATCGGCTCGTATTTCTCGAAGCCGGTCTCGTAACTGCGGTACAGCGGGTTCGCGTTCGCGGCCTGCGCGGCGCAGATGCGCGGCAGGCGGTCGATGATGCCGAGCTCGAGCCACTCGAGCAGACCCTTGCCCAACGCCGCGACGTTCCCGAGGTTGCCCGCGGGAATCACGATCCAGTCGGGCACCTCCCAGTCGAACTGCTGCACGATCTCCATGCCGATCGTCTTCTGGCCCTCGATGCGGAGTGAGTTCATCGAGTTCGCCATGTAGATGCCGTCGCGCTCCGCGACCTTCTTCATGATCGACATACAGCCGTCGAAGTCGGTCTCGAGTGACAGCGTGATCGCGCCGTTCGCGACCGGCTGCACGAGCTGCGCGATCGACACCTTGTCCTGCGGCAGGAGGACGATCGCGGGAATGCCGGCGTACGCGGCGTAGCCCGCGAGCGCGGCCGAAGTGTCTCCCGTCGACGCGCACGCGACCGCGCGCACAGACGAGCCGCGCTTGATCATCTCGTTCACGACCGACACGAGGACGGTCATGCCGAGATCCTTGAAGCTGCCGGTGTGCGTGTTGCCGCACTGCTTGACCCACAGGTCCTCGACCTTGAGCTGTTGGCCGAGTCTCTTCGCCCAGAAGAGATTCGTGTGACCCTCGAACATCGAGACGACGTTGTCGTCCGAGACGACGGGACAGACGAGCTCCTTCTTGCCCCAGACACCCGAGCCGTACGGCCACTCCGTGGAGTGAGCGCGTGACTCGAAGATCTTCATCCACTTCTGCGGCGGAGTCCGCTTGAGTCTCTCGAGGTCGTGCTGCACCGTGAGCAGACCCTCGCAGTGCGGGCAGCGGTAGATGACTTCGGTGAGCTCCCACCGGCCCTCGCAGCCGCGAGCGCACTCGAACCAGGCGTCGTACTTCGTCGTGCGATTGGGTGCCATGACTCAAAGCTCCCGTTCGATGCGGATTTTCTGCGCCTTCGCGACCACCTCGGGCAGTCGCTCGATCTCCGCGAGCGCCGCGTCCAGGTCGGCTTGCCGCGCCTCGTGAATGGTGAGCACGATGGGCACGCCGCGTGACTCGTGCCGCTCCTCCTGCAGCACGCTGGCGATGCTGATGCCGCGCTGACCCAGCGCGCCCGTGATCTTCGACAGCACGCCCGGCTTGTCGAGCGCGGTGAAGCGCACGTAGTACTCGCCGCGCGAGTCACCGGGCTGACACAGAATTGCGTCGCGCGGATCGGGTGTGCCGAGCGGCGGGACGCGGGTCGGCACGCCGTGACGCCGAGCGCGCGCCAGCTCCATCAGGTCCGAGAGCACCGCGCTCGCGGTGGGCAGCGCGCCCGCGCCCGCGCCGTAGTACAGCGTCGGGCCGGACAGCTCGCCGCGCACCTCGATCGCGTTCATCGAGCCGTCGACGCGGGCCAGCACGCTGTCGCGCGGGATCATCGTCGGGTGCACGCGCGCCTCGATCCCGCTCGCCGTGCGCTTCGCGACGGCGAGCAGCTTGATGCGCAGCCCAATGCGCGTGGCGTATTCGATGTCTGCCGGCACGATGCGCCGGATGCCGTCGATCGCGAGTGACTCGGGTGACACGTGCGCGCCGAACGCCAGCCCGACCAGGATCGCGAGCTTGTGCGCCGAGTCGATGCCGTCCACGTCGAAGCTCGGGTCGGGCTCCGCGTAACCCAGGTCCTGGGCGCGCTTGAGACACGACTCGTACGACTCACCCGTGGCTTCCATCTGGGTCAGGATGTAGTTGCACGTGCCGTTCACGATGCCGTGCAGAGACATCACGCGGTCCGCGCACAGCCCCTCGCGCAGCGCACGCAGCACGGGAATCGTCCCGCCCACGCTCGCTTCGAACGCGATCGCGCTCTGCTTCGACGCCGCGAGCGCGTAGATCTCGCGCCCGTGAGTCGCGAGCAGCGCCTTGTTCGCGGTCACGACGTACTTGCCCGCGTCGAGCGCCGCCAGCACCACGTCCTTCGCCACGCGGGTGCCGCCGATCGTCTCGACCACCAGATCGATCTCGGGGTCGTTCACGATGTCGCGCCAGTCACGCGACGTCTGGATCCCGGCGAGTGACACGCCGCGGTCGCGCTCGAGATCGATGTCGGCGATGCGCGCGAGCTGGAGCCGGAAGCCCAGCCGCTCGGCGATCGAGTCACCGTGACTCGCGAAGGCGCGCGCCACGCCGGTGCCGATCGTGCCGAAGCCGACCAGCCCGACCCGCATGCCTCGCTCAGCCATCGCGGAGCAGCTTGCGCATGCTGCGCACGGCCTGGCGGATGCGGTGCGTGTTCTCGACCAGCGCGAAGCGCACGAAGCCCTCGCCCGCGGGCCCGAAGCCGACGCCCGGCGCGACGGCGACCTGTGACTTCTCGAGGAGTAACTTCGAGAACTCGAGTGACCCCAGGTGCGCGAAGGGCTCCGGCACGGGCGCCCACACGAACATCGTCCCCAGCGGTTTCTCGATCTTCCAGCTGGCCTGCTCGAGCCCGTCGACCAACGCGTTCCGCCGCTGGCGGTAGTCCTCGACGATCTCGGCCACGAAATCCTGCGGCCCGTCGAGCGCGATGATCGTCGCGATCTGGATCGGCTGGAACGTCCCGTAGTCCAAGTAACTCTTCACGCGGCCGAGCGAGCGAATCAGCTCGGCGTTTCCCGCCGCGAAGCCGACGCGCCAGCCCGCCATGGCGTGTGACTTCGAGAGCGACGTGAACTCGATCGCGCAGTCCATCGCGCCGGGCGCCTGCAAGACACTCGGCGGCGTGTAGCCGTCGAAGCAGATCTCGGCGTATGCGAGGTCGTGCACGAGCACGAGATCGTTGCGCCGGCAGAATTCGACCAGCCGCGTGAGATACGCGAGGTCGACCGTCGCCGTGGTCGGGTTGTGCGGAAACGACGCGATCAACATCTTCGGCTTGGGCCAGCTCGCCTGAGTCGCCTCTTCGAGCCGCGTCAACAGACTGTCGAGCGGGTGCAGCGGCACGCGCCGGATGTCGCCGCCGGCGATCAGCACCGAGAAGTTGTGGATCGGGTAGCACGGGTCGGGACACAGCACGGTGTCGCCGCGCTGGATCATCGCCATGACGAAGTGAGATAGGCCTTCCTTCGCGCCGATGGTCGAGATGACCTGTGTCTCGGGATCGAGAGTCACTTCGTATCTGCGCTGGTACCAGCGGGCCATCGCGCGGCGCAGGTTCGGCAGCCCGCGCGACGCGGAGTAGTGGTGATTGCGCGGATCGCGCGCCGCCTCGACGAGCTTCTCGACCACGTGCGGCGGCGTCGCGTGATTGGGATTGCCGAACCCCAGGTCGACGACGTCTTCGCCCGCGCGGCGCGCGCGGGCCTTCAGGTCGTTCACGATCGCGAGCACGTACGGCGGCAGACGCTCCAGTTTTTCGGACTTCATGAGACGAGGCCTCGGCGGGGGGAAAGGAGATTCAGCGCGGTATCGGCGTGGAAGGAGCTGCGCACGAGCGGCCCGCTCTCGACGTGGCGGAAGCCCAGCGCGCGCGCGGCGGCGCCGAGCTCGGCGAATTCCGCCGGCTCGAGATAGCGAGTCACGGGCCGGTGCCGCAGCGTCGGGCGCAGATACTGGCCGAGAGTGAGACAGTCGACCCCGGCGCCGCGCAGATCGCGAAACACTCGCCCCAGCTCGTCGCGGGTCTCGCCCAGGCCGAGCATGAGCCCGGACTTGGTGAGCGCATCGGGGCGGCGCGCCTTCACCCGCGCGAGCAGCGCGAGTGACCGGTCGTAGCGCGCGCCGATCCGCACCTCGCGGTAGAGACTCGGCACGGTCTCGAGGTTGTGGTTGTAGACCTCCGGGCCGGCGTCGGTGACTCGGTCGATGCACTCCGCCTCGCCGCGGAAGTCGGGAGTGAGCACCTCGACGGTCGCGTCGGGCGCGGCGCGCCGCAGCTCGGTCACGGTGAGGGCGAACTGAGTCGAGCCTTGATCAGCCAGGTCGTCGCGGTTCACGCTCGTCAGCACGACGTGGCGCAGGCCCAGCTCGCGTGCCGCGGCCGCGACCTGCGCGGGCTCGCGCGGATCGACCGGCCGGCCGAGTCCCGTCGCCACGTGACAGAAGCGACACGCGCGCGTGCACACGTCGCCCAGCAACATGAACGTCACCGTGCCCGCGCCGAAACACTCGGCGAGGTTCGGGCAGCGCGCTTCCTCGCACACGGAGTGGAGCCCGCGCCGGCGCAACATGCGCTTCATCTCGAACACCGCCGGGCCCGGTCTCGCAGGGCTCACGCAGTGGCGCGGCAGCCTGGCGAGATCCCCGGAGGTCCGCGACTGGACTAGGGAATCCGACATGGGAGGCCCAGGGTATTCGAGGCGCCCCGCCGCTGCCAGCAGGTCATTTTTCGTGCTGTCACGAAGCCGAGGCCAGGTCGAGACGGGCGCCCCAGCGGCGGGCGATGGCGGCGCGGAGCGCGGGATTGCCGGTGAGCTGCGGGTCTTTCGCGAGTAACTGGACGGCGGCGTCGCGTGCTGCGCTGAGATACTCGCCGTGGCGCAGCAGGTCGGCCAGGCGGAGCTCGGGCAGGTGACCGGCTTGGCGCGTGCCGAGCCACTCGCCGGCGCCGCGGATGCGCAGGTCGGCTTCGGCGATCTCGAAGCCCGAGTCACTGCGCTCGAGGATCGTGAGGCGCTCGACACTTTCCGGTGTCGTGGGGTCGGCGATCAGGAGCGCCCTGCCCGGCCTGCCGCCACGGCCCACGCGGCCGCGCAGCTGATGGAGCTGCGCCAGGCCGAAGCGGTCGGCGTGCTGCACGATCAAGAGAGTCGCGTTCGGCACGTCGACACCCACTTCGATCACCGTGGTCGAGACCAGCACGCGCACGCGGCCCGCAGCGAAGTCGGCCATCGCGCGCGTGCGCGCCGCGCGCTCCAGACGGCCGTGCACGAGCGCGGCGGTGACTCCCGGCAGCGCTTTGCGGAGTCTCTCGAAGCCGCGCGTCGCGTCCTTCAGGTCGGCCTTCTCGGACTCCTCGACCAGCGGATACACCACGAAGATCTGCTCGCCGCGCCCGAGTGTCTCGCCGATCTCCGTCATCACCGCGCGGCCGGCGGTCGGCGGCACGATGCTCGTCGCGACGGGCGCGCGCCCGGGCGGACGCTCGCGCAAGGTCGAGTGATCGAGGTCGCCGAACACCGTGAGCGCCAGCGAGCGCGGGATCGGCGTGGCCGACATCGCGAGGATGTGCGGGTTGTCGCCCTTGCGCGCCAGCGCGCGGCGCTGAGTCACCCCGAAGCGGTGCTGCTCGTCGATCACCACCAGGCCCAGGCGCGGCAGGTCGACGGACTCGGAGAACAGCGCGTGCGTGCCCACGACGACGTGCACCTCGCCGCGTTCCAGCCAGCGCGCCAGCTCGCCGCGCTCGCGCGGCGGCGTCGCGCCCGTGAGCAGCGCCGCGCGCAGGCCGAGCGGCGTCGCCAATCGGTGTAGGGTCTCGAAGTGCTGCTCGGCGAGTATCTCGGTCGGCGCGAGCAGCGCCGTGGTGCGCCCAGCCGCGCGCGCGGCGGCGGCGGCCAGCAGCGCGAGCACGGTCTTGCCCGTGCCCACGTCGCCGACGAGCAGCCGGTTCATCGGCGCGGGACGCGCGAGGTCCGCTCGTATCTCGCGCCAAGCGCGCTCCTGGTCGCCGGTCAGCGCGAACGGAAGCGCGGCGCGCGCCCGCGCTTCGTCCGAGTCGGTGAGCACGAGCGGCCCAGTGACTCGCTGGCGCAACTCGCGGCGCCGCAGCTCGAGGCCGAGCTGCAGCAGGAACAGCTCCTCGGCCACGAGCCGCAGGTGATACGGCGTGTTGCGCTCGCGCAGGCTCGCGGGGTCGAGACCGACGCTGGGCAGGTGCACCTCGCGCAGCGCTTCGCCGATCTCCGCGAGCGCGAGCTCCGCGACCGTCGCTTCGGGCAGCCAGCCGTCGACCAGGTCCGCGGCGGTGCGCAGCGCGGACTCGACCAGCCGGCGCAAGGTGCGCGGCGGCAGACCCTCGACGGCCGAGTAACTCGACACGATGCGCGGCAGCGCGCCGGGCTCGGTGCCCTCGGCGAGTATCTCGACGTCGGGGTGGTGCAGCTCCTTCGCGAAGCGATAGCGGCGCACTTCGCCCGCCACCAACACGTGAGTCCCGGGCGCGAGTCTGTCCTGGAACGTCTGGATGCCGCGGAACCACTTCAGCTGCACCGCGCCGGTGCCGTCGGTCACGATCGCCTGGAAGAAGCGCCGCCCGTTGCGCAGCGGCACGACGGCGCTGCGAGTCACCGTGCCCGCGAATACGGCGGGCCGGCCGACCTCGAGCTTCTCGATCGGCGCGATCTCGCGGCGGTCTTCGTACGCGCGCGGCAGGAAGAACAGGAGATCCTCGACGGTGGCGATCTCCTTGCGCGCGAGCGCCTGCGCGGTCTTCGGCCCGACACCGGGCACGCGCGCGACCGACTGAGACAGCCAGCGGTCCGGAAAGCTCGGCGCGAGCAGCGGCGCGAGTGACTTCGCGACTTCGTCGAGTATCTCCTGAGTAGAGCCCGCCTCGAGCTTCGCCGCCGCGTCGCGCAGCCGCTTCGCGACCTCCGGCGGAACCCACAGCTCCGCGGCGCGGAGACACGCGCCGCCGAGTGTCTCGGCCAGGTCGCGCACTCGCTCGGCCGCGCCGGGCGAGCGCCGCGCGAACTCGAGGGGTCCGCGGATCGCGCCGACCGCGTCGCGCCAGCGCGACATGTCAGCCCCTGTGTAAGTCCTGAAGGGCGATGGGCTCGATCTCGCCGGCGCGCAGCGCACGGATCGCGGCGGCGGCCGCGCGCGCGCCCGAGAGAGTCGTGAAGTACGGCACGCCCGCTTCGAGCGCGGTGCGCCGCATCGACGCCGAGTCCTGCACCGCCGCGGCGTCACCGATCCGTGTCGTGGCGATCACGAGTGACACCTTCCCCGAGCGAATCAGCTCGGTCACGTGCGGCGAGCCCTCGCGCACCTTGTTGACCGGATCGACCGCGAGCCCGCGCTCGCGCATGAACGCAGCCGTGCCGCGCGTGGCGACCAGCGCGAAGCCTTCGTCCTGCAGCATGCGGAGCGCCGGGATCGCGGGCGCCTTGTCCTCGTCGCGGAGTGACACGAGCACCATGCCCGAGCGCGGTAAGTCGTTGCCCGCGCCGCGTTGCGCCTTCGCGTACGCGCGGCCGAACTCACGGTCGATGCCCATGACCTCGCCCGTGCTCTTCATCTCGGGCCCGAGCAGCGTGTCGACACCCGGGAACTTCACGAACGGGAACACCGACTCCTTCACCGAAACGTGGGCGGGCACGATCTCGGACGTGAAGCCGAGCTCCGTGAGTGACTTCCCTGCCATGACTCGCGCGGCGAGCTGCGCAATCGGCACGCCGATCGCCTTAGACACGAACGGCGCGGTGCGCGACGCGCGCGGATTCACTTCGAGCACGTACACCAGCTCGTCGGCGATCGCGAATTGCACGTTCATGAGCCCGACCACCCCGAGCTCGAGCGCCAGCGCGCGCGTCGAGCGCTCGATCTCCTCGATGAGATACCGCGGCAGGCTGTAGGGCGGCAGCGAGCACGCCGAGTCACCCGAGTGAATGCCGGCCTCTTCGATGTGCTCCATGATGCCGGCGATCACGGCGAGCTTGCCGTCGCACAGCGCGTCGACGTCGACCTCGATCGCGTTCGCCAGGAAGCGGTCGACCAGCACCGGGTGCTCGGGCGAGACAGTGACCGCTTCGCGCATGTACGTCTCGAGCTCGGTCACGTCGTGCACGATGCGCATCGCGCGTCCGCCCAGCACGTACGACGGCCGCACCAACACCGGGTAGCCGATTCGCTCGGCGAGCCGCTTCGCGTCGGCGACGCTGCGCGCGGTGCCGTTCTCGGGCTGGCGCAGGCCGAGCTTGGTGAGTAACTCGGCGAAGCGCTCGCGGTCCTCGGCGCGATCGATCGCGTCGGGAGAAGTGCCGATGATCGGCACACCCGCGCGCTCGAGCGGCACGGCGAGGCGCAGCGGAGTCTGTCCGCCGAACTGTACGATCACGCCCTGCGGCTTCTCTCGCGCGACGATCGCGAGCACGTCTTCCAGAGTGAGTGGCTCGAAATACAGCCGGTCACTCGTGTCGTAGTCGGTCGAGACCGTCTCGGGGTTGCAATTCACCATGATGGTCTCGAAGCCGTCCTTCTCGAGACCCAGCACGCCGTGCACGCAGCAGTAGTCGAACTCGATGCCCTGCCCGATCCGGTTCGGCCCGCCGCCGAGGATCATGACCTTCGGCCGCGTGGTCGGCTCGGCCTCGCACTCGCTCTCGTACGTCGAGTAGAGATACGGCGTGTGCGCCTCGAACTCGGCGCCGCACGTGTCGACCCGCTTGTAGACCGGAGTGATTCCCGCCGCGAGTCTCTCGGCGCGGATCGCGGTCTCGCTGGTGCCCGCGAGCGCGCCGAGCCGCCGGTCCGAGAAACCGGCGCGCTTCGCCGCGCGCAGGTCGCGGGTCGTCGGGTCGCGGAACAGTGACTCGGCCGCGATGATCTCCGACACGTGCCACAGGAACCACGGGTCGATCGCGGTGCACGCGTGGATCCACTCGAGTGACTTCTTCCGGCGAAATGCCTCGCCCACCGCCCACAGCCGGTCTGGGCCGGGCACGCGCAGCTTCTGCTCGAGCACCGCGTCGTCGTAACCCTGCTCCTCGAAGCCGAAGCGGTCGGTCTCGAGCGAGCGGATGCCCTTCTGCAGTGACTCGCGGAAGGTGCGGCCGATCGACATGGCCTCGCCCACCGACTTCATCTGCACGCCCAGGCGCGGGTCTGCCTGCGGGAACTTCTCGAACGTGAAGCGCGGGATCTTGGTCACCACGTAGTCGATCGTCGGCTCGAAGCTCGCCGGTGTCTCGCGGGTGATGTCGTTGCGTATCTCGTCGAGCGTGTAGCCGATGGCGAGCTTCGCGGCGATCTTCGCGATCGGGAAGCCGGTCGCCTTCGACGCGAGCGCCGACGAGCGACTCACTCGCGGGTTCATCTCGATCACGGTCATCTCGCCGGTCCCCGGGTGCACCGCGAACTGGATGTTCGAGCCGCCGGTCTCGACGCCGATCTTGCGGATGATCGCGATCGCCGCGTCGCGCATGCGCTGGTATTCCTTGTCGGTCAGCGTCTGCGCGGGCGCGACGGTGATCGAGTCACCCGTGTGCACGCCCATCGGGTCGAAGTTCTCGATCGAGCAGATGATGACCACGTTGTCCGCGCGGTCGCGCATCACCTCGAGCTCGAACTCCTTCCAGCCGAGCACGGACTGTTCGACCAGCACCTCGCCGCGCGGCGACAAGTGCAAGCCCCACTCGAGCTTCTTCTCGAAGTCCTCGGCCGTTTCGGCGATCGAGCCGCCCGACCCTCCGAGCGTGAAGCTGGGCCGGATGATCGCAGGCAGGCCGATCTCGCCGAGCACCGTCTTGCCCTCCGCGACGTTCCGGACGTACACGGATTTGGGTACGTCGAGCCCGATCTCGCGCATGGCGGTGCGGAAGCGCAGGCGATCCTCGGCCATCAGGATCGAGTCGAGCTGCGCGCCGATGAGTCGAATTCCGAGTCTCTCGAGCACGCCTGACTCGGCGAGCGCGATCGCGCAGTTCAGCGCGGTCTGTCCGCCGAGCGTGGGCAGCACGGCGTCGGGTCTCTCGAGCTCGAGAATGCGCGCGACCGTGTCTGGAGTGATCGGCTCGACGTACGTGCGCGACGCGAACTCGGGATCGGTCATGATCGTGGCCGGGTTCGAGTTCACGAGCACGACCTCGATGCCCTCTTCGCGCAGCGCCTTGCACGCCTGGGTGCCGGAGTAGTCGAACTCGCACGCTTGCCCGATCACGATCGGGCCCGCGCCGATGAGCAGAACCTTCTTGAGTGACTCGTCTCTAGGCATTGCGTGACTCGATCAGCTCGCGGAAGCGGTCGAACAGATACGCCAGGTCGTGCGGGCCCGGCGACGCTTCGGGGTGATACTGCACGGAGAACACCGGCAGCTTCTTGTGCCGCAGTCCTTCCACCGTGTCGTCGTTCAGATTGACGTGCGTGATCTCGACGTCGCCCGCGCGGCGCAGCGCGTCGGCGTCGACGGCGAAGCCGTGATTCTCGGACGCGATCATGACTCGCCCGGTCGTCTCGTCGCGCGCGGGCTGATTCGCGCCGTGGTGCCCGAAGCGCAGCTTCTTCGTGGTGCCGCCCAGCGCGAGGCCGAGTATCTGGTGGCCGAGACAGATGCCGAACGTGGGCAGCTTCGCCGCGACGAGCTCCTTCACGATCGGGATCGCGTACGTGACTGCCGCGGGATCGCCGGGGCCGTTGCCCAAGAAGATTCCGTCGGGCCGGAGCGCGAGCACGTCGCGCGCCGGGGTGCTGGCCGGGACGACGGTCACGTCGAAGCCCGCGTCGTGGAGCTCGCGCAGGATGTTCCACTTCACGCCGAAGTCGTACGCGACGATCTTGTGCCGATTGCGCGCGGCCGGCGCCGGGCGCGTGCGCCAGGTGTTTCCCTCGCGCCACTCGTAGCGGCGATTTTCGGTGACTCCGTCGACGAGGTTCAGGCCCGCCATCGACGGCAGCGCCGCCGCGCGCGCGAGCAGCTTCGCGGGATCGACCGCGCCGTGCGCGATCACGCCGTTCGACGCGCCGATCGTGCGCAGCCGCCGCACCAGCGCGCGCGTGTCGATCCCGCTGATGCCCGGCACCTCGTGTCTCACGAGATAGTCGTGGAGCGTCTCGCGCGAGCGCCAGTTCGACGGGCGCTCGTTGTAACTCCGCACGACGAAGCCGCGCAGGAAGATCCCGCGTGACTCCTCGTCTTCGGGGTTGCAGCCCGTGTTCCCGATCTCGGGGTACGTCATGCACACGATCTGCCCGGCGTACGAGGGATCGGTGAGGATCTCCTGGTAGCCGGTCATGCCGGTGTGGAAGACGACTTCGCCCTCGCCGGCGCCGTCGCCGGCGGGAGCGGCGCCGAAGGCCTCGCCCGTGTAGAGCGTGCCGTCGCTGAGCGCGAGATGAGCGACCGTTCGGCTCACGAGTCACCCTCGCCCAGCGCGAACGCGAGCTTCCCGCCGACCCAGGTGCGAAGCGCGCGGCCGCGCAGCTCGCGCCCCAGGAACGACGAGTTCTTCGAGCGCGAAGTGAGTCGCGGTGACTCGACCTTCCAGACGCGCTCGGGATCGACGAGCACGAGATCCGCTGCGACACCCGGCTCGAGCGTGCCGCCCGGGATGCCGAGCACGCGCGCGGGCCGGGTCGCGAGCCGGTCGACGAGCTCGAGCGCGGTCATGCGCTCTTCGCGTACCAGCTCGAGCGCGACGGGCAGCGCGGTCTCCAACCCCACCACGCCGAACGGCGCGGCGGTGAACTCCACGTCTTTCTCGTACAGCGCGTGCGGCGCGTGGTCGGTCGCGATGCAGTCGATCGTGCCGTCGGCCAGGCCCTCGCGCAGCGCCTCCCGGTCGCGCGCGCTGCGCAGCGGCGGCGCCATCTTGAAGTTGGTGTCGAAGCCGCGGATGGTCTCGTCGGTGAGCGCCAGGTGGTGCGGAGTCACTTCCGTAGTGACTCGCACGCCCGCGGCCTTCGCCTCGCGGATCAGCTCCACCGAGCGCGCGGCCGAGACGTGCGCCACGTGCAGGTGCGCGCCGGTGAGTCGCGCGAGCTCGAGGTCGCGCGCGACCATCGCGGTCTCGGCCTCGGCCGGCGAGCCCGGCAGGCCGCAGCACGTCGCGTGAGCGCCTTCGTGCACCACGCCCGAGCCGCGCAGGTTCAGGTCCTCGCAGTGCGCGATCACGGGCCGGCCGATGCCGCGCGCGTACTCGAGCACGCGGCGCATGACCGCCGCGTTCATGATCACCGCGCCGTCGTCGGAGAACGCGATGGCGCCCGCGTTCGCGAGGCTCGCCATCTCGGACATGATCTCGCCGCGCAGGCCCTGCGTCGCTGCGGCGATGACTCGCACGCGCACGGCCGCCGACTCACGCGCCCGGCGCTGGATGTACTCGGTGACTGCCGGCGTGTCGTTCACCGGATCGGTGTTCGCCATGCAACACACCGTGGTGTAGCCGCCGGCCGCGGCCGCGCGCGTGCCCGTCTGGATGTCTTCCTTGTACTCCTGGCCCGGCTCGCGCAGGTGCGCGTGCAGGTCGACGAACCCGGGCGCGAGCCACAGACCCGTCGCGTCGATCACTTCGTCGGGCGAGCCCGCCGACTCACGGCCGACCGTCTCGATGCGGCCGTCGACCAGGTCGACCACGCCGATCTCGTCGCGGCCGCTGCCCGGGTCGAGGATGCGCGCGCCCTGGATCCGCGTGCGAGTCACCGGTCACCTCCCGTCAGCAGATACAGGACCGCCATGCGCACCGCGACGCCGTTCGTGACTTGGTCGAGGATGCGCGAGGGCTCGGCGTCGGCGACGTCGCTCGCGATCTCGACGCCGCGATTGATCGGCCCGGGGTGCAGCACGATCGCGTCGGGCTTCGCGAGCGCGAGCGTGCGCTTGTTCAGCCCGAACGTCTGCGAGTACTCGCGCACCGACGGGAACAGCGCGCCGTCGAGTCTCTCCTGCTGGATGCGCAGCATCACGATCACGTCCGCGCCGGCCAGCGCCTGCTCGAGCGAGAAGCACGGCTTCACGCCAAGCGCCTCGATGCCCGCGGGCATCATCGTCGGCGGGCCCGCGACCCGCACCTCCGCGCCCAGCTTCGTGAAGCAGTGGATGTCGGAGCGGGCGACGCGGCTGTGCGAGATGTCTCCCACGATCGCGATCACGCGCCGCTCGAGCGAGCCGAGTGACTGCCGCAAGGTGAACGCGTCGAGCAGCGCCTGCGTCGGGTGCTCGTGACAGCCGTCGCCCGCGTTCACCACCGGCACGCGCACGCGCTCGGCCAGCATGTGCGGCACGCCGGCCGTCGAGTCGCGCACCACCAGCACGTCGGCGCTCATCGCCGCCAGGTTCCGCGCCATGTCCGCCAGCGTCTCGGACTTCGAGAGACTCGACCCCGCGCGAGTCACGTTGATCGCGTCGGCCGACAAGCGCTTCGCCGCGATCTCGAAGCTGACTCGCGTCCGCGTCGACGACTCGAGAAACACGTTGATCACCGTGCGGCCGCGCAACGTCGGCACGCGTTTGATCTCGCGCTGACTGATCTCGAGCATCGCCTCGGACGTCTCGAGGACGCGCTCGATCTCGTCGCGCGTCATCTCCTCGATCCCGAGCAGGTTTCTCATACGACCGCGACCTCGAGCTCGCCGTCCGCCCGCGCGCGCAGCACCACCCGCTCCGCGCGCGAGGTCGGGATGTTCTTGCCCACGAAATCGACCTTGATCGGCAGCTCCCGGTGACCGCGGTCGACGAGGACAGCGACTTGGATCGCCGCAGGGCGGCCGAAGTCGAGCACCGCGTCCATCGCCGCGCGCACCGTACGGCCCGTGAACATGACGTCGTCGACCAGCACGACGCGCTTGCCGTCGACGGAGAACGGCATGCGCGTCGGCCGCGGCATCGGCCGCACGCCGCGCGCGACCACGTCGTCGCGGTAGAGCGTGATGTCGAGCGCGCCCGATGGAATCGCGCGGCCCGCCAGCTCGGCGAGCTGCTTCGCGATCAGCGCCGACACCGGCTCGCCACCGCGCACGATCGCGACGAGACACAAGTCGTCGGCGCCGGGATTTCGCTCGAGGATCTCGTGCGCGATACGCGTCGTCGCGCGCTGAATGCCCGCGGCATCGAGAACCACGCGTCCGCCAGCGTCTCTATCTGACTTCGGCTGGGGTTCGACCGGATGCAAGTCGGGTGAAGACATCGTCCGCCTTTTCCCACCTCTCGGGATGGGCTTAAAAGGGTCAACGGTCGGGGCGCAGCTTATCCGGCGACCTGAGCGTCGTCAATCACGGACGGTGTATGCGCACTCAGTCGGCCCGGCCCGAGACGCGGTGACCGATGCGGCCCCAGCGAATCTCTTCGACCTGGAAGGTCACCACGCGCCAGAGCGTGAACAACAGGTCGCCGATGAAGCTGCGGTTGTTGTCGCCCTCGCTCGCGATCACCCACGACCAGTGAATCAGGAACGCGCGGCCCTTGATCGCCTCGGGTGACACGAAGGAGTGTTGCCAGAAGCGACTGTCTCGCGAGTTGTCGCGGTTGTCGCCCATGGCGAAGTAGTGATTCGCGGGCACGATCCACGGGCCGGTGGGCTGCATGCTGCGCATGGCTTCGTTGTTGTACTGGAGCACCGTGTACTCGGCGCCTTCGGGGTTCTTCTCGAGATAGCGCAGCGCCGCGTGAGGCGCGTTCGAGTCACCCTCGGGATACACGTACTCGCCCTCGGACACTCGCTCGAACGGCTTGCCGTTCACGTACAGCTGGCGGTCGCGTATCTCGAGCTTGTCGCCCGGCATGCCGACCACGCGCTTGATGAAGTCCTGACTCGGGTCGTCGGGGTAGCGGAAGACCATGACGTCGCCGCGCTGCGGCTCACCGACGGGAATCAGGAGCTTGCCCGTGAATGGCAGCCGCACGCCGTACGCGAACTTGTTCACCAGCACGTAGTCGCCGACGAGCAACGTCGGGATCATCGACCCCGAGGGAATCTTGAACGGCTCGACCACGAACGAGCGGATCGCGAGCGCGATCAGCGCGGCCCAGAAAATGGCGCGCAGTGTCTCGAAGCGCGGCGCTTCCTTCTCTTTCTCGCCGCTCGCTTCCGCTTCCTCCGCCTTAGCCACGTCGCCTCCTAGTCGTCGCTCGACAGGACCGCGAGGAAGGCGGCCTGCGGAATTTCGACGCTGCCGATCTGCTTCATGCGCTTCTTCCCCTCTTTCTGCTTCTCGAGGAGCTTCTTCTTGCGCGTGATGTCGCCGCCGTAGCACTTCGCGGTGACGTTCTTCCGCAGCGCCTTCACGTTCACGCGCGCGACCACGCGCGTGCCGATCGCGGCCTGCAGCGCCACCTCGTACTGCTGGCGGGGAATGTGCTGCTTCATCTTCGAGATCAGCGCGAGCCCGCGGTGATGCGCGTTGTCGGCGTGCGTGATGATCGACAGCGCGTCGACCGAGTCACCGTTCACCAGCACGTCGAGCTTCACGAGCTTCTCGGTCTTGAAGCCGATCAGGTCGTAATTCATCGACGCGTAGCCGCGACTCACTGACTTCAGCCGGTCGTAGAAATCGACCGCGACTTCGGCCAGCGGCAGGTCGTAGCGCACGACCGCGCGGCGGTCGCTGTGCACCGCCATGTCGCGCTGCACGCCGCGCCGGTCCTGACACAGCTGCAGGATCGCGCCGATGTACGGCGTGGGCATGTGGATCTGCGCGAGGATGCGCGGCTCCTGGATCTCTTCGATCTCGTTCAGGTCGGGCAAGTCACTCGGCCTGTGCAGCTCGACGACCGAGCCGTCCGTCTTTTTCACACGGTAGATGACGGTGGGCGCGGTGATGATCAGGTCGAGCCCGAACTCTCGTTCGAGCCGCTCCTGCGCGATCTCCATGTGCAGGAGGCCGAGATACCCGCAGCGGAAGCCGAAGCCCAGCGCGCCGGAGGTCTCGGGGTCCGCCGTGAACGACGAGTCATTGAGTCGCAGCTTGTCGATCGCCCCGCGCAGCGCGTCGTAGCCGCCCGGGTCGGCGGGATACAGCCCGCTCCACACCATGGGCTGCATGGGCTTGAAGCCGGGCAGCGCAGTGACCGCCGGGTTCGAGGCGTCGGTGAGTGTGTCGCCGATGCGCACGGCCTTGGGATCGCGGATGCTCGCCGCGACCACGCCGACCTCGCCGGTCGAGACCATGTCGACCGGCTTCACGCGCAGCTGCGGCACGCCGAGCAGAGTCACGTCCCACTCACTCTTGTCCGCGAACAGCTGCACGCGCGCGCGCTTCTCGAGCTGCCCGTCGACGATGCGCACCAGCATCGTCGCGCCCAAGAACGGGTCGTACCAAGAGTCGAAGATCAGCCCGCGGAGCGGCGCGGACGGGTCGCCCCTCGGCGCCGGCACGCGCGCCACGATCGCTTCGAGTATCTGCTCCACGTTCTGACCCGTCTTGGCGGACACGAACAGCGCGCCTTCGGCCGAGATACCCACGATGTCCTCGACCTCGCGCAGCGCGCGCTCGGGATCGGCGCTGGGTAGGTCGATCTTGTTCACGACGGGGATGATCTCGAGGCCGCCGGCGACGGCGAGCTCCGCATTCGCGACGGTCTGCGCCTCGACGCCCTGCGCCGCGTCGACCACGAGCAGCGCGCCTTCGCACGCGGCGAGCGAGCGAGATACTTCGTAGTGGAAGTCGACGTGACCCGGCGTGTCGATCAGGTTGAGGAGATAGTCCTTCCCGTCCTTCGCGCGGTAGATCATGCGCACCGTCTGCGCCTTGATGGTGATCCCGCGCTCGCGCTCGAGGTCCATGTTGTCGAGCATCTGGTCTTGCTTCTCGCGGTCGGTCACCGTGCCGGTGAGCTCGATGAGCCGGTCCGCGAGCGTCGACTTGCCGTGGTCGATGTGCGCAATGATCGCGAAGTTGCGGACGCGTTCGCGAGGAGAGCCGCTCACGACCGACCGCGTTCGAGCTGAGCCTTGAAGTATGGCAGCGTGCGCGCGAAGCCCTCTTCCGGCGAGACCTCTGGTTCCCAGCCGCCGAGCTCGCGCTTGGCGAGCGAGATGTCGGGGCGACGCTGCTGCGGGTCGTCCGGCGGCAGGCCCTTGTGAATCACGCGTGACTTCGAGCCAGTCACTTTGCAGATCAGCTCCGCGACCTGCAGGACGGTGAGCTCGCGCTGATTGCCGAGATTCATCGGACCGACGTACGAGGAGCCGAGCAGCCGCACGATGCCTTCCACCAGGTCCGAGACGAAGCAGACACTGCGCGTCTGCAGGCCCTCGCCGAACACGGTGAGATTCTCGCCGCGCAGCGCCTGCGTGAAGAACGCGGGAATCATGCGCCCGTCGTCGGGGCGCATCCCGGGACCGTAGGTGTTGAAGATGCGCACGATGCGCACGTCGACCTTGTGATAGCGGTGATACGCCATGGTCATCGCTTCCGCGAAGCGTTTGGCCTCGTCGTACACGCCGCGGATGCCCACGGGATTCACGTTGCCCCAGTAACTCTCGGGCTGCGGATTCACTTCGGGGTCGCCGTAGCACTCCGACGTCGAGGCGAGCAGGAAGCGCGCGCCCTTGGCCTTCGCCACGCCGAGCGCGTTGTGAGTCCCGAGCGCGCCCACCTTCAATATCTGAATCGGGAGTCTCTCGAAGTCGATCGGGCTAGCGGGCGACGCGAAGTGAAGCACAGCGTCGAGCGGCTCCGGCACGTGAATGAAGTTCGTCACGTCGTGCTTCACGAACCGGAAGCCCTCGTGGCCGAACAGATCCTCGATGTTCTCGAGCCGGCCGGTGAGCAGGTTGTCCATGCACACCACGCTCCAACCGTCGGCGAGGAAGCGCCGGCACAGATGCGAGCCGATGAAGCCGGAGCCGCCGGTGATCAGCGCGCGAGGCACGTCAGATACTCCGCAAGCGCGACTCGCCAGTGACTCGAGCGAATTCCCAGCGCGCGCGCCCTGGCCAGCCCCAGCACGCCGTACGACGGCCGCGCGGCGGGCCGCGGCATCTCCGACGTCGGAATCGGAGTCACTTCGGCCGACGGGCACAATTTGCGCGCGGCGCCTTCGGCCACGATCTCGCGCGCGAAGTCGAAGAACGTGGTGACTCCCTCGTTCGCCAGGTGGAGCGTGCCGCGCGCGCCGGCCGCGACGGCGGCGAAGATTCCCGCGGCGAGCGAGTGAGTCCACGTCGGCCGGCCCGTCTGATCTTCCACGACGCGCAGCGGCCCCTGCCCCGCCGCGCGCAGGATGGTGCGCACGAAGTTCGCGCCGTCGCCGAACACCCACTGCGTGCGCACGATCAGGTGCTCGCCGCCCGCGGCGCGGATCGCTTCCTCGCCGCGGAGCTTCGAGCGGCCGTAGACCGAGAGCGGCTGGGTCGGCGCATCCTCGGGGATCGGCTGCGAGGCGCGGCCGTCGAACACGTAGTCGGTCGAGAGGTGCACGAGGAGCGGGCCTCCGCGGCACAGCTCGGCGAGCACGCGCGGGGCGACGGTGTTCACGCGCTCGGCCGTGTGGGCCTCGCTCTCGCAGCGGTCTACGGCCGTGAATGCGGCGCAGTTCAGCACGACGTCGGGCTGAGTCTGGTCGATGACTCGCTTCACCGCGCCGGCGTCCGCGACGTCGAGCTCGGCATGAGTCACTCCCGACGCCGTCACGCCGTGCATCGGGGCGAGGGCCAGCGCGGCGCGGCCGAGTTGGCCGCCCGCACCAGTCACGAGCCAGCGAGCCTGCGTCATTCCTCGACTCACTCCGCCGTGATCCAGGTCTTGAGGCCGAGCGCCTTCAGCTTGGGCTCGACCTGCGCGGCGCTCTGTCCCGCGCCCGGGCGCACGCGCACGCGGAAGCGGCCGCTCTTGTCGGGCATCGGCGTGACGTACGACTCGAAGCCCTGCGTCTTGAGCTTGGCGACGAGCGAGTCTGCTTGCTTGCGCTCCGCGAGGGACAGCACCTGAATCACTTGGCTCTTGCCGGCCGGCGCGGCCGCGGCAGTCTTCTGCTCGAGTGACTTGACGATCTCCTCCGCCGACTTCGCCGGCGAGGCGGGCGGCGGCGGGCTCGCGACCGGCGGGGTCGGCGGCGCCGCGGGCTTCGCCGCGGGGGCCGGCTTCGCGGGCTCCTTGGGCGGAGTCACTGACGCGGTCCGCTTCGGCTCGGGCTTCGCGGGCGCGCCCTGCAGCTCGCCGAAGGCTTCGAGGGGCGGCTCGACCGCCGCCTCGGCGGCCTCGGTCGGCGGCGCGGATACGGCCGACTCCAGGTCGACCGTCTCGACCGGACCGCTCAGGCGCTCGAGAAACACGCGCGGCGTGTCCGACACCGAGCCGATCACGATGCCGATGCACGCGCCGATCGCGACGAGCAGCGACCCGTACACGAAGCGAGTGACTGCCAGCCCGCGGGCTCGCCGGCTCGGCCGCTTCGACTCCGTCTCACGTTCCGTCATGTCACATCCGTTCCGGCGCACTGACGCCGAGCAGGTTGAGTCCGTTCCCGAGCGCAGTCCGCACGGCGCTCACCAGCGCGAGCCTCGCCAGCGACAGCTCGCGGTCGTCCGACACGATTCTGTGTCGCTTCCCGTCCGACACGTACGTGTTGAACGCGTTCGCCAGCTCGAGCAGATAGCGCGCGATCTCTTGCGGCTCTCGCGCCTGAGCGGCGCGCTGCACGACGTCGGGGAAGCGCTCGACCAGCTTCGCGAGCTCGATCTCTTCCGGCTGGTCGATCCGCTCGAGCGAGAGTGACTTGGGTTCGTCGGGCAGAGTGATTCCCGCCTCCGCCGCCTTGCGCCCGATGCTGCACAGCCGCGCGTGCGCGTACTGGATCTTGAACACCGGGTTGCGCTCGGAGCGCTCGCTCGCGAGCTCGACGTCGAAGTCCAAGTGAGTGTCCGCGCGCCGTTCCACCATGAAGTAGCGGAACACGTCGCGGCCGACGTCGGCCACGATCTCGTCCACGGTCACGAACGTGGCCTTGCGCGTGGACATCTTCACGAGCTCGCCGCCGCGCCGCAGGTTCACCCACTGGTACATGACCAGCTCGATCGAATCCGCGCTGCCGCCCAGCGCCGCGACCGCGGCGCGCACGTACGGGAACTGAGCGATGTGGTCCGGGCCGAGCACGTCGATGATCGCGGTCAGTCCGCGCCCGAGTGACTCGCGGTGGTAGGCGATGTCGGGCAAGAGGTACGTCGCCTCCCCCGTCGACTTCACCAGCACGCGGTCGCGCTCGAGGCCAAACTGAGTCGAGCGCAGCCACACCGCGCCTTCCTGCTCGAACACGAGCCCGGCCGCGCGCAGGTCCGCTAGCGCTCGGTCGACGAGCTTGCGCTCGAACAGCGTGTGCTCGTTGAAGTACGAGTCGAAGCGCACGCCCAGCGAGACCAGCGTGCGCTCGATGTCGGCGAAGATCGCCTCGGTGGCGCGCGCCTTGAAGCGCGCCTCGTCCGCGCCGCGCCACGAGCCGCCCACCTCGGCAGCAAGCGCGCGCGCGATCTCGACGAGATACTCGCCCTGGTAACCCTCTTCGGGCAGCTCAGCCGAGTCACTCAGCTGTTGCAGGTAGCGCGCGCGGAGTGACTGAGCGAGCACGCGCATCTGCCGGCCAGCGTCGTTGAAGTAGTACTCGCGCACCACCTTGTGACCCGTGGCTTCGAGCAGGCTCGCGATGCAGTCACCCAGCACGGCGTTGCGGCCGTGGCCGATCGTGAGTGGCCCGGTCGGGTTCGCGGATACGAACTCGACCATGACCTCGCGGCCCGCGCCCGCGCCGCTCTTGCCGAAGCTCGCGCCCTCGCGCAGCACGCGCGCGATCGAGTCACGCCAGCGCGCGCGCGACAGGAAGACGTTCAGGAAGCCTGGGCCGGCGATCTCCGCGCGCTCGAGCGCGCCGCCGCCGTCGCCGAGCTCGTCCTTCAGTAACTGCGCGACCTCGCGCGGCGGGCGGCCCATGGCCTTGGCCATGAGCAGCGCCGCGTTGCTCGCGAAGTCACCGTGCTCGGGTGTCTTGGGCGGGACGACGGCGAGGTTCGAGACCAAGTCGAGCGCGTGCGGCGCGTGCCTCTCGAGCAGGCGCGTGGCCGCGGCGCGCATGAGTTTGTCGATCTCGTCTCGCATCTCGATTCGTCAGTCTGGGGTACTCGTGCGGAGTCGCACAACGATCTCGCCGGGCCGCACCATCCCGAGCGCCTCGCGCGCCACGCTCTCGAGCTCGAACGGGTCCGTGCGCAGGCGCTCCGTTCGCTTCACCAACGCCGAGCGCTCCGACCACAGCACCGAGAGTCGCTGCTCGACGTGCCGGATCTCGCCCTTCACCCCCCACATCGCGCGCAGCCCGTTGTCTGCGTCGTACAAGAGCGCGAACGCGGCGCCAGCGAGCGCGGCGAGCGGACCGATCCAGAGCCAACCCCGTTTCGGCGCTAGGCCTGCGGCCTCTGACTCATCCACCTGGGCTCCCCCCCGAATCCTTCGCTGCGGCCAGGGCGCGGCGAATGGCCCGAGAGTAGCGCGGGTCCGCCCAATCTTGAGGGCCCACGAACTGCTCGATGACCCGCCCCCGCTCGTCCACGAGGAAGGTCTCGGGCACTCCGAACACCTGGTAGGTGTCGTACACGCGCCGGTCCGGATCGAGGGGGATGGGGAACGTGATCGAGTAGTCGCGGCGGAAGCCGTCGATCGCGGCGCTGGAGCCGGCGTCGTCGATCGAGACGGCGAGTATCTCGAAGCCCTCGCCCTTCAGCTGGTCGTAGAGCTTCTGCAGCGACGGCGCTTCCTTGAGACACGGCGGGCACCAGGTCGCCCAGAAGTTCACGAACACGATCTTGCCGCGGAGTGACTCGAGTGACACGTTGCCGCCGCCGTGCACCGGCAAGGTGAAGCCCGGCGCCTGCGCGCCCGAGCGCAGCTTCACCAGCGGCGTGTGGAACAGCACGAACCAGGCGGCGCCGGCCGCGAACACCGCGGCGGCGATCAGGAGGGAAAGCGTGGCTCTCCCGGGCCGGGTCAAGTGGCGGCGTTCGCCTCCGAGCGCTCTGCCTTGTCGACGAGCTGGATCAGCGTGATCTCCGCGTTGTCACCCTTGCGCGGACCGATCTTGAACTGTCTCGTGTATCCGCCCTCGCGCTTGCGATAGCGCTTCGCAAGCTCGTCGAACACCTTGGCAGTCACTTCCCTCGAGCGGATCGTGGCGAGCGCGCGGCGACGCGCAGCGAGCGTGCCGTCCTTGCCGAGCGTAATCATGCGCTCCGCGACGCGGCGCAGCTCCTTCGCCTTCGCGGTCGTGGTGCGCACCTCTTCGTGCTCGAGCAGCGAAGTCACCATGTTTCGGAGCATGGCGGTGCGGTGCGCGGTGTTGCGAGAGAGCTTGCGATGATCTTTGCGGTGTCTCATGGAGAGTCCTATGCCAGGTCGTCCGGAGGCGTGGGTAGGGTGCCCACGCCGTTCATGAGTCAGGAGTCTGCGTCCTCACGCAGGCGGTCGAGCTCTTTGCGCGACGGGAAGCTCTCGAGCTTCATGCCGAACTCGAGCCCGAGACCCGTGAGGATCTCCTTGATCTCGTTCAGTGACTTGCGGCCGAAGTTCTTGGTCTTGAGCATCTCGGCCTCGCTGCGCTGCACGAGCTCGCCGATGTACTTGATGTCGGCGTTCTGCAGACAGTTGGCCGAGCGCACGGACAGCTCGAGCTCGTCGACCGGACGGAACAGGATCTCGTTCGGAGTCACTGAGTGCAGCGTCGGCGAGAGCGGGCGCTCCACGTCTTCTTCGAAGTTGATGAAGATCGAGAGCTGGTCCTTGAGGATCTTCGCGGCGAACGCGAGCGCGTCCGCGGGCGCGACCGAGCCGTCGGTCCAGATCTCGAGTGACAGCCGGTCGTAGTCGGTCTCGCGCCCGACGCGCGCGTTGGTGACGGTGTAGTTCACCTTGCGCACGGGCGAGAAGATCGAGTCGATCGGGATGGTGCCGATCGGCTGGTCTTCCTTGGCGTTCTTCTCGGCGAGCACGAAGCCCTTGCCGATTTCGACCGTCGCGGTGAGTGACAGCTCCGCGTCGCCCGAGAGCGTGGCGATGTGGTGGCCGCCCTCGAGGATCTCGACGGTCTGGTCGGGCGAGACGAAGTCACTCGACGTGACCGCGCCGGGGCCCTGCTTCTTGATCACGATCTGCTTGGGCTCGGGCGAGTTACCGCGCAGCCGCACCTCTTTCAGGTTCAGCACGATGTCGGTCACGTCTTCGAGCACGCCCGGGAGCGAGCTGAACTCGTGCTGCACGCCCTCGATGCGCACCGACGTGATCGCCGCGCCCTGCAGGGACGAGAGCAGTACGCGCCGCAGCGCGTTGCCCAGAGTGAGTCCGAATCCGCGCTCCAACGGCGCGCATTCGAACCGGCCGTACGTGGCCGACAGATCGTCTTCGATGTCGATCCGCCGTGGGCGGATGAGTGTCTGCCAGTTACGCACCATGAGATCGACGTTCATGGGACCTCCGGAGGAGAAAAGTGACTCGGCCGAGAAATCAGCGCGAGTAGAGCTCGATGATCAGCTGTTCCTGGATGGGCAGGGTGATCTCGTCGCGAACGGGATCGCCCAAGATCGTGCCCTGCTTCTGTTCTTTGTCGATGGACAGCCAGCTGGGGATGCTGCGTGACTCGAGCGCGCCCAGGGCGCCCTCGATTCGCGCCGCCTTCTCGCCGCGGGGCGTGAGCTCGACCTTGTCGCCCTTGCGCACGCGGTACGACGGGATGTTCACGCGGCGCCCGTTCACCTTGAAGTGACCGTGGCGCACGAGCTGCCGCGCCTCGGAGCGCGAAGTCACGAAGCCAAGCCGGAACACGACGTTGTCGAGGCGGCGCTCGAGCAGGGCCATCAGGTTCTCGCCCTTCACGCCCTTCATGTGCGCGGCCTCGTCGACCGTCTTGCGGAACTGCGCTTCGAGGATGCCGTAGATGCGGCGCACCTTCTGCTTCTCGCGCAGCTGCTGTCCGTAGTCACTGAACTTCGGCCGGCCCTGACCGTGCTGACCCGGCGGGTAGTTGCGCCGCTCGATCGAACACTTGTCCGAGAAGCAGCGGTCCCCCTTCAGGAACAGCTTCATGCCTTCGCGGCGGCAGAGCCGACAGACTGAGTCGTTGTAGCGAGCCAAACGGAATCTCCTAGGCGCGGCGCCGCTTCGGGGGGCGGCAGCCGTTGTGCGGAATCGGAGTCACGTCGCGCACGTAAGTGATCTTGAAGCCCGCGGCCTGGAGACCGCGGGCGGCCGGCTCGCGGCCCGAGCCCGGCCCCTTCACGAGCACGCCGATCTGGCGCACGCCGTGCTCCATCGCTTTCTTCGCGACGTCTTCGGCGGCCATCTGCGCGGCGTAGGGCGTCGACTTCTTCGAGCCCTTGAAGCCGACCAGCCCCGCCGAGGACGCGGCGATCGTGTTGCCGGCGACGTCGGTAATGGTGATGACGGTGTTGTTGAACGTCGCCTGAATGTGCGCGACGCCGGTCTGGATGTTCTTCCGGACCTTCTTCTTGACCTTCTTGGCTTTGGCTACGCCCACCGGTTCTTTCCTCAGTTACTTCTTCGTCGCGATCTTCTTGCCCGCGACGGTCTTGCGCTTGCCCTTGCGGGTGCGCGCGTTCGTGTGTGTCCGCTGACCGCGGACGGGCAACCCTTTTCTGTGTCGCAGCCCGCGATAGCAGCCGATGTCCATCAGCATCTTGATGTTCTGCTGGACCTCGCGCCGCAGATCGCCTTCGACCTTGTAGCGGCCCTGGATGACGTCGCGCAGGCGCACGACCTCGGACTCGTCCAGGTCGAACGTCTTCGTGTTCGGACCGACGCCGGCCTCGTCGCAGATCTTGAGCGCGGACGAGTTACCGATGCCGTAGATGTAAGTGAGCGCGACCTTCACCGCTTTCTCGCGCGGCAAGTCGACTCCCGCGATGCGCGCCATGCTAGCCCTGCCTCTGCTTGTGCTTGGGGTTCTCGCAGATCACGCGCAGCACGCGCTTTCGGCGAATCAGTTTGCACTTGTCACACATCTTCTTGACGGAAGCTCTGACCTTCATCGCATCCTCAGTGAGTGCCCGGCACTCGAGTCAGTATCTCGGGACCGTGGTCGGTGATCGCGACCGTGTGCTCGAAGTGGGCCGAGCGCCGGCGGTCGGCGGTGACGGCGGTCCAGCCGTCGGCGAGCACCTGGACCTGCCAAGTGCCCGCGTTCACCATGGGTTCGATCGCGAAAACCATGCCTTCGCGCAAGCGCTGGCCGCGGCCGGCCTTGCCGAAGTTCGGCAGCTGCGGCGGCTCGTGCATGGCGCGGCCGATGCCGTGCCCCACGAAGTCGCGCACCACCGAGAAGCCGGCGGACTCGACGCACGCCTGCACCGCGGCGCCGACGTCGCCCAGCCGCTTGCCGGGGACGAGCTCCGTGATGCCGGCCTCGAGCGAAGCGCGAGTCACCGCGAGCAGCCGCCGTGACTCGTCGTCGACCGGGCCGACCGCCAGTGACAGCGCGGCGTCGCCGTGGAAGCCGTCGCAGACCGCGCCGAAGTCGAGCTTCACGATGTCGCCCTCGACGAGCCGGCGTGAGCCTGGGATGCCGTGCACGATCTCCTCGTTCACCGACGCGCACAGCACGGCGGGGAACGGCGGCGCCTGGCCCGGCGCGTAGCCGAGGAACGACGAAGTGAGTCCGCGGTTGCGGATCTCCGCGCGCGCCGCGCGGTCGATCTCGCCCGTGGTGACTCCCGGCTTCGCGAGCTCGGCGAGCTTCACGAGTATCTCGCCCACGTGGCGGCCCGCCTCGCGCATCTTGTCGAGCTCGCGCTTCGATTTGATCTGGATCACGCGCGCTCCCCCAGCGCCTTCTCGATGCGCGCGGTGATCTCGTCCATGGTGCCGATGCCGTCGATCTTCTTGACTGACTTCGCGTAGTGAGCGAGCACGGGCTCGGTGTCTCGCTTGTAGACCGCGAGTCGCTTCGCGACCGCTTCCTCCGTGTCGTCGGCGCGCCCTTCGCCGCGCGAGAGAATGCGCCGGCGCAGCTCGTCGTCGGCGACCAGCAGCGCGAGCACGCGCGCGGGCTCGCGCCCCTGCTCGACCAGGATCGCGTCGAGCGCTTTCGCCTGTGCGGCCGTGCGCGGGAACCCGTCGAGCACGAAGCCCTTCTTGCAGTCGGGGCGAGTGAGTCGCTGGCGCACGATCTCGATCACGACCTCGTCGGGCACCAAGTCACCGCGCGCCATGATGGCCTTCGCGCGGTTGCCAACGTCCGAGCCCGCGGTCACGGACTCGCGCAGGATGTCGCCCGTCGAGATCTGCGGGATGCCGAGCCTCTCGACGAGTCTCTTCGCCTGCGTGCCCTTCCCCGAGCCCGGCGGCCCGGTGAGAATCAGATTGAACTGACTCATCGTCCGCCTCGGCCGCGCAGGCGCGCGCCCTGCACGAAGGTGTCGTAGTTGTGGGCGACCAGATGCGCCTCGACCTGGCCGACGGTGTCCATCGCCACGCCGACCACGATGAGCAGCGCCGTGCCGCCGAACACGAACGGCACGCCGGCCTGACTCTGCAGCAGGTTCGGCAGAATGCAGACACCCGCGAGGTAAGTCGCGCCGATCAGAGTGATTCGATTCAGCACGCGCTGGATGTACTCGGCGGTGCGCTTGCCGGGGCGGATGCCGGGGATGTAGCCGCCGTTCTTGCGCACGTTCTCGGCCACGTCGTCCGGGTCGAGCATGACGCCCGTGTAGAAGTACGCGAAGAACAGGATCAGAGCGACGTAGATCAGGTTGTGACCCCACGTGCCCCAGCCCAGATAGTCGTTCACGAAGTCGGCGATGCCCTCCTGCCCGCTCCACTGCGAGATCTGCAGCGGCAGCACGAGCAGCGACGACGCGAAGATCGGCGGAATCACTCCAGACGTGTTCAGCCGCAGCGGGAAGTAAGTCATGCCACCGGCGAGCTGGCGCCGGCCGACCACGCGCCGTGCGTACTGAATGGGAATTCGGCGCTGCGCGCGCTCGAAGTACACGATGACTCCGACCACGAGCACCATGAACGCGGCGAGCAGGAGCAACGCCAGCGGCGGCAACTGATCTGTCCGCACCATGTCCCACACCTTCGAGAGCGCGGACGGAATGCTCGTGACGATGCCCGCGAAGATGATGAGTGAGATCCCGTTGCCGATCCCGCGCTCGTTGATCTGCTCGCCGAGCCACATGATGAACGCGGTGCCGGAAGTGAGTGTGATGACGGTAGTGATTCGGAACGCCCAGCCGGGCTCGAGGACGGTGTTGGCGCCGAGCGCACCGCTCTCGAGCGCGGTCGCCATCAACAGACCCTGTACGATCGCGAGCGCGACGGTGCCGTAGCGCGTCCAGCGCGTGATGACTCGCCGGCCTTCCTCGCCTTCCTTCCGCAGCTCGTCGAGCTTGGGAATCACCACCGACAAGAGCTGCAGAATGATCGACGACGAGACGTACGGCATGATGCCGAGCGCGAACACGGACAGCTGCTCGAACGCGCCGCCGCTGAACAGGTTCATGAGTCCGAACACGCCGCCGTCGCCGGACTGGTCGAAGTAGTTGCGGATCTCGTTCGGGTCGATGCCGGGCGTCGGAACCGCACAGCCGACGCGGTAGACCGCGAGCATCGCGAAGGTGAACAGGATTCTCCTGTTCAGCTCCGGAATGCGCGTGATGTTCCCGATCGACCCCGTGTTCATGACTTACACGAGCTCCACGCTGCCGCCCGCGCCTTCGATCTTGGCGCGAGCGGAGCTCGACACGGCAGTGACTCGCACCTTGAGCGCGGCCTCGAGGGCGCCGTCGCCCAGCACCTTCACGGAGTGACTCGCGCTGCGGATGAGTCCCGCCTCGGCGAGCGCGGCCGCGTCGACCTCGCTCCCCTTCCTGAAGCGCGCGAGCGCCTTCACGTTCACGATCTGCGGCGAGTCACCCGCCATGGGGTTCGTGAACCCGCGTTTGGGCAGGCGCATGACGAGTGGGATCTGACCGCCTTCGCGATGCGGCTTGTGCTTGCGGCCGGCGCGCGCGCCGGCGCCCTTCGTCCCGCGGCCCGAAGTCTTCGCGCTGCCGCTGCCGACGCCGCGGCCGACGCGCTTGCGCGGCCGGCGCGAGCCCGGAGCCGGCTTCATGCGATCGAGCATCACGCGCTCTCCACGGTCACGAGGTGACTCACCTTCTTGATCATTCCGCGCACGGCCGGCGTGTCGATGAGCTCCTTGGTGCTGTTCGGCTTGCCGAGACCGAGCCCGCGGAGTGTCTGGTGCTGGTCGGGCGAGTAACCGATCGCGCTGCGGAACTGGCGCACGCGCACCATGGCGCCGCCGGTCTTCGTCTTCTTGGCGGGCTTCTTCGCGGCCATCAGCGGAGCTCCGCGTTGCGCAGCTGACCGAGTCTCTCGTCGCGGTAACGGAGCTGGCGGAAGGCGTCGAGCGTCGCGCGAATCACGTTGTGGTGGCGGTTCGTGCCGAGACACTTCGTGAGCACGTTCTGCACGCCCGCCGCCTCGCACAGCGCGCGCACCGCGCCGCCGGCGATGACTCCCGTGCCGCGCGCGGCCGGACGCATGACGACCTTGCCCGCGCCGAACTCACCCATGACTTCGTGCGGGATCGTGCCGTCGGCGAGCGGCACGCTGATCAAATTCTTGCGCGCTTGCTCGATGCCCTTGCGGATGGCCTCGGGAACTTCGTTCGCCTTGCCGAGACCCGAGCCGACCACGCCCTGGCCGTTGCCGAGCACCACGAGCGCGGTGAAGCCGAAGCGCCGCCCGCCCTTCACGACCTTGGCGACGCGGTTGATGTCGACCACGCGCTCTTCGAGCTCGAAGTCGTTCGGATTCAGTCTCTCGCGTCTTACTGATCTTCGCGCCATGGGATTCCTTAGAAAGTGAGTCCGGCTTCGCGTGCGGCATCGGCGAGCGCCTTCACGCGGCCGGTGTACACGAAGCCGTTGCGGTTGAAGCTGACTTGTTTGATTTCCTTCTTGAGCGCGAGCTTCGCGATCGCGGTGCCGACCTTCTTCGCCGCCTCGACGTCCTTGGTCGATTCGAGTCCGTCGCGCACGCCGGGCGAGCGAGTCGAGACACCCGAGAGCGTCTTGCCCGAGATCGGGTCCACGATCTGCGCGTAGATGTGCTTCGAGCTCCGGAACACGGTGAGCATCGGGCGCTCGGTGCGCGCGAGCTGCTTGCGCGTGCGGAGCTTGCGCCGCTCGAGGAGTGACTTGCGTCTGGAGACTGACATCGCCGTTAGCTCCCTGCCGACACGCCGGTCTTGCCGACCTTGCGGCGCACGATCTCGTCGACGTAACGGATGCCCTTGCCCTTGTACGGCTCGGGCGCGCGGATCTCGCGGATCTCGGCCGCGAACTGTCCCACCTGCTGCTTGTTCGCGCCGCGGATGAGGAGTCGTGTCTGACTCTCGGCCACGACTTCGAGGCCCTGCGGAATCTCGATCACCACCGGGTGCGAGTAACCGATCGTGAGCGTGAGCTTCTTGCCGGACACTTCCGCGCGATAGCCGACGCCGATGATGTCGAGCTGCTTCGAGAAGCCCGTAGTGACTCCCGTGACCATGTTCGCGATCAGCGCGCGCATCAGGCCGTGCATCGCCTTCGCGCGCTTCTCGTCGGAGTCGCGCGCGATGCGCACTTCACTGCCGGCGATCTCGATCTTGCAGTGCGGCGCGACCGCTTCCTCGAGCGAGCCCTTCGGGCCCTTCACGCGCACCCGCCCGTCCGTGACGGCGACTTCGACGCCCTTCGAGATCACCACGGGTTGTTTGCCGATGCGGGACATGAGTCACCAGACCTTTGCGAGGATCTCGCCGCCAATGCCGGCTTCGCGCGCCTGCGCGTCGCTCAGTACACCGCGCGGTGTAGAGAGGATCGCGATGCCGAGGCCCGTGCGGATCTGCGGGATCTTCTTGTGGTCGACGTACACGCGACGGCCGGGGCGAGACACTCGCTCGAGGCCCTCGATGATCGGCTGGTCGTCGTCGCCGTAGCGGATCTCGATGGCGAGCGTCGGCTTCGCGGCGTCGGCTACGTCGCCGAAGCCCGAGATGTAGCCGTTCTCGTGCAGCACGCGCGCGATCTCGCTCTTCAGGCGTGACTTGGGCATCAGCACCTTCGCGAGCCGCGCGTGTCCGCCGTTGCGGATGCGAGTGAGCATGTCTGCGATCGGGTCAGTCACCATGAGACACCCTCACCAGCTCGACTTCGTGATGCCGGGAATCTTGCCGTCGAGCGCCAGCTTGCGCAGACAGATCCGGCACAGGTCGAACTTGCGGTAGTAACCGCGCGCGCGGCCGCAGCGTTGGCAGCGGTTGTAGTAGCGCGTGCGGAACGGGAGCTTGCCCGCGACGCGCTTCGCGCGGAGTCTCTTCTGTTGGATTCGCTTGGAAGTCTTCGCCATGAGTCCTCACGTCCGGAACGGCATGCCCAGGCCGGTGAGGAGCGCGAGGCCCTCCTCGTCGGTCTTGGCCGTCGTCACGATCGATACGTTCAAGCCGCGGATCTTCTCGACTTTGTCGTAGTCGACCTCGGGGAAAATGATCTGCTCGCGCACGCCCAGGGTGTAGTTGCCGCGGCCGTCGAAAGCGCGCGGACTCACGCCGCGGAAGTCGCGCACGCGCGGCAGCGCGATGTTCACCAGCCGGTCGAGGAACTCCCACATGCGCTGCCGGCGCAGAGTCACTGTGACTCCGATCCGCTGGTTCTCCCGCAGGCGGAAGTTCGCGATCGCCTTCTTCGACTTCTGGATGATCGGCTTCTGGCCGGTCATGCGCGCGATCTCTTCCGCGGCCGCGTCGAGCAGCTTCGGGTTCTGAGTCGCTTCGCCCAGGCCGACGTTCAGCGTGATCTTCACGATCCGCGGCACCTGCATCGCGCTCTTGTAGCTGAAGCGCTTCTGCAGCGCGGGCGCGACGGAGCTCTTGTAAGTCTCGAGCAGCCGCGGGATGTAGTTCTCGACCTCGAGCGCCGGCGCGGCCGGCTCTTCCTTCTGCGGCGCGCCCTTCTTGGTCTCGACTTTCTCGCCCTTCTTCTCGGCCTTCTTCGCGGCGCGAGCTTCCGCCTTCGCCTGCGCCTCGGGTGAGTTCGCGAGCTCGAGCTTCTTGGGCTTCTTCTTCTTCTCTGTCTCTTCAGCCATCGATGGCCTCGTCGTGCTTCACGCTCCAGCGGACTTTCTTGCCGCCGACCTCGCGGAATCTCACTCGCGTTCTCTGGCCCTTGTGAACCAGTGCCACGTTCGAGAGGTGGATCGGCGCTTCCTTCTCGATGATCCCGCCCTGGCGGGTCGTGGCCGTGGGCTTCTGGTGTTTCTTGACGATGTTGAGTCTCTCGACGAAGACGCGGTCGCGCTCGGTGTCGATGCGCAAGACACTGCCGCGCTTGCCGGCATCGCGGCCGACCAGCACCTCGACAGTGTCTCCCTTCTTGATTCGCGCAGACATCACAGCACCTCGGGCGCGAGCGAGATGATCTTCATGAAGCGCTTCGCGCGGAGCTCGCGCGCGACGGGACCGAAGATACGGGTGCCGATCGGCTCGCGGTTGTTGTCGACCAACACCACGGAGTTGTCGTCGAAGCGGATGTAACTCCCGTCCGAGCGACCGATCTCTTTCTTCGTCCGCACGATCACGGCCTTGTGCAGCTGCTTCTTGCGCACGCGCGCGCCGGGCAGCGCTTCCTTCACCGACACGACGATGATGTCCCCGATCGATGCGTACCGGCGTTGTGACCCGCCGAGCACCTTCACGCAGAACACGCGGCGTGCGCCGGAGTTGTCCGCGACGTCGAGGATGGACTGCATCTGGATCACGCGAGCTTCTCCTGCACGCGCCAGCGCTTGCGCCGAGACAGCGGGCGTGACTCGACGATCCGCACGCGGTCGCCGATCTTGAGTTGGTTCGACTCGTCGTGCGCCATGAAGCGCGTGCGCTTGCGCACGTACTTCTGATACAGCGGGTGTAGGACGGTGCGACTCACTTCGACGATGACGGACTTGTCCATCTTGTCGGAGACCACCACGCCCTCGCGCGTCTTGCGCAGGCCTCGGGTGCTCATTTCTTCTTGCCCTCCCGCTCGGCGCGGATGGTGAGTGCACGCGCGAGATCGCGGCGTGCCTGCCGGATCGTCGCGTTCTTCTCCAGCTGCTGTGTCGCGAGCTTGATGCGCAGATCGAAGACCTGGTCGCGCATCTCGGTCACGCGCGCGTCGAGCTCGGAGTCGGTGAGCTTGCGCAAGTCAGCCGGCTTCATACGTCGGTCCTCTCGAGGATGCGCGTGCGCAGGCCGATCTTGTGACCCGCGAGGCGCAGCGCTTCGCGCGCCGTCGTGCGGTCGATGCCGCCCATCTCATAGAGCACGCGGCCTTGCTTCACGACGCACGCCCAGAACTCGGGGTTGCCCTTACCCTTGCCCATGCGGGTCTCGGGCGGGCGCTTGGTCATCGGCTTGTCGGGGAAGATGCGGATCCAGATCTTCCCGCCGCGCTTGGCGTGGCGAGTCATCGCGACGCGCGCGGCCTCGATCTGCCGCGCAGTCACCAGGCCGTGATCGAGCGCTTGCAGGCCGTACTCGCCGAACGCGAGCTCCTGGCCACGATACGCTTTGCCGCGCACGCGCCCCTTCTGGACTTTGCGGAACTTGGTTCGTTTGGGTTGCAGCATTGGAGTGACTCAGTGACTCGATAGATCAGCGGCTTGGAGTTTCTTCGGGCACGCCGAGTCTGTGTTCGTGCAGCTTGGCGTCGGGCACGAGACCGGAGAACACCCAGCACTTCACGCCGATGACTCCGTACGGACAGCGCGCCTCCCAGAAGCCGAAGTCGATCTGCGCGCGCAGTGTGTGCAGCGGGACGCGCCCTTCCATGTACTGCACGACGCGCGACATCTCGGCGCCGCCGAGCCGGCCCGCGACCTTCAGCTTGATGCCCTGCGCGCCGAACTTCAGCGCCGCGCTCATCGCCTTCTTCATCGCGCGCCGAAACGCCACGCGGCGCTCGAGCTGCAACGCGATGTTCTCGGCGATCAGCTGCGCGTCGGTCTCCGCCTTCCTGACTTCGCGGATGTTGATGAAGACCTCGTTCTTGGTCATCTCGCCGACTTCGCGGCGGAGCGCGTCGACGTCCGCGCCGCGCTTGCCGATCAGGATTCCCGGGCGCGCGGTGTGGATGTTGACGGACATCTTCTCGGCGCGGCGCTCGATCACGATCTTCGAGATGCCCGCGTGAAACGCCTTCTGCTTGATGAACTCGCGGATGCGCAGGTCCTCGTGCAGGTTCGCCGCGTAGCTCCGCTCGTTGAACCAGTTCGACTGCCAGCCGTTGATGACTCCAAGCCGGAAGCCGTACGGATGTACTTTCTGTCCCACGCGGTCTCCTAGCGTTCTGCGAGCACGACGGTCACGTGACTCGTGCTCTTCTTGATCCAATTGGCGCGGCCCTGCGCGCGCGGGCGGATGCGCCACCCGCGCAGCCCGGGGTCGACCGTGATCGTCTTCACGTACAGGTTGTCGAGGTCGATGCCCGCCTGATGGCGCGAGTTGTGCTCGACGGCGTTGGCGAGGGCCGAGCGCAGGAGCTTCTCGATCGGGCGCGCGGCCGACTTCTCGCACGAGCCGAGTATCTCGAGCGCGCGGCCCGCCGACTTCGCGCGGATCAGGTCGGCGACGAGCCGGCCCTTCTGCGGGCCGAAGCGCACGCCGCGCAATTTGGCAGTCACTTCCATCACGAGTCTTTCTTCGGGGCGGGTGCGGCGGCGGGCGCGCCGGCCGGTGCGCCGGTCGGCGCGGCCTTCACCTTGCGGTCACCCGAGTGCACGACGGGCTTGCGCGTGGGCGCGAACTCGCCGAGCCGGTGACTCACCATGTTCTCGGTCACGAACACCGGCATGAAGAGCTTGCCGTTGTGCACGTGCAGTGTCTGACCAATCATCTCGGGAGTGATCATCGAGCGTCGCGACCACGTGCGGATGATCTGGCGGCCGCCGGACTGACCCAGTCTCTCGATCTTCTTTTGCAGAGACGGCTGAACGTACGGTCCCTTCTTGACGGAACGCGCCATTACTTCTGTCCTCGGCGGCGCACGATGAAGCGGTCGGTGCGCCGGTTGTTGCGGGTCTTGTGACCCTTGGTCGGCTGGCCCCACGGACTCACCGGGTGGCGGCCGCCCGACGTGCGGCCTTCGCCGCCGCCGTGCGGGTGATCGACGGGGTTCATCGCGACGCCGCGCACGTTCGGGCGGATGCCGAGCCAGCGCGAGCGGCCGGCCTTGCCGACCGAGATGTTCTCGTGCTCGACGTTGCCCACTTGTCCGATCGTCGCGAGACACTGCGCGAGAACCATGCGTGTCTCGCCGGACGGCAGCTTCAGCTGCGCGTACTTGCCCTCGCACGCCATGAGCTGCGCGCCCATGCCCGCGGACCGCGCGAGCTGGCCGCCCTTCCCGGGCTTCAGCTCGATGTTGTGCACGAGGGAGCCGGTCGGAATGAGTCGGAGCGGAAGAGTGTTTCCCGGCTTGATCTCGGCGCGCTCACTCGTCTGGATCACGTCGCCCAGCTTGAGACCGGCGGGCGCGACGATGTAGCGCTTCTCGCCGTCGGCGTAGTGCAGCAGCGCGATGCGCGCCGAGCGGTTCGGGTCGTACTCGACGGAGGCGACCTTCGCGGGCACGTCCCATTTGTCGCGGCGCAGATCGACCTTGCGCAGCTTGCGCTTGTGACCCGAGCCGCGGTGGTAACTCGTGATCTTGCCGCGGTTGTTGCGGCCGCCGCTCGACTTCTTGCCCTTGGTGAGTTTCTTCTCCGGCTTCGCCTTCGTGATCTCGGCGAAGTCGGGCACGCTCATGCCGCGGCGGCCGGGCGATGTCGGTTTGTAGTTCCGGACCGGCATCTCACACTCCCTCGAAGAACTCGATCGAATCGCCCGCGCGCAGGCGCACGCGCGCCTTCTTCCACGACGGGCGCTGGCCTTCCTTGCGGCCCACGCGGCGCATCTTCCCGCGCACGTTCGAAGTGCGGACGCGCTCGACCTTCACGTCGAACAGTGTCTCGACCGCGCGCTTGATCTCGTGCTTGTTCGCGTCCGGGTGGACGGCGAACGTCACGATGTTCTGACCCTCGCGCTCGATCGTGCTCTTCTCGGTGATCACCGGCTTCTTGATCACCTGGCGCAGATCCTTCATGTGAGTCTCTCCACCACGGCGGGCACGGCGTCGCGCAGCAGCACGAGGTGCTTGCGGAGCAGCACGTCGCGCACGTTCAGGCCGACGACCGGCAGCACGCGCACGGTCGGCAGGTTGCGCCCCGAGAGCTCGAGCACGCGGTCGCGCTCGCGAGTCACGATGAGCGCGTCCTCGACGCCGAGCTCGCGCAGCTTCTTCGCGAGTGCCTGAGTCTTCGGCTCCTTTAGCCCGAGTGAGTCGACCACCAGCACGCGATCCTCGCGCTTGCGCAGTGACAGCGCCGAGCGCAGCGCGGCCTTGCGGATCTTCTTCGGGACGGAGACCGAGTAGTCGCGCGGGCGCGGCCCGTGCACGACGCCGCCGCCCGCCCAGTGAGGCGCGCGCGTGGTGCCTTGGCGGGCGCGGCCGGTGCCCTTCTGGCGCCAGGGTTTCTGGCCGCCGCCCGAGACGAGCGCGCGGTTCTTCACCGCGGCCGTGCCGGAGCGCTTCGCGGCCTGCTGCGCGACGTTCACCGTGAACAGCAGATCGCTGCGAATCGGCGCGTCGAAGATTTTCGGATCTAGGTCGGGCATGACTGTCTTCCCAGAGCGAGTGACTTAGAGCTTGACCTCGAGGTCAACGCCGGCGGACAGCTCGAGCTTCATCAGCGCGTCCACGGTCTGCGGCGTCGGATCGAGGATGTCGATGAGTCGGCGGTGAGTCCGGATCTCGAATTGCTCGCGTGACTTCTTGTCGACGTGCGGGCCACGCAGAACGGTGTACTTCACGATCGTCGTCGGCAGTGGGATCGGCCCCGCCGTCCTCGAGCCAGTGCGGACCGCAGTGTCGATGATCTCCGAGGCGCTCATGTCGAGGAGCTTGTGATCGAACGCCTTCATGCGGATCCGGATCTTCGGGGTGCCGGTGTCAGCTGCCATGACGAGTTACTCAGTGACCTGGGCGACGACGCCGGCGCCGACGGTGCGGCCGCCTTCGCGGATCGCGAAGCGCTGACCCGGGTCCATCGCGATCGGCGTATGAAGCTCCACGCCAATCGTGATGTTGTC